>Ga0163144_10000084_pt1 | contig 212347 bp, 164 predicted proteins | sample OliLak19BULKMAT1_FD_123175 | JGI IMG/M metagenome (GOLD analysis project Ga0163144, IMG submission 123175) | Freshwater microbial mat bacterial communities from Lake Vanda, McMurdo Dry Valleys, Antarctica - Oligotrophic Lake LV.19.BULKMAT1 | ecosystem: Environmental > Aquatic > Freshwater >... | reverse complement strand
TGGCATCGTGGCCCAACTGCCGCGTTCAGGCCGTTGGGCCACGCTGCGGCGTTGGCTCCGTCGGTCGTTCCACCAGGAATCTCCCTCCGTCGCCGCCTGGCATCGTGGCCCAACTGCCGCGTTGAGGTCGCATTTGGGCCACGCTTCAGCCAGCACCTTCCAGCCCGCGCCCCGCCCGATTCCACGCCACGCACTCCGCGTAGCGCACCCCGGTGCCGCCGAACAGATCGAGCGCACTGCCGAAGGTGAGATCGACGCGCCCGGTGCTGAGCGCATGCACCTGCGCGAGATCATCGATGCGGCTGCCGCCACCGGCGTAGGTGCAGGGGATGGGCGACCAACGGCCGAGGGCGGCGACCAGATCGGCGTCGATGCCGCGGCACAGCCCTTCGACATCGGCGGCGTGCACCAGGAATTCGCTGCACCACGCCGCCATGCTGGCCAGCGCTGAGGCCGACAGCACGCAGTCGGTGAGCACCTGCCAGCGGTCCATCGCCACCACCCAGGAAGGCCCATCGGCGCTGGCGACGCGCCGGCAACTGAGGTCGACCACCAGGCGCTCGCGGCCGATCGCGCGCGATAGCGCGTGCAGGCGCTCGGCGGCGAAACGGCGCTCGGGGAAGAGCCAACTGGTGACGATGACCTTGCCGGCGCCGGCGCTGAGCCAGGCGGCGGCGTTGTCGCCGGTGACTCCGCCGCCCAGGTGCAGGCCGCCCGGCCACGCCGCCAGCGCCTGCCGCGCCGCGTCGTCGTTGCCCGGCCCGAGTTTGATCACGTGTCCGCCGTCGAGGCCGTCATCGCGGTAGCGCGTCGCGAACCACGCCGCCGGCTGCGTCGCCACGAAGTTGGTGCGCAGCCCGGTGCCATCGTCGCTGAGCGTGCCGCCGACGATCTGCTTCACCTGGCCGGCGTGCAGATCGATGCACGGGCGGAACACGGTCATGGCGGCATGACACGGCCTGATCGGTGAATGCCAAGGCCCCTCCGCACCCCGTCCCGCTACGGTCACTTTGCGTTTGTGCCCGAATCCCGCCGAACCAGCATGCCCCGACCAATTTCGCCATCACGGCAACCACTCCCTGCGGAGCCCGCATGTCCCTGATTCGCAGCCTTCTCCTCGTCCCCGTCCTCGCCTTCGGCCTCAGCGCCGGTGAGGCCACGCCGCCGGTCCCGGCCACGCCCGCCGATGCGGCGGCCAAGCCCAAGGCCGATCCGCTGCCGACCGATCCCGCCGAATTGCGCAAGGAGACCAGCTACCAACTCGGCGTCATGCTGATGCAGAACCAGATGAAGGGCCTGGTCCAGAAGTTCGGCCTCGACACCGCGCAGGTGCTTGCCGGCATGCAGGACGCCAACGCCGGCAAGGCCACGGCGCCGTCGGAAGAACGCATCGAGAAGCTCATGCAGGCGCAGGCCGCCGCGGTCGAGAAGGGCAACGCCGTCGCCGGCACCAAGCGCAAGGAATCCAACCCCGCCTGGCTGGCCGAGAACGGCAAGCGCCCCGGCATCAAGACCACCACCACCGGCTTGCAGTACGAGGTCATCCAGGCCGGCCCCGGCAAGTCGGCCAAGCCGGTCATGGGCGGTGACGTCGAGTGCCACTACAAGGGCACGCTGATCGACGGCACCCAGTTCGACGCCTCGACCCTGCACGGCAGCGCCCCGGCCACCTTCCAGGTCGGCCAGGTCATCGCGGGCTGGAACGAGGCCCTGCAACTCATGCAGGAAGGCGACAAGTGGCGCCTGTTCATCCCCTCCGAGTTGGCCTACGGCGAGCAGGCCCCGCCCAGCATCGGCCCCAACCAGATCCTGATCTTCGAGATCGAACTGGTGAAGGTCGCCGCCGCGGCACCTGGCAAGCCGGGACAGATCAAGCTCGCGCCCTGATCGGGTCGCGCGCAGCGCGGACCTCCCGGTCCGCGTCGGGTGCAGTGGAACCGCCCCGGAATCGGTCGATATCCGCCAGCGTCGCGCGCCCACCCTGGGATCCTGGGACCGCGCGCCGCTGGCGCGCTCGTCATGCCGGCGAGTCGCCGAGTCCGGCGCCTGACGTGCGATTCCCATCCCGCCGACACCCCGCGGTCGCTGATCATCCACGACTTGCGCACCTGGTCCGCTGACGCTGACCGTCCCCACCCGTCCCCACCCGCGCCCACCCGCGCCCACCGTCCAAACTCCTCCTTGATGCCAGCCGCCTCGTCCATCCCATGGGCGGCCATGACCACCAAACGCGTTCTCGTCGTCGGTAGTGCTCCCGGGCCCGGCTTCTGCGGGGCGGAGACCATCGCCGGAATCCTCACCGGAGCCGGCATGAAGGTGACGCGCAGTGCCGAGGAGGAGGCGGTCAAACGCCTCGACGCCGGCCACTTCGACGTCGTCGTGCTCACCGCCAGCAGCCACTTCACCGAGGCCGACGTGCTCTCCATCGACGACTTCGTCGAGGCGGGCGGCGGTCTGGTCGCGGTCGGGGCGCCAGGCAGCCTGCGCGGGCGCAGCGAACTGCTGTCGGGCATCCTCGGCTGCCGCATCGCCGCGCACACCGCGCCGTTCACCATGCGCGTCGGCGCCAGCGATCCGCACCACCCGATCGCGCATCGCCTGCCCGAATTCCAGATCAACGACGAGATGACGGTGATCGAGCGCTCGCCCGACGCCCACGCCTTCCTGTCCACCTGGTACCAGGGCCGCATGCACGCCATGGGCACCACCCGCAGCGAGGGCAAGGGCCGCGTGGTGGTGCTCGCCAACGGTCGCACGCCCGAGGCGCTGGCGACGCCGGCCTGGCAGCAGGTGCTGGTGCGCGCGGTGCGCTACGCCGCCCACGAGGACTGGGCTAAGCGCACGGTCAAGGTCGGGCTGATCGGCTACGGCGGCTCGTTCAACATGGGCAAGCTGCACGCCGATTCCTGCCAGCGCGCCCGCATGCAGGTCACCGCGGTATGCGACGCCGATCCCAAACGCTTGGCCACCGCCCGCGCCGAGCTGGGCGACAGCGTGCGCGCCTACCCCGACACGACGCGCATGCTCGCCGACAGCGATGTCGATCTGTGCGTGATCATCACTCCGCACCAGACGCACGCCGCGCTGTCGATCGAATGCCTGGAGGCCGGCCGCCACGTCGTCACCGAGAAGCCCTACACCATCACCGTCGACGAGGCGACCCGGGTCATCGAGACCGCCCGCCGGGTCGGGCGCATGGCCACGGTCTTCCACAACCGGCGCTGGGACGGCGATTTCCTCGCTATGAAGCACCTGGTGTCATCGGGCGCCATCGGCGACGTGTTCAGCATCGAGTGTTTCTTCGGCGGCTACGGCGAGCCGCGCGCCGACTGGTGGCGCAGCAGCAAAGAACTGTCCGGCGGCGCCTTCTACGACTGGGGCGCGCATTTCTGCGACTGGGTGCTCAACCTCATGGGCCACCCCATCGAGTCGGTGGCCGGCAGCTTCCACAAGCGCGTCTGGCCGCAGGTCACCAACGAGGACCACTGCGAGGCCTTCGTGCGCTTCGCCGGCGGGCGCACCGCGCACATCCAGCACTCATCGATCGCCGCCATCGGCCGCAGCCGTTTCCGCATCCTCGGCACCAAGGGCGGCATCGAGCAGCGCACCGCCGAGCCCAAGGACGGCCTGCACGTCGTGCGCTTCGAGCACGGCGCCCGCGTCGAGAGCACCGTGCCCTGCTTCCCCAGCGATTGGGACGCGTTCTGGCGCAACGTCGGCGACCACCTCGTCCTCGGCGAGACCCTGGCGGTCACCCCGGAATCGGCGCGCGATGTGATCGCCGTGCTGAATCTGGCGGAGGAGTCGTCGAAGCAGGGCGGGAAGCCGTTGGGGTTGCCGTACTGAACGTGAACGAGCGGCACGTTCACCCCGCCGCCTGTCCTCGCCCGCGCGAGAACAGGAACTCGACGCATTCCCGCCGGTAGTCCGCGAAGCGCGGATCGTTGAACACCGCCAGGCGTTCGCGGGGGCGCGGGAAGTCGACGGTCATGACCTTGCCGATCGTGGCGCTGGGGCCGTTCTCCATCATCACCACGGTGTCGGCGAGGTAGATCGCCTCGTCGACGCTGTGGGTGACCAACGCTCAAACCTGCTTGTGATGCAGGCGGTCGGTGCCCAGGCATTTGGCTGTGCACGCGAGCACGCTGACAAGCCGACAGTAAGCGCTGGCTGACGCCGCGGCGCGCCATCATCACACGGTGCCCGGGTCGCGCGGCGTGCCCATCCCAGCAGCGGTTGCGGCGGGACTCGGCTGACTACCTTCCGCATCCATCGCCCGCTCGGCTCCACAGCAGCAAGGATCGTAAAATGTCTATCGCTCCCGCACGAAGCGGACTCTGCGCGCTCGCCATCCTCCTTGCCGCCTTGCCGGGGGTGTCGTCCGCAGCGACCAACCAGGCGCCGACCATCGTCACGCCGGTGACCGCGGCGGCGAACCCGGTCACGGGCACCAGCGTCGTAGTGCACCTGCGTGCCGCCGACGACACCGGCGAGGCCGGCCTGCTCTACGCCTGGAGCGTCGACCAGTTCGGAGTCCGCTTCAGCGACAACGTCAGCAACCGGGCGAAGGACGTGGTCGTCAACTTCCCGCGCCTGGGCACCTACCGGCTGACCTGCCTGGTCGTCGATCGCGGCCAGCTCAGCGTGAGCAGCAGCCTGGTCGTCGAAGTGGTCGACACCGTGAGCCGCATCGCGGTCGCTCCGCAGCGGATCACGGTTCCCGTCGATGGCCAGGCCACCTTCACGCCCACCTTCCTCAACCAGTATGGCGCGCAGCGCTTCCCACCGGGTGGAGCGTTCCCGATCTGGTCGGTCGATGGCGGCGGGACCATCGAGGCACTTGGCGTGCAGGGCGTCTTCACGGCGACGCGGATCGGGGATTTCAAGGTCACCGCGACGCTGGGCGGCGCCGGCGGCAGCGCCGCCGTCACCGTGGTTCCGCCGGGCGAGCCGGGCTCACCCTTCTTCATTCGACCGCCGGCTGCTGCACTCACTCCGGTCACCGGGACGCAGGTCGCGCTCAGCGCCCTCGCCACCGACGATCTTGGGGAAGCTGGACTCACCTACACCTGGACGTCGCCGTCCGCCAGCTTCGCGCCCAACGGCACCAACCCGGCCAAGGAGACCGTGGCCACCTTCTCGCAGAGCGACAGCGTCCCCATCACCCTCACCGTTCGCGACCGCAGCGGACTTAGCGTGACCCGGACCATCGCGGTGGTCGTGCAGCCGACGCCGCAATCCCTGTTCTTTGACCAGTACCCGTCGGTGCTCGACGTGGGCAGCGGACAGACTGCGACCTTCAACGTCTCCGGGATCGACCAGTTCGGGCGCCAGTTCGGCGTACCGTCCGCGACGGTCACCTGGTCGGTGAGCGGGGGGGGCAGCATTGCTGCCGATGGCACCTTCACCGCCGGTGTGGTGCCGGGCGGTCCATTCACCGTCACCGCCCGCGTCGGAGCGGCCGTCGCCACCACCGGCGTGCGTATCCTCGCGCCCAACCAGGCGCCGGTGGTGGTGCGTCCGGCCGCCGCCGACCCCAACCCGGTGACCGGCACCCAGACCGTGCTCAGCGTGGTCGCCGATGACGACGCCGGAGAAGCCGCCCTGCGCTACTTCTGGGTACCGGTCGATGCAGCCGAGTTCGAGGTTCCGCTCAGCGAGAACGGACAGAACTCGAGCAAGCGCGTCACCGCGACCTTCACCCGTGCCGGCAGTTTCACCATGCGGGTCATCATCGTGGACCAGGGCTCCTTCCCCCAAGTTCTGTTCACCACCAGCGAGGTGATCGTGACGGTATCACCGGTGTCCACCCGCATCGCGGTCACACCGGCGGACCAGATCATCGCGGCCAATCGCAGCCTGCAGTTCAACGCCGTGGCCCTCGACCAGTTCGATCATCCGCTGGCGATCCAGCCGCCATTCACCTGGTCGGTTTCCGGAGGTGGACGCATCGACGCCACGGGCCTGTTCCGCGCCGGCAACGCCAATGCGACCGTCACCGTCACCGCCAGCGGTGGTGGCCGCACCGGCAGCACGCAGGCTTTTGTCGGCCGCTCACCGCCGACCATCGCCCAGCCTGCGGCCGCCGATCCCACCGTGGTCACCGGCACCACCTCCGGACTCAGCGTGCTCGGCGCCGACGGCGACGGCGAGTCGACGCTGACGTATACCTGGAGCGACGACTTCGGCGTGGTCCAGTTCGCGCCCAATGGCAGCAGCGCCGCCAAGCGCACCACCGCCACCTTCGCACAGACCTCGACCTTCTTCCCGGACGGGAAGTTCCCGATCACCGTGGTGGTCCGCAACCGTGGCGGGCTCACCGCCACCAGCCGGATCTCGGTGCGCGTAGAGGCCCGTCAGACCGCGATCTTCGTCCAGCCCGCCGCGGTCCGGGTCGCCTTCGGCAACAGCGCATCCATCTCGGCCACCGTGCTCGACCAGTTCAGCCAGCCGTTCTTCCCGCCGACCGATGTCACGGACTGGAACGCGAACGGCGGCGGCAGCCTCACGGTGTCCGGTTCGTCGGCCACGTTCCTCGCCGGCAGCACCGCCGGCCGGTTCCAGGTCGTGGCGCGCCTCGGTGCGCTGAGCACGACCGTGCCCGTCGAGGTCGCCGACTTCGGGCCGCGCATCGTGCGCGCGCCGACCGCTCGTCTGGAACCGGGCTCCGACGCCGTCGTCCTCGATGTGCTCGCCGACGACGCGGATGACGGTGAACCCGCCCTGTTCTACCACTGGGAGCAGCTCGAGGGCCCATCCGGCGTCGGCCTGCTCGACAACTTCACCAACTCGGCCAAGCATCAGCGCGCCGGACTCTTCGTCGGCGGGCACTATGTCCTGCGCGTACGCGTCTTCGACCCGCATGGCTCGGAGGCCAGTGCGCTGCTCGCCTTCGACGTGCCGACCGTCCTCGCCGCGGTGGTGCCCAGCCCGCCGCATGTCGAGCTCGAGCCGCGCGCGCAGCAGCGCTTCGCCGTCAGCCTGTTCGACCAGTTCGGCCAGCCGTTCACGGGGGCCGGGCCGGTGCAGTGGACGGTCTCGGGCGGCGGTCGCATCGATGCCACCGGTCTGTTCACCGCGGGCGGCACGCCGGGCGGGCCCTTCCAAGTCAGGGCGAGCACCGGAGGTGTCGTCGGCGAGGCCGCGGTGATCGTGCTCGGTGCCGCGCCGACCATCGCGCGGGTGGCGGCGGCTTCGCCGGCCGTGATCGTCGGCACCAGCACGCAGCTCAGCGTGCTCGGTGCCGACGATGGCGGCGAGGCGGGGCTGATCTACTCGTGGACCGTGGCGCCCGGCTTCGCGGGGGTGACGTTCTCCGCGAATGATGCCAATGCCGCGAAGCTGACGGTGGCCTCATTCCAGATGCCCGGACCGTACGCCATCACGGTCAGCGTGCGCGACCGTCAGGGACGCACCGCGACCAGCTCCGTCCAGGTCACGGTCGAGAACGCCCTGCGTCTCGACATCATCCCGGCGGCGACCGCCGTGCCCGCTGGTGGCGAGCAACTCTTCGAGGCCAGACAGGTCGACCAGTTCGGCCGCGTGATTTTCCCCGATGCCTCTCCGGTCCTGGCCTGGAGCGTGGGCGGCGGCGGAACCATCGAAGACGGGTCCCGCCGCGCCGATCCCCAGTTCGAGCCCGAGCGGTTTGTCCTCGAGAAGATGCGCGGCTACTTCACCGCCAGCGACACCGCCGGAGGTCCGTTCACCGTCACCGCCAACGGCGGCGGCTTCACGGGCAGCGCGCGCTTCTTCGTCACCCAGTTCCCGGTGGTGCGTGTGCGCGCCTCGTCCACCACCCTGATCGAGGGCGGCCCGGCAGCGACGATCACGGTCAGCCGCACCGGACCGAGCACATCCGCGCTGCGCGTGCCTCTGATCGCCTTCGGTCAGGCGGACCCGGCCAGCGACGTCTCGCCCATTCCCACCGAGGTGACCATTCCCGCCGGGCGATCGAGCCTGGCCTTCACCCTGCGCGCGCGCGACGACGGGGTGAGCGAAGGGCCGGAATCGTTGATCATCGCACCTGTGGTGTCGCCAGATTACAACATCGCCGTGGATGGAGGCGTCGTCCTTGGCATCAATGATCCGCTGCCGCCACCGCTCGGCATCAACTGATGGGCGGGAAGAGCGCCGACGCGGTCAGCGCTCATCCCGCATCCATCCGCGGAGGGTTTGGGAGCTCCCGGTGTCTGACCGCCGGGCGCTCGCCCCCCGGGAACAGGAGCTCGACGCACTCCCAGGAGCGCCGGTTCTGCCGACCACCAACTTTGAGGGGCAGGGGAACCGGGGGGAACCAGGCCGCCGGACGTCGACGACCCGCGGCTTGAACCGGATCGCATCCGGCGAGCACGGCCGCATGGCGGTCAGGCATCGGCATCCCGCGGCACTGCCAGCCGGAACGTGTCCTGCACGCAGGCCGATCCCAGATGTGCTATCCCGCCGCCCGCGCCGCCGCCTGTCCTCGCCCGCGTGAGAACAGGAACTCGACGCATTCCCGCCGGTAGTCCGCGAAGCGCGGGTCGTTGAACACCGCCAGGCGTTCGCGCGGGCGCGGGAAGTCGACGGTCATGACCTTGCCGATCGTCGCGTTCGGGCCGTTCTCCATCATCACCACGGTGTCGGCGAGGTAGATCGCCTCGTCGACGCTGTGGGTGACCATGAACACGCTCAGGCCCTGTTCGTGGTGGAGGCGCAGGGCTTCGTCCTGCAACTGGCTGCGGGTCAGTTCGTCGAGGGCGCCGAAGGGTTCGTCGAAGAGCATCAGTTCGGGCTCCATGGCCAGCGCGCGGGCCAGGCCGGTGCGCTGCTTCTGGCCGCCAGAGATCTCGTGCGGGTATTTGTGCAACTGGTCCTTCAGGCCGACCGTCTCCAGCCAGCGTTCGGCCTTGGCCCGGCGCTCCGCGCGCGACAAGCGCGGGAAGACGGCGTTGACCGCGAGCAGGACGTTGGCGAGCACGGTGCGCCACGGCAGCAGGCTGTGGTTCTGGAAGACCACGGCGCGCTCGGGGGCGGGCTGGGTGATCTCGCGCTCCTTGAAGCACACGCTGCCCGATGACGGCGTATCGAGGCCGGCGATCAGATTCAGCAGCGTCGATTTGCCGCAGCCGGAGTGGCCGATGCAGGTGACGAAGGCGCCGCGCGGCATGGTGAGATCGATGCGCCCGAGCACGTCCATCCGTCCCTTGGCGGGATGGGTGAAGTGCTTGCGGACGTTGATGACTTCGAGGAAGCGTGGTTGCGGCATGATTGCCTCAGGTGAGAGGTTGAGAGGTTGAGAGGCAGGAGAGGTGAAGGAGGTGAAAGAGGTGAAGGAGGCGAAGGAGGCGAAGGAGGCGAAGGAGGTGAGGTGGGCTGGTGCGTCTGATGTGAATCGCGATGACCGTACCTGATTCCGCTAAGCCGTTGGACCTTCACCTCACCTCGTCCGCCTCTCAACTTCTCAACCTCTCAACCTCTCCACTGGGGCAATCAGTTCACCGCACCGCCGCCAGCGTCCCGCGCGTCGCCAGGCGTTGCACCGCCACCATGGCGCGGTCGAGCACGAAGCCGATCACGCCGATGGTAAGGGCGGCGACCATGATCAGCGCCAGCGCGTCGCGGTTGCTGCTCTGGAAGACGTCCCACACGAAACCACCCAGGCCGGGGTTCTGGGCGAGGATCTCGGCGGCGATCAGCACCATCCAGCCGACGCCGATCGACAGACGCATGCCGTTGAAGATGTGCGGCAGCGCCGCCGGCAGGATCACCCGCCAGATGCGCACCAACGGCGGCAGGTTGAGCATGCGCGCGATGTTGAGCCAGTCGCGTTCGACGTTGGCGACGCCGTTGGCGGTGTTGATCAGGGTCGGCCACAGGCTGCACAGCGCGACCACCAGCGCGGCGATGATGAAGCTCTTGCCGAAGGCGCCCCCGCTAGCGCCGTCGGCACCGCCGCTGGCGGCGGCGCCGACGATGATGCTGACGATGGGCAGCCAAGCGACCGGGCTGATCGGTTTGAAGACCTGGATGAAGGGATTGACCATGGCGAACGCCGTCGGGCTCATGCCGCAGAGGATGCCGAGCGGAACCGCCACCAGCGTGCCCAGCAGGAAACCGGTGAAGACCGTGCCCAGCGAGGTCAGGATCTTGTCGGGATAGGTCGGCGCCCCGGTCCACGGCATGATCTGCCGCAATTCGCTCGCGCTCATGGTCGGGTTCTCGGCCTGCGCCTGGATGAGGTCGCGTCGCCACTGCGCGTGCGCGTTGCGCGACTGCCGCCAGTCCGCGTGCATCTGCCCGGCGGCGGCGGCGACCTGCACCGGTCCGGGCAGGCTGGTGCCGCTGATGCGCACCACCGTCGACAGCCCGTGCCAGAGCGTCAGAAACAGCGCGATGGCCAGCAGCGGCAACCCGGCCTGGCGCAGCAGCCGACGCACCTGCCACAGCGGTTCACGGCCGCAGAGCATCAGCACCAGCGGCGCAAACCAGTCGAGGCCGAGGGTCTCGAACATCCGCGCCAGATGTTCGGGCAGCCCGCGACGCGGCGTTGCCGGCGCAACCGCCGGCGGCGGTGTGGTCGCCGCCGACGGTTGCGCGGCCGCGAGTGCGGTGCCACTGGTCTCAACGGTGACGTCCTGGGTCATGGAGCTCATTTCAGCCCGATCGCGAAGCGCGCGAGATACGCGTTCGGCTGCTTGGGGTCGAAGGCGATGCGGTCGATGAAGGCTTCGGCGGGATGCGCCTGCCAGTCGTCGGCGGGCAGGTCCTCCGCCTTGGCCTTGCCTTCCGCGACCAAGGCGGCGAAGGCGTCGCGGTAGAGATCGCAGCGGAAGATCTTGTCCGCCATCTCCAGGTACCAGGCGTCGGGCTTGGATTCGGGGATCTGGCCCCAACGCCGCGCCTGGGTCAGGCCCCAGACGGCGTGGCTCTTGAACGGGAAGGAGGCGAAGCGGCGGTGGAAGATGTTGAAGTCGCGAGCGACGCGGCGGTCGTCCTTAGAGGCATAGCAGTAGGTGCCGGTCATGCTCTCGGCCAGCACCTCGACGTTGGCGCCGATATAGGAGGAGTGCGCGAGCATCTCACAGGCGCGCAGGCGGTTCGCAGTGGCGTCGTCGAGCCACTGGTTGGCGCGGATGAGCGCCTTGATGACCGCGCGCAGGGTATTGGGATAGCGCGTCGCGAAGTCGGCGCGGCAGCCGAAGATCTTGTCCGGGCAACCATCGAAGACGTACTGGTCGCCGTTGACCGCCACGCCGGTGCCGCTGCGCACCACCTGCTGATTCCATGGTTCGCCGACGCAGAACAGATCGATGGTGCCCTTCTCCAGGTTGTCCTTCATCTGCGGCGGCGGCACCACCGACAGCAGCACGTCTGCGCCCTTCTGCCCGACCGGGTCGTCGAGGCCGGTGTAGAAGCCGGGGTTGATGCCGCCGGCGGCGAGCCAATAGCGCAGGGTCATGTTGTGGCTGCCGCTGGGGAAGGTCATGCCCAGGCGCAGCGGATTGCCGGCGGCGGCGCGTGCCGCTGCCACCGGTTTCAGCGCGTCGGCCTTGACCGGCAGCGGGTGCGGCGCCTTGGTCAGGGTGGGATCGTGAGCCTGCATCGCCGTCCACACCGCCAGCGAGGCGGTGATGCCCTTGCCGTTGATCGAGATGTTGAACGGCGCGATCAGTTCGGCCTTGCCGAGATAGCCGATACCGACGCCGAGGGGATGGTTGTAGAGCATGTGCGAACCATCGAGCTCGCCGGAGATCACGCGGTCCTGGACGTTCTTCCAGTTGGCCTGCACCTCGATGGCGACGCTCAGGCCCTCCTCGGCGAAAAAGCCGAGCTCGCGTGCCGCCACCAGCGGCACGCAGTCGGTGAGCTTGATCATGCCGAACTTGAGCACCGGCTTCTCGATGCCCGCCGACTTGATCCGCCCCAGGTTCGGTCGCGGGTTGGCGATCGTCCACGGGGTGAAGCTGAAGGACGACGCTGGCGCCGGATCGCCTTCGGCGGCAGCGATGACCCCGATGAACAGTGAGGCGACAACGACGAGGCACGCTGCGGTGTGCATGGCGATGGAGTGCATGGCGATCCAGAGTGGTGGTTGGTTCATGGGCTCAGCCTTCTGGCCAGCCTCTCAGAAAAACACCTGGTGCTGGATGCGCACGATGTCCGCCACGCCCTGTCCGGCTTCGGCGTCCCAGTGCAGATAGGCGATGCCGAGTTTGTTGAGATGCGCCTTGAAGTAGCAGTTGACCCCGACCTCGTACTGCCAGCCCGACTGGCCGAAGTCCTTGGCCGCGCCGGCGCCGAAGGCCACCGCCTCGTCATCGTTGTCGGTGTTGAGGTCGATCAGGGTGAACCGGGCGGCGACCTCCAGGGTGACTGCGCCTACCGGCTTGGCGTAGCCGGCCTGCACCAGCGCGACCAGCCCGGTGACGTCGTCGACGCTGCTGCCGTTGTCGCGGTCGGTGGACAGCCGCTGCCAGGCGACCTCGGCCAGCGCGCTCCACGCCTCGTGGTGGAACATCAGATCGGTGCCCAGCACCAGAGTGTCGCGGCGCTCGGCGACGACGCGGTCGCCCTGATTGAAGCCGACCTCGGCGCCGAGAGTGACGCTGGTGCCCGGCTTGCCCCAGAAGGTCTCGGCCCAGCGGTCCATGGGGTAGGCGGTGCCGAAGGACAGCTCGCCACGCGCGGTGTAGAGCAGCCCTTCGCCGCCCTCGCCCGGCGCCGCGTCGGCGTCGTCGCCATCGACGTTCTGCACGTCGACGCCGGCGCGGGTGTTGGCCCCCGTCCAGCGCCAGCCGGCGCCGGTGCCGCGCACGTCGAGGAAACGCGCGCTGGCGCGCTGGTTGATCAGCAGCGAGGTGGCGTTGCGGCTGGCGGCGAGGTTGAAGAACGGGTAGTCGAGCCCGATCTGCACCAGGTGCTTGCCGCCTTCGACGGTGAATTCGCGGCCGATCTCGGCGATGTGCGCCTGCACCACGCCCGAGCGGGCGGCGTTGGCGCTGGATGCGCGATCGGTGTTGTCGAGTTGGAGGATGGCCATGAACGGCCACTTCTCGGCGATGGTGCCGCGGAAGCCGGGGCGGAAGCGGCGCAGGTAGAAATCGATCGGATCGGCCTGGCCGGCGGTGTTGCCGGTGACGTTGAACTGCTCCCCGACCGCGTTCTCGGATTGGCTGACTTCGGCGCGGGCCTGGAGCAGCAGGAAGAAATCGATGCTGATGCCGTCGACCGCCGGCAGCGCCGGGAAGACGAGGGCGAGGCAGCAGGGGGCACAAAAACCGTTGATGGTGCGCACATGGGCTCCAGTGGGTGGCGGACGATGCCTCCCTTTGTCGTGCCTATGCCGCTGGGCTTGCCGCGGCCGCGTCTGCGGCACCGCGCAGCGGAAGGCCGCTCTGCCATCGCCGTGATGCCACCAACGGCGCCGCGATGCGGCGCGGTGAAACAGTCGCATGGCAACTGTCGCGGCGCGCAGCCAAGCCCGACTGCTGCGCCATGCGACGAGCCTGCGTCGCTGAGTGATCTGCTGCGTGAATTCTGATCGCCGGGATGCGCGTCCGGGTCTGGTCGGCGACCCCGCGCTTCGCGGACATGCACGCGCGGCGGGCTCTGACCGTTGCGGGGAACTCCTGAGGTTGCGGTGCGTGCGGTGCGTGCCCGTCATCGTCCATGGCGGTACGCTGCCAGCGTCGGCGCTGCCTGGCACAGCCTGCGCGCTAGGCGTTCGATGCCCGCTGGTCCGCCATCACCGCCCGAACCCGATCCCACGCTGGCCGGGTCGGTCACCGACCGCACGTCCGACTCCGGCGTGCCGTCGGTCCGGGGTGACGGCACCGTGCGCGCCCTGACCGTGCGCTACCTGGTCGCCCTCGGGCTGGTGGCGTTGCTGTCGATCGCCGCCTGCCTCGGCTTGCAGCGCGCCATCGCCACCCAGGACACCGCCGCAGCGATCATCAACTGGAGCGGCGTGCGCCGCTACACCAGCCAGCGAGCCACGCTGGCGGCGCTGCGCCTGGCGATGGCCGAGGACGTCGGCGCCCGCGACCGGTCGCGTGCCGCCCTGCTCGCCGATCTCGACCGTCTGGAGCGCGCCCACCGCGGCCTGATCGACGGCGATCCCGCGCGCCGGCTTCCCGGTCGGCCATCGCCGGCCATCGCCGCGCTGTACTGGCAGGGCGGCGACGCCGCCGATCCACTGGTGGTGGAATTCCTGCGCCGCGGCCGCGCGCTGGCCGCCGCCTCCGACGGCGACCATCTGTGCGACCGCGAGGACCTGGCGTGGATGCTCGCCACCGGGCCGGGCCGGCTGCTCGACGTCCTCGACGGCTTGGTCTTCGCCTACCAGCGCGAGAGCGAGGCCGAGATCGCCCGTATCCAGACCGCCGAACTGGTGGTGCTGGCGGCCACGCTGGCGGTGCTGGCGCTCGAAGCGCTGTTCATCTTCCGGCCGATGGCCGAGCGCGTCCGCGTCGAGCGCGCGCGGCTGGTCGCCGCCGAGGCCTGCACCCGCCGCATCCTCGACCACGGCCACGATGGCATCGCCACCCTCGACGGCGCTGGACGCATCGCCTCGGCCAACCCGGCGTTGGCGCGCATGCTCGTCACTTCGGTTCCCGCGCTGGTCGGCCGTCCCTTGCGCGAACTGCTGCCCGGCGGTGGACCGCTGCCGGAACGCGGCGTGGTCACGCTCACCGGCCGGCGCAGCGACGGTGAGGAACTGGCCGTGGACGCCGCTTTCAATCCGCTGCCGGGCGATCGTCCGCTGTCGGCGTCATCGGCGTCGGCGTCGGCGTCGGCCGCGGGCGCCGCGCCGGTGGCGGTGGCGATCATGCGCGAGAGCACGGTGCGCCTGCGCCACTACGCCCGCGAACTGGAACGCCGCAACCAGGAGCTCGACCAGTTCGCCTACGCCGCCGCCCACGACCTCATGGCCCCGCTGCGCGCCATCGCCAATCTCTCGCGGTGGATCGAGGCCGATCTCGCCGATCGGCTGAGCAGCGAGGGGCGCAGCCAGTTCGACCTGCTGCGCGCCCGCGTGCTGCGGCTGCATGCGCTGATCGACGGCCTCCACCACTATGCCGTCTCCGGCCGCGGCCGTGGCCGGCCCGAGCCCATCGATGTCGCCCTGCTGGTGCGCGAGGTGGTCGAGGTATGCGATCCACAGCGCACCTGGACGCTCGACCTCGCCGCCGACCTGCCGCCCGTGACCGCCGACCGCAGCCGCCTGTGGGGGGTGTTCGCCAACCTCATCGGCAACGCCATCCGCCATCACCACCGCGGCGCCGGACGCCTCGCCGTCGGCTGGCGCGACGTCGGCGAGCACATCGAGTTCGCCGTCGGCGACGACGGCCCGGGCATCGCTGCCGAGCACCACCAGCGCATCTTCGTCATCTTCCAGACCCTGGCCGGCCAGGAGCGCGCCGGTTCGCTCGGACTCGGTCTGGCCCTGGTGCGCCGCATCGTCAAGGCCGCAGGCGGCGAGGTCGCCGTCGACTCCGCGCCCGGCCGTGGCAGCACCTTCCGTTTCACCTGGCCGCGCCAGCCGCCCGCCGACGCGGAGACGGCGGCGTGAGATGGTCCACCCACGCTCCCTGCACGTGCTGCTGGTCGAAGACGACGCCGTCGACGTGCTCATCGTCCGCCGCGCCATCGCCAGCGCAGGCCTGCCGTGGACGCTGGCCGTGGCTGCCGACGCCAGCGCGGCGACTGCGCTGCTGCGCGCGCGCGGCGGCGGCGACCATGCCTGGCTGGTGCTGCTCGATCTCAGCCTGCCCGGCATGGCCGGACTCGACTGCCTGCGCGCCTGGCGCGCCGATCCGGCGCTCGCCGACGTGGCGGTGGCAGTGATGAGCACCTCGCACGATCCGCGCGAGGTGCGTGCCGCCTTCGCGCTGCACGTCGCCGGCTACTTCGTCAAGCCGCTCGACGCCGCCGCCGGCAGCGCGCTGCTCGGCGCCATCGCCTCCTACTGGGCCCTCTCGGAGCTGCCGTGCTGAACGATCCCATCCGCCGCGCTGGTGGTCAGGACCACGACACCGGTCTGCACGTGCTGTTGGTCGACGACGACCAGGTTGACCGCATGGCGGTGCGCCGCGCCCTGCGTGGCGCCGTCTCCATCGACGAGGTCGCCGACGCTGACGCCGCCTTCGCCGCGCTCTCTGGCGGCGGTTACGACTGCGTGCTGCTCGATTACCTGCTGCCGGGCGCCGATGGCCTCGAACTCATGCGTCGGTTGCGCGCCGTCGGCAACCCGGTGCCGGTGGTGGTGCTCACCGGCCGCGGTGACGAGTCATTGGCGGTGGCGATGCTGAAGGAGGGCGCCGCCGATTACCTGACCAAGGACGGCGCCGATCGCGAGCGGCTGTTGTGGACGCTGCGCAACGCGGTGACGGCGCGGCGCGCCGCACTGCGCGGCGAGGCCGCCGCCAGCGGGCTGCGCGCCCTGGTCGAGGCCACCACCGCCACCGTCGGCCACGATTTCTTCGCCGCCCTGGTCCGTCATCTCGCCCACGCCTGCAACGCCGCCCATGCCGTGGTCGCGCGCCTGGCCGATGACCGCTTCACCCTGCGTCCGCTGGCGGCGTGGTCGCGTGCCGGGCTGCATCCGCCGCGCGACTGGATGCTCGCCGGTTCGCCCTGCCGTCTGGCCTGCGCCACCGCCGGCAGCGTGGTGGTCGACGATGCCCGCGCCCTGGCCAGCCCGCTGCTGCGCGCGCTGCGCGCCGAGCGCTACCGCGGCATCGCCCTGCGCGACGCCGAAGGTGGACTGCTCGGCGTGTTGGCGGTGCTCGACGAGGCGCCGCCGGCCGACTTGGCGCAGCGCGAGGATCTGCTCAGCGTCCTGGCCGCGCGCGCCGCTGCCGAACTGCGCCGCGCCGATGCCGAGGAGGCCTTGGCCACCGCCCTGCGCCGCGAACGCGCGCTCGCCGCCTGCGCGCGCGAACTGCTGGTGCGCCCGCTGGGCGACGCCATGCCCGCTGCCCTCGCCCACCTGCTGCGCGCGGTCGACCGCGATCGCGCGTTGTGGTTCGTCAACACCGATGGCGATGCCGACCAGGCCTGGGAGCGCCTGGTGGTCGATCGCAAGGGGCGCACGCTGCCGCCCGGCCAACGCCGGCTGTCCTGGCGGCATGGCCTGCGCCGCTGGCAGCTCGATCTCGCCGACGGCCGTGGCATCGACGGCGCCGTGCACCTGCTGCCGCAGGTCGAACGCGAGCACCTCGCCGCCGACGGCGTGCAGTCGGTGCTGGTGCTGCCGCTGATCGTCCACCAGCGCTGGCAGGGTCTGCTGCGCTTCGACGACCTGCGCCGCCCCGGCGGCTGGTCGCGCCCGGCCCTGCACCTGCTGCGCGCCGGCGTCGATCTGGTGGCGGCGTGGCTGGAACGGCAGACGCCGGAGGGTGCTGCCGCTGAGTCGGCCGTGAGTCCGCTGCTCGCGACCATCGCCTGGCGGCGGGTTGCGGGCGAGTAGGTGCGCATGCCGTCAGTCTCTGGCGGGGACGTCTCGCCACGCCAGCAGGCAGCCTGCTGGAACCGCCACCCGCGTGCGCCAGTGAAGTCCGTTCACGCCAGGTTCGCCGCCTGCTCGCGCACCTGTTCGAGCAGGTTCTTGGCGGCCAGCACCAGACGGGTCAGCGCCAGATCGTTGGCCTTGCTGCCGGTGGTGTTGACCTCGCGGCCGAGTTCCTGAAGCAGGAATTCGAGCTGGCGGCCGACCGCGTCATCGCCGTGGCCGGCGATGAGCGCAGTCAGGGCGTCGAGGTGGCTGCCCAAGCGGACGAGTTCCTCGCTGATGTCGATGCGGTCGCTGTAGAGCGCCAATTCGCGCACCAGCACGGCGTCGTCGACGGGGTGGTCGGCGGCGAGCAGTTCGCGCAGGCGTTCGAGCAGGCGGGCATGGTGGGCGGCGACGCGGCCAGAAGCGGCGGCGCGCATCTCGTCGTGCAGGCGGCGCAGTTCGCCGGCCTGCCCGGCCAGGGCGCGGGCCAGGGCGGCGCCTTCATGCCGACGCATGGTCTCGACGGCGGTGAGCGCCTGCTCGGCGGCGGCCGTGGCCAGTTCGGCGAGACCGGTCGGATCGCCGCCGCGACCGACGCCGGGCAGCCCGGCCACCGCCTCGACGGTCGGCGCCGGCGCGCCCAGTTCGCGCGCCAGCACCGCCAGTTCTCTCCATGCCTGGCGCAGACGGGCGTGGTCGGCGGCCAGGGCGTGGGCGCTCTGCCAGGACAGGTGGACGCTGATCGAACCGCGTTGCAGGCGGTCGCGCACCTGCCGGCGCACCGCCTCCTCAGCGGCGAGATCGCGCAGATCGCTGCGCACGTTCACCTGGCAGCCGCGGCCGTTCACCGCGGAGATCTGCACACTCAGCACGCCTTCGGCGTTGCTGGCGGTGGCGGTGCCGAAGCCGGTCATGGAGAGCATGGGGGAGGGGTGTGTGGGTTGTGGGCGTTGTGGGAGTTGTGCGGGAAGGTGTCGGACGCGCGCCGTCGGATCGCTAGCCGGCAGCCGTGACGGATAAGCTCGGGGCCCTGACCACCCCCGCAACCCCTGCAAACCGTCTCAACGCCCACAACCCTCACAACGCTCTCAAGGCTATGCCCCCGGCCGCGTCCGCCGCCGCGTCTCGTGGTCGGTCACCGGGTCGAGGTCGCTGAGGGTGTCGGCGCGGCGTCGGCCGCGGGCGAGTTCCTCGGCGATGGTGGCGGCGATGCGCGTCATCGCTCCGCTGCCGCCCAGCACGGCGCGGGTGGTGGCCAGCCGCGCCAGGCAGGCCGTGCGCGCGTCGCCCTCCCACAGCCGGCGCAGGTGGGCGACCAGGCGCGGCACGGTCAGTTCGCGCTGCACCACCTCGGGACAGACGCGGGCGCCGTGCACGATATTGGGCAGGCCGATGTGCTTGACGATCACCAGATGGCGGGCGAGCACGCCCGACAGCGGGTCGGTGCGGTAGGTGATGATATGCGGCACGCCGATGATGGCGGCTTCCAGGGTGGCGGTGCCTGAGGCGATCAGCGCGACCTGGGCGCGCGCGCAGCACTCGCGGTAGCGGCCCTCGACCACCGGCAGGTCGCACAGGCCACGGTAGAGCGCCAGTGGCAGATCGGGGGCCTTGGCGATGGCGACGACGATGCGCCCGTGCGCTGGCGGTGTCAGCAGTGGCAGGGCAGCATGGGCGGCGGCGTCGAAGATCGGCAGCAGGCCGCGCACCTCGCGCTCGCGGCTGCCCGGCGCCAGCAGCAGCAGGCGGTCGTCGCGCGCCAGGCCGAGTTCGTGTTCGACTTCGCCGGTGTCGGGGTGGTCGGGGATGAGATCGGGCAGGGGATGGCCGACGAAGTCGGCGCGGCCGCCATGACGGTTGAACAACGGAGGTTCGAAGGGGAACAGGCAGAGCAGCCGGTCGACGCTGGCGGCGATGCGTTTGGCCCGCCGCGGCCGCCAGGCCCACACCTGCGGCGCCACCAGGTGGATGAACCGGGTGCCGGCGCGGCGCAGGTCGGCGAGGCGGCGCAGCAGGCGGAAATTGAAGCCGGGGTAGTCGATGGTGAGCACCACCTTGGGCCGGCGCGCGCGGGCGATGGCTGCGACCTGCCGCAACGTGGCGACGAAGGTGGGCAGGCGGGCGAGCACGGGCAGGAAGCCCATCACCCCCATGCCTTCGCTGCTGGTCTCGATCTCGACGCCTGCCGAGCGCATGGCGGTGCCGCCCATGCCGGCGACCACCAGGTCGGGCATCAGCTCGCGCAGGTGCTCGACCACCGCCGCGCCATAGGCGTCGCCTGAGGCCTCGCCCGCGGCCACGAACAGATCGCATACCGGGCTGACCGCCATCGCCAGGCATGCTGGGCCGGTCGCCCGGTGGTGCGAGGGGGAAGGTGGGGTCGGCGCAGAGGGCGGACCCGAAGGGCGGATCGGGATGACGGGCGCGAACGGAACCGTCGCCAGTATCCCGGCTCCGTCGGGCAGCTTGCGGTTGCTGCCGGGGGCTTCGTCCTCCGCACCCCATAGCACTATCGATCGGAAATTGTCTCCGCGTACAAAGAGTCTGGGCGTCAGCGCTACAGATCGCGCCCCTGCATGGGGACCTTCGGCGGCAGCAGGAACTGCAACGGCCGCGTCAGCAGGCGTCGACCCAGGCTGCGCAGCAGGGCGCGCACGTCGGACGCGGGAACCTCCAGCGCGCGCAGCGCGGTCCAGAAGCTCAGGACGAAGCTCACGCCCAGGTTCAGCACGAACATCGTGGCGATGCCGAGCGTGGCGAGCAGGAACCAACTGCTGGAATACCACTCGCCCTGCAGACTGCCGCACGCCGTGAAGAGCATGCCGGTGGACAGGGTCACGTGACGCACGTCGAGCGGGAGGCCGGAGAAGTGCCCGAGTGACGGCAGCAGGCCGAGCATCAGGCCCAGGCTGATACTGGATCCCCACGACGCGATGTGCCGCCGCCACAACTTGCCCCAACGCGCCATGCGCTCGCGGCCGAGGCGCGCGCCGAGCGGATGGTCGGCGATCCCACGGTGCACCCGGTGCCACGCGCTCCAGTTGTCGACCCAGCCGCCGATGACCGCGGACAGCCACAGGATGACCCCGGTGAGCGCGGCGAAGAGCACCGTCCCGCTGGTGAGCGGGCTGAAACTGGCATAGGTCGAGCGCGCGGTCGCGTCGTCGAGGAACGGCGCGCCCGAGACCATCTCCCACAGCTTGGTGAAGGCGAGCGCGCCGAGCGCGACCATGGTGACGTTGCCGGCGGCGGCCGCGATCTGCGAGTGGCAGATGCGCGTGATGCGGTCGACGATCTCGTCGCCGCGCCCGGTGCCGCTCTGATCGCGCATGATGGTCGCGAGGGTGGCCGCGGTCATGGCGGGTTGCTTGGTCGCCAGCACCAGGTGCAGGTGGTGCAGGATCACGAAAGAGACCGCGTAATTCAGCCCGTAGATCAGGCCGTGCAGCAGGTCCGAACCCGGCAGGCGTGCCGCGAGCAGCTTGGCGGCCGTCGTGCCCACGGTCAGGATGCCGCCCCCGGCCGCCGCGAGCAGGAGGTGCCCGTATTCCGAACGGTCGCGGGCGATGGCATGCTCGCCGGTCTCGCCGGCGCGTTCGACGATCCGGCGGTGCAGCAGACGCAGGTTGGTGGTCGCGAGGACGCGCAGGCTGCGCGCCGCGTGCAGGTGGTGGATCAGGCCTGCCAGCAGCCGTTGGACGAGCGCGGTCCGCTCGCGCGCCGGCGCGACGAGGATCGAGCCGATGAGCTCCAGCCGCCCGAGGCAGCGGTCAAGCACGTTCAGGCTGAACACGATGTCGACGGACACGCCTTCGCTGCGTGCCTGGCTGTCGATGGCCGCGAGCTCGACGCGGCACGCGACCAGCGCCGCCGTCCACGCGTCGCCGACCGCGCCGTCCGCGTTGAGCCGGACCCGACGCGGCGCCGGGTCGGCGGCGGACGCCGCGCGCAGGTCCTCGACGGCTGCGGCGAGGCGGAAGAACGCCGAGTCGGCCACCGGCGTCGGCGGCAAGCGCGACCGCAGGTTCGGTGCCAGCCCCAGGCTCTCCACGCGCACGCAGAGCAGGTGAGCGGCGTCGGCCACCGATCGCCGCAGGCGATCCGACGCTGGAGAGCCGGCGCGCGGCATGAACACCTCGACCATCCGCCGGAAGATCTCAGGCGGGAGACGCTGGAAGCGCGCGACCTCGACACGGTCGCGGTAGCAGCGGCGCAGGAGCTGGCCGAGGTCGGTCTCGTCGCGAGGTTCGGGGAGCGATCGGGCCCAGACGCGCGCCGCAGCCTCGCCGAGGAAGCCGCGGTCCGACGGAATCCCTGCTTCGGCGAGCAGGCGGCACGCGTCGCTATCGACGAGCATCGCCGCGACCGCGTCCTGGACGCCCACGCGCACGGGCTCGCACGACTCGAGCGTATGCAGCAGCAGGCGCAGGTGGGCGCTGTCGGCCGAGCTCAGCCGAGCCCCCACCTCTCCGCCGCTGGCATGGACGAGAGCTCCGGCGCGGGTCCAGTCCTGCAACGCCACCCAGTGATCAAGGCGATCGCAGGCGCTCGTGGCGTGCACCAAGGCGCCGAGGAGCTCCGCCATGGGCGGCAGCAGTTCATCATCCCGCTGCGACGCGTGGAGCGCCGCGCGCAGGTCGGGCAGGATGGACGCGCGTCCGACCAGGGGCTCCATGACGTTTTCGGCGCCGCACCGGACCTCGGTGGCGGTCACGGCTCAACCCGCCAGCGCGCTGGCGCGGGTGCCGCCGCGCACGGACGGCGGCACGCTCGCGGCCGCGACCCGCGCCTGCGACACGTCGCGGACGCAGCCCTCAGATGCGGACGCGGGATCAGCAGTTCAGTCGCTGCGCGAGCGACGGTGGAAGAGGAAGGACACGAGCGCGAGCACGATGCCGATGACGGCAAGGATCTTGGCGATGTACGCGCTGTCCTGCGCCAGGCCGCCGAACCCGAAGATCGCGGCGACGATGGCGACGATGAAGAAGATGACTCCCCATTGCAGCATGATGGAGACTCCGGCGCCGTGTGATGAAACGCGCCGGTCGAACGACCGGCGCAACGGGTCACTTGCTGCGGCGCTTGCGGTCGGGCGACTGCGTCAGGGCGGATGCGGCGATGGACTTCATCGCCTTGGTCGACGCCGGATCGGCGAGGACTTTCGCCGCCTTCGCGGCGACGGATTTGGAGGTGCGTTCGTTTTTGGCCATGGGATGCGGATTCCGTATCGGTGGTGGTGGAAGATGGAGACTCGCGGCTCAGGCGCGGGGTCGACGATAGCAGCCGACCAATCCGACGACCAAGCAGACGCAACCGCCCACGATCAGCAACATGGTGCGGTCGGTGAATCGGCCACTGAACAGCCGTGAGAACGCGTTCTGGATCGAATCGGTCGAGCCGAGCCCGACCAGCAGGAGGACGATGCCGACGAGGATCAAGACGATGGCAAGGCGCGTGTTCATGGGATTCCGGAAGAGGCGAGGGGACCGACGCGGCCGAGGGAGCCGGCCAGCGCTTTCGACGCACCCTCATAACAGGCGCAGCGACGGAACGGCGCACTTTATTTTTTTCCGGCGTTGGGTCTCAGCCCCCGCCGGACCAGCGCGCATCTCGCGATCGCGATGCGCGGCGTGTGGTCTTCCCGTTACAGACTCTGGGTCGGCGTCTGGAGGCTCGATCGCCGCGCCCACCGATGCCCTTGTCCAATGCTTCGGCCCATACCTTGCGGTACCGGCCGCATGACCCGGTGTCGTTGCGGGTTGCTACTCGTTCAACGTACAGCTCTCTCATCTGCTCCTTCGTGCCGGTTCATCCCGGCGCTCGTCGTGTCCCGGTCAGGCCCTTCGCGCCGTCACGGCTGCAATAGCAACCGCGCCCTCTTTCCTCCCTTTCCCCTTGGCATGACCCCCCAGACCGGGAAGGTGGGCACGTCCATGGCGAAACTGGTCTGCCAATCCGGGCCCTCGGCTGGTCACGAGTACCCGCTCACCAAAGAAGTCCTGAGCATGGGCCGCCAGAGCTCATGCGACGTCCAGATCCTGGACACCATGTCCAGCCGGGTGCACTGCCAGGTCCGCCGCGACGGCAAGCTGTTCACCCTGGTCGACCTCGGCTCGCGCAACGGCACCCACCTCAACGGCAAGAAGGTCACCGAGCGCCAGCTCGCCTTCGGTGATCGCATCCGCATCGGCGAAGCCGAATACATCCTGGTCAAGGAGCCCGGCGACATCGAGCTCAAGGACCTGCTCAGCAAGTACGAAGTGCAGGAAAAGCTCGGCGAGGGCGGCATGGGCATCGTCTACAAGGCGGTGCAGCGCTCGATGGTGCGCACGGTGGCGCTCAAGATCCTCAGCCCGAAGTACGCGGCGCGCAGCCGCTTCGTCGACCAGTTCATCCGCGAAGCGCGCGCCGCCGGCGCGTTGAACCATCCCAACATCATCCAGGTCCACGACGTCGGCACCGAGAACGGCATCCATTACTTCTCGATGGAGTTCGTCGACGGCCCGACCTGCATGCAGGTGCTGCGTGAGCAGGGCCCGTTCAGCGTCGCCGAGGCGCTGGAGATCGTCCGCCAGACCGCGCGCGCGCTCGACTACGCGCACAGCCAGCGGCTGATCCATCAGGACATCAAGCCCGACAACATCATGCTCGGGGTGAACAACATCGTGAAGCTGGCCGATCTCGGCATCAGCAAGACCTTCGACGAGGCCGAGAACGAGGAAGGCCCCAAGCGGGTGATGGGCACGCCGCACTACATGGCGCCGGAGGCGGCGCTGGGCAAGAAGATGGACCACCGCGTCGACATCTACAGCCTCGGCGCCACCCTCTACCACCTGCTCACCGGCAAGACGCCCTACGTCGGCACCAGCGCCACCGAGGTGCTCAAGGCCCACGTCATGGACCCGGTCCCGGCCATCCAGGACATCAACCCCGAGGTGCCCGACGACGTCTGCGCGCTGGTCGAACGGCTGATGGCCAAGAAACCCGACGACCGCTACACCGCCGCCGCCGAGGTGGTGGAGGAGGTCAAGCGCCTGCAATCCGGCCACAAGCTGTCCACCGACCGCATCGCCGCCAGCGAGACCATGGTGCTGCGCAAGCTCGCGCGCGGACCGGGCGGTGGCGAGGCGACACCGGCGCAGACCGGCGGCACGCGCGGCACGCGCGCTGGCGCCACCCGTCCCGGGATGACCACCGAGAACCGCTCGGCGCGCCGGCAGTCGTCGGGCACCAACCGTCTGCGCCTGGTCTTCGTGATCGGCCTGGGCGCGGTGATCATCTTCGTGGCCGTGGTTCTCATGCAGTCGCTCGGCCGCGGCCCGCGCAACGTGCGCCCGCTGCCACCGCCACCCGTGTCCGGCACCCAGACGCCGCCCGGCGGGGTGGTGGCGCCGGCTCCCGACCCTGGCGAAGCGGCGGCGCGCGCCCGCAAGCTCGAGCAGGGCGCCGAACTCGACCGCATCGGTCAGGAACTCTCCGTCCTGGGCGAACGCGGCGACGCGTCGGCGCTGCTCACCCGGCTCGACCAGCTCTCGCCGACCCTCCCTGCCGAGCACCGCGTGCGCGCCGAGAGCCTGCGCAGCCGCATCGCCCAGGCGATCGACCAACAACGTCAGGCGCTGCGCGACCAGGAATTCACCGAGCTGCAAGCCGAGGCGCGCACGCTCGCCGACCAGGACCGCAACTACGACATCGCGCTCAAACGCCTGGCCGACTACGCCGCCAAGGCCGAGCCGGCATTCAAGCTGCGCGCCGCCACCCTCGCCGAGCAGATGGGCAAGGCCCGCGACGCCTATGTCGCCGACCTCCACCTCAAGGTGCAGGCGCATGTCATCAGCGAGCGCAGCCCGTTCGGCAACGCCCCCGCGCTCAAGTTGTTGCGCGATCAACTGCCACCGGCGATGGTCGGTTCCGAGACCGAGAAGCAGATCAAGGACGAGTTGGCCAAGATCGAGGCCAAGTCCCAGGAGACCTGGCAGGTGGTGGTGCGCGAGTCCGCGGTCGCGCTGGCGGCCTGGAACCTGGGCAAGGTCGACGAACTGCACCGGGCCCAGCGCGGCGCCATGAACGACAGCCCGGCCGGCAAGCAGCTCGACATCCACCGCGACGCCGCCCGCAAGCTCGCCGAACTGGTGCCGGCGCTCGATGCCGCCCTGCGCGCCCTGCCCCGCCCGCTGCGCTGGCGCGGCGTCCTGCAGACCTGGACCGACCCCGATCTGATTGGCGCCGACAAGTCCGGCTTGCAGCTCGAAATCAGCGCCGGCCAGATCACCGTGCCGTGGACCAAACTCGAACCCGCCGCACTGGCCGACATCGCCAATCAGGCGCTCAAGGATCAGGCCGCTGGCTACCGTCCGGCCATCGACGCGCTGACAGCGGCGCGGGCCGCGGCGGCGGAGAAGAAGTAGGCGGCCATGCAGGCCGAGGGTGCAGGCATCATCACCGGCCCAGCGGCTGGTCAGCGGCGCCGCCGCCATCGTGGTCGTGGTGGCGCGGCATCGGGGCGACGTTGACCGGCAAGCAGAAGGGCCAGGGCCCGCAATTCCGCCAGGGTCTCGGCCGGCTGCGCCGGGCCAACGCCAAGCCGACCACGCGCGAAGGCGGCTGGGAACGGCTCGAAGACGATGACGTGAAACTCGACCTCGCTGGCGGCCAGGAACGCACCAGTCATTCCGGCGAGTCGCTGCTGGCGCGCTTCAACCGCCTGGCCAAGCAGATCAGCGCCACCGCCGATCCGGCCTCGCGTCCGGGCACCATCTGCGGCTTCGCCGGCGCCAGCGTGCTGGTGCGCGATGGCGACCACACGGAATGGCTGTGCGTGGTGCGCCAGTTGCTCAAGAAGCAGGTCAAAGGTCTGCACAGCCCGCTCGCAGTCGGGGACCACGTCGCCTTCACCTCCGGTGTCGCCGGTGCGCCCGGCACCCTCGGTGAGGGCGTCGTCGCCAGCGTGCTGCCGCGCACCAACCTGTTGGCGCGCGCCGACAGCCACAACCGCTCGCTGATTCATGTCCTCGCCGCCAACGTCGACCATCTGGTGGTGGTCGCCTCGCTGGCCGAGCCGGAACTGAAACCCGGGATCATCGACCGCTACCTGCTCATCGCCCACCACAACGCCATCGAGCCGGCGATCGTGCTCAACAAGGCCGATCTGGTCGCGCCGGAGGTGGCGGCGGCGGCGGCGGCGCTCTACCGCGGCCTCGGCTACACCGTCTTCGTCACCAGCGTGGCCGGCGCCGCCGTCGCCGGAGAGCTGACGACGCTGCACGCGCACCTCGCCGGCCGCACGGCGGTGATCGCGGGGCAGAGCGGCGTGGGCAAGTCGAGCCTGCTCAACGCCCTCCACCCCGGCATCGCCGCCCGAGTCGGCCTGGTCTCGGGAGCCACCGCCAAGGGCCGCCACACCACCAGCGCGGCGCGCAGCTACCGGCTGGGCGAGGTCACCCTGATCGACACTCCGGGCATCCGCGAGTGCGGGATCACCGGCCTGGGACCGATCGACGTGGCGTTGCTCTACCGCGATCTCGCCGTGCTGCAGCCCGCCTGCCATTTCGCCGATTGCACCCATCGCCACGAACCCGGCTGCGCCGTGCTGGCGGCGCTCGCCGCCGGAACCCTGGCACCCTCGCGCTACGCCAGCTACCGCTCGATCGTCGACGAGGATCTCGCCGAACAGTGAGCGGCTGGGCGGAATCGTCCGGAGTGCTCGGAACGGCTGCGGCCCAGCCGCTGAGCGCACAGCCACTGGGTCCGCCGACCGCGCAGCCCGTGTATCAGGTGGGTTTCCGCATTTCGGCAGCGGCCGGACGCGGATGCGGTAACAGAGGTCTGCGCAAGTGGTGACGGTACCGCTTAAACGGTTGCCGGGCCGCCAGGTACAATCCGATGCTCCGCCATCCGGGGCGCCGGAAACCATTCTGTCCATGGACCAGCCCGTCACCGTCAAGCCCGCTTTGCGTCTGGTCTCGGGCCAGGTGGTGAACGCTTTGCTGGCCTCGCCCCGGGAGGCGCACTACGCGCTCGACCGTCCGCGCTGCATCCTCGGACGCAGCGAGCAGGCCGATCTCGTCCTCGCGGACAGCAAGTCCAGCCGCGAGCACATCGAGATCGTCGCCGTCGACGGCGCCTGGCGCATCCGCGACCTCGGTTCACGCAACGGCACCCTGCTCAACGGCGCCAAGCTCGCCGACACCGTCACCCTCAAGTCCGGCGATCGCATCGGCGTCGGCCTGACCGAGTTCGAGTTTGTCGACGAATCGTCCCGCCGTCCCACCCGGCTGCGCATCGCCGAGGGCGCCAACGCCGGACAGGAATTCGCCCTCGCCGACGGGCGCACGGTGATCGGCCGCCGCGGCGGGCCGGCCGGGATCGCCCTCGATGACGAACGCGCCAGTCGCGAGAACACGGCGCTCGCCTGGGTCGACGGGGTGTGGACGGTGCGTGATCTCGGTGGACGCAACGGCACCTCGCTGGGGGGCGAGCTGCTGCCCACCGGCGAGGCCGAGGCGGCGACGCCGTTGCGTTCGGGCGACCGCCTGCGCGTGGGCACCACCCTGCTCGACTTCTTCGACGCCCGCGTCGAGGAGCGCATCGGCGAGACCATCCTCGGCTACACCATCGCCGGACGCGCCGGCCACGGCAGCCTGGGCGTCACCTTCCGCGCCGCCAACGGCGCGGCCGTCGCCATCAAGTTCCTCGATCCCGGCCGCGCCCGCGATCCCCGCGAAGTCGCCCGCTTCGTCGCCGGCGCCCGCGCCCAGCAACGCGTCACCCACGGCAACGTGATCAAGGTGATCGCCGCCGAGGCCAACGACGGCGCGCCCTTCGCCGCGCTGGAATGGCAGGCGCGCGGCGCCCTCGCCGAACGTCTGGCCGGCAGCGAGCCGATGCCGGCGGAGAGCGTGGTGGCCATGGCCCGCGATGTCGTCCGCGGCCTCGCCGCCGCCGCCGCCAAGGGCCTGATCCACCTCGGTCTGCGTCCGCGCAACATCCTGTTCAATGGCGCCGGCCAGGCGGCGGTCGGCGATTTCGCGACCTGCGCGCCGTTCGATCCGCGCCATCCGCTCGTTGGTCCGCCCAGCTTCTACGTCTCCCCCGAGGAAGCGCGCGGTGAGACCGTCGACGAGCGCAGCAACCAGTTCAGCCTGGGCGCCGTGCTCTACCACGCCCTCACCGGCCGGGTGCCCTTCGCCGGCGGCGACCGCGGCAGCGTCGCCCAGGCGCGCCTCACCCAGACCCTGCCGCCCATCCGCGAACTCGCCCCGACCGTGCCCGCCGACCTTGCCAAGGTGGTGACCCGGCTGCTCGCCCGCCAGTCCAGCCGCCGCTACGGCGATTGGAACGAGGTGCTGGCCGACCTCGACGCGGTGGCCAACGGCAGCAGCGGCGAGGTCGCGACCGTGCGCGGGATCTCGTCGGTGCTGCCGCCGGAATCCTCGCAGCCACGCGTGCCGGCGGTGCAGCGTCCACGCAGCGATTCCACCACCATGGGTGCGCGTCCGGTGCCGCTGGCCTATGGCCGGCTGATCAAGGGTGGGCTGCTGGTGGCGGCGGTGCTGGTGGCGGTGATCGTCGTTCTGCCGCTGCTCGGCCGGCGCGCCGACGTCCCCGGCCAGGGCACCGTGGTCCAGCCTGCGCCAGCGCCTGCGGCCAGCCCGCAGCAGCGCGGCATCTTCCGCAATGCCGGGCCCGAGAACCCGGTGACGCCCGGCGACGACAGTGTGCGGCTGTCCGCGGATACGCCGTCGCCACTGCGCCCGGCCACGCCGGCGCCGGCCGTGGCCAGCAAGCCGTCGGTCGCACCGCAACCTTCCGGACGGCCACGCCCGCTGTCGTCGTCTGCTCCCGAGCTGGTGGTGGTCCCTGGCGATGCCGAGGCGATACCCATGCCCCTGGCCACGGTCGATATCGTCGCCGGCCACCTCGCGGTCGCGCCCGGCAGCGCCGCTGAGCAGGCGCGCTTCGCGGCGGCGCGGCGCAAGCTCGGCGGCGCCGCGCCGAAGCTCCATCCCCGCCTGCTGGTGGCCACCGTCATCGGTGGCCCCGGCGACCAGCGCATCGACGAGGTGACCACCACCGACGCCGGCGCGGTGGTGGCCAAGGGGGTCGGGTTCATCTACACGGTCAGCACCGCCAGTGGCATCTGGACCCGCCAGGGCGACGCCAATCAGGTCAGCGCACCGGCAGCCGATGATCCCGAGGCGGCTCCGCCAGGCGATCCGCGCACCGCCACCGATCCCCGCAGCTCCGCCACCTGGAAGCTGGCTACCCAGAGCGCGCATCCCCTGATGAAGCAGCCGGCGCTGACCGGTGCCGGCTGGCAACTCTGGGGCTGGACCTGGAACCAGGCCAAGGCGCAGGAGCTGGTCGCCGACAGCCGCGGCGTCGCCCTGTGGCCGCTGCATGATGGCCACCTCCTGGTGCAGTGCTGGGCCGATGCCGCCAACACCACGCTGGTCCGCGATCCCCGCGACCTGACCCGGGCGCACCCCGCCCTCGCCGCCGGGGCGCTGCCGCGGCCGGGCAACGGCACCAGTTCGCTGTTCACCGTGGTCGACCGCGAGGGTGCGCCGATCGCGGCCACCTTCGTGCCCGGCAACCCGGCGGCGACCACCGACGCCTGGGGCCGGCTCTATGTCGCCACCGCCCTGCCCGGGGCCAGCGATGCCTTCGGTCACGGCGGCCGTGCCGGCGTCGGCGTCTTCTCGGCCGACCTTGGCCGCATCGAGTTCAGCTCCCGCCTTGGCGGCCTGCGCAGCGGCGCCCGCGGCCAGGAGACGCTCGGTGTCATCTCGGTGCGCGGCAACCTGCTCATCCTCGCCGGCACCACCGCCGCAGCCGACACCATGCCCTCCGCGAACTCCGCCCAGGCCGGCCCTGGCGGCGGTCAGGATGGACTGCTGATCGTGATCAGGTTGTGGGACTGAGCGACGTGGTGGAGCGCACGCTCACAACCGCTCCCGTCGCCGCTGATCGTTTCCTTCCTTGCGCACCGCCCGCGCCCGTTCCTGGTGGCTGAAGCGTTCCTCGCCCTCGCCCCATGGATCGGCCTGGTTGTGGTAGCCGTTGACCTCCCAGAAGCCGCGGCGGTCCTCGGTCAGCAGTTCGAAGCCGCAGATCCACTTGGCGCCCTTCCAGGCCCAGCGCTTGGGCACCACCACCCGCGCCGGGCCGCCGTGTTCGCGCTCCAAGGGCGCGCCTTCGACGGCGGTGACCACCAGCACGTCGTCGTCGAGCAGGCAGGCGAGATCGCTGTTGGTGGTGTAGCCGCCGCTGGCGTGCTGCATGACGTGGGTGCAGTCGGAGGTCGGCTGCGCCAGCGCCAGCAGGTCGCGCACGCGCACGCCGGCGAAGACCATCCCCAGCCGTGACCAGGTGGTGACGCAGTGGAAATCGGCCTGTACGCGCACCTGCGGCAGGCGCGACAAAGCGGCCCAATCCAAGGTGACCTCGGCGGCGCAGGCGCCCCAGATGCGCAGGTTCCAGTCGGCGGTCGACACCACGGGCGTCGGCCCGTAGGTCAGCACCGGCCACTTGCTGGTGACGTGCTGACCGCCGGGCACGCGGTCGCGGCCGTCGGGATGGGTTTGGATGGGCAGGACGTCGTCGTTCATGGCGAGGCTGGGACGAATCATGCGACCGCGCGGAACGGTGTCGACCCAGCCGTAGGGGGTGCGGGGGCCACCCCGCTTCGCGTACCGCGAGAGTCATGGAAGCGGCAGCAATCCGGCGCTTTCGCGCCGGACGTGCCGGTCACCCGGCACGGTCGCCGTCGTCGGCGACTTGCGAGAGCGGGTTGCTGAAATGATCACCTGGGGACGACATGCTCGGCGTCCGCGATCCGTGCCCTCTCGCTCAATCCACGAACGCGGTGTCGGGACGGCAGACCAGGAAGCCTTCGCCCCACTGTCCACGGTCGCTGAGATCCCAGCTCACTCGCGCCGCCTGGTCCGGCGCGACGATGCGCGCCAGACGCAGACCCTGTCCGCCGCCGTGCACCAGCACCGCCGGACCGTCGCCGCTCTCCTCGATCGGCGTCGCCCGGGCCGGGGTCGGCACGTCGTCCCAGCCGATGACCGCGCACCACTGCCACGTCCCATCGAGCAGCAGGCGCACGGCGCGCACGCTGCGTCCCATTCCGGTCTCCTTGAACGTGGCCATCACCGGTTCGTCGAGGTTGTCGTTGGGAAGGATGTCGATGTACATGGGAGACGTACGTTTGTGGGGAAGTGCGGACGTGCGAGCGTGCGGTCGGACGCGATCGCGTGGGCGAGGATGCGCCGGCCGGCGGCCAGGGAAGCGGAGGTGGTCAGCCGAGCAGGCGCAGGCCCTGCGTCCGCCACGGTTCCGCGTCCCGCCGCGGCAGGTCGATCAGGTGCTTGAAGCGCCGGTGATGCCAGAAGTACTGGCCGGGGAAGCGGGCGATCATCGCGGACAGACGGTCGACGGCGGCCTGGAGCAATTCGCCCGGATCGCGGCCGGCGGCGGTGAGCGGCCGGCCGATGAAGAAGACGGTCTCGCCGCTGCGTACGCGCACCGAGAAGGCGGGCAGCACCGGGACGCGGGCGCGCGCGGCGAAGAAGGTGGCGCCGTCGTGGCAGCGGCAGGGTTGGCCGAGCAGCCACGCCGGTGCGCCCTGGCTGCCGCTCGGGCGCTGGTCGGCGAGCACGCCGAGCACGCCGCGACCGCGCAGCATGCGCAGCACGCTCACCGCCGCACCGGCCTCCCCGGCCATGACCACTTCCATGCCGGCGCGCAGGCGCTGGGCATTGACCCGCGCGTCGAGACGGGCGTCGCTCTGCGACTTGGCGTAGACCACGCAGCGCGACGTGCGCTGCGCCACCGCCCAGCCGGACACGTCCCAGCTGCCGAGATGGGCGGTGATCATGACCAGGCCGGGATGGCGGGCGAGGACGTGGTCGAGCCAGCGCGGATTGAGCACGCGTAGCGTGGTCTGGGCGCCGTCCGGCTGACCGAATCCCCACAGTTCGACGAAGTTCGCGCCGACGGTGGCATAGGCCCGGCGGGCGACCGCCTGGCGTGCCGGGCCGCGCAGACCGAGACAGCGTGCGAGATTGGCGGCGACCACCCGTCGCCGCACCCCGAGACGCCAGGCGAGGACGCCGAGAAAACCGCCGAGCCTGGCCGCGGTGTCGGCGGGCAGCCTGCCGATGGCGGTGAGCAGCGGCGCCACCACGGCACGGTGCCAGGTTGCAGCGACCATGCCCATGCCCTTGCTCAACCCGCTTTGATCTGCTGTACGAAGCGCACGAAACCCGTCGCCTGCTGGCGTAGACGTTCGGCCAGCTTTCCGTCAACGAGTGCGCCATCGCCGTCGAACGCAGTGGCGGCACCGCCGATGAACACCCGCGGCGGGAAATGATGGGCGTTGCGGTAGCCGGTGACGCCTTGCAGGTGCTCGACCGCGCGCAGCCCCTGAAACTGCCCAGCGGCCAGACCGATGAAGGCCAGCGGCCGGCGATCGAAACCGGCGGGATAGGGCAGCAGGTCGATGAACAGCTTTAGCACGCCGGGGAAGCTGCCGTTGTACTCGGGCACCACGAACACCACACCGTCAGCGGCGAGGAAGCGCTGGACCAGTGCCGTCACCCCCGGCGCCGGCGCCGTGTAGACATCGGCGGCGAGGCACTCGCTGGGCAGGTCGAGCGCGAGCATGTCGACGCTGATGTCCGGCAGATCGCGGTAGTGCCCGGCGACGATCCCCGCCAACTGCCGGCTGCGCGCGCCGGCGCGGTTGCTGCCGGGAACGACGACGATGTGCATGGCGGGGGACGGTAGCTGGGGCCCCTGGGGGTGCCATGGGGGAGGGGGGCGCGAGGGCGCGGCGCGAAGGCGTGAAGGGCGTGAAGGGCGCGAAGGGGCGACGGCGCGGCATGCACCCCACCTCGCAACCTCGCAACCTCGCAACCTCGCAACCTCGCAACCACGCAACCTCGCAACCTCGCAACCTGCCGCGAAGAGGGCGCGAGGGCGCGAAGGGGCGACGGCGCGGACTGCACCTCACCTCGCGCCCTTCGCGCCCTTCACGCCCTTCGCGCCCTCCCGCCGCGCCCTCCCCCTTGCCGACCGCGCCCCGGCCATGGAATGCCCGGCCATGCCCGTGGCCAAGCGTGCCGGTGAGGCGCCCAATTCGACCCTGGTGCACGGCCTGCGCATTCTCCAGGCCCTGGCCGGTACCGCGGTGCCGTGCGGGGTGAGCGAACTGGCACGTCAACTCGGCCTGCCCAAGAGCCAGGTTCACCGTCTGCTGCAGACCCTGGTCGGCACCGGCTTCGTGCGCCGCACGGTGGATCTGCGCCGTTACTGCATCGGGCTGAAGCCGCTCGAACTGTCGAGCGCACTGCTTCAGCACCATGCCTTGCGCCGGCTGGCCATGCCGATCCTCCACCGCCTGAGCGCCGAGACCGGCGAGGACGCCATCCTCAGCGTGCTGCACGACGACTGCGCACTGATCATCGCCGCGATCTATCCCGAGGGCCGCCAGCGCGATCCCGCCGCCTCGGTTGGCAACCGCATGGCGCTGCATGCCGCCGCCACCGGCAAGCTGCTGCTCGCCTTCGCGCCCGACGTCGACGCCATCGTGGCGCGGCTTGATCTGGTCGCGCGCACACCGCGCACCATCACCTCCCGGCCGGCCCTGCGCCGCGAGCTGGCGCGCATCCGCGCCGCCGGGATCGCGGTCAACGACTCGGAGAACGCCACGGATCTGGTCAGCTTCGGCGTCCCGGTGCGTGGCGTCGACGGCGCCGTGCTCGCCGGCTTCGGCCAATCGATGCGCCTGCCCGAGTCGCAGCCGCACCTCGAACGCAACCGCGCCGCGGTCGTCCGCCTCGGCGCCGAACTCAGCGCGGCGGTGCAGGCAGCCGGATTGGGCATCGAGTGACCCTCAACGCGGCATTTGGGCCCCGCTGCGGCGTTGGCTCCGTCGGTCGTTCCACCAGGAATCTCCCTCCGTCGCCGCCTGGCATCGTGGCCCAACTGCCGCGTTGAGGGCGCAACGCGGCATTTGGACCACGCTGCGGCGTTGGCTCCGTCGGTCGTTCCACCAGGAATCTCCCTCCGTCGCCGCCTGGCATCGTGGCCCAACTGCCGCGTTGAGGTCGCATTTGGACCACGCTGCGGCGTTGGCTCCGTCGGTCGTTCCACCAGGAGTCTCCCTCCGTCGCCGCGCGCCTCACCGCGTGATCGCTGCCCATAGCGCATCCACCTCGGCAGCTTCGCCGGGCTGCTCGGCGAGCCAGGCGGCGCGCGCGGCGGCCAGCGCGGCGTGGTGCGCGTCGACGCGGTCAGGGACGAGCGCGACACCGAAGCCGTCGGCCGGCGCGTCGCCGGCCAGGCGTGCCAGCACGAGTTCTCCGGTGGCACGGCGGTAATGGCTGGCTTCCCAGTACCAGCGCATCGGCTGGCGGTCGCCGGCGGGCGGGATGGCTTCGGTGGTGATCGCCGACGGCGCGCTGAAGTCCCACACCGGCAGCGGCGGGCGGCCAACGGCGCGACGGCGTTCGTCCACCGCCGCCACCAGCGCGCGCTGCCAGTCTCGCCAGGCCGCCTCCATGCCCAGCACCCGCCACAGTTCGCGGGTACGCGCGTGCACCGGACCGATGAACACACGCACCTCGGCGCCGGCAGCGAAGGCGCAGTCGAGGGTGCGGCGCACGTAGTCGAGGTCGCGGGCGTAGCGCGCACGCTGCGCGCTGTCGTCGCACCAGCCGCGCATGGCGGTGAGGTACGTCCGTTCATTGGCGCGCACCAGGGCGCGGTGGCCGTCGTGCAGCGCCCAGGAGGTCCACGCCCGTTCGTCGGCGGCGTAGCCGGTGAGCGGATCAGCCAGCGGGTCGCCGCCGGCGCGGCTCGCGGACAGCGTGGTGCGCGCCGCGTCCAGCGCCGACCACGACAGCCGGGTGGCGGTGACGTCCGTGGTCCAGGCCCACGGCTGTGGTTGGCCGTCGGCGGCGATGGCCAGACGGTCATCGCGGAAGTCCTCATTCCAGCGCTGGCCGGCACCGAACAGATCGAAATCCCAGCCGATCACCACCAGGCGCAGCGGTCCACTGGCGGCGGCGTGCTCGACCAGCCGCATGACCTCATACGCGGTGGCGCTGCCGAAGGCGGCGTTGACGCGGGCGCCCGGCCACGCCGCCAGGGCTGGCGACGCGGGATCGCAGCCAACCATCACTCGCGAGTTGCCGACCAGCAGCACCGCCGGCGCCTGGCGTGCCACCAGTTCGGCCTTGTACAGCCGCGTCGCCGAGGCCAGCAGCGGCTTGCGCTGATTGAAGCCCGGTCGCGCCACCGCGGCGCGGCCGTAGGGATCGATCACGTGGATGGCTCCGGCGACCGTCGCCAGCACGGTCACCACGGTGCCCAGCCACCAGGCCAGGTAGCGGCGCGAGCGCATCGGATCGGGGGTTGGCGGGGGCATGTTAGACAGTCGCCACGAAGCGCGGCCGGAAACTGCCACCCGCACGGTTGCGCGACCGTCGCGAGGGACCGCTCTCGCAAGTCGCCGATGACGGCGACCATGCCGGACGACCGGCACGTCCGGCGCGCCGGATTGCTGTCGCTCTCAGTGCGTCGCGCGGTCGGCCGACCGGGGGCGCCCCCCCGCACCCCCCGAGGCTGGCTCGAAACTCTGCTGCGCGCGTTGGGCGATTCATGGCCAGCCTCTCAGAATTGGAAGTACAGGAATTCGCTGACTCGGCTGAGCCCGAGCACGCTGGCGGCGAAGAGCAGGGCGGTGGCCACCGCCCACAGCGGGCGTGGTGACCACGCCACCGCCGTGGGTCGCGTGGCATCGAGCACCGGTGCGGCGCGGTGCGCCCAGTCCTGAGTGGTCGGGCAGCCCCAGGCGATGGCGAAGGCGACGGCGATCCATCCCCATCCCATCGCCGTCAGGCCGCCACCGCCGCTGCCACCGCCGCCGGCCATCGCCGCCAGCAGGCGGCCGGCAGCGGACAGGGTGTCGCTGCGGAAGACCACCCAGCCCACGAGCACGGCCAGGAAGGTCAGGGCGCCGTAGACCAGGCGCATGGCAAGGCCGGGAGCGCGCCAGCCCCGCGCCACCGCCCATTCGCGCCACAGGTGATTGGCGGCGAGGTAGCCGCCGTGCAGCGCTCCCCACACCACGAAGGTCCAACCGGCGCCGTGCCAGAGGCCGCCGAGCAGCATGGTCAGGAACAGGTTGAGGTGGTGGCGCCAGGGCGGGCAGCGGCTCCCGCCGAGCGGGATGTAGAGGTAGTCGCGCAGGAAGCGCGACAGCGTCATGTGCCAGCGGCGCCAGAATTCGATGATGCTGCCGGCGCGGTACGGCGCCGCGAAATTGGCAGGCAGGACGATGCCGAACAACCGCGCCGCGCCCACCGCCATGTCGCAGTAGCCCGAGAAATCGAAGTAGAGCTGCCCGGCGTAGGCCAACGCGCCACCCCACGCCGTCGCCAGCGACACCGCCTGTCCGGCGGCGGCAGCGGCGAAGACCGGGCTGGCATGAGGGGCGAGCGAGTCGGCGAGCAGCACCTTCTTGGCCAGGCCGATGGACAGGATGGTCAGCCCGATGGCGAGATCGCTGGCGGCGAGACGGCCGCGGCAGCGGGCGAACTGCGGGATGACCTCGTGATGGTGGACGATCGGCCCGGCGATCAGTTGCGGGAAGAAGGTGACGAAGAGCGCGAAGTCGAGGAACGGCACGCGGGCGGGCAGCGACGCGGCGCTGGCGGTGCGCGCCGCCCGGCGGCGATCAACCAGCCAGGCGATCTTCTGGAAGGTGATGAAGGAGATCCCCAGCGGCAGCACGATGCGGGCCAGTCCGGCATCGACGCCGAGCAGGGCGCCAACCTCGCCGGCAAGGAAGCCGGCGTACTTGAACCAGCCGAGCACGCCGAGATTGCCGATCACCCCGAGAGCGAGCAGCCAGGCCCCACGTCGATGCGCGCCGGCGCTGGCGATGGCCAGACCGAGCGCGTAGTTCGCCATCAACGAGGTGAGCAGCAGGCCGAGGTAGGCGACATTCCAGCCCGCTCCCGCGCTGCCGTCGACGGCGGGATTCCACCAAGCATAGAACAACAGCGAGGCCGCGACCAGGAACGCCAGCGCCGCGCGCGGCCCGGCCAGGCGTCCGCAGAGCTGGTAGCCGAACAGGCAACTGGGCAGGAAAGCGAACAGGAAGACGAAGGAATTGAACAGCACCGGCGGCGCAGCATCGCCGCGGTCATTGGTGCGCCAGCGCCGGACCCGGGCCGGCGCCCTGCCTTGACCCCGGTTGCTTGCGCATCCAGTGGGGGCCCATGCACCGACTCATCCCCACCGACTGGCAGTTGCCAGAATCCATCACCACGCGTCTGGGCGACCAGGCCGGGCGCCAGCGCGCCATGCACCACGACGGCAACCTGCTGCTGGTGCTGCACGAGGTGCCGGTACCCGGTCAGCTCCAGCGCCAAGCCCGGCTGTTCTGGCGCCGGCCGGCCGGCGCGTGGGACAGCGATCAGGGCGGGGGCGGGGGTCAGGCGCTGCATCGTCACCTCGACCACTTCGCCAAGGCCATCGAGGCGCTTGAGCACCGGGTCGAGTCGGCGGCCAGCGCGCACGACTACTTCGCCGCCTTGCAGGCGCTCAATCCGCTGTGGCGCACGGTGCGTCACCTGCACCTCGCTGTCCAGGCGGCGCGCGAGGCGGTGCCCGGCGATCACGACCTGATCGTGCTGCGCGACCGTGCCGGCGATCTCGAACGCGCTGTCGAGCTGCTGCACCATGACGCCGACAACGGCCTCGACTTCACCATCGCCAGCCAGGGCGAGGAGTTGGCGCGCAATTCCGACACCATGGCGCGCGCCAGCCACCGCTTGAATCTGCTCGCCGCCCTGTGCCTGCCGCTGACCGCGCTGGCGTCGGTGTTCGGCATGGAACTGCGGAGCGGCCTGGAAAATGTCGCTTCGCCGTGGCCGTTCATCGCGGTGCTCGCCACCGGGCTGTTGATCGGGTTCCTGCTCAAGGGGTCGCTGGCGCGACGCACCGCTGCCAGCGCTGACAGCGGTGCCGGCCACGCTCGACATCAGTGATCGGTGTTCTAGCGTTCGCATCCCCGAATCACGCCCGCGAGGATCCCATGCCTTTCGTCCAGAAGCCGTCCAGCCCCGCCGTCCCGGTCATCGGCCTGTTCGCGCCCTGCGATCCGCGCATCGACGACGCGGCGCGCGAGCGCGCGCAGAACATCTGCACCATGACCGGACGCATCCTCAAGGCGATCAGGCTGCCGTTGGGCGGCAAGCCGGGCATCTACGTGGCGTCGAAGCCGGTGCAGACCGAGGCCGACGCCGACAGCGTCGCCTACGAATTCAAGGCCAACGGCGTCAGCGTGCTGGCCATCGTCCCCGACACCTGGTTCTATCCCGGCAAGACCGCGATCGCGCTGACTGCGCATTTCCCACGCGCCCCGATCTGCTGCATCGCCGGCAACAACGCGCCCAAGCCCGGGGTGGTCGGCGTCGACGCCGTGGTCGGCGCCTATGCCCAGACCGGCCAGCTCTGCCACGCCATGATCGGCAACATGCCCGAGATCGGGCAGGATCCTGAATTCGACGACAAGTCGAAGGCCGAGATCCTCGATCTGGTATGGGCGATGACCGCGGCGGCGTGGCTCAAGGGCAAGCGCATCGTCTGCGCCGACACCGACTCGATGCAGATGGAGACGGCGCTGAACCACGTCCACGCCACCCGGCGCTTCCTCGGCGTCGAGAGCGTGCGCGAATCGATGAAGCTGTTCTCCGACATGATCATCAAGGGCGGCGGCTATGACCCCAAGGAGCTGAAAGAGCTGGTCAACTGGACGGTCAACGTGCAGTGGAAGGGCCGCATCTATCCCGGCATCGAGGCGATCTGCGCGGCCAAGCTGCCGATCTACACCGACCCGTCGAAGGTGAAGCCCAAGCCGTTGACCGCTCTGCACAAGGCCAAGCTCGAAGAGGAACTGAAGCTCTATCTCATCCTGCGCGACTACATGACGTCGATGAACGCCATCGGCGGCGGCTGGACCAGCCAGCTCGCCTGGGGATCAGATCTCAAGGGCACGCCGATGGCCTGCGCCGACATCGCCGAGGCGTTGTTCAACTCGACCTTCGACCACCGCGGGAAGAAGGCCGCCATCCCCTTCGCCACCGAGAACGACGTGCAGGGCCTGCTCACCATGGTCTGCCAATCGGCGCTGACCGGCGGCGAGCCGGTGCTCTTCGCCGACTACCGCAAGGTCTACGAGCCGTGGGAGATCCAGAAGAAGGCCGATGAACTCGGCATCGCCCTCGACCCGCAGTCCGCGTACATGCTGCGCGGCACCATCGACATGGACAATTCCGGTTCGGGTTCGCTGGACTGGTGCACGGAATCGATCCTCTTCGAGGTCTATAAGCACTACTTCCCCGGCGGCGGCTTCTCGACCGGCTACATCTCGCCCGGCGGCATCGACTGCCAAGCCGGCCGTCTCGCCTACAGCGACCTCACCGGCACCTTCTCGATGATCCAGGGCGAGGCCGAATCGGTCGCACTGCCGCAGCCCATCGCCGAGGCCTTCTGCCACGCCTCGTCCTACTCGTGGCCGCACACCTGGATCACCTTCAAGCACGTGCCGGCGTCGATCACCAAGTACGGCTGCCCGGCCAACCACATGCACATGGTGCGCAACCTGCCGACCCGGCGCTGGCAGTACTTCTCGGACTACACCAACATCCTCAACGTCCGCTGGGAGGGCACCCCGGCTTTCACCGAAGGCGTCGACCGCATGGAGCCGATGCTCTACCGCATCTCGGGCGGCGAGACGACGGCGAAGCTGCGCTTGGCGGGGCGCTAATCAGGCAGCGTTGAGGCCTCCAGCCCGGTCCACGATTCCGCGGGCCGGCGTCGCCTGCTCAGCGCAGGGGCGGCGAGCCGGCGGTGCGTACTGATGGTCGTCGGCCATGGCGCCATGGTCGCCCTCGAAGGCGTGGATCCAGGTCACCGGGCGGTCAGCGGCGCCAGCCCGGCACCGCGCCCCGTTGCCGCCCGCGTCCCCGCCTCATACAACCCCGGGAACCCCTCGGGAGATGCCATGCTCGCGACCCGCGTCAGCCAGAAGGAAAGCGTCTTCTACTTCGTCGCCTACCCGGCGGCCGAACTGCTGAAGAGCGTCCGCTTCACCACCCGCTTCGATGCCGAAGAGGGCCGCCTGGCCGCCACCGTGCCGGCCGCGGGCGACGAGATCGGCGCCTTCATCGCCAAGGTCGAACACAGCGAGAAGGCCTTCCAGCGCTCGCTGGCCAAGACCAAGGTGGCGCAGATCCGCAACTTCTACGAGACCTGCGGCGCCCAGCCGATGATCCCCGGCACCGTGCTGCTGTTCACTCCCGAGCGTCTGCGCTTCACCCCGGCCACCACCGACAGCCCGAACGGCTCGCTGACCGCGCCGGAGCGCGACTACCTGGTCATCGACGGCCAGCACCGGCTGGCGGCTCTGCACTTCCATCTCAGGAAGCATCCCGAGGAGGCCGCAGCGGTGCACGTGCCGTGCGTGATCTTCGACGGCCGCAACGAGGACTTCGCGGCCGAGATGTTCGTGATCATCAATTCGACGCCGACGCGCATCAACAAGAGCCACCTCATCGACCTCTACGAGCGCGTCGCCTTCGCCGACCCCGACAAGAAGCTGGCCGCGCGCATCGTCGACCGCCTCTACCGCGATGGCGACAGCCCGCTGCGCTACCGCATCAACCGCCTGGGCGGACGCAGCGGCAAGGAGAAGTGGATCCTCCAGGCCGAACTGTTCAACGAGGTGCACCGCTGGGTGAAGGGCGAGAAATCCGCAGCCCAGGACGAAGTCGCCGCGCGCTACGAGGTGCTGCGTGATTTCCTCAAAGCCTGCGCCGTCGCCTGGGGCGAGGCCTGGGGCAGCGATGCGCACATGGTGACCAAGCCGGTGACGTTGAAGGCGCTGATCCGCGTCGCCGCCGACCTCGCAGCCGCCAACGCCGATCCCGCCGACGGCCGTGTCCGCCGCTGGAGCGAACGCCTGGCCCCGTGGGCCGACCGCCTGCACGATTTTCGCGCCGAAGGCTTCTACGAACGCTTCCCGGCCAAGGGCCAGATCGAACGCGTGCAGCGCATCCACAAGGAGCTGGACGCAGCGATCGGGGTGGCGAAGCGGCGCGGGGGGTGAGGGGAGCGTGGAGACGGTCGCGGTCTACGGGCAAACGCCATGCGACCGCGAACGGCTCCGCAGCCGGCTGGGCATGCATTGGGTTTTGCCGGCGACCACGTCGGACCAGATCGTGATCGAGGAAGCGAGCGGATGCATCTACCTCCACGTCGCCGGGCCGAACGTGCGCACCGATGACTGGCTGGGCGACCATGCACTGTTCATCGATTACAGCGGCGGCGGACTGGCGCTGGTGAAAAAAATTCTCTACCTCATCGCCGACGATCCGTCGCTGGTCGTCGACACGGATTTCGCAGCGGTCATGCCGGGTGACCGGATTGCCGAGCGCATCCGGAGCGAGCCAGATTGGGACTGGCGCACCGCATCGTCCGACTGATCAGGCCATGCGCTGGCTCTGGTCTGCGCACCTTGACCGGGCGCGCCCTCCGCATCCGCTGCCCCGGCCATGCCCACGCGCCCCTCCGCCGCCCCTGCCATCGCCACCGCCCTGATCCCCTGGGCCACGCCCGAGGTCACTGGCATCAACCGCCGGCCTGGGCGCGCGACGTTGCTGCCCTTCGCCAGCGCCGCCGATGCGCTGGCGCAGCGCCGGGCGGCGACGCGGTCGCTGAACGGGCGGTGGACCTTCCGCCTGGTCGATCGGCCTGCTGACACGCCGGCGGATTTCGCTGAGCCGTCGTTCAGCACCGCCGGCTGGGCGCACATCGCCGTGCCCGGCAACTGGACCATGCAGGGCTTCGCCCAGCCGCATTACACCAACGTCCGTCTGCCCTTCGCACCGGCCATCCCGCCGCTGGTGCCGGACGCGAACCCCACCGGGCTGTACCGCACGACGTTCACGCTGCCGACGGCGTGGGAATCGCGGCGCGTCGTCCTCCACTTCGGCGGCGTCGAGGGCTGCCTGAGCGTGTGGCTGAACGGCGTCGCCATCGGACTCAGCAAGGGCTCGCGCATGCCCGCCGAGTTCGACATCACCGGCGCCGTGCTGCCCGGGCGCAATGATCTCGCTGTGCAGGTGGTGCAGTGGTCGGACGCCAGCTTCGTCGAGGACCAGGACCACTGGCGGCAGGCCGGCATCTTCCGCGACGTCACCCTGATCGCGACCGGCCGCACCTGGATCGAGGACGTCGCCGCCACCGCCGGCTTCGATCACCTCAGCGGCGCCGGCAGCCTGCGTCTGGCGGTTCGCGCCGGCGGCCTGCCGGCGGCGGGCTGGACGGTGCGCGCGCAGGTCCACGACGCCCGCGGCCGGCGCGTCGGCGTCGCGCTGACCGGCGACCTGCCGCACGACCTCTACAGCCACACGGGAAAGAAGGAGGCCACCGCTGAGCTGACCGCGACCTACGTCGGTGTCGCGCCGTGGTCGGCCGAGGTGCCGACGCTGTACACCCTGGTGGTCGAGTTGCGCGACCCGCGCGGGCGCTGCGTCGCGGCGACGCGCACCCGCATCGGCTTCCGCAGCGTGGTGGTCGCCGAGCGCGAGCTGCGCGTCAACGGCCGGCGCGTGTACATCAAGGGCGCCAACCGCCACGACCACCACGACCGCACCGGCAAGACCATCGACGTCGCGACCATGCTCGCCGACCTCACGGTGATGAAGCGCCATCACTTCAATGCCGTGCGCACCTCGCACTACCCCAACGATCCGCGCTGGCTCGACCTCTGCGATGAGCACGGCCTGTACGTGTTCGACGAGTGCGACCTGGAAGCGCACCACCACTACGGCGCCTGCACCCACGATCCGCGTTACGCCGCCGCGTTCCTCGACCGCGCCATGCGCCTGGTGCTGCGCGATCGCAACCATCCCGCGATCATCGTCTGGTCGCTGGGCAACGAGTCGGGTTACGGCCCCAATCACGACGCCATGGCGGGATGGATCCGCCACGCCGATCCGTCGCGGCCGCTGCACTACGAGGGCGCGATCTGCCGCGCCAATTCGGCCTGGGAGCGCGGACATGCCGCCACCGATCTGGTCTGCCCGATGTATCCGTCGGTCGCCGATCTGGTCACCTGGGCGACCACCACCACGGATCATCGCCCGCTGATCATGTGCGAGTACGCGCACGCCATGGGCAATTCGTGCGGCAGCCTGAGCGATTACTGGCAGGCCATCCGCGCCCACCACGGCCTGCAAGGCGGCTTTATCTGGGAGCTGCTCGATCACGGCATCGTGAAGACGACGGAGGATGGGCTGGGGGGACCGGGGGGCGTAGCCCCCCGAAACAACAGCAAGCAGCCCGGCGGAGGCGGCATCCTGCATTCCCTGCCGCCAGAGCCGGGCTGCGAGTACTGGGCCTACGGCGGCGACTTCGGCGACGTGCCCAACGACGCCAATTTCTGCTGCGATGGCCTGGTCTGGCCGGACCGCACGCCGCATCCCGCCATGCAGGAGTGCGCGGCGCTGTTCCAGCCGGTTGGCATCAGCGCGGCGTCCCTGGTCGATCGCCGGGTGACGGTGCGCAATGACTACGACTTCCTCAGCCTGGAGCATCTCGACGGCACCTGGGAGCAGAGCATCGACGGCGTGGTGGTCGCGCATGGCGCGCTGCCCCGGCTTGATCTGGCTCCGGGTGGCAGCCGCACGCTGGCCGTGCCCGGCGCGACGCCGCCGCTGTCCGCCGGCCAGGAGACGCACCTGACGCTGCGTTTCCGCGATCGCCGCGACCTGCCGCTGCTCGGCCAGGGGCACGCGGTGGCGCAGGCGCAGTTCGCGCTGCCGATCGCTGTCCCGGTCGCGGTCGCGGCGCCGGCCATCGTCGAGCGCTCCGGCGCGCTGCGCGTCGAGCGCCAGCGCGACGGCTGGCGCGTGATCGGTGATCGCGTCGAACTGCTGGTCGGCCGTGACGGCCGGTTGACGACGTGGACGGTTGACGGCAGTGAGCGTCTGCTGCTCGGCCCGCAGCTCACCGCCTGGCGCGCGCCCACCGACAACGACGGCATCAAGATCTGGGACATGCAGCGCGGCAAGAACGGCCGCAAGGCGCTGCATCGCTGGATGGATGCCGGCCTCGACCAGTTGCACCACGCCGTCAGCGGCGTCCGTCTGCGCGTCGAGCACGGCGGCGTGCGCATGACCGCGCGGCGCAGCGCCTGGGGTCACCACCGCGACCGGCCGATCCGCGAATCGTTCGACCTGGTCATCACCGGCGACGGCGCGCTGGCCTGCGACCATCGCTTCCTCGTTCACGCCAAGCTGCCCGACCTACCGCGTCTGGGCGTGCATCTGCTGGTTCCCGCCGGCTGCGACCGGCTGTCCTGGTTCGGTCGCGGACCGCACGAATCCTACGTCGATCGCCAGCATGGCGCCCTGGTCGGCCAGTGGTCGGGCACGGTCGCGGGGCAATACGTGCCGTACATCATGCCGCAGGAGCACGGCAACAAGACCGACGTGCGCTGGCTCGCGCTGCGCCGCAGCGACGGCAACGGCGTGCTGGCGTCGGTGGCGGGGACCTGCGAAGCCAAGGCGACGCACGTCGACGACGCGCAGCTCACCGCCGCCCGCCACACCATCGATCTCACACCCGACCCGCGCGTGCACCTCCACCTCGATGTCCGTCAGCGCGGTCTGGGCAGCGCAAGTTGCGGGCCGGACACCCTGGCGCAGTACCTGGTTCCGCCAGGCGCGTACCGGCTTTCCTATCGCCTGCTGCCGTTGGCGGCAGGCGATGACCCGGGCGCGCGCCACCGCGCCGGCTGATCGGCGTCGGGCAGGCGGATGCGATCACCACGGTGAAGGCCGTACCACCCGACGCAGCGTCGCTCGGGTTCGGCAGCGGCATGGCGATCGGCTTCCCGCCATCGGCCTTCCGCCATCCGCCGCCCTACCGCCCCTCGGTCAGCACCTGGTCGAGTTCTGCGCGGCTGCCGAAGACCGTGGCGGTGCCCTCGCGGCGGACCAGCAGCCAGCAACTGTCGCGGTAGCCGAACGGCGTCCAAGAACGGAAGGGGGCGTCGGTATAGGCGGCGCCCTGACGCGGACCGCTGGACACCAGCACGAAGGTGCGCGGGCCTTCGCCCGAGGCGTAGCGCGGTGCGGCGCTGGCCGGCGCATCGGCGGGCGCTTGGCGCAGCCAGCTGGCGACCTCCTGACGCGCGCTGCGAACGCGCAGGAGGACGTCGATGCGCGGCAGCAGGATGAGGTGCAGCGTGCAGCCCAGGGTCATGGCGAAGATGCCCACGGCGGTCAGCGGCGCCTGCACCAGCCAGTCACGGCCGTAGACCAGCGCCCAGCCCAGGCCGAGTCCGACGCCGAGCACCACCGCCACCGCCATCGCCGGGATGAGCAGTTCAGGCCCGAGCGCCAGCGCCGGAACCGGCAGGAGCAGGGCGACGGCGCCGAGCGCGAATTGGCGCAGCCCGGGCCGGTCGGGAACGATCCACGCCTGCCAACCAGCGTCCTCGGACATGCCGGCATGGTGCGGCGCCGTCGCCGGCTCGCCACTGCCCGTGCACACGCCGCCGGTCGGGTCGTTGCCACGGTTGCCGTACTGACACCACGCGCCACCGTGGCGCCCGGGAGCCGGCCATCATCCGTCTCGATACCATCATCACCCGCACCGGCGACGACGGCTGCACCGCCCTCGCCGACGGCCGGCGGCTGCCTAAGCACCACCCCCTGATCGAGGTGCTGGGCGCGGTCGACGAGGCCAACGCCGTGCTCGGGGTGGTTCGTTCCGATCCCGTACCGGCCGAGCTGGCGGTGGCCCTCGCCAGCATCCAGAACGACCTCTTCGATCTCGGCGCTGACCTCGCCAGCGTTGGCATGCCCGGCCGGGCGCCGCGCCTGGTCGCCGCCCACGTCGAACGCCTCGAACAGGTCGCCGCCGCGGCCAACCGCGAGCTGTCACCGCTGACCAGCTTCGTGCTGCCCGGCGGCAGCCGCGCCGCCGCCGCGCTGCACCTGGCGCGCACGGTGGTGCGCCGCGCCGAGCGCGCCTGGTGCGCCGCCCACGCCACTCCCGATGGCTCCGATCTCGATCGCTGCGGCCAGCTGTATCTCAACCGGTTGTCCGACCTGTGCTTCATCCTGGCCCGCCGCAGCAATGCCGCGGGGAGCGGGGATGTGCTGTGGGTGCCGGGCGGGCAGGGGTCGGTGCCGGGAGGCGGGCAGGGGCCGGCGTTGTGAGGGTTGTGCGGGACCCGGAGCGACGGCGACAACGGTGATCGCGCAGGTCTGCAACCCCCACAACCCTCACAACGCGCCCCCCCAATGTACCTCCCCGCCCACGACCCCCGCCTGGCCTGGTTCTGCCCGCAGCCCATCGCTCTGCCGCAGGTCGAGTCGCGCGGCGAGATCCGTCTCGACCGCTTCCCGGCCAGCGCGTATCAGGCGGTCGCCGGGCAGATCGGGCCGACCGCCAATCTGCGTTCGTCGACGGGGTGCGCGCTGATCGTGCGCACCGACAGCCCGTGGGTCGAGCTCCGCCTCGATCGCCTGCGTCACCATCAGCCGGCGCCGGTCGGCGTCGCGTTGGAGGCGCAGCGTCCCGACGGCGGTTGGCTGGCCACCGAGAGCGAGGATCTGCGTGAACGATCCGGAGCGGTGACGGTGCGCCTCGCCAGCGGTCGCGAACGCGGTTCCGGTTGCGCCGAGATGCGGGTGTGGTTGCCGCTGATTTCAACCGCGGTGGTCATCGGTGTGGAACTTGCCGAGGGTGCGACGGTCGAGCCCGCGACCGGGCCGGAGCCCGGTTTCCTGGTCATCGGCGACAGCCTGGCCCAGGGCTTCGTGGCGCAGTCGCCGCGGCAGTCGTGGCCGCACCGCCTGGGACTGCGGCTGGGCCGGCCGGGATGGAATCTCGGTGTCGGCGGGCTGCTCATCGAACCCTCGGTGGTGGACTGGGCGTTGGCGGCGCGGCGCTGGCCGCTGGTGGTGATCGCCCTCGGCGGCAACCACGCCTGGCGCGAAGCCGATGCCGTCGTCGCCGCCGATCGCGCCGCCGCGTTGGCCGAGCTGGCCCTGACCGGCGGCCATGGCCGGGTGGTGTGGTGCCTGCCGCCGTGGAAACCGTGTGATGACGGTCTTGGCCCCCGCGAGTTCGCGGGCGTCGCCCTCGACGCCGCTGCCGCGCAGCGTGGCCAGCGCGTGCGCGCGGCGCTGCGCGAGCGCCTGGCCGCCTACGCGCCGCGGCTCGAACTCGCCGACGACCTGGCGCCGCGCGACGCCCGGCTCTACGCCGACGGCTTGCATCCCGCCGCGCTCGGCTTCCAGCTCTACGAAGCCAACCTGGCGCGGTTCCTGGGTCTGCTGACGTAGCGCGGGCTTCCAGTTCGCGATCAGCTTCGAAGAGGGGGCAGGGCCGCCTCTCGCAGCGGTGCGCGACCCTGTGCGTCTGCGCTCTGCTGCTGCCGGCGTGGCTGCGTGCGGCCCGTTCGTTGGGGCGCGCGCCTGCGTCGATCGCCCCCGCCAGACAACCCGCTCAGCGACCCACGGCTTTCGCCTTCCCGGCTTCCTCCGCCCACGGCTGGGCTCCGGCGGCGCTGTCGAGTTCGACGCGCGCCTTGCGCATCTCGGTCTCGAAGCGGCGGGTGGCGTTGTCGCCGGCCTGGGCGAGACCGAGCACGCTGAGATCGAGACCGCCGCGGTCGGTGTTTTCGGCGTCGACCACCGGTTCGGCCAGTTCGCGATCAGCCTTGGCGACCCCGGGTTTGACCGCCAGCTTGCCGCGCTCGACTACCGCCAGCCAGCCCTGCTTCATGAAACCGCGCAGCAACGGCCACCGCCGCTGGCGGGCATCGAGTTGGCGCGGCGGCTCCCACGGGCCGGTGCGGCCAGGGACGCCCTCGGCCCACAGCGCCAGCTTGAGCAGGCCGGTGCTGGCGGTCTCGGTGCGCAGTTCACCGGGGGTGCGCGCGACACCGTGCGCCACATCTTCCACCCACCAGGCCATCAGGCGGGCTTCGTCCGGCGTCAGTTCGTGGCGATCGCGGGCGCAGCCGGCGAGCAGCAGCACGCCGATCAGGGCGGCGGCGGCGCGGTGCATTCAGTTGCCAGGACCGTAAGCGGTGGTGTCGAGCCGGCCGACCTCGACCAGGCCGTGTTCTTCCCAGCGGCTGCGCCCGAGGTAGCCGATGCCAGGCACGCCGCGCTCGATGCGTTCAACCACCAGGACGGCGTCGTCGCGGCGATAGGCGAGCACGATCAACGCGCGGTCTGGCGCCAGCCAGCAGGAGCCCTCGCTGCCGGGCGGCGTCGGCAGCCGCTGGAAGCCGTGCGTGCGCAATTCGCGTTCGGCGTCGACGGCAACGGTTCCGGGGCTGAGCATGCTGGGCTGGTCGCGGTCGCCGCAGGCGGCGAGGAGAATCAGCGCGGCGGCGACGGTTGCGACGCGGCCAACGCGGATGGCCGCCGCTGCGCGCAGCGGTGGCTTGCCCACGGCTGCTGGCTGCTGGCTGATGGCTGATGGACGATCCAGCCCGGAGATGCCTGGCGAGCCGGGCAATGGCTGCTTGGCCATCAGCTGCCAGCCAACAGCCATCAGCCTGCTCATGCCCTTAATTCTCGACCTTGGCCACGCGCAGCACCTCGTCGGGCGTGGTCAGCCCTTGCAGCGCCTTGCGGGCGCCGTCCATGGCCAGGGTGCTCATGCCGTTGGCGACGGCGGCGCGGCGGATGTCCGAGGACGGCGACTTGTTGAAGGCCAGATCGCGCAGCTGGCGGTTCATCACCATCATTTCGAAGATGCCACGGCGGCCCCGGTAGCCCGAGTCCTTGCAGTGGTCGCAGCCCTTGCCGTGCATCCAGGTGCGGCCGGCGGTCTGCTCCGGTCTGAGGCCGAGGGCGGTGACGTGCGCCGGATCGGGGGTGTAGGCTTCCAGGCAGTGCGGGCAGTTGGTGCGGAACAGGCGCTGGGCGATGATCGCCTGGATCGAGGTGGCGACCAGGAACGGCGGCACGCCCATGTCGATGAGCCGGGTGATGGCGCTGGGCGCGTCGTTGGTATGCAGGGTCGAGAACACCAGGTGGCCGGTGAGCGCGGCCTGGATGGCGATGTTGGCGGTGTCGGCGTCGCGGATCTCGCCGACCAGGATGACGTTGGGCGCCTGGCGCAGCATGGCGCGCAGGATGCGCGGGAAGTCGAGGCCGATCTTGGCGTTGACCTGGCACTGGTTGACGCCGCTGAGGTTGTATTCGATCGGATCTTCCGCAGTGATGATCTTGCGGTCGATGGTGTTGAGCGTGTGCAAGGTGGCGTAGAGCGTGGTGGTCTTGCCCGAGCCGGTCGGGCCGGTGACCAGGATGATGCCGTTCGGTCGCTTGATCAGGTTGTTGTAGACCTTGAGGTCGCCGGCATCGAAGCCCATGTCGTCGAGCGACAGTTTGAGACTCTCGCTGTCGTGGATGCGCATGACCATGCTTTCGCCGTACACCGCCGGCAGGCAGGACACGCGCAGATCGATCTTCTTGTCGTTGATCTTGACCTTGATGCGTCCGTCCTGGGGCAGGCGGCGCTCCTCGATCTTCATGTCGGCCATGATTTTCAGGCGCTGGAGGACCGGCCCTTGCAGGCGCTTGGGTGCCGGGTCCATGCAGAAGCACACGCCGTCGACGCGGTAGCGGATGCGCAGGTGATCGGCCATCGGCTCGATGTGGATGTCCGAGGCCCGGCTCGACAGCGCGTTGGCGATGATCTGCTGCACGAAGCGGATGATCAGCGCATCGTCACCCCCGGTGTCATCGCCGGTGTCGCGCACGACGTGGGCGATGTCGTCCTTGAAGTCGCCGAGCATCTTGTCGAGCTTCTGCTCGCTGTAGCCCCAGGCGTTCTCCAGTGCGCTCTTGATCTGGCGTTCGCTGGCCACCGCCGGTTCGATCGCCAGCGAGGTCTGGAAGCGCAGGGTGTCCACCACCTCGAGGTCGAGGGGGTTGGCCATGGCCACGGTGAGGGTCTTGCCGTTGAGCGAGACCGGGATGCACTTCTTCTCGACCGCCAGGGATTGCGGCACCAGTTCGATGAGCTGGCGCGGGATCTCCATGGTCTCGAGATCGTAGAAGCGCATGTCGTACTGTTCAGCGAGACCGCGGGCGATGTCCTCGGGCTGACAGGAGTTCAGCGCGACCAGGATCTCGCCGATCGGGCGCTTGTCGCCCCCGAGCTGCTTGTCGAGGGCGGTCTTGATCTCGGCGTCGGTGCAGACTTCCATCTCGACCAGGATCTCGCCCAGGAACTTGCGCATGACCGTCGCCCTCGCCTGGGGACGGTAGATCGATATGGTGTCAAACCTAGTGGTGCAGAAGCTTTCCATCCCTGGCTGTGTGACAGGAGACCGCCCACTTGAAGGTCCGGCCGGCAACGATGCCGGGCACCGGCCGTACTGCCTGCTCCGGGCACGCCGGTGCCGTTGCTGTGTGCAGGTGAACCGCGGTCTGCGCACCACGTTCACCAGACCGGGTCTTCCTGGTCGCCAGCCCTGGCATGGGCGGTGCGGATGAGCCCGGGGAGCCTACGGATGTCTGATCACCACCTCGCTGTCCGCTGCTGGTTGTCCACCCTCCTGCTGTGCTGCCTCTCCGCCGGCCTGGTTGCCGCCGCCGGGGGTGGCGGCAAACCCGCGCCACGTCCGGGCGGTGGTTTCGCCGAATCAGGCAAGGCCGACGCCGAGCGTGCCTTCGCGCGCCAGGTCGCTGCTGTTCCCGGCCCGCAGGGCGGCCAGCCGGCGGTGATCGGCATGTACCTCTGGGGCGGTCGGGCGGACGAGAACTACAAACCGTTCTTCCAGTGGGAACTGCGCCTGAAGGCAGGCAGCGCCGCGCTCGCCGGCCTGCGTCTGCGCGTGGTCACTCTCGGACCGCTCAAGGAGATCGGCAGCGAAGGCCCCTGGCAGGATCTCGGCAGCCTTGCTGCCAGTGCCAGCAAGGACGTCAGCTATCGCATCAACGGCCCGAACTTCGCGGCCTTCCAGGTCGAGATGCAGTGGCAGGGTGGCAAGCAGACGGCGATCGCCGGCGACAAGTTCTCGGTGCCCATCCCGGTCGGTGACCTCATCGGCAGCGCGGCGCTGGTGATCACCAACGCCAACCACGACTACGACGACAAGAAGAAGAACGCCGCCGCCGCCTGGTCGCTGTGGAATCTCGGCGGCAAGGCGGCCAACGATGTGGTGCTGACCATCCGCTTCCTCGACGACAAGGGCAAGGAGGTCAAGACCGCGGAATGGAAGCCCGACCAGGGCGTGGTGCCGCCCGGCTACTGCAAGGAGCACCGCCACATCGTCAGCGGCGTGCCGGCCTTCACCGGCATCTCCATCAGCGCCCGCCACTCCGGCAGCGGCAGTGGCGACGGTGTCGTCGACGGCGGCTCATTCACCGGCGCCAAGGATGTCGAGGTCGCGAAGATCCGCGCCGAGGGCAAGCTGCTCAAGGCGCGCGTGCGCAATGGCACCGACAACGACCTGGAAGGCGTGGTGGTCACGCTCCGCCTGCTCGGCAAGGACGGCAAGGAACTGCGCAAGGTCGACCTCCCGGTCGCCAAGCTGGCCAAGGGCGCCGAGCAGGACGTCGAAGCGACGCTCGGCGATGGCATCACCTGGACCAGTTTCGAAGTGGGCTGGGCCGCCGGCAAGGTGGCGCCGCCGCTCGGGACCACCGCCGCCACGGCGCCGGCAAGCAACATCGCCATCACCAGCGATGGCGTGGTCTTCACCCAGTCCCAGGTACTGGCCAAGGACGGCGTGCTGCTGATCAAGGGCCGGCTGGTCAACCGGCGTGGCCAGGATCTCAATGGTCTGGTGGTGACCTTCAAACTCACCAGCAAGGACAAGTCAGCGACCAGCGAGTTCCGCCAGGAGCGCCTGGACAACGAGCAGTCGGCGACGGTGATTCTCGAAGTGCCTGGCTTCACCGCCTTCGATGGCCTGTCCATGAACTGGAAAGCCGCTGCCGCAAGCAAGTGATCGCAGCTTGCCGATGGTACGACGGCGGACGCGCCCACTGGCGTGCGCTGGCGTCCTGCTGGCGTTGGCCGGTCTGGCCGTCGCGGTCGACGGTCCCGATGCCAGCGATGGCGCCGGCATCCTGCCGGCGGCGCCGATCCTGCCCGGGAGTCTGGAGAAGCGCCTGAAGATCATGGAACAGGCGGATCGGCTCAAGCCGCCGGCGGCCGGCGGCATCCTCTTCCTGGGCAGTTCGACCATCGACCGCTGGAAGACCCTGGCCGGCGACTTCCCCGGCCTGCCGGTGGTGCAGCGCGGTATCGGCGGCTGCACGCTGGAACAGGTCGCCGGCTTCGCCCGTCGTCTGGCCGCTCCGTTCAAGCCAGCAACTGTGGTGCTCTACGCCGGCGAGAACGACCTCGCGGGCAAGAGCACGCCGCCCAAGGTGCTCGACGCCTTCAAGCGCACCATCAGCGAATTGCGCGCCGTGGCGCCGCAGGCGCGCATCATCTTCCTGTCGATCAAGCCGTCGCCCAAACGCGCCACCAAGCACGACGCCTTCACCGAGGCCAACCAACTGATCGCCGCGGCCTGCCCGGCGCAGCGCGTCGACTTCGTCGATATCAATCCGGCCCTGCACGACGCCGCCGGCGAGATCGACAAGACGCTGTTCGTGCGCGACCTCATCCACCTCAATCCCCAGGGTTACGCCAAGCTCGCCGTGGTGCTGCGCCCGTTGCTCGCCAAACCGTGATCCGTGCCCCTGGCGTGACCGCGTCCGCAGCCATCGACCGGCTGTTCACCGCTGGTCCGCCGGCGCTCGACGCCGGTCCGCGTGCGCACGTGCTGCCGGTGCCGGCGGTGCGCGCGCTGGTCGCCGGGCTCGCGGCCGAAGGTCTGGCGGCGGCGCAGCTCCCGTGCCTGGAGGGCGTCGCCCTGCTCTGGCATGACCATCTCGACGCGGCGCACGTCATCGCCCAGGAGCACGAGGACGCCGACGGCAACTTCCTGCACGCGGTGATGCATCGGCGCGAGGGTGATTTCGCCAACAGCGCGTGGTGGTGGCGGAGGGTCGGCCGCCACGACGTGTTCGACGCCCTGACCGTCGCCGCGGGTACCACCGCGTCCGGCGGTTCAACGGGCTGGGATCCCGAAGCGTTCGTGACGCGCTGCCAGGAAGCGCTCACCAACGGCGACGCGGCTCAGCAGCAGGCGCTGATCGCCGTGCAGGCGATTGAACTCACCCTCTTCGCCCGCCATCTGCTTGACTCGCGGCGCTGATCGCAACCCGCCTCTTTCCTTGGCCGCGACCCCACTAGCATCCGCACGCTTGCCACCGGGGGTTGCAGCACCGTCCATGAACGAGCCAGTTCCCCCCGGAGCGTCCGCCAGCACTGGCGAGGCACGCAGAAAATTGCCGATCAAGCCTGCCTTCGCCGCACCGTCGATGCCCAGCGACCTGCACGCGCAGAATCTCTTCATCAATCTCGCCGGTGACTACTCGTACCTCAGCGACGGCTACTACCGCAGCATGGAGGCCGAGCACGAAGGCCTGATCGCCCTGCCCAGTCCACAGGAGGCGCTCGACGCCTACGTGGTGCCGCTGGCGCTGACCAAGGCGGAGGCCGCCGGGATCCCGGTGCCGCAGTGGGAGATCGCCAACGACAGCGTGGTCGGCATCCCGCCGCCGCTGATCGCCTACCCGGTCAACCCCTTCCAGAGCGAGGGCCAGGTGATCACCGATCCCGCCGCCATGGGCGAGGCGATCAAGAGCCTGACCATGAGCGGCAAGTACGCGATGGTGGTGCAGGACATGCAGCCCGACAGCCGTGTCGACACCCTGCGCCTGGTCCTCGGCCAGTGTCTGAAGCCCGAATACAAGGATCTGGCGCTCCTGCTGTGGGCGACCTTCCGCCTGCCCCTGGCGCGGGTGAAGATCATCGTCACCGAGAAGCTCTACCTGTTCAGCGCCATCGAGCCGCTGAAGAAGGAGGAGCTGACCCAGAACGAGAAGGCGATCATCAAGGAGGCGGGACTGTGGCGCGCATGACTGCTTGCGGCGTTGAGCGCACCCGGGTGCGCACGCCGGTCCGCGATCAGAGACCTGCGCTCCTGCGGACCTCCGGTCCTGCGGACCGCTGAATGGCCCGTCTCGCCATCTTCGCCGAACGCTACAACATCCGCCGCTCGGTCGAATTGGCCGCGCTGACCAACTTCCGCATGGCCGCGGCCAAGCTCGGGCACGACTGCGACTTCCTCTTCCGCAGCGAGATCATGAACATCCCGCGCTACGAGGGACTGCTCATCCGCGCGCTCACCGATCCGCTCAACACCAGCTATGTCGCCGCCCGCTTGGCCGAGGTGCACGGCCTGCGCGTGCTCGACGAACCCGACTCGATCCTGGTGTGCTGCGACAAGGTGAACATGTACCAGCACCTGCTGCGCGCCGACGTGCCCATGCCCGAGACCTGCTTCCTCACCGAGGACGAGGTCACCGTCGAGCAGGCGCACGAGCTGTTCGAGGAATTCGGCACGCCGCTGGTGCTCAAGGCGCCCAACTCGTCGTTCTCGATGTACGTCGAGAAGGCGCACGACGCCGCCACCTTCGTCAAGGTCGGCAAGCGCTTCCTGCGCCGCGCCGACCGCCTGGTGGTGCAGCAGTATCTGCCCAGCGCGTTCGACTGGCGCGTCACCATGCTCGACGGCAAGGTGCTGTCGGTGGTCAAGTACGTGATGTCGCCCGGTGCTTGGCGCATCCATGACCGCGACGACGACGGCAAGCCCAACCTGTGCACCGTGCAGAGCGTCGAGAAGTCGCAGGTCGATCCCCGCCTGATCGCGGTGTCGGTGCGCGCTGGCGGCTCGATCGGACGCAGTCTCTACGGCGTCGACGTCAAGGAGCTGGACGACGGCTTCATGGTCATCGAGGTCAACGACAACCCCAACATCGATGCCGGCGGCGAGGACCAGAACAACCCCGAGATCTACCGCAACGTCATCCGCCATCTCGTCGGCGAGAGCTGGGAAGGCTGGGTGGAGTCGCGCAGCCCGGCCGCGGCGCCGGCGGCGCACTGACGTGGCGCTGAGCGTCCACACTGCCGGCATTGGCGACCTCGCCGAGCTGGTCGCCATCGAGGCCGCCTGCTTCCCGGTCGCCGACCGCTTCCGGCCACGCATCTGGCGCCACCTGTTGGGCACCAGCGTGCGCCGTGGCACCGCGCTGACCCTGCTCATGCGCGAGCGCGGCGTCCTCTACGGCGCCATCGTCGGGCTCTACCGCCGCGGCACCCGGGTGGTGCGCATCTACTCGATCGCGGTGGCGCCGCGGGCGCGTGGCCGCGGTCTCGGTCGTCGGCTGATCCGCGCCCTGATCGAGCGTTCCCCGCCGCGGTGCACCACCATCTCGCTGGAGGTGCGCCGCGACAATCCGGCGCGCGCGCTCTACGACGGCCTCGAACTGCGTGTGGTCGACGTGCTGCCGCGCTACTACGCCGACGGCTCGCCGGGCGTGCGCTACCGCGGGGCGCGCAAGGAAGTCCTCGCGGCCTGCCGGGGGCGGTGACGCCCGGGGACGTGCGCAGTGCTGAGTGCGGCCGTTTGCCCCGGGCTGCACGCTGGGCTGCACGCTGGGCTGCACGCTGGGTTGCTCGCTGGACATCCCGCACTCTGTTGCAGCCGTGCCAGCGGCGCCACGCTGGGCGACTGATGCGCGTCCTTGAATCAGCGCTGGCGATGGTGTGCGTGATCGTGGTGGCCGGATGCAGCGGCATCGACCGCCGCACCATCCGCCTCGACGTCGCCGAAGGGCGCTACGTCAAGGCGGAACGTGCGCTCAATGACCTCTGCCATCGCCACCTCGACGAGTTCGGCGCCGGCGACGAGACCACCGGGCTCAGCACCCACGCCCTGCTCTGGCGCTTCGAGCGCGGCCTGGTCGATCACATCCAGGGCGAGCACGCCAACGCCCTCGCCCATTTCCAGGCCGCCTGGCGACTCGGTCGCGAACTGCGCACCGCCAGTGTCGGCCGCGAAGCCGCGACGCTGCTGGTCAACGACAACCTGCGTCGTTATCGCGGCGAGCCGGTCGAGCACGCCTATGCCGCCGGCTACGCCATGCTCGACAACCTCTTCCTGGCCCAGCGCGTCGACGGCACCTGGCTGCCGCCGGCGCCCAGTGGCGGTGGTGGTGGGCGGCGCGAGCCGCCGCTGAGCGAGCCGGCGGAGGTCTACGCCGACCGCGCCGTCAGCTGCTCGGCGGCGCTGACCGATCTCCAGCGCGAGACCGCCGAGCAGCAGTTCGGTGCCAGCGACTACCGCGAGGACGCCTTCCTCCACTTCCTCACCGCGGCCGTGCGCCACGCCGCCGCCAGCGATGGCGACGACCGTCAGGACGCCGCCCTCGCCGGCGAGCGCGCGGCGGCGCTGTGGGCGCATGGCGGCGTCCCCGAGGCGGCGCGCATCCTGCTGCCGCGCATCGCCGCCGCCGCCGGACGGACGCTGCCCGGCCTGCCGGTTCCGCCGCTCTCCGACGGCCTGGGCACGGTGCTGGTCCTGGAGGAGATCGGCTACGTCCCCAAGCGCGAGGCGCTGCAGGTCTACGCCTTGACCGGAGCGGCGCCGCCGCGGGCCCACGTCGACATCGGCGGCGTCTTCGTCTACGTCAACAACCCGGCGCAGGGCCGCGACCTCAACCGCTTCTTCAGCGGCGTGGTACTGCCCGGCGAACTGGTGCGGCGGCTCACCGGCGGACGCATCGGCGTGTTCGGCTTCGAGGTGCCGGTGCTGCCCTATCCCCGGCGCCGGCCGCCGGCGGGCGTGGTCACTGGTGACGGCTTGGCCGCCACGGCGCTGACGGTCGCCGCCGATGTCGAGCGCCAGGTGCGCACCTGCTACGATGACCACCGCGCGCGGCGCCTGATCACCATCATCACCCGCACGGTGGCGAAACTGGTGGCGGTGCGCCAGGGCCTCGGCGCGGCGGTGCCGGTCGAGCGCAGGAACGGCCAGCGCAAGGCCGAGGCCGAGTTCCTGCGCGACGTGCTGTGGGGCTTGGGTTCGTTGGCGGTGACCGCCAGCGAACAGGCCGACACCCGGTGCTGGTCGCTGCTGCCCGACCGCATCGCCGCCGCCGCCATCGATCTGCCGGCCGGTCGTCGCCGCCTCGCCATCCAGCGCAGCGATGGCGGCGTGCAGGATCTCGGCGAGGTCGACGTGCGACCGGGCCGTCTGCTCATCGTCGGCGCGCGCACCTTCGCGGGCGGCGCCGGCGATCTGGCCGGGCCGGAGGACTGATGGGACGCTACGCCCGTGGCGCCGGCCGCACCGGCGCCGGCCCGCTCGCCGCGCTCGCGCTCGCGCTGCTGATGACGGGCTGCGCTTCCTCGCGCCCGGCCAGCGTGGTCGGCGCCGACACCGACCGGCACCTCAGTGGCAACTGGACCGACGCCGACAGCAAGGCGGTGGCGGCGGGCATTGGCCGCTCGTTGCTGGCGGGATCGTGGCTGGCCACCGCCACCGCGCGGCTCGGTCGGCCGCCGATCGTACGCGTCGGCCACGTGCGCGTGCGCGTGCGCGATGTCGACGACGTCATCGCCACTGCCGTGGTCACTGACGACCTCGAACGCGCGCTCATCGCCAGCGGCAGCGTGCGGGTGGTGGCCAGCCGCGACGAGGCCGCGCGCAGCGAGGGCGTACGCGACACCCGCGCCGAGCTCGCCCGCACCGCCGCCGCGCCGCCGCCGCCGGGTGTCGAACTGGTGCCCGACCTGGTGCTCTCCGGCCGCGTGCGCACGCAGTACGACCAGATCCTCGACCGCGGCCTGGTCTCGGGCACCTACCAGCAGGTGAAGTTCTACCAGGTCACCTTCACGCTCACCGATCTGGTCAGCAACGAAGTGCTGTGGTCGGACAGTGTCGAGCGCAAGAAGGTGATCGAGCAGGGGACGCTGGGGTGGTGAGGCCTGGAGCGGTGTTCTCATGGGCGCGTCAGGCAGCCTGCGCGCCGGCGTGCCTCCCACCGCTTCCCCTCCGTCCCGCGTCCGATTGCGCCCGCCCCGACCCCGTTAACATCCGCTTCCGTTCACTGGAGATTCCCATGCGCGCCACCCTCTGCGCCCTGTCCGTGTTCGTCCTCTTCGCCGCCGGTTGTGGCCGCGAGGTGCGGGTGGTCTCGCCCGACACCGACATCCACCTCTCTGGACGTTGGAACGACGCCGACAGCAAAGCGGTGTCCAGCCAGATGATCGACCAGGCCCTGGGCAAGCCGTGGATCACCAATTTCCGCGATCGCGCCGCCCGCCAGCCCCTGGTGCGCGTCTCGCAGGTGCGCAACGGCTCGAACGAGGAGATCGCCACCGGCGTCTTCACCGACGACCTCGAACGCGCCTTCATCAACAGCGGCAAGGTGCGGGTGGTCGCCAGCCGTTCCGAGGCTGAACTGCAGCGGGCCGAGCGCGCCGACATCCAGGCCAACAGCGGCGCCGAGTCGCGTCCCAAGAGCGGCCAGGAGCAGGCGCCCGACTTCACCATGCAGGGCTCGATCAAGATCCAGCACGACCAGCACGGCGACCAGCAGGTCAAGTTCTACCAGGTCGACCTCAAGCTGATCGACATGACCAGCAACGAGACGGTGTGGATCGGCTCGACCGAGCGCAAGAAGTCGATCACCAAGTAGCCGGCACGGCCGCCTCCGGCGCTGCCGGAAGGGGGTCGGGCCCCTTGTGCATCCCGGTTGTTGCCAAGCCCCTGCGTCCATGACCCGGTCCCTGGCCGTCTCATGCACCCCACCTGACCCTCCCCCGGCCGCCTTGCGGGACTGGGCGGGCGTTCTTAGGGTCGCCAGCGCTCGCCACCTCCTGTGGCGGTCCACGAGAGGTCCCATGTCCAGCCTGCTCCCGTTCCGCCTGCCGTGTCTCGGCGCGCTGGCCCTGGCGGCGTCGCTTTCCGGTCTGGGCGCTGGTGAGGCCGGCGATGCCGGCGACGCCAAGAAGAAGGATTTCGGCAAGCCGAATCAGGACTACCTCCAGGCCCGGGCCGAGCTGGAGAAGATGCTCCAGGCGCCGCGCGACACCGATCTCTACGAGCTGTCGTTCCAGACCCTTGAGATCGATCGCATCCTGCTCAAGGACCGCACCGGCCACGAACACGTCTTCCACTACGTCACCTTCCGCCTGCGCAACGAGATCACCGACGACACCAAGCAGCTCGCGGCCAAGGCCACCCGCTACAACGAGATCCTCCAGGAAGCGGCCAAGCAGTACGAAGCGCAGAAGGCCGTGGTCGAGAATGCGGTCACCCTCACCGTCGCCGGCGAGAAGGTGCTCGACCGCCAGGACGTGCGCTCACGCGCGCGCCGGGTCTCGATCACCGCCATGGCCTACGACGAGAACGGCAGCCGCTTCCGGCTGCTCGACGAACCGATCGGCAGCGGCCCGCAGGAGAACTTCAACTTCCCCGACCTCGGCGTGGTCAGCAATGGCAGCTCGTACGACCACGTCGTGCACGAGATCTCGACCAAGGTCGGGCGCACGCTCAAGTCGGTGGACGACATCCGCAAGCTCGAACTGCCGCCCTACAACCCGGCCAAGAAGGATGAAGAAGGCGTCGCCGAGGGCGAGGTCTTCGGCGTGCTGGTGTTCAACCGCCTGAGCATCCACGGCGACGAGTTCACCTTCCAGGTGCGTGGCCTCAGCAACAAACTGCGCACGCGCAAGCCCGACGCCGCCAAAGGCGCGCTCGACAACTACCTCGAAACCCACGTCTGGCGCCGCGTCTACGTCATGCACTTCAGCCGGCCTGGCGATGAGAACTTCGAGGATCTCCACCGTTTCACGCTGACCAAGGCGGGATGGGAGTGGGTCGACACCTTTCAGCGCATCAATCAGCGCGCCAGCGTCGCCTACGTCAAATACTTCATGGACAATCTGGTCAACGAGAAGGGCGAGCGCAACGCCACCATCGAGGACGAGGTCTGGAAGTACTACGACGGCGTGCGCGAGGCGCGGCCGACCCCCAAGGCTCCGCTGCCCGACCTCAAGCAGGGCTTGAAGGAGCGCTGAGCGTGACGGCAGCAGACGTGGCTGAACTGGATCCGGCGCTGGCGCCAGACCAGGTGTTCGCCCGCCTGCCGGCGCTGGCGCGCACGGCGGTGCACGCCAACGCCACACTCTACGTCGGCAACTGGGACGACTTCGCCGAGGACCTGCGCCGGCGGCAGGCTGGCCGACCCTATCTGTTCAAGATCGAGGCACCCACCGCCGATGTGCTGGCCTGGGTGCTGCGCCTGCGCGACTACGAGACCGCCCGCGGCGAGCGCCTGTCAGGCGTCGCCAGCGCGACGGAGCCCTGAAGGAGACTGCGGTGACCTTTCCCAGCGTTCCCACCTGCCTGCACGCCGGCCTCGGCCTGGCCGCCACACTGGCCCTGATCCTGGGCGGCTGCGGTCGTTCCGCCGCCAAGCCCGAACCGGCCAAGCCGGTGGCGACACCGGCGCAGGCCGCCCCGGCCAAGGACGCGGGCAAGCTGCGCACCGGCGGTGACATCCCCTTCGAGCACTCCTGGGATCTCGATCTCAAGGCACCAGTGCATCTGAGCTGGGTGTCCGAGAACATCCCCGAACTGATCTTCTTCCAGGTCACGGGCAGCAACGCCATCTACGGCGTCGACGCCGCGAGTGGCCACACCGTCTTCGTCACCCCGCCCCTGCCCAAGCCGATCCAGGCCGACCTGCCGGCCTACGCACACCGCGTCACCAACCGCGTCCCCGATCCCACCTTCGGCGATGCCGATGAGAGCAAACTGCACCTCATCGACATCAACGAGGACCGCCTGTTCGTCATCAGCGACGACACCCTCTTCTCCATCGACGCCACCCACGGCCAGATCATCTGGCGCTTCCAACTGCCCTTCGCCGCGTCGTCCGGCCCCTGCGCGGTTGGCGCCGACACCAATCTGCGGGTGTTTATCGGCGACTACGAAGGCCGCATCCAGGCGGTGACCTATCATCCCACCAAGCACTTCGCCTACCCGTTGTGGCAGTGGAACCTGCAATCCTCGCCCACCGCCGTGCCCAGCGAGCGCGAAGGGTTGGTCTACGTCGGTGACCACAAGGGCGTGATGCGCTGCTTCGAACTCGACCGCGGCACCGCGCCGCAGTGGGAACAGCGCATCGGCGGCCACATCTTCGGCTCCAGCGATCCGCGCGGCCGTTCGCTCTATGTCGGCTCCGACACCAACACCTTCACCGTGTTCAACCGCCTCAGCGGTGAGAAGCTGGCCAGCCTCTACCTCAATGCGCCGATCACCCGCGCCCCGTTCCACTACCACGCCGAGCCCGGCCGCGTCTATGTGTGGACCGACCGCTCCGCCGACCAGCCGGCCGGCCTGTTCGCGATCAACACCCAGTCCGATAACATCCCCTACCAGGACACCACCCGTCCGCCGCTCGAGGTCGAGCGCGTGGCCAAGGGCTGGTTCCTGCCCGGTGCCACCCGCCTGGTGTCGTCGACCCCCGACCACCTCTACGTGATGAAGGCCACCGGGACGGTCGTCCACGCGGTCAACCGCGGCACCGGCAAAGTCGACTGGGCCTGGGACGTCAACTCGCACGGCGAACAGATGGTCGATGGCAAAGTCATCCGCAAGATCGGCGGCAAGGCCGCGCACATCGTCGAATACCACGACCCCACCGACGGCAACCGATCACTCTTCGCCATCGACGACAAGGGTCAGGTGGTGGCCTACCGCTTCTTCGGCTACCGCGCCTCGGACAAGGCGAAGATCGGCGGCGGCGTGCAGCCGATGCCTTCGGCCAAACCGCGCGCCACCACCGTCGACGTGCCCAAGAAGGCACCGACCAAGACGGCGCCGAAGCCGGCGGCGGAAGCGAAGTAGGCCGGAACGAAGCTGCTGCCTGACGGCGGACGGCGGACGGCGGACGGCTGCTGGCTGCTGGCTGCTGACTGCTGACTGCTGACTAAAGACTGCTGGCGGATAGCCGGTAAACGCAGGGATTTGCAGCAGTCCCCGAGCTTTTAGCCAATCGGCTTGTGCGCGCAGATCACGCTGCGGTCCGCCGCCGTCGGCGTGCAGCGCGCGTCGCGGAAGCCGATGGCGTGCATCCACTCCGCCAGTTCACCCTGTGAATAGCAGCGACCCTCGCAGCCGTGCATGAGCATGACCGAGTACGCCGCCACCGGCAGCGGCCCGCGCTTGTCGGCATCGAGGTGGGCACCGTGCACCAGCAGCAGCCCGCCGGGCGCCAGGGCGGCGAAGGCGGCGGCCAGCAGACCGCGCACGGTCGGCTCGTCCCAGTCGTGCAGCACATTGGAGAGCAGGTGGACATCGTGGCCGGTCGGCCAGGGATCGCGGAACATGTCGCCGGCGACCACCGCCACCCGGCCGGGGCCAGTGCCCAGGAAACCGCGCGCCGTCACCGCCCGCCGGCACACCGCGTCGACCGGCGGCCGTTCCAGCACGGTCGCCTCCAGGCCGGGATGGTGCGCGACCAGCGAGCAGGCGTAGACCCCTGAACCACCGGCGATGTCGAGCAATCGGCGGCGGCCGCCGAGATCGACGGCACGGGCGATGGCGCCGCCGAGGTGGACTCCGCGGCAGTCCATGGCGGCGGTGAACTGGTCGGCGAACGCGGGATCGAGCATCGCCGTCGCCCACGAGCCCTCCTTCCGGCTGCCCCAGTTCGCCGGTTTGCCGGTGCGCAGCACCTCGACCATCTCCTTCACCGCCGTGCGCTCCTTGAGCGAGGCGTAGTAGGGCCCCAGGAAGTACGGCGAGCCGGCGACCAGATGCTCGCGCGCCAGCGCGGTGCAGCGCAGCCGGCCGGCATGCGGTTCGATCAGGTTCATCGCCGAGAACAGCGTGACCATCACGTCAGCCGGTCGCGTGGCCAAGCCGAGTCCCAGGCACAGGCCGGCGAGATCGACGGGATGGCCATCCAGCCAGGTGAAGACGTCGAAGTGGCACAGCCCGGCGATGAGCAGATCAGTGGCGTAGATGCCATCGCGCGGCCGGTAGACGGTGGTCGGATCGGTGCCGGCGATGGCGGTCAGGTCGAGCATCGCGGCATGCTGGCAGCCCGGCACGGTGGGCAACGGCCTGCCGCGGCTCAGGCCGCGGCAAAGCTGATAGCTGATGGCGGTTAGCTGATGGAGCGGCCACAGACGTTGGGCGCTTCCGCCGCGACCGGCCGTGAGCGACGCCGTACACGGCCGCAACGTCGAGGAGCATTCGCTATCAGCCAGCAGCCGTCAGCCAGCAGCCGTCAGCCAGCAGCCGTCAGCCAGCAGCTATCCCTCACGGCGCCACGACATCGAGCCCGTACCCGAACGCCCGCGCCCGTTCCGGATCGCTGCGCGCCAGCTCGGCAAGGCGGCGATCGGTATCGGGGTAATTGCCGCGCAGGTGGCGGCGGTCGCAGGGGGTGACGTGGTCGGCGGGCAGACGGAGCAGCAGCGCGGCGATCTGACCGGGATACGCCCGTTCGAGGTGGCCGAGCAACAGCCGGCGCGGCTGGAACGCCGGCGTGGCGATGATCTGGGCGAGGGCGCGGTCGGCAGCCTGCGGCAGCGGCAGCCAGCGGCGCAGCACCTCGGGATATTCGTAGACCACGTTGGCGAAGGCGGAGGGGAACCGGCGGGCGAAGTCGAGCGCGAGGTCGATCTGGCCCGGACTGGGCGCGCCCTGCTGCGCGAGATCGGCGAGGAACTCGGCGATCAGTCCGGGTTCGCGCTGCGCGTCCCCGGTGTGATCGATCCAGGCCAGCAGGCAGGTCTGGCGCACCGGGGTCTGGCACGGGCGCGCGACCAGTCGCGCGCCCAGCGCCGCCCGGCGGCCGTCGTCGAGCTGGCCACGCCGACGCAGGGCGTCGAGTCGCAGCAGCAGACGGTCATTGGTGATGCGCCACCAGTAGCAGTGGGTGTGCACAGCCATCACCCACAGGTGGTCGCGAGCGACGCGATAGCCCGGTGCCAGCGCCGCGATGGCGGCCACGGCAATGGCCACCAGGGCCAGGCAGCGGCGGTGCGGGCGCGGGCCGGGCCTCAGGTGGTAGCACCAGGCGACGATGAGCAGGCCGCTGCCGGCCGCGACCAGCAGCAGCGGCACCCACGGCGCCGCGATCAATCGGGCACCGCCGACCACGAACAGGCCGTTGTGCACGGCGTGGGTGACGACGCAGGCGCCCAGCGAGCCACCGGACAGGCGCACCGCCGCCAGCAGCAGGCCGAGCGGCAGTGCCACCAGCACCTGCTGCGGATTGCCGTGCGCCAACGCGAACGTTGCGGTGGTGACCGCCACCGCGGTCACGCGACCGACGCGGCGATCGAGCCAGGGCAGCAGCCGGCCGCGGAAGAAGGTCTCCTCGGCCAGCGGTGCCAGTGCGACCAGCACGGCGACGTTCACCGCGCTCGCGAGCGACCACGTCGGCATCGCCGACTCCACGGGCAGCAGGGCCTCGGCGGTGGCGGCGGTCGGCCGCCAGGCGGCGAGGGCGAGCAGGCCGAGGTGGATCAGCGGCTCGACCACGAACAGCGCGCCGATGGCCAGAGCGCTGCGATCGAGCGTCGCCGGCGCGACGACCGCGCGCGGCAGCCGGCCGGCCGCCAGCAGCAGCAGCGCGGCGACCAGCGCGACCAGCGCCGGCCACGGCGCGCGCAGCACCAGGCGCACCTCCGCGCCCCACGGCGCCAACTCGGCCGGCGCCGCCAGGGCGATCGCCAGCGTCGCCACGACCAGTCCCGCCACGGTCGACCAGCGCTGTGATCCCGATGGCGCGTCCACGGCCCTGACCGTAGGTGATGGCCAGCGGTGGCACCAGGATCCGCTGCTTGCCGTGTCCGCGGCGGGTGGTGCGGGCTGGGGAGTCGAGCGGTTGCGACGTTGCGAGGCGCGAGCGGTGAGGTGCAGGCCGCAGCGTCTCCACCTCTCATCCGCTCAGCCTAAACGCGGCAATTGAGCGCAAGTTCCCAGCGCAGGTGCCGCCTCCTCTTGCCTCGCCGGCCACCAGCCGCTCTGCTGCCGCCGTGCCCACCGAGGACGTGCTGGTGACCGTCACCATGGCCGATGGTGAGGAGCGCGAGGAGCGCTGGCCATCGCTTGCCGCGTTCCACGCCTGGGCGCTGGGCGAGGACGCGCGCTGCACCTACACCGCCTACCGGGCCGACGAGGATGGCGAGTGGCTGCTGATCGAACGCGGCCGGCTGGGGCGGCGATGAAACCCTGGCTGGTGCATCTCTCGACCGAGACCGGCTGGCGCGGAGGTGAGCGCCAGGTCGCGCTGCTGTCCGCCGGACTGCATGCGCGCGGAGTCGCGCAGGTGGTGGTGGCACCGCCCGGTTCGCCGCTGGCGCGCGCCGCCGCCGCTGCCGGCGTCGCGGTGCGCGCAGTGCCGCCGGGCCTGGTCGGCCATCCCCTGGCCTGGGCGCAGTTGGCGGGGGATCTGCGCCGGCGGCCAGACGCCATCCTGCATGCCCACACCTCGAAGGCGCTGGATCGCGCCCGTCTGCTGCGCGCGCTGGCACCGGTGGCGGCGGTGGTGCACACCCGCCGCGTCGATTTTCCGGTGCGGTGCGGTCGCAAGTACCGCACCGCCGCCGAGCGCTACGTCGCGGTGTCGCGAGCGGTGCGCGACCGCCTGGTCGCGGCCGGCGCCGATCCGCTGCGCTGCGCGGTCATCCACAGCGCCGTCGATTTCGCTGCCCTGGACGCGGTGCCGGCGGCGGTGTCGCCGTTCGCCCCCGGCACGCCGGTGGTCGGCTGCATCGCCGCGCTCACCGCCGAGAAGGGCGTGGCGGTGCTGGCCCAGGCGTGGTCCCTGGTCGCGACCGCCCGACCGGACGCGCGCCTGCTGCTGATCGGCGACGGCCCGCAGCGCAGCGTCATCGCTGCCACCCTGGAGCGCGCCGGCCTCGCCGCCACGGCGCACCTCGCCGGCTTCCACGCCGCTGCCACCGCCTGGTTGCCGGGTCTCGCCGTCTATGTGCAGCCCTCGTTGCAGGAGGGCCTCGGATCGACGGTGATCGACGCTCTCGGCTGCGGCCTGCCGGTGGTGGCCAGCGCCACCGGCGGCCTGCCCGAGGTGGTCGGCGACGATGGTTGGCTGGTGCCGCCCGGCGATCCGCGCGCGCTCGCCAGCGCGATCATCGCCATTCTCGCCGATCCGGCCGCCGCCCGTGCCCGCGCCAGCGTCGGCCGCGCGCGCGTGCGCCGCGACTTCGCGGTCGCGGGGATGGTCGAGGCCTACGCGCGGCTCTATGCCGGGTTGGGGTTGGAGATCTGATCACGGCGGTGCTTGAGGCTCTTGAGCTGCGCGATCAGCACCAGGCTGACGATGACCAGCAGGTTCCACGACGTCCACTTCTGCCACGGCACCGCCTTCCAGCCGACGTGCTGGTGCGGATAGCGGTAGGCGTTGAGGAAGCTGGCGATGTTCTCGGCCATCCAGACGAAGAAGGCGATCAGGGCGAAGGCGCAGACCAGCGGCATCCAGCGTCGTGGGCCGTTGTTCACGAAGGTGACCCGGGTGCGTCGGAAGACCACCAGCACCGCCGCGAAGATCAGCCAGCGCGCATCGGGCAGCCAGCGGTTGGTGAAGAAGTTCCCGTAGATCACCACAATCAGCAGAAAGCACTGCCAGGCCGGTGGCCAGCCGGGATAGCGCAGATCGTGGCGGCGCCAGGCCTGGCACATGAAACTCGCCACCGAGGCATACATGAAGCCGGCATAGAGCGGGACGCCGCAGATCTTCGAGTAGGCGTCTTCGGGATAGACCCACGATCCGTGACTGACCTTGAACCACTCCAGCCCGACGCCGATGGCGTGGAACATGCAGATCACCTTGAACTCGTCGCGCGTCTCCCAGCGCGTCAGCAGCAGCAGCGCCTGGGTGGCGACGCAGATCAGCAGCATGAGGTCGTAGCGCGGCAGCCCGGGGACGCGCACCGCCTGGGTCAGCCCCAGGGCGGCGAACACCGTCACCGCGAACAAGCACGACCAGCCCTCGTGCCAGGCGAAGGCGTGCAGTTCACGGATCGCCGCCAGCAGGCGTAGCTCTCCGTCGCGGCGTCGCAGCACATGCGGCAGGCGCGGCCACGGTGGCGTGGATTCGCCAGTTTCTGACATCGCGGCATGCTGGCCGGCTCCATCCCGGCGCAATCCGGTGGGGCTTGGCCCGGCGGCCCGGCGCTGATCATCCCGCCATGCGTCGCCCACCGCCGCCCCAATCCAATCCGCGCCAGCGCGTGGTCGAAGCCCTGCTTGCGCAGGAGGACTGGTGCAGCGCGCCGGATCTGGCCGATCTGGTCGGCAGTGCACTCGGCCTCGGCCCCGAGGCCGCCCTCGCCCTGGTCTGGCAGGTGCTGGCCACGCTCGATGACAGCGGCCTGGTGCAGTGCGAGAGCGATCTCGACGCCCAGCCGTTGAAGCGCGTGCAACGCACGCCCGGCCAGGCCGGCAGCGGTCGTTTCCCGGTCGAACGTCCGCAGTCCGACCGCCAGATGCGCGCCTTGCGCTATCGCCTCAGTGAGCGCGGCCGGGGCGCGCTGACGCGCCCGGCGCCGACGGCGCCACCCTGATGCTCACGGCGCCTCCAGCGCCGCCGCCACTGCCGCCGCCGGGAAGCGGCCCTGCCAGCGCTGGCGCACGCTGTCGGTAGCGCGTTCGAGCAGCACCAGCGCCGGCGTGGTGCGGTCGGCGTCGAGGGCGCGCAGGCGGCGCTGGTCGGCGTCGACCAGTCGGCGGATGACCGCGGCGTCGGCGTGGGCGCCACGCTCGATGGCGGCGCCGTCGAGCAGCTCGTCGAGACGCTGGCGCAGTTCGGCGATCGTGGCGTTTTCACGGCTGCCGAGCATGCCGGCGAGGAAGATCGCATGGTTGCCAGCGGCGGCGGCGGCGAAGGCCCACTGCGCGAGCTGGGCGCTACTGCTGTCCTGACCGCGCACCAGGTGCCGGATGACCAGTTCGACCCGGCCTGCAGCCAGGGCCGGTGCCAGGGCGGCGAGCAGGTCGCGGTGCTGGCGCGCGCACTCCGCGCATTGCAGGTCGATGGCCAGCTCGGCCACCAGCGGCGCATCGCGCCGACCGTGACGCCGGCCGTGCTCAGCCCGGTCGGTCGCGCCCTGGTCGATCGCTGACGGCAGCGTCGACGCGGGCGACAGCGGTGGCGGAGGAACGGGGCGCAGCGTGTAGACCGCGGCCAGCAGCGCCGCCGCCACGGTCGCGGCGGCGACCTTGACCAGCCAGCGCGGCGGCGACATCAGCCGGCTGGCGGTCGCGGCAAGCACGGCGGCGTGCACGCTTGCGCACAACGGGCAGTCGAGCTTCAACTGCGCGGACAACCACAGGAAGTAGCCGCTGGCGCCGGCCGCCGCCCACAGCGCCACGCCCGCGGCGCGACCCAGGCGCGGCCAGCGGCTGGCTCCGGCCAGCCCGAGCGCGCAGCCGGCGTAGAGCAGCGCCCCGGGCAGCAGGACCGGGATGCCGGCGATGCGCTGGTAGCCGCCGGCGCCCTGGCAGCGCAGATCGCACGGCCACCACCCCGCCAGGCCCAGCCCGGCGGCGATGGCGGCGAGCGCCAGCAGCACCGGCGCCACCACCGGCACCGCCGGATTGCGCAGCACGCTCAGCATCCAGGCGGTGAATACCGGCGTCCACAGGCTGACGCGGTAGGGCGATGGCAGATGCGCGCTGAGCGCATGCAGCACCACCACCAGCACCACCAGTGTCGCCAGCAGCCAGTCGCGCGGACGTGATGCCGACGCTGACGGTGGTGCTGGAGAGGACGCGGGATCGTTCATGGCGCGGTCAACGCTCGCGTCGGCTGCGGGTTCACGGCGGGGAAAGCAGATGGTGCGATGAACGCAGCTGCGTCCCCCGCCGCTGACCGGTCGCGGATCGCGGCTGCGCGGCGGCGATGACCGGGCAACGTCCCGTGATCATCCCTTCGCCACCAGCCCATCGGTGCCGATGCGAACTTCGCGGCCGGCCTCAGCGCTGGCGTAGACGCCGTCGAGCATCTGCTGGACCATCAGGCCGTGCTCGCCTGGCGCCTGGTTGGGCTTGCCGTCGCGGCAGACCTCGACGAAGTGCCGCATCTTGTGCTCGAAGATGTCCCACTTGCCGGTGAAGGCCGGGGTGCTGTTGAACATGAAGCCGTTCTGATCCTTGAAGATCTGGCAGGGATCCCACACCGCGCCGCCCTTCTCGCCCATCACCTGCACCGTCCACACGTCCTTCTCGATGTGGGCGGCGAACGAGGCTTCGATGAGCAGCGTGGCGCCGTTGTCGAAGCGGATCAGGCCGACCGCCAGGTCCTCGACGGTGTAGGTCTTCCAATCCCAGTTCGCCCAGCCGGTGAGCGCCTGCATCGGCTTGTTCCCAAGGTAGGTGTAGGTGTTGCCGCTGGCCGAGACCGGCTGCGGGCTGCCCATCATGAAGTGGGCCATCTCCATGACGTGGACGCCGATGTCGATCATCGGGCCGCCGCCCTGGAGATCCTTGCGGCCGAACACGCCCCAGTTGGGGATGCCACGTCGGCGCAGCGCCTGGCAGCGCACGTAGAGCACCTTGCCGAACTCGCCCTCATCGACCTGGCGCTTGATCACCTGGGTCTTGGGATCGAAGCGGTATTGGAAGCCGATGACCAGATGCTTGCCGGCCTTCATCGCCGCCTCGACCATGGCCTTGGCCTGGGCGGAGTTCATCGCCATCGGCTTCTCGACGATGACGTGGCGGCCGGCTTCCAGCGCGGCGATGGTGTTCTCGGCGTGCAGGCCGTTGGGCGTGCACACGCTGATGGCGTCGAGCTCCGTCTCCTTGGCCAGCATCTCGCGGAAGTCGGCGTAGGTGCGGGCCAGACCGTGGGTCTCCTTGCACTTGGCCAGGGCCTTGTCGCTGACGTCGGCGGCGCACACGATCTCGACGCCGTCCACCTTTTTGAGGTTGGTGATGTGCGCGCTGGCGATGCCACCGGCGCCGATGAAACCGATCTTGAAGGGCTTGGATGTAGTCACGGATGGACTCCTGCCGGGATGGGCGGACGGCTGCGGTCGCGTGGCCCGATCAGGCGGGCGGGACGCGGCGGAATGACGAGGGCGGCTGGCGGCGCGCCCGATGCCGTGGGGATGTGGAATCCACCAAGGGGCGGGATGCTAGTGTCCCGTCCGGGAAATTCACTGCATCTGACTTGGCCGCGCCGCTCGTCTGCGGCCCGCGCGCCTTGCAGCCGAACGACGGGACCGGCGCCATAGGCAGCGAATGTCTCGGCCGGGACACTCGAGTTCCACTCGAAGGGGCAATGCCGTGGACGTCATCGCGGGCGCCTTGGGCACGGCCCGCACCGCGCAGCGGGGCGTCACCACGGCGATGCGGCAGCCGGAATCGCGATTATGGTCCGCACCAGGTGCCCCCATGACGTCCCTGCGCGGCCTGCTGCTCGCCATCCTGCTGCTGCCGGCCGTCGCGGCGCTCGACGTGGACGACATCCCCAACCCGCGCCCGGGTGGCTGGACGGTCGATTTGACCGGCACCCTTCGCAGCGAGACCGTGCGCGCCCTCGATGCGCTCGGCGACGCCGTGCAGTCGTCGCGCCGCGGGCAGCTTGCGGTGGTGGTGGTGGGTAGCACCGACGGCGAGCGCCACCGCGAGTTCGCCACCCGCCTGTTCAACCGCTGGGGCATCGGCCAGGCCGGCAGCGACGACGGCGTGCTGCTCTTCGTCGCCCTGCGCGACCGTCGTACCGAGATCGTGCTCGGCCGCGGGGTTGAGGCCGTCGGCGCCGTGCGGGCGGTGCAGGACGTGGTCGATGGCGAGATGATCCCGCGCTTCAAGCGCGGCGAGATCGATGCCGCCATCCTGGCCGGAGCCCGCGCCAGCGCCCTGCGCATCCTCCACGTCGATCCGCAGGCCGGCGAGGCGCCGTCGACGTCGGCGGGCGCCGATCGTGTGCTGCCGACGCCGGCCGGAGTCATCGATCTGGCTCCTGCGCACCTCGATGCGCCGACGTCGTCGGTGCCGGCGCTGTCGCCGGCCGAGCGCTTCACGCCGCCGGCCGCCCGCTGGTCTGGCGTTGCCGCACTGACGACACCGGAGATCAATCCGGTGGTCCTGCTCATCGCTGGCGTGCTGACAGTGGCGGCGCTGGCGATCGGATTGCGCCTGTGGCTGCGCCACCGTCGACGCACCTGTCCCGACTGCCGGCAGGCCATGGTTCGTCTCGACGAACGCGCCGATGATCAGCATCTTTCCATCGCGCAGCAGGCCGAGGAGCGCCTGGGCAGCGTCGACTACGACGTCTGGCAGTGCGCGGGTTGCGCGCAGGTGCTGACGCTGCGTTACGGCGCCTGGTTCAGCTCGTGGCGCGCCTGCGACGGTTGCGGCGCCCGCACCTGCCGGCGTACGGTGACCACGCTGCGTTCGGCGTCCTATGATTTCGGCGGGCTGGAACGCGTCGACGAACGCTGCTCCCATTGCTCCTTCGCGACCAGCCATACCCGCACCACGCCGCGCCGGCAGCGGCCGGCGGCCTCGTCGGGCTTCAACTCGTCCGGCTCCAGCTTCGGCAGCTCCGCCAGGTCATCGGGTTCGAGCGGATCATCAGGGTCGGGCTTCGGCGGCGGTCGCTCGTCGGGCAGTGGCGGCGGTGGCGGCTGGTAGCGCGCCGATTTCGCCATGTCGCGACCGGGTTTCGCCATAGCCGGGCGGCACCGGGCGGCATCATGTGCCGGCTGAGCCAGCCACCTCGGGTGGCTGGAATCCTCTCCACCGCACTGCGCCGGAAGCACGTCATGGCCACCACCGCCCGCTCCAAGTCCGCCCGTCGTCCCGCGGCGTCGCCCAGTCCCGCCAAGCCGGCGACCTGGCTGTTCGCGCAACTCGACGAGATCCCGGCCAAGCGTTGTCCGTGCGGGTGGTCGCGCCGTGCCTTCACCCAGAGCGACAATGCGGTCGCCACGCTGCACCGCGTCGAGATCACCCAGGACGCGCGCACCCACTACCACAAGAAGCTGACCGAGATCTATCTGGTGCTCAGTGGTGAGGGCCACCTCGAACTCGATGGCGAGCTCATCCCGGTGCGGCCGATGTCGGCGGTGCTGGTCCGCCCCGGCTGCCGCCACCGCGCGATCGGGAAGCTGACCATCGTCAACATCCCGGTGCCAGCCTTCGATCCGGAGGACGAGTGGTTCGACTGAGCCGCTGGGCCTGAATCCTCCGGCGTGCACGCCGGCCTCGGCCGCGGATCAGTCACCGCCCTTCGCGCCCTTCGCGCCCTTCGCGCCCTTCGCGCCCTTCGCGCCCTTCCCGTCCTATTTCTTCAACCCCTCCAGATACTCGACCAGATCGACGAACTCCTGCGCCGCGACACCGGCGGCGAGGCCTTCGGGCATGATCGATACCGCGGTCGCTTCGCGCTTCTTCACGTCCGCCTTCTTGATCGCGTCATCGACGCCGGCGGCGATGCGCAGGGTGAGGGTGGTGGCGTCCTCGCTGATCACGAAGCCGTTGCGGATCTCGCCGTCGCGGGTCTCCACCGCGGTCACCGCCCACTTCGGTTCGATCTTGGCGTTGGGGTCGAGGATCGACTCGATCAGGCTCTTGCGGTCGTGCCGGCTGCCGACGCCGTCGAGCGCCGGGCCGTACTCGGCGCCGTCGTTGCCGATCTTGTGGCAGGCGATGCACACCCGGCCGAAGACCTCCTTGCCGCGCGTCGCGTCGCCCTTGGCCTGGAGCACCGCTTGCAGCGCCTTCTCGCGCTGGTCCTTGGGCGTCTCGCCGTTCAGCAGGGTGCGGTACGACTTGGCCACCTCGCCGCCTTTGCCGCGTGAAGCCACCCAGTCGACCAGGGCGGCGCTGGCCACCGGGTTCTTCGCCGACAGCGGCTCCTTGCGGTCGATCACGGCCTGCCAGATCGGCTGCAGGCTGCCCATGGTGGCTTCGATGGTGTAGTCCAGCCACTGGTCGGTCGGCCGCGCCGATGCTTCCAGCACCTGTTCGACCGCTTCGCGGCTGGTGACGAAACTCAGCGCCCGCACCGCTTCCAGCCGCACGCGCGGGTGGGCGTCCTTGACCTGCGGGCCGATCAGCGCCAGGGCGTTGGGCAGGCGCGTCCATTCGTCGGCCAGGACACGGGTGGCGGCGGCGCGCGCCTCGGGCGTCTTCAGGCGCAAGGCGCTCTTGAGCAGGGCCGCGTCGACGGCGTGGTGGGCCTCTTCCACCCACAGCGCCTCGCAGAGCAGGCGGTCGCGTTCGGGATCGCTGGGCGCGAGCTTTGCCGTCCACGCCGCGATGGCGGCGACCACCTCGGCGGTCGGGCGGTCGCGCAGTTCACGGCGCACCCGGTAGCGCGTGCGCGGCTCGGGCGCGCGCAACTGTTCCAGCAGTTCGGCCACCGGTTTGCCGGCCTGGATCACCGGCTTGACCAGTGGGCGGGCGCTGGCGACCAAGCGGAAGACGCGGCCGTGCTGACGGTCGCGGTGGGCGTCGCGTTGCGGATTCTGCAGGTGGCCGATGAGCACGTTCGACCAGTCGAGGAACCACAGCGCGCCGTCGGGGCCGATCTGGGGATCGACGGGGCGGAAATTGCGGTCGCTGGAGGTCAGCAGATCGGCCAGCTTGGCGCCGGTGAAGCCGGCGCCATCGTCGGCGATCGACCACCGGGTCAGGCCCTGCATGCCGATGACGTTGGAATAGATGATGTTGCCCTGGAACTCGTCGGGCAGGTGGCGGCTGTCCAGGATCTCGATGCCGCCGATCGGTCGCGGACCGCCCTTGAAGATGGTCGGCATGCCCTTGCGGCCTGGGGACGGCGCGCCCGACAGCGGCGAATCCCAGTGCTGCTGCGGCGACGAGGCGTCACCGCAGATGCCCTGGCCCCAGCGGTCGAAGACGTAGGACCACGGATTGCCGTAGCCCGGAGTGATGAAGCGGCGGACGCGCTGCAGGCGCGGGTCGAGCACGTAGGCGCCGGGCGAATCGCGGTTGCGCAGCGGTCCCCATGGCGTCTCCAGCGTGGTCGACATCGAGATGCCTTCGAGCAGGTGGAGCAGACCGCCGTTGGACCACTCGCACTTGCCCGGGGTGTGGTGGCTGTCGTCGGTGGCCCAGCCGTCGAGCCAGTGCACCACCACGTCGGCCTTGTCGTCGCCGTCGGTGTCCTTGAGGAAGAGCATGCGCGGCTGGTCGATGACCAGCACGCCACCGTTCCACAGTTCGAAGCCGGTCGGGCAGTGCAGACGGTCGTAGAAGGTGGTGCAGGTGTCGGCCTTGCCGTCGCCGTTGGCGTCGGTGAGCACCAGCAGCTTGTCGGTCGGCTTGGGCTGGCCGGGCTGCCACTGCGGGTAGCTCAGCATGGTCGCCACCCACAGCCGGCCCTTGGCATCGAAGGTCATCTGCACCGGCTTCGACAGCTCGGGGAACTCGCGCTCCGAGGCGAACAGGCGGACCTCCAGACCGGGCGCCGCTTTCATGGTGGCGATCGACTGCTCGGGGCTGAGGTAGGTGGGCGCGGCCTTGTCGTGGTTCTTGGGGGGAGGCAGGGTGCCGGTGCCGCTGTCGTCGGGCTCCGTCGGCACCGCCTTGCCCTGCGCGAGATCCCAGACCCGGCGGTCGCGCACGGCGACCATGGCGCGGATCTTCTGGTACTCGGGCGGGAAGGCGCCGGTGTTGAGGCCGTTGCGGCCACCATAGACGTACCAGCCGTTGATCATGCGGTAGTCCTGCATGTGCACCCACGCCTTGTCGACCACGGCGGTGCGCAGCTTCTCGAAGGCGGGCGTGCCGGCCTTGGCGGCGCCGGCCTCGCCGCCAGGCCCGAACATGCCGAGGTCCAGCAGGGCTCCCACCGCGCGATCGCCGGCGAGATCGAGATGGCAGCCGTTGATGGTGAACTGCAGGCCGGGCTGCTGCGCGAACAGCGCCAGCGTCGGCGTGAACAGGTCGACGCTGGCGACGTTGGCGGCCTTGGCGACCTCGACGACAGCGGCGGCATAGACCTTGAGCCGGGCATTGCGCTCGGCCGCGTCCGGCATCAGCGCATCGCTGCTGCCCTCGCAGGCGGTCGGCGTCACCAGCACGAAGCGCGGCGGCTTCCCGGCTTTGGCGAAGCGGGTGAGTTCGCCCATCGCCTTGCCCAGGTCGGCCTTGAACCCGGCCACGCCGGCGTCGCCGGCGAAGGATTCGTTGAAGCCGAAGAAGCAGATGAAGGTGTCCGGCGCGAACACCGCCAGGGGGTCGTCGATCTTGGTGTAGTTGCTCGGCCGCTGGCGCTGTCCGGCTTCGTCGGCGGGCCAGCAGAAGTTGCGCACCACCAGTTCGCGGTCAGGGAAACGGCCGTGCAGCAGCGTCTCGAAGTGGCCATAGAGGCTGAAACGCTCGCCCTGGCTGTTGCCGACCAGCGCGATGCGCTCCCCCGCGCTGACCGTCACTGCGGCGCCGATGTTCGGCGGGTCGATGGCGGGGACGGCCCCGATCACCGCGCGCATGGGTTGCACCACCGGCTTGGGCTTGGCCTTGGGCGGGATGGCACCGGGGGGATCGCTGAGCGCGAGATCGGCTGGGCGCACGCCCTTGGAGAAACCGTTGTTCCCATACATGGCCGGCACGTAGTCGCCGATCGTGGCCACGTCGGCCTTGGCCGGCACCTCGATGCCTGCGGCCCAGTACACGCCGTTGACGATCAGGCGGCGCAGACCCTCGCTGGCGAGGTCGGTGGCGGCACCCATGGTCGTGCACAGCACCTTGTTGACCGTGCCCGCCGAGTTGGTGTGCGCACGCGTCCACGCCACCGGCTGCATCGGTTCGTTCTTCTTGCCCTTCACCGGTTCATCGGTCGGGTTCATCCCCACCAGCACCTGGCCGCGCAGCAGGATCTTGGCATCGGCGGGCGGATTGGCGGTGTAGACGTCGCTGTTGCCGAAGACGTCGGTGATGCCGCGCAGCAGCGCGTCGTCCTTGGCCGCCGCCTCGATCACCCCGCGCGTGGCCTCCTTCTTGTGGGCGCCGTGATGCGCCACCCAGGTCTCGCCGAGCACCTGCTTGCCGAAGCCGCCCGGCCAGTCCTTGCTCGCGAAGCTGTACTTCTTGTAGGGGCTGTCGCCGCCGCCGTAGTTGAAGGCGTGCGTGCTGGTGCGCAGGCCGATGATCGGCTTGCCCGCCAGGTAGGCGTCGACGAAGCGCTTCATCACCGCGTCCGGCCACTGGCGGAAGCGCAGATTCATGACGATGACGTCGGCGGTCTCCAGCGCCTCGGAACCGCCCAGGCTGGCCTTGGCGTTGGGATCGATGGCGCCATCGACACCCAACGAGAAGAGCACGCTGCACTTGAAGCCGTGGCGCACCGCCAGGATGCGGCCGAGCATCGGCATCGCCTCCTCGGAGCGGTACTCCTCGTCACCGGCGAGCAGCACGATGTGCTTGCCGGCGCCGGGGCCGGTGCCACCGGGGTAGACCACGTGGTCGGCATCGCCGGCGGCGAGGCCACCCGCGATCAGGACGAGAGCGAGGACGGTGCGGAGGCGATGCATGCGGGGTTCTCCGGGTGCGGCGGTGGTCGCCGGCTTGGTTGTATACGGACCGCCCAACGGCGTTGCATCCGGTTCACCCGCTGGGGCCATCCGGCTGGATCAGCGATGGCCACGTCAAGCACGACGTTGACCATGGCCCCACCCTCATCCCTTGCGCTGGTCCTCAACCGGCGTTCATGGTTGGCGGGAAGGTGTCGTACAGCCAGCCAGCCAGCCGGCCCCACGGATGGGGCCCTACATGCACGGAGGCATCATGCGTTCCCCCATCCCGCGCACCCTCGCGCGCACCCTCGCGCTCGCCCTGCTCACCGCCGCGCTGGCCCAGTCCGCCGAGGTGGTCATCGCCGAGGTCTACGGCGGCGGCGGCAACAGCGGGGCCACGCTCACCAATGACTACGTCGTCCTGTACAACACCACCGCTGTCCCGGTCGTGGTCACCGGCCGGTCGGTGCAGTACGCGTCAGCCACCGGCAGCACCTGGCAGTCCACGGCCCTGACCGGGACCATCCAGCCCTTCGGCTTCTATCTCGTCCAGCAAGCCCAGGGTGCCGGCGGCACCACCCCGCTGCCCGCCCCCGATGCCACCGGGACCATCGCCATGGCCGCCACCGCCGGCAAGGTCGCCCTGGTGGCCACGACCGTCGCGCTCAGCGGCGCCAACCCGCTACCCAACGCCACCATCAGCGATCTGGTCGGCTATGGCACGACGGCCAGCGCCTTCGAGGGTGCCGGACGCGCGCCCGCACCGAGTAACACCCGGGCGATCGCCCGCGACCTGGGTCGCCAGCAGCCGGACACCGACAACAACGCCGTCGACTTCGCGACCGTCGATCCCGCTCCGCGCAACACGTCCAGCCCGCCGTCACCGCCGCCCCCGCCGCCGGCCAGCACCGCGCCCACCGGCAGCGGTCTCGCCAGTCCGGGCAGCGTCCTGCCCGGCACCGGCACCCGGCTCACCGTCCTGGTCTCGCCGGGCGCCAACCCGCCCAGCAGCGGCATCACGGTGACGGTCGACCTGGCGCCGTTCGGCCAGGGCGTGCAGACACTGGGCGATGCCGGCATCGACGGCGATGTCCTGGCGGGCGACGGCATCTTCTCGCTGGCGATCACCGTGCCTGCCGTCCAACCAGCGGGAGCGCTGGCGTTGTCGGCGACCATCAGCGATGCGCAGGCGCGCTCGTCGACCGCCGCCATCGCGCTCACCGTGATCGACACCACGCCCGGAGCGCTGCGCATCCACGATCTCCAGGGCGCCGCGCACCGCTCGCCGCGCGAAGGCCAGCAGGTCAGCAACGTCCCCGGCATCGTCACCGCCACGCGCGGCAACGGCTTCTATCTCCAGGATCCCATCCCCGACGGCGATCCCGCGACCTCGGAAGCGATCTTCGTCTTCACCGGCAGCGCTCCGCCGGTGCAGATCGCGCAGTCCGTGCTGGTCAGCGGCCGGGTGACCGAGTTCCGTCCCGGCGGCAGCACCAGCAGCAACCTCACCACCACGGAGATCAGCAGCCCGCTGGTGATCGTGCTCGCCGTCGGCCAGGCGCTGCCGGCGCCGGTGGTGATCGGTGTCGGCGGGCGGGTGCCGCCGACGGCGCTGATCGATGACGACGCCACCGGCGACGTCGAGACCAGCGGCAGCTTCGACGTGGCGACCGACGGCATCGACTTCTGGGAGAGCCTCGAAGCCATGCGCGTGCAGGTCGACGACGCGGTGGTGGTCGGACCGACCAGCGACTTCGGCGAGCTGGTGGTGCTGGCCCAGAATGGCGCCGGCGCCGGACCGCGCAGCGCCCGCGGCGGCGTGCTGCTGCAGGAGGCCGACTTCAATCCCGAGCGCATCATCATCGATGACGCCATCCTGGCGGGCACGCCGCAGGCGAACGTCGGCGACCACCTGCCCGGCGCGATCATCGGGGTGATCGACTACAGCTTCGGCAATTTCAAACTCGCCTTCACCCAGCCGCTGCCGCCGGTGCTCGCCGACGGAGCGACGCGCGAGACCACCAGCCTGGTCGCCGGCGGCACCCAGGTGACGGTGGCGACCTACAACGTCGAGAACCTCGATCCCAGCGACCAGACCTTCGCCGCCCATGCCGCGGTCATCGTCGGCAACCTCGGTGCGCCCGACATCCTCTGTCTGGAGGAGGTCCAGGACGACAACGGCGCCGTCAACGCCAGCGACCCGGTGGTCACCGCCGGGGTGACGCTGCAACGCCTGATCGACGCCATCAGCGCCGCCGGCGGCCCGAGCTACGCCTTCCGCGTCATCGATCCGGTCGACGACCAGGATGGCGGGCAGCCGGGCGGCAACATCCGCCAGGCCTTCCTCTTCCGCCGGGATCACGTGGCCTTCGTCGATCTTCCTGGTGGCGACGCCATCACGCCGATCGCAGTGCTCGCCGGTGGTCAGCTCAGCATCAGCCCCGGTCGCATCCTGCCTGCGCTGGGCAGTCCCGATGCCGAGGCCTTCGAGCGCAGCCGCAAGCCGCTGGTCGGCGAATTCACCCACCTGGTCAGCGGGCGGCGACTGGTGGTGGTGGCCAACCACTTCAATTCCAAGGGCGGCGATGATCCGCTGTTCGGTCGTTTCCAGCCCGGGGCGCGGCCGAGCGAGGTGCGGCGGCATCAGCAGGCGCGCCTGGTCAACGCCTTCGCCGCCGAGCTGCTCGCCGCCGATCCCGGCGTCGCGCTGGTGGTGGCCGGCGACTTCAACGACTTCGAGTACAGCGAGACGCTGGCCATCCTCGCCGGCAGCGTGCTGCACAACCTCGAAGCGCTGCTGCCCGCCAACGAGCGCTACGACTACGTCTTCGAGGGCAATACCCAGACCCTCGATCATCTGCTGGTCAGCGCCAACCTGCTCGCCGCCGGAGCCGAGTTCGACAGCGTGCACATCAATGCCGAGTTCGCCGACCAGATCAGCGACCACGATGGCCTGGTGGCGCGCCTCCAGCTCAACCGCGCGCCGGTGGTCGACGCTGGCGGCGACGTGACCATCGCCACCGGCGCGCTGTTTCAGCGCAGTGCCGCGTTCAGCGATGCCGACGCCGGCGATGCCTGGACCGGCAGCGTCGACTGGGGCGACGGTTCGCCGACCGAGACGCTGGCCTTGCGCGCCGATCAGACCTTCGACCTCGCCCACGTCTTCGCCTTCCAGGGCGTCTTCACGGTCACCGTGACCATCACCGACGCCCGCGGCGGCAGCGGCTTCGACACCGTCAGCGTGCGCACCACCGGCGGCCTGGTGGCGCCCTGGGTGCGTACCGACTTCGGTCGGCCGCGCACGCCGGGCGGCGCGGAGTCGATCGGCGAGATCTTCCGCCTCCGTGGTAGCGGCACCGTTCTCGGCGGCCGCAACGATCGCGGCACCTTCGTCCACCGTGACCTGCCCGATCACCACGCCCTGCATGCGCGCCTGCTGTCCATCGCCCCGCACATGCCCTTCGCCTACGCCGGTCTGGCCCTGCGTTCCGGTGACGCGGACGACGATGCCGGGGTGTCGCTGACCCTGGGTGGCCTCGGCATGCTGCGCCTGGTCGCGCGCGCCGAGGCCGGCCGGCCCGAGCGCGTGATCGCCCTGCGCTTCGTCGGTGCGCCTCCGCTGCATCTCGCCCTGGCCCGGCACGGCGACCGCGTCCTGCCCGCCTTCAGCGCCGATGGGGTGGTGTGGAACGCCCTGCCGGCGGTGCAGGTCGACCTCGGCGGCGCGCCGCGCGTCGGCATGCTGGTCGGCGGTCTGGCATGGTTCGGCCAGACCCAGGCGGATGTTGACGCCGTCGAACTGGTCCCGGTGGTCAGCGACTGACCCGGCTCGGCGCCGGTCACCGTCGGTTGCGGACGCTGCTGCCACACCGCCGTCGATCGCGCAGCGCTTTCGCTGGTCGGTACCGGACTGGTGCCACCATGCCCGCTCGTGTCCACGTCCATGCCCATCGATCTGTCCGCTCTCTGCGCCGGCCCACGTTGGTCAGCCGCGCGCGTCCTGCTTGATCTGCTGATCTGGGCCGGGCTGGCGCTGCTGGCGGCAGCGGCCGCGCACCCCGTGGCGACCGTCCTGGCGGCGGTGGCGATCGGCGCTGGTCCGCTGAACGACATCCTGCTGCACGGCCACGAGGCCACCCACCGCCTGGCGGCGCGACGGCGCTGGCTCAACGATCTGCTGGCCTGGGCCTGCAACGGCCTATTCCTGATCTCGGCCACCGCCTACCGCTGCTTCCACCTCGAACACCACCGTCGCGCCATGACGTCGGCTGATCCCGAGGCGGTGGTGCTGCGCCGGTGCGGTGGCGTGCACGTGCCGGGCTGGTGCTACCTGGCGGCGCCGCTGGCGCTGGTGGTGGGGATCAATGGGTGGCCGTTCGTGCGCCCGCGTCCGGGTGCGGCTCGGCTACGGGTGATCGCCGAACTCATCGCCGCGGTCGGCCTGCACCTCGTGCTGGCCGCGCTGCTCGGCGCAGTGGGATACGCCACCGTGGTCGCTCTGCCCATCGCCCTCGGCCTGCTGCCCGCCGCCGTGCTGCGCAGCGTGTGCGAGCACCACGGCCTTCCCGCCGGCGACACCTGGACGCAGACGCGCAGCCTGCATTGCCCGGCATGGCTGCGCTTCCTGTGGTCGAACCACCAGTACCACCTCGAACATCACCTGCATCCCGGCGTGCCCTTCCACCGCCTCGGCGTCCTTCACCGCGCCCTGGCCGGCGAATACGCGCGTCGCGGAGTGGTGCCGGATCGCGGTCTGCTGCGCACGGGACTGCGCCTGCTGCGCATCGACCGCAGGGTGGCGACGGAGCGCGGCGAGCGATTGGCTGTCGGCGGACTCGCGGATAGCTGATAGCCCCCGCTGCTGGCCGGTAGCTGCCGCGCCATCCCACGCGCAGCTCGCGAGCAGCCATCAGCCATCAGCCATCAGCGCGGCGCCGCCAGGCGCCGCCTCATCGCGTCCACACCTGACCCGAGTCCACCACCAGCACCTGGCCGGTGACGCAGCGTGCGCGGTCGCTGGCCAGGAAGACGGCGGCGTTGGCGATGTCCTGAGGCTTGATCTCGCGGTTGAGCGCAGTCAGCGCGTTGTAGTGCGGGATGACCTGGTCGGGGCGGATGCCCTTCTTCTGCGCCGCCTTGGCGATGTAGTCGGCGTTCCAGATCTTCGAGCCCTCGAAGACGTTGCCGGGCGCGATGCAGTTGACGCGGATGCCGTCGCCGCCCAGTTCCAGCGCCCAGCCGCGTGCCAGGTGCAACTCGCCGGCCTTGGTGGCGTTGTAGGCGGTGTTGGCCTTGGACGGCTCCAGCCCGCTTTTCGACGACAGCAGCACCATGCTGCCGCCGTGACCCTGCGCCTTCATCACCCGGGCGCCCTCGCGGCCGTAGAGGAAATAGCCGGTGAGATTGATCTCGCAGGCGAGGCGGAACTTGTCGAGCGGGAAGTCGACCAGGTCATAGGCCGGTGCGATGCCGGCGGCGCAGACCACGCAGTCAACGCGGCCGAAGCGCGTCAGCGCGGCGTCGAAGCCGGCGGCGACGGCGTCCTCGCGGGTGACGTCGACCAGCGCGCTGCCGGCGCGGGCGCCGTCATCGAAAGCAGCGACGGCGCGGTCGAGTCCAGGACCGTCGACGTCGGTGAGCAGCACGCAGGCGCCGGCGGCGTGCAGTCCACGCGCCAGGCCGAGTCCGAGTCCGGAGGCGGCGCCGCTGATGATGGCGACGCGGCCACTGAGGTCGCCGGCCAGGGCGGCCGGTATGGCGGCGCCGGCCAGCGTCCACGGATCACCGGCCAGGCGCAGCGCTAGGCCAGCGACCTCGACCGTCGCCGGTCGCGCCCCGGCGACCAGGGCGGTGGACAGCGCGCCGACGTCGGCGAAACGCGTGGCCTGGCCGGCCGGGGCGTCGAGTACGCGCGCGAACGCCTGCGGCCAGGCGCGCTGGATGGCGGCGGTGGCGGCGCGCAGGACGGGGTGGGTGCTCATCGGCGCGACGCCTTGCTGCGCTTGGCGGCGGCCGGCTTGGCCGGCGCGGACGCGGGTGGTGCGGCGGTGAAGCCGCGGACATGGAATTCGAGCGCCGCGACGATGTGGCGGTCCCAGTACTCCCACTCGTGGGCGCCGGGGAACTCGGCGTATTCATGCGCCACACCCACGGCAGTGAGATGGGCGTGGAAGCGTCGGCTGTGGCCGATCAGGAAGTCATCGACGCCGCAGTCGATGCGCAGCCGTGGCTTGGCGCCGCGCCGCGCCGCCAACGCGAAGCAGTCCTCGGCGGGATCGAGGGTCGCACCGAAGATGCCGGGCAGATCGGGATTGGTGGCTTCGCGCAGACGGTCGGCGATGTCGAGCGATCCGGAGTGGGAATGCGCCGAGCCGAAGCGCTCGGGATGCTTCAGCGCCAGCTTGATGGCGCCGTAGCCGCCCATCGACAGCCCGCCGATCGCCCGGCACTGGCGCCGCGCCGCGGTCGGCAGCGTGGCGTCGACGAGATCAACCACGGCGAGCAGATGGCTCTCCCACGCGCCGGGTACGTGCTTGGCGTCGGTGTAGAAGCCGCGGCCACCATCAGCCATGACCACCATGACACCGAAGCGCTCGGCGTAGCGCTCGATCGAGGTGCGGCGCAGCCAGGTGGTGTAGTCATCCGACAGTCCGTGCAGCAGGTAGAGCACCGGCAGGTCGCGTCGCCCCTGCGGCAGCGCGGCGTACAGCGCCGACTGCTTGCCGAGCGGCTGGCTGGAGAAGTTGAGCTGGACCAGGGCCATGCGCGGGAATGGTGCCGGTCGAGCGGCGTTGTCCATCGGGTTGAGCTGGTCTGCTACTCCAGGGAATCCTCGCGCCGCGCGCGTGGGCACCGAATCGCTGGCGAGCACGTCATTCCGTTCGGTCGGTCAATCGTCGCGGGATTCCGCTCTCGCAGGTCGCCGACGACGGCGCCGCGTGCCGGGCGACCGGCACGCGCTCAGCCTTGCGCGAGCGGCTCCGCCAGGCTGCCGTGCCACAGCAACCGGTTGCCCGACGGCAGCGGCGGCGGCGCGCCGGCGACGGCCGAGGCGAGGTAGAGCTTGGCGGCGAGGATGCTCTCGCGCAGGCCCTCGCCACGTGCCATGCCGGCGGTGATGGCGGCGGAGAAGGTCGAACCCGAACCATGCACCTTGGCGTGGGCGTGATCGTGGCCTTCGAAATGGTGCAGGCCGTCGATGCCGACGAAGACATCGCGGCTGGAATCCATGAGGTCGCCGCCCGAGATCACGGTCGGGCAGCCAAAGGTGGCGAAGATGGCGCGCGCCGCTTCTTCCACCGCCTCTTCGCCGAGGCATTCCTCGGCGCCGGTGAGCTGGGCGGCCTGGAAGCGGTTGGGGGTGATGACGGTGGCGCGCGGCAGCAGCTCCTGCTTGAGCGCCGCCACGGCTTCGGGCTGCAACAGTGGGATGCCCCGGCTGTTGGCGCACACCGGATCGACCACCACGCGCAGGGCCGGGCGTTCGCGCAACCAACGGCCGACGGCGCGGATGGTGGCGGCGGCCGGGCACAGCCCGACCTTGACCGCGGCCAGGGTCATCTCGTCGGTGATGGCGTCGAGCTGGTTGCGCACGAATGCGGTGGGCACCACGTGCAGGGCGCGGATGCCGGTCGAATTCTGGGCGGTGGCGGCGGTGAGCACGGCGGCGCCGTAGCAGCCCAGGGCGGTGAAGGTCTTGAGGTCGGCGCCGATGCCGGCGCCGCCCGAACAGTCGAGCGTGCCGATGGTCAGGCACACGGGACGGGTCTGTTCACGCACGGTGTTGCGCCCTCCCTGGGTCAGTGCGTCGGAGTATGGCCTATCGTCGCGGTGGTGCCATTGCCGAGTCGCGGGTCATGCCGGCGTGGTTGGTGGAGACGACCAGCCCCGATCAATCGGGATAGGTGAACGTGACCTCCTGCACGAGGTCGGGATGCAGGCTGAGCGCGACCGGGCAGCCATGCGCCGCGCGTTCAAGTTTCGCGCGTTTCTCCGCGGCGATGCCGGCCGGCAGGGCGAAGGCGACGACGATGCGGCCGATGCGCCGCGGCGGGTCGGGGCGCATATGCTTCTCGACCCGCACGGTCGCGCCGTCGAGAGCGCTGCCGTCGCGGCGGGCGACGATGCCCATGACCGTCGCCATGCACACGCCCAGGCCGGCGGCGAGGAGGTCGGTGGGCGAGAAGCTCTCGCCCCGGCCCTGGTTGTCGATCGGGGCGTCGGTGATCAGCCGCGTCTGCGACGGACCGTGTTCGACCAGGCAGCGCAGGGAGCCCTGGTAGATGATGGTGAGCGGGACCATGGGGGGCCCTTTCCGGCGGGCGGGACAGCGTGAGAGCGGCAGAGCGCGATAGAAAGCGGAGCGCGGACCTACCGCCAGCCGAAGACCAGCGGAACCAGCAGCCAGAGCACGGCCTGGGCGATGAGCAGGCGGTTGCGCCAGCGCCACAGCGAGTCGGTGCCGGCGCAGCACACCGCCGAGCCCCACAGACCGGCCAGCCACAGCGCGGCCGGAGCGCTGGCGAGAACGATCAGGGCGACGGCGGGGACTTGCAGCAGCTCGACCACCAGCAGGCGTGGCCAGGTGCGCGGCGACGCGGAGTTCACCGGGCGCGTCCCCCAGCGAGATGCGGATCGTCGCGTTCGAGCAGGTCGCAGAACGCGGCGGCGGCGCGTTCGGGATCGGGACTGCGGCAGAGCGCTCCGGCCACGGCGATGCCGTGCGGCAGGCGCTCGCCCAGGGCGCGCACGCGATCCACGTCGAGGCCGCCGATGGCGAAGCTGGGCAGGCGCAGCCGGTCGCGGACGGCGTCGAGCAGGGCGGGGCCGCGTTCGGGCTCGTGCGGCTTGGTGGAGGTGGCGAACAGCGGCCCGAGTCCGAGGTAGTCGGCGCCGGCGGTCTGTGCGGCGTCGACCTGCTCGACGGTGTGCGTCGACACCCCGAGCGCGCACAGCGGACCGACCACGGCGCGGGCGTCGGCGACGGCGAGATCGTCCTGGCCGAGATGCGCCGCGTCGGCGCCCAGCGCGCGCGCCACCGCGACGTGGTCGTTGACCACAAACAGCGCTCCGTGCGCGACCACGGCGTCCTGCACGCGTGCGGCGAGATCGCGGTAGGCGCGCACGTCGAGCGCCTTGGCGCGCAACTGCACGGCACCAGCACCGCCGCGTGCAACAGCTGCCGCTACGGCGACCGGCTGATCGGTGAGCGCAGTGTCGACCAGGGCGTAGAGGCGCACCTGCCAGAAGCGCCAGGCCGGCAGGCGGGCGAGCAGGCGCAGTTCGATCTGGTAGGCGGCGTAGCGCACCGTTTCCAACTCGACGGCGGTGGCAGGCAGGCGGGCGAGCTTGGCGAACTCCTCGCCGGCACGCAGCGCCTCCTGCACGCGCCGGGCGTTGGCGCGCACCACGTCGACGGCGCCGGCGCGGATGGCCTCGTCGCTGGCGGTGATGGTGGTGCCGATGTCGCCGTCGGTGTCGCGCGCGGCGGTGGCGGCGGCAGGCACGGCGGCGCGCAGGCGGTGGCGCAGATCCTTGAGCCGGGCGGCGGTGGCGGCGTCGTCGAACAGGAAACGGGCGACGTCTTCGAGCACCCGTAGACCCTCGGCGGCGCGGTTGCCGTCGGCGTCGAGGGCGCGTAGCGCCGTGCGCGACGCTGGTGGTGCACGGATTTCCGACCGGGCGTCGCTGCCGGGAGGATCCGCGCCCACGCGATCAGCCCGAACTGGTGCGGTCGACGACGGTGCGCGCGACGACGCGCTCGCGCAGCGCCACCGGCAGATCGGGGCCGCCGTAGAAATCCTCGATGCGGTCGCCCGGCTGTTTGGAGAACACCCCGTGCGCGATCAACACGAAGGTCAGCGTCCCGACATCGTCGCTGGAGCGGATGCCCCAGCGCCGCAGCACCAGGTCGCCGAGCAGTCCGAAGCGCTCCGCCGCCAGATCGATGACGCCGTCGACGAGCTGGCTGGCATTGAGATGGCGGTCAGCGGCCGCCTCGGCGCGGTCCTTGCCCAGGGACTTGGCGATATGGCGCAGGCTCTGGCCGACGAACGCGAACGCCTCGACGGGATAGCGGCCATCGCTCGCGGCCAGCTCAGCCAGATCCGGGGTCTGCGGCATGCGCGGGAGTGTGCGGCGGATCGGGGAATTGCCACCGTCCGAACGTCTGAACGTCCGCACGTCCGCACGTCCGCACGTCCGCACGTCCGCACGTCAGAGGGGTGCCCCGGAACCCGCGGACAACGGCATCACCGGCACCGCCGCCAGCAGCGCCCTGGTATAGGGGTGCTGCGGTTGCGCGTAGAGCGTCTCGGCATCGGCGCACTCGACGATCCGTCCGGCCTGCATCACCGCCACGCGATCGGCGAGGTGGCGGACGACGGCGAGATCGTGCGAGATGAAGAGCAGGGCGAGACCGAGGCGGCGGCGCAGGTCGGCGAGCAGATTCAGCACCTGGGCCTGGATCGACACATCGAGGGCGCTGACCGGTTCATCGCAGATGAGCAGGCGCGGCTGCACCGCCAGCGCGCGCGCCAGACCGAGCCGTTGACGCTGGCCACCCGAGAACTCGTGCGGGTAGCGGTCGAGGGCGTCGGCGCCGAGGCCGACCAGGTCCATCAGCTCGGCCGCGCGCGTGCGGGCGGCGGCGCCGTGCGCCAGGCCGAAGCCGGTCAGCGGTTCGGCGACGAGGCGCCACGCCGTCCAGCGCGGGTCGAGGCTGGCGCTGGGGTCCTGGAAGACCATCTGCACCTGCCGCCAGCAGGCGCGCAGGCGGGATCCGCTCAGGGTGCAGAGATCGACGCCGGAGCCGGTATCGGCGCTGCCAGCACTGCCAGCACTGCCAGCACTGCCAGTGTTGACGGAGAGCAGCACGCGTCCCGCCGTCGGCCGCACCAATTGCAGCACGGCGCGGGCGATGGTGCTCTTGCCGCAACCCGACTCGCCGACCAGGCCGAGCGTCTCCCCGGGCGCCACGGTGAACGACACGCCAGCGACCGCGCGCACGGCACCGCCGCGCGCCGGGTAATCGACCACCAGATCCTCGACGCGCAGCAGCTCAGCGTTCATGGCGGTGTCCCGGTGGGCAGATCGACGTGGCAGCGCAGGCGATGGCCGTCGGCGACGACGCGCTCGGCCGGCGCCTCGGTGCGGCAGCGGTCGATGGCGTGCGGGCAGCGCGGCGCGAAGGCGCAGCCCCGGCGGTCCGCGGTCAGCGTGGGCGGCTGGCCGGGGATGGCGGCCAGCGCCTGTCCGCGGGCGCCGCCCAGCCGCGGCACCGCCGCGAACAGGGCGCGGGTGTAGGGATGACGCGGATCGCGGAACAGCGCGGCGGTGGGTGCCGACTCGACCATGCGGCCGGCGTACATCACCGCCACGCGGTCGCACATGCCGGCGACGACGCCGAGATTGTGGCTGATCAGGATCAGGGCGAGGCCGCGGCGCCCGCGCTCGGCGGCGATGAGGTCGAGCACCTGGCGTTGCACGGTGACGTCGAGGGCGGTGGTCGGCTCATCGGCGATGAGCAGGTGCGGATCGCAGGACAGCGCCAAGGCAATCAGCACGCGCTGACGCTGGCCGCCGGACAGCTCGTGGGGATGCCGGCGCGCACGCTGTTCGGGATCCGGGATGCCGACCTGCGTCAGCAATTCGACGGCGCGTCGCCACGCCGCCGTGCGACCGAGCCCGAGGTGGCGGCGCAGCGGTTCGGCGATCAGCCCGCCGACCCGGCGATAGGGGTTGAGGCTGGACATCGGATCCTGGAAGACCATCGCCAGCCGGCGTCCGCGTACCGTGCCCAGCACGCGCTCATCCGCCGTCGCCAGGTCGACTCCGGCGAAACGCACCGCGCCGGATTGGATGCGCCCGGCCGCCGGCAGCAGCCGGGCGATGCTGTAGGCCAACGCGCTCTTGCCGCACCCCGACTCGCCGACCACGCCCAGCGCCGCGCCGGCGGCGAGGTCGAACGACACCCCATCGACGGCGGCGACGAAGCCGGCGTCGGTGCGGAAGCCGGCGACCAGGTCGTGGACGGCGAGCAGCGGCTGGTCAGTCATGGCTCGGGGTCCGGGGCTGCGGCCAGGCCATCAGCGCCCCTTTATCTGCGGATCCAGCGCGTCGCGCAGGCCATCGCCGACGGCGTTCAGGGCGAACAGCGTGCCGCCCATGGCCAGCGACGGCCACAGCAGCAGCCAGACGCGGTCGCCGGTCAGCGCGTCCATGCCCGACTTCACCAGGGCTCCCCACGAATCGAGCGCCTGGCCGCGGAACTGCACGGTCAGGCCGATGAAGGACAGGAAGCTCTCCTGCAGGATCACCGCCGGCACGGTCAGGGTCGCGTAGACCACCACCGGGCCGAAGCTGTTGGGCACCAGGTGGCGGCGGATCACCGCCCACGGCGACTGTCCGGCCAGACGGGCAGCGAGGACGAACTCGCGGCTCTTCAGGCTGAGCACCTGGCCGCGCACGATGCGCGCCGTGGTCAGCCACTGCACGGCGCCGAGGGCGACGAAGAGCAGGATCAGGCTGCGGCCGAACACCACCATGAGCACGATGACCAGGAACAGGAACGGCACCGAATAGAGGATGTCCACCGCCGCCATCAGCAGGCGATCGGTGCGGCCGCCGGCATAGCCGGCGATGGCGCCCCAGGTGACGCCGATGAGCAGCGACACCAGCGTCGCCACCAGGGCGATGAGCAGCGACACCCGGCCGCCATGCAGGATGCGCACGGCGAGATCGCGCCCCTGCAGATCAGTGCCCAGCACATGCGTCGCGCGCAGTTCGACGCCGTCGCCGACCACGCGTTCGATGTGCTCGCCGCGCAGCACCGCGCGCTCCACCGCGACGCCGGCGCGGCTGATCGCGCGCACCGCGGCGCCATCGCTGACCACGTGGTAGTCGATGCGTTCGGCGATGCCGGCGGCCAGGCGCAGCAGCAGCACGCGGCTGCCCGGCGCGAACCAGCCTGCCGGCGGTGGCTGGTCGCGCACCAGGGTGCCGGCGGGAAGCGGACGCTGCGCGCTGCCGCCGTCGGCGTCGGCCACCGCCAGACCGGGGCCGGCTTCCAGGCGGTCGACGGGCAGGGCGCCGGCGACGCGGACGATCTCGCTGACCCGACCGCTGCGCAGCGCCACGCGGTAGGCGACGGCGACGGACTCGCGGACGCTGATCAGCAGGTCGCCCGCGCGTGCCGCGCGCGGCGCGGTCTCGGCCCGCGCGCCGATCGCGAACAGGTTCTCGTCCTCGACATCGGGATGGCCGGAGCCGGGCGGCAGGGCGCCCAGCCACAGGTGCTGGCGCTGCGGGTCGTGCGGCGACAGCCACGGTCCGGCCACCACCAGCGTCGTCATCACCACCACGGCGATGCCGCCAGCCATGGCCAGGCGATTGCGGCGCAGCCGCTGCCACGCCTGCCAGCCCGGAGATCGGCCGCGGTCGCTGGTGTCGCTCATGTCAGCCGCACGCGCGGGTCGAGCAGGCCGAGGGCGAGATCGCTGAGCAGGTTGAACCCCACCAGCAGGGCGCCGTAGAGCACCACCGTGCCCATGACCAGCGTGTAGTCGCGATTGAGCGCGCCGTCGACGAACTCGCGGCCGAGGCCGGGGATGTTGAACACCTGTTCCACCACCAGCGAACCGGTGAGCAGGTCGGCGGCGGCCGGTCCGAGGAAGCTGACCAGCGGCAGCACGCCGCCGCGCAGGGCATGCGCGAACAGGATCTGGTGGCCGGGCAGGCCGCAGGCACGGGCGGTTCGGATGAAGTCCTGATGGACGATGTCGAGCAACCCGGCGCGGGTCAGCCGGGCGACCTTGGCGGCGAAGGGCAGGGCCAAGGTGGTGACTGCCAGCAGCAGCACGCCGGGTCGCTGGAAACCATCGTAGATCATCGGGTTGACTGCCGGCCATTGCAGCCAGGCCCCGAAGCACCACGCCAGCAGCGGTCCGACCACGAAGGCGGGCAGGGCGAGGAAGACCATCGCGCCCGCTGACAGCGACCAGTCGCCGATGGTGTTGTGGCGCACCGCTGCCAGCGCGCCGCACAGCAGTCCCACGGTCAGTGCCAGCGCCAGCGCCAGGCCACCGACCAGCAGCGAGTGCGGGAGATGGGCGGCGACGATCTCGTTGACCGTGCGCGCCTTGTGCTTGAACGACGGCCCGAGATCGCCGCGCGCGAGATCGCCGAGGTAGGCCAGGTACTGCCGCCACGGCGGCAGATCGAGCCGGTACTTGGCCTTGAGCGCCAGTTCGATCGCCGGGTCGACCTTGCGCTCGGCGTCGAACGGCCCGCCCGGCGCGACGCGGACGAGGACGAAGGTGCAGGTGATCAGGATGAGCAGAACGAGCGGTGCCTGGATCAACCGGCGCAGCAGGTAACGGCCCATCTACATCCACACCGGCATGGGCGGAGGATCGGGACGAGACGTGGGGTCGCAAGCGGGGCGGGGATATGAAGGGAGTGAAGGGAGTGAAGGGAGTGAAGGGCGCGAAGGGCGTGAACCTGGGACCGCGCGCCGCTGGCGCGCTCGCGTGCATGCGAAGCGCGCCGGCGTCGCGCAGTCCCAGGTCCCCAGTCCCAAGGCAGCAGCGTCGCCGCGCCGCCGCTGCCTATTCCAACCACACGAACTGCCAGGGATGGTGATCGCGCACGTTGCGCTCCCAGCCGCGCACGGCTTCGCGCAGCAGGCCCTGGGCGACGTAGCGGTAGATCGGCGCGATCGGCGCCTCGGCGGCGAGCAGGTCCTCCATGATGCGGAAGCTCTGCGCGCGCACGGCAGGATCGGTGGCGATCTCGCAGGCGCGGAAGGCGGCGTCGTAGGCGGCGTTCGACCAGCCCGTGCGGTTGTTGCCGTCGCCGGTGCAGAACAGCCGGTAGAAGGTGGTGGGATCGCCGTAGTCGCCCACCCACGACGCGCGCATCACCTGGTAGTTGAGACTGTCCATGTCGGCGAGGTAGACCTTCCACTCGCGGTTGGCCAGGGCGACCGGGACGCCGAGCACGTCCTGCCACTGCTGGACGATGGCTTCGGCGATCTGCTTGTGGCGGTCGCTGGTATTGAACACCAGTTCGATCCCGGGCATCGGCTTCTTCCCCGGTCCGTACGCCGATCCGGCGAGCAGACGGCGCGCGGCGTCGCGGTCGTAGAGCGTGCCGGTGCCGGGATCCCAGCCGGCGATCGGCGGGCACAGGCTGCCGGTGGGCTGCTCGCCACCTTTCAGCACGTGGTCGGTGATGCGCCGGCGATCGAGCGCGAGCGCGAACGCCCGGCGCACCATGACGTCGTCGAACGGCGGCTTGGTGACATTGAAGCGGTAGAAATAGCAGCCGAAGTAGGGCGTCGCGTAGTAGTCGCCGTCGCGGCGCACGCTGTCGAGCTTGGCCAGCGGCAGCGACGGCTGCCAGTGCAGCTGTCCCTGCTGCCACAGCTTGTAAGCCGCCTCGCTGTCGGGGATGGGCAGCACGGTGATGGTCTTCAGCTTCACGAAGTCGCGATCCCAGTAGTGCGCGCTGCGCTCCAGGACGATGCGTTCGCGCGGCTTCCACTCGCTCAGCCGGAATGGTCCATTGCCGAGGATGTTCGCCGGCAGCACCCAGCGATCGCCATGCGCGCGCACGCGCGCCATCGGCACCGGCGTGTAGGCGGGGAAGGCGCAGAGTTCGAGGAAGTACGGACACGGCTGCACCAGGCGGATGACCACGGTGGCGGCATCGGGGGCGCTGACGCCGACGCTGGCGAAGTCGGTGGTCTCCTTCTTGTGGAAGGCGCGCGCGCCGGCGATGGGGTCGAGCAGATCGGCATAGGCCATACCGGTCTTGGGGTCGAGCGCGCGCTTCCACGATTCGATGAAATCAGCGCTGGTGAGTGCACTGCCGTCCCACCAGCAGGCGCCGGCGCGCAGATGGAAGGTGTAGGTGAGGCGGTCGGCGGACAGGTCCCAACGTTGCGCCACGCCCGGCCGCGGTTCCAGCGTGCGCGGATCGAGGGTGACCAGGCCTTCATAGAGCGCGAGCAACAGCCGGCTTTCCAGCACCCCGGTGGCGAGCTGCGGATCGAGCGTCTCGGGCTCGGCGTCGTTGGCGAAGGTGAACTCCTGGGCGGTGCGCGTCCAGGCGTCGCCCTGCGGCCAGTAAGGTTTTTTCCAGTCGGGGAGGGGTTCGCCGGCGGCGAGGACGGCGGCGAGGACGAGCGCTGTGCAGGCGGAGAGCGCGGCGGGAATCGTCATGGCGGGACGGTAGGAGCCCGGACGTGGGCACCAAGGCCGGAGCCGGCCGTCGCCGCCTATTTCAGTTCGGTGATGACGATGTCCTTGTACCACACCTCGCTCGGCGGCCCCCCGTGGATCTGCACGCAGATGATGCCGCGCGTCGCGATGGCGGGATCGGTCTCGGTGTAGTCGACCGTGGGCACGCCGTTCACCGTGATGCGGATGCGCGGCCCTTCGGCGCGGATGACCAGCGCGTTCCAGTCCTCGGGCTTGAACGCCGCTGCCAGCGCGGCCTGGTCGACGGGCTTGGCCAGGAAGCGGTTGCGCCGCGATTCGTCGTAGAGGGCGCCCCACACGGTGTCGCAGACGATGCCGCCGACATCGGCCTGGAAGCCGCTCACCTCGTGGTGGTTGGGGATGCGCTTGCTGCGCAGCTGGATGCCGCCGTTGACGCCCTTGCCCAGCGACTTGACCTGCACGCGCAGTTCGAAGTCGCCGTACTCTTTGGTCGTCGCCAGGAATTCATTGCGCGGGATCTTGGCAGCGAGCGTGCCGCCAACGATGGCGCCGGCTTCGATGCGGAAGGACTTGACGGTGTCGCCCTCCCAACCCGTGAAGGTGGAGCCGTCGAACAGCGGCACCGCGGCGGGCACGGCGGCATCACCGGCGCTGAGGGCGGTGCTCAGCGCGAGCAGGGCGAGGAGGTAGGCAGCGGGACGGTGGGGCATGATTGGCTCCGCCGCGATGATGGACTTCGGCCGGCACTGCCAAGGCGGACCAGACCGGAGCGCCGCCGCCTACTGATCCTCCCCCGCCCGCGACTTCAGCACCGCCATGAACGCGGACTGCGGCACCTCGACGTTGCCGACCATCTTCATGCGCTTCTTGCCCTCTTTCTGCTTTTCGAGCAGCTTGCGCTTTCGCGTCACGTCGCCGCCGTAGCACTTGGCGGTGACGTTCTTGCCCACCGATTTGATGGTCTCGCGGGCGATCACCTTGCCGCCGATGGCGGCTTGCAGGGCGACTTCGAAGAGGTGCTTGGGGATCTCCTCCTTGAGCGCCTTGATGATCGCGCGGCCGCGGTGGCCGGCGACGTTGCGGTGGCAGATGAAGGCGAGGGCGTCGCAGGGGTTGTTGTGGACCAGGATGTCGACCTTGACCAGGTCGGCGGCCTGGAAGCCGACCACGTCGTAGTCCATGGTGCCATAGCCCTGGGTGACCGACTTCAGCTTGTCGAAGAGGTCGTAGATCACCTCGGCCAGCGGCAGTTGGTAGGTCAGCACGCAGCGCGATTGGCCGAGATAGTCCTGGCGTTCGAAGACGCCACGGCGGTCGTTGGCCAGGGTCATCACCGAGCCGACCTTGGTGGTCGGCACCATGAAGTGGATGCGCACCATCGGTTCCTCGACGCCGTTGTGGCCGTCGTCGGGCAGCTCGCCAGGGGTGGTGATCTCGACGTTCTTGCCGTCCTTGCGGTGGACGATGTAGGTGACCGTCGGCGCGGTCTGCACCATGTCGAGATCGTGCTCGCGTTCGAGGCGCTCCTGGCAGATCTCCATGTGCAGCATGCCGAGGAAGCCGCAGCGGAAGCCGTGGCCGAGCGCGCCGCCGGATTCGGGCACCCAGGTGAACGAGGCGTCGTTCAAGGTCAGCTTCTCGACCGCTTCGCGCAGCTGGTCGTAGGTCGATTCGCCGGACGGATAGAGCCCGCAGTACACCATCGGCTTCATCTCGCGGAAGCCGGTCAGCGGCTGGGCGAGATTGTGTTCGAGGGTGATGGTGTCGCCGACCTTCACGTCGGCGAGCGCCTTGATCGCCGCGCACACGTAGCCCACCTCGCCCGACCACAGGCCGTCGACCGACGGCGTCATCGCCGGGCGCAGGCGGCCGATGTCGCTGACGTCGTAGGTGCGTTCGCTGCGGATCAGCCGGATGCGGTCGCCCTTCTTGAGCGCGCCGTTCATGATGCGCACGTAGAGGATGATGCCGCGGTAGTCGTCGTAGATGGCGTCGAAGACCAGCGCCTGCAGCGGCGCGTTGGCGTCGCCGGCGGGCGCCTTCATGCGTTCGACGATGGCGCCGAGGATCTCGCTGATGCCGACGCCCTGCTTGGCGCTGGCGCGGATGGCGTCGGTGGCGTCCATGGCCAGCGACTGCTCGATCTCTTCGAGCACCTCATCGATGCGCGCGCTGGGCAGGTCGATCTTGTTGATCACCGGCACGATCGAGAGATTGAGATCGAGCGCCAAGGTGAAGTTGGCCACCGTCTGCGCCTGCACGCCCTGCACCGCGTCGACCACCAGCAGCGCGCCTTCGCAGGCCTGCAGGCTGCGCGTCACCTCATAGGTGAAGTCGACGTGCCCGGGGGTGTCGATGAGATTCAACTGGTAGCGCAGGCCGTCGGTGTGGACGTGCCACAGACACACCGCCTTGGCCTTGATGGTGATGCCGCGCTCGCGCTCCAGGTCCATCGAGTCGAGGACTTCCAGCTCCTTGTCCTCCTTCACCGCCATCGCCCCGGTGGCCTGGAGCAGGCGTTCGGCCAGCGTCGACTTGCCATGGTCGATGTGGGCGATGATGCAGAAATTGCGGATGAGGTGCTGAGGGTGGGGCACGGGGCTGGCGAAGTCCGAGGGTCCGAAGGTGCGAAGGTCCAACGGTCTGGACCCCCGGAAGAAGCGGGCGCGCAGCCTAAGACCAGTGTCGAGGACACAACCGCTGGGGCGGGCGCGGTTATCGGTCCCCCGCGCTGAAATCTCCAAATCACTCCCCCACGAAAAGGCAGGACAACCAGCCGCAGATCTCGCAGATGCCGCAGATCGCGAACAACCACCGGCGGAATCTGCGAGACCTGCGAAATCTGCGGCCGGTTGTCCGTGTGCGTTCGTTGCGGCGCCCAGGGCGCGGTTACCGAGGCCTTACACCCGTCACCAGCGCGGTGGCGCATGCTCACGCCGTCCTCCACCACCAACCCCGCCCCTCTGGAGTCCGCCATGCACCTCGCCCTTCCCGTCGTCCTGTCCGCCACCCTGCTCGGCCTCTGCGGCGCGCCGTCCGCGGCAGCCGCGGCAATCGCTGTCGTGCCGGCCGAGCCCACCATCGCCGCCGCGCCGGTCGCAACCACTCCGCTGATCGAGATCGCCATCCTGCTCGACAACTCGGGCAGCATGAGCGGCCTGATCGACCAGGCGCGGGCGCGGCTGTGGTCGATCGTCAGTTCGCTGGCACGCACCGCCAAGGGCGGGAAATCCCCGGATCTGCGCGTCGCACTCTACCAGTACGGCAATCCCGGCATGGCGATCCTGGTGCCGCTGACCGACGATCTCGACGCGGTGTCCAAGGCGCTGTTCGCCATCACCATCCAGGGCGGCGACGAGCACTGCGGCGCCATCATCCAGCGCGCGGTGAACGAACTCGCCTGGCAGCCCGGCGACCACTACCGCGCCATCTTCATCGCCGGCAACGAACCCTTCACCCAGGGTTCGGTAGCGCCGTCGCTGGCCTGCCAGGCGGCAGCGGCCAAGGGCATCGTGGTCAACACCATCCACTGCGGCTCCGCCAGCGAAGGCCAGAGCGGCGGCTGGATCGACGGCGCCCGCCTGGCCGACGGCGAGAGCCTGAACATCGACCAGAACCATCAGGAGGTCGCGATCACTGCTCCCCAGGACGCGCGCATCGCCGCGGTGAACACCGCGCTGAACGGCACCTACCTGGCCTATGGCGCCGATGGCGCGGTGGCCGCCGCCAATCAGGTCGAGCAGGACGCCAACGCCGCCAAGTCCGGCGCGGCGAGCTTCAACGAGCGCGCCTTGGCGAAGTCGGCGATGCAGTACTGCAACTCGCGCTGGGATCTCGTCGACGCGCTGCGCGATAAAAAGGTCGACCTCGCCGCCGTGCCGGCCGACACCCTGCCGGTCGAGATGCGCGCCATGGACGCCGCCCAGCGCCGCGCCCACGTCGAGGCCAAGTCGGCCGAGCGCGGCACGCTCCAGCAGGAACTCGCCACCCTGGCCACCGCGCGCCAGGAGTTCGTCGTCAGCGAACTGAAGCAGCGCGGCGTCACTGGCGGCGACGGCTTCGGCGAAGCGGTGCGCCAGGCGCTCGGCCGCCAGCTCACGGCCAAGGGCTTCACGCAGAGCACCACCGTCGAACTCGGGGCGAAGCCGGCGACGAAGTGATGCCGGCGGCTGGCAGCGCTGCTGAAAAACAGCAGCGCTGCTAGTCGCAACGTGTTTTCGCGGGGCGCTGGCGCGCCACTCTTCTCCTCTCCGCGAAAACACGTTGCTTCAGCTTTTGTTTCGACGGGCCTGCGGCCCGCCGAACCCCCGCAGGCCGCTTTTTCAGCGGCCTGCTGGTCGCCGGCTCACGGCGACCAGCCAGCCGCTGCCGCGCCGCCGCATCCACCACCTGCATCGGAGTCCGCCATGCGCGTCACCATCCCGCTGATCCTCGCCTGCGTCGCTCTCTCCCTGCCCGCCCACGACTGGATCGGCGCTCCCAACGTGGTGGTGCCCGCCAGCCGCGTCTTCCATGCACCGGCTGCCGATCGCCCGGTCGAGATCGTGCGCGTCGAGGCGGCGATCGAGATCCGTGACCGCGTGGCGCGCACCGTGCTCGACGTCCACCTGCGCAATCCGTCGTCGCGGCCGCAGGAGGCCGAGCTGTGCATGCCGGTGCCCGACGGCTGCACGGTGATCGGCCTGGATTTCGCCGGCGCCGGCGCCGGGCCGAGCGCGCATCTGCTGCCGCGCGCCGAGGCCAAAGGCATCTACGAGGCGATCGTGCGCACCATGCGCGATCCGGCGCTGATGGAGTTCGCCGGCTCGAATCTGGTGCGCTCCAGCGTCTTCCCGGTGCCCCCCGGCGGCAGCCAGCGCCTGCGTCTGATCTGGGAACAACTGCTCGACCAGGACGGCGCCCGCATCGACTACTGGCTGCCGCGCAGCGAGCAGGTCGCTGGTGGCGTCCCGCTGCACGTCACCGCGACCATCATCCAGGCCGCCGGCATCGCTTCGGTGTGGTCGCCGACCCACGCCATCACCGTCAGCGGCGGCGGCAAGCCGGTGGCCGGTCCGGCCGTCGCCCGGCTGGGCCTGACCGCTGGCGCCGAGCGCACCCCCGGCGCCTTCCGGCTCAGCATCCTCGCCGCCGGCACGCCGGCCGCGGCCAGCGTGGTGCTGTTCCCCGACGGCAAGCGCGGCGGAGGTTATTTCCTGCTGCTGGCCGGCGCTCCCGCCGTCGCCGCCGTCGATCAGCCGCACCGGCGCCGCGACGTCACCGTGGTGCTCGATCGCAGCGGCAGCATGAACGGCGACAAGATCAGCCAGGCGCGCGCGGCGGCGAAGCAGATCATCGCCGGCCTCGCTGCCGGTGAGACCTTCAACGTCGTGCTCTACCACCACGGCATCGACCGCTTCGCTGCTGGTCCGGTGGCGAAATCACCGGCCAGCGAGGCGGCGGCGCGCGCCTGGCTCGACGCCATGACCGCGCGCGGCGGCACCAACATCGCCGATGCCCTGCACGAAGCCCTGCGCGTGCCGGCGCCCGCCGACGCCTTGCCGCTGGCCATCGTGCTCAGCGATGGCGTGGCCACCGTCGGCACCACCGGCGAGGCCGCCATTCGCGCCCTGGCGCGCAGCGAAAACGTCGCCCGGCGCCGACTGTTCACCGTCGGTGTCGGCCTCGACGTCAATACCCACCTCCTGGAGAAGCTCGCCGACGACAGCCGCGCCACCGCCGTGTTCCTGCGCCCCGGTGAGGACATCGAACTGCCGGTGGCCACGCTGTTCGAGCGCCTGCGCGGACCGGTGGTCACCGACCTGGCGCTGAGCGCCCTGGCCGCCGACGGCACGCCGGCGCACGGCCGCCTGATCGACGTCAGCCCGGGCACGCTCGGCGATCTCTTCCAGGGCCAGCAGGTGCTGATCACCGGCCGCTACGTCGGTGCCGCGCCGCTGACGCTGGTGCTCGCCGGCAAGGCCGCCGGGGCGACCGGTCTGGTCGACCATCGCATCGCGGTGCGACTCGACCCGGCGCGGGCGAGCACCGCGCATGGCCATGTGCCGCGGCTGTGGGCGACGCGGCGCATCGGCGAACTGGTCGACGCGGTGCGCTCGCTCGGTGCCACGCCCGCCGCCGGCGACGCGCGTTTCCGTGAGCTGGTCGACGAGATCGTCCGCCTGTCCACCGAGTTCGGCGTGCTCACCGAGTACACCGCCTTCCTCGCCGAGGAGGGCAGCCGTCTCGATCTGCCCACCGCGACCGCCGCCGCCGATGTCGAGCTGCGCCGCCGCGCCATCGGCGAACGCTCGGGAAGCGGCTCATGGGCGCAGAGCTTCAACGGCGCCGCGCGCAAGAACGCGGACAAGGGCAATCTCGACAACCGCCAGCTCGACGCCGCCGGCAACGAGCAGTCGTACCTCACCTGCCAGCCGCAGTCGGCGCGCGCCTACTGGAAACGCGGCGAGCGCTGGGTCGACAGCGGCGCGCTGACCACCGGCGGCTCCGCCGGCCGCGTCCCCGATCGCGAGATCGCCTTCGCCAGCGCCGACTACTTCGCCCTCGCCGACCGCCTCGCCCGCGACCATCGCCAGGCCGCGCTGGCCAATGCCGGCGAGGTGCTGCTGGAGGTGGATGGGAGTCTGGTACTGGTCAGGAATCGGTGAGGAGCGAGGGCGCGAAGGGTGCGAGGGCGCGAGGCCCCCTGGGACCGCGCGCCGCTGGCGCGCTCGGAAGCGCTTACGAGCACGCCAGCGGCGCGCGGTCCCAGGAGGCGCGCCAATGACGCATGCGTCGCCGCTCCCGATTTCCTTCCCACCCACCTGCCCTAGCGTCCCGCCATGATCCAACCCGCCCTCGCTCCGGTCGGCGCCGAACTGGTCGCCGAGATCCAGCGGCTGAAGCGCGAGATGAACGCGGTCATCCTCGCCCACTACTACCAGGACGATTCGATCCAGGACCAGGCCGACTTCATCGGCGACAGCCTGCAACTGGCGCGCCAGGCGGCGACAACGTCTGCCGAGGTCATCGTCTTCTGCGGCGTGCACTTCATGGCCGAGACCGCCAAGCTGCTGAATCCCGCCAAGCTGGTGCTGCTGCCCGATCTGCTCGCCGGGTGCAGCCTGTCGGAGTCCTGTCCGGCCGACCGCTTCAAGGCCTTCGTCGACGCCCGTCCCGGGCACGTGGTGATCACCTACGTCAACAGCTCGGCGGCGGTGAAGGCGCTGTCCGACATCTGCTGCACGTCATCGAACGCCTGCGCGGTGGTGCGCTCGATCCCGGCGTCGACGCCGATCATCTTCGCGCCGGATCAGTTCCTCGGCGACTGGGTCAGCCGCGAGACCGGCCGGCCGCTGGTGCTCTGGCAGGGAAGCTGCGAGGTGCACGAGAACTTCTCGCAGAACGCCATCGTCCGTCTGCAAGGCGAGCACCCCGGCATCATCACCCTGGTCCACCCCGAGTGCCCGCTGGCCGTGCGCGCGCTGGCCGACGTGGTCGGCAGCACCTCGCAACTGCTCGACGCGGTGCGCACGGGAAAGCGCGACGGTTCCTACCTGGTGGTCACCGAGCCCGGGATCATCCACCAGATGCGCAAGGCCGCTCCCGGTGCCACCTTCGTGATGGCCCCGGCCGAGGTCGGCGGCAGCCAGATCGGTTCGTGTTCGCACTGCAACACCTGCCCGCACATGCGCCGCAACACGCTGGAGAAACTGTACTGGTGCCTGCGCAACCGCGCGCCCGAGGTGCGCATCGATCCGGCCATCGCCGAGCGCGCGCGGCTGCCGATCGAGCGGATGATCGCAATAGGCTGAGCGAGGGTGGGCATACATCGTCCGACGCGCGCGGATGTGCTGCGACCCACCCTCGGGGGATGCGGGGGGCCACCCCCGCGCGGCCGGCCGCGCCACGCGCGTCAAGCGGCAGCCACCCGGCGCTGGCGCGCCGGGCGTGTCGGTCGTCCGGCACGGTCGCTGTCGTCGGCGACCTGCGAGAGCGGTTCCCGAAGCGCCTCACCGATCGCGAGGGTTATTCCAGCCGCTGGATGAGCGCGCAGAGAGCGCTCACCCTCAACCCGCCGCCGCCACCGCCGCCGCCACCGCCGCCGCCACCGCCGCCGCCACATCCCGGCCGATCTGCGCGCGCAGGTCGTCGAGCCCCGCGAAGCGCTGCTCGCCGCGCAGGCGGGCGATGAGGTCGAGTTCGATACGCGCGCCGTAGCACTCGCCGGTGAAACCGACGAGATGCGCCTCGACCGCGAATGGCCGGCCGCCGACGGTGGGCAGGTGGCCGGCATTGATCGCCGCCGGCCATGGTCCGCGGCCGTCGACCCAGGCGCGGCCGGCATAGACGCCGACGCCGGGCGGCTGGTTGGCGAGGTCGCCGCAGTTGGCGGTGGGGAAGCCGATGGCGTGGCCACGGCCCTCGCCGCGCACCACGGTGGCGACCAGGCGATAGGCGCGTCCGAGGCAGGCGGTCAGGTCGGTGCAGTCGCCCGCGGCGAGGGCGGCACGGACGCGGCTCGACGAGACCGCGGTGCCGTCCTGCGCGACCGCCGCCACCACCGTCACCGCCAGGCCGCGCGCACGACCGAGTACGACCAGTTCGTTGGCGCCGGCGACGCGTCCGCGGCCGAAGCGGAAATCGTCGCCGACCACTGCGGCTCCGGCGGCAAGGCGATCGACCAGCAGGTCCACGAATGCCGCCGGCTCCAGCGGCTGGATGGCGGCGAAGTCCAGGCTGCACTCGACGATCCCCGCGCCGACCGCGTGCGACCAGCCGGCGAGCACGCGCGCCCGGTCGCTCGGCGCCAGCAGCGGCAGCCGATCGGGCCAACCGAGGACCGCCGCCATCCCGGCGAAGCCAAGCAGCAGCGGATCGCCGAGACGCGCCGCCGCCGCGGCCAAGGCGTGATGGCCGCGGTGCAGGGCGTCGAACTTGCCGATGGCGAAGGCGAGGGGGGCGGGCACGGGGCGACGATGGTCCACTGCCAACGCCGTTGGGCAACCCGGGTGGCGCCATGGCCGCAGGCAGGACGCGACGCGCGGACGGAGGCGATCCGTCCAGCCGTTCAGGGTCCCACGCGCAGCACGCGGTCATTGTGGCTGTCGGCCACGTAGAGGCTGCCGTCGGGCGCCTGCCAGACACCGTGCGGCTCGTTCAATTCCACCGCCAGGGCGTCGCCGCCGACGCCAGCCTTGCCCTTGCGGCCGCAGCCGACCACGTCGACCAGCTTCTGTTCATTGACCAGCCAGCGGCGGATCAGGTGGTTGTTGGTGTCGACGATGAGCACGTTGCCGTCGCGGTCCGCCCACAGGTGCTTGGGTCCGTTGAGCGGTTTGGCGCCGGCGCTGGCGGTGGCGCTGAGCACGGTGGTCACGGTGCCGTCAGCAGCGATGCGTTGCAGCGGACCGCCCTTGCCGCGGCTGACCACCCACAGGTTGCCGGCGGCGTCGATGCAGGCCGCGCGCGGCTGGGCGATGACCGGCAGGGCGGGATCGGCCTTGGCCGCGACGCTGCGCACCAGGCCGCTGGCGAGATCGATCGACCGCATCCGGTGATTGCCGAGGTCGACCACGGAGAGGCTCTTGGCGCCGAGATCGAAACCGACGCAGTAGACCTCGTTGAAGGCGGCCTGCACCGCTGGCCCGCCGTCGCCCGAAAAGCCCTTGGCGCCGCTGCCGGCGAAGCGACTGACCACGCCGGTGGCGGCGTCGATGCGGCGCACGCTGCTGTTCCAGGTGTCGGCCACGAAGATGTCGCCGCTGACGGGATGCACCGCCACCATGTGCGGTCCGTCGAAGCTGGCGGCGCGGCCGGGCCCGTCGACGGCGCCCTTGGCGCCAGTCCCGGCGACGACGCTGAGCGTCCCGTCCGGGGTGACGCGCAGCACGCGATTGCCGGTCATCTCGCAGATCACCAGATTCCCGGCGCGATCACCGATGGCGGCGAACGGCCAGGTCAGCTTGCAGTCGCGCGCCGGCCCTTCGGCCGCGCTGCCACCGCCGGCGACCAGGTGGACGGTGGCGGCGCTGGCTGCCACGGGCAGGAGCGTGGCGAGGAGGACGGCGGAAGAGAAATGGGAGGGCATGGGTGGGGAACGTGCGGAGGTGCGGGGGTGCGGAGTGCGGAGTGCGGAGACAGCGTGCGAGGGTGGCGTCGGTTCCTGGGGCTCAAGTGGCGCGACGACAGGAGACGGAGAAGGACAACCAGCCGCAGATTTCGCAGATGTTCGCAGATCTCGCAGGTTGCCGAAAGCCTTCTGCGGAATCGGCGAGATCTGCGGCTGATGGTCATGCCTTTCGCTTTCGTAGCACCGTCGGATTGCGGACGCGCTCCCGGCCGTGGCTCCGCACGTCCGCACGTCCGCTCGTCCGCACGTCCGCACGTCCGCACCTTCCCCCCGAACGTCCCCCCGTACGTTCCCTTGCTGTCCCCCGCCCCAGCGAAACATGCCGGTCATGCGCGTCGCCTTGTTCGGCGGTTCCTTCGATCCTCCGCATCTCGGACATGTGCTGGCGGCGACCTGGGCGTTCACCATGGGTCGGGTCGATCGCGTGTGGGTGCTGCCGGTGGCGCGCCATGCCTACGGCAAGGCGATGACGCCGTGGGCGCAGCGCTGGGCGCTGTGCCAGGCCGCCTTCGCGGGGCTTGGCTTCGTCGACCTGCGCGACGATGAACTGCGCAATCCGCAGGGGTTCACCATCACCCTGGTCGAGTCGCTCGCGGCCGCGCATCCCGGCACCCGCTTCGCCCTGGTCGGCGGCACCGACACCAGCCGCGATCTGCCCAACTGGCACCGTGGCCGCGACCTGCTGTCGGTGGTCGACGTCATCGCGGTGCCGCGCCAGGGCTACGACCCCGCGCACGGCGCCGCGCTGCCGGCGGTGTCGAGTTCGCAGGTGCGCGCGCGCCTGGCCGCCGGCGAGGCGATCGACGATCTGGTGCCGGCGGCAGTGGCGGACCTGATCCGCGCCCAGGGCTGGTACGCGGGCTGAGCGGCGCCGCTCGCCGATGCCGGCCCAGCCCGTGGTTGGGTTTCTGCTCAACCGCTGAGCCGCTGCCGGGCGACTGTGGGGAACCAGGGGGAACCAGAGCGTTGGCGGGACGAGCGCACGCTGACGTCGACGGCCTCAGCGTGCGGAGGCGGCGGTCGCGGCGGGCGCCGGCGCTGGTCGCCACCACTGCTTCGGTACGAACAGCAGCAGCGCCGCCACCAGTGCCAGGATGAACACCCAGCGCTCGAAGCTCCGCGGCGATACCACGCGGAACAGCCACAGGCCGAGAAACGTGCCGGCCACCACCGCCGGCACCAGACAGGCGTCGAGCGCCAGCGAGGCCGGGGTGATCATGCCGCGGTGGACGTAGATCGGCACCTTGACCAGGTTGATGACCAGGAACAGCCAGGCGCCGGTGGCGATGAACTCCTCCTTGGGCAGGCGCTGGCTGAGCAGGTAGAGGTTGGAGACCGGCCCGGCGGCGTTGGCGATGGTGGTGGCGAACCCGGCGGTGACGCCATAGCCGGCGGTGTGGGCACGGCCGCTCGGCACCGGGCGGTCGGGGTGGCGGCCGCGCCACCACTGGAGCGCGACCATGGACGCGACGATGAGGCCGACCATGACGTTGATCAGATAGCCGCTGCGTCCGGCCAGCCACGGCCAGCTGCCCTCCAGCTTTTCCAGCCACAGCACCGGGGTCGCCGCGACCATGCCCAGCGCGATCCACGGCGACAGCTCCCACAAGCGCTTGGCCTGGGCGTGCCGCCGGTACCAGGCGACGGCGAAGCAGTCGGCCACCGAGAGCAGCGGCAGCAGCAGGCCGTTGCTCGCCAGCGGATCGGCCAGGGTCACCGCCAGCGCCGGTGCCACCAGCACGCCCAGTCCGGGCAGCCCGGTCTTGGAGATGCCGACCAGCAGCGCGCCGACGACGAGCACCGGCCACTGCCAAGGAGCCATTTCCGCGATCACGCCGGCTCGTGCATCGCGACACGGTAGGACGTCGGCGACATGGGCACAATCAGCCGGCAGTGCGCAGCGGGCAGCCGGCGGTCGGATCCACGGGATGCATTGCTGCGATCCGTGCATCGCGCCGCCCACCGCGCAGCGGCAATCGCCGGTTGCCGACTTCTTCGCGCGCTCTAATCGAACACCCGTATGACCGTCGAGACCATCCGAGTGCGCATCCCGACTGGTCGGTGGCGTCGCCTCCGGCATGACCCAGTCGCGGTGGGACCGTGACGGCGTGGCGATGACGGCGCGGCTCATCCTGGGGATCACCCTGCTCATCCTTGCCGCCTGCGGGACGGCGGCGCGCCCGGTGCACCCCGAGCCACCGGCGCTGCCGGCAGCCTGGTCCGGTCCGGCGCTGGCCGGGACACCGGCCCCGGGCTGGCTGGCCGCGTTCGCCGATCCCGGACTCGACGCGCTCGCCGCTGAGGCGCTGATCAGCAACCATGACCTGCGGGCGGCGGCGGCGCGCGTCGACGCGGCGGCGGCGCAGGTGCGCATCGTCGCCGGCGATCGCGCGCCGGCGCTGCTGGCGCGCGCCGATGGCCGGCGCGCGCGGCAGAACTTCAACTTCGCCGGCGAGCAGATCGCCTTCACCGACTCGGCGTGGGGGATCAGCCTGGATCTGTCTTGGGAGATCGACCTGTGGGGCCGCCTGCGCGCCGCCGAGGCCGCCGTCGCCGCCGACGCGGCGGTGGTCGCCGCCGATGCCGTCGGGGTGCGCGAATCGCTGGCCGGCCAGCTCGCCAAGGCGTGGTTCGGCGCCCGCGCCGCCGGTCGGCAGACGCAGCTCGCCCGCGAGGCTGCTGACAATCTCCTCGCCGCGGTCGCCTTGGCCGACGAACGCTACCGCGCCGGGCTGCTGGGCGCCGAGACGGTGCGCGAACTGCGCAGCGCCCTCGCCCGCGCCACCGACGCGCTGGCGGTGGCGCGGGCGCGCCAGGGCGCGCTCACCCGTCAGGTCGAGGTGCTCGTCGGCCGGCATCCCACCGCCACCGCCAGCATCCCCGTCGACCTCCCGCCGCTGCCGGCGCCGGTACCCGCCGGATTGCCCGCCGACCTGCTGGGGCGCCGCCCCGATCTCGCCGCCGCCGAGCGCCGGCTGATCGCCTCCGGTAACCGCCTGGCCGAGGCGCGCGCCAATCTCTACCCGCGCCTGGCGCTGACCGCGTCGGGGGGTTTCGCGTCGAACCAGCTCGGAGAACTGCTGCGCGCCGACAATCTGGTGTGGTCGCTGGCCGGCAACCTGCTGCAGCCGATCGTGCAGGGCGGCAAACTACAGGCCAACGTCGCCCGTTCGCAGGCCGAGCACCGGGTGCTGGCGCACGCCTTCGCCGCCGTCGTCGCGCGCGCGCTGGCCGAGGTCGAGGACGCGCTCGGCGGCGGCGCCATCGCCGCCGAGCGCACCGCCGCCCAGGAACGCATCGCCGGCGAGGCGGCAGCGCTGGCGCGCCTGGCCGGCGAACGCCACGCCGCCGGCATCGGCGACGCCCTCGCCGTCCTCGCCGCCCGGCGCGGCGCCCTCGACAGCGAATCCGAGGTGATCGCGGCGCGCTTGTCGCAACTGGTCAACCGCGTCGATCTGCACCTGGCGCTCGGGGGCGAGGCGGTCGCTCCACCGTCAGCGACGTCAGCGACGTCAGCGACGTCAGCGACGTCACCGACGTCAGCGACGTCACCGACGTCACCCGCAGCGCCCGCCACCGGACCCGCGCCATGACCATCGCCCCGCTCCTCGCTCTCGCCGCCATCGCCGGTGCGCTCAGCGCCGGACTGATCATCGGCGTGGTGGTCGCGCACCGGCGTTGGCAGATCCTGGTCGCGCTGGCGATCCTCGCCGCTACCGCCGTCGCCGTGCCGCTGATTTTGGAACTGCGCCCGGTGGCGCAGCCGCGTGGCGACCTCGATCGCCGGCCGCTGGTGCGCGTGCTGACGCTGACGCCGCGCGCGGTCGCTCTGGCGGTGGAGGGCCAGGGCAGCGTGCACGCCCGCGGTGAGCACGACCTCGCTGCCGAGGTTGCTGGCCGGGTGGTGTGGGTGGCGCCAGAACTCGAACCCGGTGGCGCCTTCGCCGCCGGCGCCGTGCTGGTGCGCATCGCGCCCGAGACCGCCGCGGCGGCGGTGGTCAGCGCCCGCGCCGCGCTCGCCCAGGCGATGCTGGCGCAGGCGCAGGAGCAGGCCGCCGCCGGCCAGGCGCGCCGGGAATGGGAACGGCTCGGCCAGGGCGAGGCCGGCGCGCTCGGCCGCTTCGAACCGCAATTGGCCGCCGTCGCCGCCCGACTGGCCGCGGCGCAGTCCGCCCTCGCCGAGGCCGAGCGCGATCACCAACGCACCGCGATCACCGCCGTCGTCGCTGGCCGCGTGCGCAGCCGCCAGGTCGAGGTCGGCACGTTGCTCGCTCGCGGCGCGGTGGTGGCGCGTGTGCATGGCGAGGACGCGGTCGATATCCCGCTGGCGGTGAGCGCGCGCGATCTCGACGCTCTCGCCCTGGCCGGCGACTTCGCCGAGGAGCGCGCCGGCGTCCGCGGACCCGTGGTCGAGCTGCATCCCGTCGCCAGCGCCGCCAGCGCCGGCAGCGGCGCCGCGCCGGTGTGGACCGGCCGCATCGTGCGCGCCAGTGGCGCGGTCGACGCCGCCACCCGCCAGGTGACCCTGATCGCCCGCGTCGAGCAGCCCTTCGCCGGGGCGACGCCGCTGCTGCCCGGCAGCTTCGTCGCCGCCCGCATCCGCGGACGCACGCTGCCCGCCGCCCTGCTGGTGCCGCGCGCGGCGTTGCGCGATGACGGCAGCGTGCTGACCGTCGACGCCGCCGGACTGATCCAGCACCGGGCGGTGCAGGTGCTCGCGCTCCAGGGCGACGACGCGGTGGTCGCGGCCGATCTGCCGGCCGGCGAACGCCTGTGCCTGACCCGGCTCGACGAGGCGACGCCAGGGACGGCGGTGCGGGTGGTGGCGGAGGGCGCGACGGGTGCCGAAGTGACGTCAGCGGCGCCAGCGGCGGCGCCCGGACGCACGCCGGCGGGGCGCTAGCGGTGCGCGGCATCATCGCGTGGTTCGCGGCCAATCCGGTGGCCGCCCATCTGCTTACCGCCATGGTCCTGATCGGCGGGCTGGCCACCTTGCTCATGGGCCGGCACCGGGTCGAGGTCTTCCCCGAGTTCGCGCTCGACGTGATCAGCGTGCGCGTGCTCTATCCCGGCGCCTCGCCCGAGGAGGTCGAGGCGAGCGTGCTGCTGCGCATCGAGGAACGCATCCACGACCTGGTCGGGATCAAGCGCATCCACGCCACCGCCAAGGAGGGGCTGGGGCTGGTGGCGGTGCAGGTGCAGACCGGCCACGATCCGCGCCGTCTGCTCGACGAGATCAAGGCACGCGTCGACGGCATCGACAGCTTCCCCGACGGTGCGCAGCGGCCGCTGGTCGAAGAGGCGGTGGCGCGCCAGCAGGTGCTCGACATCGCCGTGCACGGCGACGCCGATGAGCGCACACTCAAGGCGATCGGCATGCGCATCCGCGACGAGGTCGCCGCCCTTCCCGGCCTGTCGCTGACCGAACTGGCGCACGCTCGCGACGACGAGATCGCCATCGAGTTGTCCGAGGCGGCGCTGCGGCGGCATCAGCTCACCTTCGACCAGGTGGCGGCGGCGGTGCGCGCCGGCTCGCTCGACCTGCCCGGAGGTAATCTGCGCACCGCCGGCGGCGAGGTGCTGCTGCGCACGCGCAGTCAGGCCTACAGCGGCCGCGACTTCGCCGCCCTGCCGCTGCTGACCCGCGCCGATGGCACCCGGGTGCTGCTCGGCGAGATCGCGCGCATCGACGACGGCTTCGCCGATGGCGACCGCTCCGCCCGTTTCGACGGCCGGCCGGCGGTGGTGGTGTCGGTGTTCCGCGTCGGCCAGCAGAACGCACTCGCCGTCGCCCAGGCCGCCCGCGACCACGTCGAACGCGCGCGCGCCACCCTGCCCGCCGGCATCGCGCTGACGGTGTGGAACGACACCTCGCTGATCCTCACCGACCGCATCGACCTGCTGGTGTCCAACGCCGTGCAGGGCTTCCTGCTGGTGTTCCTGGTGCTGGCGCTGTTCCTGCGCTTCCGCTTGGCCTTCTGGGCGTCGATGGGCATCCCGGTGTCGTTCTGCGGTTGCCTGCTGCTGATGCCGGTGCTCGACGTGTCGATCAACATGATCTCGCTGTTCGCCTTCATCCTGGTGCTCGGCATCGTCGTCGACGACGCCATCGTCATCGGCGAGAACACCCATGCCCGCCGCCTGCGCGGCGAAGGCGCGGTCGAATCGGCGACCAAGGGCGTGCTCGAAGTGGCGGCGCCGGTGGCGGCGGCGGTGCTCACCGCGGTGATCGCCTTCGCGCCGATGCTGATGCTCGAAGGCTTCATGGGGAAGATCTTCCGTGTCATCCCACTGATCTGCATCACCACGCTGTTCGCCTCGCTGATCGAGACTCTGCTCTGCCTGCCTGCGCACCTCGCGCACGGCGGCGGGCGGACGTGGCGCTGGTTCGAACTGGCCGGGCTGGCCGGGTGGTGGGGGCGCATCCAGGACGCCATGAACGCCGGCCTGGAGTGGTTCGCGACCCGTGTCTATCAGCCCTTGCTCGACGGCTGCCTGCGCCGGCCGCTGCCCACCCTGGCGGGATTCGCCGCCGTGCTCGCCATCACCGTGACCGTGGTGGTCGGCGGCCTGATCAAATTCGATTTCTTTCCCCAGGTCGAAGGCGACATCGTGGTCGTCGACGTGGCGCTGCCGGCGGGCGCGGCGGCGACCCAGACCGCCGCCGCCGTGCGCCAGATCGAGGCCGCCGCCATCGCGCTGCGCGACCGCCTCAACGCTGGCCGCCCGGCGGACCGCCGCGTCGTCCGCCACCTGCTCACCACCATCGGCAGCCAGCCCTACCGCATCGCCGCCAACCGCGGCGACGCCACCGGTTTCAGCGATCCCCACCTTGGCGAGGTGATCCTGCAACTGGCTCCCACGCCGGAGCGCGACCTCACCACCGCCGCGGTCGAGCAGGCGCTGCGCGCAGCGGTCGGCGAGGTGGCCGGCGCCGAGGAGGTCACCTACAGCACCGCCATCGCCCACATCGGGGCGGCGGTCGATGTGCAGCTCTCCGGCCCCGACCTCGCCGAGCTGGCGGTCGTCGCCGGCCGGCTCAAGGCCGAGCTGGCGGCCATTCCCGGCGTGCATGGGATCACCGACAGCAATGGCACGGGCAAGCGCGAACTGGTGGTGACCGCGCTGCCCGGCGCCGGCGCCCTCGGCCTGCGTCAGGCCGACATCGCCCGCCAGGTGCGCCAGGCGTTCTTCGGCGAGGAGGCGCAGCGCGTGCAGCGCGGGCGCGAGGAGGTCAAGGTCATGGTGCGCTACCCCGCCAACGACCGCCGCACCCTTGGCGGCCTCGACGCTCTGCACCTGCGCACACCCGCCGGCGACGTCGTGCCGCTGGCGGCGGTGGCGCGGCTGGCTCCCGGCGCCGGCTACACCGCCATCCAGCGCTCGGATCGTCGGCGCACCATCGACATCACCGCCGATCTCGACAAGGCGGTGGCCAACGGTGGCGAGGTCAACCGGGTGATCACCGCCGGCATCCTGCCACGCCTGCTCGCCGAGCATCCCGGCGTCGCCTTCAGCCTGGAAGGCGAACAGCGCGAACAGGGCGACGCCTTCAAGGATCTCGCCTTCGGCGCGTTGATCGCGCTGGCACTGATCTACGGCGTGCTCGCCGTGGTCTTCCGCTCGTTCGCCCAGCCGTTCCTGCTGCTCATCGCCTTGCCTTTCGGCCTGGTCGGCACTGTCGTCGGCCATCTGCTCTTCGGCTTCGATCTCAGCGTGATGACGCTGATGGGGCTGGTGGCGCTGTCCGGCGTGGTGGTCAACGACTCGATCGTCCTGGTCGAGTTCATCAACCAGGCGCGCGCCGGGGGCATGGCGATGGAGGAAGCGGTGCGCACCGCCGGCGCCAAGCGCTTCCGCGCCATCATGCTCACCGCCACCACCACCTTCATCGGCCTGGTGCCGATCATCATCGCCGGCCGGCTGAGCGTGCAGGCGCAGTTCCTGGTGCCGATGGCGATCACCCTCGGGTTCGGAAGCATGTGCTCGGTGCTTACTTCGCTGGTGCTGGTGCCGACCTGCTACCGGCTGCTCGAAGCGGCGAAGGCGCGGTTGCGTGGCGGCGGTGGTGCGGCGGCAGCACCGCCGTCGCAGGTCTGAAGCGGACCAGTTGCCGCTGGTGCTCCGATCCGGTCCGCTAGCGTTCCCAGCCATCGGGAGCCCACGCATGCGCGCGAACCTCACGGCCGTTTCCCTTCTCCTCGTCCTGGGCGCCGAAGCGGCGAATGCCGCCGGTTCCTCCGGCGATTTCTTCTCCGGTCTGCGCTTCAGCGACAACGTCGAGCGCAACGCCGCGTCGTTTGGCGATTCGGCGGTGGTCTTCGTGCGCTTCTGCGGGCACTGCCCGGGAGCCGCCGCGACCATGCGCAGCGAGGTCAAGGCCATCCATGACCGCGTCGAGAAGGAGCGCCTGCCGGTGCTGGTGGTCTGCACCACGCCCGACAAATCGCCCAGCGAGCTGGCCGCCTATCAGAAGCAGCTCGCCATGCCCGGAGCGCTGTTCGCGCAGGACGTCGCCAATTCCGGAAACATCAGCCTGAACAACATCATGCAGGCGTATGGCCTGCGCCAGGGCAGCCAGATCGCCTACCTCTCCGGGGACATCCCGGCTGAGTTCACCAAGATGCTCGCCGGCCCGGCCAAGGCGGCGCAGCACCGCTTCCCGGTCGACGGTCTGACCACCGACCAGGGCAAGGAGCTGTGGTGGTACGTCGAGCGCGGCAAGCCCCAGGGCGTGCGCAGCCTGGTCACCGCCGCCAAGGGCTCATCGCCGCTCAAGGCCGACGCCGAACGCATCCTCGCCGTGGTCCAGGCCACCGCCCTCAAGCGCCAGGAGGCCGCGCTCGCCGCCCCGGCCAGCATTGCCACGGTCGAGTCGCTGGAGGCGCTGCTCAGCGACGGCGACGGCCTCGATCTCAAGCCGGCGCAGGATCGCCTGAAAGCCCTGCTCGCCACTCCCGAACTGAAGGATGAACTCCAGGCCCGCGCCATCTTCAGGAAGATCGAGGCGCTGATCGCCGAGGCGCGTGCGCCCAAGGCCAAGGAGGAGGCCAAGACCAACTTCAAGACCCTGGGCGAGAAGTTCCCCGCCACGGTCTACGGCCAGCGCGCGGCGCAGGTGAAGTAGCGCGGATCTCAACCGCAGCCGCAGCCGCAGCCGCAGACTGATGGCCGATGCCCGATCGCGGAAGCGCCACTCGACGAGCGCCCGGCGAGGCGACCTTCGCCTGGCTGACGCCGGGTGATCCCGCTGCCATCGCCGTGCTGCGCGCGCCGCCGGTCGCCACGCTGATCGATCGGCCGCTGCCGGAGATCGGGCGCGCACGCTTCGCGCGCCTGCTCGATCGCGCCGGCGCCGTGGTCGACGAGGTGGTGGTGGCGCGCGTCGCCGATGACGGCATCGAGATCATGTGCCACGGTGGCGTCGGTCTGCGCCAGGCGGTGGCGCTGGCGCTGACGGCGCACGGTCTCGTCCAGGTGGCGCCGGGCCCGCCGATCACCGCCGCCGAGCGCCGCTGGGATGCCCTCGCCGCGGCGCCCAGTCCGGCCGCGGTGCGCTGGCTGCTCGCCCACGACGGCGACTCCGTGCCGCCGTTCCCCGCCGCCTTCCTGCGCCGGACACCAACCGTGCTCATCACCGGACCGGCCAATGCCGGCAAGAGCACGCTGCTGAACGCCTGGTGCGGCCACGCCCGCGCCTTGGTCGCCGCCCAGCCCGGCACCACCCGGGATCTGGTCACCGCCGACACCCTGGTGCACGGCTGGCGGCTGCGCCTGATCGACTCGGCCGGCTTGCGTCCCACCAGCGACGCCATCGAGGCCGCCGGCCAGGCCCTGGTCGACGTCGCCCGCGCCGAGGTCGATCTGGTGCTGTTCCTGCACGGCGACGATCCCGCCGGCGGCAACCGATCCCAGCCCGGCGACGTGGTGGTCGCGGCCAAGGCCGATCTCACCGCGACGCCGCCGGCTGGTTTGTGGTGGTCGGCACTGGGCGCCCACGGCCGCAGCCGCGAGGACCTGCTCGCCGGACTGGGCGCGGCGGTGCTCGACCGGCTGCGGCTGCCGATCGCGCTGCCGTATTCAGCAGCCTGCTAGCGGCGCGCTTGCAGGCTGACCGCGGACGAGCCTAATCCCCGCCATGACGCTGACCGCCTGGCTGGTGCCCATCGTGCTTGGAGGCGTGATCGGCTGGGGCACCAACTGGCTGGCGGTGAAGATGCTGTTCCATCCGCGCCGGCGCGTGTTCGGCCTGCACGGACTGCTGCCCAAGCGCCAGCACGAACTGGCGGCGAGCGTCGGCACCGTGGTCGGCGAGGAACTGGTGCGTCTCGACGACCTGCTGGCGCCGCTTGATCAGGTTGACCTGGCACCGCATTTCGCCGTGCTGCTCGATCAGGCCATGGCCGAGAAGATCGCCGAACTGCGCGCCATCCCGCTGGTCGGCGGGTTCATCACCGATCAGCGCGTCGCCGGCATCCGCGATGGCATCCTGCGCCGGCTGGTGGCGGCGCAGCCCGAGCTGATCAAGCGCTTCAAGGCGGTGGCGGCCGAGCGCCTCGACGTCGCCGCGCTGGCGCGCAGCAAGCTCGCGGCGCTCGATCTCGATCGCCTGGAAGCCATCGTCGATCAGGTCGCCAGCCGCGAGATGCGCGCGATCGAATGGTGGGGGCTGGTGCTCGGCGCCCTGATCGGGGCGGTGCAAGCGGCGGCGATGGCGGCGATCGGGTAAGCAGAGGCCGACGGCCGCGGCCGCCGCCATCCGCCTTGAGCGCTGCCTACGCTCCCTGCCCGCGCGGCATGAAAGCCGCCGAACCCGGACCGGTGCCCATCGGCAGGGCCTCGGGGCGCACGGCGTAGCCGTTGACGCGCTGCGCGCTCATGCGTTCCACCACGCCGGCGAGCTTGTTGTCGAGCAGGCCGATCAGGGTGTGGGTGTTGCTGATGCTGATGCGGCCCAGCGGCAGGGCGTCGGCGACGTGCATGATCCGGCGCAACTGACCCATGGTCAGCCCGTGGTTGCGGCCGATGGCGATGCGCAGCCATTGCCAGTGGCGTTCGATCAACTGGGTGGCGCCGATGCGGATCAGGCCGTCGCGGGCATCGCGGCCGTGCTCGGCGCGCACGTCGACCAGCGCGCTGTCGCCGCTGACGATCACCGGCCCGATGTGCTCGGGCGGGATGCCGGTGGCGCGCGCGATGGCGCCCGGCGTCGACTCGCCCGTGCGCAGGCGCACGGCCAGCCGCACGAACCCGGCAGCAAGAGGAGGCGGGGTGTCCATGGGCGGGGGGGACACGGTAGGGGCGTGGATGAGGGGCGAAAGCGGAAGTGCTGAGGGACTGCGTTGCGAGCACGGCGTGCAGAGCGCAGCGGGTCGAGCGGTCTGCGCCAGCACCGCCATGCGCAAGACTCCCCTTTGTCCTCCGGTCGGTCCCCCTACGACACCGCCCATGCCGACGCTGCGCTACCACTTCTCGGGCATCGCCGGCGCCGGCATGAATCCGCTCGCCCGGCTGATGCGCGCCTGGGGCCATCAGGTGCAGGGTTCCGACCGCTCGATCGACCAGGGCGCCAACGCCGAGGTCGCCGCCAGCCTGCGCGCACTCGGCATCGTGCTGCATCGCCAGGACGGCTCGGCGATCACCGCTGGGATCGATCGCGTGGTGTACTCGACCGCGGTCGAGACGCAGACGGCTGAGTTGACGGCGGCGCGCGCGCTCGGTCTGAGCCTGGTGCCACGGCCGGCCCTGCTCGCCGAACTGGTCGATGGCGGCGGGCCGGGCGTCGCCATCGCCGGCACCAGCGGCAAGAGCACGGTCACCGGTATGCTCGCCTGGGTGCTGCGCCAGGCCGGCGTCGACGCCAGCGTTCTCGGTGGCGCCGGCCTGGTCGGCGACGGGCCCGGCGGCTGCTTCGCCATCGGCGCGGCCGGCGCCCCGGTGGTGGCCGAGGCGTGCGAGTCCGACGGCACCCTGGTCGGCTACCACCCCGGCGTCGGCATCGTCCACAACATCAGCCGCGATCACGGCGAGGTGGCGAACCTGCGCGCGCAGTTTCAGACCTTTGCCGCCAACAGCCGCCGCCTGCTGGTCAACGCCGGTTGCGCCGAGGCCGCGGCGCTGGCCGCCGGCCATCCCGCCGCCGTGCGCTTCGGCGATGGGCTCGGCGCCGACATCGTGCTGGAGGTCATCGCCGTCGGCCCTGAGCGCGGCCTCGGCCTGGTCCGCCACCGCGACGGCCGCGCCGTCGATCTCGATCTGCCGCAACCCGGCCGCCACAACCTGGAGAACGCCTGCGCCGCCGTCGCCGCCGCCTGGGAACTCGGCGTCGACGCTGACACCATCGCGGCGGCGTTACGCTGCTTTCCGGGCGTCGCCCGCCGTTTCGAGGTGGTCGGCACCACCGCCGGCGGCATCCGCGTGGTCGACGACTACGCCCACAACGGCGAGAAGATCCGCGCCGCCGTCAGCGCCGCCCAGGCCGGCTGCGAACGCCTGGTGGCGGTGTTCCAGCCGCATGGCTTCGGCCCGGCGCGCTTCCTGCGCGGCGAATTGAAAGCCCTGCTTCCCGGCCTGCTGCGCGCGCGCGACCGCTGGTGCTATGCCGGCATCCACTACGCCGGCGGCTCGGTCGCCCAGGACATCAGCAGCGCCGACCTCGCCGGCGACCTGCCCGACGCCCTGCGCTGCGGCCATGCCGCCAGCCACCGCGATGTCCTCGCCTGGGTTGCGGAAGAAGCGCGGCCGGGCGACACCGTGCTGCTCATGGGCGCGCGCGATCCGGCGCTGCCCAGGCTGGCGCGGGCGCTTTACGAACTGCTCTAGTGTTCCGTCCGAGAAATTTGCTGCATCTGACTTGGCCGCGCCGCTCGTCTGCGGCGTTGCGCGTGCCTTGCGGTAGCTTTGCTACCGCTGCGGCCCGCGCGCCTTGCAGCCGAACGACGGGGCCGACGCCATATGCCGAAAATTTCTGGGACGGGACACTAGGATGCGCGTCCACAGTGACGCCAATGATCCGCTCGCGGACCTGATCGCCGCGCTGCCCGACGGCGCCGCCGTGTCCGCCGCACTCGCCGGCCCCTTCCGCCGCGCGGTACGCGTGCATCCCGGTCGCGGGACGCCCACGGGCTGGGGCGACCTGGAACGCGTGCCGTGGTCGCCGGCGGGGCGCTTCCACGCCGACGCCATCGATCCCGGCGGCATGCTCGACCACCATACCGGCTGCTGCTACGCGCAGGACGCCGCCAGCCAGTTGCCGGTCGGACTGCTCGCGCCGGTGCCGGGCGAGCTGATCGTCGACACCTGCGCGGCGCCGGGATCGAAGAGCACGCAGATCGCGCTCGCCCTGGGTGATGATGGCCTGCTGCTGTGCATCGACGCGGCGCCGCCGCGGCGACGCATCCTCGCCGAGACCCTGGCGCGCCAGGGCGCCGCCTGCGCCGTGGTCACGCCGATGCCGCTGAACACCCTCGCCCAGCGCCACGGCGCCTGGGCCGACGGCGTGCTCGCCGATGTGCCGTGCAGCGGCCATGAGGCGCGCAGCGCACGCCAGGTTGCGCGCATGGCCATCCGCCAACTGGCCATCCTCGCCGACGCCGCGCGGCTGGTGCGACCAGGCGGCCGGTTGGTGTACAGCACCTGCACGCCCTACCGCGCCGAGAACGAGGACGTCATCCTCGCTTTCCTGGCCGCGCACGTGGGGTGGGGGGTCGAACCCGTGGCGGTGCCGGGCGGCGACGGCGATCTCGCCGGCCTGGGCGCCGTGCGCCTGTGGCCGCAGCGCCAAGGCACCGAACCGTTCTTCGCCTGCCGGCTGCGCGCGCCGGCGGATGGACGCACTGGCCTCGGGCCGGCCGGTCGCACCCCGGCAGCGCACGGCGCCTGGGCGCAGGCGCTGCCGTCCAGCCGCCTGGTGTCGTGGCGCAGCGGCAACACCGTGCTCGTCGCCAGTGCGCAGGCCGCGGCCTGCGCACTGCCCAGCGAGGCGCGCGGACTGATCGCCGGCCACGATGACGGCGGCGGCCTGCGCTGGACGCCGTGGGGCGCCCAGGCGGCCATCGAGCGCGGCGCCATGCACGCCGTGGTCGATCACGCCGACGCCGTCCTCCTGTGGGCGGGCGCGGAGCTGGGGATCGACGTCGCCGATGGCGGTTTCCTGGCCACCCGCGCCGGCGCGCCGCTGGGCGTCGCCACGCGCGGGGCCGACGGCGTGCGCCTGGCGCTGCCCAGCCGGCTGCGGCGGTCAGGGCTGGTCTGATCGCACCGGCGTCCGGCGCAGGCCGACCGCGGCCACGGTGATCCACCAGGCCAGGCCGACAGCGAGGGCGCCGCCGCTGCCGGCGAGGACCTTCGACCACGGGCCCGCGGCCCAGTCCATGCCGATGAAGGCGACGCACTGCGCGAGCAGGCCGAGGTTGATCAGCGCCAACGGGCCGAGCTGGCTGTCGGCCGGAAGCCGGCGGACCCGGGCGATCAGCGCGCAGACGCCCTGCATGACGAAGCCGACCGCGGCGGCCTGGCCGAAGGCCGACAGGTAGCAGTGGCTGAAGCGCACGCCGCGCAGCACGTGATACCCACGCCAGGCCAGCAGCAGCGCCAGCGACACCGCCAGCCAGGCGATGGCCGCGGTCAGGAACCAGCTCGCGCCGTCGTCGCGTCGCGGCCGCCACAGGCGGTGCGGGACGACGACCAGCGCGGCGCCGATGGTGATGAGCAGCCAGCACGGCAGCAGCAGGGCGGCGAGCGCGTGGATGCCGGTGTGCTTGTAGACCAGCCACGCCGCCACCTCGCCGACGATGCCGACGATGAGCAGGATGATGACCGCGGCATCGCGGCGCGGCGCCGGCGCCGAGGGATGCAGGATCAGCACCAGGCCGAGCACGCCGCACAGGCCGATGCCGTGCAGTTGCGCCAGGCGCAGCGGCATCTGCCAGACCTGCACCACGGCGAGGAAGTGTTCGATGCCGCCGCCGGTCGCGCTGAGCTGGTCGCGGTAGCAGCCTTCCGCGACGATCGACCCGACCAGCACCACGCCGGCGATGGCGAGCAGGGCCACCGGCAGCCGCCACGGCACCGCGCTGCCAGTCCCCCGGCGGATGAGCCGGACGCCGAGCAGGGTCGCGACCAGGGCTTCGCCCACCCACGCCCAGCGCAGGGAGGACGACCACCGGCTGCCGACCAGCAGCCACTCCGCCGCGCCCACCGCGACCGCGAACGTGAACAGCACGGACAGGACCAGCAGCCCGCGCGTATCCCGCCGGCGCCCCAGCCAGGGTGGCACCACGCGCAGGCCGGTGGCCAGCAGCGCCAGCCCGGCCCAGCCCATGAGCACGGCGTGCGCGACGGCATTCACCGCCAGCACGAAGGCGGCGCTGTCCGGCGTCGCCAGCATGCTGCCAGCCTCGCTGATGGTCAGCGTCAGCCAGAGTCCGCCACCCGCACCGCCGACCAGACCGACGATCAGGACGAGCGCGAGCGTGCCGCGGTACCAGCCGTCGCCTGCCGGCGCCAGCGTCGGGCCACCCGCGTTCGCAGCGGGGTTCACGCCCGCGCCGGTGGTGTGCGCCCGATCACCGCCAGCACCGCCTTGAGATCCTCCCAGCACGGCTTCTTGCCGGCTTCGTTGCGCAGCAGGTAACTGGGGTGGAAGGTCGGGATGAGCGGGATGCCGTGGAAGTCGAGGCGCTTGCCGCGCCAGCGCGTGATGCCCAGCGATTCGTCGCCGGTCAGCGCGCGCAGCGGGGTGTTGCCGAGGGTGCAGATGACCTTGGGTTTCAGGATGGCGATCTGCGCGCGCAGGTAGCCCAGGCAGGCGCCGACCTCGTCGGGTTCGGGAGTGCGATTGCCGGGCGGGCGGCACTTGATGACGTTGGCGATGAAGACGTCCTCGCGGCGCAGACCCATGGCCACGATCATCTTGGTCAGCAGTTGGCCGGCGGCGCCGACGAACGGACGCCCGGCGGCATCCTCGTCGGCGCCGGGACCTTCGCCGATGAACAGGATCTCGGGCTGGGCGCTGCCCTCGCCGGGTACCGTGGTCGTCCGCGTCGGGCAGAGCTTGCAGGCCTGGCAGACGGCGATGCGGGCGGCGATTGCCGCCAGGGCCTGGGCCGGTGGCTGGGCGAGCAGGTCGGGCGCTGCGACTGGCGCGGTGCCTGGTGGCATCGCCAACGGGGCGGCGGGGACGGGCGTCGGCGGAGCATGCACCGCCGGTACCGTGGCAGCGCGGCCCACCGGCGGGCGCAGGCCGGTTGGGGCGGGACGCGCGTTATCTGCCGCAGCGGCGGCAACGGCCGTGGCGGGCGCAGCCAGCGGCAGCGGTGCGAACTCGACGCCGAAGGCGCGGTCGAGCTCGACCAGTTGGTGCAGATTGCGCAGGATGTCGGCGCGCTCGTCCATGGCCGCGCATCGGAGCGCGGCGGCGGTGGGGGTCAATCGGTCAAGGGGCGACGATGCGCAACGGGAGCGCGCGCTTCTGCCGCTCATCCACTGGGGGCGTGATCAGACCGGTTCGTTGGGGGTGCCAGCGCGCGGAGAAGTGACCCCGATACGCGCCGCGCGGCGGTCGGCCAGGATCTTCCGCGTCACGCCGATGGCGACCGGCAGCATCGAGACCGCGATCACCGCCAGCACCAGGTAGTGCAGGTTCTGGACCAGGGTGTCGAAGCCGGCCAGCCACATGCCGAGCGTGCACAGCGAGCCGACCCAGGCGATGGCGCCGAGCACGGTGGCGATCAGGTAGCGGCGGCGGCTCATGCCGGCCATGCCGGCGACGAAGGGGACGAAGGTGCGCGCCACCGGGATGAAGCGCGAGGCCACCACCGCCCACCAGCCCCAGCGGGCATAGAACTGTTCGGCCTCGACCAGGTAGCGGCGCTTGAAGAAGCGGCCGTCGGGGCGATGGCGCGCCTGCTCGCCGGTGTAGCGGCCGAACAGGTAGTTGACCCAGTTGCCGGCGATGGCAGCGACGATCAGCACCGGCACCATCACCCAGAACGACAGCGGCGCCGGCAGCGCCTTGTCCAGCGGGTTGATCGCGCACATCACGCCAGCGGCCATGAGCAGGCTGTCGCCGGGCAGGAAGAACCCGATGAACAGACCGGTCTCGGCGAAGATGATTCCCGCCAGCAGCGGGGTGCCGCCCCAGCCGATGAGCTGCTGCATGCCGTCCTTGGAGAACAGCGCGGCGAAGAAGTCGACGATCCCGTCCCACATGGCGGGCGGCATCCTGGAAGGCCGGGTGTCACCGGCAACCGCGGAAGCGGCCGCCGGCAGATGAGTGCCCCGGCTCAGCGTTCTTCGACCACGCCCGGGATCGCCGCCAGCGCGGTGCGCTCGCGCAGCGCGCCGCAGCGCGTGGTCTTGATGCGCTTCAGCGGCATGCCTTGGAGGCCGTTCAGGCTGGTGAGCTTCGAGCAGAAGCTGATGTCCAGCCAGGTCAGTGGCAGGCCGCGCAGGGCGCTGAGATCGCCCGCCACGCTGATGCAGCCGGCGGCGTCGAGGCCGGTCAGCGGCATGCCTTGGAGCCCGTCGAACGCGGTCAGCGACCGGCAGTCGCGCAGGCTGAGGCTGGTCAGGCGCATGCCGCGCAGCTCGGTGAGATCGCCGCCCAGGCCGGTGCACCCCGACAACGACAGGCGGGTGAGCGGCATGCCGGCGAGGCCGCGCAGGTGCTTGAGGTGCGAACAGCCGTCGAGATCGAGACTGCGCAGCGCCATCCCCGAAAGCGGGCCGAGATCCTCGATCGGGCAGCCACCCAGGGTGAGGGTGGTCAGCGGCGCGTTCTGCACGCCGTCGAGGCTGCTCAGCGACGAGCACCCCGAGACGTCCAGCGTCTTCAGCGGCAGGCCACGCAGCGGCAGCAGGTCGCGCAGGCTGGAACAGCGGGCGAGCACCAGCGTGGTCAGCGGCATGCCCTGCACACCGTGAACGCCGGTGAGGTTGCGGCAGCCCGAGCAGTCCAGGCTGGTCAGTTGCCCACCACGCAGCGCGATGAGGTCGCCTTGCAGCGCCGGGCAGTCGGCGAGCGAGAGTTCCTCCAGCTTGGCCCCCGAGACGCCGGCGAGACTGCGCAGCCGGCGGCAGCCGCGCAGCTTGAGCACGCGCAGGGGCATTCCCGACAACGCGGCGAGGTCGCCATCGAGGCGTTCGCAGTGTTCGAGATCCAGTTCCTCGATCGGCACGCCATTGAGCGCGTCGAGGCTGCGCAGAGAGCGCTCGAGGGGCGCCACCTTGATGCGACCGCTGGGCAGCGATTCGACCACGCAGGGGAAACCGCGAGCGAACAGTCGTTCCCGCCAGAACGTGGCGGTGGCCTGGCCGACGGCGGCGCGCGGAAGCTCGGGTGGCGCCGGTTCGGCGACGACGGGTGCCAGCGGCGGAGCCGGAGCGAGGTCGGCTGTGAGGGGCGTCGGGGCGGGCTCGGTGGAGGGCGGTGCAGGTGCGGCTGGCGCAGGGGGTGCAACGACGGCGATCGCCGGTGGCTGTGGCGGATCAGCGCGCGCCGCGTCCACGGGCAGTGGCGGGTCGACCCGGATTGCGAGCGGCGGGATGACCGGGGGTGCGGTCGCGGGAATGTCGCGAGCGACCACCGGCGTCGGGGCGCTCATGATCGGCGCGGTCGGCGGCGTCGCCGGGACGGCGATGGGGGCGATCACCGGTGGCGACGCGACGGCCGGCGGCACCGCGCCGGGTGGCGGCAGCGGGGACGCGTCCACGGTGCGCTGGGGCGCGACGACCGGGGGTGGGGATGCGGCGATCACCGGCGCTGGCGCTGGCGCTGGGGTGGCAGGTGGCGGCGCGGCGGTGATCGCCGGTACGGCGCCTGGCAGCGGTGCGCTTGGCTTGGCGACAGGCTTGGCCACGGGCAGTGCCGGCGCGGGAGCGGTCGCCACCGGTGCGAACGGGTTGCCGGTCGCCGGCGCGGTGCGCGGCGTTGCGGGTCCAGCCGGGTCGCCACCAACGGTCGGCAGCGGACGGGCGCTCGGCGTCTCGGCCAGGGCGGCGAGATCGAAATCGAGCTGCGCGCTCGGGCGCAGCGGTGGCAGCGGTGGCGCCGGGTTGGCGGCGACGACGCGAGGCGGTGGGGCCAGGCGCGCCAGCACCAGGGGCACGCCGATGGCGATGGCGGCGAAGACGCCGACGGCCACCGCCCACGGCAACGGCCGCAGGGCGCGCGGCACCGGTCCGGTCGGCGCGAAGCCGTACTGGGTCGAGGCGCGGGGATCGCTGTTCGCCGTCGGTACACCGGCGCGCGCGCGCATCACCAACGGTGCATGGCGCAGTGGCTTGCCGGCGATGGCGGCGTCGAGGTCTTCGAGGAGCTGGCCCGGCGTCTGGTAGCGGCGACTGGCGTCCTTGGCCAGGCAGCGCAGCACGATGGCCGCGGCGGCGTCGGATACCGTCGGGTTGCGCTCGCGCGGGTCGGGCGCCGCGTCGCGCATCACCTGGGCCATCACCGCCCAGATGTTGGTGCCGGTGAAGGGCGGCTCGCCGACCAGCAGGGTGTAGAGGCTGGCGCCGAGGGCGTAGAGGTCGGTGCGGATGTCGACCGGCGCGCCGGCGGCCTGTTCCGGCGACATGAATGCCGGCGTGCCCATGGCCGGCGCGCCGGTGGCGGTCATGTGCACGTCGCCGCCGGAAAGTCGCGCCAGTCCGAGGTCGCCGAGTTTGGCGATGCCGTCACGGGTGACGAAGATGTTGGCCGGCTTGATGTCGCGGTGGACCAGCCCGGCGGCGTGCAGCGCGCACAGGCCGTGTGCGCAGTCGGTGACCACATGCAGCGCCCAGGGTTCGCCCAGCGCGCCGATGCGTTTCGCCGCCTGCTCACGGGCGTAGGCGCCGAGATCGCCGCCGGACATCAGCTCCAGGGCCATGTACAGGTAGCCCTTGTCCTCGCCGACGTCGTAGCAGGTGATGACGTTGGGATGGTTGACCTGCCCGGCGATGCGCGCCTCGCGCAGGAAGCGCTCGCTCCAGGCCTGGTCCAGGGCGAAGCGCGGCGCGATCACCTTGAGCGCGACCTCGCGGTGCATGGAGACCTGAAGCGCGCGGTAGACCGTGCCCATGCCGCCCTGACCGAGCTTGGCCAGCACCTTGAAGCCGCCGACCGTCTCCGGCACCCCGGCGCCGTCGACCTGCGCCGCCACCGCGGTGGCGATGTGATCGGTGAACAGCCCATCCCTGACCAGCAGGCGCGACACCTCACCCTCGCCCTGCTCCGCGCGCGAGGCCACCGCCTTGGCCTGGGCCGGGGTGAGCAGCCCGCGTTCGAGGGCGGCGGCGAGGAAGCGTGTGTCCTGCTCGCTCGGCATGGCGGGACCGTAGGGCTGCGGCGGGAATGAGGAAGCGCGGGCGTTCACGGGGCGCCTGGCAGGCGCGCCTGATTGCCACAGTTGAGAAGCTGAGAGGTTGAGAGGTTGAGAGGCGGACGAGGTGAGGAGCGCACGCCGGCGGTCAGCGTAACGGCCTCACCTCTGCTGCTTCTCAACCTCTCAACCTCTCAACCTCTCAACCTCTCAACGGCGGCAATCATGCGAGCAACGCCTTGATCACATGCGCCTCCTCCAGCTCGGTCAGTTTGCCATCGAGTCCCTGGTGCTTGAAGGTGAGCCGCTGGTGGTCGAAGCCCAGGAGATGCAGGATGGTGGCGTGGAAGTCGCGGACGTGGATGGGGTCCTTGACGATGTTGTAGCTGAAATCGTCGGTCTCGCCGTAGATGGTGCCGGCTTTGGACCCACCGCCGCACATCCACATGGTGAAGCAGAGCGGGTGGTGGTCGCGCCCGTAGTTGTCCTTGGTCAGCGTGCCCTGGGTGTAGATCGTCCGTCCGAACTCGCCGCCCCAGATGATCAGCGTGTCGTTGAGCAGGCCGCGCGCCTTGAGGTCGGTGATCAGACCGTAGAGCGGCCGGTCGACGTCCTTGCATTGCGAGGGCAGACGGCCCCTGGTGTTGCCGTGGTGGTCCCAGTTGTTGAGGTAGACCTGCACGAATCGCACCCCGCGTTCAACCAGGCGGCGCGCCATCAGTGCGCTGTTGGCGAACGAGCCGGGTTTCTTGGCGTCATCGCCGTAGAGCGCCATGGTGCTCGCCGGCTCCTTGCCGAGGTCGGTCAATTCCGGCACCGAGGACTGCATGCGGTAGGCCATCTCATACTGGGCGATGCGCGTGCGCGTCTCGGGATCGTGGTGCGCGGCCAGGCCGATCTCGTTGAGCTGCTTCAGCCCGTCGAGCATGGAGCGGCGCACGACGCTGGGCACGCCCGGCGGGTTGTTGATGTAGAGGATGGGATCGCCCTGGCTGCGGAACGACACCCCGGCGTGCTCGCCCGGAAGGTAGCCCGACGACCACAGCCGGCCGGAGATGGCCTGCTCCTGCTCGCGGTTCGACGGCGTCGCGACCAGCACCACGAAGGCGGGCAGATTCTTGTTGAGGCTGCCCAGCCCGTACGACGCCCATGAACCGATGCACGGTTTGCCGCCGACCTCGTTGCCGGTCTGCATGTAGGCGATGGCGGGTTCATGGTTGATCGCCGAGGTGTGCAGCGAACGCATCCAGCACAGGTCATCGGCGACCTGCGCCAGGTTGGGCAGCAGGTTGTTCATCCACATCCCGCATTTGCCCTGGCGGGTGAACTGGTACATCGACGGCGCGATCGGAAAGCGCTTCTGCCCCGAGGTCATCGTCGTCAGTCGCTGGCCCTTGCGGATCGAGTCCGGCAGGTCCTTGTCGAAGAACTCCTGCATGCCCGGCTTATGGTCGAACAGGTCCATCTGCGATGGACCGCCGACCATGTGCAGGTAGATGACGTTCTTGGCCTTGGGCGCGAAGTGCGGCCCGATCGCACCGACCGCTGCCGGGTCGTTGGCCCACAGTCCGCTGCCGCCGAGGCTGCCGAGCGCGGCCAGTCCGAGCACATCGGCACTGCGCACGAGCAGTTGACGGCGATCGAGGAGACGATCGGCGAAGGACATGGGCGATCTCACTTGTTCAATGCTTCGTCGAGATTCAGCAGTTGATTGCACACCAGGGTCAGCGCGGCCAACGCCGCCGGGTCGACGGCGGGGTCGGGCTTGCTCTCGCCCACCGCGATCAGCGCCTTGGCGTCATCGGGCTTGGCGCGGTAGTGGGCGATCAGGGCCTGATGGGTGCGCGCGACGATGACGCGTTCGTCCTCGGCCAGGGGGCGCGCCAGGATGCGGCGGGCACAGAGGTCGATGCGCTTGGCGTCGTCGCCGCCGCTGGTGATCACGGTCTGCGCGAGGACGCGCGCGGCCTCGACGAATTGCGGATCATTGAGCGTGACCAGGGCCTGGAGCGGGGTGTTGGTGCGTTCGCGGCGCACGCACGACGTTTCGCGGCTGGGGGCGTTGAGGATCTCCAGCGAGGCCGGCGGGGCCATGCGCTTCCAGAACCAGTAGATGCTGCGCCGGTAGAGCGCCTCGCCGCTGTCGCGCTTGTAGATCTTGGTATTGCCCTCGCGCATGCCGACCGCCTCCCACACGCCCTCGGGCTGGTAGGGTTTGACGCTGGGTCCGCCGACGCGTTCGGACAGCAGGCCGCAGGCGGACAGCGCGTAGTCGCGCACCATCTCGGCATCCATGCGGAAGCGCGGCCCGCGCGCGAACAGGCGGTTGGCCGCGTCCTTGGCCAGCGTGACCGGGGTCGCCACCGCCACCTGACGATAGGTCGCCGAGGTGACCAGCAGGCGGATCAGCTTCTTGACGTCCCAATCCTGGCGGAACTCCACCGCCAGCCAGTCGAGCAGTTCGGGATGCGAGGGCGCCTCGCCCATGGTGCCGAAGTCCTCGACGGTGCGCACCAGGCCGGTGCCGAAGATCTCCTGCCAGAAGCGGTTGACGGTGACGCGCGCGGTCAGCGGGTTCTGCGGCGCCATCAGCCACTGCGCCAGGCCGAGCCGGTTGCCGGGCGCGCCGGCGGGCAAGGGGTGCAGGAAGGCGAAGGGCGCCGCCGTGACCTTGTCGCGTGGCTTGTCGTATTCGCCGCGGAAGAGGATGTTCGCCATCGGCATGCTGCCGCTCTTCTCCTCCATGACGTAGGCCACCGCCGAACTATCGGCGATGACCTTCTTCTCGGCCTCCAGGACGCCCACCCGGGCGACCGCCGCCGCGACCGCGGGATCGCTGGCGGTGGCGTAGTGCTCGAACAGCACCTGGCGTTCGGGGCTATCGGGTTTGGCCGGCGGCTTGGCGGCCGCGTCCTTGGGTTGGTCGGCGCGGACGAGGGCGGCGCGGGCGCGCGGGGTGAAGGCCAGGCGCTCGATCTCGGGGACGCTGAGCCGACGGTGGTACAGGCGCACGTCCTGGATCAGCAGCTCCTTCAGCACCTGGCCCTGTTTGCGGCGACCAAGGTGGAAGGGCACGGTGGTGGCCAGCGAGCCCTTGAGCACATCGGTATCGACCTCGATCTTGGCCGGATTGCCGTCGATGAAGATGGCGACGCCGGCGGCCTTGCCCGAGCCGTCCCAGGTCACCTGCACGTGCTGCCAGGTGTCGCGCTTGAGCGCTTTGCCGCCGGTGCGCACCTTGATCGCGTCGCTCGGCCACAGGTGGATGAGGTGGACGATGTACTCGTTCTCGCTGACCGACAGGTCCCAGCCGCGATGGCCGCCGGGTTCGCTGTCGTCCATGCGCGCCAGGATGGTGCCGACCTGCTTGCCATCCTTGGGCAGGCGCACCCAGGCGCCGAAGGAGGCCGGCTGGTCGCGTTCGAAAGCGCCGGCGTCGGCGATGGTCAGCACGGTGGCCTCGTCCAGGCGCGCCGCCTTGCCCACCTTGCCGTCGTCCTTCCAGCCCACCGGCGCCGCCGTGCGCACCGTCGCCGGTTTGCCGTCCGCCGTGCCGGTGACGGCGCCGTCGGCACCGGCGCCTTCCAGCGGCAGGTGCAGCCGGGGCGGCCCGCCCAGGTTGACGATGGCGTTCCAGTCCGTCGGCGTGGCGGTCGTGACCCAGGCGTCGAAGCGGCCGCGCAGCGCGGCGCGCTTGGCGGTCACCTCCTGCTTGGCCGCCTCGATCTCGGCGGTGAGTGCGGTCAGACGCTGGCTGTCGGCGGAGGCGGGCACCGGCAGCACCGGCGGCGCGTCTTTCTTGTTGTCGTCCTTGGCACGGACGGTGTTGTTGCGGAAGTAGGCGGCCAGCGAGTAGAAGTCCTTGGCGGTGATCGGATCGAACTTGTGGTCGTGGCAGGACGCACAGTTGGCGGTCAGGCCCAGCCACACCCACGAGGTGGTCTCGACGCGGTCGCGGGCGTACAGCGCGAGGTTCTCCTCGTCGATGGTGCCGCCTTCATTGGTGGTGATGTTGCAGCGGTGGAAGCCGGTGGCGATGCGCTGCTGCATGGTCGGGCTGGGCAGCAGGTCGCCGGCGAGCTGTTCGGTGGTGAAGCGGTCGAAGGGCTGGTTGGCGTTGAACGCCGCGATCACCCAGTCGCGGTAGGGCCAGATCTCACGGTAGTTGTCGAAGTGCAGGCCGTTGGTGTCGGCGTAGCGCGCGGCATCCAGCCAGTAGCGCGCGCGATGCTCGCCATAGCGCGGTGAGGCCAGCAGCAGGTCGACCAGCTTCTCGTAGGCGTCGCCGGCGCGGTCGGCGACGAAGCGTTCGACCAGCTCGGGCGTCGGCGGCAGGCCGGTGAGGTCGAGCGCCAGCCGTCGTGCCAGCGTACGCCGGTCGGCCTCGGGCGCTGGTTCGAGGCCGGCGGCTTCCAGGCGAGCGAGGACGAAGCGGTCGATGGGCGTGCGCGCCCAGTCCGCGCGCCGGGGGGTCGGCGGCGTCGGCTGGGTCGGGGCGCTGAACGACCAGTGCTTCTCCATCACCGCGCCCTGGGCGACCCAGCGCCGGACCAGGTCGATTTGCGCCGCGGTCAGCACCTTCTTGGTCTTGGCCGGCGGCATCAGTTCATCGGCGTCCTTGGTGGTCAACCGGGTGAGCAGCCGGCTCGCCTCGGGCTTGCCACGCACCACGATCGGACCGCCCTCGCGGCTGCCGAAGAAGCCTTCCTCCACATCCAGGCGCAGCTTGCCCTTGCGGCTCTCGGGATCGGGGCCGTGGCAGTGGTAGCAGGCATCGGTGAGGATCGGCTTGATGTCGCGGTTAAAGCGCACCGGCGTCTGATCGTCGCCGGCGGCCCACAAGACCGCGGTAGTGACGATCATCACGAAGACCAGGCGCGAGACGGGCAGTGCCACAGCGGGCTCCAGAGTCGGGAACGATGGCGTCGCGGGCGGGGGAGTGAAGCGGGGCATTCCGACTCCCGGTGGGACGGAGCACGGGCCTGGCCGCCGTCGCCGCGGGGCAGCGGTTGGGTCGGACGAGTCGGTACCGGTACGCACCGTCTGGCGTTGTGCGGCGCCTCGACCGGGTCGGTCGCGAGGGTACGGCGCGAGGGTACGGCGCGAGGGAGCGAGGGCGGGAAGGGCGCGAAGGGCGCGAAGGGCGCGAGGGCGGGAAGGGCGGGAAGGGTGCGAAGGGCGACCCGCACCGCTCCTCTTCCCTTCGCACCCTCGTACCCACGCGCCCAACGCCCCCACGCCGCGCTCCGAAGCCGCCGTTGATCGCTGGTACGCGGCCCATCTACTCCGCCGCGATGCCTGTCCTCCGCCTGGTCATCGCCTTCGTGCTGCTCGTGATCGCCGGCTGCGAGCAACGGCCGGCGATCACCCGCGGATCGGCCAGCGGCTCGGCGGGTTCGCTGCAGATGCGCGAGGGGCTGAGCTGGGGCGAGCCGACCGAGATCCTCGAACCCACCGAACCCACCCTCGACGGCCGCTGGTGGTGGCAGGTGCGTTACGCCGACGGCGCCAACGGTCGTCCGCGCATCATCCTGGTCGACCGCTCATCCGGTTGGTCGCGCCGCCCGCCGCCGGATTGGCAGGTGCGCGTGCCGGCGCAGCCGTACGACCCGCCCGACCACGCCGTCATCCAGCCCGGACCGTTCATTTTGATCCTCAACGACCCGCGACCGGGCAGCGAGGAATCCCAACTGCGCGTCGACGCCGCCGAACTCAACCGTCTGGCCGGCCGCACCGGCCTGATGCCGGCGTTCTCGGTGCGCACGGGACGCGATGCCTCGTGCCAGCTCATCTACGGCTGGCAAGGCGACCGCGGCATGAAGCGCGATGAACGCGTGCGCGACTGGCTGCTGGTGCGCACGCGTTGGCAGGCCAGCCGCTGGGTCGAGCTGGGCGTCGAATGAGCGGCGGCACGCCGGGCGGTTGCGCGCCGCTGCTGTCGGTGGTCATCCCGATCAAGAACGAGGAGGCGACCATCGCCGCGCTGGCCAGCGAGGTGACCGCGGCCTTTGCCGGCGTCGCCTACCCCTGGGAGGCGCTGTGGGTCGACGACGGTTCGACCGACGGCAGCCCGGCGATCCTGCGCGCCCTGCCGGCGCCGCACCGCTGGCTGCGCCTGGACCGCAACCATGGCCAGTCCGCCGCCTTCATGGCTGGCTTCCGCGCCGCCGCCGGCGAATGGGTGGGCACCATCGATGGCGATGGCCAGAACGATCCCGCCGACCTGCCGCGGCAACTCGCGCACGCCCTCGCCACCGGCGTCGACCTGGTCAACGGCATCCGCGCCAAGCGTCAGGACAATCTGGTGCGCAAGATCAGTTCGAAGATCGGCAACGGCTTCCGCAACTGGATCACCCGCGAGACCCAGGTGCGCGACGTCGGCTGTTCGACCCGCGTGGTGCGTCGCGCCGCGGTCCTCCACCTGCCCTTCTTCCACGGCATGCACCGCTTCCTGCCCACCCTGGTGCGCATGCAGGGCTACCGCATGGAGCAGATCCCGGTCAACCACCGCCCGCGCGCCGGCGGCCAGAGCAAGTACGGGGTGTGGAACCGGCTGTGGTCGGGCCTGCGTGACTGCTTCGGCGTGCGCTGGCTGCAATCGCGGCACCGGGCGTGGACGGTGGCGGAGCAGGGGACCGGGCAGGGCTGAGCCGCCGGCTGGCACCGGCCCGCGTTGACACCCCCCCGTGATCTCTACTTTCAACCCCCATGCCGTCCTGGCTGTTCGCTATCCGGGGAAACGTTCCGCTCTGGGCCCGCTGGGTGCTGGGGGCGCTGCCCATCGTCCTGCTCGTGGGCTGGTGGTGGGTGATGACTGCTGGCCCGATCGAGGAACGGCGCATCGGCCCGGCCGTCCTGCCCAGCCCGGGTGAGGTGCTGAGGCAGTTGCCGGTGCTCTTCACCAGCACCTTCCAGGGCGACAACGCGGTGATCCACCATGTCCTCGCCAGTCTGCGCCGCATCGCCATCGGCTTCACCATCGCCCTGGTCGTCGCCGTGCCGCTGGGCATCGTGGTCGGCGCCTCGGCGGTGATGCGCGCGGCGTTCACGCCCCTGATCACCGCCAGCGGCTACCTTCCCATCGCCACCCTGGTGCCGCTGTCGATGACCTGGTGGGGCTTGTTCGAAGAGCAGAAATGCGGGTTCCTCGGCCTGGCCTTCGCCATCTCGATGCTGCCGCTGGTGATCAAGGCCATCGACGGCGTGCCCGACGTCTTCGTGCGCACGGCGCGCACGCTTGGCGCCAGCCGCGTCCAGGTGGTGCTGCGCGTGCTGGTGCCTGTGGCGGCGCCCGATCTGTGGCATGCGCTGCGCCTGGCCTTCGGGGTCGGCCGGACCTACCTGGTGCTCGCCGAGACCGGTTCGGCGCTGGTCGATGGGCTCGGGTTCGTGGTTGCACAGGGCCAGCGGGTGGGGCCGCGGACCAACATCTACCTCGCCATCCTGATCATCACCGCCATCGCCTGGCTCGCCGATCTCGGCTGGGACCGCCTCGGCCGGTTGCTGTTCCCTTACCGGGCGGCGCGCTGATGGCCGCCTCCGGCGAGACCTCGCGCCATCGCACCACCGTGCGCATGCCGGCAGCGGCGGCGCCGGTGGTCGAGCTCGACCACGTCAGCATGCGCTTCGGGCCGGCCACCGCGCTGCACGACGTCAACGTGCGCGTCGACGACATCCCTGGTCGTGGCGAGTTCATCACCCTGGTCGGACCGTCGGGTTGCGGCAAGAGCACGGTGCTGAACCTGATCGCCGGCTTCCTGCTGCCGAGCGCTGGCGCGGTGCGCGTCTTCGGCGAGAGCGTGCAGGGCCCCGGCCGCGATCGCGGGATGATCTTCCAGCAGTACAGTTCGTTCCCGCATCTCACCGTGGTCGGCAACGTCCAGTTCGGGCTCGACCTGAATCATCGCGAACTCGGCCTGTCGCCGGCCGAACGCCGCGATCGCGCGCTGGCGCTGATCGAGCAGGTCGGACTGGCCGATCACCTGCGCAAGTACCCGCACCAGCTTTCCGGCGGTCAGCAGCAGCGGGTGGCGATCGCGCGCTCGCTGGCCATGGAGCCGCGCATCCTGCTCATGGATGAACCGTTCTCGGCGCTCGACGAGCCGACCCGCCTGGAAATGCAGCAGTTGCTGGTCGAGCTGTGGCACCGCGTCCATCCCACCATCCTCTGCGTCACCCACAGCATCGCCGAGGCGGTCTACCTGGGCGAACGGGTGTGGGTGTTCTCGCCGGCGCCAGGGCAGATCGCCTACGACCTGCGCGACGGCATCCCGCCCTCGCTGGGGGTGCCGCCGCTGGCGGCGCAGGAGGCAGCGGAATTCAAACGCGCGGTGCAGGCGGTGACCGATGCCTTCCGCACGGTCTGTGGCGACCGGGCGGTGCCGGCGTGAGCGCCTTGCCCAAGCCGGGCCTGGGCGACCTGATCGCCGCCGCCTTCAATGCCCGGCCGTGGAACATGCCGCTGCCCCCCAACTGGATCGCCCTCGCCGCCATCGGCCTGCTCGGCCTGGTCGAGCCGTCGGCGTGGTTCATCGGCGCCGGCCTTGAAGTCGCCTACCTCGCCTGGCTGATGCACAGCCCACGCTTCCGCGCCACCGTCTTCGGCCGCGCCGCCGCCGTCGAGGACCGCGCCTGGCAGCGCCAGCTCGAACAGCACCTGGCGCGCCTGGCCAAAGGCGACCTGCAGCGCTACCGCGCCCTCGCCGAGCGCTGCCAGGGCGTGCTCACCCGCCAGGGTGGCGGCGAAGCGCAGGCCCTGGCCGCGCAATCCGACGGCCTCAGCCGCCTGCTGTGGATCTACCTGCGCCTGCTCGGCGCCCGGCGCACGCTCAGCGCCATCACCGAGGACGGCGATGAGGAGCGCAAGCGCCTGGCCGCCAAGTCGAAGACGCTTGAAACCCAGCTCGCCGGCAGCGGCCTCGGCGACGACCTGCGCAAGAGCCTGTCTGGCCAGCTCGACATCGTGAAGAACCGCCTGGCCAAGCGCCAGGAGGCCGGCGACAAGCTCGCCTACCTCGACGCCGAATTGGCGCGCATCGAGGAGCAGGTCGAACTGATCCGCGAGCAGGCGGCGCTGGCCAGCGACGCTGCCAGCGTCTCCAACCGCATCGACGAGGTCGCCGCCACCCTCGGCGGCACCACCGACTGGTTGCGCGAGCAGAGCCGTCTCGCTGGCGAGGTCGAGGATCTGGTCGGCACGCCGCCGCCGCTGCTGCTGGGCACGCCGCCGCAGTCGACGCCCCGGATCACGGAAGGCGGCAGCGCATGAGCCTGATCGACCGCCTGCGCCGCCTCGGCGGCACCCTGGGCATCGTCCACGTCCCCGGCGTTGGCGCGCCGGCACCGGCGCCGGGCCCGGCCAAGCTGGTCATGCGCGTGGTCAGCCTCGCCGATCTTGCCGCCGCCATGCCGGCCCCGCGTCCGGCCACGGCCGTGCTCGCCCGCAGCGCCGCCGAGATCTCCGGCGATCCCACCGCCACCTCGGCCTGGAACGCGCCGCGCCTGGCTGGCGCCCTGCGCGAACCGCCCTTCGCCACCTTGACCGGCGACGAGTTGCGCGCGCAGCTCGTCGCCCATCTCGCCGCCGCCGGTGTCGCCGCCGAGCAGGTGGTCGCCGACGCCCTCGCCCGCGACCACGCCATCGACACCGCCGCTGTCGACCTGCGCGCGCAACTGGTCGCCGCGCGCTCCACCCGCGCCGCCCGGCGGGGAGAACTCGACGCGCAGCTCGCCGCGCTGACCAGCGCACGCGCCGCCCTCGACCACGCCGACAGCGCTGACGCCACCGCCTGGGCGGCGTGGTGGCAAGGCAAGCGCGCGGTCGAAGAGGATCTCGCCCGCGCCATCCGTCCACTCATCGACCGTCCGCTGGTCAGCGTCGACGAGGCGGTGCCGCCACTGGGGTAGCAGGCCGCCCGCCGCGACATCCCGCCCGTCGGCCTGGTTTGCTGGCAGCCGGCATGCGGGTCGGGCTGCGCCATGCCACTCGTGGAAAGGTCGCGGCGCGCTCCGCAGCGATCGATTGCCCTTGCACCACCCGCGCGAGGTCGAATAAATCGCGGCGTTCACGGGCGACTCAGCACAAGGATCAGACATGGCCGACGAGCAACAGCCAGGCGCCGGACTCACCGGTCTGGGCAAATTCATCACCTTCGTGCTCATCGCCGGGCTGATCGCCATCGGCGTGTGGGTGTTCCAGAAGGGCCGCACGCCGCCTCCGGGTCCGGCCACTGGGACGGTGGCCACGCCTGCCGGCGGCAGCGATACGTCGACGTCGCCGACGGGCGGCGACAAGCCCGCCGCTGGCGGCGTCGAGGCGGCGGACACCAAGTCGGTGACTACGGTCAGCGAGTACAAGTTCATCCCCGGCGAGCGCCTGCCTGCGGTCAAAGGCGTCAGCGCCTACGAATGGGACGACAAAGCCAAGATCCTGCGCTTCTCCTACAACGTCTGGGCCGGCTGGTTGCCGGTCATCGCCGCCAACAAGGGCGTCAAACCGAATCCCGACAGCGTCTTCGCCAAGAAGTACGGCTTCCAGGTCGAACTGGTGCTGATGGACGATCCGGTCCTCGCCCGCGATGCCTTCGCCGCCGGCAAGGTGCACACGTTGTGGGGCACCGCCGACATGATGGTGCTGTTCGCGCCCGAACTCGTCCGCGATTCACGGACGGCGCCGCGCATCGTCCAGCAGATCGACTGGTCCAACGGCGGTGACGGCATCGTCGTGCGCTCGAACGTGAAGACCGTGCGCGATCTCAAGGGCAAGACCGTCGTTCTCGCCAAGAACTCACCGAGCGAGTACTACCTGACCTCGTTGCTGCTGTCAGCCGGGCTCAAGCCCGCCGACATCAAGACCATGTACACCGCCACCGCCTTCGAGGCCTCGGCCGCCTTCGTCGCCGACAAGAGCAAGGCGATCAGCGCCTGCGTGTCGTGGGCGCCGGACATCTACAAGATCCCCGACAACATCAGCGGCACACGCGTCCTGTCGTCGACCGCCGACGCCAACAAGCTGATCGCCGACGTCTACGCCGTGCGCGCCGATTTCGCCAAGGACCACCCCGACATCGTCCAGGGCCTGGTCAACGGCATCTTCGAGGGCATGGACATGGTGAAGGCCGATCCCGCCGGCCCGAGCCAGTGGATGGCCGACGCCTTCGCCTTCCCGGTGGCGGACATCGTCAACATGCGCAACGACGCCCACACCACCAACCTCGCCGAGAACGTGCAGTTCTTCCTCAACGCCTCCAATCCGACCAACTTCGAACGCACCTGGAAGAATGCCGCCATCGTCTATCAGAAGCTCGGCAGCATCAACGCGCCGGTGCCGTTCGATCAGGTCATGGACTTCGGCTACGTGCAGAAGGCGCAGGCCTCGGGCGCCTTCAAGACCCACAAGGACGAGAGCGTCGCATCCTTCACCCCGGGCCCCATGCGCACCGGACCAGGCGCCGAGGCGCCGATCCTGACCCAGACCATCCGCATCAACTTCTATCCCAATTCGCCCAACCCGTTCGAGCCGGCCCGCGACGAGTTCGGCAACGTCCAGACCGGCAAGCTCTACGACCCCAACGTCAACGCCACGCTCGAGCAGGTCGGTCGCCTGGCCGGCCAGTTCGCGCGCGCAGTGATCCAGGTCGAAGGCCACACCGACGGCAGCATGAAGGACCGCATCCCCTTCGCCGAGGTCGAGAAGCTGTCGCGCGAGCGCGCTGATGCGATCAAGCGCGCCCTGGTCGACAAGTTCAAGTTCGATCCCGACAAGTTCGTGGTCAAGGGCATGGGCTGGAAGGCACCCTTCGATGCCGCCGATCCAAGCAACCATGCGCTCAACCGCCGCGTCGAGATCGCGGTGTACCCTCCCGAGAGCAAGTAACCGACGCTCGCGACCTTCGGACTCTCGGACCCCCGGACGCCAACAAGGACCGCCATGTTCCGCCGCATCGCCAACATCTTCAAAGGCTTCCTCAGCCTGTTCATCTCCGGCATCGAACGGCAGAACCCGGAAGCCCTGCTCGAAGTCGAGAAGGAGAACCTGCGCGCGCAGATCGCCCAGTACAACCAGGGCCTGGCATCGCACGCCGGCCTGTGCGAACGGCTGATGGCGCAGGTCAAGAAGCTGGAAATCGAGGAGCGCGACCTGCGCGCGAAAACCGCCGCCCATCTCAAGGCCGGCAACCGCACCGCTGCCGGCCAGTACGCACTGCGCCTGCAGACGGTGACCCGCGAACTCGCTGAGAACCGCACCCAGCTCGCCCAGGCCGAGACCACCTACAAGGACCTGACCAAGGCGCGCGATGTCGCCATCAACGCCGCCCGCGCCAAGATCGAAGGCCTCAAGGGCGCCATCGAGGACATGAAGATGAAGCGCGCCATGGCCGAGATGAACGAGATGGCCTCGGGCATGATCTCGCAGATCGGTGGCGCTGGCGACACCCTCAACCGCCTGCACGAGATGGTCGAGGAGGAGCGCACCAAGGCCGCCGGCCGCGCCCGCGTCGCCAAGGACTCGATCAACATGAACGAGGTCAACGTCCAGGAGGGCGAGCAGGCCGCCCTGGCCGACATGGCCCTGGCCGACTTCGCGGCCAAGGAGGGCATGGTGCTCGACAATCCGGCCGCAGCGCCGGCGGCCCCGACAGCCACGCTCGGGCAGAAGAGCATGGGGCCGGGGGAGAAGGAGTCGGGGTGAGTTTGCTGTGCGCCAGAGCATCGGCCTGACCCTGTGGGCAGTGGTCATCCCGACCGCTCTCGTTCTGAAGTGGTACGGTCACGTGCCAGCATGGTCACCTCTGCCTGGAATCCCGACCATGAGCTGGTGCCTGATTCCTGGCGTGGTGGGAAGTGGCGTTCGTCGCCGGGTTTCTCCGCCTGAATTTGGCGATGCTGCTCGGTCCGCTCCTGATCTACGCGACGCTGGCCGACCGCTCATCGATTGGGGCGCGCTGGGGCAGCCCACGCGACGCGTCATCGCATTGCGCACGGATCGAATGAATTCCTGACCATGCCACCTGCTTCACCTCCCAGGGCGCCAGCGCCCCAGAGCCTTCCCACCTGGGCCGGCGAACTCATCGCCCAGTACGAGAGCGGCGCCGCCAGCCAGTTCATCTGCCACGGCAATGTCCACGACCGCATGGTGCTGAACCCCAGCGGCAATGCCGAGCTGGGCGATCTCACCGATTTCGTGGTGCGTGTGCTGATGCCGCGCTTCGACGTCGTACTCGGCTACGACCTCGGCAACGGCCTGCGCGTCGAGCGTGGCGGTGAGGTCTTCGCCAAGTGGCCACGCATCGGCAACGAGCCGCCGCAGCTGCCGCGCGAGCCGCGCGCGGCCATCGAACTGCTCACCCAGTACTTCCGCTACTGCGTCAACCTGCGCCGCCTGGGCAAGCCGGCGCCGCAGGTCGGCTGCCTGATCCATTCCATCGATCTGGTGGTGCCGGCGGCGATGCAGTCGAGTTATGAACTGAGCGCGCTGGCCAGTCTTATCCGCGACTGGGCCGGCGACGCCGATTACGCTGATCTCCACCTCGCCACCTTCCTGATCGCCGACAACCTCGCCGACCTGCATCCGCTGATCACCAACAACCCGCGCGCCGCCCTGGCCAAGATCCCCTTGCCCTCGGCCGAGGAGCTGGCGCGCGCGCTCGCCACCCTGCTGCCGCGCCATCCCATCGCGCTCGGCGCCATCCCCGATCTCATGCAACCGGCGGCGATGCTCGCCGGCGCCACGCTCAGCTCGATCGAATCGCTGCTCAAGCGCCGCGAGCACCTCGGTCAGCCCCTGGGCGACGCCGACCTGATGACGGTGAAGAAGCAGTTGGTCGAGAAGGACTGCGCCGGCCTGATCGAGTTCATCGAATCGAAACGCAGCCTCGATGACCTGCATGGTCAGGAGAAACTGAAGACCTGGTTGCGCCAGGACATCGCGCTGTGGAAGGCCGGCGATCTCCAGGCCCTGCCCATGGGCTACCTGCTGTGCGGGCCGGTGGGCACCGGCAAGACCTTCCTGGTCGAATGCCTGGCCGGCGAGGCCGGGGTGCCGGTGGTGAAGCTGAAGAACTTCCGCGACAAGTGGGTGGGCTCGACCGAAGGCAACCTCGAGAAGATCTTCCGGCTCATCCAGGCGCTCGGCCGCTGCTTCGTGTTCATCGACGAGGCCGACCAGGCCCTGGGCAAGCGCGACAGCGGCGGCAACGACGGCGGCATCGGTGGGCGCATCTACGGGATGATGGCGCAGGAGATGTCGAACACCCTCAACCGCGGTCGCGTCATCTGGGTGCTGGCGTCGAGCCGTCCCGATCTCATCGAGGTCGACCTCAAGCGTCCCGGCCGCATCGACGTCAAGATCCCGCTCTTCCCCACCACCACGCCGCACGAGAGCTTCGCGCTCATCCGCGCCCTGGCCAAGCGCCGCGGTCTGCTCCTGGCCGACGGCGACTTCGCGGCGCTCGAGCCGCTCATGCCGCTGCTGGTCACGCCGGGTGCCGCCGAGGCGATCGCGGTCAAGGCGTACCGCCTGTCGCGCACCGCCGGTCTGGGCGCGGCGGCGGCGCTGGCCCAGTGCCTGACCGGTTACCAGAGTCCAGTGGCGCCGGCGGTGATGGACTTCCAGATCAAGCTGGCGCTCGACGAGGCCAGCGACCTCGACTTCGTGCCGGAAGCGCTGCGCGGACGGATCGCGCGAAGCTGAGCGCATGGAGCCCTGGCAGGTCCTCGGGCTGCGCGAGGACGAGGTCGGCGACGCCACCGTGGTCAAGCGCGCCTACGTCCGGCTGCTGAAGCAGCACCGCCCCGACCGCGATCCCGAGGGCTTCCGCCGCATCCGCGACGCCTACGAGACGCTGACCGCGCAACTCGCCTGGCGCACGCGCCTGGGGTTGATGGTGGAGGCGCTTCCCGCGGCGGTGGCGGTAGCGGGAGAGGCGGTCGCACCGCGTGCGGTCTCCGTGGCGCCGCCGTCCCCCAACCGGCCGCCGGTTGCGGTCGCGCCGGTCGCAGCGTCTTCCCAGCTGGTCGTCATCCCCGCAGAGCAGTCGGATGGCGGTGGTGACCCTGCTGCAACCAGCCCTGCATCCGCTTCGTCAGCACCGCCTGATGTGGTGACGCCGGTCTCCCTGCCGGCCTTCGCGGCGCCGGTCCATCCGCCCGCTTTCGCGGAGCCCGCACCGTGGCTTCAGCCATCCGCGGAGCCGTCCGACCAGGCGTGGGAACCGCCACCGCCACCGCCCGACGACGACACCTGGTTCGCGCAGCGTCTGGCCGAGGTCAGCGCCGGCGCCGGCAGCCAGTCGGCGCTCACCGAGGCGGCGGCGCGCCTGGTGGCGGCAGCGACGACGCCGGCGGCGCGGCGTTCCACCGCTGATCGCCTGGCGGAAGCCTTGGCCGAGCACCCGGCCGTGCTGACGGCGGCGTGCAGCGACGACTGGCTGCTGGCGGCCTGGCAGGACGGCGGTGCCGGACCCCTGCTGGCGGTGATCGCGCACAGCGCCACCGCCGGCAGCGCCCAGCGCGCCGAGGAGTTGGCCACGCGGCTGGCCGGCCATCCCGGTCGCGAGGCCGAGCCGCAAGCGCTGCTGACCGTGGCCAACGCACTCGCACTGTGGTCACCGACGCTGGCGCTGCGCCTGGCCAACGACGCCTTCCGCTTCCTGCCCTCGGCGCTGCGCGGCGCGGTCGAGCGCATCGAGGCGCACGCCGCGGTCGGCGCCGACATGCAGGGCTGGCCGTTGGCGCTGCGCGTCGCGGTCGCCCGCTCGCTCGATGCCGGCAGCCTCAGTCCCGGCGTCGCCGTCGACATCCGCCGCCGCCTCATCCACCTGCCCACCGGCAGTCCGCTGCGCGCCGCGCTGCGCCAGCGCCTGCCCGCCCTGCGCCAGGCGCCGCCGGACCTCGCGGCCGCGCCGCAGCGCTCGCGCGTGCAACTTCCCAACGGCGTGATCGTCCTGCTGATAATGATGGCGTTGGCCATCGGTCGCGGCCTTCTCCGTTCGCCGGCCGCGCCGACCTCCAGCCGCACGACCGACGCCCAGACCGAGCACCAGGCGATGCTCGATCGTGTGCGCATGGTGATCGAGGATGGCGAGCGCCGGAGGCGCGAACGCCAGGCCGACGATGCGCGCCGTGGCGAGGCCGCGCTCCGCAGCGCCGAAGAGACGCAGGCCGCCGCCGCCTTCGCCCTGGCCGCGGCCCGTCGTCAGCGCGCCGCTGCGACCATCGCCATCCTGGTCACCCTGCCGGCCGCGGAGCGCCGCACCCGTATCGACGCCCTGGTCGCCGGCGCGTCGCCAGGCATGCACCGCGGCGGCGTCGAGCACCGCGGTTTGCTGCTCGCCCTGGCCGGCTCGATCGCCCTTGCCGATGACGAACGCGTCCTCGCCGCCCGCGCCCTCGCCGCCACCGGCGACACCGCTGCCCTCGCCGAGCTGGCCGCCCGCGACGACCTGCCGGATGCGGTGCGCGAATCGTTGCGGCTGCCGGTGGAGGCGCCGCCGCCGTGATCGCGTTGGCAGGTGCCTGACTGGTGGTCGCCGGTCAGCTTTGGTCCCAGGTTCATCGCCAGCAGCACCCGGGCCTCACCGCATGCTGGTCACCACCGGTACCACCCGATCACCGGCCATCCGAACAGCACGTCCTCGCGCTGCGCACCCTGCCCGATGTTGTGCACCACCAGTGGCCGTTGGCCATCGGCGCTGCGGCCCTCGGCGACCACGCCGATGTGCAGACGACCACCGCCGAGCTGCCACGCCACCACGTCGCCGACGCGGTAGTCGGCGGGCGTGGCGCTGATCGCCAGGCCCTTGCCGGCGCGGGCGAAATAAGTCTGGAGATTGGCGACGCGGCGGTGGTCGATGTGCGGATCGGGCCGCTTCAGATCCCACAACCGGGGATAGGCGGCGAAGTGCGCGGCCATGTCGTCGTGCACCGCCTGCTGAAGATCGACGCCGACCGCGCGCAGCGCCCGCACCACCACATCGGCGCAGACGCCGGTTGACGCCGGCACGTCGCCGCCGGGATAGGCGAGACGGACGTAGGCGGGATCGTAGGCGAGCGTGATGCCGACCTGCGCCTGTGCGGCGGCGGCGATGCGCGCACCGGTGGCGTCGGCCGGCTCGCCAGCGACCGCGGCGGCGATCAGCAACGCGCCGAGCAGCACCCGCGCGTTCACGTCCGTCGCGCCGCCACCCGCCACGCCAGCCGGGTCACGCCGGTGCCGGCGCGGGCGAGGGCGTCGATGAGGGCATGCTCGTGATGCTGGCGCAGTTCACCGAGCAGGACGCTGTTGGCCACCTCGATGGTCAACGTGCCGGTCGCGAAGCGCACCGGCCGCACCTGACGGCGGGTGCGCGCGTCGAGCACGCCGGCCATGGCGCCGGCGACGCGGGCCAGCCGGCGGGCGCGCTTCGCTTCGTCGCTGCCCAGCCACTGATCGACCAGCGCATCGATGGGCAGCGCGCAGCGGAAGCCGTAGCGCGGTTGCGCCGCGATGGCGCGATCACGTTCCGGACCAGGTGGCGGCAGGGGCCGGGGCATGGGCGGCAGGGTAGAGCGGGGACCGGGGGCTCAACCTGTGCGGTTGCGAGGGGGCGAGGGGCGCGAGGGGCGGGAAGGGCGCGAAGGGTGCGAGGGGAAGCGGTGAGGTGCAGGCCGCGCCAGCGGCGCGCCTGGGACCGCGCGCCGCTGGCGCGCTCGCAAGCGTTCCGTGCGCGCCAGCGGCGGGCGGTCCCAGGGGGCTCGCGCCCTCGCGCCTTCGCACCTCCGTACGCCGCACCACCGCACGCTCTCAAAACGTATTCGCCTCCGGCTCCACCCGCGGCACCGGCAGCACCTCGACGGTCCAGGCGGCGATGGCTTCGGCGGCGTCGGCGCGCTGGGCGCGGCGAGCCCAAGCGGCGGGGGTGGCGTGGTGGCGCTGGTCGACGGCCTTGGGGTCGGCGCCCAGGGCGAGCAGGGCGCGGACCGCGTCGATGCGGCCGGCGGCGGCGGCGCAGTGCAGCGGGGTCACGCCCCACTCGTCGGCCAGGCGCGGGTCGCAGCCGGCTGCGGCAAGGCGGCGGACGATGGCGGCGTCGCCAGCGCAGGCGGCGGCGTGCAGCACGCTGCGGCCTTCTTCACCGGGGGCGCGGCTGCGCTGCGCGGTCAGCGCCGGCTGTTCGCGCAGCAGCGTCTCGACCACGTCGGCGCGGCCGGCCAGGGCGGCGCTGGCGAGATCCCAGCGCGCGCCGCGCGCGATCAGATCCTGGCGGGTGCGGGCGTGCGCCTCGCCGGCGCCAGTTGGGAAGGAGGCACGCAGCGGCGTCCAGCCGTAGGCGTCCTCGGCATCGAGGGTGGCACCGCGCGCGATCAGCAACAGCGCCGCGTCGGGCACTCCGCGCGCCACCGCCACGTGCAGCAGGCTGCGGCCGGCGGCACCACGCCGGGTGACCAGGGCGGGATCGGCGACCAGCGCGCGCTCAAGGCCGGCGAGACCGCCGCTGGCGGCGGCCCAGGCGGCATCGCCGGCGTTGCCCAGGCGCGCCAGCAGCGGCCGGCCGGTGCTCGGATTCGCGCAGGTGTCGAGCGGGGTGAGGCCGTCGTTCTCGGGGCGCGCAGCGAGGGGATCGGCGCCGGCGGCGAGCAGGTGTTCGATGATCGCCGGCTGATTGACGCTGGTGGCCAGGTGCAGCGCCGTCCACGGCCGGCGGTCCCAGGCCGTCCACGGGCCCCAGGCGCGCGCCAGGGCGGGATCGTCGGCGAGCAGGGCGGCGACGCGCTCGGGCTCGTTGGCGATCACCGCCGCGAACAGCAGCGGCAGACGTTCGGCGGTATCCGTCCGCAGCGTCGTCGCCGGGACTGGCGGTGGCGCTGCCGGCGTCGGCCGGCGCAGCAGCAGGAACGCCAGCGCACCGGCCGCGATGGTGATCGCGACGCTGGCGGCGATCGTCCACAGCAGCAGTTCGCGCAGCGGCGTGCGGCTGGCCGCCGGCGTGGCGGGCAGCACCGGCAGGGCGGCGACAAAGCGCTGCACGGTGGCGATCAGGCTGGCAGGGGGCGGCTCGCGACCGTTGGCGGCGAACAGACCGGCGAGAACGTCGACCTCGATGTGCAGGCCCTTGGCGGCGAGGCGGGTGCGCAGGCGTTGCAGCGCGGCGGCATCCCGGCCGGTCGGGCAGGTGGGTGCCGTCGTCCCGGTGGCGGGCAGGACGTAGGCGGCAAGCAGGCGCGAGCGCTCCGCCGCGGGCAACTCGCCCAGAGCGTGATCGATGAGCGGTGCGACATCCGACCAGGCGGCGCCGCGGCTGCGGATGCGCGAGCTGTCGGCCAGGCTCTTGGTGCCCAGTTGGCACAGCAGCCCGAGCGCCTTGTCGGTGGCGATGCGGTGCACGCTGCCGGCCAGGCTGGCGGTGATCGAACGGGGATGCAGCAACACCTGCTTGAGCGCGGTGAAAGCGGCATCTTCGGCGAGGGCGCCGTTGTCGAGCAGGCGGTGGCACGCGCCGTAGGCCAGCCCGGCGTACCGGCGCGCCACCTCGCCGGCGACGGCGCGGTCGTAGTGCGCGACGAAACGATCCAGCAGCGCGCATTCGTCCAGCGCGGAGAGGTCGTCGTCGGGCAGGGGCTGTGGTGGGACGGTCATCGAGGGGGGAACGGGAGGGGGCGCGAAGGGGTGGGAGAGGAGAGGGAGAGCGGGGGAGAGGGCGACGCAGGGGCCGCGATGTGGTGACGGGTGAGACAGGCCGGCCCAGGATCACTACTCCCAGCGCAGCCGTCGTGCGTCGGCGATCTCCTGCTGCCGTCGCGCCGTGTCCCACCCGAGCCCGGGGCCGACCAGGGCGCCAGCGCGCGCCAGGGCGTCGTCATCGCAGCCGCCGAGCAGGAGCAGTGGCGTGCGTCGACGCAGCAGGTCGACCAGGCCGAGCGCCTGCTCGTGATCGACGGCGTGCAGCAGTTCCGCGGCGATGACGGGGTGGGCGGCGACCAGGCGCCGCGCCTTCGCCGGATCACCGGCGACGCGTGTGAGCACGGCGTCGAGATGGGCGCCGTAGCGGCCGGGCAGCGCGGCGGCGGTGGTGGCGTCGATGCCCAGGGCACGGGCGCGGGCGGCCTGGCGCGGTGCCCACTCCGCCCACGGCGCCGACGGGCACCAGGGGAACGGGCGGTGCGCGGTGAGCGACGGACCCAGCCGCCGACGCAGCGCACTGCCGACGCGGTCGACGGTGCGCACGGCCTCGACGCGCGCCGACGTGAACTTGCCGCCCAGCGGTACCAGCAGGCCAGGCGCAGGCGCGAGCAGTTCCCATTCCCGGCTCGCCGCCGAGGCGGCGGCGCCACTGCGCAGCAGCGTGCGCAGGCCGGCGAAGGCGCCGCGCACGTCGCGGGCGGTCCAGCCCAGGCCGGGGCAGCGGGCGGCGACCGCGATCAGCAGGTAGTCGACCTCGGCGGTGGTCACCACGGCGGCGTCCGGCTCGCCAGCGTGGTCGGTGTCGGTGGTGCCGACCAGGGTGGCGCCCTGCCAGGGCAACAGGAAGAACACCCGACGGTCCTGCGGTGCGCTCAGGGTCAACGCCAGCGGCGCGCCACCCGGGACGCCGCTGGCCGTCATCAGGGGCGGCAGCGGCGGCAGCACCAGGTGCACACCCTTGGTCAGGCGCACGGGCAGATCGAGCCCGGTCAGCCCGCGGTTCCACGCCGCCGCGGCCGCCACCGTGCAGTGCGCACGCACGCTCATCGTCGCGCCGCTGAGCGCATCGACCACCTCGGCGCCCTCGACCGCGCCGCTGGCGCCGCGGCGCAGGGTGACGGCTTCCACTCGGTTGACCGCCACCGCGCCGGCGGCGGCGGCGCCGGCGGCGATCTCCAGGGTGAAGCGCGCGTCGTCCTCGGCGGCATCGCTGTAGGTGAAACCGCCGCGCAGCCCGTGACCTTCCAGCCACGGACAGCGCGCCTGGATGGCAGCGGCATCGACGTGCGCGAAACCCGGCGTCGCCGGCCTGGCGCCGGCCAGGCGGTCGTACAACCACAACCCGGCGGCGAGGGCCGGCACCGGCACGCGCGCGTCCGGCCACAACGGCAGCAGGAAGCGCCGCGGCTGCACCCGGTGCGGTGCCAGGCGCAGCAGGCGGCCGCGTTCGCGCAGCGATTTCGCGACCAGGCTGAACTGGCCGTATTCGAGGTAGCGCAGCCCGCCGTGGATCAGCTTGGACGACGCGCTCGACGTGCCCGCCGCCCAGTCGCTGCGTTCGACCAGCGCCACGCGCAGTCCGCGCAGCGCCGCGTCATAGGCCGTCCACGCGCCGGTGATGCCGCCGCCAATGACCAGGAGGTCGAACACGCCATCGGCCAGTGCCGTGGCTGAGCGCTTCACTGCCGGGTCCTGGGGCGCCGGGCGGTGCGCCCGCGGACGCATCGGCGGACGCCACGCACCAAACCCACCGGATCGTCGCCGATGACGCCATCGACGCCGGCGGCGAGGACGCGGCGCAGGTCGGCAGTGCGGTTGATGGTGTAGGTGAACACGCGCAGGCCGGCGTCGTGGCAGGCGGCGACCAGGGCGGGCGTGATGGCGCGCTGGTTGAAGTCGGCAGCCCAGCACTGGGCATGACGCGCGAGCCAGGTGGCCAGGCGGCGCGGGCGGGCATCGCAGTTGCGCACCAGGCGCAGACCGGGGTCGAGGCGATGGACGAGGTCGAGCGCTTGCGGACTGAAGCAGAGGATGGCGACGCGGTCACGGCAGCCGGCGGCGCTGACCGCCGCAACCACGGCGCGACCCAGGGCGCGCAGGTGGGCGGCGGCGCCGCGGCCGGGATTGGGTTTCAGTTCCAGCAGCAGCGTGGTGCGCGGCGTCACTGCGCGCAGCAGCCAGTCGAGCGTGGGCAGGCGTTCGCCTGCGAAGCGGGGATGGAACCAGGCGCCGACGTCGGCGGTCTGCACGCGCGCCAGCGTCTGGCGGGCGATCGGCTGCGCGCCGCCGCCGAAGCGGCGCAGGTCGGCGTCATGGCAGACCACCACCGCGCCGTCGGCGGTCAGGCGCAGATCGCACTCGATGGCGTCGGGCCGGGCACGCAGGGCCGCGCGGAAGGCGGCGGCGGTGTTCTCAGGGCAGCTGGCGCTGGCGCCGCGGTGGGCGATCACCCAGGGACGCGCGCGCGCAGGTGAATCAGGCATGACGGGAAGCTACCGCAGGGCAGGCGGCGGCGCGGCCGCAATCGGCGTTTCTCGTCGCAGTCTGCTAGCCAGAGATCAACCGTCGGCAGGTGCGCGCGGCTTGGCCGGATCGGCGGGTGCCGCCGGCGCGGCATCAGGCGGGGTGGTGCCCGGCACCGGGCCAGGCGGCGGCAGGCCGTCGCTGGACGGGGCCGGACGGATCACCGCGGGCGCCACGTCCGGTGCGGTCGCCGCCGGTGCTGGGGTCGCGATGGCCGGCGCCGGTGTCGTCCCGGGTACCGGTTCGAGTGCGGGCTGGATGCGCATGTCGCGCACCGCCTCGACTTGGCGTTCCCAGGTCTGGTAGTTCTGACGTTTGAGCACGATGACCAGCGGCCGCTTGGGCAGTTGCAGGATGAGCGGCGTGGTGCCGCGGAATTGGCCATCGATGACGACGTCGGCGTTGCGGGGGTCGGAATCGATCGTCACCGGCACCAGTTCGTAGGTCGCAGCCGGCTGCCCCAGCCCTCCGCGCGTCGGCGTGTTGGCCAGGGCGACCTGGTTGTCGAGCAGCCCCTTGAGCGCTCCCAGGCAGTGGTCGATCGCCTCCCACGCAGCCAGGCTCTCGGGCGTCGATTCGTCCATCATCTGCTTGGGCTTGGGCCGCACCGTCGCCGCGCCTCTGCCGACCTTGTCGAAGAGCAGGCGACCGTCGACATCGAGACCGCGCATGCGCACCAGGGCGATGGCCTGGTCCTCGGTGCCGGGGGCGCCGCGTTCCCGGCGCAGGTCGGTGACCTGGGTGAGCACCACCAGATGGGCCCCGGTGGTGGAGGGCACGCGACCGCGCTCCCATTCCGGCGAGGCCGAGTCGGGCAGCACCTCGCCGACCCGGCCGCTGGCGTCCGCGAAGACGGCGTCGATGCGCTGGGCCATGCGGTAGGGCAGGTCGAGGCGCGCCGCGGGATGCGCCTCGGCGAGGGCGCCGATGGCGGTCGGCGCGAACAGCACCAGGCGCTTGCCGGCGACCTCGGCCTTGATCGGGCCGGCAGCGGCGGCGGGCCCGCGCGTCCCGCCGGTCGGCGTCTGCGCCGTGCCCGCGTCGGTGGGCGGATCCCAGCGATTCACCGCGCGCGGCGTGCAGCCGGCGATGATGACCAGCGTGGAGGAGGCGGCGAGCAGGGTGCGGAGCATGCGCGGGAGCGTAGAGGGATGGACCGGGGTGGCCAGCGGCCGCCCGCCTGCTCGCGATCGGCGAGCATCCCCTGCCTTTCAAGGGGGCAGGGCCGAAGGCCGGTTGGTTGGGGGCGCGAGCCGGCGTTGAGCGCCCCCAACACCGGCATCGGTCGGTTTCCGTGGCGATGGATCGGGAGATCGCCAGCCTGCTGCCGTTGCTCCTGGCCTGGTCGCGACCCGCCCCTGCGACTCTGTCCTCCCGGATCGCCCCTGATCGCCCTCATGCCGAACCGCGCCTGCCCCATCGTCCTCCTCCTCGCTGCGCTGGCCCGGCTGGTCGCGGGAGAGAGCGCCCTGCCGCCGGGCGTGGTCAACAGCCAGAAGCCTGGCGATGTGCCGAGCACCCCCGCCGAGTCGCTCGCCCTGATCACCGCGGCGCCCGGCTTCACCGTCCAACAGGTGGCGGCCGAACCGCTCATCGCCCAGCCGATCGCGCTGACCTTCGATCAACGTGGGCGTCTGTGGGTGGCGGAGAGTTTCTCCTACAAGGGCTATGTCGGCGGGTCGTGGTCGGACGACGCCAAGGATCGCATCAGCATCCTCGAAGACCGCGATCAGGACGGGCGCGCCGAGGTGCGCACGGTGTTCACCGCCGAAGCCAGCCGGCTGTCAGCCCTGGTCTGCGGCTACGGCGGGGTGTGGGCGTGCATGGCGCCCAACCTGGTGTTCATCCCCGATCGAAATGGCGATGACCAGCCCGACGGTCCTCCCGAGGTGGTGCTCGACGGCTTCGAGTTCACCAAGGCCGGGCATCGCCTGGTCAACGGTCTGATCTGGGGTCCGGACGGTTGGCTGTACGGCCTGCACGGCATCCAGGGCATTTCCCAGGTCGGCGTTCCGGGCAGCGGCCAGCGCCTGCGCCTCGCCGGAGGCGTGTGGCGCTACCATCCCGTGCACAAGCTGGTCGAGGTGGTGTGCGAGGGCACGGTCAATCCCTGGGGCCTCGATTTCGACGATCGCGGCCAGGCCTTCATGTGCGGCGTCGTCCTGGCGCACCTGTGGCACGCCATCCCCGGCGCGCAGTTCGAGCGCCGCTACGGCCAGAACTCGCTGCCCAACAGCTACGAACTGATGAAGGCCTGCGTCGACCACCAGCACTACGCCGGCGGCGCATGGGATCGCGCCCGTGCCGGCAAGGTCGTCGACGTCGCCGGTGGCGGGCACGCCCATGCCGGGCTGGTGGTCTACCAGGGCGACGACTTTCCGGCCAACTTCCGCGGCGGCATCTTCATGGGCAATCTGCACGGCCGCCGGCTGAATCTCGACCTGCCGGTGCGCCAGGGTTCCGGTTTCACCGTCAGCCACGGCGCCGATGAACTGCTGCGCTCGGCGGATCCGTGGTTCCGCGGCGTCGCGCTCCAGCTCGGGCCTGACGGCGCGCTGTGGCTGAGCGATTGGGCGGATCTCGGCGAGTGCCACGACATGGATGGCGTCCACCGGGACAGCGGCCGCATCTACCGCCTCAGCCACGCCGCCAAGCCGCCGCCGCCCGATCTCGATCTCGGCAAGCTCGACGACAGCGCGCTGGTGGCGCTGCACCTGCATCGCAACGAGTGGCAGGTGCGCACCGCCCGCCGGCTGCTCTGCGAACGCGCCGCCGCCGGCCGTCCGCTCGCCGCCGCCCACGCCGCGCTGCGTGCGCAGTTCGCGGACCAGCCCGACTGCGGGCGCAAGCTGCGCGCGCTGTGGACGCTGCACGCCACCGGCGGCATCGACGAGGCCGGACTGATGGCGCTGCTTGGCCACGGCGAGGCCGATGTGCGCTACTGGGCGGTGCGCCTGATCGGCGACGGCGCCGCGCCGTCGGACGCCGCGCTGACCGCTCTCGCCCGCCGCGCCAAGGACGACCCGGCCCCGCTGGTGCGCCTGGGACTGGCCAGCTTGCTGCAACGCCTGCCGGCGGCGCGGCGTTGGGACATCGCCGAGGCCCTGGTCGCGCACGCCGAGGACGCCGACGACGCCAACCTGCCGCTGATGTACTGGTACGGCTTGGAAGCGGCCGTCGCCGCCGACGCCGCGCGCGCGCAGCGGCTGATCGCCACCTGCGCCATCCCCAAGGTGCGCCAGTTCATCGTTCGCCGCCTGGCCAGCGGGGATGGAAAGTAGCACGCCGACGCTGACGACCGGCACGACCTGACCACCCGGTGGGCGTGCTGTCCGTTGACTGTGCGCTGCGTCTATGGGTTGGTTTTCATGGCGGTGCAGCGCGGAATCGCCACCCTGGTGCCGTTCCAGCACGCTTGGTCGCGACCTGCCCAGGTGCGACTGCTTCCACCCGGATCACCCATGCCGACCCGCACTCTCACCATCGTTCTCGTCCTCACCGCGCTGGCCCGGCTCGCCGGCGGTGAGAGCGCTCTGCCGCCGGGCGTGGTCAACAGCCAGAAGGCCAGCGATACGGCGAGCACCGCCGCCGAGTCGTTCGCCAAGCTCACCGCGGCGTCCGGTTTCAAGGTCCAGCAGGTGGCAGCTGATCCGCTCATCGCCCAGCCGATCGCGCTGACCTTCGATCAGCGCGGACGGCTGTGGGTGGCGGAATGCTTCTCCTACAAGGGCTATGTCGGCGGGGCGTGGTCGGGCGAGGCCAAGGATCGCATCACCATCCTTGAGGACCGCGACCAGGACGGGCGCGCCGAGGTGCAGACCGTGTTCACCGCCACCGCCAGCCGGCTGTCCGGCCTGGTCTGCGGCTTTGGCGGGGTGTGGGCGTGCATGGCGCCCAATTTGGTGTTCATCCCCGACCGCAATGGCGATGACAAACCCGACGGCCCGCCCGAGGTGGTGCTCGACGGTTTCGATTCCGGCAGCGCCGGGCACTGCCTGGTCAACGGTCTGATCTGGGGGCCTGACGGCTGGCTCTACGGCCTGCACGGCATCCAGGGCACCTCGCAGGTCGGTCCTCCGGGTGGCAAGCGCGTGCGCCTCGCCGGTGGCGTGTGGCGCTACCACCCCGTGCGCAAGGTGGTCGAGGTGGTGTGCGAGGGCACGGTCAACCCCTGGGGCTTCGATTTCGACGACCGCGGCCAGGCCTTCATGTGCGGTGTCGTCCTGCCGCACCTGTGGCACGCCATCCCCGGCGCGCAGTTCGAGCGCATGTACGGCCAGAACTCGCTGCCCAACAGCTACGAGCAGATGAAGACCTGCGCCGATCATCAGCACTACGCTGGCGGCTCGTGGGATCGCGCCAACTCGGGCAAGAGCGTCGATGCCGCCGGCGGCGGCCACGCCCATGCCGGACTGGTGGTCTACCAGGGCGACGATTTTCCGGCCAACTTTCGTGGCGGCATCTTCATGAACAACATCCACGGCCGTCGGTTGAATTGCGACCTGCCAGCGCGCAAGGGTTCCGGTTTTGCGGTCAGTCACGGCGCCGATGAGCTGCTGCGCTCGTCCGATCCGTGGTTCCGTGGCGTCGCGCTCCAGCTCGGGCCCGACGGCGCGCTGTGGCTGAGCGACTGGGCCGATCTCGGCGAGTGCCACGACAAGGACGGCGTCCACCGCTCCAGCGGCCGCATCTACCGACTCAGCCACGCTGCCAAACCGCCGCCGCCAGATCTCGACCTCGGCAAACTCGACGACCTGGCGCTGGTGGCGCTGCACCTGCATCGCAACCAGTGGCAGGTGCGCACCGCCCGCCGGCTGCTCTGCGAGCGCGCCGCCGCTGGTCGTCCGCTCGCCGCCGCCCACGTCGCGCTGCGCGCGCAGCTCGCCGATCAGGCTGACTGCGGGCGCAAGCTGCGCGCGTTGTGGACGCTGTACGCCACCGGCGGCATCGACGAAGCCGGGCTGGTGGCGTTGCTCGGCCATGGCGAGGCCGATGTGCGCTACTGGGCGGTGCGCCTGCTCGGCGACGGCGCGGCGCCGGCGGATGCCACCCTGGCCGCGCTCGCCCGCCGCGCCAAGGAGGATCCGGCCCCGCTGGTGCGCCTGGGACTGGCCAGCCTGCTGCAGCGCCTGCCGGCGGCGCGGCGTTGGGACATCGCCGAGGCCCTGGTCGCGCACGCCGAGGACGCCGGCGACGCCAACCTGCCGCTCATGTACTGGTACGGCCTGGAGGCCGCGGTCGGTGCCGATGCCGCGCGCGCGCAAAAGCTGGTCGCCACCTGCGCCATCCCCAAGGTGCGCCAGTTCATCGTCCGCCGTCTGGCCAGCGGAACCGGCCAGAAGCCCGCCGGCGAGGATGACGACTGAACCTGACAACAGCAGACGGCTGCTGGCGGCTGGTGGACAGCTACCGGCTGCTATCGGCTGCTAGCGGCTGACCGCCGCCCACGTGCCGCTGCGCGCCGAAGCGTAGGCCGCCTCCATGATCAGCACGCTATCGACGATGGCGTCGAGGTCGGTAGCGATCTCGTCGGCGGTGACGCTGCCGTTGATGATGCCGATCAGGCGATCGACGCCGACCGGCCGCGTCGTCGCCGGCAACAGTGGCGCCACGACGCCGCGCGGCCGGGAGGTGACGTAATCCTTGCCGTTGTGCCACAGCGCCTTGTCGGCGCCGACCACTTCCAGGCCGCCGATGCCGCCGGTCTGCGTCCACGCGGCCTCGACGGTGCCGAGCACGCCCGACGCGAATTCGAGATGGGCGATGCCGAAGTCGTCGGCCTCGGGGTAGATGCCGCTGTGGTTGCCGATCGTCGCCCACACCCGCTGCACCGGTCCGAACAGCGTGCGCAACAGGTGCACGGCGTGCGTGCCCATGTCCATGAAGGCGCCGCCGCCGGACAGTGCGGGCTGGTAGAACCAGTTGAGATCGGGGTTGTCGAACCAGCGCCCATAGGCGGCCTGATGAGCGTTGCGGAAGCGCACGCGGGTGATGCGGCCGAAGACGCCGACCGCCAACTGTCGCGCCACCGCCTGCATGGCGCCGCCGAAGGGCTGGAAGTAGCCGCACATCAGCTTGGTGCGGTGCTGTCGCGCCAGGTCGCGCGCCTCCAGCGCATCGGCGCTGGTGGTGGCGAGCGGCTTCTCGCAGAACACCGGCTTGCCCACCGGCAGGGCCTTGCGCAGCAGCGGCAGGTGGCGGGTGTTCTCGGCGCAGATGATGAAGCCATCGACGGCGGGATCGGCGAGGACGCGATCGATCTCGCCGACGAAAGGCGCCTTGAACTGCTCAGCGTAGCGCCGGCCGCGATCGGCCACGTCATCCCAGATCGCGGCGATGGCGCGCCCGTCGGTGCCGCGCGCGAGATTCTCGAGGAAGCCCTTGGTGTGGATGTGGGCGGTGGAGAGGACGGCGATCCGGGGCATGGCGGCTCCTGGGGTGCGGCCGGCGGCAGGACGGGCGGCCATGCGATTGCTCCAGTACGCGATGTCCAGGGGGAAGGGCGTGCCGGGTGAGAGGGGCGTGAAGGGCGCGAAGGGCGCGAGGTGAGGGTGGATCCTGCGGCGCCCGGTGGTCAGACCCCTTCGCGCCCTTCGATCCCTTCGCGCCCTTCGATCCATTCCCCTCTACAAGCCCGTCCTCGCCGTGGTTTGCCTGTCGCCAAGGTCCGCAGTACCCTCCGCCATGCTGCGCACCGGCCTGCTCGTCGTCCTCGCCGTCCTGGTCAGCGCCGGTGAGCCGCCGCTGCCGAAGCCGGACATTCCCGATCCGATCGGACTGGGTGAGCGCCTGGCGCTGATCGACCACCTGCGCGGCCTGGGCGCCACCGTGCCCGCCGGCGCCACCTACGAGGAGCTGGTCGCGCTGTACTGGCAGCGCCAGGCGGCGGTGCGCCCGGCGGTGGCCGACGACGACGCCCTCACCACCGATCGGCGGCGTCGCCTGCGCGCCGAGCTGAAGGAACGCCACGGCATCGTCGCCGCGGAGGACGCCAACGAGGACGAGTTGCGCGCCAGCCTGGTACAGGCCCGCGAAGGCCGGGCGCGCGCCGGCCTCGAACAGGCGGTGGAACGCGGCGACCGCCGCGACCGCCCGCGCAGCGTCGACGAGGTGCAACGCCACGCCGCCAGCGATCTCGCCGACCACACCGACCGCCTGACGCGGCTCGACCGCGAACTGGCGGCCCAGAACGAACGCGCTCCCGCTCTCGAAGTCCGCCGGGCCAAGCTGCACGCCGATCACGCCACCGCCAACGCCGAGCTGGCGCGTCTGGTCGCAATCGCCGAGGCGGCGAAGCGCAAGCAGGACGACGCCGACAAGGCCGCCGACAAGGGCAGGGACACCGCCAACCGCACCGCAGCCAAGGCTGCCGGCGAGGCCGCCAAGAGCGCGACCGCCGCCGCCGAGCGTCAGGCCGAACTGGTGCGCGCCCTCGCCAGCGATCACGACGCGGTGGTGCGCGAGCAGCAGAAGCTCACCGCCCGCGCCCAGGACATCGACGCCCAGAAACGCGTCGCCGAGCGCGCCATCGCCGCGATCGGCACGGCCGCCAATGCCGCCGCCCGCGAGCTCGCCAGCGCCGCCGGTCCGGCCGCGCTGGCGCCCACCGACGCCAACGCGCTGGCCAACCGGCTGCGCCAAGCGGTGGTGCTGGTGGCGGTCGAGGACCGCGGCGCCGGCAGCGGCTTCGTGGTCAGCGCGCGCGGCCACATCGTCACCAACGCCCACGTCCTTGGCGACGCCCCCGGCCGGGTGGTGGCGCTGTGGGACGCTGGCGCCGGGCGTAAGCCGGCCCGCCTGCGCGTGGTGCAGGTGGCCAAGGCCGATGACCTCGCCCTGCTGCAGATCGACGGCGACGCCGTCGGCCTCGAACCGCTGGCGCTGCGCGAAGGCAGCGATCTGACCACCCCGCTGATCGCCGCCGGCTTCCCCCTCGCCGCCGGCGTCGCCAACGCGCTGGGCACTGCCGCGAGCGACATCGTGCTGTCGCGCGGAACGCTCACGGCGCTGCGCCGTCACGGTCAGGTGGTGCAGTGGCTTCAGCACGACTGCGCCATCGCCAGCGGATCATCGGGCGGGCCGGTGGTCGACGCTGCCAGCGGCGCCGTGCTCGGCGTCAACACCATGGTCCTCGATTTCAAATCCGACGAACGCACCGCTGGCGCCAAGGTCAACCTGGCGGTGCCGACACGCACCGTGCTCGACCGCTTCGCGGCGTTCCTGGCGCCTTGAGCGGTTGAGAAAAAACCGACCGGCGGTCTGGGCCGGTCTCGGCGGCATCCGCGGCGTTGCGCTCCGCTCACGATAGCGCTGCTCCGGCGTCTTCTTTAGATGCAGGAGCAGGACTTTCTCCTCATTTCGACAACGCCGGAGATGCCATCCGAGCCCGAGCCAGCGGAGGTCGCCGAGTGCGTCGCCCCCGCCGTAGTCCTGACATCCGAGCAGCGAGCCGTCCTGGAAGCATTGTCCGCCGGTCGACGCACCGAGGTGCGCATGGTCCAGCGTGCCCGCATCGTTCTGCTCGCCGTGGTGGCCGATGAACGGGCAGGAACGGATTGAACAGCGTGGACACGGACGCAGGGTGGCGCTTCGGGAGCACGCCATGACCGGTCGCATCGAGCAGACTCTTTTCCTCGAAGCCACTCCGCAGGATCTCTGGCGATTGGGCAACGTCGCATCGGCACGCCTCGACCGCGTGCGGGTTCCTCCCCTCAAGCCCGGTCAGGAACCGGACGTGACGGTGTTCTATAAGCAGGAACAGGGACAGGAGGTGATGTGGGTGCGCGCCATGCTCGGGGGCGTCTCCACCTTCAGCCGCATTCATCACCGACTGGCCGGCAAGCATTGGTGGCCGATCCCGGAGAGGACGCCGATTCCATTGGAACTGGTGGTGAAGCGCGATGGCGGCGACCCCGTGCACTTTTCATTGGCGCCGCGCTTCGAGATGCCCTTTACCAGCTATGAGCATGCGCTGTGCGTGCTGATGATCGCTGCGCGTCCGGCATCTGCGCTTGATCGCGCGCGATCGGGGAAATGACATGCTCGTACTTAGCGATGACGATCAGCGCACGCTCATCTACGCGCTGCGCTTCAAGATCGCGAAATACGAGGAGATGGAGCAGGACCCGGGGTGCAGCGAGGATGACGCCAACGATCTGAAGAACGAGCGTGGGAAACTGCACGGACTGCTCGACCGCCTGGAAGGGGATTTCCGGTCACGGCTCGGACACCGGTCCTAGCTGCTCCTAAGGTCTGCCGCCCGATCCGCGGGCTTGTCCGCCTGCCGGCGATCAGCGTCCCGGCGGCGTCCCGCCACCGGACGGGTCGACCGGCGGCGCCCCGGCCGGCGGGCGTGTGGTCGGCGGACGCGGGGGGGCCCGGCGCCGCGGCACGATGATGGTCTCCTCGGTGCCGCCACCCCCGAGCAGCCGCTGCGCCTCGGCGCGGTAGTACATGCCGCCGAAGCCGAAGGCGTCCTGCGACGCGGCGCGTTGCAGCATCGCCATGACTTCCTCGGGCCGGTTCTCGGCGGCGGCGATCAGGGCGCGCACGTGGTCGTGCTCGGGACCATTGCCGAAGTCGTCGGCGATCTGCAGCGTGGTCTTGGCGGCGGCGAGGTCGCGCGCCGCCGGGTCATTGGCGCTGGCCAGGATCTGGGCCAGCGCGCGGTAGCCGGCCGAGTTGAGATCGTCCTCATCGAGCACGGCGTAGACCAGGTCGAGCGCGCGCTGCTGGTTGCCGGCGCCGGCGCAGGCCAGGGCGTGATCGATGTCGATGAGCATCTCACGCAGCGGTCGCTTGCCCTTGGAGAACTTCGGGCGACCTGGCGCCGCCTGGTCGAAGGCCGCGGCAGCCGCGGTGAAGGCATCGGGTCGTGAGCCGGCCAGGCGGGCGGCATTGAGCAGCACGCGGCCGCGGCAGAGCATCGTCCGCCAGTCGGTCGGCGCCTTGGCCAGCGCGGCATCGGCGTAGGCCAGCGCGCGCGTGGCGTCGTAGCGGTAGTTGATCGCGGCCAGGGCGGCGCTCATCAGTTCGTCGACGTTGCGCGGTTCGAGTTTCTCGAAGTAGGGCCGCCAGTCCTTCATCATGTCATCGGGCGAGACCCCGAAGGTGGCGGCGAAGTCGACGATGGGGTTGAGATTGCGCCGGCGGTTCTCGTAGAAGCCCTGTAGGAGATTGCGGTACTTGCCGTTGTTCGCGTAGAGCAGGAAGTAGGTGAGCGACCAGCCCTGCGGGTAGTACTCGACGGAATAGAAGTCGCCGCGGGTGCCGACCAGGTTGTTGAGCGACACGGTGCCCTCTTTGATCTGCTCCTGCAGGTGCCAGAGGCGGTCCCAGGGTACCGAGATGATGTTGAGCTTCTTGTCCTGGCGCTCGGCGAACTCCATGAACACCGCCATGCCTTCGTTCGACCACAGCGGCACGTCGCGGCCGTAGGACAGCTTGATCACCAGATGGGTGCATTCGTGGAAGAGCACGCCGAGGGTGCGGTCGATGCTGCCGGCGTAGAAGCAGCGGATGCCCGAGCGGTTGCCCAGGGTCCAGAAATAACCCAGGGTGCCGCCGCTGACCGGGATGCCGTCCATCGCCGACCCGCGCATGAACTGCTCCTGGGTGGCGTAGATCTCGAGCGGGATGACCGGCAGGCCACCACGCGGCTGGAAGATCTGCACCAGGGTGTCCATGCACGCCTCCATCGCCTGCGCCATCTCCTCGACCACGCGCGGTGCGGCGTTGCTCTTGATCTTGAAGTGGGCGGTGGTGAGTTCCCAGGCGTTGGACCAGTCGGCGCGCTGTCTGGCCATGTCGCGGAATTTCAGCTGGCGCTGCTGGGTGCGTTGCAGATCGGCCGGCGACAGCCAGCGGCCGAGATGGCGCGTCCAGCCTTTGGCCAGGTAGAGGGCATCGCCGGTCAGCCACTGGTCCTTGATCTTCTCGTGACCGAGCGCCTTGCGCGCCTGGATGTGCTCGGGATTCACGGCGATGACCTTCTCAAGCGCCTGCCGACTCTCGGCGGCCAGGCTCTGCGTGCCGGCCCACTGCGACAACCGGTACCAGCCCTCGGCGTCGCCGTCCTTCACCTGCGCCGAGCGCTGCCGCCAGGAGACCTGGGCCGGGCTTTCGGCCGGCGGCGCGGCGCCGATGGCCGGCGTTTCACCGGCGGTCAGCGCGACCGCGAGCAGGGTGAAGGCGAGGAGCAGGCGCAATGTCGGCATGGCGGCCTCGTGAGTGAGGCCGGGCTTATATACCACCCCAGCGGCCAGGCCATGCCGGGGTTGTAGACACTTCGGCGGGGCGGGGGGCGCGGGGGGTTTGGGATATTGCGCAGAAGGGGAGGTGACTGCGCGAGGTGAGGGAGGCGAGGTGACGACGCGAGGTGACAGCGCGAGGTGAGAGTGCGAGGTGACCACGCGAGGTGACAACGCGAGGTGACGACGCGAGGTGACGACGCGAGGTGACGACGTGAGGTGATTGCGGTCATGCCAGTTTTTCGCGTCCACTCGCGGCGGGGGCGGCTGGACTGCCTGGTTGGATGACCGTCGCGGAATCCCGCTGACGCAGGTCGCCGATGACGGCGACCCGTGCCGGAGGACCGGCACGCAGCGCGCAGGGCGCGCTGTGCTGACGCTCTCAGGGCGGGGCGCGGTTGGTCAGGTCGAGTCGCTGGGGCGGGGGGTTTCTGCCCGATCGGAGGTGGGGGGCCAGCTCAGGCCATAAACCCATATTCGTCTGCCTGCCGTTCGACATTGCTGGCGATCTTCTCGAACACCGCTTGGGGATCGGCGCCGATGCGGCGCATGTCGTCGGCGAGGCGGCCGCAGATCATGCCTTCGAACTTGCCGATCAGTTTGCGGCCGTGCAGGCGGTAGCGGATCTGCTCGGCGCGGGTGAAGCGGGCGGCCTCGCGGGCGAAGAAGAGGTGGCAGAAACGGTGGTGGCGCGCCTCATCCTTGAGGAAGCCGGCGAACAGCGCCTGCACTGGCGGCGACGCGGTGCTGGCGCGGAAGCAGGCGTAGAGGTGTCCGGCGATGATGTCGCAGATCTGGATGCCCCACAGCCACTGGTCGAAGCTGCCGCCGCGCATGATCAGCAGGTTGATGCCGAGCATCTCGCGCCACTCGGTCAGCGGGGTCGGCTCGGCGCGCAGTTCCTGGAAGACGCGGTTGAGCCCCTCCCAATGCCGCGCCTCGTCGAGCATCATCGCGTGCATGACCAGTTCGCTGTCGTGGTCGCCGGCCGCGCGCACCAGCGGCAGCATGGTCGCGCACGCCTGCATGGCGCCGCGCTCGCTGACCAAAAGCGGCGACAGCAGCGCGATCATACCGCGCCGCCAGTCAGGATCGCTGGTGCCCAGTTGGGCCCAGGGCAGCGCGCCGACCGACCACTGCTCTTCGCCGGCCTTGGTGTAGAGGCGGTAGAAGTTCTCGTCCCAGGTCGGCTTGAAATAGGTGAAGCCGTCCATGGTCACCGCCCGGCTCCACCGGAAGCGGAGGTTTCATGGTCGGCGGAGCCGGGCCCCGGCCCCCCACGCACCATGGCGCGGCAACGTCTTGGGAAGAACAGGGGATGCCTCGCCATGGTGCTATGCCGGCCGAGGCGGCGCTGCGCTGAGCACGCGCAGCAGATCGCCGACGCGCTTGAGGTCGACCAGGTCGTCCTCGTCGACGGTGATGGCGAAGCGGTCTTCGAGCCGGCCGATGATCTCGAGCATGGCCAGGCTGTCGAGATGCAGGCTGGCCAGGGTGTCCTGCTCACCGACCACGGGCGCCGGACGCTTGGTGAACTCGCTGAGCGCAGCGGCGAAATCGGCGACGGTGACGGCAGGCATGGGCGGGGAGGATAGGCGGCCGGCGGGCGGGGAAAGGCCGCGCCCGTCCGGCGCCGGGTCAGCTCGTCCAGGGTCGCACGGCGAAGTCGGCACGCAGCCACCACGACCACACGTGCAGCACCACCGGTGCCCGACGCGCCAGAGCCCCGGCGGCGCGCAGCACGGCGCGGCGCAGGTAGACGTTGCAGGCGACATCGACCTCGGCATTGCAGTGGGCGATGTGCCCCTGGATGGCGTGAGCGGCGCGGCAGGCGGCCCAGAAGCCGCCACCGGCGGCGGCGCAGGCGGCCAGGGTCTCGGCCAGGCCGAGCACCAGGCGGTCACCGGTCCACAGTTCGCCCTGATCGATCCGCGCGCGATGCGCCGCGACATCGCCAGGCATGGACGGCGCCGGCGCCGCGCCCAGGGCATGCAGGGCGGCGTCGAACGCCAGCCAGCAGCGCAGCCGACGGGTGGCACGCACCGGCGCCAGGGACTGCGCCTGCGCCGCCCAGGTGTGCGCGTCAACGTCATCGCCGACCCCGCGCGCCGCCAGCGACAGCGTGAACAGCTCGCGGCTGGCGAGCGGCTCGCGCCCGCGTCCGCGGTCGAGCCAGGCCAGCGCCTGGGTCGGCCGACCGACGAGCATCCAGGCCTCGCCGACCATGCCCCAGCAGGGGCGATCAGCGCGCAGCTCCGGGCCATGCGCGGCCACCAGGGCGCCCACCCGTCCGGCATCGGGCCGTTCGCACAGGCCGCTGGCGATCCCGCCGAGCAGCGCGTCGGCGGCGAGCCCTTCCCGACGGACGAGTGCAGCCAGCCGCGGCCACACCCGCGCTGCCGGCGTGGTCAGCGCCCAGCTCGCGCCCCACGCCCAACACAGGCCTGCGGGTGGCTGCTCGCGCTCGATCGCCTCGTCGACGACCCGGCTCGCCTCGCCGCCCCAGCCCGCCTTGGTCATCGCTGTGATCGCCTGGTCGATGGCGTCGCCGGGCGGGTCGGCCTCGGCGCACAGCGCCGCCAGCGCGCTCACCGCCGCATCGCACGAACGCCGCAGCACCGCCAGGTCGACGCGCTGTTTGCGCATCCAGCCGCCGGGCGAGCGCTCGGCCATGGTGCCGAGCACCGCCTCGGCGGCGTCGAGTTCGCGATCGCGGCAGTGCAGATCGAAGAGGACGTTGCCGGCGAAACGGTAGTCGGGGTCGAGCGCCAGCGCGCGCGCCAACGCCTCCTTGGCACCGGCGCGGTCGCCGCGCGCACGGCGGGCGTCGCCGAGGTAGCCCCAGCTCTGGGGAACGCGCGGCGCCAGGCGGGTCAGGTGCACGGCGGCGGTCTCGGCCTCCGCCAGCTCGTCGCCACCGGCGGCCAGGCACCAGTCCGAGAGCTGCGACCACGCCTGCTGATCATTGGGATCGTCGGCGAGCAGGCGGCGCAGCTCGGCGCGCGCCGCGGCGCCGTCGCCGCCACGGTGGCGCACCCAGGCGGCGCGCCGACGCAGCCGCGCCGGTGGCGCCTCGCCCCAGGCCGCCGGCCGGGTGGCGGCGAGGGCGCCCGCCTGGTCGCCGCTCTCGGCGAGCAGACGGGCGCGCAGGTCGTGAGCATTGACGTAGCGCGGCGCCAGGACGAGGGCGCGGTCGAGAGCGGCCAGGGCCTCGGCGCGGGCATCGTCGGCGAGCAGGTTGGCCAAGTCGATCCAGGCTTCGGCATCGCCAGGATTGGCCGCGGTCAGTTCGTGGGCGAGGGCGAGCGCGCGGGCGTGGTCATGGCGCGCCAGCGTATCCCAGGCCCAGCCATAGCCGCGATCGATGCGCAGGGCGCGTTCGAGGTGATCCCCGGCGCGTTGGCGTTGGTCAGCCGCGCTGCCCGCCAGCAGCAGCTCGGCCAGCCAGCCATGATTGTGCGCTTCGAGCGGGTCGCGGCCGATGGCGCGTTCGAGGGTGGCGATGGCGCCGGCGCGGTCGCCGGCATCGCGCTGACACTCGGCCAGACGGGTCGCCGCTTCGCTCCACCCCGGACTGAGCACGCCGGCGCGTTCGAGCGCCTGGCGACGGCCACCGCCGTCGCCGGTGGCGGCGCAGGCGTTGGCGAGATCGATCCACACGCGCGGCAGCAGCGGGAAGCGTTCGCAGGCGCTGGTGGCGAGTTGCTTGGCTTCGGCGGTCAGGTCGCGCTGCATCAGCGCCGCCCCCAGTTGCGACCAGCTCTGCCAGAGATCGGGACGGGCGGCATGGGCGGCGCGCAGCACAGCGAGCATGGCATCGGCGTCGAGGAGATGGGCGGCATGCCGACGGAACGCCTCCAGCGCGGTGCCTTCCAGCACCTGGCTTTCGAGCTGGCCCTGGTACCAGGCCAGGTCGGCGCGGCGTTCGCCGGCATCGACGCCGGCGGCGATGAGCTGGTCGAGGGCCCAGGTGCTGTCGGCGTCGATCGTCAGTGCGGCCCGCCACTCGCGGCGGGCGCCGTCGCGGTCGCCGCCGGCGAGGGCGAGATCACCACGCAGGTTGTGGTTGACCACGCACGGCCCGTCGAGGCGCCACGACGGCTCGGCAGCGCTGGCGGCCTCGGCCAGGCGGCCGGCGCGCAGGTGGCTCCAGGCAAGTTCGCGCCAGGCCCAGGCGTTATCGGGATGGGCGTCGAGGATGCCGCGCAGCACCGCGGCGGCCTGGTCGCTGTCGCGCAGCCAATCGTAGCGCAGCTCAGCGAGCGCGACGTGGTGCGGAAAGCGCGCCGCGACCTCGGCGAGATGGGCGAGCGCCGCCGGCCGGCCGCTGCGCTGGCTGAGCAGCGACGCCACCGCGCGCTGCGCGTCGACATTCATCGCTTCGCGTTCGAGCACCTCCTGCCAGTGCGCCAGCGCCGTGGCGGTGTCGCCGGCGCGGCGGGCGGCGGCAGCGGCAGCGCGCAACCAGTCGCTGCGGTGGGCGCGGCCGGCGGCGGCAGCGAGGGCGGCGGCGGCACCGGTCTCGTCGCTCCAGGCCAGACGATAGCGTGCCGCCGCCAGCAGCAGGTCGCCGTCCTCCGGGCGCAGCGCCAGCGCTGCGGCAAGCACCGCCTGCGCCTCGGCGGTGCGGTCGAAGCGGTCGAAGACGCCACACAGGGTCAGGGCCGGTTCCGACGAGCGCGCCCCGGCGGCGGCGACGCGCTGGCGCAGGTGCGCCAGCGCCTCATCGCCACGACGCTGCCAGTGCGCGCAGCGGTGGTAGGCCTGGGCGTAGCTCTCCCACGCGGCATTCAGGCAACTGGCGATGCGATAGAGATCGACCGCCTGATCGCGGCTGCCGGCGCGCCAGCGCAGGTCGGCAAGGTCGGCCCAGGCCGGCCCCTCGCTGCCCTGGGCGATGGCGCGGCGCAGCAGGCGTTCGGCGCGCGCATGCTCGCGGTGGTCGGCGCGCAGCTCCTCGGCCAGGCGGCGCAGGCATTCGGCGGGTGGCGACGGCAGCGCGGCCAGCGTCTCCAGCCGGCGCAGCCGCTCAGCGCGATGCTCGCCTCCACGCAGGTCGTTGACCGCGGCCAACGCCGGGATCGGCAGTTCGGGATGCAGGGCGAGCCAGTCGGCGCTGGCGCGCGCGGCGGCGGCGGGATCGGCGTCGTACCAGGCGAGGTTGCGCCGCGCCTGGCAGCTCAGGGCGTGCACCGGCGCAGCCTGCGCGAGCGCAGTGGCGGCGGCGGCGGCGGCGGTGCGATCGTGCCGGCCCAGCGCGCCACGCAGACGATTGAGCAGGTCGCGCAGGTCGCGTTCCGGCAGCTCGAGGCCGGTGAGCCGGTCGGTCTGCGCGCGCGGCACCAGCGCCATGCCGCGCGGACCGTGCGCGCGCTGGGAGGCGAGCAGGCCCTTGGCCATGGCCTCGCTGCGGTAGCGGCTGCCGGGATCGCGGATGAGCAGGGTGCCGCGCGCCGCGTCATAGCCGACCACCGCCTGCAAGTGCGCCGAGTCAGGCCGCGTGGTGGTGAGCGTGAACGGCACTCCGCGATCGAGCAGCGCCACCGCGCTGTCCCAGGTGACGGTGAACTCGACGGTGGCGAAGCCGGCGTCCTCGGCCCAGGCACGCTCGCGCCAGTCCGGCGTGCCGTCGTAGCAGATCGCCTCGGCCACCGCCTGGTGGTCGGCGTCGGTGCCCCAGAAGCGCGCCAGCGCGGCGAGGGTGGCGGGAGCGCAGGTGTTGTGGTCCTGGCGTACGTACGGCACCGCCAGTTCGACGCGGCGGGCGTCGGCCGGAGCGGCGGCGAGGTTGGCCACCAGATCCTTGATGAAGGGATGCGCACAGCCGCTGCCGGCGGCGATGGCGGCGGTGCGGTCGCCGCAGGCGGCGTGCAGGTCGCAGCGCCGGGCGGCCAGCCAGTCGTGGGTGTCCTTGCGGCGCAGCGGCGACAACTGCTCGTAGCGATCGAGGCAGGCCAGCGCCTCGACCGGGTGGTCGAGCGTCTCGTGGATGACGGCGAGTTGCGACCACAGCGCCGCCACTTCAAGGCGCTGCGCCGCCACCGTCAGCCCGCTGAGCGCCTCGTCATCGCGGCCGGCCTGATGCAGGTGGTGGGCGCGGCTCTGCAGCGCGGGGCGTAAATCCGGATTGATGGCCAGGGCGGCCGCGAGCAGGTCGAGCGCCTGACCGGGACGGTCGCAGGCCGCGGCGTGGTAGGCGCGCCCGACCACGATCCAGGCATCGCCCGGCGCCAGTTCGGCGGCGCGATCGAGGCACTCGGCGGCACGCGCGAAGTCGCGCAAGCGGTGGTACACCCCGGCGCCAGCGACCCGCCAGTCTGCGCGCACGTCGGCGGCCTGAGCGGGATCGTCGACCTGTGTGCGCAGCGCCTCCCACGCCGCCAGCGGGCCCTCACGTTCGAGCAGGATGTACAGCCAGTCGCCGGCCGCCTGCAGGTCGCCGGGATGGGCGCGGCAACTGCGCCGGCGGATGACCTGGCCGAGACGCTCATCGCCAAGCTGGCTGGCCAGCCGCCCGGCCAGCGCGGCCGCCCGGCTGCCCTGCCACCGCGCCAACGGCGCGCAGCGCTGCGCCAGTTCCCACGCCTGCCAATAGCGGCCGTGTTCGTAGAGCTGCGCGATGCTGGAGAGCACGTCGGGCGAAGGCTGCACAGCGACATGCTGGATCGCTGATCGCGGCGGCAAGGGTGATCGCAGCGGTCGGGTGGCCGCCGCTGCACCGCGCTATTCCGCCGTCACCCGCCGCATCTTCCAGGTCAGGCGGTGCTTCTGTTCGACGCCCTGGGTGGCGGCGACCAGGCGCAGCGTGAACGCCAGGGTGCCGTCAGCCTCGGCGGGCATGCCGGCGTCCAGGCGCAGGCCCCCCGCGCCGCTGGCGTCGATGAGTTCGGCCTGCACCACAGCGGCGGCATCGACGGCGAGTTGCGCAGGGATGGCTTTGGCGCCGGCGGGCAGGCCCAGCGTGTAGCGGTTGCCGGTCCAGCGCCGTTCGAGCGCCCCGCTCAGCGGCGCGGTCAACGGCACCACCTGCGGCGTCGGACTGGGCAGGGCGAGCACCTGCGACCACCACGCCGCCAGGGCCGGACCGCTGTAGCGGACGCGGGCGGCGGCGTCGAGCGGCGGGACGGCGCCGGGATCGCCGGCAGCCGGAAAGCGCCGGTTGATGCGGGCGATGAGCTCGTCGCCGCCGCTGACCGCGGACACCACGCCGGTGGCCGGATCGACGGTCAGTCCGAGGGTGATGCCGGGAAAGACCAGGAGATGGCCGAGCAGCGCGTCGCTGTCGCCCTGCGCGCGGTCATCGCCAACGCCCGGTCGGCTGTCGACCAGGCGGTTGCTGCCCGGCCCCTGGTGGGTGGCGCGCACGCGCACGTAGGTGCAGTCGACCACCACCGCACCACCCGGAACCGCCACGGCGTCGGCCGCGGTGTCGCGGGCGCGCAGGATGAAGGTCCACAGCAGCGTGCTGGTATACGCCAGGCGATCGCCGGCGCTCGACCACTCGACCTCCTGCTTGACGTCGTAGGTGCAGGCGACGGCCTTGCCGGGGACGAAGGAGTAGCCGGTGATCGCCAGCGGGGCGACCACGGGCTCGCCAGCGGTGGCCAGTGCGGCGAACAGGGCGATGAGTAAGGCCGCACGGCGGCCGCACTGCGCACTGCGCACTGCGCACCTCTGCCTGGCAGGCTGCTGAAAAAGCAGCCTGCGGGGGGTTTGGGGGGCCAACGGCCCCCTGAAGCAAAAGCTCAAGCTCCGTGTTTTCGCGCAAAATTGGCGCGCCAGCGCCGCGAGAAAATGCGGTGCGCCTAGCAGGATGCTATTCTTCAGCATCCTGCTAACGATCACGTTGCACCACGAAGACCGCGAGGTCGCGCAGGGCCGCCGCCCGTTCGCCCAGGCCGACGATGGCGGCCAGCGCCTCGGCCAACCGGCGATCGGCCTCGGCGCGGGCGCGATCGAGACCGAAGACGGCGACGTACGTGAGCTTGCCCTGCGCCGCGTCCTTGCCCGGGGTCTTGCCCAGGGCGGCGGCGGTGGCGGTGGCGTCGAGCACGTCGTCGGCGATCTGGAAGGCCAGGCCGATCGCCTCGCCGTAGGCGGCCAGGGCGCGGCGAGTGGCGTGGTCGCCATCGACCGCCAGGCAGCCGAGCTCGCAACTGGCGCGGATCAGCGCCGCGGTCTTGCCGAGGTGGATGCGTTCCAGGAGCTGCTGGTCAGCGACCGAAGCGGTCACCGGCCGGCCTTCGGCGTCGAGGTCGTCCTGCTGGCCACCGACCACGCCCTGGCTGCCCGCCGCCGCGGCCAGGCAGCGCACCGCCTCGACGCCGAGCGGCACCAGGGTGGCGAAGGCGGCGCACTGCAAGGCGTCGCCGGCGAGGATGGCGGTGGCCTCATCGAAGGCCTTGTGGCAGGTCGGCCGACCGCGCCGCAGATCGTCGTCGTCCATCGCCGGCAGGTCGTCGTGGACCAGGGTGTAGGTGTGCAGCAGCTCGACCGCGGCCATGGCGGCGTCGACGCGCGCGTCGGCGCTGCTGGCGCTGCTGCAGGCCAGTGCTGCCGCCTCGACCAGGGCCGGACGCAGGCGTTTGCCGCCGGCGAAGACGGCGTAGCGCATGGCGCGGTGCAATCGGGCGGGCGGCACGGATTCGCCGGGCAGGGCGCGGTGCAGGGCGGCCTCGCAGCGGGTGGCGGAGGCGGCGAGGAAAGCGGCGGCCGTGGACGCCGGCGCCGTGACACGGGAAACCATCGGCGGGCACCTTCGCCGGCGTGGCGGGACGGGCAAGCAGTGGGCATGAGGGCGCGGGGGTAGGTTGCGCCTCTCGGACCCTCGGACTTTCGGACCCGCCAGGTGCAAACCGATGAGTCAGTGGGGACGAATCGCGGACGGCAGCGATCCACAGCTCGATCGTGGGATCTTGGTGCAATCGCTCCCGCAAGTCGCCGACGACGGCGACCGTGCCGGAAGACCGGCACGTCCGGCGCAAAGGCGCCGGATTGCTGACGCTTGCGGCACGTGGCATGACCGGCATTGCGGGGAGGCCCCCGCCCCCCCACGAGGCTGGCCGGTGCCCGTCCGCACACGCCGGAGGATTCATGCCCAGCCTCTGAGTTGCCCCTGCCGGGCTGTCCCTAGGCTGTCCCTCTCACCCTTCAGGAGGTCGTAACGGCATGGTCGGAAGCGCGGAACAGGCTGGAAACGACGCGGGAAAACCGGCGGAGGATCGGGCGGCGGGCTCAAGCGGCGATTACGGCGCCGACAAGATCCAGATCCTCGAAGGCATGGCGGCGGTGCGCAAACGTCCGGGCATGTACATCGGCGATCCCGGCACCAACGGCCTCTACCAGTTGGTCTGGGAGACGCTCGACAACTCGATCGATGAGGCCCTGGCCGGGCACTGCACCGAAGTGTCGGTCACCATCCATCCCGACAACTCGGTGAGCATCAGCGACAACGGTCGTGGCATCCCGGTCGCGAAGCATCCCACCGACGGGCGTTCGTCGCTCGAAGTGGTGATGACCGTGCTGCACGCCGGCGGCAAGTTCGACCGCGCCTCGTACAAGGTCTCGGGCGGTCTGCACGGCGTCGGCGTCAGTTGCGTCAATGCCGTCTCGGCCTGGCTGATCGCCGACGTCAAGCGCGACGGCCGGCACTGGCGCATGCGTTTCGAGCGCGGCCAGGCGGTGACCGCGTTGCAGGAGATCGGCGTCTCCAGCGAACGCGGCACCAGCGTGCAGTTCAAGCCCGACGTCGAGGTCTTCGGCGACAACACCGTCTTCGACTACAAGACGGTGGCGCTGCGCCTGCGCGAACTCGCCTTCCTCAACAGCGGCATCCGCATCTCGCTCCAGGATCTGCGCGAGGAGGGCAAGGCCGAGGTCTTCTATTCCACCGACGGTCTCGCCGGCTTCGTGCGCTACCTCAACCAAGGCAAGGATTCGCTCCACCCCGTCGTCCACCTCAATCGTTCCGGCGAAGGCGATGTCGAGGTCGAGTTGGCGTTCCAGTACAACGACAGCTACGACGAGCACATCCTGTGCTTCGCCAACAACATCCGCAACCGCGACGGCGGCACCCATCTCGAAGGCTTCAAGACCGCGCTCACCCGCGTGCTCAACGTCTACGCCAAGAATTCCAATCTGCTCAAGGGCGACAAGCCGCCGGGCGGCGAGGACCTGCGCGAAGGCCTGTGCGCGATCGTCTCGGTACGTCTGCCCGAACCCAAGTTCAGCAACCAGACCAAGGACAAGCTGATCAACAGCGAGATCGCCGGCGTGGTGCAGAACGCGCTCGGCGACGCCCTTCAGGACTACTGCGAGGAGAACCCCAAGATCGCCAAGCTGCTGGTCGCCAAGGCGCTGCTGGCGATGCAGGCGCGCGAGGCGGCGCGCAAGGCGCGCGACCTGGCGCGCAAAGACCGCAAGTCGCTGCTCAACAACGCCGGCATGCCCGACAAGCTGCGCGACTGCGAAAGCCGCGACGTCACCGAGACCGAGATCTTCCTGGTCGAGGGCGATTCGGCCGGCGGATCGGCCAAGCGCGGATCCAACGCCAAGATCCAGGCCATCCTGCCGCTCAAGGGCAAGATCCTCAACGTCGAGAAGGCGCGCGTCGACAAGGTCATCGGCCACAGCGAAATCGCCGCCATGGTCCAGGCCTTCGGCACCGGCATCGGTGAGGAGTTCGATCTCACCGGCCTGCGCTACGGCAAGGTGGTGATCATGACCGACGCCGATGTCGACGGCTCGCACATCCGCACCCTGCTGCTGACCTTCTTCTTCCGCCAGATGCCCAAGCTGATCGAGAGCGGCCACGTCTTCGCCGCCCAGCCGCCGCTCTACAAGGTGACGCGCGGCAAGAAGTCGGAATACGTCTACAACGAGAAGCTGCTCCAGGCCGAGATCGTCCGCCTCGGTCTCGATGGCGCCGTGCTGATCGATCGCCACGCCGGCGGCCGCGGTGAGCGCGAGGTCGGCAACGCCGCCCTGCGCTCGCTGGTCGACGTGCTGCAGGAGTTCGACGAGCACGAGCGCGTGCTCGCGCTCAAGGGCCTGACCATCGACGAGTACCTCGCCCTGCGCAGCGGCAGCGGCCTGCTGCCGCTCTACCGCGTCGCCGTCGGCGAGGCGGTGCAGTACCTGACCAGCGAGGCCGAGATCAGCGGACTGCTGGCGCGCACCTCGCCGGTGGCGGCCGATCCGGCGATCGGCGCCGACGGCGAGCCGATCTTGCCGGTGCGTCCGGAGATCATCGAGTTCACCGAACGCGACCACGTCGAACGCAGCCTCGACCGCCTGCGCGCGCTTGGCTTCAACCCCGAATTCCTGCTCGACGGCCCGGCCCGCGTGGCGCCGTTCACCTTCCGCGCCGACGGCGATGACCATCCGCTGACCTGCCTGCACGCCCTGCTGCCGACGGTGCGCAAGGTCGGGCAGGACGGCCTCGACGACATCCAGCGCTACAAGGGTCTCGGCGAGATGAACCCCGACCAGCTGTGGGAGACCACCATGGACCCGGCACGGCGCACGCTGAAGCGCATCACCATCACCGACGCCATCGAAGCCGAACGCATGTTCTCGACCCTGATGGGCAACGACGTCGCCATCCGCCGCGATTTCATCGAGCGCTTCGCGCTGGCGGTGGCGAAGCGGATCGATGTGTGAGTGGCTGGGTTGATCGCCTTCCGGCGGCGCCGCGCCATCACGGCAACTGGCGGAGCAACGTCCGCGCCGGCACCACGGTCGGGTCGCGCGACCCGGGACCGAAATAGGCGACGTCGCTTTTTGATCCATACCGATTGCACGGGGATGTGATCGCGGTCCACGCTGCGGCGCTGGTCTTTCCGCTGTAACTCGCCAGCGGCGCTGGACAGTCCCCGCCATGACTCACGCCAGCATTCCGTTGTCGGCCCTGCACTTCATCACCGTCCTGGCCATCGCCACCGCCACCGCCACCGGCGGCGAAGTGGTGACGCTGAAGGACGGCATCGACCTCGCCCGCTACCGCGTCCTCGTCGGCCTCACCGCCACGCAGTTGACGGAACAGCGCAAGCTCGCCGCGACCGGCGATGCCGTCGCCCTCGACATCGTGCTCTTCGCCCACGTGCATGGACTCGCCACCAAGCCCGATCTGGTGGTTGCCCGCACCTGGCTCGACCGCGCGGTCACGGCCGGCGGGCCGATCGGGGTCTTCTATCACGCCCGCAGACTGGCCGGTTCGGAGATCGATTGGCGGCATCCGCGTGACAGCGATCGGGCGATCAGCCTGGCGTGGCGGGTGCGCCAACGGGTGCTGCCGACCGCCGCCGCCGACCCGGTGATGGGCTTCCTGGCCGGCATGGCCAGCCTGACCCTGGGCGAGCCGCAGCCGGCTCATCGCTATCTGCTGGGCGCCGCCACCCAGGGGTTCGCACCGGCGGCGCGCGAGTTGGGCAAGCAACTCGGCCAGGTGACCTACGGCGACCCGGTGAAAACCAACGCAGTAATCGGTTGGCTCAAGCAGGCGGCCGACCGCAACGACCCGCATGCCTTGTGCGAGCTGTTCCGCGCCTATCGCCGTGACCGCGACCTGAAGGCCTTTCCCGAGGCGCGGAATTTCCTCATGTCAGCCGCGAAGGCGGGCCTGGCCGAGGCTGGGACTCTGGCCGCCATCCACCTCCTGGACTGGGAGGAGCAGCAACCTGGTTGGCGGGCGGAAGGCGTGCACTGGCTGCAGCAGGCCGCGGCCTCGGATCATCGCGAGGCCCAGGCCAACCTGGGCTGGTGCCTGGCGACGGGGGCGTACGGCCTGACGCAGAATCTTCCGGTCGCCGTGTCCTGGTGGCAACGTGCTGCCGAGCAGCAGCAGCCGTATGCCCAGGCCGCGCTCGGCCTGGCCTACCGCGACGGCCGCGGCATCCCTGCCGATCCGGTGTCCGGCCAGGTCTGGCTGCAGCGCGCCGCGGAGTCCGGCAGCGCCGAGGCGGCGTACGAGGTCGCCGTCGCGCTGCTGGATGCCGCCGGCGCCGAACGCGACGTGCCGGCCGGGCTCTTCTGGCTGCGGCGCGCCGCCAGCGGGGGCGACGACCGCGCCATCGACCGCATGCAGCGCTGCTACCGCGATGGGATCGGCACCACCGGCGGCCTGGCCACCTACCGAGGATTCCTCATCCAGATGTCGCGGAACAATGGCCGATCGGCCGTCTACCGCCTCGATCATCTGCGCCGCACCGGCAAGCATTTCCCCGACGATCACGCCAAGACGCTGGCCGATTGGTTCGCCGCCAGCAGACGTGGCGACCTCGTCGCCACCGTCGAACTGGGCCGCGCCCGGGCGGCCGGCGTGGGTGGCCCGCCGCCGGTCGACCAGGTGCCGTGGAAGCTGTGGGAACGCGCCGCCGCCACCGGCAATCTCGATGCCCGCTATCTGCTGGCCGATGGCCTGCGCAATGGCGGGACCGGCCGCATGCGCGATGCCGCCGCCGCCATGCGTCAGCTCGAAGTCCTCGCCCTCGCCGGCCAGACCGAGGCCATGTACGATCTCGCGCGCGCCTATGCCGAGGGCGTGGACGTGAACCAGGACACCAATCGCTGGCGCCAGTGGGCGCAGCGCCTGGCCGACGCCAAGGATCCGCGCGGCCTGCTCGAATTGGGTGCCTCGCATGGGGTGGATTCCAAGCCCGGTCTCGACTTCCACCTGCGTGCCGCCGAGGCCGGGAATGCGGACGCCATCTCGAAGGTGATCGAGCACTACAGCTATCTGGGCAAGGCAGGCACCGTCGAGACTGAGCGCGTACGCCGCGGTTGGCTCGAGCAACAGGTCGCCGTCTACGGCACCTCTGCCGTAGCCGGTGTCGCCGAATGCTGGATCCGCGGCTGCCGTGGTAAGGACATCGACATCAAGAAGGGGATCGACCTGCTGACCGAAGCCGCGGTCGTTGATGGGGCCGCCGCGAGGACCCTGGCCAACCTGTATCGCTACGGCGTGCGCGGCCCACCGGAGGCCAGCCTGGCCGCTGATCCCGCCCAGCAGGCGCGCTGGCTGAAGACGGCCCTGGTGCACAACCCGACCGATGCGGGGATTGCCAATGATCTCGCCGAGCTGCTGTTCCTCGGCCGCGGCGTCCCGCGTGACCCGGTCGCGGCGTTGACGTTCTCGCGCGTCGCCGCCAACCACAATCTGGCCGCCATGGAGCGCATGGCGCTGATCTATGAGCAGGGTGCCGGCACCGACCAGGACCGCGACCTGGCGGCGGCGATGCGCAGCCGGATCGCGCTCATCCGCGCTTCGCGGACCGGGACACGGACGCGCGATACCACGCCACCACCGCGCCCCTTGCGGATGCCGGTGGGGGTCGGCGAGAGCGACCTTTGAACGCAGAGCGCGGAATCGCCCGCGCGCCCACGCCCGGCGTGGACATCGCTGGCGGCATCTGAGCATCGCCTACCGTCCATGCCCGATTGGTTCTATCGCACGCTCGCCCGCCCCGTGCTCTTCGCGCTGCCGACTGCGCTCGGGCGCGGGCTGGCGCTCGGCGTGATCGGTGGGCTCGGTCGCAGTGCGGCCGGTCGCTGGTGCATCGATGTGCTCGGCCACATGCGGCCGTCCCGCGAGCTGGCCTGCGTCGTCGCCGGGGTGCGGCTGAGCGCGCCGGTCGGGCTGGGGCGGCTGATCGATGCCGGCGGCGGCGCGGCGGCGGGTCTGGCGCGCTTCGGCGTCGGTTGCATCGAACTCGGTCCGGTGGCACTGACCGACCGCCGCGGCGGTGGGGTCGAACGCGCACGCGTGGGGGCGCCGGCGCTACGCCTGACGTTGCCCGAGACGGCCGACGCGCTGGCCACCTGGCTGGCACGGCTGACGCGCCTGCGCGGCGCTCCGGCGGTCCGGCTGGTGCGTTTGGCCGGCAGCGACCGCGAACTGGCGGAGCTGACGCGGGCGTTGACCAACCATGCTGAACTGCTCGTGGTGGCCTCGGCGAAAGTCCCGCCGGCGACGGTACCGGTGCTGCGCGCGCTGCGCTGGGACGCCGAGCCGGCGGAGCTGGCGGCGGGCTTCGCGGGCGCGGTGCTCGACGTCGGCAGCCAGCACGACGATGCCTGGATGGTGCCGGTGGCGATGCCGGCGGCCCTGCCCGCGGCGGTGCGCGCCTGGCGCTCGGCGCTCGGCGACGCCGCGGCGCTGATCGTGGCGGGCGGCGTCGCATGCCCAGGTGACGCGGTGGCGCTCATCGACGCCGGCGCCAGCGTCGTGCTGGTCGACGCCGGGCTGGTCTTCACCGGCCCGGGACTGACCAAGCGCATCGGCGAGGCGCTGCTCACCCGCTGCCCGCCGCCACCGCCTGGCGATGATCTGCCCGCCCCGCGCCGGGCCTGGTTCTGGGGCGCGACGCTGGGCTGGGCAATGACCGGTGGCGGCATGCTCGCGCTCGCCCTGGCGCTGACCCGCGTGCTGCTGCCTTACGACGAGCGTTATCTCGGAGTCACCGCCGCCGAGCTGGCCCGTGTCCAGCCGCGGCTGCTCGACTTCATGGCGCATGACCGCGTCACCCTGGCCGGCGCCATGCTCGCCACCGGTCTGCTCTACCTCGGTCTGGCGAGCTACGGCGTGCGCTTCGGCCAGCATGCCGCCCAGACCGCGCTGGCAGTCTCGGCGCTGACCGGCTTCGCCAGCTTCTTCTCCTTCATCGGCTTCGGATATTTCGACCCCTTCCACGCCTTCGTCGGCGCCGTGTTGATGCAGTTCACCCTGCTCGCGCTGGCCTGTCCGCTCGGACCCGCCGACGAGGGCGACGCCCTGCCGGACTGGGAGGACGACGCGCCCTGGCGGCGCGGGCTGTGGGCGCAACTGCTGCTCGTGGTGCACAGCGCCGGCCTGATCGCCGCCGGGGTGATCATCTCGCTGATCGGCATGGGCGCGGTCTTCGTCGCCGAGGATCTCGCCTACCTCGGACTCGACCGCGCGCAGTTGGTGGCGATCAGCGACCACCTCATCCCGGTGGTCGCCCACGATCGCGCGTCGCTCGGCGGCATGCTGCTGGCCAACGGATTGGCCATGCTGCTGGCCGTGCTGTGGAGCTGGCGCCGCGGGCGCGCCTGGCTGTGGTGGACGCTCGCTAGCGCCGGCCTGCCGGCCTACGTCTGCGCCATCGGCGTGCATCTGCACGTCGGCTACACCGACCTGCACCACCTGCTGCCGGCATTCCTCGGCGCCGCGCTGTGGGCGACCGGGCTGGCCTTGGGGCGCGGGTACCTGTGCGCGCGCGCTCCGGCCGCTGCGTCTACCCAGGAATGAGTCGAACCCGCTGGTCGAGAGGCGTACCCCGCAGCCCGCGCTTCAGCTTGCCATCCATGGTCAATAGCACGTCGTCGCGCTGCTCCGCCAATGCCACGAAGACGCCATCGAATGGTCGACGCTGGTGGGTCAGTGCGATGTCCAGGCCACGCGCCACCAGTGGTTCGGTCGGATGGCGGACGATCGGGATGGCAGCGGCGAAGGCGTACACGCGGTTCGCAGTGTCGGCGTCGGTGCGTTTCGCGCGCACGGCATTGACCAACGCGTTGGCCAATTCGATGGCCAGGATGTCGGGGGCGTGCAGGTAGCCGGCCCACTTCGCCATTTCTGCAGCCGCCGCCTCGGCTGCGGGCTCATCGAGCAGCACGGCGATGATGACGCCGGTATCGATCACCGGCATCAGCGATCTTCGTCGCGTCCCGCGCGCACCAACTCGGCGGCGGTGGGCTGACCCGGCTTCCACGGTGGCAGCGAGCGGCGTAGTCGGGCAGCCCCGGCCAGCCATTCGGCCATGCTCGGCTGGCTGGCTTCGCGCTCGAGCAGGGCGCGGATCTCGCCTTCCAGGCTGCGCTGATTGGCGCGCGCTTTCGCCTTCAGGCGCCGCACGATCGCCGGCTTCAGATCGCGGATGGTCAGGGTCGCCATAGGTCCTCCGATGACAGCAGAACGCTAGCAGCCGGGTCGACTCCGGCAATCGCGTCGTCGGTCGGCCTGGGCGCGCCGCCCGGGCGTTGAGCACCGGCGGCGATCGGCGGCCTTCCCTCTGGCGTGGCCACGTCGCGGCCAGATCGATCGCCTCCGGGCGTTGAGCACCGTGCCGCAGGACTCACGCAGGCCGTGCTGGGCAAGTCGCGGCCAGATCGATCGCCTTCGCATTTTGGTCCGGATCGTTTTCACACGATGGTGAAATCAGTCCGGCCGACCTGGGCTCGGATGTCGCGGGCGCTGGGCCCACAGCCGCCTCATCCGACCGCGAGCAGCGCCGGCACCGCCTGCCCCGCCGGCGCACGCAGGCAGTGATCGGCGCGGGGGCTCAGTCCGGTCGGTTCGGGATTGATCTCGATCAGCCATCCGCCGCGGTTCTTCACGCCTTCTGGCAGGTTGGCCGCCGGGTAGACCTCGGCGCTGGTGCCGATCACCAGGCAGCCATCGGCGGTCTCGGCGGCGCGCTGCGCGGCGTGGGCCACCAGGTCGGGGATGGGATCGCCGAACCACACCACGCCGGGACGCAGGCGGGCGTTGCAGTGCGCGCAGCGCGGCAGGCTGGCGTCGTCGACGATGTCGAGGTCGCCGGAGTCGTTGGTCGGACGGCCGCAGCCGGGGCACTTCAAGGCGAACAGGCTGCCGTGGTATTCCAGCGGCAGCGCCGGCGCGGGATCGCCGGCGGCGGCGGCGGCGTGGGCGGCGCGGGTGTGCAGCGCGTCGACGTTCTGGGTGACGATGGTGACCTGGCCGGGACGGCGCAGCGCGTAGGCGGCCAAGGCGAGATGGGCGGCGTTGGGCACCACGGCGCGGGCGCGGCGGCGGCGCTCCTCGTACCACTGCCACACCCCGACCGGGTCCTTGCGGAATCCGGGCATCGAGGCGAGCACGCGCGGATCGAACTTCGCCCAATAGCCCTGGTCGTCGCGGAAGGTCGGCAGACCGGACTCGGCGCTGATGCCGGCGCCGGTGAGCACCAGGACGTGACGCGCGGCGGCGAGCAGCGCACGCGCGGCAGCCAGGCCGGGAATGGGATCGGACATGGCGGCAGGCTGACGGCGACGACGGCGATGCCAGGGGGAGGGAGCGCAGGGTCCCCGGCACTCCCTTCGTTCACTTCAGTCCCACCTCACACCGGACAGCCCGCTGCCAGGAACCCCAGCCAACCTCCGCAGCTGCTGATGTCGCTGGCGCCGGCGGGCAGCGTCGTGCAGATAGCTGCTGATTCATCGTCCCGGCTGGGCCGGAACCATTCCACGCACGTCGAACGATGCATGCCCAGCCGCTCACCAATCCATCGGCATCGACCAGCACGGATCGCCGGCCGCGACGCCGAGCGCCGCGGCAGTCGCGGGGTCGAGGCGCAGGCCGGCACTCACGGTCTGGCAGGGCGCGGCCAGGCAGTGATGGGTGGACGGATTGGCGAGCAGGCTGGCGGCGGTGGGGCCGTCGGGCGGGAGGTCGAGGCGCACGTACTGGCGGCTGCGCTGGATGGGCGCGACCTGGGCGACCTCGGCGCCGTCATGCGGGCCGGCATCGAAGGGGTCGATGGTGCCGAGGTGCTTGAAACCGGCGCGTTGCAGCAGCGCGCGCACCGGGGTGGTCGATGGGCCTTCTTTGCCGATCAATTCCTGGGCTTCCTTGGGCAGCAGTTCGACCACCAGTTGCTCGTGCGGGAAGAAGGCCTCGATGAACTCCTTGTCAGTGCGGCAGAGCAGGTCGGCGCGGTAGTAGGTCAGCCCGGTCAGCGGCGCGCCGACGGCGTCCCAGAAAGCGTTCGAACCGTCGTCGCGGCGCGGCGGCAGCAGTTCCGCCAGCAGGCGTTTGCAGAAGCGCACGGGATGCATGGCCACCAGCAGCAGACGGGCGGCGACCAGCAGCTTGCCGACGCCCTGGCCACGCGCCTCGGGATGCACGACCAGGCCGCCGAACTCGGTCCACGGCTCGACGTCGCGGCCCAGCTTCAGCAGGTGGCGGGTGCGGTCGGCGTTGAGCTGCTTGCTGTGCACGGTCTCCTCGACCACGCGCAGAAAGTAGTGCGGCTCATCGGGCATGCCGTGATAGGCGAACAGCGAACCCGTGCCGAGCAGATGCTCGCTGCCATCGGCGCCACGGCGCACCGCCACCAGGGTGTAGCTGGCATGGCGGGGATCAGCGCCGGCGAACGAGCGCTGGCTGTCGCGGATCAGTCCGGCGATGGCGACGGGATCGTCGGGCAGGTTGACGGTGTCGAGCAGATCCGCGAGGGCGCGCAGCGGCGCGGCATCACGTTCCTCGACCGGACGGACCAGGATGGGATCGCTCACGGCAGGCTTGTACCGTGGACGCGCCGCGGCGCCAACCGTCGAGGCGATCCGTGCCGAGGTGGGCGGACGGCCGCAGGTGCCGCGTCATCCCCGCAGCCCCCGCCACGCCGTCAGGACCGCCTCCGGCGTGATCAGCTCCATGTCGTGGCAGCGCGCCCAGGCTTCGGGAGTGGTGGTAGGCGGCGCGTCGGGCGGGCCGGCAATGACGGCGACCGGAGATCCCGCCGCCATCGGGCGGTTGCGGCGCGGGTCGGTCTTGCCGAAGAGCACCGCCACCGGGCAGCCGAGCGCGGCGGCCATGTGCGCCGGTCCGGTGTCGACGCTGATCAGGCTGTGGGCGCGCGCGAGCAGGGCGGCGAGCCGGCGCAGCGGCAGGTCGTGGGCGACCGAGACGCAGCGCGCATCGGCGACGACGCTGGCGATCGGTTCGGTGGCGTAGCGTTCACTGGGCGAACCGATGACCAGGACGTGCGCCAGCGGCTGCGCCGCGAGCACGCCGCGGCAGACCGCGATCCAGCGTTCCTCCGGCCAGAACTTGAGATCGTCGACGCCAGCGCGGCCCTTCATGGTGCGCTTGTTGCCGGGCTGGATGAGCACCAGCGGCACCGCGTCGCGGGCCTGCGCGACCAGCCAGGCCTGGCACTCGGCGTCCTCGGCGGCGCTCACCCGCAGCTCGGCAGCGCGCAGGAAGGTGACCGCGTCAAAGCCGGCGCAGCGCGCGTGCTGGTCGACCACGTGCTCGTTGGACCAGTGCGGGAAGCCGTGCAGGGCGCCGTCCGGGCGCAGGCCGGCGCGGCGCAGCAGGCGCAGGCTCTTGGCGTCGCTCTGCAGAAGCCACACCGCGGCCGGCGCGCGCGCGCGTAGCCAGGCGACCAGGGCGCGTTGTTCGCGTGAGAACCAGTAGGGCGTCTTGCGGCTGGCGATGGTGCGCACCTCGCCGACGAAGGGCAGGTGGGCGAACAGCGCGCGCGGCCAGCCGCCGCTGGCGACGACATCGCAGGGGACGCCGTGGCGCTGGGCGAGGGCGCGCATCACCGCGGTGCACAGCACGAGGTCGCCGAGGGCGCCGAAGCGCACGATGAGCGGGGCGCCGGGCATGCTACAGACCGACGCGGCGCCGCAGCGGACGGGTGCCGCGCTTGACCGACCAGCGCGCGCGATGCCAGGCGACCAGGCAGCGATACCCGCGCTGCGCCCAGCCGCTGTCGCCACCACCGCGCGCCTGCCAGTAGGCGTCGACCAGCACGGCGGCGTCCGCGGGCGCGAAGAAACCGCACTGCACCAGATTGGCCAGGCCGCGCCAACGGCCGACGTCGACGAAGCGGATGCGGTTGAGATCGATCAGCGCGTGGTCGCCGCCGACGACCAGGACGTTGCTGGGATTGAAGTCGCGGTGCAGCACGCCGGCACCGTGCAGCCGCGCCGCCCAGGTCGCGAAAGCGGCGAGGCGGGCGACGCGGTCGGTCGATGATCCGCGGCCGTCGTCGGCGCCATGCAGATCGGCGACGACGCCGCCATCCTGCCAGCGGCAGAGGTAGTAGGCGTGGCCGTCACCTGATCCCGACACCACCGCGGCCAGCGGTTCAGGGGTGGCGATGCCGAGGTCGAGCAGGCGCCGCGCGATGCGGAAGGTGCGCAGAGCCTTGGCTTCGCCACCCAGGCGCTGCCACCAGCGCGCCTGGCGGAAGCGCTTGATCGCCACCTCGACGCCGAGCGCCGGGCAGCGCCACAGGGTGTTGCGGGCGGCATGCACCACCGCGGCGGCCGGCAGCGCGCGGGTGAAGACATCGAGGCCGGCGCAGAAGGCACGGCCGGCGGCATGATCCCAGGCCGGGGCGAGGAGCACGGCAGGATCCGGCATGGCGCGGCACGCTAGCAGGCTGCTGCAGAACAGCACCTGCTAAGCGCAGCGCATGGTCGCGCGGCGCTGGCACGCCAATGGTGCGCCCCCGCCGCGGTCGGTGGGGCCCGTCGCCCGGCTACCGCGCTGGCATGGCGTGGATGGTCATCACCACCGACTGGTCGATCGGCTTGCCGTCGGCAGTGGCGGCCTTGCAGGTCAGGCGCAGGTTCCACACCGGTTTGAGATCGGGCAGGGTGAGCGACGCGGTCAGACCGTCGGCGCTGAGCGTCACCGCCTTCACGTTCACCGGGCTGCGGCCGCCGACCTTCTTGTTGCCGATGGGCGTTGCTGCACCCGGCAGGAAGGGCACCTCGGGCGAGCCGTAGCCTTGCGTCCAGGTGTAGTTCCATGCCTCTGCCGCCCAGTTGGTGGGATCCTCGGCCTTGGCCTTGTCGAGGGCGCTGCTGAACGTGATCGCCACGCCGTCGGCAAGCGTGCGCAGGCCGGTGGGCAGGCAGGCCGGCTTGCCGGTGGCGCGGATGCGGTCGAAGCCGCCTTCGGTGACCGCGGTGGTCTGGCCCATCTTCAGGCCGACGACATAGAGCTGGCCATCGCGCGGGTTGAAGCGGCCGCGCAGCCCGGCCGAGGTCAAGGTGAACGGCAGGCGTACCACGCCGCCTTGCACGGCGCCGTCGAAGGCGTCGCGCAGCACGGCGAAGACGCCGGCTTTGCCGTAGCTGAGGTGCAGCATGCCGCCGCGGTAGAGGCCCCAGCGCTCGCTGGTCACCCACACCTGGCTGCACGCCGACGAGTCGACCGCCTGGGGCAGGAAGCACAGCGGCTTGGGCGGATGCGTGGTGGCGCCGTGCGCGGTATTGCACACCCCGAGGAAATCGCCCTGCTTCACCAGGTGGATGGGCGTGGCCGGCACCCACACGCCCTGATTGTCCGACGTCGTCACTTCGCCCTGGGGACCGACCGAGCCGCCATTGGGCATGCGGCACCCGGTGGCGAAGGTCTCCAGCACGCTGCCATCCTTGGCCAGGCGCATGATCGTGCCCAGGTGCGGGGTCAGGCGCTGGAAGGCGGTGCCACCGGCCTTGATCGATCCACCGACGCCGAAGTAGAAACGCCCCTCGGGATCGGTGTTGAGATCGCAGACGAAGGAATGGAAGGACGGCGTCTGCAGGAGATCGTGGTTGAAACTTTCGTAGAAGTCGGCCTCGCCGTCGCGGTCGAGATCGTGCAGGCGCAGGATGCCGTCGCGGCAGGCGACGTGGATGACGCCGTCGACGATCTTGAGGCCGAGCGGCGCGTGCAACCCGGCGGCGAAGCGTCGCCAGGTCACCGTGGCGAGGGCGTCGTCGATGCCGCTGACCACCCAGACGTCGCCGTTGAGCGTGGCCACCGCCGCGCTGGTGCCGTCGGCGAAGAAATCGAGCGCGCTGGGTCGCAGCCAGGCGTGGTAGGGATTGACGCTGGGCAGCCCGATCGCATCGACCGCCCACGGCCCATCGTCGTTGCCGCGCTTGCAGGTCACCGCGATCCGCTCGCTCCACAGACCGGGCCCGCCGGTGATCATCGCCGCCAGATCGATCGGCTTGGCGGCAGCCTTGGCCAAGGCGGCGAGCCGGTCGGCCGGCAGCGCTCCCGCCGCGATCAGCACCTTGATCTGAGTCGGTGCCGCTGCTGGCGGCAGGCGCAGCACCAGGTTGTCCTCGACCTCGGCGATGCTGGCGCCGGTTGGCGCGCTGGCGATGGCGGCATGGGCGGTGCTCGCGATCGCGGTCAGCCCGGCCGGCGTTCTGGCGGCGGCCGCGGCGGCGTCGGCGAGGACCACGGTCAGGGGCTGCGCGTGGGCGGCGATGGCGAAGGTGCGGGCGATGGCGACGCCGCCACCGTCACGTTCGAGGGCGAGCTGTTCGAGCACCTCGGTCGTGCCGACGCGGTAGCTGAACACCGTCTGCCGACCGTGGCGATAGAGCCCGTGGTAATGCGCCCAGGCGCGCGGCAACGGGCCGGGACGCGGCAGCGGCGCCACCAGATCGGCGCGCGGGTCGGCGAGCGAACCCTCCGGCGAGGCCCAGCCCGGGCCGCGGGTGGAGAACAGCGGCGGCACCGCCAGCCGCGAGGTCGGGCCGTGGCTGCCGTTGAGCCACCAGCCGATCAGGCGCGGAGAGCCGCCGGTCCAGGCGGCGGCGATGCGCAGCGAGTCGATGTCGAAGATGACGCCGTCGGCGAACCCGTCCGACAGCGCGACGGCAATCGACTTGGCGCAGGAATCGCGCGAGTACACGCCGGTGTTGTTGTCGTACGTGGCGTCGGGATGCAGCACGAAGCTGCCGCCGAGGAAACCGCCGTAGTCGATCTGTTCGCAGCGCACCGGCTTGGCGTCGCCAGCGTGGGCGGATCCCAGCGCGAGCACGGCGGCGATCAGACGGACGATGTGCATGGAGACTCCTCGCCGGACATGGCGCAGGGTGGTACCGCCGCCGTGGACGCGCTGTTGCCGGCGATGACGGCACAGCGTCGCCCATGGGATCACAGACTGCCCAGTGGGGCGAGGGGGGCGGGCGGCCCGGCCCGGCGAGCATGCGGCTCGGAGTGGTCGTTGCGGCGCCGCGGACCCGGACGTTCGGCCTGCGTCTGGCGGGGTCCGCCGAACCGCCACATGCATTCCCCGCATCCCGACCGCCGTGGTGTTGCGGGGAGTAGCACAACGCGCGACGCCGCCATACTCCCGTCCCATGTCAAAGCCTCTGATCTGCGGAAAACGCCGGCTTGCCTTGCTGCTGGAAAGCAGCTTCGACGCTTTCCGCAACAAGACCGGCTTCGCTCTGCTGCGCTTCTGTCCGCAGGACGTGGTCTGCGTGATCGACGCCGCGCGCACCGGCCAGGACCTCGACGGACTGATCGGCATCGGCAAGGGCATCCCCATCGTCGCTTCGGTGCCGCAGGCAGTCGAACTCGGCTGCACCCATCTCGTCATCGGCGTGGCGACGCCCGGTGGCTACCTGCCCGCCGAATTGCGCCCGCTGGTGCATGAGGCCATCCGCCAGCGCGTGCACATCATCTCCGGGTTGCATGAGTCGGCCTCGGGCGATCCCAACCTGACCAGCCTCGCCGCCCGTCATGCCGTCGACATCATCAACCTGCGCCGCATCCCCGACGACGAACACGTCATCGCCACCGGCAAGGCGCGCGGCACCCGCGCCTTCCGCGTGCTCACCGTCGGCACCGATTGCAACATCGGCAAGACCACCACCACCTTCGTCCTCCATAACCACCTGCTCAGCCGGAAGGTGCGGTCGCGCGTGGTGGCCAGCGGTCAGGACGGCATCCTGGTCACCGGCCGCGGCCTGTGCATCGACCGCTGCATCAGCGATTTCGCCGCCGGATCGGTCGAACGCCTGATCCTGCGCGAGGACGCCGAGGGCAGCGACCTGCTGCTCATCGAAGGCCAGGACTCCATCCTGTCGCCGCCATATTCCGGCGTCGCGCTCAGCCTGCTGCACGGTTCCTGCCCGGATGCGATGATCCTCTGCCACGCGCCGGTACGCACCATGCACCGCCACACCGATGTGCCGCTGGCATCGCTGCAGGCGCACCGCGCTCTCCACGAGGCGATGCTCGCGCCGCTCCATCCCGGCACGGTGGTGGCGGTGAGCCTGAACACCCAGGGTCTGAGCGACGCCGTGGCCTTGCAGGCCATCGCCAAGGCCGCCGCCGACACCGGGCTGCCCACCGCCGATCCGGTGCGCGAAGGCGAGGCTGGCGTGCGCCGGCTGGCCGACGCCGTGCTCGCCGCCGCCAAGGCCGCCGGCCGTCACCTGGGGGCGCCGACGCGGGCACCCGCGCGGGCGCGACGGGCCTGACGCGTAGCCACGCGTTTTCGCGAAGTTTTCGCAAAACAGTGGCGCGCCAGCGTCGTGCGAACCGGTGGCGCGACGAGCAGGCTGCCGCTTTCAGCAACCGGTTCGCGTCGGCTGCGCAGCGGACCGGCAGGCGGCGGGGTTGGCCGCCCGCCGGCCGTTGGCATGATCGGCGCCGAGGTCCGTCATGCCGCCACCGCTCCTGATCCTGTGCGCCCTGCTCATCGGCGCCGCTGCGCTCGTCGCCGGTGAGGTGGCCGTGGATCCCCTGCAGCGCCTGCCGCTGCCGCCGACGGTGGTGGTGGGCGTGGCGCCGGCGCTGGGCAAGCTGGCGGTCATCGCGCCCGGCATCCACGTCAACGCCGATGAGAAGTGCGTGGTGCTCGACGGCATCCTGGTCATCGACGACGGTCCCAAGGACGGCCTCGAGGTGCTCGCTTGCCTGACCGGCGGCAAGCAGCACGAGAGCCTGATCCGCCTCCTCACCAACAACGGCCAGCTGGTCAAGTTCGCCTTCATCACCGCCTTCGGACTGCCCGATGGCGAGCCGGCCGCGACCGGCCGGCCGGATCTGCCGCTGGTGCAGCGCGGCCTGCCGGGTCGCGGCATCCCGCTGCGCGTGACCGCCCACTGGCAGCGCCTCGACAAGCAGTGGGTGGCGGTCGACGTCAGCTGCCTGGTGCGCGACCGCCGCATCGATCGCGGCTATCCACCGTTGCCCTACATCTACACCGGCAGCCGGATGACCGCGATCCAGGGCCCGGGGCCGGACGGCGCTCCGGCGCGTCGCGAGCAGTTCATGCTCGACAGCACCAAGTCGGTGCTGGTCAACTTCGACGATGGCGATGCCCTTTTCTCCAGTCCGCTGCCGGTGGCGACCATGGATGAGCGCTTCGAGGCCAACAGCGCCTTGACCCCCGCCGTCGAGACGCCGCTGCGGCTGGTCTTCAAACGCACCACCGTGCCATTGACGCTCCATCTCGGCGTGCGCGGGTTGGCGATCGGTCCCGACGCGGCGCCTCTCGACGACGCGGCGCTGGCGCGGCTGCTCGGTGCGGCGTATCTCGACCCCAAGCCGGCGCTGCATGCCGTCGCGGTGCAGGTCGAACGCGAGGCGCCACGCGAGGGCGACGTGGCGGCGCGCGAACGCATCCTCGCCGCGGCCGCGCAGGCGAAGGTATGGGTGACGCCGGTGTTCACACTGGTGGAGCCGGCCGCCCCCTGAGCGGCTGGGACATGAGCGGTTGAGAAAAAACCCTGCCCGGCGGTGTGAGCCGGTCTCGGGGCATCTGCGGCGTTGCGCTCCGCTCGCGATGGCGCTGCCAGCGCTCCGCTGCGCGCGCCTGGCGGCTGCTCGCCGATACCGGCCCAGCCCTTGGTTGGGTTTCTTCTCAATCTCGGCGCCGAGCCGACCGCTGCCGCCAAAGCGCACTTGCGCGGTCAGCCGCGCTGGGCCATGCTTCCCCGACCCATGCGCCCGCCTGTCAGCCTCCCGTCCTCCCGCGCCTTCCCGGCTGCGCCCGGACCGGCGTCGCGGGGTGCGCACCGGGACGGAGGGATCCGGGCATGATCACCCTGGAAGAACTGCTGCGCGTGATGGTCGAACGCGGCGGTTCCGACCTCCACCTCTCGGCCGGCTCCGGGCCGCGCATCCGCGACGACGGCAAGCTGGCCGAACTGCCCAATGTCGAGGTGATCGGGCCGGAACAGACCAAGAAGCTGATCTATTCCGTGCTCGACGGTCAGCAGATCGCCCGCTTCGAACAGGATCTCGAACTCGACATGTCCTTCGGCCTGTCGGGGGTCGGGCGCTTCCGCGTCAATGTCTTCTTCCAACGTGGCGCCGTGGGCTCGGTGCTGCGCACCATCCCCTATGAGATCTTCACCTTTGAGCAGTTGGGCATCACCAAGGATGTCTGCATCAAGCTGTGCGAACTGAACCGCGGCCTGGTGCTGGTCACTGGTGCCACCGGTTCCGGCAAGTCGACCACCCTGGCGGCGATGGTCGACTACATCAACACCACCCGCCAGGACCACATCATCACCATCGAGGACCCGATCGAGTTCGTGCATCGCAACAAGGCCTGCCTGGTCAACCAGCGCGAGGTCGGATCCGACACCCTCGGCTTCAACCAGGCGCTGCGCCGTGTCCTGCGCCAGGATCCCGACGTGGTGCTGATCGGCGAGATGCGCGACAAGGAGACCATCGAAGCCGGCCTGACCCTGGCCGAGACCGGCCACCTCACCTTCGCCACCCTGCACACCTCGGACTGCGTGCAGACCATCAACCGCATCATCGACGTCTTCCCCGCCCATCAGCAGAACCAGATCCGCACCCAGCTCTCGTTCGTACTCGAAGGTGTGTTCTGCCAGCAGCTGCTCCCCAAGATGAACAGCCGCGGTCGCGCCCTGTGCAGCGAGGTCATGATCCCCAACTCGGCGATCCGCTCGCTCATTCGCGAGGACAAGTGCCACCAGATCATGTCGCACATCCAGACCGGCGCGAAACTCGGCATGCGCACCATGAACCAGAGCCTGTTCGAGCTCTACAAGAACAACCTGATCTCGTGGGATGACTGCATGGCGCATTCCAGCGATCCGGAAGACCTCAAGCGCACCGCGGCGCGCGAAACCGCCTGAGGCTGGGCATGAACCGTCCGACGCGCGCAGATGGGGCTCCCAGGGCTACGCCCAATGCTGTGCAGCCAAAGCGCAGGCGCGTGCGAACGTCAGCCTGGGACCGCGCGCGGCCCGCGCGCATCGTCGCCTTTCCGCTGCGAGACGTGCATCCCGCCGTTTGCGCTCGCGATCCCTCAGCACTGCGCAGGACACCGTCGTGGTCTCGCTGATCCGTCTCACCCGTAAGAAGCTCGGCGAGATCCTGGTCGAGCAGGGCCTGCTCAGCGAGGAGCAGGTGCAGGACACCCTGCGCCTGCAACACCAGCTCGGCCTGCTCTTCGGTGAGACCCTGGTGCAGCAGAAGCTGATCACCGAAGAGAAGATGGTGGCGGTGCTGGTCGCCCAGTTCGGCATCCCCTACATCCTGCCCAGCCAGTACCACATCGCCAAGGAGCTGCTCGAGATCTTCGAGCCGGCGATGATGCGGCGCTTCCAGTTCGTCCCTATCGACTCGATCGGTTCGGTCCTGGTGGTGGCCATCGCCGGTCTGCTCAGCGAGGAGCTGCTGCATGAGATCGAAGGCCAGACCGGCTGCTCGCTGCATCTCTTCCTGACCAAGATGAGCGAGATCAACGGCGTCCTGCAGACGAACGGGATGTAGCGAGATGGCCAACGTCGCCGGTTACAACCGCAAGCTGACCACCCTGCTCCGCAAGCACGAGCTGGTCGCCGATGACCAGCTCAAGCTGCTGGGCGAGAAGGCGGGCAAGGAAAGCCTGATGCTCGCCACCCTGGTGGTGCACGAGAACCTGATCGACGAGATCACCCTGCTCGGTCTGGTCGCCGAGGACTGCGGTCTGCCGCCGCTCGATCTCGACAAGATGAAGATCGATCTCGACGGCATGACCGAGCTCAACAAGGGCGAGCCGCCGCTGACCGAGGAGATGGCGAAGTTCCACTGCGTGGTGCCGCTCGCGCTGGTCGGCAGCTACCTGACCCTGGCGGTCGCCAACCCCTACGACGTGGTGATGCTCGACGACATCAAGATCACCGTCGGACGGCAGATCCTGCCGGTGGTGTCGTCGGAGCGGGCGATCAACAAGGCCATCGAGCTGGCCTACCACGCCAAGGAGAAGGAGGTCGCCGCGTTCATGGAGAACGTCGGCGACGAGAGCGGGGAGTTCGTCGCGGCCGGCAAGAAGGAGGAGGACGAGAAGAAGGACGACCTCACCACCGAGGACACCGGCGACGAGTCGCCGGCGGTGAAGGTGGTCAAGACGATGATCCTGCAGGCGATCCAGAAAGGCGCCTCGGACATCCACCTCGAGCCATTCGAGAAACGCCTGCGCGTGCGCTACCGCATCGACGGCGTGCTTCACGAGGTGTTCAATCCACCCAAGCGCCTGGAAAAGGCGATGGTGTCGCGCATCAAGATCATGACCGACACCATGAACATCGCTGAGCACGGCAAACCGCAGGACGGCCGCTTCCAGGTCAAGGTCGGCGGGCGCACGGTCGATTTCCGCGTCAACTCGCTGCCCACCGTGCATGGCGAGAAGGTGGTGATGCGCATCCTCGACAAGTCGAACCTGGCCTCATCGCTGGAGACGCTGAATTTCGAGCCCGAGGTGCTGGCGGTGATCAAGAGCGCCATCGCCGCGCCCTACGGCATGCTGCTGGTCACCGGTCCGACCGGCTCGGGCAAGTCGACCACGCTCTATTCCTGTCTCAAGGCGGTGATGTCGGTCGAGGACAACGTCACCACCGTCGAAGAGCCGGTCGAGTACGAGATCGAGGGTCTCAACCAGGTCCACGTCAACGTCAAGCGCGGCCTGACCTTCGGCGCCGCCCTGCGCGCCATCCTGCGTCAGGACCCGGACACCATCATGATCGGTGAGATCCGCGATCAGGAGACCATCGAGATCGCGGTGAAAGCCGCACTCACCGGCCACCTGGTGCTGTCGACGCTGCACACCAACGACGCGCCGTCGACCATTTCGCGGGTCAAGGACATGGGCATCGAGCCCTTCCTGATCGCCTCGACGCTGCTCGGCGTCTGCGCCCAGCGCCTCGGCCGTCGGCTGTGCAAGAGCTGCAAGGCGCCGATGACCAAGGAGGAGATGCCCACCCGCGCCCAGCTGCTCGAGATCGGCTATAAGCCCGAGGAGCTCGAAGGCATGAGCCTGTACAAGGCGGTGGGCTGCAGCCTCTGCGCCGCCGGCTACAAGGGCCGCTTCGCCATGGTCGAGGCCCTGGGCATGACCGATGCCCTGCGCCGCACCATCATCGGGGGCGGCGACTCCCTCGAGATCCGCAAGACCGCCGTCGCCAACGGCATGATGACGCTGCGCCGGGCCGGGCTGATGAACGCCATGCGCGGAGTGACCACGGTCGAGGAGGTCATGCGTCACACCGTCGGCGAGGATGTCGGCAGCGATGAAGGCCCGAAAAAGGCGGCACCGGCACCGGCTGCGGTCGCTGAGCTGGCGCTTCCGGAGAATGAACCGGCCGCCGCCGAGGCGTGATCGGCGCTCGCAGGCTGATGAAAAACTCCGTTCTCCATCAGCCTGCTGCCTTCGCGCTCCCCGGGGGCGACCTGCGGTCGCTAGTTTCCCCGGGAAACGCGAAGGGAGTTTTTTATCCAGGGGGGCAGACGCCCCCCTGTAACCCCCCGCAGGCTGCTTTTTCAGCATCCTGCGGGGGGTTGGGGGGCCGAAGGCCCCCTGAAGCAAAAGCTGAAGCACCGTGTTTTCGCGCAAAATTGGCGCGCCAGCGCCGCGCGAAAATATGGTGCGACTAGCGGGCTGCTGTTTTTCAGCAGCCTGCTAGCCCTCACGCGGACGGCGTCACGCCCTTCTTGAGGATGATGTTCCCGTACTTCGCCGTCTCGCCGGTCATCACCACGGCGAAGGCTTTGCGCGCCTGGTCATAGAAGGCGAAGCGCTCGCTGCGTTTCAGCTTGGGCGCCGGCTTGACGTGGCGGTCGATGGCGACCCGGTAGCGCACCTCGACCTCGGGATCGAGGTGGTCGCCAGCGACGGCCGCCATCATGCACAGCGGCTCGGGCACGTACTGGTCGAGCGTGAACAGCGGCAGGATGGCGTCGAGCAGGGCCGGGATGCGCAGTCCGTCGGCGCGCAGCACGCGCGCGTTCATGGTATCGCCAGGGAAGTGCGCGTCGGCGAGTACCAACTCATCACCATGTCCCATGCGGCAGAGCACGGCGAGGAGGTCGGGGCTGAGCAGCGGGGAGATGCCGGTGAGCATGGCGGCAGGGTGCGGCGACGACGGCGGGGGACAAGGCCGACATCACGCTCCAGGGCGTCCTACGCTTCAGCCTCGGCCCCAGCCCGGTGTGCGCCGTCGTGCTCAGCCAAACCGGCGCGTGGAGTATCCATGCGCCGTCCACCGCTGATCAGCGCGATGCGCGCGTGTCGACGTTCACAGATCGGGCAGTTTCCCGTCAGCCGGTTTCGGCTCGGCCGGCTTGGCCTCAGGCGGAGCGGCGGGCTCAGCCGGCTTGGCCTCGGGCGGAGCAGCGGGTTCGGCGGGCTTGGCTTCCGGCGGCGCGGCGGGCTTGGCCTCGGGTTCGGCGGGCTTGGCTTCCGGCGGAGCAGCGGGCTCAGCCGGCTTGGCCTCGGGCGGAGCAGCGGGTTCGGCGGGCTTGGCTTCCGGCGGAGCAGCGGGCTTGGCCTCGGGCGGCACGGCGGGTTCGGCGGGCTTGGCTTCCGGCGGCGCGGCGGGCTTGGCCTCGGGTTTGGCTGCCGGGGCAGCGGGCGCGGGGACGGCTCCCGGTGCGGTGACCACCTGTCCGGCTTCGGGGTAGGACGGCTTCCAGCCCGTCTTTTCCAACTGCGCTTCGACGTCCTTGCGCGACAGCTTCTTGTTCGCCGCCATCATCTGCGCGATCTTCTGCTCGCGGGCCTGCACGGCCCAGCCGAGGTAGGCCTGCAACCAGGCGCGCTGCTGGGCCTCGAGACTGGTGTAGGTGCCGTCGTTCAGTCCCAGGCGCAGCAGGTCGGCGGCGCGGTGCAGGTCGCTGAGCGCGCCGTCGATGGTCCACTGTTCGGGGATGGGCAGTTCGGCGGGCCGGCTCGCTTTCAAGCGCTGTTCGAGCACCACCAGGCGGCCCAGCAGATCGTTGAGGGTGACTTCCTCGGGCAGCGGCGTGCGCACGCCGGGCATGGCCAAAGGCGCCGGCTTGTCCTTGTCCTTGGCCTTGTGATCGCTGGGCGGCGGCGGCGGGGCGCGGTGCAGCGAGCCTTCCATCGTCTTGCTGTCGACCTCGGCGACGAAGGCCTTGATGTCGTTCACCAGGGCAAGGGCGCGGTCGGCGTGCTCGTACGGCAGATAGCGCATGCCGTAGGCCGGGATGACCTTGTCGACGAGGTAGAAGGTGTCGGCGGTGGCCTTGGGCGGCTTGGCCGGTGTCGGCGCGATCTGCGGCAGGGAGTCGCCGGCGAAGACCAGGGCGGGAACCAGGACGGTGAGCAGCGACGGGCGGACAGGCATGCCGACTCCACAATGCGGTACGACGGGCGGCTGGCATCTGACGCGCTCCACCAGTGGGGGCAAGGAGGTCACCGGGCAGTGGCCGGTGCTGTTGCAAACACTCTCAGCGTCGGAAGCTCCCGCCATGCTCCCCTACCAGCCAGCGACCGTAGCCGAGGCCCTGTTCGTGGCCCTCGACCAGGCCGCGGCGGCGCGCGGCCGCGCCACCCTGGCCATACCCGGCGGCCGCTCGCCCGGCCCGGTCCTGACCGCCCTGGCCGGGATGCTCGACGCTGGCCTGCGCGAGCGTCTGCACCTGCTCTGGCTGGATGAGCGCGCAGTGCCGGTCGGTCACGCCGACCGCAACGATGCGCCCACCCTGGCCGCCTGGGATGCCGGCGGACCGCTGCCCGGCCAGATCCACCGCATGCCCGCCGAGGCCAGCGATCTCGACGCCGCCGCCCGCAGCTATGCCGCCACCCTGCACGCGGCCACCGCCGGTGGCGCCCTCGACGCCTGCCTGGTCGGATTTGGCGAGGACGGTCACATCGCCAGCCTGTTTCCCCACCATCCCGGGCTCAAGGAACTGTCCGACGTGTTCGTGGTCACCGACAGCCCGAAGCCGCCCGTGCGGCGGTTGACCCTGTCGCTGCCGGTGCTGCGCCGCGCCGGCCTGCACTGCGTCCTCGCCCTGGGTGCGGCCAAGGGAACCCTCGCCGCCCGCGCCCGGCGCGGAGCCGATCCGGCACTGCCGTGCAGCCTGCTGCCGGCGGAACGCACGGTGTGGTACCTCGACGACGCGGCCGTCACCGCCTGGCGCGCCGCGACCGGCTGAGCCCGAGACCCCGTACCGGGCCGACCGTCAACAGGCGGCTCCGCAGGCAGCCGCGAGAGATTCGCGGCCTGACCAGCTTTCCCTGGATCGCTTACGGCCGGTCGGAAGTCTCGTGCCCGAGGATCGGCCATGGTCTGCGTGTACCGGCCCATCACCCGCTGCCGCATCGCCCGCGGTGAACCGTCGTCACCCGCTACGCTGCTGCGCACCCTCGCCCTGCTGCCGTTCGCCGCCGTCCTGGCCGCGGCCAGCTACACGCTGCACACCACCGGCAACGTCGCCGACGTGATCACGCCCATCAGCGGCGGGCTGGTGCTGGCGGGCGGTGGCAGCGATGTCGACTCCGCCATGCGCTGGATGATCAAGCGCTCCGGAGGTGGTGATGTCGTGGTGCTGCGCGCCTCGGGAGCGGACGGCTACAACGGCTATCTACACGCCCGGCTCGGGGGCGTCGATTCGGTGCAGACCATCGTCTTCGCCTCCAAGGCGGCGTCCTCCGATCCCGTGGTGCTCGACATCATCGCCAAGGCGGAGGCCATCTTCATGGCCGGTGGCGACCAGTCGTCCTACCTGGCGTATTGGAAGGACACCCCGGTCGAGACGGTGATCAACCAGCGCGCGGCCCAGGGCGTGCCGGTGGGCGGCACCAGCGCCGGTCTCGCGGTGCTGGGCGAGTTCGTCTACGCCGCGCGTTTCGGCAGCGCGACCTCGGCGGAGGTCCTCGCCGATCCGTATCACCGCGATCTCACACTCGAACGCGCCTTCCTCGTCATGCCCGGTCTCGGCGCCCTGATCACCGACAGCCACTTCAGTCAGCGCGACCGCATGGGACGCCTGTGCGCCTTCCTCGGACGTCTTCAGAAGGACGGCTGGACCGCGACCGCCAAGGGCCTGGGCATTGATGAGGCGACGGCGCTGTGCATCGACACCACCACCGGCCAGGGCACGGTCCACGGCGGCGCCAGCAGCAAGGTCATCGCGCTGCGGACCAGCGCTCCGCCGGCGATCGTCCAGCCCGGCGTCCCACTGACCCTGCGCGCGATCGAGACGGTCGAACTGCCCAGGAACGCCGTCTTCGACCTGCGCGCCTGGAGCGCGGTGAGTGGCGCCGGGCCCAGTTACCGTCAATCGGTGGTTGCCGGTGTCCTCACCAGGGATCCGCCGGCGACGCCCTGAACCCACCCACCCGTCCACCTTTGCTGGCGCGGGGCAGGTCAGTCCGGCGCCAGCAAGGGCGCGCTCGCCTCCAGCCCCTTCACCCGCGTCGCCTCGGCGACGGTGAGCGCCGGTATCGGCGTGGTCGGGGTGTCGTCCTTGGGATAGTCGATGTGGATCATCACCGCGCCCTGACGGCCGAGGCGCATCAGGATATGCGCCTCCAGGCGTTCGATGGTGTCGTGGGCGTGCGCCACCGACCAGTCGCCGGGCAGCTCGAGATGGAAATCGATGTAGGTGGCGTCGCCGTTGACGCGCAGGCGCAGGTTGTGGACGTCCAGCCACTCGGGCTCGCGCACCTCGTTGATCGCGGCCACCACCCGCGCCAACGCCGCCGGATCGGCCTCGTCCATCAGTCCCGACGCCGCCGTGCGCACCAGGCGCACACCGGTGAACAGGATGTAGCCGGCGAGCACCAGCGCGCACAGCGGGTCGATCAGCTGCCAGCCGGTGACGGCGACCAGACCGACGCCGACGATCACCCCGGTGCTGGTCCACACGTCGCTGAGCACGTGGTGGCCGTCGGCGATCAGGATCGGCGAGTCGGTACGTCGGCCGGTGCGCAGCAGGTACCAGCCGAGCGCGAGGTTGATCGCCGCCGCCACCGCGGTCAGGCCGAGGCCGATCCCGACCTGCTCGACCTGGCCGCCGAACCACAGCACGCGGACCGCCTGCCAGCAGATCCCCAGCCCGGCCAGGGCGACCATGCCGCCTTCGAAGGCCACCGAGAAGAACTCGATCCGGCCGTGACCATAGGGATGGTCGTCATCGGGCGGCTGGGCGGCGACCCGGGTGCAGAACCACATGAACAGCACGGCGCCGACATGGACCACCGACTCGAGGGCGTCGGAGAGGATGGCCGTCGAACTGGTGAGCAGATAAGCCGTCCACTTCAGCGCGAGCATGCCCACACCCACCGCGGCCGACAGCCGGGCGGCGAACAGGCGCACGCGCACGCGTTCGCTGGGCATGGGTGGGATGATTCCGCCGGGCCGGGGATTGCCACCGGGCAGCGGCGATCCGCGCCGCTCGCTGCACGCCCGTCGCGCCGGTCAGGGTTGACGATTGGACCCCGTCGCCGCACGCCCTACGGTGCCGGCCGTATCGGTTCCAGACTGGCCCCACCCCGGACTTTTCGGTCGTGCTTTCCCATCCATCACTCCCGCGCCATCCCCGCTGACCCCCCGCGCAGGTTCCGCCCCCAGCACCGTCCCCGAATCGTCCTCGTTCGCTGAAACGAGGCTGAAATGTTGGTAGAAACCGTCGCCGCCGCGATCGGCTTGGCTCTTGGCCTGGCCGTCGGCCTGATCGTCGCCGCCCACCATCGCCGGGCTGCCGCTGCCCAGCCGGGTGTCGCGGCCGAGCGTCTCGCCGCCGCCGTCGCTGCCGCCATCGCCAGCGAGCGCGACCGCCTCGACGCCGAGCAGCGGTCGGCCCTCGCTGCCAGCGAGCAGAGCCACCGCGAGGCCGTCGATCGCCTGCGCGCCGAGATCGCCGCCGGCACCGCCCGGGTCGACGCGACCGCCGCTCGTGAGCGCGACCAGATGGCGCGCGAACGCACGGTCCTGGAGGGCGAGCGCGCTGCGCTCGACGGCCAGCGCGGCGCCGTGGCCCGCGAGCGCACCGCCCTGGCCGAGGACGCCGCCCTGCTCGAACGCCGCGAGGGCAAACTGACCGCGCGCGAGACCGCCCTGGCCGAGCACGGCACCGCCCTCGACCGTCGCCTCGCCGGCCTCGACCGTCGCGAGGGGGCCCTGGCCGAACGCGAGACCGGCCTGGCCGCGCGCGACCACGCCGCCAGCGCTCGCGAGACGGCGGTCGCCGGTGGGGAAGCGCTCCTGCGCGCCGAGCTCGAACGCGTCGCCGGCCTCGATCGCGCCGCCGCGCGCGCCGAGCTGTTCGCCCGCCTCGACGCCGAGCTGGCCGAGGAGCAGACGCAGCGCATCGCCCGTCACGAGAAGGACCTGGCGGCGCGCTCGCGCGAACTCGCCATCGAGGTGGTCGGTCGGGCGATCCAGCGCTATGCCGCCGAACACACCGCTGACACCACGTCGACCAAGGTGGCGATCGCCGACGAGGAGCTGAAGGGCCGCATCATCGGCAAGGAAGGGCGCAACATCCGCGCCTTCGAGCAGGCCACCGGCGTCGACCTGATCATCGATGACACTCCCGGGCAGATCATCATCAGTTGCTTCAGCGGGCTGCGCCGCGAGATCGCCCGGCGCACGCTCGAACGCCTGCTGCTCGACGGCCGCATCCAGCCCGCGCGCATCGAGGAGGTGCTCACCCAGGTGCAGCAGGACCTCGACCGCGAGGTGATACGCCTGGGCGAGGAGGCCGCCTACGCCTGCGACGTCAGCGGCCTGCATCCGCAGCTCATCAAGCTGCTCGGCAAGCTGCAGTTCCGTACCAGCTACGGCCAGAACGTGCTCAAGCACACCCAGGAGGTCGCCTTCCTGTGCGGCGCCATGGCCGGCGACCTCGGCCTCGACGCCAAGCTCGGCCGGCGCTGCGGCCTGCTCCACGACATCGGCAAGGCGCTCGACCATGAGCAGGAGGGCAGCCATCCCGAACTCGGACACGCCGCGCTGAAGCGCTACGGCGAGAGCGAGATCGTCGCCAACGCCGCCCTCGCCCACCACGAAGGCCGCGAGGTGTTCAGCACCTACACCACCCTGGCCGCCGCCGCCGACGCCATCAGCGCGGCACGGCCGGGAGCGCGCAGCGAGAACGTCGAGAACTACCTGAAACGGCTCGGCCAGCTCGAAGACATCGCGTGCAGCTTCACCGGCGTGCAGAAGGCCTACGCCATCCAGGCCGGCCGCGAGCTGCGCGTCCTGGTCAATGCCCATACCCTGGGCGACGGCGAACTGCTCAAGGTCGCCCGCGACATCGCCCGCCGCATCGCCGACGAGGTCGCTTTCCCCGGCGAGGTCAAGGTCACGGTGATCCGCGAACTGCGGCAGATCGCGGTGGCGCGGTAAGGTCCGAACGTCCGAACGTCGCGAGCGCGAGCGAGCGACTACGCTGGCGCGGTGGTGCGGAACGTCTCCAGGTCCTCCCCACTACGCCCTGATTCCCGTCGCATGAGCACCTCCGCCGCCGCGCCCTTGTGCCCGCGCACCCAGCGTTCGTAGAGCGCGGTCTGCGTCGCCGCGTCGAGATCGCCGGGCGCGTCCTCGGCGAGGGCGTCCTGACGCAGGGCGTACAGCGTCAGCGCCACCGTCACCGACAGGTTGAGGCTCTGGGTGAAGCCGGCCATGGGGATGCGGAAGCAGCCGTCGGCGCCACTGCGTGCCGCCGCCGACACGCCCTCGCCCTCATTGCCGAAGACCACCGCGAGCGGCTGGGCCACGAGCTGGTCGGCCAGGCGGTGCGGCCCGACCACGGCGTCGGCGGCGAGATCGGTGGCGAGGATGCGGAAGCCCTGCGCGCGCAGCGCGGCATAGGCGGCGGTGATGTCGGCGTGGACGTGGAGATCGAGGTAGTGGTGGGCACCCTGGCTGATCTTGGCGTTGACCTTGAAGGCATTGCGCGCCGTGGTCACGTGCAGCGCCCCCAGGCCGAAGGCGTCGCAGGTGCGCACCACGGCGGTGGCGTTGTGCGGATCGGTACAGTCCTCGACCACCACCACCAGGCGCGCGGTGCGCCGCGCCAGCACCTGGCGGTAGCGCCGCGCGCGTTCCGGCGTCAGCAGCGCATCGAGCGGATGCGCTGCGACCGGGCTCGGCAGTTCGCGCGCGAACTCAGATGAGGGGCCGCCGCGCATGGTCAATCAGCCACGATCATGCCGTCGACCACATGCAGCGGCACGCGCACCAGCGCCTTGCCCGCGCATGGCCCGGCGAAACAGGCACCACTGTCGGCGAGGAACAACGCGCCATGCATGGCGCACTGCAATTCGTTGTCCCCGCTCAGGCAGCGACCATCGCCCCAGTCCAGGCCGACACCGACGTGCGGGCAGGCGTTGCGCCAGCCATGCACCGTCCCCGCCACCCGCACCAGGATGATCTCGAAGCCCTGGGGATGCTTGACCATGACCTGGTCGAAGCCGTCGTCGCGGTGGAGGGGGGTCATGGGAGAAGGTTGAGAAGGTGAGAGGTTGAGAGGTTGAGAGGCAGCAGAGGTGAGGGAGGTGAGGGGAGAGGAGGGCGGGAAGGGGGGAAAGGTGCAGAAGGGACCGAGCGGATGGCGGGAACGGGGCCGAGGAAGCGGAAGGAAGGCGCTGCCTGCTGGCGCAATCCGACTACGGCATGACGCGGCGACGAGTCTAGCCAGCTCGCCGGAGTCCACCACGCTGAGGGCCCACCGCGCAGCCGATTCCAACCCGGGCACTGCCGAAAACGTCCTCCCCCCAGCAGCACGATCAGCGTCGCGCCTGACCGTCACGCCGGGACCAGTCCGCACCGCCGGCACCGTCCATCCACACCTATGATCACCTCGTCCGCTTCTCGACTTCTCGACCTCTCCACCTCTCACCCTTCCCCCCATGCCCATCATCGCCATCGCCCACCCCGCCGACCGTGTCGCCTGCCACTACCACGCCGATGATCTCGCCCGCCTGGCCCGGCAGGCGGAGGTCCGCGTGCTCGGCACCCAGGACGCGGACGCCGTGGCCAGACAGCTCAAGGATGTCGACGTGCTCACCGGTGCCTGGGGCATGCCGCCGCTGACCGACCGCTTCCTGGAGCAGGCGCCCCGGCTGCGCGCGGTGTGCTACGCCGCCGGTTCGGTGAAGCGCTTCGTCACCCCGGCGGTGTGGAGCCGTGGACTCATCGTCACCACCGCCATGCACGCCAACGCCATCCCGGTCGCCGAGGTCACCGTCGCCCTCATCACGTTGATCAACAAGAACTGGTTCCGCTGCCAACGCGGCGTGCATGCCGACGGTCGTCCTGGCCTCGATGGGCGTGAGGAGCTGCGCCATCGCGGCAATTTCGGCGGCACCACCGTCGGCATCGTCGGCTTCGGCGCCATCGGCCGGCTGGTGGTGCAACGCCTGCGAACGCTCGACGTCACGGTGGTGGTCGCCGATCCGCATGCCGACCCCGCCGCGGTCGCGGCCGCCGGCGCCACCCTGGTCGACCTGGTGGAATGCGCTCGGCGCAGCCACGTGCTCAGCCTGCACGCTCCCGACATCCCGGCCTGCGAGCACATGATCGACGCCCGCGTTCTCGCCGCCCTGCCCGATGGCGCGACGCTGATCAACACCGCGCGTGGCCGCCTGGTCGATGAAGCGGCGCTGATCGCCGAACTGTCCACCGGCCGCATCGACGCCCACCTCGACGTCACCCATCCCGAACCACCGGATGCCGACAGCCCGCTGTGGCGGCTGCCCAACTGCTGGCTGACCCCGCACCGTGCCGGTTCGTCCGGACACGAATTGCAGCGCATGGGCCGCTCCGCCGTCGACGCCTGTCTCGCCGTGCTCGACGGCCGCGACCCGCCCTTCCGCGTGCACGAACGCATCCTGGCGACGTCGGCATGAGCGACGCGGGTGGCTCGAACCAATTCCGTACAATCCAGGGCTCACGCCCTGGCTGCGTTCGGTCGCCCGCTCTGCGGACTGATGCGAACGCATCGCGAACCGGCCACCCGCTGCGCGGGCTCGCCCTGTTCAGCACTCACCGCCCAGGCAGCGCCACACCCGCCAGCTCGCGCAGCGCCGCCTCCAGTCCCGCCACCACGGCGGCCAGGCGCGGGTAGTCGAGGCGGTCGGGGGTGTCGGTAGCCAGGTGGTAGTGCGGATAGCGGAACGGCGCCGTATCGCTGACCATCAATCCGGGGTAGCCGTGCTCCCAGAACGACCAGTGGTCGGACCACCCGATGCCGTCGATGTCGCTGGCCAGGGCGGCGCCCTCGCTGGGGAAGACGCTGTGGGCGCGGAAGGCGCCGATCCCCCGGCGCACCCAGGCCTTGGAATCGACATTGCCGACGAAGGCCACGAAGTCGCCGCGATCGGGGTAGAACCACTCGAGCGCATCGACCGGGTAGTGCTGACTGCGCGGTGCGCTGCTGTAGTAGCCCAGCGTCTCCAGCGCGATCATGCCGATGATCGGCGCGTTCTGTTGCCGGCAGGCGGCGGCGAAGTGCAGGCTGCCCATGTCGGGAGTGCGGAAATGCGGTGGCTCCTCGTTGGCGAACAGCGCGAAGCGCAGGCCGGTTACGGGCTTGGCGCCGGCGAAACGCCGGGCCAGGGCGAGCAGCGCGATAGCGCCGCTGCCGTTGTCGTTGGCGCCGGGACACGCGCTCACCGAATCGTAGTGGGCGCCGACCACGATCAGTCCGGCGGCGGCATCGCTGCCGGCGACGTCGACCCAGAGGTTGCTGCACGTCTGCCCGGCGGCGGTGAAATCCTGGCGGTGCACGACATGACCGGCGGCGGTGAGTTGCGCCGAGAGCCAATCGCGCGCCGTGACCAGCGCGGCGTACTGGTCGGTGTTGCGCTCGCCGATGGTCCCGGCGAGGTGGACGACGTCGCGGCGCAGTTCGTCGGCCAGTCCGCCGTGGGTGGCCTCGGCAACGAACGGCGTGCCGGCGTGGCTGTCGCCGGGCATGCGCAGCATCACCGCCCACACCGTGACCAGCACCACCGCCACCACGGCGACCAGGATGATCGGTACGCGCAGGCGCAACTGCCACCAACGCAGCGGCGGCGCTGGCAGCGGCGCTGGCCGGCCGCGGCGTCCTGACGGCGGCGGTGCGGGCGCGGGCGCGGGATCGGTGGTCACGGCACCGACGACGGTGCCGGCGACGGAGCCGGCGCCGCACCGCGCAGATGCACGCGCGCGCGCAGTCCGTCGTGCTCGAAGCCGAGACCGAAGTCAGCGCCGGCGATGGCGCGCAACGACGGCGGCCAGTCCGGGCCATCCTGGGGCGCGGCGGGCGAGCCGTAGAGCGTCGACTCCATGACCCCAAGCGTGGCGTTCCAGCGGTAGGCGCCGCCGGCCGGGCAGACCAGACGGACGTGGAACAGGCGTTCATGCACCGCCACCGGATCCTGATCGGGGAAGCGACGCCGCCATTCTTCAAGGATGGGCAGGTTGGCCCAGGCGCGCAGACGCATCTGGTCGGCCAGACCTTCGCCCAGCACGCGCTGCATCCCGCGCAACGCGGCCAGGCCGGCGGTCTCGACGCGCAGGCCGAGCGCACTGCCCAGCCAGGGCGCTGGCGGCGTCGCCGTGCCGGCGGCGCGGTCGAGTTGGCGGTCGATGGCGCGGGTGATCAGCGCCTGGTTGAACGACAGCAGCAGGGCTTCGGGCGTGACCAGATAGTAGAGCGCCGCGTCGGCGAACTCGCGGCCGGCCTTGTCGAGTCCGATGCGCACGTAGGCGACGTCGCGGTGGCTGGGATTCGACCACGCCGTCATGCCTGGGGATGACTGCTCGATGAAGGCGCGCAGCGCCGGCAGGAACAGCACCAGCTTGGCCGGATTGCCGACCGCCAGGCGCACGCCGACGGGTAGGCGGCGGAAGCCGTGCTCCATGAACTTTGTGGGGTCCTCGGCTGCGATCAGCTCGGCCCAGAATGGGTCGGCATCGGCGTAGACCGCGATCGATCCGCCCAGCCAGCCCAGCGGATCGGCCTTGAGACCGAACATGGCGACCATGCCGACGCCTTGCTGGAGTTGCTGCGACTTGGGATCGAAGGCCAGCGCCCAGTGCGCGAGCACGCCGGCATGCGGATCACCGGCGTCCGGCGCCAGCACCGCCTTGCCGACCACGTTCATCAGCGGCCGGTATTCGCTGCCGGCGATCAGCGGCATCACCGTGAGGTCGGCGGCGAGATCGGCTCCACCTGCATCGAGGCGCAACGCGATGGGGTCGAACCAGGTCCGCCAGTTGGCCTGGTAGCGCTCGACGAAACGCCGGTAGGCGTCGGCCTCGCCGGCGGTGCAGCGCTCCAGCGCCAGTTCGGCGATCGGGGTCATGAAGGCGAGGTCGCCGTAGACCGCCGAGCGCGCGCCGGTGGCGCCCCAGGTGATGGCTCCCAGGCCGGCACTGTCGACGCCGGGCAGGTTGGCGGGGGTGCCGCCGGTGGCGAGGGCATCGACATTGCCGGCCTGCAAGGCGCTGAGCACGGCGGCGGCGCGGACGCGGCGCGAATCGGCGATGCGCCAGCGCGGCGAGCACCAACGGCGGATGGTGGCGTCGCTGAGCACGGCCAGGGCCGACTCGCCGGCATCGCCGCGGCGGTAGCGGTCGCGGAAGAAACGCAGCTCGGGCGCGCTGGCCAGCGACTGCTCGCGCTGCGCCGCCACTGCCGCCAGGCGCGCGAGCTGGGCCAGCGAGTTGGTCACCACCACGGTGTCGCCGAGCTGCGCCAGGTGGCTGCACACCGTGCGATCCGGCGTGGTGACGGCGGTCCAGGCGACGCCGTCGACGGTTCCCGAGGTGGCGGTGGCACCGGCGGCGACCGCGGCCTGGTGCTTGCTCGCCAGGAAGGCGCGCAGCAGGTCGCTCTGCCGCGCCTGGAACAGCACGGCGACGTCGCTGCCCTGGCGGAGGTAGGCATCCGATCCGGTGAGCGCCACCGCCTCGATCAGGGCGGGGCCGAAGCGGCGTGCGAGTTCGCTGGTCTCCAGGCAGAGCTGACGCTGGTAGCGCCGCGCCGTGCCGGCGTCCTCGGCGCGCTCTTCGAAGGCGCCAAGCACCGGCGCACCCTGGGCGTCGACGCGGTCGATCACCGCGACCAGCGCGGCGAAGGATGGGAAGAGCACGACGTGCTGGTCGATGGGGATGCGCGCGGCCAGGGGATCGAGGTCGACCTTCTTGCCTTCGAGCAGCGGCCGCCAATCGATCTCGTTGACGGTGACGCCGGTGAGCGTCGCCACCTCGACATCGCCGACACCGAGCCGGCCCGGTGCCAGGCTGCGGTCGAGCTGGAGATTCTCGCTGAGCGCGCGGTTGCCGGTGAACAGGTCGAAGGTGTCGTCCAGTTCGCGCGCTGGCCGCCGGTTGTCGGGGCTGGGATCGCTGGCGAGCTGATGCCGCCACCAGGCGCCGCCGGGCAGTCCGCGGTCTACCAGTTCGCCGATGCGCTGACGACGGGCGCGCGCGAACAACACCGCCGTTTCGGGTGGGCCGGCCACAGGCTTCAGCACCAGTTCGACGATGCGCGGCGCCTCGCCGTTGATTCCGGGGACGATCAGCCGTCCGGCCACCGGCGCGCCGGCCGGGATGCGGGCGACGATGACGGCGCCAGCCAGGCGATCGCCGGACGGCGGACGATCGCCGTCGTTGTCGGCCCCGCGGGGATCGAGCACGAAGCCCTCGCCGCTGGCCAGCGCCACCCGCGCCGAAGCCGCCCACGGCGCGCGCCAGTCCAGCGACTGGCGACGACGCGGTTCGGCGGCGGCCGGCAGCGCGAGATCGCTGAGCGCGAGCTGGACATGGATGTCCTCGGCGGCGCAGCCCGCGATGACGACGATGGCGATCAGCAGATGGCGCATGCGGACTCCGTTGCGGCATTTGATACCGACCGTTTCCAAACAGGCAATGACCGGCTTCCATGCGTTCGACAGCGCGTCGGCAGTCGGTCAACGCTGCGCTTGACGCACGACTGAGGCGCCGCCTCGACAGCCTCGCCCTGGGTGGTGGACACCTCGCCGCGGCCCGCCAGCCTGCGGCCTTTCCCGGGAGATCGCAGCGTGCGCAGCGTGGTCGTGGTCGCAGTCGTGACGATGCTGATAGCGCTAGCGCCATCGTCGTCGCACGCCGCCGGCGCGCCCAGCGACGGTGAGGCGCGCCTGGTCGAGGCCGCCCGCCTGGTCGAGACCCTGGGCTTCAAACGGGCGCGGCCGATCTTCGCGGAAGTGCGTGCGGGCAGTCCGGCGGGCAGTGCGCGTTGGGCGCAGGCGACCTTCGGCCAAGCGGTGTGCGCCCAGCACATCATGCCGTTGGAGACCAGCCTGATCGACGAGGCGGCGCGGCTGTTCCAGGAGGTCATCGACCAGGCGGCGCAGTCGCCCTGCGCCGCCAGCGCCTGCCTCAACCTGGGTCGCATCGCCGAACTCGACCGCCGCGATTCCCGGCAACCCGGTGCCCACTTCGTCCAGGCGCGCGCGCATTATCAGCAGGTGCTGCGGCAGTGGCCCACGGATGTCGCCGCCAGCGAAGCCGCGCTGCGCCTGGCCGCCGTCGCCGTGCAGGAGCACTGCACGGCGATGGCCGAGACCGCGACCGGCAACCCCGACACGGTGCGCGCCGCCCTGACCGTCCTGGCGGAATGGATCGCCGCCCATCCCGATGATCCGCAGGTGGCCGCGCACTGGCACTTCCTCGCCGATTGCCGGCTGCAGGTCCTGGGCGATGAAGCCGGCGCGCTCCAGGCCTATATCGCCGCCGATGCGCGCGGGCTGCTCACCCGCGGCCTCGAAGGGCAGGCGTGGTGGCGCATGGCGATCCTGGCCGAGAGCACCGGTCAGCGCGATGCCGCCGTGCGTTATTACGCGCGCATCATCACCGATGCGCCGGCCTCGGGCGGCGCCTTCGAGGCGCAGGCGGCGCTGCGTCGGCTGGGGGCGCCGGTGCCGCGCAGCCCGCTGGAAGACAGCTTCGAACGCGCAGTGCGCGCCAGCGAGGCGCGGAAATGAGCGACCAGTCCGTCGCTGACGCTCCGCGCTTCGCCATCATCCCCTGGCTGGGCGTGGCGTTGCTGGTGGCGGCGCTGGGGCTGAGCGCGCTGCGCGTGCTCAGCATCCAGCGCGAGCGCAGCGATCCCGGCCGCAAGGTGGTGCGCATCGCGCACTGGCAGCTCGAACAGGGCTACCGCGAGGCGCTGCAGACGGTGATCGATGACTACAACCGCCTGCATGCCGCCGATGGGGTGGTGGTGCAGCAGGTGCCGGTCACCGAGAAGATCTATTCGGCCTGGCTGAACACCCAGCTGGTCGCCGACGAACCGCCCGAACTCGCCCAGGTCGGACGCGCGCGTCTGACCACGGTGGCGGAATCGATGGCAAAGTTCTTCGTGCCGCTGGGCGATGAGGTGGCCAAGCCGAATCCCTACAACCGCTCTGATCTGCTCGATCTCTCCGCCGAGAACCGCGCCGATCCCGCCCTGGTCGCGCTGCTCCAGGGGCCTTGGGTCAGCACCCTGATCGACGGCATGCGCGGCGGTTACCGCGAAGAGATCCAGGAGTTCTACAGCATCCCGACCACGGTCACCACCGTCCGGCTGTTCTACAACGCCGACCTGCTGCGCCAGGCCACCGGCAGCAGCGCGGCGCCGCGTTCGCTCGGCGCGCTGTTCGACGCCTGCGCCAAGCTACGCACCCTGCGCGATCCCGCCGGCCAGCCGCTGACCCCGATCTCGGGGTCGAGCTACACCGTCGACATGCTGATTCCGCGCTACCTGTCGCTGTTCACCGCCAGCATGCGCCTGCGACCCGAGATCGACTCCGATCGCGACGGCCGCCTGGTGCAGATGGAAAGCTGGGCGGCGGTGCATGCGGGCACGGTCACCTTCGACGATCCCCGGATGGTCGAGGGCTACCGCTTCGCCCGCGAGCTGTGCAGCAACTTCACCGAGGGTTTCGCGGGCATGGAACGCGACCAGGCGGTGTTCAACTTCATCCAGGGGCGCGCCGCCATGCTCGCCACCGGCAGTTGGGACGCCGGCACGTTGTTCCGCCAGGCCGAGGCGCGCTTCACCGTCGGCGTCTGCGACTTCCCGCTGCCGGCTCCGGGTGAGCGCTGGCATGATCTGGTCAATCAGCGCGCCAACGAGGCGCGCACCAACGGCGGCGTCTCCTTCGGCATCTGCAAGGCGTCGCTCCAGCGCGAATGGGCGATCGATTTCATGCGCTACCTCACCAGCCAGGCGGTGAACCAGCGCTTCAACCAGGCCAACGACTGGCTGCCGGTCACCATCGGCGCGAGCACCTCGGCGCGCATGCGTCCCTTCCTGCCCGATCCGCGCGGCATCGCGCCCGGCCTGGATCTGAGCAAGGGCGGCGACATCGAATCGACGCTCAATGGCGCCCGGCTGACCTTCCTCAGTGGTGAGACCACCTACGACCAGTTCCGTACCACCGCCACGCGCACCCTCGCCGACGAAGGCCACCGCCTGTGGGGCCGCTTCTACCAGGAGAACCGCGACGGCGTGCGCAATCTCGAACGCGCGCTGGCCGTGCAGAGCGTGCGCCGGCTGATGCTGGGTGCCGACGCCGACGTCGCCAGCAAGCGGCCGCGGGTGCTGCTCCAGCAGATGCTGCTGCATGGCGGCGAGCTGAATCGTCTGCGCTGGCGGGTGCTCTTCCCGGCCGTGCGCGCCGACGACCGGGGTTGGCCGTGGTGAACCCCATGCCGGTGCTGACCGCGCGCCGACGCTCGCCGTGGTGGCGGCACAGCCGCCTGTGGGCGGCGCTCTACGCCCTGATGCTGCCGACCCTGGTCGGCATGCTGGTGTTCGTCTACTGGCCGAACTGGCAGACCATCCGCTACGCCTTCTTCAGGTGGGACGGCGCCCTCACCGAGGAATGGCGGGGTGGGGAGAACTTCACCGAGGCGTTCGCGGACAACCGCTTCCTGTGGACGTTCCAGCTCGTCGGCATCCTGCTCATCGCCAACCTGATCAAGATGTGGCCGAGCATCCTGGTGGCAGTGGTCATCCACCGCCTGCGCAGCGCGCGCTGGCAGTACCTCTACCGCGTGCTCTTCGTCATCCCCATGGTCATCCCCGCCCTGGTCTGGCTGTTGCTGTGGAAGCAGTTCTTCGATCCCTCGGCCGGAGTGCTCAACGGCCTGCTCAACGCCACCGGGCTGATGGGCGTGCTGCACGGACTCGACTCGCCGGATCACGGCATGCCGGCGGTGGCGGGCTTCCTCAACACCACCGGCTTCGGCTGGGATCCGGCACGACCCCTGGCGAGCTGGCTGTGCCTGCCGCTGAAGGCTGTGCACCATGTCTTCGGTGGGCCGTGGGGGCTGGGACTGTTCGGCTTCGCCCTCGCTCTCGCCGCCGGTGGCTGGCAGGCGGCGCGGCGTACCTGGCCGCTGTGGCTGGCGCTGCTCGCCACCGGCTGGCTGGTGTGGGGACCCTGGCGGCTGCTGCCGCTGGCCGGCCTCGCGTTGGCGCTGGGCGAATGGCGCTGGCGGCGGCTGGATCTCGCCGGCCTGGGCGCCCTGCGCTGGTGGGCGGTGATCCTGGCCGCGGTGGCGCTGGTCCTGGTGCTGCTCAGCGCGGTGTGGACCGAACCGGTCAAGGCATTCGCCTATGGCACGCCTTCGTGGCTGGGTCATTCCAAGCTGGTCATCCCGACGATCATCTTCTGGGGCTTCCCCTGGGTGGGCACAGTCGGCGTGCTGATCTACCTCGCCGGCTTGCAGAACATCTCCAAGGACATCTACGAGGCCGCCGAACTGGACGGGGTCGGGCCGGTGCGCCGGCTGATCGACATCGAACTGCCGATGATCATGGCCCAGGTGCGCATCAACCTCATCTTCATGACCATCGGCACGCTCACCGACTACGGCCTGGTGCTGGTGCTGCTCGGCCCTGATGGCGGCCCGGCCAATCGCGGCCTGGTGCCGGGTCTGTACATGTACAGCAAGGCCTTCGTGCAGAACGAATTCGGCTACGCCTGCGCGCTCGGGCTGATCATGGCCGCGGCGGTGCTGCTGCTGACCATGGTCTACCAGCGCTACGTGAAGGTGGACAAGTGAGCGCCGCCTCGGCATTGGCGGCACGCCGGGCGCGAGGCGAATGGATCAAGCACCTGGTGGTGTGGTTCGTGCTCTTCTTCGCGCTCATCCCGCTCTATCTGATGCTGGTGGTCAGCCTCAAGGACAACGACCAGTTCTACGCCAACCCGTGGTTCTTCGACGCTCCGGCGCAGTGGCGGTGGACCAACTGGTCGCTCGGCTGGGGCGCGGTGCGCGACAGCCTGGCCAACTCGATCACCACGTCGTTCGCTGCCGTGCTGCTCTGCCTGGCGGTAGCCATCCCGACCAGCTACGTGCTGGCGCGTTACCGTTTCCCCGGCCGCGAACTGGTCTTCTACGCCTTGATGGTGACCATGTTCCTGCCCTCGGGCGCGGCGACGCTGGTCACCACCTTCATGCTGATCAAGGACATCGGGCTGATGAACAATCTGCTCGCCCTGATCCTGCTCGGCGCCGTCGGCGGCCAGGTGGTGTGCGTGTTCATCCTCCGCCAGTTCATCGAGGAGATCCCCAAGGAGTTGTTCGAGTCGGCGCAGATCGACGGCGCCGGCCATCTCCGCCAGATGGCCACCATCGTCCTGCCGCTATCCGGCCCGATCATCGGCACCCTGGCGATCATGCAGTTCCTCGGCAATTGGAACCAGCTCATGCTGCCGCTGATCCTGCTGCGCGACAACGAACTGCTCACCGTGCCGGTCCAGCTCATGCGCTTCGACGGCGAGTACGTCAAGTTCTGGGGCCCGATGATGGCCGGCTTCCTGATCTCATCGCTGCCGCTGATCGTGCTTTTCCTGTTCACCATGCGCCTGTTCGTGCGCGGACTGACGGCGGGAGCGGTGAAGGGCTGAAGCCGGACGGCGCGCCGGCGACGGATGCCCATTCCGCCGATCGGCCCGGGCCAGCACGTGCTGGCCCGGGCCTCGCGATCAGTTCTTGTCCGGTGCCGGCGCTGGTGCGGCCGCGCCCCCGGCCGCCTGTGCGGTCTTGGGTGCCTGCTGCTTGACGAAGGTCTCGTAGACGTTGATGCCGAAGAAGGCGCCGAAACGGCCGAGCGCCCACAGCTTGTCCTTGGTGCTGGTCGCGTTCAGCACGGTCATGGTCGGGATGAGCTGCAGCAGTTGCTTGATGCTGAGGTTCAGCACGCCGGCGCCGACCACCGGTCCGCTGCTGTCGCTGCCCGCATGCAGCCGGGTGAGCAGCGTGGTGGTGTCCGACCACACGTCCAAACCCGGATCGTCGCGCAGCTCCTTGCGGCCGGCCAGGTAGTAGTCCTTGCCGCCGGCCGAGAAGCCGAGTTCGTAGACCATGTACTTGGTCAGCGGATCGCCCGCCGGGGCGAACAGGTTGAACACCCCCTTGGTCGAGGGCAGCCCAACGCCCAGTGGCGCGAAGTCGATGGTGCCGACCAGGCTGCCGAGGTGGTTGGGATCGGAGATGAAGGCGCTGAGATTGTGGATGGTCACCGTCGCCTTCATGGTCAGGACGGTGTTCGCGGCGTTGCCCTGGCTGGCGGCCTGGGCGGGGTCGCTGACGCCGAGGGCAAAGCCCCCGGACATGCTTTCGTTGAAGGAGATGCCGAGTGGGGTGTCGCTCATGATGCCTCCGGAAGCGGGTGGAGAAGGCGGAGAAAGGCGGGGACGGACTACAAGGTCTTGAGGAACTCGAGCAGCGCGATCTTCTGATCCGGCGCCAGGTCGGTGCCGAAGGTGTGGCCGGTATTTCGGTTGCCAGTCTTGGACGTGTCGTAGCGGAACAGCTTCTCTACCAGCGGTCCGTCGCTGATGAAGCCAAGTTTCTGCTGGTCGTGGATCCAGGGTCGGCACCGAACCGTTGAGCAGGTAGGGCGCGCGCAGCCAGATGCCGTCGAGGAAGACGGCGTTGTACCAGCGTGCCCGGCCCCGAGTTCCGCGCTTTTCAGCGCTTTGGCGCCACCGTGCTCTCGCCGCCCTGCATGCGGAACGGCACGGCTTCCGAACGGAAGCCGTGCTCGCGCGTGGCAATGCCCTCGGCCAGCCGGGCGACGCTGCGCATGCCGACTTCCGCCAAGGGGATGAGCAGGGTGGTCAGTTCCAGCCCGAAACTGCGGACGGGCTGGCCGTCGAAGGCCATCACCGAGAGATCGCCGGGAACGCGCAGGCCCAGCCGATGGGCGGCGGTGAGCACGACATCGGCGTCGAAGGCGCTGTACGCCAGGACGGCGGTCGGACGGTCGGCGGCCGACAGGCTGCGCATGGCGGCGATGAGGGCGTTGGCGCGGTCGTCGCCTTCGCCGGCTTCGCGCATGAAAGCGCGCAGTGGCGCCAGACCGGCGGCAGCGAGTTCGTCGGTGAAGCCACCGAGCCGATCGCGCACGCTGTAGTGTCCGAGGGCGGGATCGGATGACGACCAGGCGTGGTGGGCGTAGGCGAGCCGGCGATGTCCGAGGGCGAGCAGGTGCCGGGTGCCCAGACGGGCGCCGGCACGTTCATCGGGATAGACGGCGTCGACGCGGCGGTTGTCGTTGATCCACACCGTCGGGATGCCGAGGTCGACCAGCAGCGCCTCGAGTTCGGGCGGCACGTTTTCGTTGTAGGTCACCAGCAGGCCGTCGCTGGTCAGTTCGCGCAGCAGCAGTGGCGCACGGGTGCTGAAGTCGTCCATGGTCGGCGGCAAGTGCGCCACCAGCATGCGCAGCCGGCGTTCCTCAAGCGCGCGCATCACCGCGGCGAGCAGTGGACCAGGGATGTGGTCGAGATCCCAGCGCGCACCGACCAGCATCGCCACCGACGAGAAGCTGCCCGACTTGATCGAGCGCGCGGCGGCATTGGGCCGATAGCCCATGCGCCGGGCGGCGGCGGTGATCTCACGGATGCGCGCCGGCGAGATGCGCGCGCTGCTGGCCTTGCCACTGAGCGCGTACGACACCGACGAGATGCTGGTGCCCACCGCGGCGGCGATGTCCTTGAGCCGGACCTGCTCCTTGCCTGTGGCTGCTGCGCGCTTGCGCATTCGTGCTCCCGCTGGCGACATCCGTGCGAAGTGGCGACGGTCGGGAGACCCTAGTGTCCGTCCGCAGCGATCAATCGATGCGACTGCTGACCTGCCTGTGACGACCACGGCGTTTGTCGGTTCCGATCCCCTGGCGCGTGGAGCGACGGCGGTTTGGTGCACGCCCACGCCTGCGCGCCCCGGAAGCAGAACAGCAGCGCTCTGGTCCGACGCGAAGCGCAGGGTTCCAGCGCCAGCTGATCTCCGTCCGGGGCGCTATCATCCCGCCGCGGTGGTGATGCCCGTGGTCGCAACGGGAAGATGTAGCGAAGGCCCCGTGCCGTCGATTGACTTCGCCGATGGTCTCCGCACCCTTTCGCGCCTCGGCGCGCCCGCTTAGCTCAGTTGGCTAGAGCACCACCTTGACATGGTGGGGGTCAGTAGTTCGAGTCTACTAGCGGGTACCAATCATAAACCCCAGCAAATGCTGGGGTTTATGCTTTTCAACGAGGCCGCTCGCCGGTCCCTCGGCCGGGGTGGAGCCGCACCAGTCCGGCCTGGATCAGGAAGAACCGAAGGTGCGGACGTCGCCGCGGGTAGCAGGTCCCGGACCCGCGCGTGATGCCGCCCTGAGCGCTCTGATGTACTGGCTGGTGCTCTGGGCCCCGGACCCGCGCGCGTGATGCCGCCCTGCGATCAGCGGGCCGACGGCAGCGGAGGTCAGGTCGCCTGACAGCGGATCCGTCGCGGGACACGACCACTGACGCGACGGGGATGGTTGCCGGGATCACGCGCATCCCCATTGCCCACCGGTTCGTGCTGACGTCGACCATGACCGATCGCTCGCGACACCTCGCCATCGCCATCGTCAGCCGCCGCGACCGCTCCGGTTGCGAGCGTGCATTGCGCGCTGATCCGTCGCCGGCGCGCAGCATTACGCAGTGCAGCTTCGTAGTCGCTTCGCAACGCGGTGGCTTAGCATCACGCCGGAATCTGTTCACCGTCCATCCCTTCGCCCATCCCCGAGGTCCCCATGCTGACTGCTCTCCGCTGCGTCTCTCTGATCACCATCACCGTCACCATCACTGCCATCGGTCTGTCCGGCTGCGGGTCGGGACAGTCGCGCAACGCCGCGACGGTCAAGACGTCGGCAGCCGTTCCGATCGACGCCACCACCGCGAAGCAGGAACTCGATCACGTCCTCGCCGCGCTGAAAGGCATGCGCGATGCCAGCGACACCGCCAATCTGAAAGCGCTGTACGGCGAACTGAAAACCCACTCGTCCCGTCTGGGTGGCCTGCTCAACGACGTGCAGGCCAGCAGCCAGTCGGCGGTCGCTGCCGGAAAAGCACAGATCGCCAAGTGGCATGAGCAGGCCAATACCTTCACCGATGCCGATCTGCGCAATTCCAGCAACCGGCGTGAGAGCGAGCTGCGCCAGTCGGTGGATGCCCTGTCCGCCAGCAGCGCGAGCCTGAAGACCGTCAGCGATTCCTATTCGTCGCGGCTCACGCAGACGCTGACGGCGCTCGATCTGGATCTCTCACAGCCCGGCGTGCAGTCGATCAAGCCGATCATCGCCAAGCTGGTGGATGACGAAGGGAACCTGCGCGGCGCGCTCACCGACGTCGCGGCGAAGAGCCGGGCGGTGAATGCGCTGACCAATCCCTGAACGGCGATCAGGCCGCGTCGCCGACGAGCGCGGCCAGCAGGCTGATGAAAAACTCCGTTCTCCATCAGCCTGCTGCCTTCGCACTTCCCGGGGGCGACCTGCGGTCGCTATTTTCCCCGGGAAACGCGAAGGGAGCTTTTTATCCAGGGGGGCAGCCGCCCCCCTGTAACCCCCGCAGGCTGCTTTTTCAGCAGCCTGCCAGCTCGTCGGCGACGCGGTCGACGTCGTCGCGGCTGTGGTAGTGCGCGAAGCCGATGCGCAGCAGGCCGCCGTGTTCGGCCAGGCCGAGTTGGGCGATCAGACCGACGGCGTAGAAGTGCCCGGCCCAGGTGAAGATGCCGCGGTCGCCCAGACGGCGCGCGGCGTCGGCCGGGGTCCAGCCAGCGAGGGTGAGACCGAAGGTCGGCGTGCGACGCCCAGGATCGCTGGTGCCGTAGAGGCGTAGCCCGGGAATGGCGCGCACGCGATCGAGGAAGCGCGCGCTGAGCGTGCGTTCATGGGCGAGGATGGCATCCATGCCGCCAACCAGCGCGGCGCGCGAGAGGGGTTCGCCGGAACCCAGCCCGCCCAGGTACGCCAGGGTCGCGCGCAAGCCGGCGATGGCTTCGAAGGACTGCGTGCCGGTCTCCCATTTGCCCGGCGGCTCGGCGGACGCCGGGCGCACCTTGCAGGCGGTGAATGCGGCGAGATGCGCGCGCTTGCCGTAGCCGATGCCGAGGTGCGGGCCGAAGAACTTGTAGGCCGAACAGACCAGGAAGTCGCAGTCCAGCCCGGTGACGTCGATGGCGGCGTGCGGAGCGTGGTGCACGGCATCGACATGGACCAGGGCGCCGGCGCGATGGCAGAGGTCGATCAGCGGCCGCAGGTCGACCACGGTGCCGACGGCATTGGCGGCGGCAGGCAGGGCGACCAGCCGCGTGCGCGCGTTCAGCAGCGGCGCCAGATCGACGGCAGCGAGGTCGCAGTCGGCGGTGGCCGGCATGACCCGTACCACGGCGCCGCGTTCCTCGGCGGCGAGGCGCCAGGGCGCGACGTTGGCGTCGTGGTCGAGGGCGGTGACCACCACCTCGTCGCCGGCGCGCCAATCGCGGCTGAGCGCGCGGCTGAGCGCGAAGGTCAGGCTGGTCATGTTCTGACCGAAGAAGATCTCGTCGGCCGACGCGGCGCCGAGGAAGGCGGCGGTGGCGGCGCGCGTCCCGGCGACCAGCGACACCGTCTCGGCGCTGGTGACGAAGGCGCCACCGAGATTGGCGTTGCGCTGGCGCAGGTAGTCGGCCATCGCGGCGATCACCGTCTCGGGCACCTGGGTGCCCCCGGGCGCATCGGCGAACACCGCCGGCCGGCCAGCGACCGTGCGGGCAAGCGCGGGGAAGGCGGCGCGCAGGCGCGCGGGATCGATGGTCATGCGGTGATCACCAGGACATCGCGGTGGCCGGGAGCGTCGCCGACGGGTTGCAGCGGCGACGTGAAATGGAAAGCATTGCGGTCGTCGACCCACACCGCGTCGCCGGCGGCCAGTTCGCGCGCGAAGATCGGCGCACCGGCCGGATCGGAGTACAGCCGCGTCTCGGCGCCGGTGACGCCGACGCGGGCGGCGCAGATGATGCCGATGTGGTCGAAGCCGTCCTGATGGATGCCCTCGGGCGCGGGATGGCCGGACTCCGCACGGGTGGCGACGATGCGGATCTGGTGGACGCCGAGCACGCGCTGCGCGGTGATGGCGAAGAAGGCGGCAAAGGCGGCCACCACCGACTGGAAGGCGGGCAGGGCGAGAAAGCCGTCCTCGATCTCGGGATAGTCGCGGCGGATGTTGCCGAGCAGGTGGTTGTAGTCGGCGCTCTGCAGGAAGTCGCCGTGCGGCAGATGCACCTGCCGCCCGTCGATCAGGCGCAGCCGTGACAACCGGCGGCTGCGGAAATGGCCAGTGATGTAGGGATCCACGGGCAGGCGGTCGAAGAACGGCGCCACCGCCGGAGCGGTGATCGCGGGGATGGCGCGCAGGGCGAAGGGGATGGCGGCGGAGAGGGGCATGTCGGCGGCAACAGTATGGCGTCGAACGGCGGCGCCGGCAGGGGGAGGGAGGGGCGGGCAGTGCAGGAAGCGAATGGGCGGGAAGTGGTACCTGGGCGCGGATCGCCGACGCGGCTGAGGTCGTCCCCGGTGATCAGCGCGGGCACCTGCTTGTCGGCGTCAGCCCGCACGGCTACAAACAGCCGCGCGCCGCAGGAGGCCGCCATGGAACGCGATACCGCGCAGCGCCGCGCCATCCGTCAGGTCTTCGTCGACTGCGCCCGCCCGTTGGCTCCGCAGGAGGTATTGGTCGAGGCGCAGCGCACGGTCCGCGCGCTCGGCATCGCCACCGTCTACCGCACCATCAAGGGCTTGGTCGAGGAGGGCTGGCTGGCCGCGGTCGAGCTGCCGGGCGCGGCCGCGCGCTACGAGGTCGCCGGCAAGGAGCATCACCACCACTTCGCCTGCCGCTCCTGCCAACGGGTCTTCGATATCCCGGGCTGCGCCGGCCATCTGCACGCCGACGTGCCTGCCGGTTTCCGCTGCGATTTCCACGCCGTGGTCATCTACGGCCTGTGCCAGGGTTGCGGCGAGGGCGACGAGGCACGGCCGAAACGCAAGGCGCGGACGACCAGATAGCAGGCTGCTGAAAAAGCAGCCTGCGGGGGGTTACAGGGGGGCGTCTGCCCCCCTGGATAAAAAGCTCCCTTCGCGTTTCCCGGGGAAAATAGCGACCGCAGGTCGCCCCCGGGGAGCGCG
>Ga0163144_10000083_pt1 | contig 213476 bp, 150 predicted proteins | sample OliLak19BULKMAT1_FD_123175 | JGI IMG/M metagenome (GOLD analysis project Ga0163144, IMG submission 123175) | Freshwater microbial mat bacterial communities from Lake Vanda, McMurdo Dry Valleys, Antarctica - Oligotrophic Lake LV.19.BULKMAT1 | ecosystem: Environmental > Aquatic > Freshwater >... | reverse complement strand
TCGCCATCACCGCCTGCATGCGCAAACTCCTGATCCTCCTCAACCTCATCGTCAAAAATAACCAACCCTGGAAAGAGCCCGCATGTCTAAAAAACACTTGACCGCTAACACAGCCGCTCTCCCACGAGTGGGCGAGGGTATTTTTGTTGCCAACAACCAGCAACCGACAACCACTTCCCAACCATTCTCTCACTTCGCCAGCGCTGCGCGGATCTCGCCGAGCTGAGTGGTGATCTCGTCCAAGCGCCGGGTTAGCTCGTCGTGGCGCTGTTCGCCGGGCGAAGGGTCCTTGCCTACGAACGAGATCACGCCGCTGGGCTCCAGCGTGGCGGTCTGCACCAGGTTCAGCTTGGCGAAGCCCTGTTTGTGGGCCGCGGCTTCCAGCTCCTGGTGCGTCACCAGCTCGCGCTGCATGGCGCGGCGGTCGACCTTGCCGTGGTCGATCAGCCGGACCTGGCTCCCTTCGACCAGCCGCTCGAACTTGGGATGTCCGAACAAGTACCGCACGACGCAGTAGTTCACCACCAGCAGGGTCGTGGCGCCGATGATCCCGCCCGAGAGCGAGTTGTCCGGGCCGATGATCGCGTTTTGCACGGTGTTCGACAGCGTCAACAGCACGATGAAGTCCATCGTGTTGAGCTGCGCCATCTCGCGCTTGCCCGCCAGCCGCAGCGCGATCAGCAGAAAGAAGTACACGACGAACGGCCGAAACATCTTCTCGACGACCGAGATGTCGGGCGTGACCAACTCGGCCGGCAGCCATTCGAGACCCATGGCAGTTGCTCCTGGAACGGAAAATTAGCCGCTGATCTCGCGCGGTTCGACCGCCCGATGCTCGCGGGCCGAGATATAGCAGGCCTCGACGAGGGCCATCGTCCGCAGATTGTCGCGTCCCGACAAGAGCGGCGGCCGCTGGTCTTCCAGGGCACAAAGCAATTCGGCCATGGGACCGACGAACGCGTCGGGAAACCAGACCTCGTTCCACCGCGGCGCGTACCACCGCGGACCCAGCCGGGCGCAGGTAAAGTCCAGCGTGCTGGGCGTGCGAAGCGGATACTTGGGCCAGCCGATCGTGCCGCGGGCCGCCCCGTCGGTTCCCTCGACCCGCCAGCGAATGCCGATGTCCTCGGCCGCGCCCTCGCGAGCCGGACCGGTCCAGACGTCGTCCCAACTGGCGGCCCGCACGCCGTCGGCATACTCCAGAATGTAGAGGCAGATGCCGTCGTCGTGGGCAAACTGCTTCTCGGTGCGAGGATCGCTGCGCACGCTGCAAATCACCCGCTCGGGCTCGCCAAACCAATAGCGAAACGTATCGAGGTGGTGAATGCTCATGATCCGCAGCGTGACCCAGCCCAACCGCTGCTGCCAAGGAGCCCAGTGGGGAATGGCCCGCATGTCGATGGTGGCCAGCACGGGGTCGCCCAGCTCGCGGCGATCGAGCAACGTCTTGCAAGCGCGGACCGAGTGGTCGTAGCGCATGTTCTGATTGACAACCAGCATGACGCCGGCGGCCTCGCACATCTCGACGATCTTCAGGGCCTCGGCGTAGCTGGTGCCCAGCGGCTTTTGGGCCAGCACCCCGCGGATGTGATCGGCATGACGCACGACCTCGCTGATCACTTCCAACTGCACGTCAGGGGGCACGGCCACGTCGACCACCTCGACCCGCGGATCGGCCAGCAGTTCGCGATAGTTATCGTAGGTCCGCGGGATGCTGTGCCGCGCGGCGACCTCGCGGGCGTGCTGCGGTCGGCGTGAGGCGATGGCCACGGGATTGAACCCGGCGGCCCGATAGGCCACCAGGTGGCAGTCGGCCATGATGAAGCCGGCGCCGATGCAACCGATGCCAGGCTGACGGTTGCGGGGCAGTGGCGGAAGCTCGCCCAGCGGCATCGAGGTCGCATCCGGAAGAGTGCTCATCTGCGGTCACGCGGCAAGTGGGTTTAGCGAAGGCAACGACCGGCTATGATTCTGGCCGGTCGCTGGTGAATTGGTAAGGGGAGTTCTGGCCGAAGGCTCGCAGGCAGCCGGCCGGTGGGACGCCCCCCTAACGCAGCAGCACGTCGACGGACGGCAGCCGCCGCACGACCGGTTCGGCGAAGCTGGTCGGCACGACGGTTTGCACCGCGGGCGGCACAGCTGGAGGAATCGCCGCGGTCGCTGGCAGAACGACCGGCGACATCGCGGGTGCAGCTGTGGCAGGCGCAACCATTGCGGGCATACCTGTCGCGGGCACCGCTGTCGCTGGGCTGATCGCGGCAGTGGCACTGGCCATGGCCGTGGGTGGCGCGGCGAGCTGCGACTGCATCTGTTGGGCTGAAATCAGGCCGCCGTCGCGGCGAACCCGCGCCGCCAGACGGTCCAGCTCGATGACCCGAGCCGCGCGTGGCGGCACCGGCACGCCGTTGATCATGCCGACCACCTGCACTCGCGACGCACTCAATGAGGGCAAAGCCCCCACCGGCGCGCGTTCCAATTCGACCAGCGCGTGTTCCAGCTCGGCGATCGGCACGTCCAGGCCCATGGCCTCTTGCACGCCGGCGCCCAAGGCGATGCCGGGCAGGTTGTCGTCGGTCAGGCGGCGGACCTGATTGAGCATGGCGGAGATTTTGCTCTGGCCGGCGGAATTGCTCGGCCGCTCGATGATGCACTCGACCCGGGCATAGCCGGCCCGACCCGCCGGATGCGGATAGCGCACGGCCAGAGTCAGGGCCCGCCGGGCACCCGGCGTGCCTGTTCCCGACTGCGGTTGCTCAATCCGGTAGCTGATGTTTGCCGCCTGATACTTGCCGGAGTGGCCAAACAGTTGTGATTGATTGGAGCCGAAGGTGCCACAGCCGCACGTGCTAGCAACGACGGCGCAGAGCACCGCCGCGGCCAGTGGCCGGAGCAGGCGCCTCAACGATTTCGCGCGGCGGTGAGTCACGTTTGCGTTTTTTTCCAGTGGCTTTCGCGGGGCCCGCACGGCTGCCGCATGGTGGCTCTGTGGCGATCCGAAGTAGGGCGAGGCGCGGCAGACCGCGAGACAGCGCCTCACAATCGATATCGGCGCCCCAGGCGGCAAGGCTTGAGAAAACCACAGACTCGTCGCGATTGGCAAGGTCACCGCAGGTTACGCACCCACGTCGACCGTGACCGCTGGCGGGGGCCAAACGCTCAATGCTGGGAAAGCTGGGCAAAGCCATCCGCATTTGCCGGTTGTAGCGCGGGCCGGCGAGTTTTTGGAGCATGCCGGATGCTCCGTCGATGACTGTTGTGCGGACTGTTCGCATTGTCCGCATTGAGCGGGGATTTCCGAATTTCACGGGGGGAGATGGTCATGTTTCGAGGCAAGAGATTCTTAGTCGCCTGGGCGGCGATGGCGCTGGTTGCCTTGCCGAGTATTGCCCGGGCTGCCGACGTGGAAGAGGTCGAACCAACCGCCTATCGCACCGGACGTCAGCCCTGGACATCGTCCGCGGGCCGCAACGTCACGGTGTGGCGAGCAGGCGAGCCGCAGATGGCCTCGCACCGGCTGCAAGAGGCCGACGATCAAGTGGCGATTCCTCCGCTGCCGCCGGAAGACGCCGAATCCATGGAAGAACAGGGCCGGCCCAACGGCAACGGCGGCATGCCGCTCAACAGCGACATCTCCGGCGGAGGTCCTGGCGGCTGCTCGACTGGAAATTGTGGGGGCGATGGCTGCACGAGCGGCGGCTGCGACCCATGCGGCCCCTGTGACGAAGGAGGCTGCTGCGTCGATCCGGAAATGTGCAACCCCTGGTGGGGTCATCGCTCGAGCATCTTTGGCTCTTACCTATACCTGCACCCGTCCAATGCCGACGTGGCGCACGCCATTCAACAAAACGGCACCGGCGGCCTGGGCACCACGCCCGACGGCCGCGTGGGCGTGGTCGATCAAAATTACACGTCGGCCTATAACGCCGGCTTTGCGGTAGCTTTGGCGCCGTGTGCGAGCATCCAAGCGACCTATACGAACTTTCACAGTCATAACGTCGACTCGCTCGGGGCGCCCGACGGGTTGGGCGGCACCGTCGCCTCGCTGGTCATGCACCCCGAGTCGATTAATGCCGGCTCGACCAGCGCGTTTGTCGAAGCGGCGGCGGACATCGACTTTCAGACCGCCGATCTGGAGTATCGCCGGCTGCTGGCCGGTGGCTGCCGCTTTGCTCTGAACTACGACATTGGCGTTCGCTATGCCAAGATGAACCAGAATTTCTGGCAGGTCGGTCAGTTCTCGCCGCCAACCGGCACGATCCGCACCGCCACGAACTCCAAGTTCGAGGGCACGGGTCTGCGGGCCGGGCTCGACGGCCAACAGCGCATCGGCCAGAGCGGCTGGGGCATCTATGGCAAGACCTTCATCAACGTGCTGTTCGGCACGGCCAACAACAACTACGACCAGTTCAATCTCACCACCGAAAGTACGCAGGCCAACAGCAACTGGGCCGACGAACGCGTGGTGCCGGTGTGGGAGTATGAAGTCGGCGTCAACTGGACCAGCCGCTGCGGTCACTGGCGGTTTACGACCGGCTACTACACCGCATTCTGGTTCAACAGCGTGACCACTTCGCAGTACATCCAAGCCGTGCAGACTGCCAACTACGTCAACCTGGGCGAGACCGTCACTTTCGACGGGCTCGTCTCCCGCGTCGAGTTCCGCTTCTGAGTTTCTCACCCGCTACGCGAAACCTGTCTCCCACCCCGCCGCCGGGCCTGATTTCCCCGAATCAGGCCCGGCATTTTTTTTGCGCTCGCGGGTCCGCCGCCGCTGCGAGCGGCCGCGCGGACCCCATGTCGTGCAGGCGGGTGCCATCCGTCGCTCGACGGCCATCCCGCGCCCCTTTCTCTGCGATTTGCCCGGGCATTTCGTTTGACAGGAGAATCTCATTGAAATACCCTAGCCTCCTAGTTCAGCCATTTTAATGCGTGGCGTTGGCTCCCCGTGATTGAGCGTGCAACAGGGGTCTGAGCCGCACCGCATGGCTGCACTGGGAGGGATCAACCTCGGCTTGCAGGGAGCAAAGTCGGCAGAGCACAACGAGAGCACACATCGGAGACGGGCACCTTGAGATCTCTGTTTCGCAATTGTCTGGCCCGTAGTCGCCGCACGCCCGCCGAGGGTCGCCTGCGCGCAGCCAACTCGGCCCATCGCCAAGCGTGGGGGCAGAGCTTGCTGGTCGAGCCGTTAGAAGAGCGGCGGCTTTTGACCACCACGGCGTTTGAAGTTCAGTCGCTGGCGGCCCAAGAGGTTCAGGCCTTGGCGCTGGTCGAAGCGCCCGAGCCCAACGACACCCTGGCCACGGCCACGTTCCTGGGCAGCGAGCCGACCGTGACGCTGCCAGATCTGGCGATCGACACCACCGAGGACGTCGACTATTTCCGCTACACGGCCCACGACACCGGCAAGCTGGTGATCAACGCCGTGTTCGATGCGACGCAGGGAGCGCTCAGCGTCGAAGTGCGCGACGCGCTGGACAACGTCATCGCCACTGGCACGGTCACGGCCGACGGTCAGCAAATGCTGATCCCGGTTGTCTCGCAACAAAGCTACTTTGTGCGCGTCGCCAGCAGCAATGAGGGCCTGAACACCTACGCCCTGGAGCTGGAAAACTTCACAGCGCCGGTGCCCACCGCGGTCACGCTCGACCCAGTGTCCGATACGGGCTGGAGCAACGGCGATCAGGTGACTGCGCGGAGCACGGGAGCGCACTTCTTCATCTCGGCCGACTTGAGCGACCTGGCCGCCAGCGGAATCACGATCCTCACTCCCGCGCAGGCGACCGGCGCGGTCACGGCCGGCGCCGCCGTGCAGGTGTTCGTCAACGGCGCCAGTGTGGGCTATGCCACGGCGGTCGCCGGCACCGACAACACGCTGTTTGAGATCACGCTCAATGCCGACCTGGCTAAGTTCTCTACCGGCGGACCCAACGCCGCCGGCCCCGCGGGCTATAGCGGATTTACCAACCTCATCACGGCCGCGGTCCGCGTGTTTGACCTCCGCGAGAATGGCGGCGGCGCTCCCAATCCGGCCAACGGCCGGGCCGTGCTCTCTGCGCCCGTGCCGGTGATCTTCGACAACATCGCCCCCATCGCGTCGACCACGCCAGACCTGCTGTCCGCGACCGACAATGGCACGTCGCCCACCGACAACCTGACCAGCATCAACCAGCCGGCATTCACGGGCACGGCCGAGGCCAACGCGCGGATTCGCATCCGGGCCAATGGCATCACGGTCGGCACGGGCATGGTCGGCAGCGACTCCAGCGACGGCGTGCCTGGCAACGGCCTGGGCCTGTGGCAAGTGACCATCGACCCCTTGGCAAACGGCGCCTACGACATCACGGCCGTGGTCGAAGACGCGGCCGGCAACACCGGCCCCGCGTCGGGCATTCTGACCGTCACCATCGACGCGTCCACGCCGCAACGGCCAACCCTCGACCTGGTCGACACGTTCGACGCGGGACTTTCGAACAAGGACAACATCACCAATCAGTCGACCCTCAATTTCCTGGTCTCGGCCGAAGCCGGCTCGACCGTGGTGATCAAGGACGGCAACACCGTGATCGACACGTTTGTGATGCCGGGCACGCCCTTCACCACTCGGGTGCTCAATCTGGGCGAGGGTCCGCACCCGTTGTCAGCCGAAGCGACCGACACGGCCGGCAATCGCAGTGCGCAAAGCGAGGAACTGCTGGTCACGGTCGACACGGCCGCGCCCGCGCCCCCCAGTGCACCGGACCTGCTGCCCAGTAGCGACAGCGGCGACACCGACGCGGACAACTTCACCAACGTCAACCCGCTGGCGTTTCAGGGCACGGCCGAGCCCAACACGCGGATCTTTGTCACCGCCAACGGCGTCGTCGTGGGCCAGGGGCTGGTCGGCAGCGACCTGAGCGATCAGTTGCTCGGCAATTTGCTGGGGCGCTGGGAAGTGACTGTCGAGCCGCTGGCCGATGGCACCTACAACATGGCCGCGTTCGTGGAAGACGCCGCGGGTAACTTCAGCGCGCCGAGCGTCTTCACCGTCATCACGCTCGACACCGTGCCGCCGCAGCGGCCGACGCTCGACCTGCTGGACAAGTCCGACAGCGGATCGTCCAACGGCGATAACATCACCAACGTCAGCGCGGTCACCGTGCGGGTTTCGGCCGAACTGGGCCAGGCGGTTGTGATCAAAGATGGCGAAACCGTGATCGATTCGTTCGTGATGCCCGCCGGCGGATTCACGACCCGAGTGCTTAACCTGGCCGACGGTGCGCATCCGCTGTCGGCCGAAGCGACCGACACGGCCGGCAATCGCAGCGCCCAGAGCCAGGAGCTGCTGGTCCGGGTCGACACGCTGGCGCCTGCGCCGCCGACCGACCCCGATTTGCTGCCTTCGAGCGATAGTGGCGCGTCGGATTCCGACGGCGTGACCAAGGTCAACCCGCCGGCTTTTCAGGGCACGGGCGAAGCCAACTCGCAGGTGCGAATCTATGCCAACGGCATCCTGATCGGCCAGGGAGTCGTCGGCTCCGACGCCACCGAAGGCGATCCCGAGAGCGAAGAGGGCGTGATCAACGGCCTGGGTCACTGGGAGGTCACGGTCGAACCCTTGGCCGACGGCCAGTACGACATCACCGCCGTGCTGGAAGACGCGGCCGGCAACATCAGCGCGCCCAGCGCGGCGTTCCTGCTGGTGCTCGATACCCTGCCGCCGCAGCGGCCGACCATCGACCTGCTGAGCGGGTCGGACACCGGCAGCGCGAACGTCGACAACATCACGTTTGCCATTCCGCAGGACGTGCGCGTTTCGGCCGAAGAAGGCTCGGCGATCGTGATCAAAGACGGCGAGACCGTGATCGATTCGTTCGTGATGCCGGCCGGCGGATTCACGACCCGCACGCTCACGCTCCTTGACGGTCCGCATCCGCTCTCGGCCGAGGCGACCGACACGGCCGGCAATCGCAGCGCTCAAAGCGATGAGCTGCTCCTCACGGTCGACACCGTGGCGCCGGAACCGCCCAGCGTGCCCGCGCTATTGCCCTCGAGCAACAGCGGATCATCACTGCTCGACGGGATCACCAGCGTCAACCCGCCGGCTTTCCAGGGCACGGGCGAGGCCAACTCGCTGGTGCGGATCTATGCCAATGGGATCCTGATCGGTCAGGGGGTCGTGGGTTCCGACGCCACCGACGGCGTGCTAGGCAACGGCCTGGGTCACTGGGAGGTCACGGTCGAACCGCTGGCCGACGGCCAGTATGAGATCACCGCCGTGCTGGAAGACACGGCCGGCAACGTCAGCGACCCCAGCGAGGCCTTCCTGCTGGTGCTTGATACGCTGGCGCCGCAACGGCCGACGATCGACCTGATCGACGCTTTCGACACGGGCAAGTCAAACCTGGACAACGTGACCAATCTGAACTCGCTCAACTTCCTGGTCTCGGCCGAACCTGGGTCGCAGGTCGTGATCAAGGACGGCAACACGGTGATCGACTCGTTCGTGATGCCGGCCGCGATGTTCACGACCCGCACGTTGATCCTGGCAGACGGTCCGCATCCACTGTCGGCCGAAGCGACCGACGACGCGGGCAACCGCAGCGCACAATCGCAGGAGTTGTTGGTCACGGTCGACAGCGTGGCCCCGGCTTCGCCCACCGCGCCAGACCTGTTGGCCAGCAGCGATACCGGCACGTTCAACGACGACAACGTCACCCGCCTGCAAGCCCTGGCGTTTTCCGGCACCGGCGAGGCGAATGCTCGCGTGCGGATCTTTGCCAATGGGCTGCTGGTAGGGCAGGGGATCGTGGGCACCGACCTGACCGATCCGCCCGCGCAATTGCCCGACAATCCGCCGGCCATCGGCGCCTGGGAAATCACGACCGAGCCCTTGGGCGACGGCACCTGGACGATCACGGCCGTGGTCGAAGATCAGGCCGGTAACATCAGCACGCTGTCGAGCACGTTGATCGTGAACGTCGATTCGATCAAGCCCAACGTCCCCTACCTGGACCTGACCGACTCGAGCGACACGGGCCGCAACAACTACGACAACCTCACTCGCGACAACACGCCGACCGTGACCTCAACGATCGACGACGTGCACGGCGCGGCCACCAACGCGTTTCCGCACGACGTTCGCTACCGCATTTACGACCGCCCGGGCACCGGCGCCGACGTGCTCTTGGTCGACTCGTTCGTCACGGTTCCGGGTCTGAGCACCAACAAGTTCTTTACCGACACGCTTTCGGTGCTGGCTGACGGCGTGCACAACTTGAAGCTCGAGGCCGAGGATCGGGCCGGCAACATCAGCGAGTTTCTGCTGAGTGTCACGATCGACACCGCCGCGCCGCCGGTCTTCTGGGGCAACCCCGCCAACGCGACCGATGGGCTCGACCCGGCAAGCGACTCGGGCGTGACCGGCGACCTGCCCAGCTTCACCGATCGCATCACCAACGAGACCCGGCCCAGCTTCTTCGGCACGGCCGAGGCCAATGCCATCATCCGGGTCTATATCGACGACCAGCAGGACCACCTGATTCCACTGGGCATCGCCGTGGCGATTCCGCTGGACGGCAATCAGGCGTTTCCCGGCGGTCAGTGGAACCTGACCTCGATCGTGGACCTGAATGATCCGGCCCTGTTCCCGCACGACGGCATCCGACACCTGATCGTGACCGCCGAGGATCCGGCCGGCAACATCTCCAACCGGCAAACGCTCGACATCTTTATCGACACGCAGGGACCGCAGGTCATCGACGTGCACATCACGGGCAATCCAACTTTCAACCTGTTTGGCCTGAAGCCAGGCAACGCCGCGCAAGGTCCCACACCACTCATCACCGACCTCACGATCAATATCCAGGACCTGCCATTCCAGGACGCGGCATTTTTGCGCAACGCGATCGAAGCCGGCATCGCCGAGACCCCGGGCGTCATCACGCTGGTCGGCGACCATTCGGGCGTGATCAAGATCGACTCGATCACGGCGACAAATCGCCCGGCGCTCGCCGGTCTGCCGGCCAATGCGACGATCGTACTGCACTTCAACACGCCGCTGCCCGACGACCGCTTTACGTTGACCGTGCGCGACACGCTGCCAGACATCGCGGGCAACGCGCTGGACGGTGAGAACAACGCCATCGAGCCGACCGGCTTCCCGCTTTTCCCCACCGGCGACGGCCAACCGGGCGGCGACTTCGTGGCCCGCTTCACGGTCGACAGCCGGCCGGAGATCGGCACCTATGCGGCGGCCAGCGTCTATATCGACATCAACGGCAACCTGATCCACGACCCGCAGGGTCAGGACAACGACGCCACGAATCGCGACCTGACGTTTGGGCTGGGCATCGTGCCGTCGCTGATTGGCGTGGTCTCGCCGATGGGCGCGCACGACGGCGTGTTTGCCGGCAACTTCCCGGGGCTGATTTGGGTGAACGCGGATGGCGAGGCCGCGCGGATTCAACCCATCCAGGCGGTGGCGGCCGATGGCTTCGACAAGCTGGCGGCTTACGGCTACGACGTCGCGATCGGCAAGTTTCGCTGGCTGATCGACACCAACAACGACGGCATCATCGACCCGGCTGCCGGCGACCATGCCACGATTCAAGGCGCCAACTACCAGATCAACGGCCTGCCCGTGGCTGGCGACTTCGACGGCAACCCAGATAACGGCGACGAGATCGGCCTGTTCGACGGCACAAAGTGGTACTTTGACACCAACCACAACTGGGTGATCGACGGCGGCGACCTGGTGCGCACGACCAGTCTGCGTGGCTCGCCGATCGTGGGCGACTTCAACGGCGACGGCGTGATCGACCTGGCCACCTGGCGCGAAGACAAGTTCTACTTCAACTTTGGCACGCAGCCCGGCGGCGCCGGCACGCAGCCCAACTGGAACGGCAACACGGACGCCACGATCAACTGGGGTCTGCCCGGCACCGCCGAGCTGCCCGTGGCCGAGGACATGGACGGCGACGGCATCACCGACATTGGCCTGTTCCTGCCGCCGCGCACCGGCACGATGCCGCTGGAAGGCGCCAACTGGGAATTTTTGATCTCCAACGATTTCGCCAAGAACTATCGGGGCGGAAACCAGGTGACCGCGCTCAACCATCCGTTCTCGCCGGCCCCCTTGGGCAACGACCTGTTCGCCCAGTTTGGCGATTCGTTTGCACTGCCAATCGTGGGCAATTTCGATCCGCCAGTTGCTTCGCCCGCGCTTCCCGAGGCCATCGATAGCGGCGACCTGTTGGGCAAGCTGCCCTTGGGCACGCAAACCATCAACGGCGAGGTCTGGTACTCGTTCACTCCGCTGCGCAGCGGCATGCTGACCGTCAGCGCCAACAGCAGCGCAGGCAAGTTGACCACGAATCTGTACGACACCGACTACCGGCTGTTGGGCTCCAGCGCTGCCACGGCCGTCGCCCAGACTTCGCTGCGGGCGAGCGTCAACGCCGGCCAGACCTACCTCTTGCGGTTGACCGGGCAAAACGCCACGGCAGACATCCAGCTCTCCAACCAGGTGCCCGACGCGGACCGTCTGGACGTTTCCCGCGACGGCATCATCAGCGGCATCGACGCCCTGCGCGTGATCAACGAGCTGCTGAACACCGGCATGCAGGCCACGCCGCTGGCCGCCGCGAGCACCAAGCTGTATCTGGACACCAATCTCGACGGACGCATCTCGGCCGTCGACGTGCTGCAAGTGATCAACTACTTGCTGGCCCACCAGGGAGTTCCGCCAGCGGCGCCGCAGGCCGCGACCGGCCTGTCAGACTCGGTCGGTGACGAACCGGCGGCCGCTCCGCTCGCTGCACCGGCCAGCCTGGCGGCGCCCGCGGCCGGCAACCCAGCTGCCAGCGACGCAGTGGCCCTGGCCTTGGCGATCGCCGACGAACCGAGCGGCACGCCGCCGCAAGCCGCTGCGACCGACCTCGTGTTCGGCCAACTGGCCGCGCCGGCCGCGGCCGCGTACCATGCCGCCGCGTCGGCCAGCAACAGCGGCGATTCAGGGTCCGAGGATGACCTTTACGGCGACCTTCTGGCAGACGATCCGGCGGCCGACGAAGATTGGTTGAGCTAGCGGTTAGCCGGTTTCTGGCCCGGCTCGACCGGGGCCTCCACAGGGGCCATTCGACCCTGTCGGCGCCCTCAGCGCGAGGGCCAATTTCAGCTAAAAAATCGGGCGTTTCTGCCTCGGGGATCTTTGCCCTCAGGCCCCCCTGACGACCTCGCGGAACGGACCCAAAAACGCTACAATTCGGGTTCGTCGTCAGCCGATTTTTTCGACCCTCTCAAGCCCTGACCGTTGGGACGGACCCGCTGTGGTGAATGGCATCTTTACGATCCCTTTGGGGAGCCCCTCGGGCGTGCCGCCGGAGGTCGATGGCACGGCTAGCGGACGCTTCGGCGAGTTCATCGCCGGCCCCGAAAATCGTCTGGCCGCCTGCGCACTGCGACCGTGTATGGATCGCTCTGCGAACCACCTGAGCCCGCTGGTTTTGTACGGTCCACACGGCGCCGGCAAGTCGCACCTGGCGCGCGGCCTGGTCGCCTGGTGGGAGCGGCGCTATCCGAAGGCCCGCGTGCTGTGTCTCACGGGCGCTGAGTTTGCTCGCGCGCATACCGATGCACTTTCCGCCGACCGGCTCGACGCCTGGCGTGCTTCGCTCGCGGCGCTCGACCTGTTGGTGCTGGAAGACCTGGGTCAGATCGTGAGCAAGCGCGGCGCGCAGCAGGAATTGTTGCTATTACTGGACGATCTGGCCGATCGCGAGGCCCTGGTCGTCGTGACCTGTCGTTCGTTGCCGACGCGGCTGGTAGGTTTGCTGCCGGCGCTACGCAGCCGTTTGACCGGTGGCACCGCCGTGCCGGTAGCACTGCCGGAAGCGGCGACCCGGCGAGCATTGCTCGAGCGCGTGGCGGCCGTGCGCCGTTTGGCGCTGGATCGCAAGACGATTCACGCCCTGGCCGACGGCTTGAATACCAGCGTGCCCGGCCTGGTCTCGGCGCTGCTGGAACTGGAGTTGAAGTCTCGCCTGGATGGCACGGCGGTCGATCGCACTCGAGCCCGCCAGCTCGTCGCCGAGCGCTCGGCGGCTAAGATGCCTCCGCTCGGCGAGATCGCCAAACGCACGGCGAAGTATTTTGGCCTCACGCTGGCTGACCTGAAGAGCCCCGCGCGACGGCAGCCCTTGGTGGCCGGTCGCGGTGTGGCGATGTACCTGGCCCGCAAGCTGACGAACAAGAGCTTCGACGAGATCGGGGCTTACTTTGGCGGCCGCGACCATACCACGGTGCTGCACAGCTATCGCCGGGTCGAAAACCTGTTGCCCCGCGACCGCGCCACCCGGCAGGCGATCGCCGAGCTACGGAGGATGTTGCATGCCTCATAGCCAGGTGAGCCCGTGTCGTTGTGGTACAAGCCCTTGTGGAAAACATGTCGCTGGCCGTCGCCCTGAGGCGCGCCGCGAGAGCTTCATTAACAGCTCGAGGCGGCAGGCCATCAGCAACAGGCAACCATCGACGCCGATCGACGTCAGGCAAACAACCTACCGACAGATTATCCACACGCCTTGGGCCGCCCTTGGCCGACGCCAGACCCTGACAGTCACGGCAGTTGCGCACGGTCAGCCGGCGGTTATCGACAGCAGTAGTTGGTCGCTTTCTTACTGCTGCTATCTAAATCAAAACATAAGAGTGAAGGATCCCCGCAGTCCCCGTCCCGTCGAATTGGGACGCCAGCCTCGAAGGAAAGGCCTCGCCCGATGAAAGTCACCTGTGATCGCGAGTCGCTGTTGGCCGCGTTTCAAACCGCCTCGGCCGTGGTGCCGTCGCGCAGCCCCAAGCCCATCCTGCAAAACATCAAGCTCGAGGTCAGCGATACGGGCGCCATCCTGCTGGCCACGGATCTGGAGATCGGCATTCGCCTGCAAGTGCCTGGCATCCAGGTGCAGACGGCCGGCAGCGCGATCTTGCCACTAGGTCGTTTTGGATCGATCTTGCGAGAGAGCTCCGACGCCACGCTGCAACTGGAATCCGACGGCAAGGCCACACTCGTGCGCGGCGAGCGCAGCGAGTTCAAGCTGCCCGCCGAGAACCCGCAAGAGTTCCCGGCCGTGGCGGACTTCAATGAGAAGTCGTATCACGAGATCTCGGCCCGAGCGCTGCGCGAGCTGATCAAGCGAACCATCTTTGCGACCGACAACGAGAGCAGCCGCTACGCGCTGGGCGGGGTGCTGTTGGAGATGGCCGCCGACAAGATCACGGGCGTGGGCACCGACGGTCGCCGCCTGGCCAAGATGGAAGTGCCGTCCCAGAGCGTGGGCGGGCACCAGTCGGGCGACAGCATGACGATCGTGCCCTCCAAGGCCATGCAATTGCTTGAGCGCGCCCTGACCGACGCCGACGCCGAGGTGCAGGTCGCCGCGCGAGCCAACGAAATACTGGTCCGCAGCCCCCGGGCCACGATCTACTCGCGGCTGGTCGAAGGTCGTTTTCCCAAGTGGCGAGACGTCTTTCCGCAGCGCACCGGCGCGCTAAAAATCGACCTGACCGTCGGCCCGTTTTATTCGGCGGTTCGCCAGGCGGCCATCGTCACCAGTGAAGAGAGTCGTGGCGTCGATTTCAATTTCGAAGGGGGCATGCTGGTGCTCTCAGGTCGCGCGGCAGAGGTGGGCCAGTCTCGCGTCGAGCTGCCGATCGCCTACGACGGGCCGAGCGTCTCGATCAGCCTCGACCCCCGCTACGTCAACGATTTTCTCCGCGTGCTGGATCCAGAAAAGGTCGTCTCGATCGAAATCAAGGATGCCGAAAGCGCGGCGGTCTGCACCACGGACGACGGCTACGGCTACGTGATCATGCCGCTGGCCCGCGACCATTAGCCGCGAGGCCGCCAATTTTCTGACGATTCGAATCTCTGAGGCATATTCCAACCGATGACCTATCGACCTCCGCAAAAGATTGGCGACGTGCTGGCCGAGTTGATGGCGCGTCGCGGTTATGCGCGGGTGCAAGGCGCTGGGGAATGTGCCGAGGCCTGGCAGCAGGCGGCCGGCGCTGCGATCGGCGCGGTCAGCCGCGCGGTGCAGATTCGCCGCGGCGTGCTGGAGGTGCTTGTGGACCATTCGATCGTGGTCCAGGAAATCAGCTATCAGAAGGCGGCGCTGGTCAAACGACTGGCCGAGCTGCTGCCGGACGCCAAGATTCGCGACTTGAAACTGCGAGTCGGGCCGCTGACATAAGACAGAACATTTTCCGCCCGGCCAACATCAAGGAGGTTTGGCCGCGGGCGATGCGACAGGCCGCCCATTGACGCTCGGCGGCCCGCAGGTCTCACCGAACAACCCATTTGACAGAATCGAGAACCGTGATGGCAGACGAAGCAAAGAAACCGCAAGACGCCGAGTCGGCGCCTGTGCCAGCGACTCCCGCGATGCCCGAGTATCTCAAGGTCGAGGCCGATTACACGGCCGAGGACTTGCAGCACTTGAGCGACCTGGAGCACGTCCGCGAACGGCCGAGCATGTACATCGGCGACACCACGCTGCGCGGCCTGCATCACATGGTCTATGAGGTCGTCGACAACTCGATCGACGAGGCCATGGCCGGCCACGCGCACCGGGTCTCGGTGAGCATCAACAATGACGGCTCGGTCACGGTCGAAGACGACGGCCGCGGCATCCCGGTAGAGCAGCACTCGGACCTCGGTTTCTCCACGCTGCAGGGCGTGATGACCGTGCTGAAGTTCGGCGGCAAGTTCAGCAAGGGCGCCTATCAGACCTCGGGCGGTTTGCACGGCGTGGGCGTGACCGTGGTGAATTTTCTTTCGGAGTGGTGCGAGGTAGAGGTCCGCCGCGGCGGTCACGTCTATCAGCAGGAGTACGAGCGTGGCGTGCCGACGGGCGACGTCCGCCGCATCGGCACCACGGAGCTGGTTGGCACCAAGACCACGTTCAAGCCCGACCCGCTGATCTTCCCGAACACCAAGTACGTCTACAACACGCTGTACAAGCGGTTGCAGGAGCTGGCGTTTTTGAATCGCGGCGTGAAGATCATCTTTAAAGATGAGCGCACCGGGGACGGCGACACTTTCGAATACAAGCGAGGCATCCTGGAATTTGTCGAGCACCTCAACCGTGCCAGCGAGCCGATCCATCCGGACATCATCTATATCTCAGGCGAAGTGGACGGCGTGAGCCTGGAAATCGCCATGCAATATTCCAGCGAGTACACCGAGAACGTGCACTCGTACGTCAACAACATCAACACGACCGAGGGCGGCACGCACTTGTCTGGCTTTCGTGCGGCGTTGACCCGCAGCCTGAACAACTACGGCAAGAAAGAGAGTCTGTTCAAAGACCTCACAGTCGTCGGCGACGACTTTCGCGAGGGTCTGACCGCCGTGATCTCGATCCGCGTGCCCGAGCCACAGTTTGAAGGGCAGACCAAGACCAAGCTGGGCAACAGCGAGGTCGAGGGCATCGTCACGTCGATCGTGGGCGAGTTTTTGGGCAAGTACCTGGAAGAGAATCCCAAAAGCGCCAAGGTGATCACGCAGAAGGCCATGTTGGCAGCCGAGGCTCGCGAGAGCGCCCGCAAAGCCCGCGAGATTGTCCGCGAGCGCAAGGGCGCGCTGGCCGGGCACGGTCTGCCGGGCAAGTTGCGGGACTGCACCAGCCGCGACATGGAAAAGTGCGAGTTGTACCTGGTCGAGGGTGATTCGGCCGGCGGCAGCGCCGAGGGGGGCCGGCTGCGCGAGTATCAGGCGATCTTGCCGCTGCGGGGCAAGATCATCAACGCCTACAAATCGCGCGAGGACAAGGTGCTGGCCAACGAGGAGGTGCGGAGCATGATCTCGGCGATCGGCGCCGGCATTGGCGAAGAGGCCGACTTGAGCAAGCGCCGCTACAACAAAATCGTGATCATGACCGATGCCGACGTCGACGGTTCGCACATTCGCACGCTGCTGTTGTGCTTCTTCTACCGGCAGATGTACGAGCTGGTCAGCCACGGCCATGTCTACGTTGCCCAGCCGCCGCTGTTCCGAGTGCGCGGCAAGAAGGAAACCTACTACGTCCAAACCGAAGAGGAAATGAAAACACGACTGTTGGACCTGGGTCTGGGCGAGAGCGTGCTCGACGCCGGCGACGGCCGCGTGCTGGAAGGCGAGCAGATGGGCAAGCTGGCCCGAGCCCTGGCGGCGATGGAAGATTCGCTGGTGGCGCTGGAGCGGCGCGGCGTCAGCCTGCGGGCCCATGCCCTGCGGCAAGACCCGGTGTCGCTGCGGCTGCCGGTATATCACGTGTTTCTGGGGAGCCAGGAACATTGGTTCACGACCCGGGAACAATTGGACGAGTTCCGCGCGCAGCAGGAGGAAAAGACCGGTGGCGAACTGGCCGTGGCCGACGCGCCCCAGGTGGCCAACGGCAACGGAAACGGCGAAGCCCAACGGACGCTGCACATCGTCGAGCTGCACGAGGTGAAGACCATCAACAACGTGCTGATCAACGAGCTCTCGAAGATGGGCTTCATGCTCCAGGACCTGATACCGCAGGATCGCACCGGCAGCGAAGACGCCCGCTTCAGCATCCGCCGCGGCGAACACGTCACGGGGTTAGAGGACCTGCGCGGACTGCTGCCTGCCATCCGGGCCGCTGGCGAAAAGGGTCTGACCATCACCCGCTTCAAAGGCCTGGGCGAAATGAACGCCGAGGAGCTGCGCGACACGACGCTGGATCCCAAGAACCGCACCCTCTGCCAGGTCACGATGCGCGACGCCGGCGCCGCCGACGAGCTGTTCCGCATCCTGATGGGCGACAAGGTAGAGCCCCGCCGCGAGTTCATCGAGAAGCACGCCCTGGAAGCGCGGAACCTGGACGTGTAGGTCACGCGATCCCCTTCGCCCCCTTGAGGGAGAAGGTGCCGAGCGCAGCGAGGCGGATGAGGGGGCGTGCTGTAGCCGGGGTCTGTGACCCCGGAGCCTTACCTTGGTGCTCTGCCTTCACTGAGGCCCGCGACAGAATTGCGCGTCGCCCTCACCCGGCTTGCTTTGCAAGCCACCCTCTCCCGCGTTGCGGGCGAGGGTTGGTGACTGACGGTTACTTGTGCTCGCGCATCACCTTTTCAAACGCCGTGATCTCGGCTGTGCTGCCGGCTATTAGCGGGGTGCGCTGGTGGATACTGTCGGGCTGGATGTCCAGGATGCGGCGGTGGCCGTCGATCGCGCGGCCGCCGGCTTGCTCTACCAGGAAGGCGATTGGATTGGCCTCGTACAACAGCCGCAGCTTGCCCTGCACATATTCGTCGGTCGGCGGATAAAGGAACACGCCCCCTTTGATCAGCGTGCGATGCACGTCGGCGATCATCGAGCCGATGTAGCGCGACGTGTAGCGGCGACCGAGCTCGCCCTTGCGTAGTTGCTCCACGTACCGCTGATACGGCACGGGCGAGCGGTCGAGGTAGGCCTCGTTCATCGAGTAGATGTTGCCCTCGGCGGGAATGCGGATGTTGGGGTGCGAGAGCACGTAAGCCCCCACGGCCGGGTCGAGCGTGAAGCCGTGCACGCCGTTGCCGGCGCTATAGACCAGCACGGTCGACGAGCCATAGACCACGTAGCCGGCGGCGATCTGCTGGCAGCCGGGTTGCAGGACCTCGTCGGCCGCCACGTCCGAATCGAGCCGCTCGGCCGTGCGCCGCAAGATCGAGAAGGTCGTGCCCACGCTGACGTTGACGTCGATATTGGACGAGCCGTCCAACGGGTCGAAGACGATGATGTACTTGGCGTGCGGCGAACCGCCATGGGCCAGCAGCGGCCGCTCGTTCTCTTCCGAGGCCATCATGGCCACGCTCTCGCGGACCGAGAGCGCGTGCAGCAACATCTCGTTGGCATAGACGTCGAGCTTCTGCTGGACCTCGCCCTGGATGTTCACGTCGCCGGCGATGCCCAAGATGTCTGACAGGCCCGCGCGGCGGACCTTGGCCTCGATCAGCTTGGTGGCCAGCGTGATGCCTGAGACCAGCCAGGAGAACTCGCCCGAGGCGCCGGGAAACCGCCGCTGCTCGCGCAGGATGTGCTGCTGCACGGTCATGATCGGTTCGTGAATCAGCCGGCTGGGGCGCTCGACAGGCGCCGAGAAATCGTCAGGCACGCGCGGGGGACCTCTCGGATGGCGGAGAATGGAAACTCGGGGCGGGTGAGAGGGTCATTGTGCTTGAGCGGTCCGCGGCCGACAACCCCGCCGCCGTATGTGCGGCCCGCCGTTTTCTGGGAGCTGGCCACGCTTGCCAGCGGCCGGGGCAGGGCCTAAGGTGAGCCGGAGGTCGCGGCGCCGAGCGAGCAGAGGACGAACGATGGAACTGTCGCGCATCATTGACCAGCTCTCGCGGCCGTCGGCCTATCCTGGGCCGGTCGACGCGGTCGAAGTGCGCCAGACGCACATCTCGGCCGTGTTCCTGGCCGGCGACCACGTCTACAAGATCAAGAAGCCGGTCTCGCTCGGTTTTCTGGACTTTCGCACGCTCGACGCCCGGCGGCACTTTTGCCATGAGGAGGTGCGGCTCAACCGTCGGCTGGCGCCGCGGGTTTACCTGGGGGTCGTGCCGATTGTCTGCGGCGACGGCGGTGTGCAAATCGACCAGCCGGGCGAGCCCGTCGAATGGGCCGTCAAGATGCAGCGGCTGGCCGACGACGCCACGCTGGAAGCCCGCTTGGAACGCGACGAGCCGATCGAGGCGGCGGTCGAGAAGCTCGCGGTTCGGCTGGCCGAGTTTCACGCTGCGGCCGAGCGGGGGTCGCACATTGCCGAGTTCGGGTCGTTTGCGGTCGTCGAGCGCAACGCGCTGGAAAACTTCGAGCAGGCCGCGCCGCACGTTGGCAAGGTCGTCAGCCCCACGGTGTTCGAGCGGCTGCGAGAGCTGACCGTGGTCGAGCTGGCGAATCGTCGGGGGCTGATTGAGGGGCGTGCCGAGCGCGGCGTGCCCTGCGACACGCACGGCGACCTGCGGCTGGGGCACGTCTACTGGATGCCCGAACGCACCCCGCCAGACGACCTGGTGGTGATCGACTGCATCGAGTTCAACGAGCGGTTTCGCTATGCCGACCCGGTCGCCGACATGGCCTTCATGGCAATGGGCCTGGCCCGCTCGGGTCGCTGCGACCTGGAGCGATTGTTCGTCGAGGCGTACCTTCGCGCGTCCGGTGACCGTGATGGTCGCCAGCTGCTGCCGCTGTACGTCGCGTATCGCGCGGCGGTGCGCGGCAAGGTCGACGCCATGCAGGCGGTGCGAGCTGAGATACCTGCTGACGAGCGGGAGGTTGCCTTGTCCAAGTCGCGCGGCTACTGGCTCGCGGCGCTGGGCGCGCTCGAAGCGCCTGATCGTCGCCCCTGCTTGTTGTTGGTCGGCGGACTCCCGGGCACGGGCAAGTCGACCCTGGCCGCCGAGCTGGTCACACGCAGCGGCTTCGAGCGCATTCGCTCAGACCAGGTCCGCAAGGAGCTGGCCGGCAAGCTCGTAACCAGCGATGCATCTGCGACGTTTGAACAGGGCATCTACACGCCCGAGTGGACCGAGCGTACTTATGCCGAGTGTCTGCGTCGCGCCGAAGAGCATTTGTTCGCGGGCCGCCGCGTGGTGGTCGACGCGAGCTTTCGCCAGGACGCTCCGCGGCGGCAATTCCTCGACGCGGCGGACTACTGGGGCGTGCCGGCCATGCTCTGGGTCTGCCGGGCCGACACCGAGGTCGTTCGCCAGCGAATCGCCGCGCGGCGCGACGACGCGTCCGACGCCGATTGGTCGATCCACCAGCAAGCCGCGGCCCGATGGGAGCCGGCAGGCCCACGGGCCGAGCGAGCACTAACAACAATCGACACGACCACCGGTCAGCAATCTACCTGGCAACAGGCGCAAGCGGCGCTGAGAGAAAACAACCTCGTCACGTGAGCGAATCTCACCCTCGCCCACTTGTGGTAGAGGGTGGCTTGCGCAGCAAGCCGGGTGAGGGGCCGCACGCGGACTCAAAATTCTGTAGCCGGGCTCTGTGAGGTCGAGGCTCCACGGCACGGCTCCGGGGTCATAGGCCCCGGCTACAGAACGCGCCTCTTGTGCCTGCGGCACCCAGACGCCTGCGGCGTCTGGGCCACCCGGCGCTCGCTGCGACTCAGCGATTCGCCCGCGGATTTTTCAGAAAGTAAAAGTGACCATCCTCGGCGCCGCCGAGAAAATCCAGCACGCCGTCGCCGTCGAAGTCGACCGTGGTCGGGCTGACGTCGTGACCCTCGATGTTCTGCCGGGCGATCGATCCTGCTTTGCGAAAGTGCCACTTGCCGTCACGGGCAGCGACCTGTTCCAGCAGGTCGGCATTGGTCGAATTGAGCAGCAGGTCGAAGCGACCGTCGCCATTCCAATCGGCCACGCACAACTTGCGACGACCGCTACCCCCGGCCCGCCGTTCCGTCAGCCGCAGCGGCTCACCCGCCTCGTCAACAAACGCGCGCCGCGGGGGCAGCAGCACCAGCGTGTCGTCGCGCTTCGCCCGCTCAAACAATGCCAGGTAACCCTCGACGTCCAGCATGGCCAGGTCGACGAGGCCGTCGCCGGTAAAGTCGTAAACCAGCGGCGTCGTCCGCCACTGCGTCACAAGCTGCTTGCCCTTGGGATTCCACCAGGTCCACTTGGGCTTGGGCGGATCGGCGGGCCATTGGACCTCGATCGGCTGCGGCGCGGCGAGCTGCGTTTTGCCCCGTGCGGTGCCGGCCAGCCATTCGACCCGGCCCCAAATCGAATTGAGCACGACGTCGCTGACGCCGTCTCCATTCCAGTCGGCGACCGACAGGGTCGTGTAGCCCCACTTGGCTTCGGCCGGGCCCTGAATGCTGCCGTTGGGTCCGGCCAGCACGCGAAACGGCCGGCTCTCGACCGAGAGCTTTACCGGCGCCGCCCAGCGCGGTTCGGCCACGCCGGGACCGCTGGTGTTCTCGAACAGCTCGATATAGCCCGCGGTGTTGCCACTGACGATGTCGAGATCGCCGTCGCCATCCCAGTCGGCGCCCACCGGCGTGGCCAGCGCGCCGCACTTGAGCAAGTCGGCCTGTTGCGAAAAGTAGCGCGGCGGCAAAAATCGCGGCGCGTGGTCGGCGCCGAGCCGGCCGGTGTTCTCGACCAGGGCCACGCGGCCGTCCTCGTCGCCCACGACCAGGTCCAGGTCGCCGTCGCGGTCCCAGTCGAAGGCGATCGGCACGATCATCTCCAGGTCCATTGCCAAGGGCGCGTCGTCGGGCGTGAGCAGCCGTCGACCCTCGGCATAGACCGGCGCGGTGCGCGAGCCGGTGTTTTCAAAGTAGGTGAACCGGTCGAGAAACTCGCCGCACAACAGGTCCAGGTCGCCGTCGCCGTCGAAGTCGGCGAAATTCGGCGTCGGGCAACCGTAGGTATCCACCGGGCGACCGCCGGCCAGGACTTTTTGCGGCTCGCCGTACTGGGGATTCTCGTTGTCGCCCGCGTTGGCCAACACGTAGACGAACCCGTGCAGCGGTCCGTTCTTCCAATGACCTTCGGGGTCCCAAGCGTCGTCCCAGCCATAGTCGCCCCAGTCCTCGATCGCCACGATCAGGTCCAGCGTGCCGTTGCCGTCGTAGTCGGCGTAGCGCCATTGGTTGTGGCGAATCTTGTTGGCACGGCCCCCCGCGGCGTTGCCTTGGGGCACGTGGATGGTCGGCGTCGGCGGCAGTGCGCGCTTGGCGCTGAGTCCGCGGGTGATGAAATCGTCGTACTCGGCGCCGGGGGTCAGCACGCGCAACCGGCCGTCGACGTAGCTGGGCATCACATAGTGCACGGTCGAGCTCAGGCGGCGCGGCGGCGCAAACACCGGAAACTTTCCTTTCGCCGTATCGCCGGTGGTGTTCTCAAACAGCCACACTCCGTTGAACGGTTTGTCAGGACAGGAGACGATCAGGTCGTGGTCGCCGTCGCCGTCGGCATCGCACGGCACGGGCCAGGCCCATAGGCCCACGCCCAGGTCCACGACCAGGCCAGGATGGTTGTACTTGAGCGGATGCAGCTCCTGGGCATGCGCCCTCGGGGCAGCAAAACACACTATCGCCAGCGCGGCCAGCAGCAGCGCGCCGAGCCGCGACCGTGGAACGGTCGAGCGGCTTGAAACCGTATTGGCAACAGGCATTGAAGGCCTCGGTGAAGGGGACAATTCCATTTTGCTCCGCGCACTGCGAAAAATTGGGACAGTCCCCGGCAGGTGCGAAACCGCGCGCCGGGTATCAGTGTAGTTTGACGAATGCTGCAAGTCACTCTCTGCAGTTGGCGACTGGCCATCGACCCCGTTATACTGCCACGATTCCCATCCATCGCCGAGCGAAACGAGTGCCCATGTCCCGATCCGATACACTGCCGGCCCCCGACACCGCGACGCTCACTTCGGCCTCGCGAACGTCGTTGTTTGTCGTGCTCTGGCTGATTTGGGCGGCGCTGTTGGCGGCGGCGATGATGCTGGGCAACATGGACGGCATGCGCACGCCGGCCACCGTGACCCGGATGGGCTCAAGCGTGGCGCTGGTCGTCACGGGATGCATCGCCTATGCGATCTGGCGGCACTCGCCCGCGGGACGGTATGCCTGGTGGATCGCGCTGGGCATGGCGCTGGGCACGGTCGGCGATTTCTTCAACGCCAACCTACTCACGTTCATTCCGCTTAAGGAGCCCGTGATCGGCGGCATCCTCTCGTTTGGCCTGGGCCACATCGCCTACATCATGGGCATCGTCGGGCTGGGTCGTCTGGCCGGCTTGCGCGATCGGCGGGCAATGATCCTGGCTGTGATCGCCTGGCAGATCGTGGGACTGGTCGGCTGGTACTACGTGGCCTGGCTGGGTGAGAAGAACCGCGACGTGGTCTGGCCGGCGCTGCCTTACTCGCTGCTCTTGGCCGGCACCGCGGGCGTCGCCACCGGTTTGGCGCTGCAAGAGCGCCGGCTCACCGGGTTGGCACTCGGCGGCGCGTTGTTTTTGGCCAGCGACCTGATTCTGGCCGTGGGCATGTTTCGCGGAAGTTTTCCCCACCAGTCCGAGGCGGTCTGGCTGACCTATGGCCCCGGTCAGATGCTGATCGTGTTTTCGATCTTGAGCGCGGCGGCCATCCTGGCCAGTTGGACCACGGCTTCCGTGCGAGCGGCCGAGCGCCGTTGATCGTTCCGCCGTTGACCGTTTGTGTGCTGCCCAGCCGGGCTCTGGGTGACTACTTCGCGTAGCCGAGCGAGAAGCCAAACGAAGTCGTCAGACCGGGGCCTGCCACGATGACGACCGGCCGCACGACCACTCGGTTGCCCGGGACCCGACCAATCGCCAACGATCCTGTGCCACGGACGCTCAAGCCGTCGCTGTCCGAGAGAGTCGTCGCAGCGCCAAAGCCCATCGCGGTCTGCGTCGAGCGAGGCACAGCGCCGCGGGGCTCGCCCGCCTGGGCCGTCGCCGCCAGGGTCACGAGCGCCAATACCAAGATGCCCATCGTGCGCGCAACAATCATGGTCGTCCTCCTTAACTGAAATGAATGGCCTCAGACCAAAGTCCGATGGTCCCGGCGACTAGTGGAGTCCTCGCTTCCGTGCCACGGAATCCGTGTGCTGGCAACGTCCAGCGTGCCGGCTCGGCCGCATTATAGTCGCCGCTTCCGGGTTGCAACCCCCGGGAGACGTGATCCCGCGGCACGGCGGCTGGTGCCATTGGCCGCTGGCGCGACTAAGATGGACCGTCAACAACAGCTCGTCGTTCAAGAGGGTGAAATCGATGCGTCTGGAAAAATCGACCGCTGGTCTCGTGCTGATAATCTTCGCAGCCTGCCGCGCGCCGGCAGCGCTCTTCGCGGCCGACCCGCCTGCACGGCCGAACGTCGTGGTGTTTTTCATCGACGACCTGGGCGCGACCGACCTGGGCGTTTACGGCAGCAAGTATTACCACACCCCCAACGTCGACCGGCTGGCGGCCGATGGCATGCGGTTCACGCAGGCCTACGCGGCATGCCCGGTCTGCTCGCCGACCCGCGCAGCGCTGATGACGGGTCGCTACCCGGCGCGGCTGCACCTGACGGACTGGATACCCGGCAAGCATGACTTTGCCCACCAGCGTTTGCGGCGGCCCGGTTTTCGCCAGGAACTGCCGCTGGAGGAGATCACGATGGCCGAGCGGCTACACGCGGCCGGATACGCAACGGCATCGATCGGCAAATGGCATCTGGGCGGCGACGGTTACGAACCGACCCGGCAGGGCTTTGACCTGAACATTGCCGGCGATGCGGCCGGCTCGCCGCGCAGCTACTTCGCGCCCTACCGCGGTCGCGAGGGGCAGATGATGAAAGGTCTGCAGGACGCGCCCGAGGGGGAGTACCTCACCGATCGCTTGACCGCCGAGGCCGAGAAGTTCATCGAGACCAACCGCGAACGGCCGTTCCTGCTCTACCTGCCGCACTATGCCGTGCATACGCCGCTGGTGGGCAAGCCGGACCTGGTGGCCAAGTATGAAGCGGCCGAGCCCGCGGGGTTGCAGCGCAATGCGGTCTATGCTGCGATGGTCGAGAGCATGGACCAGAGCGTCGGCCGCATCGTGGCGAAGCTGGCCGCGCTGGGGCTGACTGAGAATACGCTGGTGATCTTCAGCTCCGACAACGGCGGGCTGGCCACCACCGAAGGTCCCAAGACACCGGCCACGTACAACGGGCCCTTGCGCGAAGGGAAGGGTTGGTTGTACGAAGGGGGCATCCGCGTGCCGCTGATCGTGAAGTGGCCCGCGCGGGTCAAACCCGGCACGACCACGGCCGAGGTAGTGAGCACGATCGACGTGCCGCTGACGATCGCCGCGGCCTGCGGCACAGCGGTCAACGAACAGGTCGACGGCGTGAGCTTCTTGAACGTGTTGACCGAGGGGGGCCATCTGGCCGAGCGACCGCTGTATTGGCACTACCCCCATTACAGTCCGCAAGGCAGCCGGCCGGGCGGAGCGATTCGCGAGGGGAACTACAAGCTCATCGAGTACTACGAGGACCAGCGGCGCGAGTTGTTTGACGTCGTGGCCGACATCAGCGAAACGACGAACCTGGTCGAGCGCGAGCCCCAGCGGGTCACGGCGATGGCCGCGCGGCTGGCCGCCTGGCGCCAGGAGGTCGATGCGCAAATGCCGGCGGCCAATCCTCAGTTCACGCCCGACGCGCAGGCGGCCGACGGCTCGGTGATCTTGCCGGGAAAGAATGCCGACGTGCACGGCGTGCAATTGCGTTACGAACCGCTGCCGCACAAGCGCACGCTCGGCTATTGGACCCGCAGCGACGATTGGGTGAGTTGGGATTTCCAGCTCGACCGGCCCGGCAAGTTCACGGTCGAGCTATTGCAAGGTTGCGGCACCGGCAGCGGCGGCAGCCAGGTGACGATCGCGGTGGGCGATCAGTCGACCGGCGCCACGGTCAAGGACACCGGCGGGTTTCAGCAGTTTGAGCTCCGCCCGGCAGGCACGATCATGATCGCCAAGCCTGGCCGGCACGTGCTGTCGGTCAAACCGACCAGCAAACCCGGCGTGGCCGTGATGGACCTGCGAGAAGTGCGGCTGGTGCCGGTGAAATAGCAATGCGAATCGGCAAACCGATTCAATTCTCTTCAGCCATTGCTATAATCCTTGCCATGAAGGCAATCCCCCACTAGGTGGTATATGACACCCATTAAATGGGTTGTCGTGGAGATAGCTGCTATGCACTTTGTTGGCCCCATCGGAAGGCTTAGGTCATGTGGAGCAAATTGAAGCTAACCGGAATCTACAAGGAACTCGAACGCCGCCGCGTGTCGAGCCAGAACGCCGCTTCTTTGATCGGGTTGATTGATTCATCATTCGACGATATTGCAGCATACCTCGGTGATGTGAGGCGCTATTTCCATCATTTCACCGATCATTGCGTGACCCATTCAGTGCGAGTGATTGACAATATTGGTCAATTCCTGACCCCGGGTCAGGTATCCGAACTTGAAGACGTAGAGCTGTACTTGTTAGTCGCTGCCGCCCTGGTTCATGACATCGGGCTGATTGTGTCGGAGAACGAGGTTCGCTCTCTAGCAAACGATCAGAACTTTCGGCACTCGCGCGAGAAGTGGTTGGCAACACTTAATTGTCCAATGCCAACGGACTGGCAACTTCACGGGGTGGAACGGCTATTTGTTGCGGAGTACATCCGGAGAATTCATGGCACGCGCTGTCGCTTCTATTTCGATGAGCAAGCGGCACCGTGTCGAGCCCTGGTTGGATCGAACGCCAAACTGGCTCGATGGCTTGGAAAGATTGGCGAGGGCCATACGTTGCCGTTTGATGAGGTTTCAAATGAGGCAAACTATCCGCATAAGGTTGATCTTGACTGCGGGCATGCAAACGTCCAGTTCATCGTGCTCTGCCTTCGTCTGGGCGATCTACTCGATATGAGCTCTCGACGTACCGCTTCGTTTATGCGCGAGCTATCGGAGCCCTTGCCTTTTGCGTCTGGATCGCATTGGGACCAGTATGAGCAAATCGAGGTGTGCAATCTGGCGCCCGAGAAGACAGTGGTGATTGGCGGCACGTGCAAAAGCCAGGACGCCGAGCGACTTTTGAGGGAATGGGTCGAGTGGCTGCGGACAGAATCGGAGAAGAGCGTGACGGCAATGAACTGCTGTCCAGAGAGATACCGACTGCACATCGGCAAGATCCAGTACAATGTGCAGCCGCAGCGGGACCGATCAGGTAAGCCACTTTACGAATTTCGCGAGTATCGATTCAACCTTGATGAAGAAGAGGTCTTTAAGCGGCTGTTTGGGCAGCGATTGTACGGTCGAGTTGATGCGGCGCTTCGTGAGCTCATCCAAAATGCTGTCGACGCCACACGCGTGCGTTTGGCGCTCTATTGCAGTGAAACATCCGATTGGTTCTCGATGGAGTCTCAGGCAAAGCAAGCGCGGTACGCCGATGAGTATGAGAAGCGCAAACGCACCTTACCGATAACGTTGGAAGTAGAGAAGCGCACGGATACATCCTCGTCGCGCGACGAAGTATGGCTTTGTATTGAAGATCAAGGGGTTGGAATGTCACGCGACGTGATCGAAGGATTCTTGCTAAAGGTGGGGCGATCACGATGGCGACATGACACGAATCTCGATGGGCTTGCAATCAACACGATCGGCGAGTTTGGAGTGGGGTTCTTGAGTACTTTCATGATCAGCGATCGTACGGTTATTGAGACCCAATCTTGTTTACCCGACGAAGACGGGATTCGCGCGACGATCTACAGCTGGAAGGGCTATTTGGCAACACAACCGTTCAATCGAAAGAGTCCCGGAACACGTGTGTCCATGTTGATAAAACCCGAACTCGTTGCCCAAATCACGGGCAGCCTAGTTGAATCGTTGCAGCACTGGTGTCCATTTCTCGAGTTTCCGCTTGTTGTGGTCGAATCTGGCACTAGGACTGCCAAGATCGAGGTTGTTCGCCCAGGTAAACGCGCGGGCGGTCGCGTTTGCTTTCAGTTGGTCGATAGTCCTAGCCTCGCTACGATCGATCGCAGGCCTCGCATCCAGGACAAGGCGACGAGCCCGGTTTCTCAGGACGGTTTGCTTGTCCCGGATATTCCGCCGCCAATCTTGGAAATCCCGGAGCAGCGAATACTGCGTTTGCGAGATTTGCGAATCGACTTACGAGGGGTTGATCGGGTCCGACTTGACTTGTCTAGAAATCTCTCGGAGGGTGGTGCTGACGTATTGTGGAGCGGTCTTGTCCCTAAGATCTGGGGCGGGATTGCTGCAAATTGCTTGGAGCATGAACACGGATATAGCGCTCTTCGAGAACTTCTGCAAGCAGAGTTCTACCGTTCGGTCGGGACTACCTGCCTAACACTCGACTGCCACGGTCGAATGACGAGCCGCGAAGTGTCGGATTGGGGTGAGATCGGAGACGTGCAGTTCGCGGCAGTCAACGAAGGTTTGCATTCCCGGGATCTCAACCCAGATTTACTATCAGTGCTGGTCCCGGGCATCCCACGCTCGTCCGAAATCGACAACGAGATGGGATACGGAGCCGTCCAACAGGACTATTATTCCGAGAGTGAAGATGAGATGAACGATCAGTTTGGCGCCGAGTCCGATTCCACCGGGCCGGACAGTGAGGAGGACTCAGATATGTCCGAAAGGCGTCGAGTTGCATTGGCGTGGGCAACTCGATTGGAAAGTAGTCGGTTTGCGCCATCGCTTGCCGTGTTTCGGGAGTACGCAAAATGTTTCACATCCAACTACGGCTATGTGCGTCCGGGCCGCGAATACTCAATCTTCTGTCGCAAAAAGTGTGAGGACGCGATTTCCCTTGATCGCCTTGGATTCATTCTGCTTGCTGATGATTGTGTTGCAGTTCGTAGCCCATGCGACGGGAAGTGGCATTTTGCACTTTGCGAAGAGTTCGACCCGGACTTTCAGATGAAGGATCGCCAGAGCATGAGCGCTTGTGAGTACGCGATGCAGGCGCTGTTTTACTACTGGCGTCCGACGGAACACGTGTGGGCCGATGTTTGGCCGATGAAGCGTCGGCTAGAGACACTTTCCAATAAAATATCGACCCTATTGGACGCGGAAAATGTCCAATCAGATAGTGAAAGGTCCCGTGATCCGGAGGATGACGATGAAGACTTTGACTTTAAGTATGAGGAGGAGCGAGCGCGGCGAGAGACCTTCGAGTTCCGCACATTAGTTGCTCCGAATGTGGACGCAAAGGTCTTGGCCGAAGCATTGGCGCCGTGGGACGTGCAACGCGGACGCGTCTACTATCATTGATGTGATCTCGATCGCACTCACTCCGGCAGCGGGCCGAGGATTTCGATCTGGTACTTGGCTGCCAACGTCGTGAGCTTTGCGAAGTCGGGCTGCTTTGGCGTGGGAAGGCTGTGCGTCGCGGCGGGCTCGCCGGCTTCGGCCACGAAGGAATCGAACCCGCCGGGCACGGTCAGGATCAGCATTCGACCGGCCGTATCGGCACGGAACCCGTGCGGGATGTTGCGCGGCAGAAAGATAGTCGCGCCGGCGCCAGCAGTGAACTTCTGCGTGCCACTGAAAAACGTGAACTCGCCTTCCAGCAGATAAAACGTCTCGTCCTCGTGACGGTGAACGTGGTAGGGCGTGGCGCGTCCGGCGGGCAAGTGGTCTTCAATGAGAGCAAACGCGCCGCCGGTTTGCGCGCTCGAGAGCTTGACGACCGACAGCGCGTCGAGAAACCAATACGCCGCGCCTTCGCCGGCGTGCTGAGCGAGAATCTTCAAGTCCATTTAGTCGTTCTCGTTGGCGGGTTGGATGGGGGCGCAGCAGGACGTTGCTAAACCGCAAGTGAATGGATTGCCCAGGCTACTTCCCCTCCCACACATGATAACCGGGCTTGGCCAGCTTGATGCGATAGAGCGCGTAGGTCGGCTTAGCGCCGGCGGCGGCCGGCTTTGGTCCCGCGCCGGTGATGTAGAGCGTGGTCGCCTCAGGGCCGATGCCAAACACGCAGTTCGACGGGCTACCGGGCGTGGGGACGAACGCCAGCGGTTTGCCGGTGGGGGCGAATACATAAATGCCCGCGGCGTCGCCGTTGCCGGCCGTGGCGTAGATGTTGCCATCACGGTCTAGGGTCATGCCGTCGATGCCGCGGCTCTTGGCGCCGAAGTCCCAGAGCACGCGTTTGTCGGTGAGCTTGCCGTCGGCGGCGACTTTAAAGGCCAGCAAGGTATGCGCGCCGTCCGAACGGCTGTTGTTGTCGGCGACGTACACGGTCTTGTCGTCGGGCGTGACGATAATGCCGTTGGGTTTCTCCACGTCGCGGGTCGCGACGCGCACCGCTCCGGTCGGTTCCACCAGGAACACCGCCTCGAAGTCCAGCTCGCGCGGCTCGTCGCCGACATAGCGCGGGTCGGTGAAGTACACGCGGCCGGTGGTCGTGATGGCCAGATCGTTGGGACTGTTAAAGCGGCGACCGTCGAACTTATCGGCCAGCGTGCGGACGCTGCCTTTGGCGTCGGTGACCGAGATGCGGCGATTGCCGCCGGGCGCGGCCCCTTCGCAGGCCACGAGCTCACCGGCCGGGTTAAACTTCAGGCCGTTCGACTTGCCGCTGGGGTCACGAAAGATGGAAGTCTTGCCGCTCTTGGAATCGAAGCGGTAGATGCGGTTGCCGATATCCGAAAACAGGATCGCTCCGTCGGCGGCGGGCGCGGGCCCTTCGGTAAACTCCCCCTCGTTCCAGAGCAGCTCCAGCTTCGCGCTGGCCGGCACAATCGACGACTGGGCACTGGGCTTAAAGGTCCCGCCGGGGTTCTCGGCGGCCACCACCGTGGTCGCCATCGCCAGCGTCAGCAGCCAAGAGAAACACAGGACGAGTTTTTTTGAGCGCAGGGTCATGGTGTCAGCTCCGGCGGGTGCGTACTTAAGTGGCGGCTGGCTTTCGTGCGGCGGCGCTATTCTGGGCCGCTGGGTCGACCTTTGCAACCCGGTGGAGCCGCGCAAGCTCGCTCCAATCCGCACAATCGGATCTTTGGGTTGGGCGGACCGCGGGATCGGCCGGGACAGCCCGGTCGGGGCCGGCCGTGGCGTATGGTTTGACGGGGGCCTGCGCGCGCCGCGGAGCGTCTCCTTCCTCATCGTGCTGCGACCAAGGCTTCGATCGCTGTGGAATTCATCGTCGCGCTATTTGCGTTGGCTGCGCTGGCTTGGACCGCGGTGGTCTTTTTGCGCGGCGGGCTGCTGGGTGGAGCGCTGGTGGTCCTGCTGGCCGGCAGTTGCTTTGGCCATCCGTTTTTTAGAATCAATACCAGCCCGATCCCGCTCACGGCCGACCGCCTGCTGCTGGCGCTCTTGGCATTGCAGTATCTGGTATATCGCCACTGGGGTTGGATCGAGCCGAAGCCGCTGGCCCGGGCCGACTACTTGCTGGCCGGCTTGCTCGTGGTGCTCTTGGCCAGCACGTTCACGCACGATTTTCAGTACGAGCGTTATCAGCCGGTCTCGCAGTTGCTGTTCTATTACCTGATGCCGGCCGTGCTGTATTGGGTCGTGCGGCAGACCGATTTCACCGCGCGCGGCGCCTGGTGCATGTTTGGTTCGCTGGCCGCGTTTGGCGCGTACCTGTGCTTGACGGCGGTGGCCGAGACGCACGGGGCCTGGTCGCTGGTGTTTCCGCGCTATATCGGCTCGCTGGAGTTCACCGAGTTTTATGGTCGCGGCCGCGGCCCGCTGTTGAACCCCGTGGCCAATGGCCTGGTGCAAGGGCTGGGCCTCTGCGCGGCGGTGTTGTGGTGGCCGCGACTGAATCGGCCCGGGCAGATGCTCTTGGCCCTGGCTACCTTGGCCATCTTTGGCTGGGGTCTGTATAGCACAATGACCCGCAGCGTCTGGATGGGCGCCGCGGCGGGATTGGTCGTCATTGCCGCGCTGGCCATGCCGCGTGGTTGGCGCGGTGCGGTGGTCGGCGCAGCGCTGCTCGTGGCCACCTTCTCGACCGTCGTCGGCTGGGAACAGTTGCTTTCGTTTAAGCGCGATAAGAACGTCAGCGCTGAAGAGGTCGCCGAGAGCGTCCGTCTGCGTCCGATCCTGGCGACCGTGGCCTGGCACATGTTTCTCGATCGACCGGTGGTCGGCTGCGGATTTGGGCAGTACGTGCCCGAGAGTCGCCCTTACCTGGCCGATCGCACGACCGAACTTCCGCTGGAGAAAGGCTTGCCCTACAAGCAGCACAATACTTTTTTGGCGCTGTTGACCGAGACAGGCATCGTCGGGCTGGCGCTTTTCGTGGGGCTATTGGCATCCTGGTCGCACGTGGCCTGGCGTTTGTGGCGGAGCGAGGAGGCCGACCTCTGGGTGCGGCTCGTGGGGTTGCTGTTCCTGGCGTTCATGGGGGTCTATCTGCCCAACGCCATGTTCCACGACGTGTCGATCATCCCGATGGTCAACATGTTCCTGTTCTTCCTGGGCGGCGCCGTGATGAGCCTGACGCCCTGGGTGGTGCACATGACCAAACCCGAGCGGCTGAAGCTGTGGGTGCCCGGCCACGAGCTGACGGCGACGCACTAAGACATCAGCCCGCGCTGGGGATCATCCAGGGCAGTAGGTACGCCTGCGCCAAGGTCAACAGTCCGACCAGCGCCGCCAGCGCGACGCTGTGCAGGAAGACGAATCGCAGGATTCGGCCTTCGCCCCCCGATTGCTCGGTGGCCACGGCGGCCACGACGATGCTTTGCGCGTCGATCATCTTGCCCATCACGCCGCCGGTGCTGTTCGAGGCCACGATCAGCACCGGGTTGAGCCCGAGCTGCTCGGCCGTGATCCGTTGCAAGCTGCCGAACAGCGCGTTGCTGGACGTGTCCGACCCGGTAAGCGCCACACCCAGCCAGCCCAAGAGCGGTGCGAAGAACGGGTAGAGCACGCCGGTGTGCGTGAAGGCCAGGCCCAGCGTGGCGTCGGACCCGCTGTACTTGGTGACAAATGCCAAGGCCAGCATGCAGGCGATCGTGAACAGGGCCCAGCGCATCTTCCACAGCGTGTCGACAAACTGCGCGGCAAACGCGGCCGGCGAGATGCGCAGCCACAACGCCGTGAGCACCGCCGCCAGAAAAATGCCGGTGCCGGTGGTCGACAGCCAGTTGAAATCGTAAACGGCCTTCTCGGCATCGGTCGCGCGGTCGGACCCTGGGGCCAGCTTGACGACCGGCGCCGTGCGATAGACCAGGCCGTCCAGCCCGGGCATGGGCCAAGAGACCTTGCCGATGCCGGCCAGGGCATTGGGCTGCTCGGGCGTGCCGCCGTTGAGCACGGTGCGAATGCCAGGCGTCCCCCAGACGAAGACCAGCACCGACAGCAGGGCCCACGGAACCCAGGCGCGAATGATCTCGCGCCGCGAGTATTGCACGTCCGGTTCGGCTTCACTCTGCGGCGGCTCGTCGGCAAATCGCCAGATCTCGCGCGGCTGCCAGAACCTCAGGAACAGGGCCAGCGAAACCAGCGACCCCAGCCCGCCGACCACGTCGACCAGGGTCGGGCCGTGGTAGTTGGCCGTCAGAAATTGGATGGTGGCGAAGCTGCCGCCGCAAACGAGGATCGCCGGCCAGCAACCTAGCACGCCGCGCCAGCCGGCCATGGTGGCGACCAGCCACGCCGGCACGATCAGCGAGAAGAAGGGGAGTTGGCGGCCGGCCATCTGCGACAGCGCCATTTCGTCGATGCCGGAGATCTTGGCCAGGGTGGTGATCGGCGTGCCCAACGCCCCGAAGGCCACGGGCGAGGTGTTGGCCAGCAGCGCCAGACCCGCGGCGTAGAGCGGTGAGAAACCGAGCCCGATCATCAAGGCGGCCGAGATGGCCACCGGCGTGCCGAAACCCGCGGCTCCTTCGACAAAGGTGCCGAACGAGAACGCGATCAACAGTGCTTGCATTCGGCGATCGGGCGACAGCGCGGCGACCGAGTGCTTAACGACGTCGAACTGCCCGGCGCGGACCGTCAGGTGAAAGAGGAACACGGCCGCCAGCACGATCCAACCGATCGGCAACAGGCCAAACCCGGCGCCGTAAATGGCCGCGGCCGTGGCCGCCGGCATCGGCATGCCAAAGCCGGCTACGGCGACCGCCATTGCGACCGCCAACCCCAGCACGGCCGCCCGCGGGGCCGACTGCCCGGCCACCAGCAGCCCCAGCAAGACCACGATCGGCGCCGCGGCCAACAGGGTGGACAACCAGGCCGCGCCGAGCGGATCGTAGACCTGTACCCAATCCATCAATGATCGCCTGATTTGCGGGGGTTTGACCGGCAAAAGACCGCTATCGGGCGGCCACGCAGGCTGCTAGTCTACACTTCCGGCAACGTCGCCGAAATTGGCACCACTCCAGGCTCAGCGAGGCAATCCATCATGGCCAAAAACCGCAAAGCTGAAGTCGACGCCGCCGCCGCGGGATTCGACTTTACCAAGAACAACTACCAGCTCGTGCTCGACACCAACCAGGGCAAGATCACGCTCAATATGTTTCCGGACCTCGCCCCCGGCCACGTCAAGAACCTGCTGGGTTTGGCCAAGATCGGTTATTACGACAACCTGACGTTTCACCGCATCATCAATGGCTTCATGATCCAGGGCGGTTGCCCCGAGGGCACCGGCACCGGCGGCCCGGGTTACACGATCAAGGCCGAGTTCAACGCCACCCCGCACGAGCCGGGTACGGTCTCGATGGCCCGCACCAGCGATCCCAACTCGGCCGGCTCGCAGTTCTTTATCTGCCTGGAGCGCGTGCCGCACCTCGACCGCGAGTACACGGCCTTTGGCAAGACGGCCGACGCCGAGAGCCTGGCGGTCGTCAAAAAAATCGGCAACCTCCCGACCGGCTCGCAAGACCGGCCAGCCAAGCCGGTGATCATCACCAAGGCTACGGTCGTCGAGAAGCCGAAGGGCTGAGCGAACGTCGCTCCGCATCAGGTGCCCAGCCGCAAGTCTTCGTAGACCGCGGTCATGAGTGCGCGGTTGCGCTCGTTGTGCCTTCGTTCGCCTGGCATGCCGTTAAAGACCACCGCGACGACCAGTTGGTACTCGGGGTCAGCCATGCCCAGCGACGATTGCGCGCCGCCGTGTCCGAACGCGCGCGGCGATGAATATCGGCCATAGCCGTAGGGCACGGTATCGGAGCCGTAGCGGTTGGAGTCGACCATGATCCCCAGGCCCCAGTCCATGGTGTGCTTGAAGGTCTCGTCGAACATGCCCACGCGCGTGCGAGCGGTCATCCGCTCGACCGTGTCCGCTTCGAGCACCCGCGCGCCGTCGAGCTCGCCGCCATCCAGCAGCATTTGATAGAAGCGGGCCAGGTCGTGCATCGGACCGTGCGCGTTGCCGCCGGGTACGCAGGCGGTCGCGCCCAGCTCGCTGTCGTAGGCGTGGACCACCGGCGGGTCGCGTTCAACATTGAACATCCATCCCTGCCGCGGGGCGTAAGCGCGATATTGCTCGAGCGGCATGCCGATCCACGAATCGGTCATCGCTAGCGGCAGAAAGATTTCTTCGCGGAGATATTGCTCGAACGGCCGACCGTCGATTCGCCGCACCAGCTCGCCCAGGACGTACCAACTGGTGTAGGGGTGATAGCCCGCCTTTTCACCGGGGGTCCAATCGCGCTCGAGCGGCGCGGCGCAGATCCGCGCGATGGTCGCTTCCCAGGTAGCCTGCGGATGCCCCGCATCGACCCAGCGAAAGCCGCCGGTGTGCACGAGCAACTGCCGCACGGTCACGGCCTCTTTGCCGCCGGCGGCGAACTCGGGAATGTAACGGGCCACCGACGCGTCGAGGTCGAGCTGTCCACGCTGGGCAAACTGCATGATCGCCGCGGCGCCCACCGGCTTGCCAGACGACATCCAGAGCATGATGGTGTCGGCAGTCATGGCCGCGCCGGGGCGGGCAAGCCCTTGACCAAAGTCGGCGATCACGCGACCTGCCAGGCGAATGCAGACCTGGGCCCCCGTGTGCCAGCCGGCGTGGATGCCCGCATCAATCACCCTGCACGCGCCTGGCAGGATGGATATGGGATCGACCGATTCGTTACCGTCTGAGGTCATCGTCAAGCCGTCGGCTGTATCTGGTTGCACGAGTTCGCCAGGTAGCACGGGCGCAACAAAAAGGGGCCCTCGCCGGCGGTTGCTCGGACGAGGACCCCTAGTATCGTTTGCGGTCAGCGTCGCGGAGAAGGGGACAGTCCCATTTTGCTGGGCAAAATTGGGACAGACCCCGGCGGCTTGCGACGATGCGTTAGTCGTCCTGGGCCTCTTCGATGGCCTGCCGAATCAAGATCAGCAGTGCATTGGGATCGTACGGCTTGCGGATGTAGTAGTGGCAGCCGGCGGCACGCGAGCGGCGGATCACGTCGGGGCGTTCCAGTCCGCTGACGATGATCACCGGGATGTCGCTGGTCGCTTCGTCGTCGACCAGGCTCTGGCAGAGCTCGAAACCGTCCATGTCCGGCAGTCGCAGGTCGAGCAGGATAACGCTGGGGCGCTCGGTGCGGGCCAGTGCCAGACCCAGGGCGCCGTTTTCGGCAATCGTGGTTTCAAATCCTTGCCGGCTCAACCGCAAACTCAGCACGTCGGCGGCGGCTTCATCGTCGTCGACGATCAAAATGGTGTGGGCGGTCGAACCCCGAGTGGTCGTGACCTCTTGTTCCAACGGTCGGCTTAACATGGCTAATGCCTGCCTGGTGCTGGTCCGCGGCGGGGCGGGAGCGGACCTATGGGTGGGAATGAACAATCACACTCCGGCGAGCATGCCAACCATGCCCGCGCCGACGGTGCGCGTCAAACGGCAACGATCGCGGGGGACCGTGATTCTCGGGAAAGCCGCGGCGGCTGTGCCGGATTTAACGCTTGTTCCAGTCCAGCCCAGACAGCGAGGCCAGCGCCAGCTCCAGGGCATGGGTGCCATCGCGCCCATGACCCTGGGCCGCCAGCGCCACATAGAGCTGATGGGCCAATGCCAGACCGGGCATTGCCAGACCCATCCGCTTGCTCTCGGCCAGGGCGATGCCCATATCCTTGATGAAATGCTCGACCAGAAAGCCCGGCGCGAAGTTGCCGGCGATTATTCGCGGGCCCAGGTTCGACAGCGACCAACTGCCCGCCGCGCCCGAGCCGACCGACTGGAGCACGACGTTCAAGTCCAACCCGGCGCGGTAGCCATAGAGCAGCGCCTCGCAGACGCCGATCATGCCGGTGGCGATGAGCGTCTGGTTGACCATCTTGGTGTGCTGACCGGCGCCGGCGGGACCCTGGTGAACAATGGTCTTGCCCATGGCCTGCCAACAGGGCGCCAGCGCGTCGACCACGTCCTTGTCGCCACCGATCATGATCGACAACCGCGCTTCGCGGGCGCCGACGTCTCCGCCCGAGACCGGCGCGTCGACGCTGTGCACGTTCTTCTTCTTGGCCGCTGCTGCGATCTCGACCGCCAGTGAGGGCTCGCTGGTGGTCATGTCGACCAGGACGCTGCCCGCGCGGCAGCCGGCCAAGGCGCCCTCGGGTCCCAGGATCACGGCCCGCACGTCGCTGGGAAAGCCGACGATGGAGAACACGACGTCCGAGGCCTCGGCCACGGCGCGCGGCGAATCAGCCCAGCTGGCCCCTTTGTCCAGAAGCGCCTGGGCTTTGTCCTGGCTACGGTTAAAGACCGTGGCCGAAAACCCGGCGGCGATCAAATGACCGCACATGCTCGAGCCCATCACGCCGGTGCCGATCCAGCCGATGCGGGTTTTTCCGGGAGCGATTTGCGGCGCGGCCATGGGGGAACTTCCTTGAGCGAGGCGTGATATCGGGCAAACGAGCGAAGCGAGCCGGGCATTCTACCAACGATGCTCTGGCCGCTCCAGGATTTCGCTCAAGATCATCGCCTGCCGCACGCCCTGGGCGTTGCTCAACAGCTCGGCCAATGCCGACGCCTGCGATTGCGGTCCGGTGTCGGCCTGGGCGGCCGTGTCGGTCAGCGGTGTTGCGCTGCGGCCCTGCGTGGTGGAGTCCAGCGTGCCGACCTTGCGGTTAAACGACTTTTGCAGATGCTCTTCCATCTGCTGGTTGCCACGGGCCATGTCGTCGGACAGGTGCTCTGCCCGCTGGGCGAATCCCCGACTGCCCATGTGCTGCTCAACGCTGGCGGCGACGGAACCGAAGCCGCGGTCACCCAACGCCTCGGCCGCAATCGGGCCAGAACTGTCTGCTTCACGAGACAGTGACCTCGGCGCCGATTTCGGCGGCGCCTTGGGTGGTTGCTGCTGTTGCGCCGTTCGTTTCTGTTGCGGGCGATTACCTCGCCGCTGGTCGGCCCGGCGAAGAAACTGTTCGATCTCGGCATCCAGGGGCGTCGGCTTGCCCCCTTGCGCGCGTGGCACAGGTGGGTTTGCGGCCGGGGGCGCGTTGGGATTGGGCCGCATCGGGCGTTCGGCCTGCGGCTCGCGACGCTGGGGCGGACGCTGGCCGGCCTTGGGATTCTTGTTGGCCAGCAATTGGTTGAGCGCGTAGATAATAAAGAACACGATCGGCACGATGATGCCCAACCAGTCGTTGGCGGCGAGCAGCGGTGCGTTAACGACCATGATCTTTTTGCCTTTCGGCAAATACTAGGCCTTGGTGGCGCTGGTGCCGGCGATGGCCTTACGCATATCGGTATCGGCCTGCACGTTGCGCAGCTTGTAGTAATCCATCAGGCTCAGGTTGCCGTCGCGAAACGCCGCGGCGATGGCCTTGGGTATCTCGGCTTCGGCTTCGACCACCTTGGCCCGCATCTCCTCGATCTGGGCGATCATCTCCTGCTCTTGCGAGACCGCCATCGCCCGGCGGCCTTCAGCGTTGGCCCGGGCCACGCGGGTGTCGGCTTCGGCCTGGTCAGCCTGCAAGCGGGCGCCAATGTTGTCGCCGACGTCAATGTCGGCGATGTCGATCGACACGATTTCGAATGCGGTCTGCGAATCGAGCCGGCGGGCGAGCACCGCCTTGGAGATGCGGTCCGGATTCTCCAGCACCTGGGTGTGCGAGTCCGACGAGCCGATCGCGCTGACGATGCCTTCGCCCACCCGGGCGATGATCGTCTCTTCGGTCGCTCCGCCGATCAACTGGTTTAAGTTCGCTCGCACGGTCACCCGGGCCTGCACTTTCAGTTGAATGCCGTTCTTCGCCACCGCGTCCAGCGATTCGCGGGCGGAACCCCGCGCGGGGCAATCGATCACCTTCGGATAGACACTCGTCTGCACCGCCTCCAGCACGTTGCGGCCGGCCAGGTCGATGGCCGTGGCCAGCTTGAAGTCCAGGTTGATGGTCTTGGCCTTGCGGGCGGCGATGATCGAGCGGATCACCAACGGCACGTTGCCGCCGGCCAAGTAGTGGGCCTCTAAGCTCTTGGACGTGATCCCCATCTCGTCGGTCAATCCGGCCTGCACGGCCATGATCTTGCTGCGGACGATGACCGTGGGGTTCACCTTGCGGAAGGTCATGCCCAACAGGTCAAAGATGCCGATCCGCGCACCAGTCGTCACCGACTGGATCCACAAGCGGAAGTATCGGGCGAACACGAAAAATGCAATCAGCCCGAAGAAGGCGACCACCAGGATCACGATCCAGGTGATGAGTTGCGTGGTGCTGTTGGGCATGGCGTCAGGTCCTAACTTGGGGGGCGAAACCTGGTCCGGCTCTGGCGGACGGGCGTCAACTTGCTCCGCGTTCGGCGTTGCTCCGCGTTCGGCGGAACAACGGTCATTGTCCGGCGGTCAGCGGTGGGGTGTCAAGCCAGCGGCTCTTCGAACGAGTCGAGCCCCAGCGACTCGATCGGCCGCGACATCAGGTCGTCGTCAGCTCCCGGAGCCTCGGCTTCGTTGGTCGGCCGGACCACGACGCGGTGTCCGTGGACCTCAATGACCCGCACCTGTTGGCCGGCCTCGATCGGCATCCCCTCGCTGATCGCGTCGATCGTGCGGCCGCCGACCACGATGGCGCCGCTGGGGAGCATCACGGTCTTGGCCACGCCCAGCTTGCCGACCAGTTCTCTGAGCGACCGCCGCTCGGGCGAGTCGGGCAGCAGCTCCTCTCCCTTGGGGACGTCCAAGAGCAGCCGGCGGCCCATGGGCGTATTTGGCCACCAGCGAAAGGCCAAAGCCAGGGCGCTGGGCACCAGCACCGCGGCCACGGTCAGGAAGATCAGCCCCACCTCCAGCCCCCGGTGATAAAACGCCAGAGAGATGCTGCTGACCAGCGCACCGATCGAAAGCAGACCCAAAATTCCGCCCGAAGGCACGAAGACCTCCAAGACGACCAGCGTCAGGCCCACCAGGAGCAGCAAAACGGACCAGGCCAGGGGATCCATGGCGATTGAGAAGCTGGGGTGGCTGGGAACTCAGTTCCGGAGAATTGAGCTTAGTCGATTTCGGCAGCGGTGACTATGCACTGCCGCTGGCCGAGCGAACCAGCACTCGGTTGCCCTGGACCTCGACGACGACCACCTCCGAGCCGCGATCGATCACCTCGCCGTCGGCAATGACGTCGACCAGTTGCCCGTCGAAACGGGCTTTGCCCGAGGGGGTCAATTGGGTGCTGGCCACGCCGCTGTGACCCAGCAGGTGCTCGAAGTCGACCAGCGATTCGCGGTGTTCCAGGTCCTCGAGCTCGGCGCCGCTGGGGGGCGCGAGCATGACGTGGCTGAAGAACGGCGAGTAGGGCAAGTAGCGGCGCATCACGATGGCCAGCGCGATCACCCCGGCGAAGACCCCGATCAGACCCAACAGCGAATCTCGAAGTTGGGCCAACTGATACTCGTTGTGCGGCAGCACGAAGGTCTGGCTGGCCAAGACCAGCGAGGCGATGATCATGATTCCGCCCCCCAGGCCAAAGATGGCCACGCCCGGCAGGACGAACATCTCCAGCAGGATGCAGCAGACCCCGGCAGCGAACAGCAACACCTCCAGCCAGTCGGCCGTGCCGCCCAGGTACTTGCTCCAGAAGTACAACAGGAAGCAGACCCCGGCGACGAACCCGCCGATGCCGATGCCGGGTGCTTGCAGCTCGGCATACAGCGCGGCGCCGCCGATCAACAGCAGCAGCCAGGCCAGGGCCGGCGAGGCCAGCGCGTCGACCAGGTAGTGCGCCCAACCCGGCTCGGCCAGCACCAGCTCTTGCTCCAAGCCGTAGAGCTGCTTGAAGCCGTTAAAGTCCTGCACGGCGCCGCGGGCCAGACCCCAGGTGACGGCCTGATCGCCGCTGGCCTTCAGCGGCTTGCCGGCGTGGGTCAGCTCTTCACCCTGAGTCCAGGCGTCGGGGTCGACCTGCGCCGCCAGTTCGGCCTCACCGAAATATTCGACAGTGCCGTCTTTCTTATTTGTGTATTGATAGACGCGGGCCTCGGGATCGACTAGCGCGTCCAGCAGCGACCAGGTGCGTGATTTCTTGGGCGCGATGCGGTCGCGCAGCATTTCGCGGGCGAGCTGAATTTCTTCGGCCGAGAACTCCTCAGCGCCCGGGCCCCCCAAGGTCGCTTCGTTGTTCATCACCAACTGGTCGCACGCCAAGGCCACCAGCGCCGCGTCACCGCGGGCCTCGTTGGGCACATAGGCGACGGTGCGAACCTGCCTGCGGTCCAGGTCGGCTAAAAAATTGGCGAGGTTCATGCTGTCGATCAACGAGCCACCGGGGCTGTCGATCCAGAGGCAGACAAAGTTGGTGTGCTGCGCGCGGATCTGGTCTTCGATCATGCGCTGCACGCGGCCCACGACCTGGGCGTTGATCGGACCTTTGATGGCGATCCGCACCGGCCGCCATTCGCCCGAAAGCGATGGATCGTCGTCGAGCATTCGCGGCGCCAGCGACAGGGCCCGGGCCAGCGCAGTGCGGTCGGGGGCGAGGTACTTCACAAAGCCGAGGCGGCGCGCGTCTCGCCCGTTGAAATCGGCCAGGCGACCTGGCTGGCTCAGCGGTTCTTCAGCCTGGATCGTGTGCCGCTTCTTCACCTCGGGCAGCTCGGAGCGGAGCACGAACAGCGGGCTGACCTCGGTTTCGACCTTGAGCACCTCGACCTGTTTGTCGAGCATGGCCAGGGCCACCTCGGCCGGAATGGTGCGGCGGCGATTGGCGATCTCAGAATAGCCGGCTTTGACCAGCGGCGCGATCGGCTCGTCGGCAGGTTCGTCCAAACCCGCCTCGCCGATCGTGGCGCCGGGGGCCATCACGATCTCCTCGCAGGCCATGGCCGCCAGCACGGCGTGACCCTTGAGCGCGTGTGGAATGTAGGCCACGGTCTTGGCATCGCTCAGCCTTGAGAGGTAGCGGGCCAGGTCGAGCGCGCCGCCAAAGTTGCTGCCCTGGCCGGTCTTGTTCTCGGCCGCGTCAAACTCCAGCACCAGGATCGGGCGAGCATCGCCGGGACGCATCTCGGCCACGGCGCGGCCAACCGCGCGGCGAATCTGAGTTTCGGTGTTGCCCGTGATCGGCAGGCCGACGCGAATCAGCCGGCCCACGGCCGGGGTCGGCGGCACAGCGGCGTCGGCGGGCGCCGCGTCAGCGGGGGGTTGCTCAGGGGGCTTCTCCGCGGGCTGCTGCGGCAGGTCGGCGGCCAGGAGCAACGCTCCGGCCAGACAGAAAGAAAATGCCGCGAAGCGCTGCGCGAGGCGCTGTTTTACCGCACGGCGAATCGCGCTGGCAGGCGTCATCAGACACACCGCTGGAAAACACCGTCAACGATCGTAAACGCCGCCCCGTGTCCGCTTAGCCTTCAGATTATAGCGCGGTGGCAAAGTGAGTCAAATTTGCGGGTGCTAGCGCGCAGTGCGAGTCAGGTTCGAACAATCGACGTGGGCCAATACGGCGCAACTAGTTGCGCTTCGTCGCCGCGGCCGGCCGCTTGGCTTGCTGCGGTTCGGCGGGCGCGGGGGCGGCGGGCTCGCCCTGAGCGTTCGGGTCTTCGACGACCACGCGGCGCCAGAAAGGCGGAGTCAGCGGCGGCAAGAAGTCACCCGTCAGGATCGCCAGCGGATTGTTGACCGAGGGGCTGTGAAACGTGTAGGCAGTGTAGGCCTGCGGCTTGCCTTCGACCGGCACGATGCCTGGCGGATAGATTTGCAGCGCCTCGGGCAGGAAGGTCTTCTCGTTGAGGATCACGGTCGCGCGCTGAAAGTTGGCGGCGTCGGCCTGATACTTGGGCCAGGCTTCCAGCCAGATCTGCTTGCCGACGGCGGCCTTGGGCGTGACGTCGCGCATCGCATAGCGGCGCTTCAGAGTCTCGGCCTTGGCGCCAAAGATAAACGGCAGCGGACCGTCGGCGATCGCCTTGCCTTGCAGCTCCTTGGGCAGCGGCCGGACCTTGAGGAGCTTGGCCTTGGCCTCGAACTCAAAAATCGCCTTGCCGTCGCAGATCCAGTGCTGCTCGCTGTCGGCGTCCGAGACGTAGGCCGCCTTTTTTTCGTCCCAGCGAATCACCTTGTTGATTTGGTAGTCGCCGCGGTCCGGGTATTTGTACTTGATCTTGCCCTCACCCTCGCTGGCCGTGTAATCGTTTTGCTTGGGACCCCAGGTCGGATCGATCTCCCAGCGGTTGAAGGTGCAGACGAAAGTGCTGACCTTTTCGCTTTGCTTCTCCCACTTGATCAGGATCTGCTCGAGCAACTGCTGTTGGGCCTCGTTCAGCACAAAGGGGGCGATCGGCATCACGGGCCTTGGAGCCTCGGCCGCTGCGCCGCCGTCGACTGGTGCGCCGAGCGCTCCGGCGCCGGGCTCGGGAGCGCGAACACCGCCGCCGACCGGGCGCTGAGGCGCCGCGGCCTGGGCACCGTCGCGTTGGGCCACGCGCTCGGCGGGACGCTGGGCCGGCGCAGACTGGGGCGCGTTGGCCTGCGTGGACCTGGCGGCCGGCGCTTTGGTTGCCGGCGCCCTGGTTGCGGGCGCCTTGGTCGCCGGTGCCTTGGTCGATTGCGCCTGAACCGTGGCGGTTGCCAGGGTTGCCAGCAGGGTTGCCACAAACACTCTGATCGGTCGGCGATAGGTGTGCATGAAGGCCACGAAGGTTCTCGGGTGGATTCAGGCAGGAAAACAGACCCGCTCTCGCCGCGCGCGGGAGTCGGGGGGCGGATAATAGCAACTGCCGCCACCGTGCCCTAGGTCGATTTCGTCCCGAGGTCGACTTGCCGCTTCCAGCCCCAGAAACCCTTGGGGTCGACGTAGGACGCTAGCACCAGGTCGGCCAGGTCGTCGCTGGCCAGTCCGCTCGGCTCGCCGCTGCCGGTGAAGAGCACGGCGTGGGCTCCGGCCGCCCGCGCGGCTTCGATGTCGAAGCGATGATCGCCGAACACCACGCACTCCGCGGGTTGGATATTCCAACCCTGGCAGATGCGGTGGATGGCGGCCGGATCGGGTTTGACCGGACCATCTTCGCGGCAGACGATCATGTCGAACGTGAGCTTGACGTTTGCCAGCGTTGCCAGCGTGATCGGCCGGCTGTTGCGCGTGAACACCGCGCGCTGCACGTCAGCCAGGGTGAGGCGACCCAGAAAGTCGGCCACGCCCGGATAAGCCGTGGCGCGCTCGGCGCCGGCCAGTTCGTGCTCGGCGAGGATCCGCCAGCAGCGCTCGGCGGCATCCGCTCTCAGGCGGTCGATGGCCTCGAGAATCGGCAGCCCGTCGGGTAGCTCCATCTCGCGGCGCATGGCCTCGAAATCGAGCCGCGAGTCGACCAGCGTGCCGTCGAGGTCGAAGATCGCGCCGCGAATAGACATGAGGCATCGGCTGAAAAATGGTTCGCCGCCAGCCGCGGCGAGCCGCTTACTTCTCGCTCGGCTCTTCCAGGTAGGTGTAGCCTTGCAGGCCGTCTTCGTAGAAGCGGAGGAACCGGCCGGCCTCTTCGTAGCCGATGCGCGACTCACGCACGGCCAGCTCGACCGATGTGCGAAATTGCCGCATCAGGGTCTCGACATTGAACTCGACGTAGTCCAACACCTCGCGAACCGTGTCTCCCTTGATGACCGTTTCCAACACGACCTCGCCCTGGTCATCCATCACCACGTGCACGGCGTTGGTGTCGCCGAACAGGTTGTGCATGTCGCCGAGGATTTCCTGGTACGCGCCCAGCAGGAAAGCGCCCAGGTAGTAGGGTTCGCCGTTGAATACGTGCAGCGGCAGGGTCTTCTTGACGTCGCGGCGGTCGATGAACTGCTCGATCTTGCCGTCGCTGTCGCAGGTGATGTCGCCCAAGACCGCGTGCCGCGTGGGCCGCTCGTTTAGGCGATGGATTGGCATCACGGGAAACAACTGCTTGATGGCCCAGCTGTCGGGCATCGACTGGAATAGCGAGAAATTGCAGAAGTACGTGTCCGAGAGCATCGCGTCCAGGCCTTCGAGCTCCTCGGGCAGGAACTCGAGCTGTCGGGCCAACCGCTGGATTTTGTGGCAGATTGCCCAATACAAATTCTCGGCCATGCTCCGCTGCACCAGCGGCAGGTAGCCGCCGGCAAACAGGTTCATCGCCATGTCGAGCGCCTGGCTGGCGTCGTGATAACCTTCCTGCACGTTGCGCACGGTCACGTTTTGGTAGGTGTCCAGCAGGTCGTGCAGCGGCTGCTCGGCGTCCTCGGGCAGTTGCAGCGGCACGTCGTTCTCTCCCTGGCCGGCCACTCCCAGCGTGCCGAAGACCAGCACGCTGTGATAGGCCACCACGGCCCGGCCGCTTTCGGAGATGATGGTCGGATGCGCGACGCCGGCTTCGTCGCAGACGCTCTGCACGTGGTAGACCACGTCGTTGGCGTATTCCTGCAGCGTGTAGTTGGCGCTGGATTCAAAGTTGGTTTGCGAGCCGTCGTAGTCGACGCCCAAACCGCCGCCAACGTCCAGGAAGCTCAGTCCCGCGCCTTGCTTGACCAGGTCGACATAAACCCGCACGGCTTCGTTGAGCGCGCCTTTGATCTGGCGAATGTTGGTGATCTGGCTGCCGAGGTGGAAGTGCAAGAGCTTGAAGCAGTCTTCCATGCCGCGCGTTTTAAGCTCGGCCAGGGCGCGCAAAATCTCGCTGACCGTCAGGCCGAACTTGCTGCGGAAGCCACCCGACTGTTGCCAGCGGCCCGAACCGCGCGCGGCCAGCTTGACCCGCATGCCAATGTTCGGTCGCACGCCGACCTTTTCGGCGAACTTCAGAATCAATTCCAGCTCGGTGTACTTCTCAACGACCGGGATGATTTGCCGGCCCATCTTCAGGGCCATCATCGCCATCTCGATGAACTCAGCGTCCTTGAAACCGTTGCAGATGATCGGCGTGTCATTGCCGGTCATGGCCAGCACGGCCAACAGCTCGGGCTTGCTGCCCGCCTCGACGCCAAAGTTATACGGTTTGCCGAAGCCCAGCACTTCCTCGACCACCTGCCGTTGCTGGTTGACCTTGATCGGGTAAACGCAGCAGTAGTTGCCCTGGTAACGATGTTCGCTGATCGCCGCGGCGAAGGCCTTGTGGATCTCGCCCAGGCGGTGCTTCAGGATTCCGGCGAAGCGGATCAGGATGGGCAGGTCGATGCCGCGCAACTGCAACCGATCGACCAGTTGCTTCAGGTCGATCCAGCGGTCCGGCTCCTTCTCAGGATGGACCCGCACGTGCCCGTTTTCGTCGATCGAGAAGTAGCCCTTTCCCCAGCGGGCGACGTCGTACAACTCGGCGGCGTCCGTTGCTGTCCACCGTCGGACTTCTTGATCGAGCATGCGTAGCGCCCTCGGCACTAAAAAAAATCGAAACCAAGCCGTGCATCGTACCGAATTATTGGCAGCAGGTCGACGGCGAGCTATGGGAAAAATGCCCTGTCGAGTCAAGAAGGGGCAACTTTTTTGAGCCCGCCACGGCGGCCGCGGCGGACTGTCCGAGCGCCCGCTGGCCGGTCATAATCCTGGCGGCGCGTTCCACAGCAAAATCTAACAAAGCCGCGCACGGCCGAGGACGAACCGAATGGCCAGCGAACTGACGTGGATCGTCAGCACGGCGACCAGCAGCTTGCACGTCGCCGCGGCCATGCTCAACGGCACGCCGCTGGCTGAGCGGCGCACCGGCGAGGCTCTGGCCATGGCGGTCGATCGACTCGCGGGCGATCTGGCGCTGGTGGGCCTCTCGCCCAGGATGTTCGCCGAGCACGCGCCGCCGCTGTCGGTCCGTTTCGACACGCCGCGGGATCTGGCCGAGGTGCTGGTGGCCAAGACCTTGGGGCCTTACACCGAACGTGAAATTCCCGAGCGCCTCTCAGGCTGCATCGCGGCCCTCTACGCTGCCTTTCACGAAGCGCGGCCCGACGCGCTCGCCGAGCTGGAGCTGCGCGCCGGACCCATCCGTCAGCAGTGGGAAGCCCGCGGGCCAGGCTTGCTGGCCGAGCTGGCCCGGCTGACGCAAGGCGACCTGTTGCCGCCGGCGGTCGACGTAATTCTGGTGCACCCGGTTTTGGGTGGAGGCGGCGCCGCGCACCCCATGTACAACTCCGTGCGGCTAGAAGCCGTGCTGGCCAATTCCTACGGTGAGCTGCCCGAGGTCGCGCGGCTGGCCTGGCTCGTGGCGCAATTGAACCTGGACCTGCCGCGACTGACCGGAGAGCTGTCTCGCGAGGAGATCGCGCGGGCCGGTCCGCTGGCCTTGATTCCACCGGTGCTCACCGCGGCCCAGGAGGTCGAGCTGACGCACTACGACCTGCCGACCGTGCGCGCCGCCGCCGAGACCTGGTGCGGCTCGAGCGTCGACCCGGCGATGTTGGCCGACTGGTGGGAGGTCTACCACGCCGACCGTCCTGATTGGAGCGTGGCGTTGGCGGCACTGGCGCGGATGTTGCCCGAGGACGAACCAGAGGCCTGACCATACTCGCCCGGACAGCGAGCGGATATGATGCCGACTTGGCTTACCAGGATATAGAGGAGACCTAGCTTGCAACTCACGCTCAAGATCGCCCGGCCCCCCGTGATTCAGATTGCCCTCGACTATGCCACCAGCGACGAAGCCTTGGCGATGGCCAGAATCGGCGTGGAGGCGGGCGTCGACTGGTTGGAGATTGGCACGCCTTTAATCGTCTCGCAAGGGATCGCGCCTATCGGCCACATGGTCCGCGCGTTTCCCGACTTCCCGGTGCTGGCCGACTATAAGACGATGGACTCCGGCTGGAAGAACGTGGAGCGGACCGCATTGCAGGGGGGCCACATCATGACCGTCTGCGCCAACGCACCCGACGAGACGGTCAAAAGTGCGATCGGCGAGGGTAAGCAGCGCGGCATCTGGGTCGTGGCCGACACGATCGGCGTCAAGCGTCAGGGCGAGCGGGCAAAGCAGTGCGCCGACTGGGGCGTGGACATGGTGTACCTGCACTACGGCGCCGATCAGCGGAAGCACGATGCCACGCAGGACTCGACCCAGTGGCTGGCCGAGGTGCAGCGGGCCGTCTCGATTCCGATTGGCGTCGGCTGCTTTCAGGTCGAAGACGGCGCCCGGGCCGCGGCGATGGGGGCCGAGCTGATCGCCATCGGCCATCCCGTGATCAGCGCCAGTGATCCCTTGGCCGAGCTGTCGCGATTCGTGCGCGAGGTCAAAGCGGCCTATCGCCCGCGATCTGGCTGACCAGGCTGCAGTATCTGATGGCAGCTAGCAGGGCGGTGCCGGGCCCAGGGTGACTGGCATTGCCTGTTTTTCGCCGCGCTCGCTATGATTCCGCCCCCACGGTCGACCGCTGCGCTCGCGCTGAGGTCGCGGCCGGTCGCACCGAACGTTTTTCCGCAAGATTTGCGCTAGCTACCTTCTGGGCATCGCGGCTTGTGGCCCGAGGCAAGGAACCGCACCGGCACATGGAATCCTCGACCGTGTTAGCCTTCCGCATCTTCGTCATGCTGGCCTGTCTGATCATCGTGCCGATGGCCGCCATCTTTGGCAGCGCCTTTCCGGACGTGGTCAAGAGCGTGCTGGTGGACCGCATCATGGAATGGAGCACGGGCAAATCTCGCGAGGCTCCCAACGAACCCGCAACAGGCGGTTTTGGCACGGTGGCGCCGGCCACGCGCCCCAATCAGCCGACGACCGAACGGGCTGCCAACGATGCCCCGCTGTGGGGCAACTCGCAGGCCAGCAATCAACCCAGCGCGGGGGCCTGGCAGGCGCAGCCCTCGCCGGGCGCGGTACAGGTGCAACCGGTGGCCGCGGTGGGCGTCGACCCGCAGGGCGGCACCCAGACTGCTGCCTTTGCGTCGCCGGCCGGGGCGCAGGTTCCGCACTATCCAGGGGTAGGTCAGCCAGATCCGACGCAGGCGGCGCTGGCCGATGCGCGCGAGCCGGGACCTTATCCCGCGGCTGCCGCTGGGGCCAGCCCTCAGCCGACCGAGCAGTGTGATCGCTTCACGGCCATCCAGCGGCGGCTGCGCGAGCACGGAGCGACCTATTATCTGCTGGAAACCTGGGGCAATGCCGGGGAGCTGTACCGCTTTCACTGCAAAATGGCGGTCGGCAACAACCCCAACTACACCCGGCACTTCGAGGCCACGGATCGCGACCCGCTGCGGGCGATGAACGTGGTGCTGGAGCGCGTCGAGGCGTGGCGCGCGGGCCGCACACAATAACACGCCGGTCGGCCAATGCGGCACGTTTCCGACCACGGCCAGCGGATCTGTGGGTGAAATCTGGCGGACCCCAGCCGCACACCTCGAGACCTGTTGCTGCTGGCCCATTTCAGGCCCTTGCCAGTCAGGGCACGCCCGCTTAACTTTACCCGTGCCTGTCCGGTGCCCTGGAGCGGGCCACCTCACCAGCGGAGAAGAATTTTGCCACGCGCCGACAAGACTCGCCGTCCGCTCACGGAGCAATTGCGCAACGTGGGCAACCGGGCCGGGTCGGCGATTGTTTCGGCCGCCGGACGCGCGACCTCGCCCAACCGCGGAGCCTGGCGACGCCGCGGTGAGTCGAACCAGCCGGCGGCGGCGACCGTATTCGATCGTTGGGCGCGGGACGAACGGATGGCCCGGCTCGAGGCCGTGTTGTTTCTGGCCCGCGAGCCGATCAACACGCGAAAATTGGCCCAATTTGCCGGCTTGGCGGACGGAACCGAAGCACGTACATTAGTTCGCCGGCTGAATCGGTGTTATGACGAAAGCGGCAGCGCGTTTCGGGCGGAGGAAGTAGCGGGCGGATTTCAACTGATGTCGCGCGCCAAGTTCGGCCCTTGGCTGCGCCGGCTGGTGAGCTCGCCCGTGGAGACCCGGCTCTCTACTCCGGCACAAGAAACCCTGGCGGTCGTGGCCTATCGTCAGCCGGTGATGCGAGCCGAGATTGAAGCTATCCGCGGGGTCGACTGCGGCGAGATCTTACGACAATTGATGGACCGCGACCTGGTGCGAACCGCCGGTCGGGCAAACGAACTGGGAAGACCTTACTGGTACGCGACAACCAAACGTTTTTTGCAGGTGTTTGGGCTCCGCCACCTGGATGATCTGCCCCGAGCGGATTTGCTGCGCGAGCCTGCGACGTGTCCGGCCGGTGACCTGGCAGGCCCCATTCCGAATTCACCTCGCTCCGGCGAGATAGTTGAGAACTTATCCCCATGTGCCCGCGAAGACGAGGAGGAATCTGATCGTGACCACCACCGCCCGAACTGAAGAAGCACTCACCGAGCTACTCGATTTCGAGCAACTTGCTCATATCGGTGCGACCCTCCTCGAAGAGCACCCCGGCTACGTGGTCATCGCTCCGCGCGCTTTCGATGAAGAGGCCGCTGACGATGAAGAAGAAGACGATGACGACGACGATGATGACGACGAGGAGGAGGATCTAGAAGAGGACGAGTGGGAAGAGGTCGACGACGAAGAAGGTGAAGAGGAAGACGACGAAGAGGAAGAGGAAGAGGACGACGACGAGGAGTGGGAGGACGATGATGACGACGACGACTGGGACGACGATGACGAGGAGGAAGAAGAAGAAGAGGAAGGCGAGGACTAACATTTGAAGCCCAGGCCCGCGCGAGATCGTTGCGCGGCGCGTCGATCGAATAAGAACCTAACGCGAGCGAGGGCGGACCGTTGCCGCCTTCGCTCGCTTTTTTGCGCGCTGCGATTCGCTGGGGCGGCGCGATTCGTTCAGGACTTTAGTCGCCGATCTGAAACAGCCGCTTGAGCGCGTCCAAGAGACCGTGCGGCGGACCTTTCTCGGCCTCGCTGCGCAGCGATTCCAGCGGCGGATGCAAGAGCTTGTTGATCAGCCGCTCAAACGACTGGCAAATCTCGCCGCGGGCCCGCTCGTCCAGCTCAGGCAGCTTGTTGAACAACCGCTTCAGCTCGTCGTCCTTGGGTTGCTGCCAACCTTCCCTGAGCCGCTTGATGATCGGAGCGGTGGAGCGGTGGTGCAGCTCGGTCATGAATCGGGCCGTCTCCTGCTCGACGATGTGAATCGCGGCCGGCAGCTCTCGGTCACGCTCCCGGCGGTTGCGCTGGCAGGCGGCCTCCAGGTCGTCGATCGAGTACAGGTACACGCCCAGGCGGTCGCCGATGGCCGGATCAAAGTCGCGCGGAATGGCCAGGTCCAGCACGAACAGCGGCCGCTGGAACCGGGCCGCCTCGATTTGCTTGTAGGCGGCCAACGTGACCACCGGTTCGCTGGCGCCGGTGGTGCTGACCACCAGGTCGGCCTGCGAAAGCAGATGCGGCAGCCGTTCCCAGGCTTCCGACCGACCCTGCCAGCGCTGGGCCAGTTCGTCGGCCCGCTGTCGGCTGCGGTTGACCACCGTGACGTCGTGGGCCCCTTCGCCCTGCAAGTAGCGAAGCGTTTCTTCGGCCATGTCGCCGGCGCCGATCACCAGCGTGCGCTTGTCGTCGAACCGCTCAAAGATGCCCCGGGCAAAATCGCCGACCGCGACGCTGGGAATGCTGACCCTGCGCTGGCCGAGCGTGGTCTCATTGGCCACCCGCTTGGCCACGCGAACCGCCGCCTGAAAGATGCCATGCGTCAGCGGGCCGGTGCTTTGATGGTCTTTGGCCAGCTCGTAAGCCTGTTTGACCTGAGCCAGGATCTGCGGCTCGCCGACCACCATGCTGTCGATGCTGGCCGCCACGGTGAACAGGTGCCGCACGGCGTCCTCGCCGGTCCGCTCGAAGAGATCGTTAAAGATCTCGTACATCGGCAGTTGGTGAAAATCCGCCATGAACTGGGCGATCTGTTCGTGGCTGGGGCCGGCCTCGGGTTGTTCGGCGGCGGTGTAGATCTCCACCCGGTTGCAGGTCGACAGCAGCACGGCCTCGACCTGCGGATAGCGGACGCGCAACTGCTGGAGCGCCTCGCCGACCTGCGCGGGGCTGAAGGCCAGGCGTTCGCGCAGCGCCACGCTCGACTGGTGATGACTGCAGCCGATCATTTGCAGCTTCATGATCGGCCCCCGCCGTCGGCCGCCGACGTCCTGGCGTCAGCTGGTCCCGCCGCGCGCCCGCCGCCATGCTCGTTGTTGACCAGCACCAGCACGCCGATGGCGATCACCAGAAACACGAAGTTGACGATCGTCAGGTACGCGACCTTGCGTCCGCGCCGAGCTGGCTGATAGGCGGCGTTGAACAGGGCTGCGGCCGCCAGCCAGGCCAGCATCATGGCCGAGCTGCCAATGACCGGATCGGTCCAGGGCAGCGTCGCGGACCCACCCCGATTGATCACGTTCAGGATCGTGCCGGCCAGGAATCCGACACCCACCAGCAGAGCCGAGAGGATCACCGAGCGGCTGTTGACCTTGGCCAACCATTCCAGGCTGGGCAGCCGCAGACCTTCTGCCGGCGGCAGCTTGCGTTTCAGCCGCCGGGCTTGCACCAGGTACATCAGCCCGGCGACGAAGCCGATCATCACCGTGACGGTGCCCAACAGCAGGAAGACGCCATGCACGGCGCCCCAGGCCGCCGAAGCCGCGCTGCGTTCGAAGGGGGTGCGATCTGCCAGTGCCGCCGCAGCCACCAGCACCAGCTCCAGCGGCAGCACGTACAGCCCCAGCGCCGCGCGCGGATAGTAATAGGCCAGATACAGGTACGCGCCCATCAGCAACCAGGCCGCCACCAGGCACCAGTCGAAGCTGCTAGAAAGGGGCGACGCCGATAGCTCGAAGGCCCGATACGCCAGATAGAGGGTGTGCGCGACCAAACCGGCCAGCACGAATCCCAGCGCCAATCCGCGGCGCAGCGTCGACGGGGCAGAGAGCTGCCAGACCTCGATCAGCCAGGCCACGGCGTAGCTGGCTGCAAAACAGATCAGGCTGATGCCGGAAAGGATGCCCATCGAGACGTTCGCCTAAGTTCGCCCGAGTTTGCGGTGTGTCAGAGATTGCAGCCTGCCCGCAGTCCATCGCCGAGCGCGGCAATCCGTCCGCGCTGCGGCCCAGCGCGGCTACTGCTCGCCGTCCAAGCCGTACTCTTTGAGCTTCTTGTGCAGCGTGTTGCGGTTGATGCCCAGCTTGGTGGCGGCCTTGGTCTGCACGCTTTCGCAGGAAGTCATCACCTGTGCGATCAGTTCTCGCTCGACCCGGTTGACCACCTTGGCGTGCAGGTTGTCTTCCTGCGGTCCGGCGGAGATCAATCCTTGCTGCACCAGCTCGTAGGTCAAGGTCTCCAGGTCCGCGGCGCGGGGCCGGCTGGCGGTGCGGGCCTTGGGACCGCGGAGCACATTCTCCGGCAGCAGGTCGCAGGTCAGCTCGTCGCCTTGCGCCATTACCACGGCTCGCTCCACGTAATTTTGCAACTCGCGGACATTGCCCGGCCAGTGATACTGCTGCAAGCATTCGAGGGCCTTGGGCTCGATGTGCACGACGTAGCGGTCGTTGTCCTCGTTGTAGATGGCCAGAAAGTGGCTGACTAATTCGCCAATGTCTTCCGGTCGGTCGCGCAACGGAGGCAGGTGGATCGGCACGACATTGAGCCGGTAGTACAGGTCCTCGCGAAAGCGCTCGGCCTCGACCTCGGTCATCAGATCACGATTGCTGGCCGCGACCACGCGGGTGTCGACCCGCACGGTCTGCGTGTCGCCAACGCGCTCGAACTCGCGCTCTTGCAGCACGCGGAGCAGCTTGACTTGCAGCTTGGGCGTGGTGCTGTTGATCTCGTCCAAAAAGATCGTGCCGGTGTGCGCTGCCTCGAAGCGGCCGGTGCGATTGGCGATGGCGCCGGTGAACGAACCGCGGACGTGTCCAAACAGTTCGCTCTCCAGCAGGCTCTCGCTGAGCGCGCCGCAATTGACCCGGACAAACGGTCCGCTGGCCCGCTGGCTGGTCAGATGGATGGCTTTGGCAATCAGCTCCTTGCCGGTTCCGGTCTCGCCCAAGAGCAAGACCGAGGCATTGGAGCGGGCCACCACGCGCGTCAGGTCGTAGACCTTGCGCATGGCTTCGCTGGAACCGATCAAGCCGGCAATCGGCGGCCCATCGGTATTCTGATCAAATGCTCGGAAAGAGCCGCTCATGTCGTTCGTGCGCGCCGCAGGTAGGCTAGGGCGAAGTCCTCTTTTAAGGACCGCCGGCGGCATCGCCTTTCTGTTCGATCGCGTCAAGCACCGTGGCCAGCACCGCGTGGGTGTCGGCGTCTCGCCCGGCGTTCGCGTTGTAAAGCTCGTATTGTTGCATGATTTCGTCGCGGGTCAGCCGCAGACCGTAAGTCTGCACGTTGGCCGTGAAGGCCTGGGCCGCCGCCTCGCGAGCCGCTGCCTGCTGCGTGCCCAGGTTGGCCAGCTCCAAGAGCGACCGCTGCGCCGTCGCCGTGGGCAACTGCGACAACACCGCCGCAGCGCGGCCGTTCAGCTCGGGCACAAAGAGCGCGGCAGTGAGCACGGACTCCTGGTCCAGCATGTCGAAAACACGGTTCGGCTGCTGGCTCAGCGCGACCAGCCAGTCGAGCGCCGCGATGGCTTGCTCCCGGCGTTCGGTGGCCGTGACACGAAACCGCCCCGCCCGCGAGAGCACGCGGTCGACGGTGAGCTTCATCTCGTCGTCGGTCCGCGGTTGCAGCAGAGCGTCGGTGCGCGGAATGGCGCGGGCAAACAGATCGACGCGCTGCAGGTCGTCCTCCGGCGCGATCAGGCCGATCGGCACCAGCGATGTGCGGCGGTCGCGGCGGAACTGGGCCACGAGGTCGTCGACCCGGGGGCGGTCGATCGTGGAATGCACCAGCATCAGTTCGTAGTCCGGCGAGTTTACGGCCAGCTCGAATGCCGCGCGGCCGTTGGTGGCGATGTCGGTCTCATAGCCCAGCGCGTTGAGCAGGCCGGCCATTTGCTGCGCTTGATCGCTCAGCGGGTGCACGACCAGGGCTCGCGGCACACCATAGCTACGGGCAAAAAAGCCCAGGGCCGAGGCCACGTGATTTGAACCGGCAAAGGGTTGGTTCGGATTCAGCTTCAAGATTGCGTTGGTCGCGGCGAACCGCAGTCGACGGTCGGCGTGCGCGGCGCCGCGGGCCAGGGCGCTGGGCTCGGCAGCGCCTCGGGTGAGCATCGACGCGTGGCCGACGTCGCCCAGAATTTGTGCCGCGGCGGTCGCGGCCGGGATGTAGCCCAGCGTCATCGTCTCGTCCAGCAGGTCGTCGAGCAGTTCCGGACCATAGTGGGCGGCGACGGCATACGCGGTGCGTTCGCCCGAGGGCAGCGGCTTGTCCAGGCCGCCGCGGAACTTGGCCGCTTGTAGCATGGCCGCCAGGTACAAGCGGCAGCGGATGGCGTTTTGCGGATCGGCCAGGTACAGCGCGCGCGCCAACCGCACGGCCTTGGCCAAGGCTGCGCCGGTGGCGTCGTAGCGAATCGGCATGCACTGGTGCTTGCTGGCGTTCCAATGCCAGACCTCGGTCGGCTCGGCCGAGGCGTCGCCTTCGACCCGCGATTGATCGAGGGCCCGTCGCACCGATTTCTCCAGCGTCGCCAGTGCCGTGTGAACGTCGGGCGACCCGCCTTGAATGCGGCGCAGCGCCTGCTCGGCGGCGGTGTGTAGCGCGGGCGAGCCGCTGGCCGAGACGAGTGCTCCCAGCAATTGCGGCACAGCGACCGGATCACCCAGGCGGCCGAGGACTTCGATGACTTGCACTTTGAGCGCCGCGTTGGGGCTTTCCAGCACGCCCAACAGCGGCGCGACGGCGAGGTCGCCAAGATGCACCAGCAGCTCCTTGGCCGCGCCGTGTTGTTCGGCTCGCTTGGGATCGGCCAGCACGGCGACCAGCGGGGCCACGGCGGCATTGCCGGCTCGGATCAATTCATAGGCGGCCTGCGAACGCACTCGTTCGCTGGGATCGGTCAATTGACTGGCAACGTCGGCCAGCCGAGCCGGGTCGCGGCGAACCTCGTCGGCCACGCGCAGCCAGTCGTCGATTACCGGCGCCAGCGCGACGCCCAATTCAGCATGCCGGGCCAGCTTCAGCAACCTGGCCGAGCCGAGTTGCTTGACCAGCGCCGCTTTGTCCTCGGGCTCGAGCTGACGCGTGGCCAGCTCATCGACCAGCGGCTTGGCCAAAGCGGCCTGATCCAGGTCGGCCAGGATGTCGATCGCCCGCAGCAGCTCAAATGGAGTCTGCGGATTGGATTCGAGCACGGCTTGCACCGCCGGTTCCAGCGGCAGCTTGGTGTCTTCATCGCTGAGCTGGAAGACCGGCTTCTTGGCGCGCGGCTTGGCCTTGGGCTTCTTCTTGTCCGGCTCGTCTTCGTCGCCGCTGTCGATCGCGTCGGCGTCCATTTCGTCAGCGGCGGGTTCATCGCCGGCCGGCTCGTCGGCCGCGGCGTCCATTGCTGGGTCGTCAAGCGCGGGCTCATCGGCGGCCGGTTCGGCGGCGGCCGGCTTGTCATCAGCCATCGCGTCGAGCGCTGCGGCGTCGGGGTCCGCGGCGGGGGCGTCCTGAGCCCAACCGCGATTGGCCGTGGCCATCAGCGCCAGGCCGGCGGCGAAGACGACTGCCCACAGGCTCCGACAGATCGCTGGGCGAATGTGCGTTTGCATGACAGTGACAACCCGGGTGTGGTCTCGATGAATTGCGTCGACGATGAAACTGCGATCCATCTCTTAGGAGGCCACGCCATCGGCCAGTCGTTGCTTCCAGCGATCCAATTGCCGGGCCACTTCGGCCGGCGCGGTCGATCCATAGCTCTTAAACGCGGCGACCGAGTGCTCGGCGCCAAGCACGTCCAAAACACTTGCGTCCAGGCTGGGGTGCGCCGCCTGAAACTCGGCCGGTTTGAGCTTGGCGAGGGGCACGCCACGGTCGAGCGCTTGGCGAACCAGCTTGCCCACCACTTCATGGGCGGTGCGCTGTGCGACGCCGCGCAGAATCAGGGCTTCCATCAGCGTGGTCGCGTCCAGGTAGCCTAGGTCCAGCCGCTCGGCAATCCGCGCGCGATTCAGCTCGGCGCCGGCCACCAGGGGCGCGGCCAGTTCCAGGCAGGCGTCGACCGTGTCGAACGAATCGAAGATTCGCTCCTTGTCCTCTTGCAGGTCGCGGTTGTAGGCCAGCGGCAGCCCTTTGATCAGCACGACCAGCGAGGTCAGGTTGCCGATGACCCGGGCACTTTTGCCGCGGACCAGCTCGACCACGTCGGGGTTGACTTTTTGCGGCATGATCGACGAGCCGGTGCAGAAGGCTTGCGGCAGCTTGATGAAATCAAACTCGGCGGTGGACCACAGCACCCACTCTTCGGCCCAGGTGCTCAGATGAGCGGCAATCAGCGTGAGCGAGAAGGCAAACTCGAGCACGAAGTCGCGATCGCTCGAAACGTCGATGCTGTTGGCCGCCACGGTGTCGAAACCCAGCCGTTGGGCGACGTCCTGGCGATCGATCGGCAGGCTAGTGCCCGCGACGGCCGCGGCACCCAGCGAGAGCACGTTCGTGCGGCGGCGGCAGTCGGCCAGCCGGCCGCGGTCGCGCTCGAACTTTTCGCAATAGCAGAGCCAGTAGTGTGCGGCCAAGACGGGCTGCGCGCGCTGCATGTGTGTATATGCCGGCAAGATCACGCCCGCGTCGCGCTCGGCCCGGCCGATCCAGGCCCGTTGCAATTCGACAAGTCGGGCGTCGATGCGATCGATCGCTTCGCGCACCCAAAGCCGCAGGTCGGTAGAAACCTGGTCGTTGCGGCTGCGCGCGGTGTGCAGCTTGCGGCCGACGTCGCCCAAGCGGTCGATCAGTGCCCGTTCGATGTGCATGTGGATGTCTTCCAACTCGATCTTGAATTGGAAGCTTCCTTGCTCAATTTCCTGGCGGATCGTGGCCAGGGTTTGCTCAATCTGTTGGCATTCTGCTGCTGTGAGCAGGCCGACCTTGGTCAGCATCTGTGCGTGGGCGATCGAAGCCTGGATGTCCTGCGCGTACAAACGGCGGTCGAAGCTCACGCTTTCGGTGAACTTCTCGACACGACGGTCGGTTGCCTCGCTGAAAACACCGCTCCAAGCCTTCTGTGCCACGGGACCTCACTGGGCGGCTAAAATAGGCGCAAAACGGGGCGCCAAAAATCACGTCAACGTATTCACTGTAAATGGCTTAGGAAAAGGTGTCAACGCACCGGACCGGCCTCACGGCCGGCGTTTCACCCGGCGGTCGGCAGACCCAGGTCCACCTGGCGCGAGATTGCCGGTTGCCCAACTCTGAGGCAGCGAAAAACCGCAAAATGCACGTCTGGGCAAGTGTTTGCGAATGAGGCGGCGGGTGCTGTAGGATGATGCACTTTCCCCCTTTCCAGCACCCAAAAATCAGGCGGAGCGCACCTGCGATGGCCAGTCTTCAAGGAAAAACTTTGTTTATTACCGGGGCCAGCCGGGGCATCGGCAAGGCCATCGCGCTGCGCGCCGCACAGGACGGAGCCAACGTGGTCGTGGCCGCCAAGACGGCCGAACCGCATCCCAAGCTCGACGGCACGGTCCACACCGCGGTGGAAGAGATTCGCGCCGCTGGCGGACAGGCGTTGGCCTGCGTCACGGACATCCGTTTCGAGGAGCAGGTGCAAGCCGCGGTCGACGAGACTGTGAAGAAGTTTGGCGGCATCGACATCCTGATCAACAACGCCAGCGCCATCTCGCTCACGCCCACGCTCGAGACGCAGATGAAGCGTTATGACCTGATGCACGGCGTGAACACGCGCGGTACGTTTCTCACCTCGAAGGTCTGCCTGCCGCACCTGCTCAAGGCGGCCAATCCGCACATCCTCAACATCTCGCCGCCGCTGTCGATGGACCCCAAGTGGTTTGCGCACAACGTCGCTTACACGATGGCCAAGTATGGCATGAGCATGTGCGTGCTGGGCATGTCGGCCGAGTTTAAAGAGCAGGGCGTGGCGGTCAACGCGCTCTGGCCGCGCACCGCCGTGGCCACGGCCGCCGTGGCAAACCTGCTGGGCGGCGAGTCCGCGATTCGTCGCTGCCGTAAGCCCGAGATCATGGCCGACGCCGCGCACGCCATCCTGACCAGCGACAGCCGCAAGCACACGGGCAACTTTTACATCGACGACGACGTGCTGCGCAAGACGGGTGTCACGAACTTCGACCAGTATGCGGTCGACCCGACGCAGCCGCTGCAGCCCGATTTCTTTTTGTAAGCCCTGACCTTACTACGGGGGCGATTCCAGAACAACCCGACGCGCGAGCGAGGGAGCCGTGGAAGATCGCTTTGCGCCGCTCCCTCGCTCGCGCGTCGGGTTGGTGAAGTACGGGCGTGGCGAGTACGAAAGCGCTGGCGTGTGAGAAATTGGCCGTGTTACAGCCAATAAGAGAGCGCTGCCAGGGCCACAAGAATCGCGGCCATGAAGCCGCCGATCATGATTCCTAGCCGCACCGCGTGCGTGAGGATTGCGCTGGTCTCTTCGTGCCGTGTGGCCGAATAGACCAGGCTGATCGCCACGATCAGCGGCAGCGAAAACCACAACTGGTTGACCTGGGCCAGGAGCATCATGAGAGTTTCAATGGCGTGTGCGAACGGTTTGGTCGCGGGAAACGGTGCGATCGCTAACTGGTCTCGGGCGCGTCGGGATCTTCCTTCTTGCGGGGCGGCGGCTCTTCGACAATGTCAAACCGCACCGGTCCGCCCCAGGCGTCATAGATGGCCAGCACGTTGAGCAAGCCGGCGATCATCGTGTAGACCGTGCCCAACTCAAAGTAGCGGTTCAGCGTCTTGTGCCAATCGTTCAGTTGCGCCATGTCCGCGGGCGGCGCCATCACGCCGCCAAACAGCGGCTCCCGGCCGTTACGCACCAGATAGGTCTGTGCCAAGGCGGGCAACGCCGGCAGGCCGACGCAGACCTGGCAGAGGTAGGGCAGTCGCTTGTCGCCGTCGGTCCACGAGGCATACACCGCGCGGCCGTGGCTGATGCCCAATCCAAAGAAGAACGTGCTCAGGATCGAGATCATGAACAGCACGCCCTTGGCGGTGCGACCCTGATAGATGTGCCCCAAGCCGGGCAAGAGCCAGCCCAGGATCGCCGCGACGACCGGGTCTTTCAGCTCGATGGTTTCTGCGCCGGGAATGATGGCGGCGACGGCGGTCTTCGACACGACTGAGAAACCTCGCGGGCAGCGGCTCGGACAGACTTTGTACGTGCCGTCATTATTACCCGAAGAGGGGCGAAGTGCCAGATCAGCCCGACCGCAGGCCGGCCGCGACAACCGGGTGCTAACCGCGGGTCAGGGTCGCGATATTGCCGGTCGAGGTGGCCAGGGCGAGCTCGTGAAACACGGCCTCGACCGTGTCGACCTCGACCTGCACCAGGTTCTGCCCGGCGCCGGCCAGCAGGGCCAGGTCGGCCAGTTGCTTGACGCGGCGGGGTACGCCGTCGGCCAGCTCGTGCAGGCGCACCAGTGCCGCTGGGGTAAAGACGCTCGTCGAGCGTCCGGCCAGCGAGAGTGCGTGTTTGATGTAGGCGGCCGTTTCATCGGCCTCCCAGCCCTCCAGGTCGATCCGCAACTCGGCCAGCTCGGTCAGCCGCGGACCCAAGCGGCGGATGCGCGCCGGCTGGGCCGACAGCACGATCGTCAGCCGCGGTTCGCGGGCCTGATCCAACTGCGCCAGCCGCACAATCTCGTCGATCAGCTCCACCCGGGCTTCGTCGCCGTCGTCCAACAGCAAGACGGTGGAGATGCGCTGGTAGCGATTGGCCGAAAGATGATCCAAGACAGCCCGGGTGAGCGAGAACTTATCGGCTGACGGATGGACGTTGACCGACAATTGGCAGGCCAGCGCCCAAAGAAAGTCGTGCGCGTCCAATCCGGCCAGGTTCACCAGCGCCTTCTGGCAGGCGAAGGCGGGCAATTGCCGGGCGAAGACCTCTAGGAGCAGCGACTTGCCGCTGCCCGCGACGCCTAGCAGCATGCCGACCGCGCGGCGCTGCTCAACCAGGAAGTGCAACCTCGCCAGCGCTTCTTCTTGCGACATGCCCTGGTGAAAATAGCGCGCATCAAGGCTGCCTCGAAACGGCGATTCACTGAGGCCCCAATACGAGTGATACATGGTTTGCCGGCGAGCGAGGAGGGGTCAGCTAGCAGTTGCCGACGGACAATTTCGCGTCGTTGTCATCTTCGGTAGAATTGCTGCGACCGCTTGAGTCAAAGGGGGGATGCCAGCGAGGCGCGCCGATCTGCTCTCGGCGGCAGTGCTGGCATGCTAGCGTGGGAATGAACTTTCGAACATGGCTGACCGCTACTTTGTCGACGAGCTGATCCACGATACCCGCGCGCGGCTCGTCGGACCCGAAGCCCATCACCTGGCGCACGTCATGCGCGCCCGGGCCGGCGAAGTCGTCGTGCTGTTCGACGGCAGCGGCGCCGAGTTCTCGGCCCGCATCGAACAGGTCGGCCGCGCCGAGATTCAACTGGCCGTGCTGGCGCGCGAAGAGGTCGACCGCGAGCTGCCGCTGGCCATCACGCTGGCCGTGGCTCTGCCCAAGGGTGACCGGCAGCGTTGGTTGGTGGAGAAGGCGACCGAGCTGGGCGTGGCCGAGCTGTGCCCGCTGGAGACTGAGCATTCGGGACCCCAATCGGTTGGCGCCAGCCTGGAGCGGTTGCGTCGCGGCGTGATCGAAGCGGCCAAGCAGTGCGGCCGCAATCGGCTGATGACAATCAGCCCGCCGCTGAAGCTGAGCGACCTGGTGGCGACCGCATCTACCGCTGGTCCGCGGTGGCTGGCACATCCGGGCGGGGCCGCGCTGAGCACGGCTTTAGCCGAGGCGTTTGCAAGTCGTCAGCCCGCGGGCATCACGCTAACGATCGGCCCGGAAGGTGGCTTTGCCGAGAGCGAGGTCGACTGTGCCCGGGCGGCTGGCTGGCAGGTGGTCGGTTTGGGGCGGCGCATATTGCGCGTCGAGACGGCGGCGCTGGCCCTGGCGGCCGCCGTGGCGTCACGAGTCGACGGCGCCTGACGCGACTATGGACCGGGTGCCACCGGCTCTGGCCTTGCGTTGACGCGACGAAGCACGGGCATAGCCCGTGGCACCCGAAGATCAAAGCCGCTCACGCGACCTACTTGCTTGGCGCCGGTTTGTCTTTGGCAGCCGCCCCCGCGCGCTCGATCTTGCCAAATAGCAGCCCGCCGTGGTTGCCACCGCTCCACGTGCCTGCATATTCGCCGCCATAGACCAGCACGCGCGAGGTGAATGTGCCCAGGCCCGGCACGGCTATGTCGGTGAGCGTGATCACGGGTGTGTCTCCGGCCCACTTCACGTCCAGCGCGAGCGGAACTTTGACATCGTGGTCGCCGTATTGGATGCGGGTCTCGAACGACCACAGGCCGTTCTTGAGCTTCGCGACCTTGCCCAGCGTGTAGCGATCTTCTTTGAGCGGCTGATCGGCCGGCGCGGTGCGGTCGGTAAAGCGACCCACCAGCGTGGCGCCGGACATGGTTTCGGCGAATTGTTTTTCGAGCTCGTCCTGCGTGGGAGCCGCTTTGCCGCTGACGGCTTGCTGGGCCAGCGCGACTTGTCCAATCAGTACCCAACAGGCAAACGTGCTTGACGCGGCGCGGATCATGGTCTGGGTCCTCGACAATACTCTGGTTGGATGCCTCAGTCTTGCTGGCCGAGATTCTATCCGACCGCCGCGGCCAATTCGACTCTCCGGGGAATGCTTCAACAATGGCCGGGAATGTCCCCCGCGTGGCCTCAGACCACCACGGCCTTCAGATACTCAATCGCCTGGGCCGCCTCGGCCTCGGCTTCGTCGGGCTGGATTGCCTCGCGGGCGACCGTGAAATAACCGCGGTAGCTGCAATTCTCAAGTGCTCCCAGCAGGCCGGGAAAATCCGCGCTCCCCCGGCCCAGCTCAACCTCCAGGCCGCGACCGCGGGCCAGGTCGCGCACACCGTCGCGGGCATGCACGTGCCAGATGCGCGGGCCCAACGACTCAACGGCCTCCAAGGGCGACAACCCGTTGATAATCAGGTTGCCGGGGTCGAGGTTTGCCGCGATGCTCTGCGCCGGCATCAGGTCGATCAGCCGGGCCAGGTCGGCGCCGCTTTCCGATCCGGTCTGCGCGGCCAGCACGGCGCCGGCGTGCTGGCCAAAGGCTGCCAGGTCGCGGAGCGATTCGACGAGCAACTCCCAGCTTTTTCCACTCGGTTCGGCCGGCACGCGACCGACCTGGTTGATGACCACCGGCGCCCGCAGGTCGGCGGCAAACTTCATGGCCGCCTTGGTGGCGGCCACGCGGCGGTCGAGCTCATCGCTGACGTCATAGCCGCGGCGGGTGCGAAAGCCCACGGCGACGACCCGCAAACTGTGCTCTTCCAACAGGCGGCGCACTTCGCGCAGCGCCGTCTGCGAGAGGTCGGTCGGTCGCAATTCACCTCGCGCGTCGATCTCCACGCCCGTGGCGCCCAGCCGCGCGGCGGTCGCCAGGGCCTTGCGAAAAGGCTGCCTGAGGCTGGCTAGTTGGACGCCGATGGACAATGCGGGCATGAAAATCACCTTTCTCTGCGGGACGTGCTGATTGTAGCGGACAGGCGGTTCGCGACTATCGTAAATGCCGCGGTTTGTCAGGCATAATAGTAGGTTCAGCGGCGTTGGCGCTTCATGCGCTCACGCGATCGAAATCACCAGGCGTGAGCGAGATGGCCACGGTCAGCGACATTGCCCGCTTCCTCGACGCATTCGCGCCGCCGGCCCTGGCCGAGTCGTGGGATAACGTCGGGCTGTTGGTCGGCGACGCATCGCGCGCGGCGACCAAGGTCATGACCTGTTTGACTGTCACGGACGAAAGTGCGCGCGAAGCCATCGCTGGCAAGGCCGAGCTGATCGTCACGCATCACCCGTTGCCGTTTCGGCCGCTGGCACGCGTAACCACCGACACACCCGAGGGTCGTTTGCTGTGGGAGCTAATCGGCGCGGGTATTTCGATTTACAGCCCGCATACGGCGTTTGACTCGGCCGAGCAGGGCATCAATCAGCGCTTGGCAGTTGGATTGCACCTGTCCACGATCGAGCCGCTGGTGCCTGGCGCGATGCCCGGCAGCGGCGCGGGGCGCCACGGTCGACTGCCCGCCGCGATCACGCTGGGCGAGTTGGCGGTGCGCGTGAAGCGTTTGCTGGCCATCGACCATGCACAGGCCGTGGGCGAGCTCGAACAGCCGGTGCACGCGGTGGCGGTAGCATGTGGGAGCGCGGGCGAGTTTTTGGGTGCGGCCGCCGAGGCTGGCTGCGACGTGTTGGTGACCGGCGAGGTCCGCTTTCACACCTGTCTGGAGGCCGAGGCCCGCGGCGTGGGTCTGGTGCTGGCTGGACACTTTGCCAGTGAGCGGTTTGCGGTGGAACAGTTGGCCGCCGTGCTGGCGGCGGAGTTTTCGGCACTTAAAGTCTGGGCCAGTACCGCAGAAAAGGACCCGATCCAGTGGTTGTAGGGCGCCGAGCGTTCCCGCACCGCACCACTTAAAGGTCGGGGGGAACTCGCCTCCGGACGCCGGCCGTTTACAATGATAAGACTCACGACCCCGCCAGACCGCTCGCTATCGGACCAGGAGTCTCGCATGCCGACCAAATTTCTCACCGCGCTGCCGGTCTACAACGAAGCCCGGCACGTCGCCGGCGTGCTCGCCGAAGTGCTGCGCTACAGTGACAACATCCTGGTGGTGGACGACGGCTCGAGCGACGGCACGGCCGAGCTGTTGGCCGCCCGTAGCGACGTGGCGGTGGTGACCCACGCGAAGAACCAGGGCTACGGCGCGGCGCTCCGCTCGGCGTTTCAATACACCTTGGACAACAACTACGACGTGCTGGTGACGATCGATTGCGACGGGCAGCACGAACCGCAGCGAATTCCAGAATTCGTCGCCGCGAGTGCAGAGGCCCAGATCGTCTCGGGCAGTCGTTACCTCCACGAGTTCGACGGCCAGAGCGCGCCGCCGGCGGATCGCAAACGAATCAACTTTGAAATCACGGCCGAGCTCAATCGCCGGTTGGGTCTGAAGCTCACCGACGGCTTTTGCGGGTTCAAGGCGTACCGGGCTGACGCACTAGAGCACCTGCACGTGACCGAGCTGGGTTATGCCATGCCGCTAGAGGTCTGGGTGCAGGCCGCGCGGGCCGGGTTGTCGATCGTTGAGCTGGGCGTGCCCTTGATCTATCTGGACGAGGAGCGTTCGTTTGGCGGCTCGCTCGACAACGCCAACATGCGGCTGAAATACTATTACGAAGTGCTGGATCGGATGATGGCGCAGAACTCGCCGCCCGCGCCGCACAAACGGGGTCCGTCGTTGTGTCGCGAGGTCAGCGGATGAAATTGATGAGTGATGCTCTCGGGCACAAACGGTTGCGGGCTCCGGCGGACGACGGCGGCAAGCTGATTGTCCCGCCGCTGGACGTCATTGGCGAAACGATCGAGCGCAATTCGGCCGAAGCCACGGCCTATGATTACGACGTGCAAGGTCGCTCATTGGCGCGCTTGGCCCGCGAGGCCCGCGCGCAATTGGTCGAGACTGCCTGGTGTTATACGCAGTCTTATCGCGACGTGCCGCGGCCCCAGGCGCCCAGCCGGTTGTTCCTGGCCGGTCATCAGCCGCAGTTGTTTCATCCGGGCGTTTGGTTCAAGAACTTCGTGCTCAGCAAGATCGCCGAGCGGCACGGCGGCGTGGCGATCAACCTGGCGATTGATAGTGACACGATCAAGTCGGCCGCGCTCCGCGTGCCCTCGGGCAGCGTCGAGTCGCCGGTGGTTGAGACCGTGCCCTACGATCGGCCAAGCGCCGAGATTCCTTATGAATCGCGCGAGATCGTCGACCGCGATTGCCTGGCGTCGTTCGGCAAGCGGGCCGCGGTAAACATCCGGCCGCTGGTGAGCGATCCGCTGTTGTGCCAGTTCTGGCCGCTGGTCGTCGAGCGGTCCAAACACGTCAACAATCTGGGCGAGTGCATTGCCCAGGCCCGGCATCAGCAGGAAGGGTTGTGGGGCGCGACCACGTTGGAGCTGCCGCAGAGCCAGGTCTGCAACTTGCCGGCGTTTCATTGGTTCGCCTGCCACTTGTTCGCGCGCCTGCCGCAACTGTGGGACGTCTACAACAGCTCGGTGGCAGAGTATCGAGAGGCGAATCACGTGCGGTCGTCGGCACATCCGGTGCCCGACCTGGCGCTGGAAGATGGCTGGCTAGAGGCGCCGTTCTGGATTTGGGACACCGGCAATCCGCATCGCCGTCGGTTGTTTGTACGGCAGCGGGGCGAAGAGATCTTGCTGTCGGATCGGGCCGGTTTCGAGCGAGCCTTGTCGCTTTCTCCCGAGGGCGACGCGGCGCGGGCCGCCGAGCAACTAGCCGAGTTGGCGGCCCAGGGTGTACGGCTGCGTACCCGGGCGTTGATCACAACGTTGTTCGCCCGGCTGTTCTTGAGCGACCTGTTCCTGCACGGCGTCGGCGGAGCGAAGTACGACCAGGTCACCGATGCGATCATCGAGCGGTTCTTTGGCCTCAAGCCGCCGCAGTACATGACGCTGACGGCAACCCTGCGGCTGCCGATCAAGCGGGCCGAGGTCACGGCGGACGACGCCCGGCGCGTGGATCGTCAACTGCGCGAGCTGGCCTATCATCCAGAGCGACATCTGACCGCCGCCGGCGACCCGCGCTGGCAAGCGATCGTGGCCCAGAAGCGCCGCTGGATAGAGACCGCGGCCACGCGCGAAAATGCCCGTCAGCGCGGCGACCAGATTCGCAGCGCCAACACGGCTCTGCAACCGCTGTTGGCCGATGCCTGGCAGCAGGCTCGCGATGAGCGCGAGCGCATTTCTCAGGCTCTGCGGGTCAAGGCGATCCTGGCATCGCGCGAGTACGCGTTTTGCCTGTACCCGGCCGAAGCGCTCAAGCGGCTGATGGACCTGGGCTAGGCGACTGGCTGCTACGGTCTAGCTCGCGCGAAGCACCGCCAACCCACGGTCATTTCTTTGCCAGCAGCTCTTTGCCCTGGGCGACGACAGCTTCAACCGTCAGGCCGAAGTGCTTGAACAGCGTGGGGCCGGGCGCGCTCGCTCCATAGGTGCTCATGCCCACGAAGCGGCCAGCGGTGCCGATGTACTTCGACCAGCCTTGCTCGATGCCGGCCTCGACGGCCATGCGCGCGGTGACCGTCGGCGGCAACACGCTGTCACGATAGGCCGCGTCCTGGTCGTCAAACAGTTCCCAGCTCGGCATGCTCACCAGGCGCACGCGCACACCCTCGGCGGCCAACTGCTCATAAGCCGTCAGGCACAGCGACAGCTCGCTGCCGGTGCCGATCAGGATCAACTGCGGCGTCTGACCCGGCACGCTGTCGGCCAAGACGTAAGCACCGCGGGCCACGCCGGCGGCCGAGGCATACTTCGTGCGGTCGATCGTCGGCAGGTTCTGCCGCGTCAGCACCAGCGCCACGGGCCGATCTTTAAACGGCATGATCGTGCGCCAGGTCTCGGTCACTTCGTTGGCATCGCCGGGGCGCATCACAACCAGGTTGATGATCGCGCGGGCGGCGGCCAGATGTTCGATCGGCTGGTGGGTCGGACCGTCTTCGCCCACGCCGATCGAGTCGTGCGTGAAGACATAAATCACGGGCAGCCGCATCAACGCGCTCAACCGCATGGCCGGTCGCAGGTAGTCGCTGAACACGAAGAACGTGGCGCCGAACGGGCGGACGTAGCTCAACGACATGCCGTTTAGGGCCGAGGCCATGCCGTGTTCGCGGATGCCGAAGTGAAAGTTTCGCCCGGCGTCGTTGCCCGGCTCAAAGTCGCCGGCGCCGTCGAACGTCAGGTGCGTCATCGTTGAAGGGGCCAGGTCGGCCGAACCGCCGATCAGCCAGGGGACGTTCTTGGCCACCGCGTTTAAGACCTTGCCCGACGAAATGCGGCTGGCCACGCCCTTGGCGTCGGTGGGGTACACGGGCAGGTCGCGGTCCCAGCCGGTCGGCAACGTGCGGGTCCGCATCTCGGACCATTCATTGGCCAATGCCGGGTTTGCGGCCGAGTACTTCTTCCACTGCTCGTTCCAGGCAGCGTGCAGCTTGGCGCCCCGGGCGCCAATGCCGGCGGCAAAGTGGGCCGGCACTTCGGCGGGCACGCGAAACGTCTCGTCCGGCGGCCAACCATAGTTGGTCTTGGCGGCACGAATCTCATCCTCGCCCAAGGGCGACCCGTGCGCTTCGTGCGTGTCTTGCTTGTGCGGTGCGCCCCAGCCGATGATCGACCGCACGGTGATCAGGGTCGGCTTGTCGGTTGTGCTGTGAAATGCCTTGTAGGCGCTGCGCAGCGCGTCCAGATCGTTGACGTCGGCCACGCGGACCACGTTCCAGCCCAGGCCTTCAAACCGTCGACCGACGTCCTCGCTAAATGCCAGGTCGGTGTGGCCTTCGATCGTGATCCGGTTGTCGTCGTAGATCCAGCACAGGTTCGCCAGCTTCAAATGACCGGCGATCGAGGCGGCCTCGTTGGCCACGCCTTCCATCAGGTCGCCGTCACTGCACAGCGTATAGATGTTGTAGTCAAACAGCTCGGCGCCCGGCCGATTGAAGTGCGCGGCCAGCCAGCGCTGGGCGATGGCCATGCCCACGCTGTTGCCGCAGCCCTGACCGAGCGGACCGGTCGTGGTCTCGACACCCGAGGTCTCGAAGTGTTCGGGATGTCCGGGGCAGCGGCTGTGCAGTTGGCGAAAATTGCGGATATCGTCCAGCGGCACGGCCAGCTCGCCGGTTGGTTTGCCGTCGACCATCCGCTTGACGCCCGCCAGGTGCAGCGTGGCATAGAGCAACATCGAAGCGTGGCCGCAGGAGAGCACGAAGCGGTCGCGGCCGGGCCATTCGGGGTCGGCCGGGTCGTAGCGCAGCACCTCGTTCCAAAGGGTGTAGGCCACGGGCGCCAGGGCCATCGGCGTGCCGGGGTGGCCGCTCTTGGCGGCTTCAACCGCGTCCATCGCCAGGGTGCGAATCGTGTCGATCGAGAGCCGCTCGATCGAGAGTGAGTTGGAAGTTTTGGGGGGAGCGGGCTGGGTGGGCATCCGACTGCGGTGTTCCAAGGTGCTTGCCGTTAAAGAGTTTACACTTGATCGATGAGGTCCCGCGAACGGCAGCCGAGACCAGACCAACCTGCTGAGTGTAGGGGCTCATTCCCGGCTCGTCAACGATTGCTGCCGGCCGCTGCTAAGGCCGTGTGAGCCTGCGGTTAGAGGCCCTCGGTCAGGGTCGGTGATTTGCCGACGAGGGGTCGCGAGCGGGCGCTGCTGGCGGAGACTGCCAGCGGGTATTGCCAGCACAGGGACCGGCGCGATTGGCTCAAGTCGTGCGGCGTCGGTGGTCGATTGGGTAGTGCCCAACCTATTAACGCAATCACCAGCAAGCGCACGCTCGATGTTTCGACGCGAAGAAATCTACCGGGCAGCGGTCATTCTGCTGGCGGCGCTGATTCTCAGCGTCTGACGACCGGACTCGCATACGAATCAACCCATGCCCACCGGCTCAATGCCCGCGGGCTCTTTAGTCGCTTCGGTGATGATCTTCCAGGTGGCGCCCATCTCGCGCATCGCGCGAAAATCTTGCGCGGCATACTTCACGTCGAGCTGCGGTGTCTCGACGGCCTTGCCGGCCATCCGCGCGTCCATCGCCGCATCCAGCACCCCGCTGACCAACAGTGTGCGCTCGACGGGGTAGGGCGCCTTGCGCTGGCGAAAGTGGGTCTGGATGGCGTGGGACAGCGCGCGAAACAGGTTGCGGTTTTGCCAGGGTCCGACGTAATAGGCGGTCGCGCGCGGCTGGTGCTCGCCGGCCAGTTGGCAGGCAAAGTTCCAGCGAATGCCGCTGGAGCCGACCTTGAGCGCCGCGGCCTTCAGGCCGTCGCGATACTCGACCAAAATTCCGTGGATCGGCTCGCTGGTTGGTTGTGACCCGTTGGAGCGAAAGACGCGGACCAGCTCGTGGTCCTCACCGAGTTCGGCGGCCATCGCCGCGGCGGCTAGCTCGGTCGACCACCGACCGTCGGCGGCCGCTTTCCACAACGGCTCGCCTTCCACAAATTCCACGCTGCGGACCCCGGTCTCGCCCCCTTTGCGACCTTCGACCTGAGATTGCAGGACCTCGAGCGCATGGAAGTCGTAGCTCTCGACGCCGCCACCGTGGATCGAGATTGCGCCGGCGATCCGCGCGTCGGCGGGCAGCTCCAGCGGCGGTCGCCGCTCGGCCAGCGGCACGGAGCTGCCGGCCATGAACGGGATCTCCATCGACCGGGCCGTGTCGTACATCTCCTTGGCCCAATCCCAGCGATACGACAGGTGCTTGTCGCAAAACACCGGCGCGACCTGCCCGCTTTTGCGAAAGACCGTGACCGTCTGGTCAAAGAATTGCTTGCGCGGATACTCGACCTGCCCCTTGGCGTTGGTCGGATAGCTGCCGTGCTCGCCGATCAGCAGCACCGCGTCGACCGCCAACCGATCGCCCCCCAGCGTGAGCGCCTCGGCGATGGTCGGATACGTTGGGATCTTAAACTTTGCCGCGACGTCGCGCGACATATCCTGCTCGTGGATCTGATCGACGAACATGCTCGCGATCTGAGTGTTGCTTTGGGTGACCTGGCCATTGAAGAGATAGGGCACCAGGAAGTTTTCGAGAATCACGTGTGCGTGGCTGCGCGGAAAGAAGGTCGTGATCAGTGCCGCGACCTTGAGCGGCCGGGGCTCGTCGCCCCAGGCGCCCGCGCCTGCGCTCCACAGACCTAGCCCGGCGGCGCCGGCCGTGGTGTGAGCCAGAAAACTACGACGTGTGAGAGTGGGGCATGGGGTCATGGCGTGGTTCTCGCGGGGCGGGATCAGTGCGGGCGAGTCATTATTCAAATCGAGCCGCGGTCGCCGTGCAAGTCGCGGTAAAACCACGATTTCGGCAATGCGCAACAATCCTTGGCCACGATCTGCGGTGGTCTGTCCCGCGCCGGTGGGTAAAATAGCCATTATGAATGCTCCACCTGGCGGAAAAGCGACATCATCCAAGGCGGCAAAGCCCGCGGCCATCGTCGGCACCCGGGCTCCCGGTTTTCAGCTTCCTTGCATCCTGCAGTCCGATCCCGAGCGCGGCGAGATCTCGCTCGACGACTATCGCGACCGCTGGCTGATCGTGATTTTTTATCCGCGCGACTTCTCGATGGTCTGCCCCACCGAGTTGACCGCGCTCAGCCGGCAGATCGACCAGTTTGGCCGACGCGATTGCGACATCGTGGGCATCAGCACCGACACGATCGCCAGCCACGAGCAGTGGATCAGCACGCCGCGGGCCCAGGGCGGATTGGGCGGGTTGGCATTCCCCTTGGCCAGCGACGTCGACGGCAAGGTCTGCCAGGCTTACGGCGTGTATCTGCCCAAGCAGAACATGGCGCTACGCGGGCTGTTCATCATCGACCCCAACGGGGTCTTGCAGTATCAGGTCGTGCACAATCTCAGCGTCGGCCGGCGCAGCGACGAGGTGCTGCGCGTGCTCGACGGCCTGCAGACCGGCGGACTCTGCCCTGAGAACTGGGCCCGCGACGAGGCCACGCTCGACCCGACTCAGGTCGTGAGCACTGGCAGCGTCGTCGGGCAATATAAGATCGAGGCCCAGATCGGCAGCGGCACGTTTGGCGTGGTCTATCGGGCCCGCGACCTGACCTTGCAGCGGACCGTGGCGCTCAAGATCTTTCGTCCCCGCGCGGGCGGATCGCCGCGGCAGTGGTTGGAAGAGGCCCGCAGCGCAGCGGCGCTCAATCATCCGAACGTCTGCACGGTGTACGCCGTGGACGACAGCGACGGCGTGTCGATGATCGTGATGGAGCACGTCGAGGGCCGCCCGTTGCGCAAGGTCGTGGAAGGGGATCGGCTACCGCTGGAAGAGGTCAAGAGCATCGCCCGACAGATCGCCCTGGGCATGAGCAATGCGCACACGCACAAGATCGTGCACGGCGATCTGAAGCCGGCCAACATCATGCTGACCCGCGAGGGGGTGGTAAAGATCATGGACTTTGGCCTGGCGCATCGCGAGACGCGCGCGGGCAGCACGGCCGAAACCGGCAGTTGGGAGACCGCCAGCTCCACGGGTTTGTCTGGCACGCCGGATTACATGTCGCCCGAACAGGCGCGCAGCCAGCCGGCCAGTTCGCAGAGCGACGTCTTCGCCCTGGGGCTGATGATCTACGAGCTGCTGACCGGCGAAAAGGCGATCCGCGGCACCAACCTGCTGGCGGTCTTGCGCGAGATCGACACGCTGGACGCCAATCGTTATGCCGAGGGAATGCCTGAGCCGCTGGACACGATCTTACGCCGCTCGCTGGCGACCGACGCGCGGAAGCGCGACATCACGATGTCGGAGATCGCCGAGCTGTTGGACTGGCGTGACCAGTCGATCGCCACGGCGTAGTTGCCGACTCATCCCTCGGTCGGCGCCCAAGATGCTTCGGCGCCGGGCGCACGCAGGGAACGTACCTTGCGCAACACGTTCCAGCCGATCCAGACGGCCGACGCGGCGCCCAGTGTGATCGTGACCCACGACAGGTTGGTCTGTTCCAGAATATACTGATCGTGGTCATCTGGATCGCGGTAGGCGTTCATCTCGCGGCCCACCGGAAACCTCGCTTCATCCGCAGTTTGATATCCCTGGCCGGGCCAATAGTACATCATGGTCGACGGCCCGAAGTGAGCCTTGACGTGTTTGATGTCCCGCTTGTCCGCGATATCCCGAATCTCAATGTCCAAGTATCCAAATTTTCCATCCGGGGTCGGCTCGACCTGACATTTGCAGATCCGCACTTGCCGCGGCTGCCACGACCAGGCTTCGCGCGTGTGCCGCAAATCAAGGCCGGCGCCCACCGCAAGAATCAGCGCGAAGATGATGGAGAACGCTCGCACGGTTTCCTCACGTCGGGTCGGTGAGTTCCAGCGCCGGAGCCTTGCTGGCGGTCGCTCCCGGCCGCGTGTAGCACCAGGCCCAAAAGATCATCACCGCCTGCAGCGGCAGCCGCCAGAAGTGCAACTTCGGGTCGAGATTCGGGAATAGCTCGAGCGTGTGCTGATAGGCATAAATGTTCGCCGGGAAAACCGCGATCAGTAGTGCGATCAATCCCCAGCCGGCCAGCCGAGTGGTCCAGGGGATCAACAGCATCACGCCCAGAAGTATCTCGGCCACGCCGCTGACATAGACGCAGGCCAGGTGCAGGTTCTGCGGAATGTAGTCGGGCATGATCTTCAGGAAGAACTCCGGCCCGGTAAAGTGCGTGACGCCCGTGGCGATGAAGAAGCCGGCGAACACGCACCGCAGCAACAACTTAATCAGAAACATGACGGCTTGTCCGCGATCGGGGTGTGAAGGAGGTTGAAAGGCCGCGCGATCCAGGGCCCATGGTACCACCTTTGGCGGAAATCCGCGCCGTGCAGCCGCGGCGCCTCACTGTTAGAATGGTGCGTTCGATGCCCCATCCGCTCTGACTCCAAATATGACCACAGCCCCCGTCACGCATCATCGTCCTCAACGCCCCGAGCTCTTGGCTCCGGCCGGCGACCTGGAATGCGTGCGCGCGGCGGTCGAAAACGGGGCCGATGCCATCTACTTCGGCCTGGACGCCGGCTTCAACGCGCGGGCCCGGGCCACGAACATCTCGCTCGACACGCTTGACGAGCTTTTGGCTCTGGCCCACGGCCGGCAGATCAAAGCCTATGTCACGCTCAACACGCTGGTGTTTCCCAGCGAGCTCGCCGAGGTCGAACAGCTCGTGCGGCGGATCGCCGCGGCCGGGGTCGACGCGGTGTTGGTGCAGGACGTGGGCCTGGCCCGACTGATTCGCGCGGTCTGCCCGGACCTGCCGCTGCACGCCTCGACGCAGATGACGATGACCAGCGCCGAGACGATCCGCCTGGCCGAGCAGTTGGGGGCCGAGCGCGTGGTCGTGGCCCGCGAGCTGTCGGTCGACGAGATCGGCAAGATCGCCCGCGGCACGTCGATGGCGCTGGAAGTTTTTGTCCACGGCGCGCTCTGCGTGGCCTATTCGGGTCAGTGCATGACCAGCGAATCACTGGGGGGTCGCAGCGCCAACCGCGGCCAGTGCGCGCAGGCCTGCCGCTTGCCCTATGAGCTGGTTTGCGACGGCCGCGACGTCGACCTGGGCGACCAGCAGTACCTGCTCAGCCCGCAGGATTTGGCGGCCTATGCGTTGATTCCCGACCTGATCGCCGCGGGCGTGCGGGCCTTCAAGATCGAAGGTCGCTTGAAGACGCCCGAGTATGTGGCCAACATCACCAGGCACTATCGGCAGGCGATCGACACGGCGCTCGCGGGGCGCGAGGTCGAGTTTGCTCCGCGCGAGGTCGAGGAGATGGAGCTGTCGTTCTCGCGCGGGTTTTCGCCCGGCTGGCTGGGCGGTTGCGATCACAAGATGCTGGTGCCGGCCACGAGCTCGGCGAAGCGCGGCGTGCAGATTGGCCAGGTGCAAAGCCTGCGTGGCGGACGCGTGATGGTCGAGCTCAGTGCGTCGATCAAGCGTGGCGACGGTGTGGCCTTTGAGGGAAATCGGGCCGAGGAAACCGAGCAGGGAGGCCGCGTTTACGAGGTCTTTCGCGAGCGGCAATCGCTCACCGAGCCGATTGACTCTGGGCTGGTGCAATTGACCTTCGGTCGCGGCGCGATCGATCCTGACAAACTCTGGGTCGGTCAAAGCATTTGGAAAACCGACGATCCGCAGCTCACCGCGCGGCTGCGCAAATCGTTTGAGAGCCTGCACCCGCAACGCCGGCTGCCATTGTCGCTCGGCGTGACCGCCGCGGTCGGGCAACCGCTGGTCATCATGGCCCGAGCGGGCGAGGACGTGACCTGCCGGATCGAATCGCCCGAGCCGTTGGCCGCCGCCCAAAAGCATCCGCTCACGCTCGAAGTCCTCCGCGAGCAACTGGGCCGACTGGGTGGCACGGCCTATGAGCTGACCGAGTGTACGGCCGAAATTAGCGGCACGCCGATGGCGCCGTTGAGCGTGCTGGGCAAGCTGCGACACGAGCTGGTGCGGCAGTTGGACGAAGCGTTGACCGGCAGGCCCGATCGCCGCGTGGCGACCGATAGCGTCTTGCCCGAGCTGCGCTCTGCGGTGGCCGAAGCGATGCACGATCCGACCGCCGAGCTCACGTCGCCGACCTTGCACGTCCTCTGCCGTTCGCTCGATCAGTTGCGCACGGTCGTCGAGCTTGGCGCAAAGAGCGTGATGGCCGAGCTGGCGGACATCCGCCGCTATGACGAGGCCGTGCAGATCGCACATGCGGCCGGCGCGCAGATCCTGATCGCGACGCCGCGCATCCAGAAACCGGACGAGCTGGGAATCTTTCGCGTGTTGACCCGGCATGGGGCCGACGGCATCCTGGTCCGCAATTTCGCGGCGCTCGAGTTCTTCGTCGAGCAAGAACTGAGCGTGGTCGCCGATTTTTCGCTCAACGCCGCCAACGAGCTGACGGTCGACTTTTTACATCGCGCGGGCGCACGACGTGTGACGGCCGCCTACGACTCAAACCGCGACCAGTTGCTCGACCTCGTGGCCGCGGTGCCGCCAACCTGGTTGGAAGTGGTCGTGCACCAGCACATGCCGATGTTTCACATGGAGCACTGCGTGTTTTGCGCGGTCCTTTCACCAGGCACGAACAAGCACAACTGCGGCCGACCCTGCGACGTGCACGAGGTGCGGCTGCGCGACAGGGTCGGCATGGAGCACACGCTCACGGCCGACGTCGGCTGCCGCAATACACTGTACAACGCCGTGCCGCAGAGCGGGGCCGAGGCCGTGCCGCAACTGATCCGCGCCGGCGTGCGAGATTTTCGCGTCGAGCTGTTGCACGATGCGCCGGCGGAAGAGGTCGGCCGGACGCTGGAGCTTTATCGGCGGCTGCTGGCCGGCGAGCTATCGGGCAAGGACGTCTGGACCGCGCTGCGAGCGTCGAACCGCGTGGGCGTGACCCGCGGCACGCTGGAAGAACGCCGCAACCCGTTGGCGATCCTCTGATGGGTGCTGCTGTCTCCGACACCCCGACGCCCAAACGCCTGCTGGTCTGCGGCACCGGCAATCGCAAGAAAGGGGCTGAGCTGGCCGAACTGCTCTCTCCATGGGGCTTCACGCTCAAGACCCTGGCCGACTATCCGCAGGCCATTGAGGTCGACGAATCGGGCACGTCGTTCGCCGAGAACGCCGCGCTCAAGGCCAGCCAGCAAGCGGCCCATCTCCAGGCCTGGGTACTGGCCGACGACAGCGGCCTGGTCGTCGACGCGCTGGACGGCAGGCCGGGCATATACTCGGCCCGCTTTGCTGGACCGGGAGCGACCGACGCGCTCAACCGCCAGAAACTGCTTGAGGAACTATCGGGCGTCGACCTGCCACGGCGCACCGCGCGATTCGTCTGCCACGTGGCACTGGCCGATCCGACGGGTCGTGTGCGGGCCGAGGCCTCGGGCGCTTGCCAGGGTCGGATCATCATGGATGAGCGCGGCGCCCACGGCTTTGGTTACGATCCGCTGTTCGAGGTGGTCGAGTATCACCGCACGTTTGGCGAGCTGGGTCCGGCGGTAAAGACCGTGCTCAGCCATCGGGCCCGGGCGATCGAGGCGCTGCTGCCGATGCTCGTGGCACTGGCTTTCGCCGGAGAGTGGGGCACGCGTGGCTGACACGTTCGACATGATCGCCAAGACCTTCTTTGGCCTGGAAGGGGTGCTGGCCGACGAGCTGGCGGCACTGGGTGCAGAACAGCTGCGCCGCGGCCGGCGGATGGTCGCGTTTAACGGCGACCGAGAGCTGATGTATCGCGCCAACATTGCGCTGCGCACCGCGGTGCGCGTGCTAAAGCCCATCGCCACATTTACCGCGGCCGACGATGCCGCGCTGTACCGCGGCGTTGGTCTGATCGATTGGCAGGAACATCTGAACGCCACGAGCACACTGGCCGTCGACCCAGTGGTCCATGGCGGAGTGTTTACCAACTCGCTGTATGCCGCCCAGCGGGCCAAGGACTCGATCGTTGACCAGTTGCGCGAGCGGACCGGCCAGCGCCCCTCGGTGAACCTGGCCGACCCCGACCTGCGCATCAATCTGCACATCGATCGCCAGCGCGTGACCGTCTACCTCGACGCCTCGGGTGACTCGCTGCACAAGCGCGGCTATCGCGCGGCCGCGGGCGAGGCGCCGATCAACGAAGTGCTGGCCGCCGGCATCCTGCGGCTCACTGGTTGGGACGCCAAAAGCGCGCTGGCCGATTTCATGTGTGGCTCGGGCACGTTCCTGATTGAGGCCGCGCTCATGGCACGGCGCATCGCGCCGGGACTCGTGCGGCAGCGCTACGGCTACATGCGCTGGCAGGATTTTGATCGCGCGCTGCACGAACGATTGCTGGGCGAAGCGCGCGCGGAGGTGCTCCAGTCGGTGCCGTTTCGGCTCTTCGGGTCTGACCTTGATGCGGGCGTGATCGACCTGGCCCGCGAGAACGCGCGGCGGGCCGGGGTGGCGCGAGATATTGATTGGCAGGTCGCCAGCTTCGAGCAAGTCTCGCCGCCGGCGCCGCGGGGTACGCTGGTGGTGAACCCGCCCTACGACGAGCGGATGCAGGTGCGGCAGATCGAAACGGTCTATCGGCGACTCGGCGACGCGCTCAAGCGACGCTGGCCCGGCTACACCGCCTGGGTTTTCACAGGAAATCTCGAAGCGGGCCGGCAGATCGGCCTGCGCCCCACGGCTCGCCTGCCGCTGTTCAACGGCCCGATCGAATGCCGACTGCTGGAGTTCCCGCTGGTGGCCGCGACCAGCGCGCCGCGTGAGACCATCCAGCGGCCCGACGAAGTTCGCCGCGAGTTTGCCAACCGTCTGGCGCGGATGGCCAAGCACTGGCACCGCTGGGCGCGGCGGCAAGGCATCACCTGCTATCGGCTGTACGACCGCGACGTGCCGGCCGTGCCGTTGGCCATCGACTGGTACGAGGGGCACGTGGTCATGCGGCAGTATCGCCGCGCGCACGGACGGACGCAGATCGAGGATCGCGTCTGGCTCGACGAACTGACGCGCACCGTGGCCGAGGTGCTCCAGGTGCCGCCAGGAAACGTGACGCTGCGCGGTTGGGCGCTCGAAGTCACCTCGGCGCGGCGCGAGCAGCGGCCGCTGGTGCGCGTTTGTGAGAGCGAAATGACATTCGAGGTCGATTTGTCGGGCCAAGGTCCCACGGGCCTGGACCTGGACCGGCGAATGCTGCGCTCGCGCGTGCGAGGCGAGGCGACCGGAAAGCGATTCCTCGAGCTCTTTGCCCGTAGCGGCACGTTCACCGTTGCGGCGTCCGTGGGCGGCGCGAGCGCGACGACCTCGGTCTCCGGCGGCCGCGCGTCGGTGGCCTGGGTCGAACGCAACCTGCGGGCCAACGATTTGTTGGACGCGCCGCACGAGCTGATCTGCCAGGACCCGGTCGAGTTTGTGCGATCGCTGGCTGAGAGCGGCGACGAAGCCTGGGACCTGGCCGTGGTCGAGCCGCCGAACTTCGACGGTCGCCGTTCGCCCGGCGTGTGGAACGTGCAGGACGGACACGTGGAGCTCTTGAACGGACTGCTAAAGTCGATCACGCCCGGCGGACGGATTTACTTTCTGACGAAGTTTCGCCGCTTGAAGCTGCACGCCGACGAGCTCGCCGGAGCCACGGTCCGCGAGCTGACCCGCCAGACCGTTCCGCCCGACTTTCGCAACAAGCGAGTTCACCGCGTGTGGTCGATTACGAAGGGCGCGTGAATCCCCTCTTCCGCGAGTGGGCGAGGGTTGTCAGGCGAAGAACCAGCACATGCCGAGGGTGGCGATCACCAGAATCGTGGCCCAGAGCTTGTCGCGCTGCCACCAGGGTCCAACGATTGCCAGGTCGTCGCCGGGCTGATTGCGATAGCGGCCCCAGGTGTAGAGCTCACGTGCGTTGTCGCGTTCGCTTTGGGTCAGCATGCTCACCAGCGCCACCACCAACACGCAGCCGACCGTGGCCAGTCCGGCGCGGTGAAAGGCCTGCAAGGAATGGTCGAAGCCGAGACGCGCGCCGCGCTCGAAGACGATTGACAGCAGCGGCCCGGCCAGGATGCAAGCCAGGGCGCCCGTGCTGGTCACGCCGGGGCGGAGGATGCCGGCCACGTAGGCCACGATCACGCCGGGCACCAGGTAGGCGTTGTAGTCGGCCATCGTGTTGAAGATGCCCCCCTTGGTCTGGCCGAAGTAGATCGACAATCCGATTGCGGCGCCGACCATCAGCATCATGGCCACGCGGCCGACCCAGATCAGCCGGCGCTCGGAGGCGTCGGGTCGGACATACTTTTTGTAAATGTCAAAGGTGAACAGCGTGGCGGTCGAGTTCATCATCGAATCGATCGTGGAGAGGATGCCCGCGACCAGCCCGGCCATGACCACGCCGACCAGACCGTAGCCGCCGGGCAGCAGCTCGCGGGTCAAGCCGGCGAAGGCGGTGTCGCTTTCGGTCGCGGGGTCGATGGCCAGGATATAACCGGCGGCCATGCCCGGCACGATGCAGAGAAACGGGATCAAGAGCTTAAAGAAGCCGGCGGCGACAGTGCCCATCCGGGCGTCCCAGTCGCTCCGCGCGCCCAGCGTCCGCTGCACGATAAACTGGTTGGTCCCCCAATAGTACATGTGAAGGACCATTAGCCCGCTGAGCACGCCACTCCAGGGCAGCTCGGGATGGCTGGCCTCGAAGAAGACATGAAACTTCTCGGGCTGTTTTTCCAGCAAGCCGGACAGGCCGCCGACGTTGGGATGCCAAATGGCCAACACGGCGAGCATGCCGCTGCCGATCAGCAGCAGCACGCTTTGCACGACGTCGTTGAAGATGTCGGCTTTCAGTCCGCCATAGAGCGTGTAGGCACTTGCCACGCCGGCCAGCAGCAGCACGGCCGCCTCGTAGCTGACGGCATATTGCGAGTCGGCCGTGAGCGTGGCGATGGTCAGCGCCCCCAGGATCATGGTGCCGACCATCTGGATCAACAGAAACGCCATGTTGGTGAGCGAATACACCAGGCGGCTGCGGTCGTCGAACCGCCGGCCCAGGTATTCAGAAAGCGTGAACAAGCCCATGCGGCGATAGAAGGGCAAGAAGAAATAGCAGAGCATCAAGAGGCCGAAGATTGCGCCGAACTCGAAGTTGGCCTGGGCAAATCCTTCCTTTAGCCCCGCGCCCATCATGCCCACCATATGATGCGAGCTGATATTGGTGCCAAAGATCGAGCCGGCCACGGCCCACCAGGCGACGGTCTTGCCCGCCAGGTAGTAATCTCCGGTGCTCGTTTCTTTGCGTCCGATCCACATGCCGAAGGCAGTGACGCCGACGATCGTGCCCACGAGGATCAGGACGTCGAACAGCTCCAGCGGCAGGCTCGCCGCGTCGGCCAATAGCAGATACTCCGCGCTCATCGCACCGCCTCAATTCGCACGAGCCCGTTGGATTTCAGAAAGTTGGCTGCACGGTAACAACGGGCGCGGGCGCGTGCAACCAGGAGAAGCTTGAATTCGCAGATGCCGATCCCGCGCGGCTTACTCAACCGGGCGATGGTCCGAGCCGAATATCCGATACCATTCGGCCAAGGGCGCCAGCTCTTGGCGCATCCGCTCGTTGGAGTCGCGCACGACGATGGACCTTGGCACGACCAGCGCGGCGATCGAGGCGACGTCGAACTCGGCCAAGAGGCCAAAGGCGAACAACTCTGTGAGGGTCTCGACCGGCTCGTTCCGCTCGACAAGCTCGCGCAGACTCGCCAGCGAACCGGAAAGCTCCACCCCCGCGATCGCCTCGGGTTCAAGAGCCGCGGCCACCAGTGCCGCCAGCGACATCCTCGGACCGCTGGCCGACAGAGTGACCGGCTCGGCGGGACGCGCCGTACGCATCGCCCGGGTGACCGCCGCCAGTTGCGCCGCTTGGATGCCCAGCGGCCGCTCACCAACGGTCGAAAGAAATAGTGCGTAGGTGTACTCAGGATCCTGAGCCTTGACCTTGGCCTCGCCGACCAAAAGCGGATCGACGGCCAGCACACGTTGGCCCGCGGTCACGAGTCGTGCGACCTGTTCGCCCAGCGACGCGCGCCCGGCGTCGGCCACCAGGATCACAGTCCGCTCGGGATTTTGTCCCATCGCCGAGAATTCCACCGCCGGCACGGTCCAGCTTTCGCCGCATTGATACACGCGTGAAACGACCTGAAGGCTGCCGGCGAGCGAAGGCTTCTCGGCCGCGGCGGTGGCCGAATAAGTCGGCACGCGCAACAACGACCGCAGCGCGTCGCGACGCTGCCGCTGATGAGCCTCGGCCGCGGCACGATCGGCCGGCACACCCGGCGACGCGGGCAACGAGGCGACCAGCGCTTGAGCCAGGCGGTTGAAGTCCACGTTGTCCGCCGGCAGCGGCACGTCGAGCTCGACGGCCGTCTTCAGCTCTGCCACGGATGAGATCTCAGCACGAGCGAAGTCGCGGTCGCCCGGGTAAAAGTAGTCGCCGATCGCCGCGTAGTATTGCTCGCGGTTGTCCTGGTCGTAGTTATGTGTGCCAGGCCGGTGATTGACGTGCGTGCGGAGCTGGTCACCCGCGCCATGCAGTTCAAAGATCGGCCGCGCGGCGGCGACCAGCGGTGGCAACGCGTGTCCGCTCTTGAAGCAACAGTCGTCGCCGGCATTGTAGGTGAGCAACGTCGGTCGCGGCGCCCGCAGCGCGGTCAGGTGCGTGTAGTCGGCGACCAGTGCCATGTCCGCCGGCGCTTGCTCGCTATCGCCCATGTCGTCCAGCAGGATGTTGGTGCGAAAGCCGCCGTAGCCCGCCACGGGATTGGCCAGGGTTATGCGCGGATCGAGCCCGGCGATCAGGATCGTCTGCCAGCCGCCGCCCGAGAGGCCCGAGACCGCGATCCGCGCCGGGTCGGCATGCTCGAGTTTCAGGGCGATGTCGACGGCGCGCGACAGCGCCAGATAAAAGGGCGCCAGGCCGCTGGCGCCGCAGAGGTCGAGCTGATTCATCCGCCCGTGGGCAAAACCGGGCGTGCGCAACTGACCCATGCCAAACCACTCCAGGTTCAGAACCAGCAGGCCCCGTTTGGCCAGGTTGATCGAGCGGAGCTGCTTGTAGTCGACCGCCTTGCCTTCCGGCGCGTGACCGTTGACGTGGACGGCGACCGGCACGTTGCCCTGCAGCTTGTCCGGCAGGTAGAGCAAACCGGGCAGCCACATGCCGGGCAGCGCCTCGTAACGGAACTTGCGAATACGATAGCCCGGTCCGCCAGGGATCGTGTCGAGCCAGGCGACGCCGCACGTTGACTCACGCCATTCTTTGGCGCGACCGCGAAAGACGATTTGCTCCAGCATGTCGCGCCGCAGCCGCTCGGCGGTAGTTTGCCATTCGGCCAGGTCCTTAGGCGCCGGCGGCGGCAGGATCCGCGGCTCGGCCAGGGCGCGGATCTCGCGCAAGGTCGTGCCCACGCCCATGCGCGGCGCCTCAAGGGCGGATTGGATGGCCGGGTCCGCGGCGAGGAGTGGCGCGATAGCGGTAAGGCAAACGAAGGTCGCGCCGGTTAGGTTGAGACGAATATGAATCATGGCAAAAGCATTGCGTGGCGTGATCGCAAACGGGTCGGACACGTTCTCCCTCTCACCGATCCTTCGGCGTTGCGAAGTCGGGCAGCGTGCCGATGTCATATTGCACGCTCTTCAGAAACTCCAGCAGGTCGGCCATTTGCTCCGGCGGGATGGTCTTCTCCAGTCCCTCGGGCATCAGTGAGAGGCCAGTGCTCTTCATCACGTCGATGTCCTGCTTTTGGATCGTCTCGGTCACGCCCTTGTCGCGGGCCAGGGTGACGCTGGCCGCCGTTTCGGCCAGCACCAGGCCGGTGGTCGAGCGGCCACTGGTGTCGACAACCAGATAGCTGACGTAGTTGGGCTGCACTTCGCGATTGGGATCGAGAATTGATTCGATCAACGCTGAAGGGGTGCGGTTGCGGGTCAGGACCAGATTGGGGCCGACCTGAAAACCGCGCTCGCCGAGCTTATGACAACTCACGCACTCCCGCTCGTACACCGCCAGCCCGCGAGTTGCATCGCCGACCGTGGTCAGGGCCGGCTGGTAGCGCGCGATGACCTCTGCCCTGGGGCTCGCAGTGCCGCCGAACAGTTTGTCGGCCCGACTGCGCAACGACTCATCCGCGTTTGCCAATAGGGTCGTTCGCGTAGCGCGGGGAACCTGGCCCACCGTGATCTGACCGCTTTCGCACGCCGCCAGCAATTGCCCAATCCAGATCGGGCGCGAGGCCAGCGTGACGATGACCTCTTCCTGGACCTTGGGCAGCGAATCGCGCCAGGCGGCCACCAGCGGCGCGGCGATCTCGGCCTGGTTTAATCGCGCCAGGGCTCGCAGCGCGGCTAGTTGCACGGGCTCGCCGTCACGCGTGCTCAATAACTTCACCAGGACCGCGACCGTGTTTTCCGTGCCGGCGTAGCTCAGCAATCGCACCGCGTCGGTGCGCGCGCCGATCGAGGCCGCCGGGTCGATTGCCTGCGCGGCGGCCTCCTTCTCCAAGCGTTCGACAAGCTGTGCACTACTGTCGGATGCTGACGTCACCGCCGAGAGCGACTGTCCGCTGCGCTGCAATCCAGCGCCCAGACCCAGCAGCACGGCCCGCGGGAATGGCGAATCTGCAGGCAGCGCGGCGACCGCATCGGTGAGCCGTGCAATCTCTTCCGGAGCATGGCGAGCGCCGACAATCGTGGCCAATGGTTCCAGCCACGCGCCGGCCCCCGGCTGAGACAGAAACGCCTCGTTCTTCAGCAGGGCGACGGCCAATAGGTCGGCCCGGTCGGCGCAGCTCGATAGCGCAGCGGTGCGAATCCACGGCTCGTCGACGTCGCGCACCGCGATCTTGGACAGGGCGTCGATCGCGCGGTTGTCATTGACCTCACCCAACGTAAAGGCGACCTGCATTCGTACCCGGGCTGCCGGATCATCGGCCAAGGCGATAACCTTGTCGGTCAGTTCCGTCGATGTTGCCGACCGCGGCTCGGCCAGGCGGACGGCATGCTCGCGCACTCCGGCTGACGCGTCTGAGAGGGCCAGCAGTAAGTCGCTCTCTTCCAGCGAGGCCAATCCGTCAAGCGCCCACAGCACGTGCAGCCGGCCGACGTCAGAGCTCGACGTCTTGAGCTTCTCGTGCAGCGGTCCGACGATCGATGGGTCCTGTCGCTCAAAGATCAACCGCGACGCCGTGTCGCGCCACCAGCCGCCGGGGTGATCGAGCAGGTCGACCAGCTCGGCCGAGGTCGCGGTGCTCAGGTGCGGTTGCTTGGGCGACTTAAAACCGGGCGGAGCGAGGCGGTAAATTCGCCCCTTGTCGCGACCGCTGGTCAAATCGAGGTGCGCCACGACGTCGTGGGCAATGTGCACCGACTCGATTACTTCGCGCGACATATCCAAGACATACAACGTGCCGTCGGGGGCGTTGATGCAATTGACCGGGCGAAACCAGATGTCGGTCGAGCGCACCATCTCGGTCCCCTCGTCGGCCCGCGTCGACGTGAAGCTGGCGCCCGACGGAGTGACCTTGCGGCGGTGAACGAGATTGTTTTGCGAACACCCGACGAACAGATTGCCGCGATACTCGGCCGGGTAGGCATGCCCGCGATAGATGGTCAGACCGGCGGCGGCGTCGATCACGTTGTGGCTCAGGCCCGCGCTCTGCGCCGAGCGCTCACCGGTGGCCAGGCGGCGGCTGGAGCGGACCTCGCGCCAGCGCTCGATCGGGCTGGTGCGAAAGATAGGCGTCACGCCGGGCGCCAGGTCCTTGATCGCGCTGGACACAGCCAGGTGTGAATTGCGAGCCAGGTAATGCTGCGGCAGAACGACGTGATAGGCCGGCTTTGATTCGCTGCACAGGAAGCGATTAAACCAATCGTCAAACGCGTTGCCAAACTGCTCGGAGCCGCTGATGGTCTCGAACTTGCGCGAGATCGGGTCAAAGCGAAAGTCGCGGTCGGCCAGCACAATCGGTTGCGCCGTAGGGCTGTCGACCGGCCGCACGTCACCGCCGTTTTTCGAGCCCGAGCCGTAGATCGCGTGGTCGATACCCCAGTTCAGGTTATTGGCCTGGCCTTGCTGGTTGCGATCGCCGAAGCCGGTGTAGACTTTCTCCTTGACGTCGGCGACATGATCGCCGTTGGTGTCTTTCAAGTACCAGACGTCGGGCGCAGCGGTGACGTAAACGCCGCCTTTCCAGCAGACCACCCCGGTCGGCCAGACGATGTGGTCGGCAAAGACCGAGCTCTTATCGTAGCGGCCGTCGCCGTCGGTATCTTGCAGGTAGCGCACGCGGCCCAGCGGCTGCTGGCCGTCCTGCGGCCGGTAGGGATAGTCGATCATCTCGCCGACGTACATGCCGCCGTCTTCGTCGAAGCAGGCCGCCACGGGATCGACCACGAGCGGCTCGGACGCGACCAGCTCCATGCGAAAGCCATGCTGCGCTTCAAAGGTCTTGAGCGCCTCGGCAGGCGGGTTCGCCGGCACCGGCTTGAGAAACTCGGCCAGCGATTCGGCGGGCGAGCCGGGTGTGGCAATCGGTTTGGAGGTCGCAGGTGAAGCAACCTGCGCCGGCTTCGCGGGTGGGGCAACGGTCGTTCCCGTTGGCGTACCGCCCAGTTTGCGCCGCTCCAACAGCAGGTCGCGCGAACGGCGGAAGTATTCGATCGGTACCGTCTTTTGCGCGACGCTGCGCGCCTCGTGACCGGCGATCTGCTCGTCCAATCGCTCGACCAGCCAGTCGAGGTCTGCTTGGCGATACGGCGGTTTGCCGTTGAGATGCACGTAGACCGGGTTAGTGTGGGCCTCGCCGTCGGGACTGCCCGAGGCGGCAGAACTGAACGCGCGGGCCGCGATCCAGCTCGACTCGTTGAGCGTTACGGTCTTGACCAGCTCAATCCTTTGGCTGGCGCCCGGCTTGGGCTCGATCTTGACGGTTTCGACCACTTCGCCGTTGACGATCAATTGCACGTCGCTCACCGGTGCCGCTTCGGCGCTCACGCGCACCCGGGCGCGCACGGTGCGAGGCCGGCCGTCGCGGGTCGCGATCGTGTCGCCCGGCAGCCGACCGTCAACGTCCAGCAGCACGAGCGGACCGGTGGTCATGAAGCTGCGACCTTGGGCCGCGCCTTTGAGCCATTTGTCGAAAGTCGGCGCGCCGTCGATGTGTACGTAGGTCCGGCAATCGGCCAGCTTGCGGCAGGCCGGATAGTCGCTGGCGCCCGTGCCCGGGAAGCGAAATCCGGCATTGAGCACGTGATACCAGCCGTCCTGTCCGATGCCACGGTAGATGCCAAACTGCAACAGCTCGACGCCGTTGGTGGCGCCTTGGACCAGGTCGGCCCAAATCTCCAGCGCGTAGCCGCCATGCGCATGAAATGCGTAGCCGCCGTGAGCCTGGGTCTCGGCGCCGATCGTGCCGAACATGGGTCCGATGTTCGGATCCAGCCGCTGACCTTCGAGTGCCAGCCGATCTCGCAGGAAGAGATTTAAGTGACCCAGGACGTTGTTACGATACTCTTGGCCCGACATGATTTGAATCGCGCCGCGCCGGGCCAAGGACTTTGCGCCCAGACCGCGCAGCTGCGGCGAGACCATCTCGGGCATCATGCCGGGATAGTTTTTCAGGTTTTCGTTGTAACAGAGGATCGAGCCAAAATGGACGTCCTCGGCTTCCAGCAGGTCGAAGATGGTTTGATCCTCGGCGTCGGTAGTGCGCGCAAAGTGCAAGTGCGGATCGCCCGAGTGCCAACCCATGGCGGCCATGTCGGCGCGGCGCGTAATGTTTATCCGCAAATCGCGCGCGTCCCCGCCGGCGATTTTGGTTTCGAGCGTGGCCGGACGATACTCGAGTCCTTTCCAAACTTCGATCCGTACCTTGCCAGAGGGCACGGTCACGGTGAAGTCGCCGTGGGTATAAAAGAAGTGACCAAAGTAGCGGATCGGCGCTTTGGTCGGCCGGTTGCCGGCCAAGGTCTCGGGCCAGGTGCCCGTCAGGCTGAACGGAGCCAGCGAGTTCTCGGCCGGCTGATAGTAGTTGCCATCGGCGCCAATCATGTTCACGCGGCAGAGCGCCGGCTTGCCGGTGGCGGTGTCGATGATTTTGATCTTGAGCTTCCCCGTCTCGGGACCGTTGGCCACGGCCGGCTTGCCGGGCGATTCAAAACCGGGCGGCGTGAAGATCAGGTCCTCGTCGGCCGGATTGAGCGTGACAGCATCGAGCCGCATGTGCTGGGCCGCGGCGGGCGCAAAACCCAGCGAGCACAGAAGAAGCGACAGGCATGCGCAACGAGTGAAACGGTTCATCGGCGGGGACAGCGCGGGGTGAAGGTGGGAGCGCGGCGCCGCAGAAACGAACCGCGCCGCCGCGAACCCATGCTACCCAGTACCCAAGGGTGCCGCAACGAAATGACAACTAACCCTTAACCCACTGAGAAACTCCCGGATCTACTCCTTGCTCGCCGTGCGATCGTCTTCGGCGGGGATGCTGGTGTAGTAACCCACCAGCATTTCCTCCCAGCTTTGCAGGCCGAAGCGGACCGTGGCCGAGGGGTCGGGGTTGTGGGGATTTGCCGCCGAGTTGTCGTAGTGCGCGATGCACTCCAGCCGGGTTCCCTTGGGCAACAGCTTGGGTTCGGCCAGGTCGTAACGGAGTTGCCAACTGAAATCGTAGTGCGGCACGTCCAATAGCACCTCGCGGCGGCCATCGGGATATTCGGCCTCAAAGCGAAACGCCTTGCCGCGGTAGTGCATGTGCGGAAAGAAGTTCAAGACTTTCACATCCTTGTAGATTCGCGTCGCCTGTTTCACCTCGTGATTGTCGGCATGCGGTGGAATCACAAAGCCGGCGTTGGATACCAGGCCGTAGCGAACCTGTTGCTTCACGGTCTCCGGCGCAGCCAGCTTCAGGCCCACGTAGCTGCTGTCGTCCTGCGCGGCGCCGTTGGGAGTGTAGTGCAGTTGCAGCACGAGCTGCGACCCTTTTTCCAGCTTCATCGCCATGCCCGGGGGATAGCGCCAGGGGTTCATGCCCGGGGCGTACACCGCGATCATCTGCCCCGCGACCTGGGCATCTTCCAGGTTCTTCACCTTGCGACTCGGCGGCACCGCGAACAACACCACGTGATGCACCACGGCGGCGTTGCCTGGTCGGGCCTCGGCGATCGAGACCCAGAGCTCTTCTTTCAGATCCGGGTCGATCTGAAAGTATTGATAGTCCACGGTCCCCTCTGCCGCCACGGTGAACGGCTGCGGCATGCGGTACACGCGGTCCGGCTCAGAACCCATCCGCCAACCGGCGGTGAACACGGGCGGAGCGGGCAGGTCAGCCGGGTCACCCTGCGGGCAACCGTTGTCGATCCAGGTATGCAGCGTCTGCTTCTTCTCGGCGCTCAAGCTGCAATCGTTGGAAAACTTGCCGTGCTCGGGATCGGCGAACCAAGGCGGCATGCGATTGGCGTCAACGACCTCGCGGATCGTATCGGCCCAGGCCACGACGTCGTCGTAACTGGACAGCGTGAACGGCGCCAGCTCGCCCCTTCGGTGGCACTCAACGCAGTGGGCATTGACGATCGCCGCTACGTGCTTCGTATAGGTCACGTCGCCGTGCGGCGCGACGCGGCGGGTCTTGGAAATCAAACAGCCGGCCAGCGGCGTGGTCGCGGTGCTAATGTCTTTGTCATCGAGGAGCTCATCGAGGGCGATGGCCAGGTCGCGGCGCGCGGGCTTGTCGCGCTGAGCCCCAACGGCGTATTGATCGTCAACCCGGCCGTGGTAGCGAACCTTGCCGGCCGGGTCGAGCACGAACACCTCGGGAGTGCGCGTGGCGCCGAGCTGGTCGGCCAGTTTGTTCTCGGCGTCTTTCAGCAGCGGAAACTCGATCTTGTAAGCTTGCGAGTAGGCCAGCATCTTGCTGGGCGTGTCGTGGGTGTTGGCGTCCACGCCCAGGAACGTCACGCCGCGCGGACCATATTCCTTGGCCAGCTCGACCAGCCGCGGACCATAGAGCCGAGCCAACGGGCATTCGGCGCCCAGGAACACGAGCACCAGCGCCTTTTTGTCCTGATGGTTGGCCAGGCGAACCGCGCGCCCGTGGGCATCGCGCAGCTCGAAGTCAAGCGTCGGCCGCGACTCGGCGTCGGCCCCGTGCGCCGCGCGCAGTCCCACAAGACAGCAGACACAGGTCGCGGCAACCAGTAGGGGGCGATACATCGTGTTTCTCGCGCGTTGGTTCGGATTTGGAGAACAGAACTCCGCTGAACGGTCGCTTCCTCTTGCTCCGACCGTGGTCTACTTCCTCGTCTGGCTGCCTTTCGCTGCGTCTAGCTTGATCCACGAGGTTTGCGTGATCAGGTGCTCAAGCGACGCAAAAGAGATTGACGCATTGGTGGCGAAGCGAGGCGTCGAGTTGGCCGGAAACGTGGCCAGTGTGGCGTCGCCCACCAGAAACACGTTGAAGTCCTTGGCCAGGTTTTGATAGCCGGCCGTGGTTTTGCAAAAGCACATGTCCGTGGCGTAGCCCACTAGTAACACATGGCGGATACCCTCGGATTGCAGGAATTGTTTCAACGGTTCGTAGCCCGGCTTGTCGTAAATCACCACGTCGGCCGGATCGACCGTGAGGTCGCGAGTGACCGGGATCGGCAAATCCCAGAAACCGGCATTGTTGAACTGAGGTCCGGCGTCGAGACCTGTGAACTGGCGAAAATAATCAATCACCGGCTTATCTGCCGAGAGCTGCAAGCGGGCCGCCACCGGCTGACCTTTGTAGACAAAGCCGTTGAGCTTCGCGTCCAGCTCGCGGGCGCCCTGCTGGCGATCGGCTTCATTGGGTTGGTTGGTAAACGAGCGATAGAGCTTGCGGCGAATCGGGTCTTCATCGCCCGGCAGGCTGTACATCACGTGGGCGACTCGGCCGCGCAGCCGCTTGAGCAGCGGGTCGATGACTTCGCGCGTGTGACGACCCGCCAGATGGTTTTTCTCGGGCGTGCAAAAATCGGCCGCGCCGGCCGGCTCGGGAGTGCGCCAACCCTGACCGTCGTCCACCCCCCAGGGATGAACCATGATCACGGCGGTCTTGGCGGCCAATAGTTTATTCGGCATCTCGATGATGCCGCGGGCGTTGTACGAAAAGCGCCAGGCCCGCACGTGCAGGTCTGCATCGGGATCGTCGACCAGCAGGGGCGCCTCGTAGCGCACGGTCTCGCGCACCGGCTCGACAAACTCGGGATGATCGGCCAATAGCGGCCCGGGGTCGGCCAGCCGGGTCAGGCGATTGTCGTAGCTCCGTTTGGCGGGCCCGTCAGCGAGCGTGGTCGTGGATGCCGCCAAGATTGCGATCAGCAGCCACGCGGAGGTATTGAGTTGACGAAATCGGCAAAGCGCGTCCATCTTCAGCGTGTCCATCGTCCACGGGCCTCGGTGGGTCAGCGCAGCTCGTCCGCGCGGCGAGTCAGCGCGAAGTAAATCACATAGAACCAGGAAAGAATTCCGGCGATGATCGCCAGGATGATCGAGCGGTTCCGCTGCCAGGAGCAGACCACCGCCACGGCGGCGCCCAGGCTGATGCCGCCGGAAGCGATCTGTTCGGCAGTTTCGGCGACGAGCAACATGGCCGTGGTCTCCGATCGGGTTTGGAATTGCGAGAGGGTCGGCGCCCCGTGGGAGGCGGGCCCGAACATTCGCTGGGCGTTTATCATAACACCGCCGCGGCGCGGCTCAATCAGCGTCTGGCAGGCGGTGGCGACGGACGCCGGACGCTGGCATCATTCCTGCCCGGACAATTACAATGTGCCGGACCGTTCTCCCCGCCAATACGGCAGTTCACGCGCGAGGTTGATTGTTTTGAGCATTTATGAACAGTTGGGTCTGCAAGCGATTATCAATGCCTCGGGGGCGGTCACGCGGCTGGGAGGCGCGCCGATGCCCGAGCCCGTGCTGGCGGCATTTCAGGAAGCGGCAGCCGAAACCGTGCCGCTGGACCTGTTGCAAGGCGCCGCCTCGCGGATCATCGCCGAGCTGACCGAAGCCGAGGCCGGACTCGTCACGGCGGGCGCCGCGGCAGGTCTGACGCTGGGCGCCGCGGCGATCCTGGCGCGGCAGGACCTGGGTCGCATGGAGCGGCTACCCTGCACCGACGGCATTCCCAATGAGTTTGTCGTCGCCCGCGAACATCGCAACGGTTACGACCACGCGGTGCGTGCAGCCGGTGCGCGGCTCGTCGAGGTCGGATTTCACGAGAGCGTCTCGGGCGCGGGCATGCGTCGGGTCGAGGCCTGGGAATATGCCGCGGCGTTTGGTCCGCGCACCGCCGGCGTGCTGTATGTGATGACGGCCGGCTCAAGACCGCCGCTGGAGGAGGTCGTGCGACGAGCGCACGCGCATCATCTGCCCGTGCTGGTCGATGCTGCCGCCGAACTGCCGCCACGGGACAATCTGAAGGCGATCGTCGGTACCGGCGCAGACCTGGTCGTGTTCAGCGGCGGCAAGGCGATTCGTGGGCCGCAAGCGACGGGCATCCTCTGCGGACGCCGCGACCTGGTGGGCTCGGCGGCTTTGCAGATGCTCGACATCGACGAGCACGCCGCGCTGTGGGAACCGCCGGCGGAGCTGATCGACCGCGACCGCCTGGACGGCATGCCGCGGCAGGGCATTGGGCGCGGGTTTAAGGTCTCCAAGGAACAGATCGTGGCCCTGCTGGTCGCCTTGCGGATGTTCGTACGCGGCGACTATGACGAGCTGCTGGCCGGTTACTCCAGCCGGTTAAACCTGATTGCCAAGTCGTTGGCCGCCGTGGCCGCTCAATGCACGATCCTGGAAACTTCGCCGGAATGCCTGCCGCTGTTGGAGATCGCCGTCGACGAAAAGGCCCTGGGTCGCACGGCGGTGGAGGTCTGCGGCCGGTTGCGCGCCGGCACACCTCCCTGTTATGTCGGCCACTGGTCGTTGGACGAAGGCAAGTTGATCATCAATCCATTGCATCTCGACGACGCACGAGCCAACGAGCTTGCCCGCCGCCTGCGCGAGGAGTTGACGCCATGAGGCACTCATCCAAATCGTTGCCTCCGCGGGTGGCCCAGACACGCGCCGAGTGTCTGGGTGCCGCAGGCACAAGAGGCGGTCGCTCAAGTGGCAAGGGGAATCGTCTCATCGGTCAATTGCCTCTTGTACCTGCGGCACCCAGACGACGAGTCGTCTGGGCCACCCACCTGGTCGCCGTGCTTTCGATCGTATTCGCGGCTTCCTCGACCTGGGCCGACGACCACTTTGGGGTCGTCGCGCAGCAGGACGTCCTGATGAAGGCGCGTGACGGCGCGGGGCTGGCGACCGACGTCTACCTGCCGGCCCGCGATGATCAGGCCGTCGCGGGCAAGTGGCCGACCATCCTGATGCGGACACCGTATGGCAAGAATGGCGGCAAGGCCGACGGCGAGTACTTCGCCGCGCACGGTTATGCGTTTGTCGTGCAGGACACCCGGGGGCGCTATGGGTCGGAGGGCACCTGGCACATGCTCACCGACGACGGTCGCGACGGCGTGGACGTCTGCGCCTGGATTGCCGCGCAGCCGTGGTCCGACGGCAAGGTCGGCACGATCGGCACCTCCTATGTCGGCGGCACGCAACACGCGATCGCCATGGAGCGGGCGCCGCAACTGGTCACGGCGATCCCGGTCGACGCGATGTCCAACCTGGGCTACGCCAGCATGCGCAATGGCGGCGCGTTCGAGCTGCGCTTTTGGAACTGGATCTACAGCATCGGCGGATCGCAAGGGAGCCGGCAATCGCGCGACCCGGCCACTGCCGCCATCCTTAAGGACATGAAAGAGCATCGCCGCGACTACCTCGTCAACCTACCCCTGCGCCGCGGTACCACTCCGCTCAAATTGATTCCGGAGTATGAGGACTGGCTGGTCGAGGCGATGCGTCACGGCGGCAACGACGAATTCTGGCGGCAGAACAACATCATCGACCACGCCGACACCTACAAGGACATGCCTGTCTATCTGGTCGGCGGCTGGTACGACTCGTGGGCCAGCAACACCACGTCCAACTTTCGCACGCTGACCAGGACGATCAAAGGTCCGGTGTATCTGATCATGGGCCCCTGGATCCACGGCCAGCAGGGGGCCAGCCGCCACGGACAGGTCAGCTTTGGCACGGATGCGGCGATCGCCGACCCCCGGGCCTGGCGACGCGAGTGGTACGACCATTGGCTGAAAGGTCAGGACAACGCCGTGGGCAAGCGTGCTCCATTCGCCTCGCCCGTGCGAATCTTCGTGATGGGCACCGGCGACGGCGGCAAGACCTCCGACGGATTGCTCAATCACGGCGGTAGCTGGCGCGAAGAGCAGGAGTGGCCGCTGGCTCGGGCCAAGGCCACGCCGCTGTTTCTGCACGCCGGCGGCAAGGCGGACTTTACCTCTCCGTCAGAAGCTGCGGCATCCACCAGCCTGCGCTTCGACCCCGCGCGGCCGGTGCCGACAATCGGCGGCAATATCTCCTCGGGCGACGGCATTCTGATCGCCGGCGGCTGGGATCAGCGAGGCGGAGAGCACGTCTGGAACTCGCCGGAACCGATCCCGCTGTCGGCCCGCAACGACGTCTTGGTGTTTCAGACCGAACCACTGGAGACCGACCTGGAAGTGACCGGCGAGCTGGCGGTCAAGCTGTGGATCTCGTCGACCGCGGTGGACACCGACTTCACGACTAAACTGTTGGACGTCTACCCGGGGAGTGCGGATTATCCAGGCGGGTTCGACTTGAACATTGCCGACGGCATCCTCCGCACGCGATTCCGCGATTCGCTCAAGCAAGAGAAGCTGATGACCCCGGGCACGATCTATCCGATCACGATCAAGCTCTACCCGACCTCGAACGTATTCAAGCGAGGTCATCGCATCCGCGTAGACGTCTCGAGCAGCAACTTCCCCCGGTTCGACGTTAACCCGAACACCGGCGAGCCGCTTAACGATAATCGTCGTCGCGAGGTCGCGATCAACACGGTCTACCATGACGCCGAGCATCCTTCGCACATCGTGCTGCCAGTTGTGCCGGCGAAGTGAGGGGTGTGCAGTAGGGAGGGGGTTGTGACCCCGGGGTCTTCCTATAGCTGGCCTCTGTGAGGCCGGGGCACTGCAGCCTGCCACCGGGGTCGCAGACCCCAGCTACAGGAAGAAAATGCGAATCACTTCCGCCGGCCTATTCCGGAAACGAGACCCAGCTCATGCCGTGGGCTTCGTCCAGCGAGGTCACACCGTCGCGCACCTTCGCCAGCGCGTCGGCCATCAGGCTTTGCGTGCCCCGCGAGCGGAGCAGGTCGCGCAGCTCGTTTTCCGACGCGCCTTGTTCGAAGGCGTCGCGAATGGCTCGGTCCGGCACGACCACTTCGAACACGCCGACCCGCTCAAAGTAGCCTGTCTGCCGGCAACGTGCGCAGCCGCCGGCGACCGGCAAGGTTGCCGGAGGTTCAAGTCCTTCGTCGCGAAAAACCTGAGCCTGCCACTCGGTTGTGGGCGTCAAGCGGCGGCAATGCTCGCACAGGCGGCGCACGAGACGCTGGGAAATGATGCCCGTGAGATTGCCGGCCAGCGAGCGATTGTCAATTTTCAGATCGCGCAGCGCAGTCACCGTCGAGGCCACGTCACGCGTGTGGATCGTGGTGAACACGTACTTGCCGCTGCTGGCGGCCCGCATCGCGGTCTCGGCCGTTTCGGCGTCGCGAATCTCGCCGACCAGCACGACGTCGGGGTCCATGCGCAGCAGCGACCGCAAACCCGCGGTCATCGTGATGCCATGCCGCGGGTCGACCGACATCTGACGAAAGCCGGGCACGCGATACTCGACCGGGTCTTCCATGGTCACCAGGTTGCGGTGTCCATCGTCCATGGCGTGGGCCATCGAGTAGGCGGTCGTTGTCTTGCCGGAATTCGCCGGGCCGGTGACCAGCACCACGCCTTCGCCATGCCGCAGCATCTGGTGCAGGCGATCGAGCGAATCGCCGGCGAGGCCAAGCGAATCGAGCGGCCGCAGCAGCCGGTCGCCGCTGAGCAATCGCAGCGCAATGGATTCGCCGCCGACGACCGGCACGCGGGTCAGCCGGACCTCGTAGTCCAATGGTTGCGGCAGACCAAAGCGACCCTCTTGCGATTGAAAAGGGTTAGCGATGTCCAGCTCGGCCATGATCTTCAATTGCGAGGTCAGCGGCTGCGCGACCTCGCGCGGCAGTCGGCAGTAGTGCTCCAGCCGGCCGTCGATGCGAAACCGCACTTCGCGCCCGTCACCCAGCGGGTCGATGTGCACGTCGGTCGCCCGCGCCTGCACGGCTCGCTCCAGCAATGCCAACGCGCTTTGCCGCACGGCGGCAATTTCGGCCGCGGGATCTTCGCGAAACTCGATCTCGGCCTGGGGTTCGTCGTTTGCCGGGGCCGCACCGGCAGGCGCGGCGGGTTGCTTCAACGTGAGCACGGGGCACGCGGCGTTGCGAATCACGGCCTCGGCCACGCTGCCCATCAGCAAGCGCCGCCAGCCGGTGCGCCCGGCCGTGGCCATCACGATCAGCTCGGCTTGTTCGTCGCGCGCCAGCCGCACAATCTCTACCGTGGGGTCGCCGCGGAGCTGCCGGATCTCATAGCTCACGACCGGTTCGCGTTCGGCGGCGAGCCGGTTCAAGGTCTCGATGAGCGACGCTTCCTCGGCCGCGCGCTGCACTTCGCCGGTCTCGGCCATTCCCAGCGGCGGCGGCGAGGGCAACTCGACATGGGCCACCAGCAGCCGAGCGCCCGACTGTCGGGCCAACGCGGCCGCCACAGACAAAGCCGTGCCGCTGGCCGCGGAGAAATCGGTGGGACAAATGATGGATCGAGACACGGGTTTAGCGCCTGAGGAACATGCTTCGATAGTTGACGGTCACATTTTGAAAACGTCGCAATCGCTGTGCCAACGACTGCGCCCGTCGCTCGACAAGTCGCGGAGGATCGCACTTGTTGGGTCGAGCGCAGGGCCTCATACTCGTTTCGGGCGCGCCAGCGGCACCTGGCCCAAACTACTTACGGAACAGGCGTAGCGCGCTCGGCCAGCCCATGTCGAGCGGTTTCGCACACCGTGTAGGTCGTTGATCCACCCCGGTCACTTGGCGGGGCGCGGGGGCGGAACGCGTGATCTGGCCGGCGTGGCGTGCCGGGGCGCGCCACTTGCAGTTGATGCGAGCGCTGCCCTCCGGCGGCGAGCGACCGACTCATTTCAAGGAGCTAGTCATGAAGACGATAGCAATGGCGAGTGTCATATTGGCGGTGGTCTTGAGCGCGATCTCCCCTGCGGCCCGCGGCGCCGAGGAAGAGGAGAAGATGAGCTTCTGGATGAAGAAGAAGCTGGCGTACACCGAGGGTATTCTGGTCGGATTGACGAGCGAAGATTACGAGGCCATCGGCAAGAACGCCCGTTCGATGAACGCCTTGGGATACTTCGAGAAATGGGTGCGGGCCGGGTCGAACGAGTATCGCTCGCAGCTGAAGATTTTTCAGAACGCCAACGAGCGGCTGATTCGCATGGCTGATGAAGAGAACCTGGACGGGGCCGCGCTGGCGTATGTGCAGTTGACCCTGAGCTGCGTGAACTGCCATAAGGTTGTTCGCGATCACGGTGAGGCCAAGCCGACAAAGTGACCGCTCACGATCACGTTCGACCTGGCAGAGGTGTGTTGGCCGGCGTTGCGGCCCAGCGGTGGGCGCTTTTCGAGCGCCGCAATACGATCATTGCCGCGATGAGCGTGGCGGCGATCGCGTTGCACCTGGTGCTGCGCTTCGCGGTGGGGACGTCCGACTGGATCTTCAACTTGCCGCTGTGGACGGCGCTGGCGTTGGGCGGCGCGCCGTTGGTGTGGGACCTCCTGCGGCAGTTGGTCAAGCGCGAATTTGGCTCGGACATGCTGGCCGGCATCTCGATCGTCACGTCGGTGCTTCTGGAAGAGTACCTGGCCGGCACGTTCGTGGTGTTGATGCTCTCTGGCGGCGGGGCGCTGGAGTCGTACGCCGTGCGCAGCGCCTCTTCGGTGCTCGAAGCGCTGGCCAAGCGGGTGCCGTCAACGGCCCACGTGCGACGCGACATGGCGCTGGTCGACGTGCCGCTGGATGAGGTTGTCATCGGCGATGCACTGTTGGTGCTGCCCCACGAGATCTGCCCGGTGGATGGCACGGTGGTCGAAGGGCAGGGGGTCATGGACGAGAGCTACCTGACGGGCGAGCCGTTCATGATGTCCAAGACCCCCGGGTCGCTGGTCTTCTCCGGCGCTATCAATGGCGAATCGGCGCTGACCATCGAGGCCGCGCGGCTGGCGGTCGACTCGCGCTATGCCAAGATCATGCAGGTCATGCAGTCGTCGGCCCAGCAACGCCCGCGCATTCGCCGACTGGGCGACCAGTTGGGCGCCTTCTACACGCCGCTGGCGCTGGCGATCGCGGCGGCTGCGTGGTTCGCCAGCAGCGACCCCACCCGGTTTCTGGCGGTGTTGGTCGTGGCCACGCCCTGTCCGCTTCTGATTGCGATTCCGGTGGCGATCATCGGCTCGATCTCGCTGGCGGCCCGCCGCGGCATCATCATCAAGGACCCGGCCGTGCTCGAGCAGGTCGAGCAGTGCCGGGTCGTCATCCTGGACAAGACTGGCACGCTGACCTATGGTCGGCCGTGCCTGGTGGCGCAGCAGGTTGCGCCCGGGTTTGACCGGCAGCGCGTGCTCTCGCTCGCCGCCAGCCTGGAGCGCTACTCGAAACATCCGCTGGCCGCGGCCATCGTCGACGCGGCGCGCCGCGAAGGGCTGCCGCTGGTCGAGGCTGGGCAGATTCGCGAACTGCCCGGCAATGGTTTGCACGGCCAGGTCGACGGCCACGCGCTGTGGGTCACCAACCGCGCGCGTTTGCTGGCCGAGGGCGTGGGCACCGACGCCGAGTTGCCGCCGGTGACGGCGGGCCTGGAATGTTGCATCGCCATCGATCGCAAGTATGCCGCGACCTATTCGCTGCGCGACGAGCCCCGCCGCGAAGGTCAGCCGTTTGTGAAGCACCTGATGCCCAAGCACAACATCCAGCGAGTGATGCTGGTCTCGGGCGACCGCGAGTCGGAAGTGCGCTGGCTGGCAGACGCGGTGGGCATCACCGAAGTATTCGCCAGTCAAAGCCCGGAACAAAAGCTGGAGCTGGTGCGCCGCGAGACGGCCCAGGCCCGGACCTTGTTCATGGGCGACGGCATCAACGACGCGCCGGCGCTCACCGCCGCGACCGTCGGCGTGGCATTCGGGCAGAACAGCGATATCACGAGCGAAGCGGCGGGCGCCGTGATCATGGATAGTTCGCTGGCGAGGGTTGACGAGTTCCTGCACATCTCGCGGCGGATGCGCACCATCGCCCTGCAAAGCGCCTTGGGTGGCATGGCCCTCTCGGTCATCGGCATGGGCTTTGCCGCCGCGGGCCTGCTGCCGCCGGTGGCCGGAGCGATTGCCCAGGAGGTGATCGATCTGCTCGCGGTGCTCAATGCCTTGCGGGTGGCGGTGCCGCCCAAGTCGCTCAGTGATTTTTGAAAGACAGGCTACAGGCTTTAGGCTTCGGGCTTTAGGACGAAAAAGGAACGACGGACGAGGGAGGGCCGAGAGTTGGGGTTAGGGGGATTCGCGATATAATGTCGGACGCATCCTGGCGGGGTCCGTTGGTGGCTTGCCCGTCATTCCTTCTGCTGGAGGTATCTGGCCATGCGACGGCGCGAGTTTCTGGCGACCACGGCCGCCGCGACCCTCTCGGGCAAGTTGCTCTCTCCCTCCACGGCTCGGGCCGCCGACGCCAAGAGTCGGACCTATGCCACGCCCAGTGACGCGATGGCATCGCCGCGCGAGCAGGATCTGTTCGTCACGGCGCTACGCGTCGGCATCGACACCAAGGGGCACGACTACCTGGCCACGGTCGACGTCGACCCGGCTTCGCCGACCTATTCGACGGTGGTCGACCGCGTGACGATGCCCAACGCCGGCGATGAGCTGCATCACTTTGGCTGGAACGCGTGCAGCAGTTGCCACGCCGACCCCGACAAATCGCGTCGTTACCTGGTGGTGCCCGGCATCCGCTCGGGCCGCATCCACATCCTGGACGCGGCCAACCCGCGGGGGATGAAGCTGCACAAGGTGATCGAGCCGCACGAGATCGTCTCGCGCACCAATCTGAGCGCGCCGCACACCGTGCACTGCCTCGCGGACGGTCAGATCATGATCTCGATGCTGGGAGACGGCGAGGGGAACGCCCCCGGCGGATTCTTGTTGTTGGATGAAAAATTCGACGTCGCCGGCCGCTGGGACGCGCTCAATAGCGGCATCCAATTCAACTACGACTTCTGGTACCAACCCCGGCACAACGTGATGGTCTCTAGCGAATGGGCTGCGCCCAACACCTTTCGCGGCGGCTTCGATGTGAAGGACGTCGAGGCTGGCAAGTACGGCCACTCGCTCTGCTTCTGGGATTGGAACGAAAAGAAACTCTCCCAGCGCGTCGACCTGGGCGCCCAAGGACTGATCCCGCTGGAGGTCCGCTTCCACCACAATCCCGACAGCACTCACGGTTTCGTCGGCGCGGCGCTGTCCAGCACGATGTGGCACTTTTACAAGGACGGCGGCAAGTGGCAGGTCGACAAGGTGATCGACGTCAAGCCAGTCGAGCAGGAAGGTTGGCCATTTCACGTGCCGGGCCTGATCACCGACCTGTTGGTCTCGCTGGATGACCGCTATCTGTACTTCTCTAACTGGCTGCACGGCGACCTGCGGCAATACGACGTCAGCGATCCGGCGCACCCCAAGCTGACCGGCCAGCTCTGGCTGGGCGGCGTCATCAAGAAGTCGGGCAAGTTCCGCGGCCAGGATTTTGTCGGCGGTCCGCAGATGTTGCAGCTCAGTCTGGACGGCAAGCGGCTGTATGTGACCAACTCGCTGTATAGCAGTTGGGACAACCAGTTTTATCCCGACATTGCCAAGGGCTCGAGCCTGATGCAGATCGACTGCGACACCGAGCGGGGCGGCATGAAGGTCAATGAGAAGTTCTTCGTCGATTTCGCCAAGGAACCCGGCGGTCCATCCCGAGCGCACGAAATGCGATTTCCCGGCGGCGACAGCACCAGCGATATCTGGATTTGAAAAGGTCGCAGGAATCAGCGGCAATTTCTTCTGTAGCCGGGGTCTGTGACGCCGGAGCCCTGTCGCAATGCTCCGGCCTCACAGAGGCCGGCTACAGGCTGAGACCCCGGAGTTCCGTGTCCTCTGTAGCCGGGGTCTGTGACCCCGGAGCCCTGTCACGACGCTCCGGCCTCACAGAGGCCGGCTACAGGCGTTTCCCGCTCGGACCTCGACCGTCCGGTATAATTGTCTTGGCACGGCAGGTAGTGCGGTGCAACTTACCCGGAAGGTTGTCATGGACAAATCGGTCGTCGACTTCGAGCGCTCGGGCGAGCTAGGGATCATCACGCTGATGAATCCCGAGCGACGCAACGTCATGTCGCGCATGGCCATGACCCAGCTGATCGCGCGGCTGGAAACGGCCGAAGACGACGGCCAGGTCAAATGCGTGATCCTCCGCGCGACCGGACCCGTGTTCAGCGCCGGGCACGACCTGGCCGAGGTGGTCAACTCCAGCGACGCCGAGCGCGAGTCGCTCTTTGCGCTCTGCACCCAGATGATGCTGAAGATCCGCGGGCTCTCCTTGCCCGTGATCGCCGAGGTGCAAGGTCTGGCCACTGCGGCCGGCTGCCAGTTGGCGCTGATGTGCGACCTGATCGTGGCCAGCGAGGATGCCGGCTTCGCCACGCCTGGCATCAAAATCGGCCTGTTCTGCTCGACCCCCATGGTGCCGCTGTCGCGAGCCATTGCGCCCAAGAAGGCGATGGAGATGCTGCTCACCGCCGAGGTCGTGCCGGCCCAGGAGGCCGAGCGGATCGGCCTGATCAACCGGGTCGTGCCGGCCGCGCAGCTTACTGCCGCCACCGAGGAGCTGGCGCGAAAGATCGCCGCCGCCAGTCCCTATACCCTGGGCCTGGGCAAGCGCGCCTTTTACGATCAGATCGAGCTCGACATGCCGCTAGCCTACCAGGCAACCGAACAGATCATGGTCGAGAACGCCCGGGCCCCCGACGCCATCGAAGGGATGAAAGCATTTTTAGAGCGCCGCAAGCCGCGCTGGGGCGGCCGCTAGCTCCGCTTGTTTGGCGCTTCGGTTGGTTCTAGACTGAGGGTTTGTCCGCGGGCAAATTGCCTGCCTATTCGACCCATCTCAACCGCACGTTCGCAGGGGATCCACGCAAGATGGCTACCGCCATGGATCGCAATCTCTGGGCCCGCTGGCAGCAAGAGATCGAGAAAGCGCCCGCCGCCGAGCAGCCGCCGACCACGATCAGCGGCGTGCCGATCGATCCGCTGTACACGCCGGACAACCTCGACGGTTTCGACTACGACACCGAGCTGGGTTACCCGGGGCAGTATCCTTACACCCGCGGCGTGCACGCCAGCATGTATCGCGGCCGGCTGTGGACGATGCGGCAGTTTGCCGGCTTCGGCACGGCGCGGCAGACGAACGAGCGGTTTCACTTTCTGGTCGAGCGCGGCCAGACCGGCCTGAGCACTGCGTTTGACTTGCCCACGCTGATGGGTCTGGACAGCGACGACCCGCGCTCGCTGGGCGAGGTCGGCCGGTTGGGCGTGGCGGTCGACACGATCGACGACATGCGGCAACTCTTCGCCGACATCGACATCGGCAAGCTTTCGGTTTCGATGACCATCAACGCGCCGGCCGTGGTGATCATGGCCTTCTACCTGGCCAACGCCCAGGACCAGGGCTTCGACTGGAAGAAGCTCCGCGGCACGATCCAGAACGACACGCTCAAAGAGTTTCACGCCCAGAACGAGATCTACTTTCCGCCCGAGCCGAGCGTCAAGCTGGCCATCGACGTGGTCGAGTTCTGCACCCGACACGTGCCGCAGTGGAACCCGGTGTCGATCTCGGGCTATCACATTCGCGAGGCCGGGTCGACCGCCGCGCAGGAATTGGCCTTCACCCTGGCCGATGGATTTCATTATGTCGACGAGGGTCTGGCCCGCGGGCTGGCGGTTGACGAGTTTGCTCCGCGGCTGAGCTTTTTCTTCAATGCTCACAACGATCTGTTTGAGGAAGTGGCCAAGTACCGTGCCGCGCGGCTGGTCTGGGCCGATCGGCTGCGGAACCACTACGGCGCGAAGAACGAAAATTCCTGGAAGCTGCGGTTTCACGCCCAGACCGCCGGTTGCTCGCTGCAAGATAAACAGCCCGAGGTGAACCTGATCCGCGTCGCCTACCAGGCGCTGGCCGCGGTGCTGGGCGGTTGCCAGAGTCTGCACACCAACAGCATGGATGAGACCCTGGCCTTGCCGTCTGAGCACGCCGTGACCCTGGCCCTGCGCACGCAGCAAGTGCTGGCGCACGAGACGGGCGTGACCAACACGGCCGACCCGATCGGCGGCAGCTACTTCGTCGAGTCGCTCACGCGGCAGATGGCCGGGGAAGCCCGCAAGTACTTTGAGCGGATCGATGAGCTAGGCGGGATGCTGCCGGCGATCGACCGCGGGTTCTTCCGCCGTGAGATCGCCGAGGCTTCGTTCGCCTACCAGCGCGAGGTCGACGCCAACCACAAGCTGATCGTGGGCGTGAACGCCTATCAAGAGGCCGAGTCCAAGCAGCTGGACATCCTGTCGATCGATCAGGCGGTGGAGACCGAGCAGGTGGACTCGCTAAACAAGATCAAGCGCGACCGCAGCGCCGCCGACCTGGCCCGCACGCTGGACGCAGCCCGCCGCGCCGCCGAGGCCGACGAGAACCTGCTGCCCACGCTGGTCGACGCGGCCCGCGCGCGCGCGACCGTCGGCGAAGTGATGCTGGCCTTGGCCGACGTCTATGGCCGCTGCGACACGGCTGTGGTGTAGCCTTTTTATTTTCCAGTTTGCTGGCCGCGATCCTCAAACGGGCGCGGCGAATTCCCCGTCTCTCGAACTTGTAGGTCAACCGTTCATGGATCAGCAGCCCAACGTGCGAATCGTCTTGGCCAAGGTCGGGCTCGATGGTCACGACCGCGGCGTCAAGGTGGTGTCGCGGGCCTTGCGCGACGCGGGCTTTCACGTCATCTATCCCGGTCTCTGGCAATCGCCCGAGGCAGTTGTGCGCACCGTGGCCGATGAGGACGCCGATTGGCTGGGCATCAGCTTGCTAAGCGGCACGCACATGACCCTGGTGCCAAAGATTCTGAAGCTGCTGGCCGACGCCGGGTTGACCCACGTGGGCGTGCTGGTTGGCGGAATCATTCCCGAGACCGATATCCCCAAGCTCCTGGCGCTGGGCGTCTCCAAGGTGTTTGGCCCCGGCACGCCGCTGCCGGAGATCATCACTTATCTCCGCGCCGAAGGGAGTCGGACGCATGCTTGACGATCTGCTGGTGCGGTTGGGCAATCGCGACCGCCTTGCCCTGGCTCGCGTGCTGACCTTGGTCTCGCGCGGAGAGCACCTCGCTGCGATCCGCCGGGCCGTGGCCGCCCGGCCCGAGGGCACTCCGGTCGTGGCGATCACCGGCAATGCCGGGGTGGGCAAGAGCACGCTGGTGGGCAAGCTGGCCGAGCATCTGCGCACCGCGGGTAAGAGTGTAGCCGTGCTGGCCTGCGACCCGCAGAGCCCGCTGACCGGCGGCGCTCTGTTGGGTGACCGCGTGCGGATGCCGAGCAAGCCGGATGACCTGGGCCTGTTCATTCGCAGCGTAGCCGCGGCCAGCGGTCATCAGGCCGTGGCCGAGCACGTCGACCTGATGATCCGCGTGCTGGCGGCGTTTGGTTTTGACGTGATCCTGCTGGAGACCGTCGGCGCCGGCCAAGGCGACACGGCCGTGCGCGACCTCGCCGACGTGGTGGTCGTGCTGGTGCAGCCCGAGAGCGGCGACGAGATGCAGTGGGAGAAGGCCGGCCTGTTTGAGGTGGCCGACGTGGTCGTGATCCACAAGGCCGACCTGCCGGGCGCCGAACGGATGGAAGCCCAGGTCCGCGAGCTGTTGAGCTTGCCTGGCTGTCGCGAGATCGCGGTGCTGAGGGTCAGCTCGGCCAAAGGGCAAGGGTTGGACCAGTTGTGGAACGCGATCGCCCATTGTCCCAAGCGCGCGGGCGAACTGGAGCCTGCCGCGCAGCTTTTGTTGCGCCGCGCTCAGCAGGTGCTGGCCGAACGCTTGCACGACCGGGCCGGCAGTGTGACGCCCCTGGTCGATCGCTGGAAGCGCCGCGAGCTGGACGAAGCGCAGGCCGCCGACGAGCTGTTACACGTGCTGGTGGATTGAGCGCGCAAAGCTCCGCCAGGTTGCCAGTGTTCCACGGTCATTTCTGCGAGCGGATTGGTCGCCCTTTGACTTTCCCGGGCCGATGACCAAAAATGCGCCCAGCGGCCCAGCGCCCGTTCCTATCTGCTGACCGCTCGGCCCAGTAACCCGGCAAAACCGGTGCCCAGGCAAAGTGCGTTCATGGCCGACGATTCCAATCGCCAAAACCCCACGCGCCAGTGCGACCTGCTACTGGCGGCTGCCCGCGCGTTTCAGCGCACCGAGTGGCAGCCGAGCGTCGACGTTTATCGGTTGCACGACGGCTGGCTCTTGAAGTACGAGCTGGCGGGCATCCGGCCGTCGGACGTGCAGCTTGTCATCCGCGGCCGCGTGGTGACCGTGCGCGGGGTGCGGCGCGACCTGCGGATCGCCGAACAACAACAGTCTTACACCATGGAGATCTCATACAACCAGTTTGAACGATCGCTGGAGTTGCCCTGCGAGGTGGACGCGCTCGGCGTGACCACCGATTATCGCGACGGCATGTTGATCGTGCGGCTGGGTTGCGAGGACTTCTGAAGATGACCACACCCGACACTATCCCCGACACTACCCGCACGCTGCCCGTGCTGCCGATCAAAAATACGGTGCTCTATCCGTACCTGCTGATGCCGTTGTCAGTCGGGCGAGAGCGTTCGATCAAGGCCATCGAAGCCGCCGCGGCCAGCGAGGACAAGACGCTGTTTATCGTGGCCCAGAAAGACGGCCGAAATGAGGATCCTGCGTTTGAGGATCTCTACACCATCGGCACCGAGGCCGTGATCAAACGGATGGAGCGGACCGAAAATACGATCCAGGTCATCGTGCAGGGCTCGCGCCGGCTGGAAGTGCTGGAGGCGCAGCAGACATCGCCCTATTTGCAGGCCCGGCTGCGCGCCATCGCCGAGCCGGACGACCGTGACACCGAGGTCGACGCGTTGGAGCGGGCGATCATCGACCTGGCCGGCCGCATCCAGGCGATGTCTCAGCCCGAGGGCCAGATCGGCGTGGCCCAGATTCTATCGCAGTTTCCCGATCCGCTGCACAAGGCCTACCTGATGGCCTCGATGCTCGGCCTGGACCTCGAGAAAGAGCAGCAACTGCTGGAGGCGACCACGCGGCTCTTGGCCCTGCGGCTAATGAACGAGTTTCTGACGCACGAGGTGCAAATCGTCGAGCTGCGGCAAAAGATCGCCAGCCAGGCCCAAACCGAGATCAGCCGCGAGCAGCGCGAGTATCACCTTCGGCAACAGATGAAAGCCATCCAGCAGGAACTGGGCGAGGGGAGCGGCGAGCAAGCCGAGGTCCAAGAGCTGCGCAATCGATTCGAGGAAGCCGACCTGCCCAAGGACGTGCGCGACGAGGCCGAGCGCGAGCTGAAACGGCTGGAGCGGCTCCCCTCGGCCGCGCCCGACTATCAGGTCACGCGCAGCTATCTGGACCTGATTCTGGAACTACCCTGGATCAAGACGACCGAGGACAACTTGGACCTGGCCCGGGCCCGCAAGGTCTTGGACGAGGACCACTACGACCTCAAGGAGATTAAGCAGCGCATCGTCGAGCAACTGGCCGTGCTCAAGCTCAATCCCGGGGCCAAGGCGCCGATCCTCTGCTTTGTCGGTCCGCCGGGCGTCGGCAAGACCTCGCTCGGGCAGTCGATCGCGCGGGCATTGGAACGAAAGTTCGAGCGGATGAGCCTGGGCGGCATGCACGACGAGTCGGAGCTGCGCGGACACCGCCGGACCTATGTCGGCGCCATGCCCGGCCGCATCCTGCAAGCGGTCCGCCGGGCTGGCGTGCGAAATCCGGTGTTGATGCTGGATGAGGTCGACAAGATCGGCCACGACTATCGGGGCGATCCGGCGGCGGCGCTCTTGGAGATTCTCGACCCGGCCCAGAACTCTGAGTTTCGCGACAACTATCTGAATCTGCCGTTCGACCTGTCGAAGACCTTCTTCATCGCCACGGCCAACACGCTGGACACGATTCCGCGACCGCTGTTGGATCGGATGGAGATCCTGCGGCTCTCGGGCTACAGCGCCGAAGAGAAAACCGAGATCGCCCGCCGCTACCTGGTCGCTCGGCAGTTGAAAGACGCGGGCTTGTCGGCCGAGCAAGTGACGATACCCGACGAGACCCTGCGGGTGGTGATCAACCGTTACACGCGCGAGGCCGGCGTGCGTCAGCTCGAACGGTTGATCGGTCAGCTTGCCCGCAAGGTCGCCGTGCGGCATGCCGAGCACGGCGCCGAGAGCGTGACCATCGGACCGGAGGCCGTGGGCGAGATGCTGGGCCCCGAGCGCTTTCCGGCCGAGCAGGCGCGCAAGGATCAGCCGCCAGGCGTGGCCACGGGTTTGGCCTGGACCGAGGTCGGCGGCGAGGTGTTGTATATCGAAGCCGTGGCGCTGCCCGGCGGTCATGACCTGACGCTGACCGGACAATTGGGCGAGGTCATGCGCGAAAGCGCCCGCGCCGCGCAGAGCTATATCTGGTCGCGGGCCTCTACGCTGGGCATCGAGGCCGAGACCCTGCGCGCCGGCGGCGTGCACGTTCACGTGCCGGCCGGGGCGATTCCCAAAGATGGTCCCTCGGCGGGCGTGGCGATGGCCACGGCGATCACCTCCATGTATACCCGGCTGCCTGTGCGCAGCGACACGGCCATGACCGGCGAGATCACGCTCACCGGCCTGGTGCTGCCGGTCGGCGGCATCAAGGAAAAGATGCTGGCCGCCCGCCGCACGGGCATCTTGCGGGTCATCATTCCGGCGGACAATGCCAAGGACCTGGCCGACCTGCCTAACGAGATTCGCCGCGAGATGGAGTTTATCCTGGCCGCGCGGATCGAAGACGCGCTGGCGGCGGCGATCCCGGGCCTGGCCGAGCGATTGGGCGCGACGGCCAACATCCGCATCGCCGAGCCACCCCGCGAAGCCGGCGACGGCCGCCCGGCGGCAACCCGCGCGGCGCGGGCCAAGAGCGACGCGCGGTAGGTCGCGGCCGACCCCTCTCGCAAACGTCAGCTAGGCGCCGCTGGGCACCGGCACGCCGAAGCGTTGGCTGGCGCCGGCGATCAACTCCCAGGTGCCCGGCTCGATCTTGATGCCTTCGCGCAGCCGGCTTTCGCGCTCGCGGTGTTCTTTCTCGCCCGGTACGAGGATGCGCTCGAAGCCCGGCGCCAGCGCACTGCTGCGGACGTGATCGACCAGGCTCTCGACCCGCTCGTGAAATTCCTCGGGCGGGGCGAACTGCCGCACGTCCAGCGCGATGGCCAGAAATCCGTCGCTGCCTTCGCGCGGGTTGGCCTGGCAGCAGCCCGTGCTCGACAGGGCGCCAGCCAGAATGTCGATGAGGAAGCCGAGCGCGAAACCCTTGTGCGCCACCGGTCCGCCCAGCGGCTGCAGCGCGCCCTGACGATGATAGAACTCGGCGGTGTCGGTCGTGGGATTGCCGGCGGCGTCGATGATCCAGCCGGCCGGCGCGCTCTTGCCGGCCTGGTGAATGGCGCGGACCTTGCCCTCAGGCGCGACGCTGGAGGCGATGTCTAACAGCAACGGATGAGGTCCGCGCGAGGGCGCGGCCATCGACAGCGGATTGGTCGAGAGCCGGCGGCCGATGCCGCCAAACGGCGCGACCGCCTGGCCGCCGCCGCCGGAGTTGACCATCGCGATGCCGACCAGGCCTTCGCCGGCGGCCATGTGCGTGTAGGTGCCGATGCGGCCGGTGTGGCTGCAATTGCCGGCCGAGACCGCAGCCACGCCGGCGGAGCGCGCTTTGTCCATTGCCAGCCGCATGGCCGCATGGCCGACGACCTGGCCGAAGGCCGCGCCGCCGTCGATCACGGCGATGGCCGGGGTCTCGCGGACGATTTGCAGCTTGCCGGCGGGTTTCAGTTTGCCGGCGTCGATCAGGTCGACATATTGCGGTACCCGCAGCACGCCGTGTGAATCGTGACCCGTCAGGTTGGCCTCGACCAAATGTTCGGCCACGGTTCGCGCATCGTCGGGGCTTGCGCCGGCGCGGGTGAAGATCGATGTGGTGAGGCGCAATAGCGAGTCGGAGGTGAAAATGGGCATGCGGGCGGGATCCTCGTGTTCCGGGTCTCTTGTCGTGGCGTGATCAACTGGGGGGTGGCCCGCATCTTAACCCGACGTGACCTAGCACGCAAAGCGCGCCGCGGCTCATGCAGCACGGCGCCGTGCAGGTGAGCACTTGAATGCCGCGCGCGGTTGCACTAGATTCGAGCCCGCGATGCAGAGGATCGAAATCTGAAATACTTCGCCAGCGCGTTGGGCAAGGGAGAGGTCGATGTTTGACGAGATACGAGCGTTTCGCGAGAAGCTGTCGCGCGGCGAGTTTTGCCTGGGCGCCGGCGTTTCGTTCTTCGACCCGTCGGTGTGCGAAGCGCTGGGCGCGGTTGCTGATTTCCTCTGGATCGACCAGGAGCATTGCCCGATCTCGATCGAAGCCGTGCAGGCCCACGTGATCGCGGCCCGAGCCGCGCGCGTGCCGGCGCTGGTGCGCACGCCGGGGTCGGAGGTGTCGTTCATAAAGCCGGTGCTCGACAGCGGCGCCACCGGGCTGATCGTGCCGCAGGTCGCCAGCGTCGAGGAGGTCGAGCGCGTCGTCAGCGCCTGCCGCTATCCGCCGTTGGGCACGCGCGGCTTTGGCCCGCGCCGACCTAGCAACTACGGCCTGACGCCGACTAAGGACTACCTGGCCGAGGCCAACCGCGACCTGTTCGTCTCCGTGCAGATCGAAAACAAGCACGCGCTGGCGGTCGTGGAGGAAATAGCCGCCGTGCCACGGCTCGATTCGCTGGTGATCGGACCGGCCGACCTCTCACTGTCGCTGGGCATCTCGATGAAGGACCCGCAGTTGCGCGACGCGATGCGGCGGATCGTCGCGGCGGCCCGCGCCCACGGGCTGACGGTCGGCATCGGCATGGGTCCGGACGACGACGATTTTGCGGTCGAGGCGATCGGCCTGGGGGTCAATTGGCTGCAAGTCGGCGGCGACTTCAGCTATATGGTCTCGTTCGCAGCCGGGCTCTACGGCCGCATCCGCGAGCAGGCCAAGCGATAGTCTCCAACGCTGGCAGCAGCTTGCGACGGCCATTGGCAGCACGGATAATGGTCGTGCCCGCCGTGGTGGAACCTCGCCACCGTCAGCCCCCCGAAAAGCGCGCTGCGAGTCTCGATGATGATCGTGCGTCGCGTAATCTCGATTGCTTGCGGCCGCGCCCTTTGGGCAACGATCGCCTGGTGCGCGTGCTGCGCCGCGACCTTGCTCGCGGCCGAGCCCACCGCGGTCTCGTTCAATCGCGACGTGCGGCCGATTCTTTCCCACAAGTGCTTTCAGTGCCACGGTCCCGACGGGGCTCAGCGGCAGGCCGAGCTGCGGTTGGATGTGGAGGAGAGCGCCAAGCGCGACCGAGACGGCATCCGCCCAATCGTGCCGGGCGATCCGGCCTCGAGCGACCTGGTCCGCCGGCTCTCCAGCACCGATCCTGACGAGCAGATGCCGCCGCCCGCCTCGGGTAAGAAGCTCACGGCAGCCGAGATCGACGTCATCACCAGGTGGGTTGCCGGCGGCGCGACCTGGCAGCGGCACTGGTCGTTTATCCCGCCAGTGCAGGCGACCCTGCCGTCGGTGAAGTCACCGTCGTGGCTGCGCAATCCTTTGGATGCGTTTGTGCTCGCCCGATTGGAGGCGGTTGCCCTGGAACCCGCGAGCGAGGCCGACCGTGCCACGCTCATTCGCCGCGTGACGTTGGACCTGACGGGGCTGCCCCCGACGCCCGCGGAGGTCGACGCGTTTTTGGCAGACAACTCTCCGGATGCTTATGAGCGTCTGGTCGATCGCTTATTGGCTTCGCCCCGCTATGGCGAACGGATGGCCGCCCGCTGGCTGGATGCGGCCCGCTATGCCGACACCAGCGGTTATCAGGACGATGGTCCGCGGACCATGTGGCGCTGGCGCGATTGGGTGATCGAGGCCTTCAATCGCAACCTGCCGTTCGACCATTTCACGATCGAGCAATTGGCCGGCGACCTGTTGCCCGATGCGACGCTCGACCAGCAGATCGCCACGGGATTCAATCGCAACCACCGCACCAATGCCGAGGGGGGCATTATTCCCGAAGAGTACGCGGTGGAGTATGTGGTCGATCGGGTCGAGACCACGTCGACCGTCTGGCTGGGGCTGACCTTGGGCTGCACCCGCTGCCACGACCACAAGTTTGATCCGTTCACCCAGCGCGAGTTTTACCAGCTCTTCTCGTTCTTCAACAACGTGCCGGAGCGGGGCCGGGCGATCAAGGTTGGCAACTCCCCGCCGATGATTCCCGCGCCGACCCGCGACCAGCAGCGGCAGTTGGAGGAGTTCGACGAACAGTTGCATGCTGCCGAGCGCGACCTGGCCGCGTTGGCCGACGAGAGCGCGGCGCGCGAGGCTCAGTGGATCGCGGCCTTCACCGCCAGCGAGCCGTTGACCTGGTTTCCGGCAGAGGATTTGATCGCTCATTTTCCACTCGACGGCACGCCCGACGAGAAGGTCGGCGGCAAGCCGGTGCAATCGGCCGGATCACCGACGTTTGCCGCCGGTTCGGTTGGCGAGGCGCTGGTGCTCGACGGCTCGAGCACGCTCGACGCCGGAGACCTGGCCAACTTTGGCTTCTTTGACAAATTTACCATCGCCGCCTGGATCCGGCCGCAGGCGGCCAGCGGCACCATCCTGGCAAGGATGTTGGCCGAGGCCAATGCCGAGGGCTACAGCCTGCAGTTGGCCGACGGCCGCCTGCAGGTCAACTTGTCGAAGCGCTGGCTCGACGATGCGCTGCGGGTGGAAACGGCCGAACCCATCGCGCTGGAGCGCTGGCAGCACGTCGCCGTCACCTACGACGGCTCGCGCGTGGCCGCCGGCGTGCGCGTGTACATCGACGGCCAGCTCCGACCGATTAAGGTCCTGCTCGACGACCTGAACCAGACCTTCTCGACCAATGAACCTTTGAAGATCGGCGGGGGCGGACCGGGCGCGCCGTTTCAGGGTCAGGTCGACGACGTGCGGATTTACAAGCGCGCGATGAACGCCGAGGACGTGACGCTGCTGGCGACCCCCGAGACGATCGATCGGATCATTGCCACGCCCACCGCAGCACGCACCGCGGGTCAGGTTGCCAAGCTGCGGGCCTACTTCCTGGCCGAGCAGGCGCCCGACAACGTGCGGGCCGCGCGGGCCCGAGTGGCAGAGCTGACCGCGCGCCGTGCCGAGATGGTCGCCGGCTTTCCTACCTCGATGGTCATGCAAGAGCTGACGCAGCCACGCAACGCCTTCGTTCTCGTGCGCGGGCAATATGACAAGCCGGGAGAGCCGGTTAGGCCAGGTGTGCCCGCGACGTTGAACCCGCTGCCGTCGGCCGACCGTGCCGACCGCTTGGCGCTGGCCCGCTGGCTGGTCGATCCGGCGAATCCGTTGACCGCGCGGGTGGCGGTAAATCGGGCCTGGCAATCGTACTTTGGCACGGGGCTGGTAAAGACGGTCGACGACTTTGGCGCGCAGGGCGACCCACCGACCCATCCCGAGCTGTTGGATTGGTTGGCCAGCGAGTTCGTGGCCAGTGGTTGGGACATGAAGGCGCTGCAGCGCACGATCGTCACCAGCGGGACCTATCGTCAAGCATCGGCCGCGTCGGCCCGGGCTGTCGAGCTCGACCCCGAAAATCGGTTGCTCTCGCATGGTCCCAGATTTCGCCTGCCGGCCGAGGTGATTCGCGACGCCGCGCTGGCCGCCGCGGGTCTGCTGGTGGAAGAGCAGGGAGGTCCATCGGTGCGACCTTATCAACCGCCTGGCTTGTGGAAGGAACTGACCGGCGGCGGCGACTTTCAGCAGGACAAGGGCCCGGGCTTGTACCGTCGCAGCTTGTACACCTTCTGGAAGCGGACGATCGCCCCGCCGTCGATGGTCACATTTGACGCCTCTCCGCGCGAGGCCTGTACCGTCCGCGAGACCCGCACCAACACGCCGCTGCAAGCGCTGACCTTGCTGAACGAGATCACGTTTGTCGAGGCGGCCCGAGTGCTGGCCCAGCGGGTGATGACCTCGGCCGCAGCGACGCCCGAAGAGCGCGTGACGCTGGCCTTTCGATTGGTCTTGTCGCGGAGCCCGCGCGACGACGAGCGGCAGATCCTGGTGCGTGCCTGGGAAACGCAGCGAGACCGCTTTCGCGCGGTGGCCGGCGCCGCCGACAAGCTGTTGGCCGTGGGCGACGCCCAGCGCGACCCGGCGCTCGATGCCGACGAGCTGGCCGCCTACGCCGTGGTGGCAAACTTGATTCTGAATCTCGACGAAGCCGTGACCAAGGAGTGACGCCATGGACCCTCGGCTAGAAGCCCAGTTACACCTTTCAAGACGGCGATTTCTCGCGCAGAGCTCGCTGGGTCTGGGCGCCTTGGGCCTGGGCACCGCGGCCCTGGCCAGCCTGTTGTCCGAAAACGCGCGGGCCGACGACGCGCGGGCCGAGAAAGGGCGTCCCGGTGCGAATCCTGCCAGCGCCACCGGCGGCTTGCCGGACCTGCCGCACTTTGCGCCGCGGGCCAAGCGGGTGATCTACCTGTTTCAATCGGGCGCCCCCTCGCAGCTTGACCTGTTCGACTACAAACCGGAGCTGGCCAAGTATCAGGGCACGGAGCTGCCCGACTCGGTCCGCCGTGGGCAACGGCTGACCGGCATGACCTCGCGGCAGGGGAGCTTTCCAATCGCGGCATCGAAATACAAGTTCGCCCAGCACGGCGCCAGCGGAGCCTGGATGAGCGAGCTGTTGCCGCACACGGCGAAGGTGGCCGACGAGCTATGCTTCATCCGCTCGATGCACACCGAGGCCATCAATCACGATCCGGCGATCACGTTTTTTCAGACCGGTGCGCAGTTGGCCGGCCGGCCCAGCATCGGCGCGTGGCTCTCTTATGGTCTGGGCAGCGAGAACAGCGACCTGCCGGCTTTCGTGGCGATGATCTCACAGGGCTCGGGCAACCCGGGCGATCAGCCGCTGTACGATCGGTTGTGGGGCAGCGGATTCTTACCGTCGAAGTACCAGGGCGTGAAGTTTCGCTCGGTCGGCGACCCGGTGTTGAACCTTTCCAACCCGCCGGGGCTGGACGACGCCGCGCGGCGGAAGATGCTCGACGAGTTGGGCGCGCTCAATGCTCGCAAGCTGGCCGAGACGCACGACCCCGAGATCGCCACGCGGATCGCGCAATATGAGCTGGCCTATCGCATGCAGACCTCGGTGCCGGAGCTGGTCAATACGCACGACGAACCGGCCCACGTGTTTGAGATGTACGGGCCAGAGTCGCGCACGCCCGGCACGTTTGCGGCCAACTGCTTGCTCGCGCGTCGGTTGTGCGAACGGGGCGTGCGGTTCGTGCAGTTGTTTCATCGCGGTTGGGATCAGCACGTCCATCTGCCCAAGCAGATCGAGCTGCAATGTCGCGACACCGACCAGGCCTCGGGCGCCCTGATTGCCGACCTCAAACAGCGCGGCCTGCTGGAAGACACGCTGGTGGTCTGGGGCGGTGAATTTGGCCGCACGGTCTATTGCCAGGGCAAGCTCGCCGCCGACGACTATGGCCGCGATCATCATCCGCGGGCCTTCACCGTCTGGCTGGCCGGCGCGGGAGTGCGCCACGGCCACACGCACGGCACGACCGACGACCATTCGTACAACATCGCTAGCGACCCGGTGCACGTCCACGACTTGCACGCCACGATCCTGCGCCTGCTGGGGATAGATCACACGCGGCTGACCTATAAGTTTCAGGGAAGGCACCACCGGCTGACCGACGTGCACGGTCAGGTGGTCGAGAAGATTCTGGGGTAACGTCTCTCCCTCATCCGGCTTGCTAAAGCAAGCCACCCTCTCCCGCGATGCGGGCGAGGGTGAACTACACCACCGCGACCGCGCGCACGGGTGAACCATCGCGACCGTGGATTGCCAGGGGCAGGGCGATCAGTTCGAACTCGTCGCTGGTGATCGCGTTGAGATTGGTGAGGTTCTCAACGATCAACAGACCCGCGCCGAGTAGTTCCAGATGGGCGGGATACGGCGGGCGGTCGACGCTGGGCGTATCGACGCCGACCAACACGACGCCGCAGTCGACCAGGAACTTGGCCGCCGGTCCGGTAATCACCGGGTGCGCTGTGAAGTAGTCGTCGGCTCCCCAGCGTTGGTGCCACTCGGTGTTGAACACCACGCGCCGCGTCCTGCTCAGACTTTCTGCGTGCGGAGCAACCGCGTCGACGTCGATCACCCGACCTCGGCTCGCAAAGGGCCAGCGCACCAGCGTGGTTGGACCGATGCAGCGGGCCAACGCCACCTGGTCGATCGTCGCGCCATCGCCGAAAAAGTGAAACGGCGCGTCCATGTGCGTGCCGCAGTGGATGCACGTGGCCAGGTGGCCGACGTTCAAATGCCGCTCGTCGGCCTGACTCACCGTGTCGGTGGAGTCCAGCACCGTGATCTGCGGGGGCGGGTCGCCGGGAAACGGCGGCGTGGCATCCGAGAGCGGATGGCTCAGGTCGATGATCGCGCGGGTCGGGTCGAGATTCATGGCGAGTTGGTCTCGATGGTGCGGCCAGTCTTGAGCGAAGCGATCGCGGCCTCGGCCAGTTCCAGGCTCGTCAGGCCGTCGCGACCGGTGACCGGCGCCGCCTCGCCGCGGGCAAGATGCGCCAGATACGCGTGCAGGTGTTCGCGAACGGATTCGTAAAAGGCGTCGCCGCCGGCAAATGGGTTGGGCTCGAGCACCCGAGCGCAGTCGGGGTTGAACGTGGTCAGCGTGGCCCGGCGAGTGATGTCCTCGACCGTGATCGAACCTTTGTTGCCGCCGATTTCCAGCCACTCCACGGTGCGGGTCTGCTGATCGCGATAACCGGCAACGATCGTGCCGACCGCGTCCGACTTGAAGCGGAGGCTGACGCTGACGCTCTTGAGCAATCCCGCCGGCGAGCGCTCACCCGCCGTGGCGTGCACGGTGGTCACCGGGCCGCCGTACCAGCACAGCAGGTCGAGGTGATGGGTGAGCAATGTGGTGAAGATCACCTCGGGTGTGCGGGCAACCTCGGCCGGCGGCGTGCGATCGGTCACGCGGAGCACCGCATAGCTGAGCGCGCCGAGAATGCCGTGCGCAAGCGCATGATGGGCCGTGCGATAGCCAAAGGCGTAGCGCCGGTTGTAGTCGACCCCCAGTTGCACGCCGGCCTGCTCGGCCGCCTCGACCACGCGGCGCGCCTCGGCTGCGCTCGTGGCCAGCGGCTTCTCGCAGAAGACGTGACAGCCGCCGGCGATCGCACGCAGCGTTGGCTCGACGTGCAGATGGTCAGGCGTGGTGACGATGACCACACTGGGTTTAGCTTCTGCCAGGGCCGAGTCCAGGTCGGCGTAGCCGGTCGCGCCACTGCGTCGGGCCAGTTCCGTGCGACGCTCGACGTCTGGATCGCAGACGGCAACCAGGGTTGCGTCGGGCGAATCGACCACGGCCTCGGCGTGTCGCCGGCCGATCGGTCCGCACCCGACGACGGCCACGCGCAACGATTGCGGGAATGGTGAATCCGGCATGGTTAATCGGATTGGTTTTAACGCGGCAGCGCGCCGCCGGTCCGCTCGCGCAGCGACTCTAGCAACTCGGTTCCGGCCGAGACAAACAGGTCGGCCTCGCTCTTGAACGTGATGCAATCGTAACCCAGGCGGACCTTTTCAGCGAAGTCGTCCAGCGAGTACGTGTTGCAGCAAGCCAGCTTGCCATGAGCCTGGCAGGCGGCCACGGTGCGGGCAATCGCCTGGCGATGCGCCGGCACGTCTTCGTAGCCGATGCGCGACAGACCCATCGAGAGCGCCAGATCTGTCGGTCCGACAAAGCAACCGTCCACCCCGGGCAACGCCATGATCGCCTCGACCTGATTGACCGCGTCAATGTGCTCGATCTGCACCAGCAGCATCGTGTCGGTGTTGGCGCGCTCGGGATAGCTGTCGCCATAATGCCAGGCGGCGTCGCCGCCAAACGATCGGGCGCCCAGCGGCGGATACTTGGCCGCCTGGACCATGGCCTGAGCTTCCTCGACCGAGTTGACCATTGGCACGACGACGCCCCGGGCGCCGATATCCAATGCGCGCTGCACTTCGGAGGTGGCGCCGATGCTGACCCGCACCAGCGGCGTGGTACCCGACGAAACCAGCGTATGCACACATTCGTAGGCCGTTTCGAAGTTGGCCGCGCCGTGTTGCATGTCGACGATCACCCAGTCCCAGCCCATGCGACCCAGCAATCGAGAGATCATCGGCAGCGGAAAATTCTGCCAGATGCCGACCACCACACTGCCGGCGCGCATCGAATCATTCGGCATTACATCGTCTCCAGGGCAAACATGGCCAGCGTCTCGAGCCGTGGCACGCGGAAGGTCACGGTGCCACCCGTGGTTTGATGATCGACCACCAGGCCGTCGGGCAGCCGGACCACGCGGCGCAGTTGCTGAGCGCCGGCCGGTCGATCGGCCAGCCGCGCGCGAACCTCAATTCCCTCGATCGGGATATTCGGCAGGTCCTTCTGAAAGTTGACCAGGCTCAGCAGATAGCGGTGGCGGTCGGGTTGATGAAAGACGGTCAGCTCGACCGGCGGCGGCGCTACGGCGGTGAACGACGGCTGGCCGGCGAGCAGGCGGACTAACCGCAAGTAGGTCTCGGTCAGGCCGTCAACGTTTTCCAACAGGCTGGCGGTGTAGATCGCGCGGCCGCGGCCAAAACGGTTGAGCACGACCTCGGGCCGGTCGGTCGGCTTCCAAGGCGGGTTGGAATGGATGCTGGAAAAACGCGACGGATCGGGTGCGGGCCAGGGCAGGGTGGTCGTGGCCAGCACTTCGGCACCGGCGCGCACGCCGACCGTCGTGCCCGGCGTGGTGACAAAGGCGGGGTACTTGGCGCTAAAGTTCTCGAACAGTTTTTCACCGGCGGCGGTGGGAGCGACGTAGCGCTCGCTGCCCGACCAGTCGACCGTGTCGAGCGTCACGCCCAGCACGTCGCCCAGCGGAAAGTCTTTTTGCAGGTGTCCGCGCTTGTCGATCAGGCCGACCGGCCCGCTGGCCAAGAGCGTGCCGCCGTTTTCCACCCAGGCTCGAATGGCCGAGGCCTCTTCCTCGTCCATTGCCATCGGGTTGGAGAGCACCAGCAGCTTGACGCCGTCCAGGCGGTGGAGCGATTGTTTGGTGACCACGCCAAATGGCACGTGGGCGGCGATCAGTCGGCGGCCGACCTGCATCGAGCTGGCGGTGTGCGCGTCGGAGAGGTCGACCATGTCCGGCCCGCGGCCGTTGGTGGCCATGTTGAACTTGGATTCCAGGCTGGAGAAGATGGCCACGTCGCGGACCCGCTGGCCGCCCAAGTGCGGATAGTAGGGGAGCAAGCGGTCGAAGATTCGCCCCATCCGCTCATAGACCAGCGGGTTGAGCGTGCCGATGGGGTCGATGGCATCGATGAAGATAAACGCGGCGGCATCGGCGACCGCGGCCGATGCCTTGGCTTCCAGCAGCGCCTCGCTCTTCATGGCCGTGTGGTCGCGCAATTCATGTGAAAAGCTCGTCTCATAGCCGAACGGTCGGTGCGGGGTCAGTTCTTCCAGCATTTTGCGGACGAACGAGCCTTGCAGCGAGTCGCCGTAAAAATCGCCCTGCAAAAAATCGTTCTTGGGCACCAAGAGCTCGGTCGCGCCAAACTGCCAGTTGAGCGGATAGGTGGACGACTGGTGTTCGACCGTCGCCGACGGCTTGTGCTTGCGCACGGTGTCGGTAGCCACGGCGGCGAACTCGGCCAGCCAGGCCTCGCGTCGACGAGCGAAGGCCACCCAGCGCTCATCCAGCCAATCGATCTTGCGCGGCAGCTCGCCGCCGACCTCGTCGGCAAAGCGCTTCTGGCAATGCTGACAGTAGCAGAGCGACGGCCAGAAGGTCATGTCGAACCGCAGACCTTCGAAGTCGAACGTCTGACAGATCTCGGTGGCGAAAGCCCGCACGTACTCGCGATAGGGTGAGTTGGGGCAGAGCACGCCGTGGCGCCCCCCTTCGCCCTGCGGTTTGCCGTTGTGGGTGACCATCCGCCACTCGGGATGCTTGTCGGCGCACCAGCGGTCGAAGATCAAGCTGGTGTAGATGACCACGGCGATGTCGTGCTTGTGGCAGCGCTCGATCACTTCGCCCAGGATGTTGCGTCCCTTGAGCCCGCGATGTTGCTGCCCGACTTTGGTCGGATAGTTGAACAACCCCGCGTGCGAATGACCGTAGGCCACGATGCTCTGGGCTCGGGCTTTCAAAAGCATCTCGACGTAGCGATCGGCGTCGAACTGCGAAAGGAACTGCTCATCCCAATCGGGAATGTGCATGTCGATGACCGCGCGGCGGTAGGCGGTCTGATACCAGCGGGGATTGCCGACGAGCATGGCGGGCACTGCGCTAATGCAAGGAAGGAACAAGTAATGCGCGGGGTTTGGAGCTTGAGTGTAGGTCCGGTCCAGGGCGATTGCAACGAGCCAGCGGGACGGCATCGTGGGGCGGCCGGGCGCGTTTCGTTGACACCGCCTAAGGCGAGCGCCATGATCTATTTTCCGACCTGGTTTCCGGTCCGGCGAAACTCTTCGTTCGGCCTGGTTTTCCCTGCGGGCATCTCAATTCGGGCGGACACTCTCATGCTGCGTTGGTGCGTGCTCTCGGCGATCATCTTTGGCTTGCCTTGGGTCGGCGGTTGCGGCAGCCAATCCACCGGCGGCGCGGCCAATAAGCAGCGGGAAAAGCTGGTGCTGGCCGTGGTGCCCAAGGCCACTTCGCACGAATTCTGGAAAGCCGTGCACGCCGGCGCCGCGGCCGGGGCCAAAGAGGCCGACGTCGAAATCATCTGGAAGGGTCCGATCACCGAGAGCGATCGTGAGATGCAGATCAACCTCGTGCAGGACTTCATCGCCCAGGGGGTCGACGGCATCTGCCTGGCGCCGCTCGACTCGCAGGCACTGGCCCCGGTGGTGCGCGAGGCGGCCGGCGCTAAAGTGCCGGTTGTGCTCTACGACAGCGGATTGGACGACGGCGCCGACGTGATCAGCTTCGTCGCCACCGACAACTTTCACGGCGGCCAGCTCGCCGGACGCGAGCTCGGTCGATTGCTGGGAGGCAAGGGGCGCGTGATCGTGCTGCGCTACGCCGTCGGCAGCCAGAGCAGCCAACAGCGCGAAGACGGCTGCCTCGACGCGCTGGCCAAGGAGTTTCCCCAGATCGAAGTGATTTCGGCCGACGAGTATGCCGGCGAGACGGCCGACAAGGCGTTGGTAAAATCCCAGCAGATGTTGCAGACCTATGGCGACCGGGTCGACGGCGTGTTTACGCCGACGCAGCATGTCTCGACCGGCATGCTCCGCGCGCTCGAGGAGCAGAACCTGGCCGGCAAAGTGAAATTCATCGGCTTCGACGCCGGACCCGAGCTGGTCGCCGCGCTTGGCGCGGGCAAGATGCACGGCATCGTCCTGCAAGATCCGGTCGGCATGGCCCGGCTGGCCGTGACCACGCTGGCCGATCACTTGCGGGGCAAAAAGGTCGAGCCGCGGATCGCTACTGGCGAGACGCTGGCGACACCCGAAAACATGCATGAGCCGGCGATCCAGGCCCTGCTCAAACCCGAGCTGCTGGACTGACCGCGAAGAGTGGACATCGAACTCGTAGGTCAGGCATTTGCCTGACATGAATCTCGCTCGGCGCTGCCTGTCAGGCACGGAGTGCCTGACCTACGGCCCCTCAGGCAAATGCCTGGTCTACGACTACGCTTGGCGCTTCAAGCGTTGACCTTCGACGATCATGTAGATCGAGTCGCCGGTGGCCACTTCCTTGCCTTCGGCATTGGTCACCACGGCCGAGGCGTGCGAGATCGTGCGGCCGACCTTGGGCGTGATCGCCACGCAGGTGACGATGCCCTCGCTGACGGGCCGCAGGTACTTGATTCGCAGGTCGACCGAGACGATCCGCGCGCCGGTCTCGTGAGCGGCCATGTAGGTCGGCGTGAGCAGCATGCTCTGGGCGATGGCCGTGTCCACCAGCGACGCGATCACGCCGCCGTGCATGATGCCGGCCGGTTGCACCAGGTCGGGCCGCCAGGCGAGCTGCAACTTGGCGCGGCCGGGGTCGACCTCGACCAGTTGCATGCCCAGCAACTGAGCGAAGGGAAACTCGTGGAAGAATTTCAGCAGCTCGATGCGGCGTTGATCCACCAGCTCGCTGGAGGTGAAATCAGGATCGGCCATGTTCGCGTTTGCCCACGGTTGAAGAAGTCATGGGGCCGAGCGTGCGGCCCCAAGCGGCAAAATAGCACATTCCCACAGTCGTGGGCACCAACTCGTGGGCGCGGTCCGAGAGCGGCAACTCTCAGGTGGAGCGCGCCGGCATCAGGGCGGCCGGGTCGGCAGATCGGCGCCGTAGCTGTCCGCCCGGCTTATCGAGGACGATTGCTAATATGGATGATCTAGATAGCTTAGACAACCTTGCTTCGTGCGGTCCATTGCCGGCCTGTCGGTGGAAGAGTTCAGACCTATCTGTTGCCTGCAAGATCGTCGGTCGCGCAGCGGTTGCGCTGTAGTCGCACAACGAACGCGCATTTCATGGCGAAAAATGGCCAAAGTGCCCAAAAATCGGCAGTGGCACGAGATTCGCAGATTGCGATTCGGCTCGCCCGCTCTCCGTCGTCCCTTCGTATCTCTCTTGGCTCTGGCACAGGATTGGAACCGATGATCGTGATCTCTCGTCAGCCGACCGAAGACCTGGCTAACGCTCGCTATGACCGTGAGATCCATCAAGCCGCAACCACTGCCCTGGCCGACAGCAAGTACCTGCCGCTGCGACGTTTGATCTGCACGGTCTCTGGCGGGGTGGTGGAGATCTCGGGCACGGTTTCGAGCTTTTATCTCAAGCAGTTGGCCCAGGCCGCGGTCTTGCACCTGCACAAGGTCGAGAACGTGCGGAATCTGGTGCAGGTCTGTGGCGAGTCGCCGGTGCTGGTGGCCACCACGTGTGCCGCTTCGTCAAACGATCCGCCAGCCAGGGTTGCCCCGGCCGGCGATTCTCCGACCAGCGCCGCACCGACGCACGCTGCCCCGGCTAAGACAAGTTAACCGCCCATCTGCCGGGTCCGCTGAACCGTTAGAAGCTCGCTGCATGACCGGCGCGCGCTCAGGGCTTAACCCGATGCGGCGCGATCAGGACCGAGCAGGGGGCGTGATTTAACACGGCCTCGACCGTGCTGCCCAGGATCATCGTGGCCATCGAGTGACGGTGCTGCGAGCCGACGGCCAGCAGGTGGGTCTGTTCTTTTTGCGCGGTGTTCAGGATCTCTCGCGCCGGTTCCCCTTCAACGACGAGCGTGCGGGCCGTGCCGAGCGGGGGACCGAGACTGGCCACTAATTTCTCGATCCGCTCGCGGCCGGCCGCCACATCGGCGTCGTGCTCGCGAGCCCAGGCCTGGACCATCGCCTCCACGTCGGGGCTGCGGGCCTGCTTTTCGAGCCAGTCGGGCACCTGTCCGGCAAAGATCGACGGCAGCACCGAGAGCGCCGTGAACTTGGACTCGGCTGGCCAGGTGAATCGATTGAGCAGTTCGCCGGTCGGTCGGCCCAGTTCGGCGGTCTCGCAGGCCAAGAGCACGTTGAGCGGGCATTTCGTGGGCACGGCCGCTTCGCGCGCGACCCAGACCGGCCGGGTCGAGCGGTGCACGACCGAGCGCGAGACGCTGCCCAACAACAGCCGCTTCAGAGGATTGAGACCCCGCGCGCCGACCGCCACGAGGTCGGCATTCCACTGGTCGGCGGCGGCAACGATTCCGGTGCGGGCGTCCTGCGAGCCCTCGAGCTCTTCGGTCTTGGCGGCCAGCGGCGGGGGCAACCGCTTGCGGGCCTCGGCAAATATGGCTTCGCCAAGCGCCGTGCGCGCCCGCGCCAGCAGTTGTGGATCGGTCGAACTCGAGCGGACCTGCACGGCCGGAGGCGTGCAATACAAAGCGATCTGGTCGCGCTCGGCCGAGAGCACGCATCCCAATTGGTCCACCGCGGCAAACGAGCCGCTCGAACCGTCGACGGCAATCAAGACCTTCATAGCCTGGGCTCCTCTGGCTGAAACCGGCGAAACCTGGCCGGCCCCGCACGGATTCTACTCGACGCCCTTGGCCATGCGAATGCCACGAACGTACTTGTGACACTCGACGCACTTGGTCGTGACCTGGTTAAAGGCCAGCGTCGCCCGCTCCAGGTTCCGCTTTTTGGCCGCGTCGGTCAGGGCATCGGCGGCGGCGCGGAATTTACGGCTGTAGTCGATATATTCCGGCGTCTGCAGCACCTGCCAGGTTTCGGCCAGGCTGAGCAGACTCATCTCCTGAGAGTTCTTGGCAATGGCGTCAAAATCTTCGAGCACCAGACCTTGCAGGACCAGTTGCGAGTGCTTGAGTTTGACCCGCATGAAATCCTTCAGGTCAACTTTCTGCTCGCCCTGGCTGCCCGGCGCCAGCCACGAGGCAAACAGAAGACCCGCCACCGCCAGGACCGTCCATCGTTTCATCGTTAAGCTCCTTGCCGCACGGCGCGGTGATTGAAGTAGCAAACATTCGCGCTGTAGTCTGTCCTTCGCCCCAGCGCGACTATGGGGTTTTGTCCGATTGCTTCAGGGTCAGCACGGGGCAATGGGCGTGCCGCATCACGGCCTCGGCTACGCTGCCCATCAACACCCGCTTCAACCCGGTCCGACCGTGCGTGCCGATTACGATCAGATCCGCCTTTTCTTCGGTGGCCACGCGGACGATGTCCTCGGCCGCGGTGCCCAGCAGCAGGTGATGCTCGTACGGCACGTTCTTATCGGTCGGCACGACCGCTTCCAACATCTTGCGAATTTCCGGATTTGGATATTCGGGCTGTGGCAGCATCATCTCACCGCCGGCATAAGGAGTCGGCAGCTCCTCGACGTGCACGATCAGCAGCCGCGCGCCAGAATCGCGAGCGAGCGCGGTCGCATACTTGAGCGCCGCATCGCTGGCCGGCGAAAAGTCTGTCGCGAAGAGAATTCTGTGGTAGTTCATGATTTCCGCCCTTTGTGAAAAGTTGTCGTTTCAGGCATTGCCCGTCGCTTGCGTCTCACGTGCCCGTCGTTGGCCAGGCGGTCTGCGGCCGACGCCAACCTTGTCATCCGCAAACCGAATGCCAAGGGTTCCGTCGAGGGGACCGATTGGCCATCGCATTGCCGCCGATTTCCCGTCGAATATGCCTCTTTAGCGGGTCCGAGCCCGGACGCCCCGGCCGCTGGAGCTGATGTGCCATTTCGCACATAATGCTATTCAGATCCGCACAACCGCACGCTCGGCCATGAGCAGGCGACGCCGCGAAATCACTGTCGCTGCGGGGTTTCCGCGGTCTGCATTGCCTGTGGATGCGATGGCACGTGGCTTGCATCCTGTCGCTCAGCGTGCTGTTTTGCCAAAGCCTTCCTTGGTATTGCCCCCCACAAATCCCATGACCTGCGATCCCCATAAGATTGATTTGCTTTTGGTTGACGACGACGCCGATTTTCGCGAGACGGTGGCGCGGCGATTCACGCGTCGCGGTTTTCGCGTGCAAGAGGCGACCCACGGCGAACAGGCGCTGCAATTGGCCGGTTTGCGAGAATTTGACGTCATCGTGCTGGACATGGTAATGCCCGGGATGTCAGGTGTGCAAACTTTAGAGCAGCTTAAGCTGACCCATCCCGAGTGCGAAGTGATCATGCTCACGGGCCAGGGCACCATCGAGACAGCCGTACAGGCCATGAAGCTTGGCGCATACGACTATCTGACCAAGCCGTTTCCGCTGGCCGAGTTGGAGGTGCTGATCGAGAAAGCTTGCGAGCGTCGACAACTTCGCAAGGAAAACGAGCAGCTCAAGGCGGTCTTGAACCGCAGCCAGCGGCCGCTGGAGATCATCGGCCAATCGCCGGCCATGCAACAAGTGTTTCGCATGATCGAGCGCGCCGGTCCCACGGACAAGGCGATCTTGATCCAGGGCGAGAGCGGCACGGGCAAGGAGCTGGTCGCCCGCGCGCTGCAGCGCGCCAGCGGGCGAGCCGAAAAGCCGATGGTCGTGATCAATTGCGCGGCGCTGCCCGAGGCCCTCTTGGAAAGCGAATTGTTCGGTCACGAGAAGGGCTCGTTTACCGGCGCTGTCGCCACCAAGCAAGGCTTGTTCGAAGTTGCCGACGGCGGCACGTTGTTCATCGACGAGATCGGCGAGCTGGCCGGGTCGCTGCAAGCCAAGCTGCTGCGCGTGCTGGAAGACGGCTCGCTGCGCCGCGTCGGTTCGATCAAGGAGCGCCGCGTCGACGTACGGCTGCTCGCGGCCAGCAATCGAGACATGGTCAAAGAGGTGGCCGAGGGTCGCTTCCGCGAGGACTTGTACTACCGCATCAACGTCATGTCGCTGCAGATTCCGCCGCTGCGCGAGCGTGAAGGGGACATCCCGCTGTTGGTCAAGCACATCCTGGGCAAGCAATGGACGATCGAGCCCGAGGCGCTGCGGGCCATCGAGGCCTATTCCTGGCCGGGCAATGTCCGGCAGTTGATCAACGCGTTGGAGCGAGCCCAGATCATGGCCGACGGCGAGCAGCTTCGCGTGCAGGATCTGCCGCGCGAGATCCTGGCGGCTGCCAACGTGAAGCCACGACCCGTCGCAGCGACGGCCGCCGATGGGGATTTCTTGGCCGATATCCAGCGAGCGCACATTGTCGAGGTGCTCAGGCGCGAGCGCGGCAACAAAGCCCGCACGGCGCGCGCCCTGGGCGTCAACCGTCGTAGCCTTTATCGACTGCTCGAGAAGTACCACATCCATCTGCCGGATGCGGAGGGCGCCCAGCTCTCTGAACTGCCCGCCGTTCACTAGCCGCCTGGCACTGGCTCTCTGGGGCGCACCGCTTCGCACAGGGTGTGCGGCGCGCAACCGTGCGCAACTGTGCTTCGCCGACACAGGGCACCCGCTACGTTGCTTCGGGTCCGCAATTCATCCTCGCGCCAAAGTGAAGGTCGGACACTGGTTTACGTCGCGACCTGCCGTCCTTGTGACAGCGCGGCCAAGCGTTGGCATGCGACCTGCAATTTACTCTCCCAGGGTCGCAAATTGCCGCGGCCGATCATTGCTCTAACGCACGCGCACTGCCGAGGATTTTCATTTATGGCAACCGCTCAATCGAACAGCACAAATCCGCTCGACAAACTGTCCTTCTACTTGGCCCAGGGCCAACACAGTGTCTGGGATCGATTTAGCCCCGACCAGCAGCGGCAGATGGTCGAAGACGATCTGGCCGCCGGACGTAGCGTGTCGCTAGTGCTGGCCGCATTGATCACCGCGGGCATGCTGATGAGCATCGGCTCGATGGTGCTGATTCTGGCGTTGACTTGAGCGAAGCTTTGACCTGAGCGAAGCGTTGCCCGATCGCGACGTTGCCCGATCGTGACGTTGGCTGATTGTGACGCTGAGTGGATCGCGTGGCCGCTGGGGCCCGGGCTTCACGGCTGGTCGGGCGGTCGCTTGGCGTTGGGCCGGGTGGCGTGTTTCAGCAGCACGTAAAAGGTCGTTCCGGCGCCGGGCTCCGATTCGGCCCAGACGCGGCCGTGCTGCTGTTCGACCATGGTCTTGGTGAAGTACAACCCCAGGCCCGAGCCGGGCACGTCGCGGTGCACCGGCAAGCGGCGAAAAGGGACGAAAACGCGGGCCAGCTCTTCGGCCGGAATGCCAGGGCCATTGTCGGCGACCGAGAAGATGCAATCGTCGTCCCGCAGCACCCAGCCGATTCTGATGCGACCCTTGCGCTTGTCACTGAACTTGATGGCGTTGCTCAGCAGGTTGTAGAACACCTCGCGCAGCCGCACGCGGTCGCCCAGCACCGGCGGCAATCCTTCGGCGACCGTCAGGTCGATGGCCTTCTGATCCAACAACGGTCGGACTCGATCGATCGCTTCGCTCACGGCCGCTTCACTCTCGACCACGTCCAGAGCCTGGTCCTGGTCGATTGACATTGTGGAGCTCAATAGCTCGTCGATGGTTTCGCTCATGCGAAAGGCCCGGTTGCGAGCGGCCTCGACCAGCCGAGCGGCCTCGGCGGGCATCTGCCCGCGAAACTCGTCGAGCGCTTCGTCGCACAGGTTGGCCACGGTCGCCAGCGGGGTCTTGAGGTCGTGCGACGTGAGCTGAGCAAATTGCCGCAGGTCGGCGTTGGCCCGATAGAGCAGGTCGAGAGCGTGCCGCAAGCTCTGCGTGGCCTGCGTGAAATAGGCCTCCAGTGTCAGGCCGATATCCAGGAACACCGCCTTTTGCAGACTGAGCACCTGTTCGGCGCACTCGCGGACCGATTCGTCAAACGTCTCCGCCAGGTGCCGCACGCAGAACTGCAGATATTGGTTGTAAGCCCCCAGAAAGATCTCGGGGCTGATGCCCACCTCCGCATGGGCGTCGCCCACCCGGTATCGCCGGACCGCATAGGCCTCGGTCCAATCGGCCTCAAGCATCGACTCCAAATGCAGCCGTTGCATCTCCTTGAGGTTGGCAACCATGGCCGTGTCCTGCAAGAATCGGGCAGTCTCCTCAAAGGAAAATAAATGGCGATAGAAGCTTTCGACAAACTCCTTGCCGCGGGAATTGAGCATCTCGGACATGGCGCGCAGCCGCTCGCGATCCGCCGGACTGATCGCCAAGAACGCCAACCGCTCTTCCAGGCTGCGCTTGATCTCGCCGGGCAAGACCGTGGCGGCGGGCCGGCGAGGACCTTCGGGACGCGTATTCATGGAACCTCCGCGGGGCGGCTGGGTCAGAGATGGACATGCCCAAATAATCTAACGGATTTTGACGCCTCCCGCTGGTCCCCACGGATGCGCCCTTTTTCGTCCGTGCGATTTGAGCGCGCTCCCCAGGGCTAACTGCCATGAATGATCCCCGCCTCGCCGCGCAATCGACAGATCAGCCGCCGCTCGCGGCGTTTCACGCCCTGAGTGCTCGTGAGGCCGCCGGTCGCCTGCAGGTCACGCTCGAAGGTTTAACCACGACCGAGGCCCAAGATCGCTTGCAGCGTTTCGGTCGCAACGAGCTGGCCAAGGCGCCGCCGACATCGCGCTTCGTGACCTTTGTCGGTCAGTTCCGCTCCGCGGTGGTCGTGCTGCTGATCGCCGCGGCGGTGGTTTCGGGTGCGCTGGGCGAATGGATCGACACGCTGGCGATCCTGGCAATTGTGCTGCTCAACGGCGTGTTGGGATTCTTGCAGGAAGACAAAGCACGGCGGGCATTGGATGCGCTAGAAAAACTGGCCTCGCCCTTGGCCCACGTGGTGCGTGACGGAGTGCTGGAGAACGTGCCCGCCCGGCATGTCGTGCCCGGAGACCGCATCCGGATCGAGGCCGGCGATCTGATTCCGGCCGATGCCCGGCTGATCGACGCCGCGCGCCTCACGGTGCAAGAGGCGTCGCTCACCGGCGAATCGACACCGCTGGACAAAGACGCGCTGGTGGACTTGCCCGAGAAGACCCCATTGGCCGAACGTTACAACATGCTTTACCTGGGCACGACGGCGGCAGCGGGCAAGGCCGACGCGCTGGTCGTGGCCACCGGCATGCAAACCGAACTGGGTCGGATCGCCGGTATGCTCGAGCGCGAAGAGCACGAGCCGACGCCGCTGGAGCGCCGCCTGAACGAGTTGGGCAAGGTGCTGATGGTGGTCTGCCTGGCCACGGTGGCGATCATCTTTGCGCTGCAAGTGGCTCGGGGCGGCGAGTGGCTGGAGGTCTTCCTGCTGTCGGTGAGCCTGGCCGTGGCCGCCGTGCCCGAGGGATTGCCGGCCGTGGTCACGCTGGCCCTGGCGCTTGGTCTGGAGCGGATGGTCCGCCGCAATGCCCTGGTTCGCAAGCTGCCCAGCGTCGAGACCCTGGGCTCGGTCACGGCAATCTGTTCTGACAAGACCGGCACGCTGACGCGCAACGAGATGACCGTGCGCGAGATTGTCACGGGAGTCGCGCGCTATCAGGTGACCGGCGTGGGCTTCGCGCCCGAGGGGGATTTTCTGCGCGGCCGCGACGGCGCGGACAGCAATTCGATCCAGGTCGCGGACGAGCCCGGCCTGGTCGCCGTGCTCGTCACCGGGGCCCGTTGCACGACCGCCCAGCTTCGGCCGCCCGATGCCGAGAACTCCCAGTGGACCGTCGTGGGCGACCCCACCGAAGGCGCCTTGCTGGTCGCCGCGCGCAAGGCCAAGATCGACCACGCGCTCGCAGCCGAGCAGGTCGTGCACGAGATCCCCTTCGATTCCGATCGCAAGGCCATGTCGATCGTCGTGGCCGAGCCCGGCCGCAGGCGGATGATGACCAAGGGCGCGCCCGAGGTGATCCTGGGGATGGCGACCGCCGAGTTGGTCGATGGCCAGCCGAGATCGTTGGACGACGCGCGGCGCCGCGCGCTATTGGACGTCGCTCAGGAGATGGCGGGCCGTGCCTTGCGGGTGTTGGCGCTGGCCCAGCGCGATTTTGCCGCCGACCATCAGGGAACCTATGAGGAACGCGACCTGGTGTTGGTGGGCATGCTCGGCATGATCGACCCGCCGCGCGACGAGGCCCGCGGCGCGGTCGAGCTGTGTCGCACCGCGGGCATTCGCCCGATCATGATCACCGGCGATCACCCAGCCACGGCGGCCGCGATCGGCAAGGAACTCGGTATTGGCGGCGAGCAGGTCGTGACGGGCGCGGAGTTGGACGCAATGAACGAAGAGCAGCTGATCACGACCGCCCAGATGTGCAGCGTCTATGCCCGGGTGACGGCCGAGCACAAGCAGCGGATCGTTCGCGCGTTGCGGGCCAAGGGAGCGGTGGTGGCGATGACCGGCGACGGCGTGAACGACGCGCCTGCGGTGGCCGCCGCCGATATCGGCATCGCGATGGGCATCACCGGCACGGACGTCACCAAGGCCGCCGCCGACATGGTATTGACCGATGATAATTTTGCCTCGATCGTCGGCGCGGTCGAAGAAGGCCGGGCGATCTTTGACAATATCCAGCGAGTAGTCCTGTTCCTGCTGTCGTGCAATGCGGGCGAAGTGATGCTGATGTTCTTCGCGGCGCTGGCCGGTTGGCCCACGCCGCTGTTGCCGATTCAGCTATTGTGGATCAACCTGATTACCGACGGCCTGCCGGCCTTGACCCTGGGCATGGAGCGGCCCGACCGCAACATTATGAGCCGGCCGCCGCGACCGCCACGCGAGCCCGTGGTCAGCCGCGCGCGAGGCGGAAAGATCCTGGCCTATGGCGCGTTGTTCGCCCTGAGCATGGGATTGGGTTTTGGCTGGCTGCGCTGGCAGGAGAACACCAGTCTCGAAGAGGCGCGCACGGTCGCGTTCTGCGTGGCCTGTTTCGGCCAGATGCTGTTTGCTTTCGGCTGCCGCAGCGACTCGCTGACGTTTCCACAGATCGGTCTGTTTACGAACCGCCCCATGTTACTGGCGATCGCACTGTCGGCCGGGCTCCAACTGACCACGATTCTCATCGCACCGTTGCGATCGATCTTCGGCACCGTGCCGCTGTCGTTGGAGCATTGGTTACTGGTCGTGGCGCTGTCGATCGTGCCGGTGACGGCGCTGGAGGTCATCAAGCTCGTCCGCTCCGCGCTGTCCAAGGACCAAACGCAAGCCTGACCCGGCGGTAGATCGCCCGGGCGGGCGAGGCAAAAAAAGGGTGGTTTGACGTTCGGCCACCCGTTACAATTGGGGGCAACACGCCGCGGATCGCCCCCCGTTTGTTCCCGCCCACTGATCCCGCCAGAACCTGCCATGTTCTTCACACGCACTTTGTCTCTCGCTGCGCTTGTCGTCGGTATGCTCACCCCGCTGGGCCATGGCGCCGAACCTGCGGTGGAACCTGCCGCGGAGGCGCTTACCTTCGAAGGCCAGGTCCGGCCGATTCTCAAGGCCCACTGTTTTCGCTGCCATGGCGGCGAGGAAGAGTCCAAGGGCAGCCTGGACGTCCGGCTGCGGCGGCTGTTGGCCGCCGGCGGTGACTCGGGCCCCGCGATCACGCCCGGCAACAAGGGCGAGAGCCTGCTGTATCAGCGCATCGTCTCCGGCGAGATGCCGCCGGTCGATCGCAAGCTTACGCCGGCCGAGGTCGAGGCAATCGGCCGCTGGATCGATGCCGGCGCGATCACTGCCCGCGCGGAGCCCGAGAAGCTCGATGCCGGCGTGGAGATCACGCCTGAGGAACGAGCCTACTGGTCGTTTCAGCCGCTGCCCAAGGCGGTGCCGATTCCCAGCTTTGCGTCGACCGATCAAGTCCGCACACCGATCGACGCATTTATCGTCGACAAGCTCCACGCGGCAAACCTTTCGTTCTCGCCTGACGCCTCGCGCGCCACGCTGCTCACCCGGGCATACTTCGACCTGGTCGGCCTGCCGCCGACGCGCGAAGAGCTGGCTCACTTTCTGGCCGATCAGGATCCGCAAGCTTACGAGCGAGCGGTCGACCGATTGCTGGAGAGCCCGCACTACGGCGAGCGTTGGGGTCGCTACTGGCTGGACGTCGCCGGCTATGCCGACTCAGACGGCTACACCGCGGCGGATACCGCGCGGCCGTTTGCTTACAAGTTTCGCGACTACGTGATCCGCGCCTTCAATGCCGACCTGCCGCTGGATCAGTTCATCTCCGATCAGCTGGCCGGCGACGAACTGACGCCCGGCGAGCTGAAGAATCTTTCGCCCGAGGCGCAAGACCGTCTGGCCGCGACCGGATATCTGCGGATGTCTGCCGACGGCACAGCGACCGGCGGCATCGACAAGGAACTGGCGCAAAACCAGGTGATGGCCGACACGATCAAGATCGTGACCACTTCGTTGTTGGGCTTGAGCGTCGGCTGCGCGCAGTGTCACGACCATCGCTACGACCCGATTCCGCAGGCGGACTACTATCGCCTGCGCGCTGTGTTCGAGCCGGCGTACAACTGGAAAGATTGGAAAGTGCCCGACCAGCGGCTGGTCTCGCTGTGGACCGACGCCGATCGGGCCAAGGCGGCCGAGGTCGATGCCGAGGCGGCCGAGGTGGGCAAGCAGCGCCAGGCCAAGCTCGAAGCCTCGCTGGCCGAGGCGCTCGAGAAAGAGCTCACCAAGTTTGACGAGCTGAAGCGCGAGCCGCTGCGCACGGCCTACAAAACCCCGGCCGACAAACGCACGCCCGAGCAGGTGAAGCTGCTCGACGAAACGCCGAGTATCAAGGAGATCGATCCAGGTCGACTGTATCAGTACCTGCCGATGGCCGCCGAGGACTTGAAGAAGTTCGACGCCCAGATCGCCACGATCCAGGCCAAGAAGCCGTTTCAAGATTTCATTCCGATCCTCACCGAGGTCGCGGGCAATGTCCCGCCGACGTTCCTGTTTCACCGCGGCGACCATCGCCAGCCGAAGCAGGAGATCGGCCCCGGCGGTCTGACGGTCTGTGCCGCGCCCGGCACGCGATTGGAGATCGCGGCCAAGGATCCCGCGCTGCCGACCTCGGGCCGGCGATTGGCATTGGCCAAATGGCTGGCCAGCGAAAACAACCCGCTCACCGCCCGCGTGCTGGTGAATCGGGTCTGGCTGAATCACTTTGGCCGCGGGCTGGTGAACACGCCGGCCGATTTTGGCGCGATGGGCGAGAAGCCTTCGCACCCCGAACTGCTTGACTGGCTGGCGCGCGACTTTGTCGCCGGCGGCTGGAAGCTCAAGCGGCTGCACCGCCTGATCATGACCTCGACCGCCTATCGCCAGGCCTCCAGTCTCGAAGAGAACAAGGCGACCGCCGACCCGGAAGATCGGCTGTACGCCCGGATGCCGCTCAAGCGCTTGGATGCCGAGAGTCTGCGCGATCGCATTTTGGCGACAACCGGCGCGCTGAATCGCAAGCAGTTCGGTCCCAGCGTGCCGGTGAAGGAAGACGCCGTGGGTCAGATCGTGGTGGGCGTGGACGTGCCAGCCGGCGCCGACCCGCCGCCGAATCACGACGCCTTTCGCCGCAGCATTTACATCCAGGTGCGCCGCAGCCAGCCGTTGGCGATGCTGCACGTCTTTGACCAGCCGGTGATGGAGACCAACTGTGAGCGGCGGACCGTGTCGACCGTGGCCACGCAGTCGCTGATGTTGATGAACAGCGAGTTCATCTTGCAGCAGGCCGGTTACTTTGCCAGTCGCATTCGCAAGGAAGCGGCCGGCGACCCCACGCGGCAGGTGCACGCGGCCTGGCAACTGGCGTTTGGCCGCTCGCCCGAGCCGGCGGAGCTGGAACGATCGTTGGCGTTTCTGGCCGGTCAAAGCGCGCCGGCCGTTGCGGTAGCGGCTGCTCCTGCCGCGCAAGCGGGAGCCAATCCGCCCGCGGTGCCCGCGGCCAGCGCCGAGCCGGCGACCGACGCGCTGGTGAACCTGTGTCAGATCCTGCTGAGCACCAACGAATTCTTGTACGTCGAATAGGAGGGCGCGATGACGCTCTTTTCAGTTCCCACGCGGCGGCAGTTTCTGGCGAGCAATGCCCTGGGCATGGGCAGCGTGGCCTTGGCCTGGCTGCTCCAGCACGACCAGCTATTGGCCGCACCGCACATGCCGCGCGAGGATCGCAAGTTTGACCTCACGGCTAAGACCCCGCACGCGCCGGCCAAAGCGCGGGCCATGATCTCGATGTTCATGCACGGCGGCCCCGCCCACATGGACCTGCTAGACCCCAAGCCCGAGTTGACCAAGCACTCGGGTCAGGAATATTCCGGCGAGGTCGTCTATAGCTTCGTCAATCGGGCCAGCAAGAAGCTGTTTGGCTCGCCCTGGAAATTTGACAAGCACGGCCAGTGCGGCACCGAGGTTTCGGAATTGTTGCCCCATCTGGCGGGCATCGTCGACGACATCGCGGTCGTGCGCTCGATGCACACCGACATCAACGGTCACGAGCCGTCGATCTGGTTCATGAACACCGGCAAGGCCCAGCCCGGTCGCCCGGCGCTGGGGTCGTGGCTGACCTATGGTCTCGGTTCCGAGAGCCAAGACCTGCCGGCTTATGTCGTGCTGTCCGACCCCGGCGGTCATCCGGTGGACGGCGTCCGCAACTGGTCGAACGGCTGGCTGCCCCCCTTGTACCAGGGCACGGTCATTCGCCCGCGCGAGCCGCGGATTTTGAATCTCGATCCGCCGGCCCACCTCCGAGGTCAGCGACAAGCAGAGAACCTGGCGCTGTTGGCCGACCTGAATCGCCAGCACCTCGATCGCCATCCGCACGAGGCCGACCTGGAGGCCCGCATCGCCAGCTATGAGTTGGCCGCGCGGATGCAATCGGCCGCCAAAGAGGCGCTCGACATTTCCAGTGAGAGCGAGGCGACCCGCAAGCTCTACGGCATCGACGAACCCGACACGACCGAGTATGGCACCCGCTGTCTGATTGCTCGGCGACTGGTCGAGCGGGGCGTGCGGTTCGTGCAGTTGTTCATGGGCGGACAGCCCTGGGACAATCACACTAACATTCGCGAGACCCTGCCGGGCATCTGCCGCCGCACCGACAAGCCGGCCGCGGCGCTCGTCGCCGACCTGAAGGCGCGGGGTCTGCTCGATTCGACCCTGGTGCACTGGGGCGGCGAGATCGGCCGCTTGCCCGTGACCGAAGGCGAAGGCGCGCAGTGCGGCCGCGACCACAACGGCCAGGGCTTCAGCATGTGGCTGGCCGGCGGCGGCATCAAGGGCGGCATCACCTATGGAGCGACCGACGAAGTGGGCCATCGCGCGGCGGTCGACCCGGTCTCGCCCAACGATTATCAAGCCACGCTCTTGCACCTGTTCGGCATGGACCACAACCGCTTGGCCTATCACTACAACGGCCAGGAGCAAAAGGTCACGGACAATCGGCCCTGCCGCGTGGTGAACGAGTTGCTGGCATAGCGCGGCCGTACACCAACCCGAAGCGCGACGGAGGGAGTCGCGGGAGTGGGTCGTCCATTTGCGCTGCTCCCTCACTTGCGCGTCGGGTTGGTGTTGACGATCACTTCAATCCGCATCGCTTCACCAGATCCCAATCGACCTCCACGCCCAATCCTGGCCGTGCGGTGAGCGTCGTGATCGGACCGGTGATTTCCAATGGCTCTTTGGCCACGCGCAGCTCGTGGTAGTCGGCGCCCAGCATGTCGCCCGGATACTTCTCCACCTGCATGTTCGGACAGGCAACGACCAGGTGGGCCATGGCCGCCGTGGCCACGTCCAGTTCCAGGTTGGAGCCAATCGTGCAGGCCACGCCGTGCGCGGCGGCGAAGTCGACGATCTCTTTCGCCTTGCGAATGCCCCCTTGCTTGCCGGGATAGACGCTGATCACGTCGCAGCAATCGTTGCGCACCAGCTCGCGGGCGTGCGCCAGGTTAAAGCAAATGTCATCGGCCATCACCGGCACGCGCGTAGCGCGGCGAACCCGGGCCAGCGCCTCGTAGTCGCCGTCGGGCGTGGGCTGCTCGACCAGGGCCAATTGGCAATCGATCAGCTCGTCGAGGCAGCGAATCGCGGTCTCTGCCGACCAACCGCAGTTGGCGTCCACGGTCAACGCCACGTCCGGACCGATCGCCTCGCGCACCGTGCGCACGCGGACGACGTCGGCCGCGGGGTCGGTGCCCACCTTGACCTTGATCGTGGTGAAGCCGAGCGCGACCAGCTCTTTAGCCCGGGCCCGGGCGCGATCGGGCTCGTAAGCGCCCATGCTGTAGCGGCTGCGCACCGCCAGCGGCCTGACCGCGCCGCCGAGCAGCTCATAGACCGGCTTGCCCGCGGCTTTGCCCAGAATGTCCCAGGCGGCCATTTCGATGGCGCTCTTGGCGAACCAGTTGTGCGCCGTCGCCGCGTCCAGCCGCCGGTCGAGCTCGACCAGGTCGGCCACATCGCAGCCCACCAACACCGGCGCGAACACGCGCTGGATCATGGCCTCGGCGCCCCAGACGGTCTCGCCGCTCCAGCGCGGCATGACCGTGGCCTCGCCGGCGCCTTCGATGCCAGAGTCGGTCAGCACGCGCACCAACAGGTAGCACGACACCGTGTGCTGGCCCAGCGAGCTGATCATCCGCCGTTCGGGCTTGAGCGGAATCTCGACGGGGTAGGTTTCGATCTGCGTGATTTTCATCGTTGCTCGCCAGGAACAGAATGACCTATCACCAACCCGACGCGCAAGCGAGGGAGCGGTGCCGTGCGACGATCGATCGCGCGGCCCCCCTCGCTGGCGCGTCGGGTTGGTAAGGGAATGGTTCCCTATTCTGGCACTTCATGCGGCCGTGTGGTAGAACCGCGTGCTGCCAGAATACCTACCATTTGGTCCCGCCACGTTCGATGTCCAAAACACAGATTCATTCGACCGTCGACTTTGACCGTCCCGGCGTCCAGCAGGGGCACCTCTGCGTGCCTTACTCTTACAACCTCGGCGGCTGGGCCAATCTGCTGGTGCCCGTCACGGTGGTCAACCGCGGCAGCGGACCGACGGCGCTGGTGATGGCCGGCAACCACGGCGATGAATATCCCGGTCAGGTCGCCACGCTGCGGCTGATGCGCACGCTGGTCGCGACACCGGACAGGGTAACAGGTCGCGTGATCCTGATCCCGGCGCTGAACGTGCCGGCATCGAAGGCGGCCACGCGGCTCTCGCCCTTGGACGGCAAGAATCTGAACCGTTCGTTTCCCGGCCGCGCCGACGGCACGCCCACCGAGATGATCGCGCACTTTCTGACGACCGTGCTGTTTCCGCTGGCCGACATCGTGATCGACATGCACACCGGCGGCCGGTCGCTCGATTTTTATCCTTGCGCGCACATGCACCTGGTCGACGACCGCCGGCAGCGGCGGCAGATGGTCGAGGGCACGCTGGCCTGGGGCTCGGACTTTGCGTTCTTGTACACCGACGTGGCCGGCAGTGGCCTGCTCCCGGTCGAGGCCGAGCGGCAGGGCAAGATCGTGATCACGACCGAGATGGGCGGGGGCGAGCCGGTCACGGCTGCGGTCCATCGCCTGACGCAAGACGGTCTGCACAACGTGCTGGTCCATTTTGGCGTGTTGGCCGGTGAAGCGAAATCCAGGGCCGACGCCGGGTTGCCGCCCACGCGGTGGGTGCAGTCGCTTGAGCGAGACGATTATCGCTTCGCGCCCGAGAGCGGCATCTACGAGACCCTGCTGCCGCTTGGCACCGAAGTAAGCGCGGGGCAACCGGTAGGCGCGATCCATTTCCTTGAGCGGCCCGATCGCGAGCCAACCGTGGTCGAGGCCAACGGGGCGGGCGTGCTGCTGGCCTCGCGCGGACCGTCGCTCGTGGCTCAGGGTGACTGCGTGGCCTGCATTGCCAACGAGGTCGATCCCAGCGTGTTGGAGTAATGGTCGAGGTCTTCGGGCTCTCGCTCAAGCGCGGGCAATCGCCATGCTGATCGGCTATGTGAGTGACGAACGTTACGTGGCGCTGGCCGACGTGCTGGTGGAGTTCGAGGCTGGTGCCCGTTCTGTCGAGACTCGATCGGTTGAGACCCGATCGCGAGCCTCAGGCGCCGTTCATGCCGACCTTGCGCCCGGAGAGTATCGCGTCACCCTGGCCCGTCCCGGCTACGGTTCGAAGCGCGTGACGATGACCGTCAGCGCGGATCGACCTTACCAGTTTCGCCTGCTGGCCGATGGTCTGTTGGGCTATGCCTGGCCCAAGTGGGTGCGCTCGGGCGACAAGGCCGAGTTTCGGGTCCACTCAATCGAAGCCTACAAGATCGATCTTTGGCGCTACGGAGAGCAAAAGGAGCACGTCGCCAAGATCGGCTGGTTCGACGAACACGGCCCGCTGGCCACGATGCAGATCACGCCCGACGGCGACTTCACCCAGACCGGCGTGGCCTGGAACAAGGTCGGCTACGGCAGTTGGCAGCACGCACAGTACGTCACGGCGCCCGAGCGGAGTGGGCTGTACTACTTTCACGTCCGGACCGACAGCGGCCGGTTCTTTGCCTTTCCCTGGATCGTGGCGCCCCGCGCTCCGCAGAGCCGCGTGGCCGTGCTGGCCTCGAACATCACTTGGAACGCGTACAACAATTTTGGCGGGCGAAGCAACTACATCCACGCCGATCGTCTGCCGCCGACCCCCACGGTCAACGCCCGAATCGAGCTGCCGCGGTACAACGATCCGGAGTATGGCACTTGGAACGCCGAGGAATATCAGCCGCTGTCGTTCGATCGCCCGGAGCCGATCAACCATGTGCCCGAGGCGACCCGGCTGGACGACCCGATCGAAGGCCGCGCCGCCTGCCACGTCGCGCCCACCGAGTGGCGACTATTGGGCTGGCTCGAGCGGTCTGGCTTTGACTACGACCTCTATGCCGAGACGCAACTGCACGCCGGCGAGTTGGACCTCGACAAGTATCGCGTGTTGGTGATCAGCACGCATCCTGAGTATTGGTCGCGGGCCATGTACGAGGCGGTGAAGACCTGGGTCAACAAGCGGGGCGGGCGGCTAATGTACTTGGGGGGCAACGGTCTGAACTGCGAGGTCTCTTTGTCGGACGACGGCGCGATGGTCGCGCACAACGGCGACAATCGCGTGCTGCAAGCCAACCTGGCCAAGTACGAAAGCCGCTTCGGCATGCGGGTTGAAAGCGAGGCGAACCTGCTGGGCGTGGTCTATACCGAGACCGGCGTGATGACGGCCGCGCCTTATCGGGTCGAGCGGGCCGACCATTGGATTTTTTCTGGCATGGGCGTGAAGAACGGCGACCTCTTCGGCCAGCGGAGCCTGCACGAGCGGATTCCCGGCGGCGCTTCGGGTCACGAGACCGACAAGATCTCACCCAGTTCGCCTCAGGGCACACTGCGGCTGGCCAAGGGACTGAACCCCAACGACGGCGGCGGCGAGATCTCCTACTACGAGACTGCCAGCGGCGGCGCGGTGTTCTCGGTAGGATCGATCTGCTGGCCCAGCTCGCTGTTGGTCGATGACGTCGTGGCGGGCGTCACGGCCAATGTCTTGCGACGATTCTCCACCTAGAAAGCACCCAGAAAGAAGCGCCAAATTGGCTAATACGCCGCCGCCGACCAAATCACTGACCGAGGCTGCCGCCGGAAAACCGACCCGCACGCGTTATGGCGTGCTGGGCTTCTTGTGCTCGCTGTCGTTTGTGTTGTATCTCGACCGGGTCTGCATTGGCCAGGCGGCGGTGCCCATCCAACGCGACTTGGGCTTAACCAATACGCAGCTCGGTTATGCGTTCGGCGCGTTCACGATCGCCTATGGCCTGTTCGAGGTGCCGACCGGCCGCTGGGGTGATCGCTTCGGCTCGCGGGGCGTGCTGGCCAGGATCGTACTCTGGTGGTCTTTCTTCACGGCCATGACCGGCGCGGCCACGGGGCTGACGATGCTGGTCGTGGTGCGGTTCCTGTTTGGCGCGGGCGAGGCCGGCGCGTATCCCAACGTGGCGCGGATCATCGCCCGCTGGTTCCCCCGAGGCGAGCGCGGCACGGCGCAGGGTCTGGTCATCACCTCCGCGCAGATTGGCGGCGCGCTGGCGCCGGTGACCGCGGCCTACATGATCGCCGAGATTGGCTGGCGAGCCACGTTTGTGATCTTCAGCTTGTTGGGCGTGGTCTGGGCCGTGGCGTTTACCTGGTGGTTTCGCGATGACCCTGCCGAGCACCCGGGCACGAACGCCGCCGAGCAGGCTTTGATCGCCACCGCCGGCACTGCGGCGCCGGCAGCCCATGAGCATCCGCCTATTCCCTGGCGCACCATCCTGGCCAGTCACAACATTTGGTTGTTGGGCACGGTGCAGACCTGCTCGTCGTTTTTTTCCTACATGCTCATGCAGTGGTACCCGGCCTATTTGGAGAAAGGGCGCGGCGTCGATCCGCTGGGCGCCGGCCGCCTGGCGTCGCTGGTGCTGGTGGGCGCGGCGGTGGGCTGCCTGGCGAGCGGATATATCAATGACCTGCTGGCCCGTTGGACCCGCGACAACCCGGCTCGCTTTCGCATCTATGGTTTCAGCGGCACGATCCTGGCGACCGTGTGCCTGCTGGCGGCGATTCAGTGTGAATCGGCCACGGCTACCAGCATCTGGGCGGCGGTCGCTTTCATGTTCGCTATCTCGCAACAAGCCACGTTCTGGGCCGTAACCACCGAGATTGGCGGCCGGCACCTGGGCGTGGTCTTCGGTCTGCTCAACTCGTTGGGCGTGCCCGGTGCGTTTGTGTCGACCGTCTTCCTCGGCCAGTTCGTCGACTGGATGGGTGCTCGTGGCTACGAAGGTCGGGCGCAGTGGGACCCGGCGTTTTATGTCTATGCCGGCGTGCTGGTCATTGGCGCCCTGTGCTGGCTGGCGGTCGACGCGCGGCACAAGATACCAGACAGCGACGCGAGCTAGCGTCATCTCAGGCTTGCGGAGGCACTCCGCAAAACTGCGACGTGTCGGCCGGGCGATAACTGATGTGCAGGTTGGGCGTGTCCAGGCGGCGATTGCCTTGCACCTTCGATTCCAGGCACATGTCCAGGATGCCGCTGACCAATTGCGTCCGCTCGACCGGATAAGGAGCCACGCCCGTGGCGATCATCTCTTCCACCTTGCGCATCAGGCAGCTCGAATAACTCACGTTGGGTAGCACGGGCAGCAGGAACTGGGTCGACTGGATTTGCGGAATGCCGCGGACCTGGGCGGCAAAGTTGTAATCGGCCACCGCGCCGTTGATCATCAACAACGTGGCCCGCAGGCCATCGCGATATTCGATCTGGTACGCGGCTGGCTCTTTGACCAGCTCCTCGAGCTCGCCGGAACGCGTGAGGTCCTGCGGGCGGCCATCGATCCCGGCCTTGCCCAGCCGTGAGGTGGTGCGCGAGAGGGCCGCCTCCAGCAGGCGGCGCGACCAGCGACCGTCGCGGCCGGCCTTCCAGACCTCGGGTCCCTGGATCAACTGCACGGCCCGCACGCCGGTCTCGCCGTTGCGGCGGCGTTCGAGCATGCACTGCATGGCCTCGAGCGCGTGAAAGTCCATCGGGTCGGATCCGCCGACGCCGACCATCAGCGCTTCGTCGATCGTGCAGCCCAGCGGCAGTTCGATGTCCGGCAGCCGCCAGGTTACCGGTAGGCTCGATCCGGCCAGAAACGGAAAGCCCAATCGCTTGCTGGCCGCGACCATCTTGGTGGCCTTCTCGGCGCTGTAGGACAGATGCTTGTCGTTGAAAATCGGCACGCTGCGACCGTCGGCCTCAAACACTTTGACGATCTGCTCGAAGAACTCGTACCGCGGGTAGAGAATCTGCCCCTTGGCATTGACCGGATAGTCGCCGTGCTCGCCGATCACCAGCACGCCGTCGACCGCCAGCTTTTCGCCTCCGCAGCGCAGTGCTTCGGCGATGGTCGGATAGACCTTAAAGCCAAACTCCTTGGCCCGGGCTTCGCTCTGGTCATCCGCGCCGCGCTGGTCGACGTAGAGCGAAACGACGTCCATCTCGGGCCGGTGCCACTTGCCGTTCCAAGGAAAGCCGACCAGGAAGCGGTCGCCCATGTGCTGCGCGTGCGAGAGGTAGCGCCACACCGTGGTGACGATCGCCAGACGTTTGCGAGGTTGTTTTGCTTGCTCGGCCATGGGGATACTCAGGTCCTGCGATAGATCGATTCGGCACGAGGCTGATAACGAATGGCCAGCTCGGGTGTTTCCAAAACGGCGCCGCCCCGCGACAAGGACTCGACCCCCGCCCAGACCAGGCCCGTGGCCAGCAGGTTGCGCTCGATGGGGCAGGGGAGCTGGTGGGTGCGATAGAACTGCTCGATGTGCCAGACCAGAGCGTCAAAATTGTGCGGCTGCGTTTCGTGGTCGCCACCAAGATAGAACAGCGACGACAGCGGCTCGGCCTGACCTTTGAGCTGGATGGCACAAGTGATGTCGCCGACCAATCCGTTCATGAGCAACATCGTCGACCGCGTGCCGTCGGCATACTCGATGCGGTATGCGACCGGGTCGGCGACCATGCGGCGCAGGTCGGCCAGCGTGGGATAAACGTGATTGAACCCTTCGCGGGCGGGCGCCAGTTGATGACTGCGGCAGAGGCAGGCCTCAAACAGCGCTGGGTCCCAGCCGCCGGCGCTCCATGACCCGGCTTCAAAGGCTTTCCACACGGCGTCGCCGCGCAGGGCCTGCACGCGCTTCACGCCGGTTTCACCACCCTTGCGCCGCTCTAGCAGCGCTTGCAGGGTCTCGAGCGCATGATAGTCGTAGCTATCCGGATTGCCGTTGCCCACCGCCAGGGCCTCGGTCACTTCAGCGCCGAGCGGCACCTCAATCTGCGGCAGCCGCCAGGTGATCGGCACGCTGGACGAGGCCCAGAAGGGGAAGTTCATCTTCCGCGCCGTGTCCACCATCTCGCGGGCCCAGTCAAAGTTCCACGACAGGTGCTTGTCGTTGAACACCGGCACGCCGCGGCCGCTGGAGCGAAAGACGTCGACCGTCTGCTGAAAGAATTCGTAACGCGGGTAGAGCGTCTGGCCCTTCTCGTTGACCTTGTACTGGCCGTGCTCGCCGATGATCAACACGGCGTCGACCGCCAGCTTGTCGCCGCCCAGCGTCAAGGCCTGAGCGATCGTGGGATAGATCTTCAAGGGGTCGAATCGGGCGTCGCGCTCGCGGCTGAGCTCCCCTTCCGGGAACTGGTCGACGTACATCGAGACCAGCTCAAGCTGCGGACGATAGTGCTGGCTCTCCCAGCCAAAGCCTTCGAGTATTCGGTCAAGGATCACCTCGGCATGCGACAGCTTGCGAAATTCGGTCAGCAGGGCCGCCACCTTGGGCCGCTGGACTTTAATTTCGGGCGCGGCTGCCTGAGGTGCGGCGTCCGCACCGTGGGCCAACGTGAGCAGACCCGCTGCCGGCAATCCGGCCAACAGCGAACGACGAGAAATCACCAGCGGATCGGACATGCGAGGGCGTGCTCATGCAGGAGGCGGGATAATTAGCAGGCGGCCTTTAGCGTAGCTGAAAAAAATCGAGATTCCAGCTCCGGGGAACGATAAAATTGTCAAAGTGAACGAAGATTCTCAGCGAGAATCGCGCGGTCTGCCTATCCGGGTGAGTGTGAGTCGCCTCGCACTGCTCCCTTGCTTGCGCGGCGGGTTAGTGTGTCTTGAGATCGTCCTCATCCAAGCGCTGTGCCAACCATGATCACCGGACTGTTTGAAACGCACATCAACGTGCGCGACCTGGATCGCGCGACGGCCTTTTATCGCGACGTGCTGGGGCTGGAGCTGGGCACGATCGACCAGGCCCGACGCGTGGCCTTTCTGTGGATGGGCGGGCGCGGAGAATCGATGCTGGGCCTGTGGGAAAAGCCGGCCGGCGAGGTCGTGCCGCAGCACTTTGCCTTTCGCGCCTCCGAGGACGACATCCGCGAGCGCTCCGTCGCCTGGCTCCAAGAGCGAAACCTCGCGCCGTACAATTTCCTCCGCGATGGTCACGGACGGCCGATGGTCTTCGCCTGGATGCCCGCAGTCGCCATTTACTTCAACGATCCCGACGGACACTAGTTGGAACTGATCGCAATGCTCGCCGGTGAACCAAAGCCAGAGCTGGGCGTGGTGTCGTGGGAAGAGTGGGAGCGAAGTCGCCCAACGTAGGTCGGGCATTTGCCTGACAGGCAGCCCTAAAAAATCTCCACCAGCGGCCGGCCTTCGCTGACTTTGTGCGGTCGGCGCTCGCGGTCGTAAATCAGGCTCTCGATCGGGATGCCCAGCGCGTGGTACATCGTGGCGATCAGGTCCTCGGGCGAGACCGGGTTGCTCTTCGGATAGGCCGCGTGCTGGTCGCTCGATCCATATAGCTGACCGCCGCGCACTCCGCCGCCGGCCAGGACCACGCTCTGGCAGGCGCCCCAATGGTCGCGACCTTGCGCGGGATTGATCTTCGGCGTGCGGCCGAACTCGCCCAGCATCACCACCAGCGTGTCGTCCAGCATGCCGCGGGCTGAGAGGTCATCGAGCAGGGCCGAGTAGGCCTGGTCCAACGGCGGCAGGCAGTAGTTCGCTTTCAGCATTTCAAAGCCCGTGATTCCGCCCAGCGAGCCGGTGCCGCCGTGATTGTCCCACACGTTGGCCACGTTCCCATTGGGGCAGATGTAGCTCCAGACCACGGTCACCAGCCGCACGCCCGACCCGACCAGCCGGCGCGCCAGCAAAAAGCTTTCGCCATACTCGTTGCGTCCGTAGCGGTCTCGGGTGGCGTCGGTCTCGCGCGCCAGGTCGAACGCGGCCCGGGCCTCACCCGACATCAACATGCGAAAGGCCTGCTCGCGAAACTGCGCCAGACCCGCCGTGCCCCGTTGCGACCCGCGCTTCTGCGCCACGCGGTCATATTCTTCCATCAGCTTGAGCAGGCCGAAGCGGGCTTGCAGCCGCGTGGCGTCCAGTCCCTCGGGCATGTCCAGGCTGTGCGGTGCGGCGGCTTTTACCTCGCCCGGCGGCTTGATCTCCATCGGGTCGTGCTGCGCGCCCAGAAAGCCGGCGTAGGTGCCGGTGTAGGTCACGCCGTCGTGACCGATCGGCTTGGGAATGGTCACGCTGGTGGGCATTGCCTGCGGCGGGGTGAAGTGGCTGAGCACCGCGCCGGTGTTGGGAAAGTCGTTGCGGTTGCGCTGGTTACGAGGCACGGCCAGCGTGTTGTTGATCTTGCCGGTCAGCGTGTGATACACGCCGACCTCGTGGGCATTGCTCGGATGGGTGTACGAGCGGATGATCGCCAGCTTGTCGGTGTGGCGCGCGATCTGCGGCATCTGGTCGCAGATGCGGATGCCGGGCGTCACGGTCTCGATCGGGCTGAACTGGCTGCGAATGCCCTCGGGAGCGTCGGGCTTGAGGTCCCACATATCCTGCTGTGGCGGACCACCCCAGAGATAAAGCAGGATGCAGTTCTTGGCCGTCGGCTTATGTCCGGCGACCGTTGCGTTGCCCGCGGCCTGTTCGGCGCGGAGCAAGCCCGGCAGGCTCAATGCACCAAGCGCCGAAGAGCCCAGCCGGATCATCGCGTCGCGTCGATGCAGCATGACGGGACCTGGTCGTGATAGGGGGCCGGGGTGGGAGTAACCAGCGGCTGGCCATCCTACCGCGCGAGCCAGGGCATTTGAAGGATTTTCCGACCGGCTCCCGGGTATCCCGCCTCCCGGAGCGTGGCGTTTGCCAAGAGCGCGGGCGATGCTGACAATGGGGGCCGCCGGTTCGCAATGCGGATACGTTCGACGAACTTCGAGATTCGCCACGATACGAACTGGCCGTCGCAACGATTCCTGGCACCACCATTCACGCAATCCAAGGGCATCATCCCATGAGCAAACTCACCAATCGCAAATTCACATTGGCCGCCCGCCCGGTCGGCATGCCCAAGCCCTCGGACTGGAAGCTCGTGAGCGAGCCCGCCGCCGACCCCGGCGCCGGTGAGCTGCTGGTCAAGTCGTTGTACCTCTCGGTCGACCCTTACATGCGCGGGCGGATCAGCGGCGCCAAGAGTTATGCGGCCCCGGTCGAGATTGGCGGCCTGATGTGCGGCGGCGTGGTGGGCGAGGTGATCCAGTCAAACAATCCCAAGTTCGCGGTTGGCGATATCGTGCAGGGCGAATTTGGCTGGCAGGAATATCCGCTCAGTAATGGCAAGGGGCTGCGCAAGATCGATCCGTCGATCGCGCCGATTTCCACCTCGCTGGGCGTGCTGGGAATGCCGGGCCTGACAGCGTACTTTGGCCTGTTGGACATCGGTCAGCCCAAGGCGGGCGAGACCGTGGTCGTCTCCGGCGCGGCCGGCGCCGTTGGTTCGATCGTCGGCCAGATTGCCAAGATCAAAGGCTGCCGCGCCATTGGCATCGCCGGTACCGACGACAAGGTGCGCTATGTTGAGAGCCTGGGTTTTGACGGCGCGTTCAACTACAAGACCACGAAGAATTATGTTGAGAAGCTCAAGGAGCTTTGCCCCAAAGGCATCGACGTTTACTTCGACAACGTCGGCGGCGAAGTGACCGACGCCATGATTCCGCTGTTGAACGTGAAGGCCCGCTTGTCGATCTGCGGACAGATCTCGCAGTACAACCTGGAAAAGCCCGAGGTCGGTCCGCGTTGGCTCTGGGCCCTGATCGTCAAGCAGGCGCGGGCCGAGGGCTTCCTGGTGTTCCAGTTTGTCGACCAGTTCCAGCAGGCGGCCGTGGAGATGGCCGGCTGGATCAAGCAGGGCAAGCTCAAGTATCAGGAGGACATCGTCGAAGGCTTCGAGAACCTGCCGCAGGCATTCATCGGCATGTTAACCGGCGACAACACCGGCAAGCGATTGGTGAAGGTTTAGGTCTTCGCGCGCTGGGCCAACGTGGCTACGTCGACCAACTCGGCGCGGTCACCGGCCTGGCGGACCAGGTCGCAAATCAGCTCGATCGTCTGAAATTTGGGATCGGTCACGTACAGGCACGAGGGGTGCGCGAGGAAGTCGAACGCCGCGCCGTGGTCGATCGTCCAGGTGACCGCGCGGCGGATCGCTTCCAGAAACGATTCGAGGGGCCAGCGACCGTTGCGAAACGCGCCGACGTCGCTGATTGGGCTCATCGGCACCTCGACCAGGCCGGTCGGATACACGAACGGTTGGGCCTTGGCCTGCGCGGCCACGATGCCGTCGAGCACCCCATCGGTCGGCGCTTGTCGCGGTTCGCCAACGGGGTGCGGCGGATACAGGCAACTGACCCAGGAGAAGCCCTGGTCCAGGACGAGCTTTTGAATGTCGGGTCTTTCGGCGAGTCCGGTGGCGAATCCGCCCGGGGTGCGAAAGCCCACCGGATCCACGCCGACGCGTTCTTTCAGCGCCAGCGTGCATAGCCGGATGTTCTCAGCGATTACCTCGGCCGGCGTGCGACCTGCGACTAGCCACGGGGCGCGCTTGAAGCGAAACTGAATGTCGTCGGCCCGCGTGGCCAGGACGTTCACATGGTCGTAGGTGTGGTTGCCGATCGGGTGCCCGGCCGCGGCGATCTCCTTCAACCAGTCGACGTTCTCCTGCTCGCAGACGCGCCCGACAGCGAAGGTGTGCAACACGCCGCCGTGGTTCTTCACGCGCCGGCAGGCTTCCTGCGTGTAGCGTTTGGTCTCGTCGTTGAGGTTTCCCTTTTCGTAGTCCCAGCGCATTTCTTCCCAGACGGGAAAGTTGCGGCTCATCTCCAGGTCGAGCGTGATGGCGATCTGCGCTTTGCCCGGCTCCTTGGCCGCAGAGCTGGGCGACCTGGTCAGCAGCGAGGCGGCGCCCGCCGCGGCCATCGTCGCCAGAAAACGGCGGCGCGATTGTCCCTGTGCCGCAATCAGGTCACGATCGTCGTCAGGCATGGCGAGACCTCGGGGCGAGACAAATACTCTCAAGGCTTTTCGGCCGGCGGCGCGGGCGGATCGCTCTGCAAGTACGCGAACAGGTCGCGCAGTTCCTGCGGCTGGAGCGACGTCAATAAGTTCTCGGGCATTAGCGACGTGGGCGACTCGTCCAGCCGCTCAATCTTGTCGCGCGGCACTTTGGTCCGCTCGTTCTTGGCGTCCAGCAGCGTCACCTCGCCGGGCGATTGCTCAACCAGCAGGCCCGTGAGCACGCGACCCTCGGTCGTCTGCACGATGAAGCTCATGAACTCCTTGCGCACGACCGCGCTGGGGCTGACGATCGTGGCCAGCAGCTCGTCGGTCTTTTTGCGATTGGCGTGCGTTAGCTCGGGGCCGACCTGGTTGCCTTCGCCGAACAAGCGATGGCAGACCGCACAATGCTTGGAGTAAAGCATCTTGCCGGCCGCCGCGTCTCCGCTGGCTGCCCGCAGGTCGTTGTTGATCCGCCGCATCTCGGCCAGCCGTTCCTCGGGATTGCCACCTTGGATGGCGCCCCAGTGTTTCTTGACCAAGGCATCGAGCGACGCCTCGCGATGCAGGGCCACCAGCCGCAGTTGATCGAGGCTGACGTCGTCGCGGGCGACCTCGCCGAGATCGACCGCCGAGAGCAACTTCTCGGCCCAGCTCCTGCGCGCCAGCAGCGTGTCGCAGACTTTCCTTCGCGTCGGTTCGTCGAGCGTAGGATACGCCGCCAGCAGCGTGTCGGCCGTCGCCGCATCATCGAGCGCTGCCAGGGCCACGAGCGCCGCAGAGCGGATCGCCGGCGCTTGGGCCGGATGGACCAGCGCGGTCAGCGGCGCCGCACTCGTTGAGCGACCGACTTCGGATAGTCGTTCAAGGGCGGCCAATCGTTTCGCCTCGGGCAGCTTACTGTCCGTGGCCGATTGCACGGCGTGCTGCTCGGCGCCGGCCACACCCAGTCGGATCGCCAGACGCAGCAGCGCCGGGTCATCGCGATCGGCCAGCCAGGTCGAGGCAATCGTCTGGGCAAGCGCCGCGGGCAACGCGTCGATCGTTGTGCGAGGCGCCGGGCGCACGGCCGGCGCGCTTTCGGCCGCGGCCAGGTTGGCAAACAGCGTGCCCGAGCTGCCGCCGGTCGAGGCGCCGCGATCTCGCAGACCTTCATCCAGAGCTGCCAACATGGCTCGACGATCCGCCGGCGGCACCGCGGCCATCAGCGCGGCGCACGCCGCAAAACCCTCTGCCGAGCCCTCGGCCGCGTAACGCCGCACTAGTCGAGGCAAGATTACGTCATGCACCAGCGGTCGCCGCCAGATCGCGGGTCGCGTGAAGATCGCCAGCACGGCATCGCGTGCCGAAACACTGTGCTTTTCGACCGCCCACCACACGAGCAGCGGCACATAAGGATCTCGAACATCTTCGTCATGCGTAACCAGCGCCGCGACGATCGGCAGCGCTTGTTCGGCCGGCAGCCGTTTGGCAGTCGAGGCCAACTGGCTGCGCACAAGCACGCTGGGGTCCGCGGCGGCCAGCTTTGCCAGCCGCGCGGCGACCTGCGGCGATACCTGTTCTTCATCGCCGGCCAGCCGCACGGTCCAACGGCGGACGTCATCGCGCGGATGGTCCAGCAATCGCAAGAGGTCGCTTTCGGTCAGGCCGCCGCAGACCTGCAAGGTCCACAGGGCCTCAAGTGCCCGCGGATCGTCTGGATTGTTGAGCATCGTGAACAGCTTGCCGCGCACTGAGCCGTCGCGGCGATCGGCCAACAGCCGCCGGGCGCGGCGCACCAGCCAGTTGTTCGACTCGCCGAGCAAATCAACTAACTGGTCGCTCGACATATCGGACAAGCGGGGCGTCTTGCGCGGGATCCACTTTCCAGGTCGAACGCAATAAATCCGTCCGTTCGTGCGGTCCCACTCGGCATCGGGGTCGGGATGCGCCGTGCGGGCGTCGTGCCAATCGCAGACATACACGGCTCCCTCGGGCCCGATCGTCAAATCGCTGGGCGCGAACCAGGTGTCGTTGGCCAACAGCAGGTCGCCGGCCTGTCGCGCGGTGAACGTCGAGCCCTTCGGCGTCAGTTCGTGCCAATACACCGCGTGGCCTAGCAGGTCGGCCGCAAGGTACTTTCCGCGAAACTCGGTCGGGAACAGATCGCTCTGATAGATCATGCCGCCGACCGTGACGTGACCGCCGCGCAGGTCCTGGTGCGACACATGGTCAAAGTAACCGTAAGCGTGCGGATTGTGCAGCGCGCCGTGCTTGCCAAACTGTTTCCAATAGTAGCCGCCCTGCACGCCGTGCAGCATGGCATAGCCGCCGTAGTTGGTCGAATAAAACAGATTGCCGGCGGCGTCGAAGTCGAGACCCCAGGAGTTGCCGCCCCCCTCACAGAAAAGCTCAAAGCGGCGCGACAGCGGATGGTAGCGCCACACGCCCTGCTGAAACTCGACGCCGCGGATGTTCGACGTCACCGTGCTGCCCTGGCAACCATACAACCAGCCGTCGGGACCCCAGGTGAGCGAGTTGGCCACCGAGTGCGCGTCTTCCATGCCGAACCCGGTCAACAGCACCTCGGGGTCGCCGTCGGGCACGTCGTCATGATTCTGGTCGGCATAGAACAGCAGGTAGGGGACCTGCAAGACGAACACGCCGCCGTGGCCAAACGCCAGCCCGCTGGCCAGGTTTAAGCCCGAGACAAAGTCCTTGCTGCGATCGGCGCGGCCGTCGCCGTCGGTGTCTTCCAGGATCGTGATGCTGTCCGATCCGCGCGGGCCGCGCGGCGGCGGCTCGGGCACGCGGTCGTAGGTCGTGCGCGAATATCGATCGACCTTGGCCCGCTTAAGTCCCGCGGGATTGGGATACTGCATGTACTGAATCGTCCACAGCCGGCCGGCGTCGTCAAACTCGATCGCCACGGGCTGCCGCACGAGTGGCTCGGCCGCGACCAGCAAGACCTCGAAGCCCGGCGGCACGGTCATCTTGCCGGGTGCGACCCCCGGCGAGAAACCTTGTGCCGAGACGTGCGCCGCTGCGCTGAGAATGATCGCCACGCACGCGATGATTTCCACACAGGCCAACCGAACGGTTGCAAAGCGAAATGTCGGGGGTCGATCCATCCGGCGAGCAACCTGGCGGGTGTTTGAGCTTCACCATCAGGCTAGTCGTCCGTGGAATCGAAGTAAATAAGCCCCGTTGTGCCGCCGCATCCCAGCGGCGAGAATCGTCGTGCGATGAACCGATATTTGCCCATCCTTCGAGCCATGCTGATCGGGGCGATCGCCCTCATGAGCGCCTGCCCGGTTGCCGCCGTCGAACCGGCGGCGCATCCACGGTTGTATTTCACCGCCGCGGAGCTGCCGCGATTGCGCGCCCTGCGCACTGAGGGAGTCCACGCGCGAATCGCGAAAAATCTCTTTGCGTCGGCCGATGGGTGCCTGACCCAAACTCCGCGCAAGGCCTGGATCGCACCGGTCGAGCCCGACCCGATCTACGAAAACCTGTACGATCGGTTCTATGCCATCATGGGCGACCTGGCCGTGACCGAGCACCTGGCATTTGCCTACGCGCTGTCCGGCGAGGCCCGTTATGGCGACGCTGCGCGCGATTGGATGCTGGCCAGCGCCAGGGCCTGGCGCCGCGAGGCCGACGGTGAGCCGACCGGCGGCAAAGCCTATGCCGTCTGCCGGCTGCTCAAGGGGTTGGCGGTCGGCTACGACCTGGCGTTCGATCGGCTGAGTCAGGACGAGCGGCGCGAAGTGCGCGAGACGATCGCGGCCATCGGACGTAAGTACTACGACGGCTATTTCACCACACCCACAATCGCCGGCCCGACGTTTCATACGCATCACGCCGTGGTCGAGTGGGGATCGTTTGGCGTGGCAGCGCTGGCGCTGTTAGACGAAGTGCCCGAGGCCCGGACTTGGGTCGACGCGACTAAGAAGAAGTTCGCCGACCATCTGCTCCCCAGCGGGCTCGCGCCCGACGGTGCACAGGTCGAAGGGGGCACGTTCTGGGCCTCGACCATGCACTATCGGCTGTTCTTTCTGGACGCCTTGCGCCGCGTGACCGGTCATGACCTGCTGGCCGGGCAGTGTGGCGCGATGAATGCCGACCTGGCATTGGCCTCGATCGCCGCGCGGCGGCAGCCGGGCTATGACCAGGATCACCAGGACGTCGTGCTCGAGCCTTCTTATGGGCAGCTCGATTACTACGCACCGGTGCTGTTGTTTCTGGCCCGCGAGTATCGCCGGGGCATCTGCCAGCATCTGGCGCTGTGGGATGAGACGCTGGGCGGCTTGCAACGCACGCGTTACGTCACTCCGCACGGCGAGGCTCTGCTGTTTGAGTTGGGCGGTTATGCCTATGTCTGGTTCGACCCTTCGGTCACGCCCGAGGTTGGCAATGCAAAGCTGTCGTACCATTTTCCGTCGGTTGACGAGGCGTATTTGCGCGCGAGCTTCGAGCCGGATGAACTGCTGGTCGGCGTGCGGAAGGGAGAGGTCGTTGTCCATGCCGGCGGCATGCCGATCGTGATCGAACCGATGGCTGCCCGCGACGGGCCGGGCCTGCCTGTCCAGTCGTTGTCGGACGATGGTCAAGTCGCACGGCTCCGCTGCGCCGACGCGAACGGTTCTCGCTGGATCGAGCTGACCCTCGACCGGTCGCGGCGCTCGCTCACGATTCGCCGGCATCTGCCCGACCCCTGGTCGTGGTGGACGCATGCCGTGCCCCAGCGCGATGGCGGATCGCTCGCATGGAACCACGGCGCCCGACTGCGTGTCGTATCCGGCACAATCGGGTCAGTTTCTCCGGCCGGATACGGCCCGCGTTTGGCAACCGGTTTTCTGAAACTGGAGTTGGCAGACCCGGCCGCGCGACAGTTTCCGCAAGTGACCATCGACCCCTCGGCCGACGGCGACGTCACGGTCGAGCTGACGTTGCCGGCCGCCGCCCGGTAGCCCACCTCGGGGGTCTGCCCGCTGGCGCGGCGACCGCCTATGATGACGGTATGCTCGCCGAACTGTTTCATCCGCTGGTGACCCGCTGGTTTGCCGAACGATTTGGCGAGCCGACGGAGGCCCAATCGCGGGGCTGGCCCGAGATCGCCGCCGGCCGCAACACGCTGATTGCCGCGCCGACCGGATCGGGCAAGACGCTCTCGGCGTTTCTGGTCTGCCTCGACCGCCTGGCCCAGCGGCACCTCGACGGCTCGCTGGAAGATTGCACCTACGTGGTCTACATTTCGCCGCTCAAGGCGCTCAGCAACGACATCCATCGAAACCTGGAAGTGCCGCTAGCCGAGCTCAGCCAACGGTTCGACGCAGCAGGTCACGGACCGTTGCCCATCCGCGCCTGCGTGCGCACGGGCGACACTCCGGCGCGCGAGCGGCAAGCCATGCTGCGCAAGCCGCCGCACATCTTGGTGACCACGCCCGAGTCGTTGTACCTGTTGTTGACCTCGGCCAAGGGGCGCGAGCACCTGTCGGCGGTCGAGACGGTGATCGTCGACGAGATTCATGCCCTGGTCCGCGACAAGCGGGGGTCGCACCTCGCGCTCACCCTGGCGCGGCTCGACCACTTGAACGCGGCGCCGCCTGTTCGGATTGGCCTGTCGGCCACGCAGCGGCCGATGGACCAGATCGCGCGGTTCCTGGTCGGTAGCCATCGCCAGAACGGCCCAGCAGATCCCGATTGCGCCATTGTCGACGCGGGGCACGCGCGCGAGCTGGACCTGGGCATCGAAGTTCCCCCCAGCGAGCTGTCTGCCGTTTGCTCGCACGAGCAGTGGGCCGAGGTTTACACGCGGCTCAACGAACTGATTGCCGAGCATCGCAGCACGCTCGTGTTTGTAAACACGCGGCGAATGGCCGAGCGCGTGGCGCATCATTTGCGCGAGCTGCTGGGCGAAGAGGCCGTGGCCGCGCACCACGGCAGCCTGGCCCGCGAAATTCGCCTGTCGGCCGAGGAGCGTCTCAAGGGCGGTCAACTGCGGGCGATCGTCGCCACGGCCTCGCTGGAGATGGGCATCGACATTGGTTTTATTGACCTGGTCTGTCAGCTCGGATCGCCGCGCTCCATTGCGACTTTTCTGCAGCGGGTCGGCCGGGCCGGTCACTCGCTGGGCAAGGTGCCCAAAGGGCGGTTGTTCCCGCTGTCGCGCGACGAGCTGTTGGAATCGATGGCGCTGGTCCGAGCCGTGAAGCGCGGGCATCTGGACCGGGTGGAGATACCCGAGCAGCCGCTGGACATCCTGGCTCAGCAGATCGTGGCCAGCGTGGCCTGCGAGGAGTGGGATGAAGACGCGCTGTATCAAATGTGCCGCCGAGCCGCGCCCTATCGCGACTTGCCTCGCCAGGCGTTTGACGAGATCGTCACCATGCTCAGCGAGGGGGTCTCGCCTAAAGCGCGGCGCGGGGCCTACCTGCACCGCGATCAGATTCACAATCGGCTGCGCGCTCGGCGCGGCGCACGGCTGGCGGCGATCACCTCCGGCGGGGCGATCCCCGAGACGGCCCAATATCGCGTGATCGCCGAGCCCGAGGGAACGTTTGTCGGCACGGTTGACGAGGACTTCGCCGTGGAGAGCCTGGCCGGCGACGTGTTCCTGTTGGGCAACACCTCGTGGCGAATCCAGTTTGTGCGCGCTGGCGAAGTCCGCGTGCACGATGCCGACGGCGCTCCGCCGAGCATTCCCTTCTGGCTGGGCGAAGCTCCCGGTCGCACGCCGGAGCTGTCGGGCGAGGTCTCCGAACTGCGTGCCGATCTAGCGGAGGCCGTGCCCGAATGGCGGGTGACGCAGACGGCGCCCGAATGGCTCGCGACCGATTGCGGCGCGCCGGGCTGGGCGGGCGAGCAGGCGCTGGCCTATGTCTCCACGCAGTTGACCGCCGTGGGTCTGGTGCCGACCGCCGAAGAGATTATCTTCGAGCGATTCTTTGACGAGTCTGGCGGCATGCAGTTGGTGATCCACGCGCCGTTGGGTTCGCGTATCAATCGGGCCTGGGGTTTGGCGCTGCGCAAGCGATTTTGCCGCAGCTTCGATTTCGAGCTGCAAGCCGCGGCCGACAACAACGGCGTCGTGCTCTCGATGGGTCCGCAACATAGCGTGCCGATCGAGAACCTGTTTCAGATGCTCAACGCTGACAATATTACCGCGCTGTTGGAGCAGGCCTTGCTGGCGGTGCCGATGTTCCAGGTCCGCTGGCGATGGAATATCACCCGGTCCTTGGCAGTGCTGCGGCAACAGGGAGGCAAGCGCGTGCCGCCCCACTTGCAAAGGTTCCGGTCCGACGATCTGTTGGCCGCGGTATTTCCCGAGACGGTCGGCTGCCTGGAGAATCACTCGGGCGACGTGGTCGTGCCCGACCATCCGCTGGTGCGACAAACGATGCACGACTGCCTGCACGAGGCGTTGGACCTGGACCGCCTGGTAGATTTGTTTCGCCGCGTAAAAACCGGCGAGGTCCGCTTCGTCGCCCGCGAGACCCGCGAACCATCGCCGTTCAGTTACGAGTTGATCAACTCGAATCCCTATACGTTTCTGGATGGTGCGCCGCTGGAAGAACGCCGCACCCGAGCCGTTGCCACGCGGCGGACGCTCTCGAGCGACGAGCTGGGCGATCTGGCCGCGCTCGATCCAGGCGCGATCCAGCAGGTTCGCCGCGAGGCCTGGCCGCTGGTCCGCTCGGCCGATGAGCTGCACGACGCGCTGCTGAACCTGCTGGCGATCGATCTTCGCGAAGCCACTCTGTGGGCCGCCTGGCTCGACGACCTGATGCGCGCCGGCCGCGCAGCGCGGGTCGAACGTCCCGAGGCCGACGATCTATGGATCGCCGCGGAGAGCTGGCCCGTGCTGCATGCGGCGTTTCCCGAGGCGACCTGCCATCCGGCGGTCAAGCTGCCCGAGCACTTGCAAACCGAGCTGCCGCGTTACGAAGCGATCACGCAGTTGACGCGCGGCCGCATCGAGCACGCAGGTCCGATTACGGCCGCCGCGATCGCGGGCTTGCTGGGCGTCGACGAGGGGCAGGTCTTCGCATCGCTCGAGGCGCTCGAAGGTCAGGGCCTCGTGCTGCGTGGCAGTTTTACCGCGACTGCCCCGCGTTCCAAGGGCAACGCCAGTGCCAATGGCAACGGCAGCGCCAATGGCAGTGGCCACGCCGCTGAGTGGTGCGACCGGCGGTTGTTGGCGCGGATTCACCGGCTGACCTTGACGGGCCTGCGGCAGCAGATTCGCCCGGTCGAGCCTGTGGACTTCTTGCGTTTCCTCGCGCGGCGACATCGGCTGGTCGGCGACAATCGCTGGGGTGGACCGGTCGGAGTGCGCGAAGCGATCGGGCAATTGGCAGGCTGCGAGCTGCCCGCCGGAGCCTGGGAGCCGCGGGTGCTGGCCAGCCGCATCGCCGACTACGACCCGGCCTGGCTCGATCAGTTGTTCCTTTCGGGCGAAGTGGTCTGGGGCCGGCTCACCCGCCCGCGGCGCGGCGACGACGAGCGGCCCAGCGGCGCGGCGATGACCCGAGTGGTGCCGATCTCGCTGGTGCTGCGCGAAGAGCTGGTGCCGTTGTTGCCACCGCAAGAGCCGCTGCCGCCGCAAGAGCCGCTGCCGCCCGGCCTGGTGCGGAGCGGCGCCGAGCGGGTGCTGGAAGCGCTCACCGCTCGCGGCGCGTTGTTCTTTGGCGAGCTATCGACCGCGACCCAGATGCTGCCCAGTCACCTCGAAGAAGCGCTGCGGGAGCTGGCGGCGTTGGGTCTGGTCACGTCCGATGCCTTTGCCGCGGTCCGCAAAATCGCCGGCGGCACGAAGACCCAGTCACGGCGCCGCCCGCGGCGGCCCCTGCACTCGGCCTCCGCGCCGATCGGCCGCTGGTCCCTGTTTCCCGGCTTGCAACCGCCGGTCGACCGTGCCGCACAGCTCGACGCCTGGTGCCGGCAGTTGCTTAAGCGCTACGGGGTCGTGTTTCGCGACCTGCTGGCGCGCGAGAGCGCCGCGCCGCCTTGGCAGGAACTGGTGAGCGTGTTGCGGCGCATGGAGCTGCGGGGCGAAGTGCGCGGCGGTCGGTTTGTGTCGCGCGTCGCCGGCGAGCAGTATGCCTTGGCCGAAGCGGTTGACCAGTTGCGGAAGGCTCGCGATGAGAAGTCGCCGGAGCCGTGGTTCGTGATCTCGGCCGCCGACCCGCTCAACCTGTTCGGCATCGTGACGCCAGGCGTGCGGGTGCCGGCCACGCATCGCAACGCGCTGGTCGTGCAAGGCGGTCGCCTGGTCGCCGCGCGGCAGGCGGGCGTGGTTGAGTTCTTCGAGACGCTCGATCCCGCCACCCAGTGGACCATGCGCCGCGCCCTGACCACCGGCCGCCGCGATCTGGAAGTGCCCGCTGGGGCGTAGGCCACCAGGTCGCCAGGATTTGCCGCGATGGCGCCCGGCGGTCTACAATCGTCAGCATGGGCCCCAGCGATTCCTATCATCTGGCGCGGCGGCGGTTCTTGCAGGCCGGCACGCTGGCATTGTTCGCCGGCGCCGGTCCGGCTGGCGCTGCCCGCGGATTTACGCCCGCGAGCACCGACGGCACACAATCATTCGGTCGCGCGAAGCGCTGCATCCTGGTCTATCTGTTGGGCGGACCGCCGCAGATCGACATGTGGGATATGAAGCCGGATGCCCCGGCCGAGATTCGCGGGCCCTTCAAGTCGATCACTTCACCAGTGCCGGGCATGCGGTTCTGCGAACACTTGCCGCGGCTGGCAGCGCGGGCAGAGGACCTGGCGATTTTGCGCAGTGTCACGTTTCCGAACAACGACCATCCGGCGATGATCTATCACTCGCTCACGGGTCGCGAGTCGCGCGTGCCGCTGGGGGCCAACACGGTGTTGCCGCCGTCTCGCTCCGACGATCCGCACCTGGGCGCGGTGGTGGCGCGGTTCAAGCATCGCCGCAGCGACACGCCGGGCTATGTGGCGATCCCCGAGGTGCAGGTTCGCAAGCTGACCACGCCAGTGGCCGGCGGCGGCCGCGCGGGATTCCTGGGCGCGACTTTCGACCCCTTGGCGATCAACGACGACCCGCGCGAACCGATCGCCGGGTTCAAGCTGCCAGAGGGATTGTCTGGAGAACGCTTCGCGGCGCGGCAATCGCTGTTGACTATGCTCGACGGTCGAGCTCCCCGGGCAGCGGTCTCGCGTGACTACAACGCGTTTCGCGAATCGGCCGCGCAGCTCATTGGCTCGGCGGCGGCCGGTGGCATGTTCAACCTGTCGGCAGAGGCCGAGCCGACGCGCGACCGTTATGGCCGGCACCGCTTTGGTCAGAGCTTGCTGTTGGCCCGGCGGTTGGTGGAGCACGGCGTGTCGTTTGTCGGCGTACACTTCAACCACATGACCAAATGCGATGGGTGGGACACGCACCAGAAGAATTTCGAGGCGCTCAAGGACGAATTGCTGCCGCTAGTCGACGAAGGGTTGAGCGGGCTGCTAGCGGATCTGAAAGAGCGCGGGATGCTGGACGACACGCTGGTGGTCACGATGGGCGAATTTGGTCGCACGCCGCGGGTCAACAACGACGGCGGACGCGATCACTGGGGGCATTGCTCGAGCGTGCTATTCGCCGGCGGCGGCACGCGCGGCGGCAACCTGGTGGGGGCGTCAGACCGCATTTGCGCGTTTCCCGCCGAGCTGCCGGTGACCCCCGCCGACGTTGTAGCCAGCATTTACCACGCGCTGGGTCTGGAACCGCACACCGTGATGCACGACACGCTGGGCCGGCCAATCGCGATTTGCGAAGGCCGACCGATCGCGAAGCTCTTTTAGGTCGGTTATTCTCGGTCGGACGACGGCGAATCTCGCTGACGCGGGGAAGTATGGCACCTACCATTCAAACCGGTAAGCTGGTCTGGAAAACCGGATGGGGCTGCGGCCTCGCGTTGGTTTGTGCCGTAACGGGATGCGTTGCGCTAGTATGCTCTACCGCTGGGCCGTTTCGGTCCGTAAGCGGACATGGAGTGTCGGCGGACGAAGCCAATAAAATGCTGTGGACCAACTTCGTTCCGCCAACCGCTACAGACGTTTGGTACAGCTCCGCCTACTTGGGAACTAGAATCGACTGCCAGCTCGATCTGACAGAATTTCAGGCTTGGTGTCAGCGACGAGGCTGGCAGCTCACGCCGATCGCGCCCGGCAAACCCAGGGCGTTGTACGTGGATCGACTGGGCGACGCGGTTATGATCGAGTCTGGATTCGAGTTTAATGCCAAGTACGGAGAGGCCGGCCGGGGCGATTCGGGCGTGTATGATTCCAAGGCCGGACGCGCTTACGTTTCCTACACCGGCCGGTAGGGATATTAGCTCAATTCCGATTTCAAACTGGCCCACTACCTGGCGCTGAGGCGTTTTGTGCGGCGGCGGGCATTTAAGTACAATTCACGCCTACTGCCCGCTCGTGCCCCACTGCGAGACCTCTCATGCCGCGCCGACTGAAATGTCTGTCTGTTCTACGAACTGGGGCGCTTGCTCTAATCGCTTTCATTGCCGCCCACGAGTCTCTGGCCGACGAGGCCTCTCCCACCGGTCTGGCGGCGATCCGCGTGCCGTCGGGATTCGTCGTTGAGCAGGTCGCCGGACCGCCGCTGGTCGAACGGCCGATGCTGGCCGCGTTTGACGATCATGGGCGGCTGTATGTGTGCGACTCGGCCGGCGTGAACCTGCGCGGAGCGGAACTGGCCAAAGACCCGCCGCACAAGATTCGCCGGCTGGAAGACACCGACGGCGACGGCACGTTCGACAAGAGCATCGTCTTTGCCGAGAAGATGATCTTTCCCCAGGGCATCGTCTGGCACGACGGCTCGGTCTATTGCTCGTCGCCGCCGAGCTTTTGGAAGCTCACCGACACCAACCATGACGGCGTCGCCGATCTTCGCGAGGAGCTGGCCACGGGGTTTGCCAACACGGGCGTGGCCGACGACATGCACGGCGGCAGCCTGGGACCCGACGGCCGCATTTACTTTTGCGCGGGCCGTTTCCCACACGAGATCCGCAGGCCCGGCGGTCCGCTGGTTCACAAAGGGACCGCACCGTTGGTGCTGCGCTGCAAGCCGGACGGGTCCGAGCTGGAAGTGGTTTGCGGCTCGCAGGGCAATGCCGTGGGCGTGGCCTTCACCACCGCCGGCGACATGTTCGCCAGCGGCACGTTTCTGGCCCCCAACTCGATGGGCGCCGGCTTGCGCGATGCGTTGATCCACTGCGTCGATGGCGGCGAGTATCCCGTGCGCGACCGCGTGCTCAATGAGCACAAGCGCACCGGTGACCTGCTGCCGCCGCTCACGCACCTGGGTGTGTCGGCGGCCAGCGATCTGGCGATCTCCCGGGCGGGCCGCTTGGGACACGCTTCGTTGGGTGACCTGTTCAGCGCGCAGTTCAACCTGCACAAGGTCTTGCGCCATCGCATCGCCCGGGCCGACGCCACGTTCACCTGCCGCAATGAAGATTTTTTGACCTCGACCGATGCCGACTTTCATCCGACCGACGTTTTGGAAGACGCCGACGGCAGCTTGCTGGTGGTGAACACCGGCGGCTGGTTTCGCATCGGCTGCCCGACCTCGCAAGTGGCCAAGCCTGAGGTGCTGGGTGCGATCTATCGTGTGCGGTTGGCGGCCGAGCCGGTGGCGGCGACGATCCGGCGCCAGGATCCGCGCGGCCTGCGGCTGGACCTTGAGAGTATGTCGCCCGAGGCGCTGGCGAAGCTGCTGGCCGATTCGCGGTTCGCCGTCCGCGATCGGGCAATGGCGCAGTTGGCGAAGCTTGGCGACTCGGCCGTTGTGGCGTTGGCCGCGGTCATTGCGAGTGACGCCCATGTCGAAGCCCGCGCGTCGGCGGTGTGGACCCTGTCGCGGATCGAAGGTCTCGCGGCACGTGCCGCGGTGCGAGGTGCTTTGGTCAGCCCCGACGCAGAAGTGCGCCAAGCGGCGGCTCGGACTGCCGGCTTGCACCGCGACGCCGAAGCGACGTCGCTGCTGATGCAGATGGTTGTGGCCGATGAACCGTCCGTGCGCCGCGAAGCCGCCACGGCGCTGGGTCGCATTGGCGATCGCCGCGCGGTGCCGGCCCTGTTGGAGGCCTTGAACGCGCCGGTCGACCGCTTTCTAGAACACGCCATGATCTTCGCGCTGATTCAGTTGAATGATCGACCGGCGACCCTGGCAGGTCTGGAGCAAAATGCGCCGGGCACAAAGCGCGGGGCGCTGGTGGCCTTGGATCAGATGGAAGGGGGCCAACTCACTCCGGAACTGGTCACGCCATTTTTGTCGGTCGCCGACCCCGTTTTGCAGCAGACCGCGCTGTGGGTGATTGCCCATCATCGCGACTGGGGCCGGGAGGTCAGCGACTTCTTCGCCGGCTGGCTGGCGCGGGGCGACATGGACCAGGTGGCCCGCGATGAACTGCGGCGACAGCTGGCGGTGTTTGCCACCGATCCGTCGGTGAGCGAGCTGGTGGGTCGTTCGGCAGCGGCCGACGATACGCCGCTGGAAACCCGGCTGTTGCTGTTGGAGGTGATGGGTCAGGCGCCGATCACGAAGCTGCCGCGCAGTTGGCTGGCTGCAATTCGCGCCGCGCTCGGCAGTCGCGACGAAGGGCTCACGCGGCAGGCGATCGCCACCGTGCGAGCGTTGCCGCTCGACAAACGTCCGGTGGCGTTGCGAGTCGATCCCCAGGTCAACTTTGCCGAGGTCGTCAAGGACTTTGCCGGCACGAAGCTGGCCGAGAACTTTTGCGTTCGCTGGCAGGGTGTGATCCGCATTCCGAGCGAAAGCAACTACACCTTCACGACCGCCAGCGACGACGGTTCGGAGCTGTTCATCGACGGCCAGCGCGTGGTCGATAACTCCGGGTCGCACGCGGTGCGCGAGCGGCAGGGCCAGGTGAAGCTCGCGGCCGGCGATCACGATCTGCGGCTGGACTTCGTGCAGCAAGGGGGCGAAGCGGCCTGCATTCTCTCGTGGTCGACCGAGGGACAAGAGAAGCTGCCGGTGCCGAGCGACGTCTTGTTTCACAACGACACAACTGGCGGCGTTGGCAAGCTCGCGCCGGGATTGGAAGCCCGATACTTCGACCTGGGCGGCCGGCTCGAGACCTTTCCCGATCCGGCGCTGGGCGAGTTCGACCAGCGGCTCTCAGCCGTGGCCGGTGACACGGGCCGCTCGCTGGAGCTGCGAGTGCAGGCTGCCGCGGCCGTGGCGCCACGTTTGGCCGCCGTTTCCTCCGAGTTGTTCGCGCTGCTCACCGCGGCGCTCGACCCCGACAATCCGCCTCTGGTGAGGTTGGACGCCGCCACGGCGCTCGGCGAATCGCCGCTCGACGATGCGCAACGTCTGAAGCTCGCTGAGCGCTTGGCCACGGTCAGCGTGCTGGAGTTGCCCAAGCTGTTGGGTGCGTTCGAAGGTCGCACCGACGCCGCGCTGGGAACGGCATTGGTCGCGGCGCTCGGCCAATCACCGGGCTTGCAGGCTCTGTCCGCGCAAACCTTGACCGCGGCGCTGGCCAACTACCCTGAACAGGTCCGCAGTCAGGCAGAGCCGCTCGTGACCCGGCTCGCGGCAGCCCGTGCGCAGCAGCAAGCCCGCTTGAGCGAGCTGGCCGAGGTGCTCACGGGCGGCGACGTGCAGCGCGGGCGCGAGTTGTTCTTTGCCAACAAGAAGGCGATCTGTGCCTCGTGCCACGCAGTGCAAGGGCAGGGCGGGCAGTTCGGACCCGACCTCACCAAGATCGGCGCCATCCGCGCACCGCGCGATTTGCTGGAGGCGGTGGTGCTGCCCAGCGCCAGTTTTGCCCGCGGCTACGAGCCGTTCAACGTCGTGACGACCGACGGCCAGGTGATCGCCGGCATTATCGGCCGCGAGACGGCCGACGCGATCCACGTGGTTGGCACTAATCGGGTTGAGCTCCGCGTGCCGCGCGCCGCGATCGACACGATTGCCCAGAGCACGACGTCGATCATGCCCGAGGGCATGGACAACCAGCTGAGCCGTCAGGACCTGGCAGACCTGATCGCGTTTCTTGGTTCACTACGCTAGCGTGGCGGAGCTTTCGCGACGTTGCCGACAGGAAACCCGACGTGCAAAGCCACTGCGGACTTGGTAGGCTTTCGTTCGGCACAAACCTACCCGCACGATCCACGGCAGGACCCATCCATGAGAACGTTGCTCACCGCACTCGGCATCCTGACCCTGGCAACCGCGACCTTGGCAGCTCCCACTGACGACCCGCCGAAGGTCGAGCAGAACTGGCATCAGTGGCGCGGGCCGGCGGCCACGGGCGTCGCCCCCACGGCGAATCCGCCGCTGGAATGGGATGAGACCAAGAACGTCAAGTGGAAGGTGAAGATCCCCGGCGAGAGCACGGCCACGCCAATTGTCTGGGGCAACCAGATCTTTCTTGCCACGGCGGTTATGACTGACCGCACGATTGAGCTGCCCGAGGGGGAAGACACCAAGAAGGGCCCCTTCAGGATCGAGAAGCCGAAAAATTACTATGAGTTCGTGGTGATGTCGATCGACCGCCGCACGGGCCAGATCCTGTGGCAGCATAAGGCTAAGGAAGACGTTCCCCACGAGGGGCGTCATCCCGACGCCAGTTATGCCAGCGCCTCGCCGATGACCGACGGCAAAAACCTGTACGTCTCGTTTGGTTCGCGCGGCGTCTATTGCTACGACCTCACAGGAAAGCCCAAGTGGAGCCGCGACCTGGGCAAGATGAAAATCTTCAACCGCTTCGGCGAAGGCTCTTCGCCAGTGGTCCATGGCGACTCGGTCGTCGTCAATTGGGATCATCAGGACGGCTCGTTCATCACGGCGCTCGACTCCAACACCGGCGAAACCCGCTGGAAGGTCGACCGCGATGAAACCAGCACCTGGGCCACGCCCTTGATGGTCGAGTTAGGCGGCCGCACGCAAGTGGTGGTGCACGGCAGCAAGCGCGTGCGGAGCTACGACCTGGCCAATGGCGAGTTGATCTGGGCCTGCGGCGGTCAGACCCCCAGCGCGATTCCCTGCCCAGTGACCGACGGCGAGAACGTGTACCTGCTGAGCGGTTACTTGGGCAACGCGGTCTATGCGATTCCTCTGACGACCGAGGGAGACATCACCGAATTTGCCAAGAAGACCGAGCCGGAAAAGATTCCCTGGAAGCGGATCAGCAAGGGCGCGCCCTACGTGCCGTCGCCCCTGTTGTACGAGGGTCTGCTGTATTACCTGGGCGGCAACAAGGGCATCTTGACCTGCCTGGAAGCCAAAACCGGCGAACCAAAGTATGAGACCACGCGTCTGCAAGGCATCGAGAACATTTATGCCTCGCCGGTGGCGGCCGCCGGGCACATTTTTATCACCAGCCGAGAGGGCAACACGATCGTCATCAAGCCGGGGGGCGCCGAGCCAGAGATCGTGGCGACCAACAAGCTCGATGAACGGTTCGACGCCTCGCTGGCCGTGGTGGGCGACGAGATTCTTCTGCGCGGCAAAGAATATCTGTACTGCATTTCGGCCGGCAACTAGTTTTGCTGATTTCTAGTAGGAGAGCGTGACGCGTGCGACTTGCTGACATGACCTGGCCCGCCGTGGCCGCGCTCGACAAAGACACGCCCGTGGTGATTCCCATCGCTGCGCTCGAGCAGCATGGGCATCACCTGCCGGTGTTTACCGATAGCCTGCTGGTCGGCGAGATCATTCGCCGGGCCGAGGTCGTGCTGTCAGATCGGGTCCTGTTTGCGCCGCTGATGTGGCTGGGCAACTCGGCCCATCACCTGGACTTTGCCGGCACCATGTCGGCATCGCCCCGGGTGTACATCGAGTTGCTCTCGGACATGGTCGAGAACTTCCTGACGCACGGCTTTCGGCGGATTGTGGTGGTCAACGGCCATGGCGGCAACAACGTGCCTGGCGACCAGGCGTTGTTCGAGGTGCGTCAGCGATACCGTAAACGCGACGACCTGCTGCTGTTGTTCGCCTGCTACTGGGCACTGGGCAGCCGACCCCAGGAGGTTGACCCTTCGATTGAGCAACAGTCGATGGGTCATGCCTGCGAGTGGGAGACGTCGATGATCCTGGCGATTAAGCCCGAGCTGGTCGGCGACTATCGCCGCGCCGAGAATATCGACCAGGCCGGCGCGTTCGACCCCGCGCATCGGGCCTGGATCACCAAGGATCGCAGCGCCGTCGGCCATTTGGGCAATCCGAGCGTGGCCACCGCGGCCAAGGGCGAGACGCTGCTCAAGCTGTTCACCGCCGACGTGGTCGACCTGCTCGAGCGCGTGGCCGAGGGCGGTGGGGCGCGGTGATGGACCGGCCGTATGAATCCGTCGACGAGATCGAGAGCCTCGTGGCCCGTTTCGTCGACTGCACGCTGCCCTGCGCCGAATGGACCCATCGCGCGCACCTGACCGTCGGTCTGTGGCACGCCCGCGAGTTTCCGCCGGACGAAGCATTGGCGCGGATGCGGGCCGGCATCCTCCGCTACAACACGACCTGCCAGGTGCCCAACACGCCCACGCGCGGCTACCACGAGACGATCACGCGGTTATATATGATCGTGCTGAGCCGCCATCTGACAACGATTTCGGACCTGTCGGACTGGACGACGGTGACCAACGACGCGATCGAGCGGTATGGCGCGAGGGAATTGCCTTTCGATTACTATTCGCGCGATCGGTTGATGTCCGCTGAGGCCCGATCGGCGTGGGTCGCGCCGGACCTGCGGTCGCTGGAGTGACGTGGCGGCCGCTACAATTGCGTCATGGTCCCGGGAAAGCTGCAATTTACGACTCGCAACTTGGCGGTGGCGGTGCTTTGGCTGAGCGTCTGCCTGGCGCTTTGGACGGCGCCAAATTCGGTCCTGGGAACGTTCCGAATTCTTTTTGGCTGGGTGGCACTGTGCCTGGCGGGCGCGGCGCTGTTTGGCGCGGCGGCCCGGTTTGCGGTGGCGATGCTGCTGGCCTCGGCGTTGACGTTGGTCTGTCTGGCGGTGCTGGCCGCGTTGACCCCCTTTGTTCCGGCGCGGGCGGCCACGATCGTGGTGGTGATGGCGCTGTTTGCCGGGAGTGTCATTGTGCGAACTCTCGGACGTTCGCGGCGGCGTAGCGAGTAAGGCGCGAGCAGCCCTTGAACACTCCCGGCGATTCATGTTAATCTTGAGGGATTTTAGATCGGACCCCAGGCCGGGCGAAGCGGAAAATGCTCGGCCAGGATCCGCGCTCAACCCGGAAAGACCCCCGTGCCCCGTCGCGACGACATCCACAAGATTCTGATCATCGGCTCCGGTCCCATCGTCATCGGCCAGGCGTGCGAGTTCGACTATTCGGGCACGCAGGCCTGCAAGGCGCTGCGCGAAGAGGGCTACGAGGTCGTGCTGGTCAATTCCAACCCGGCCACGATCATGACCGATCCGGGCATGGCCGACCGCACCTACATCGAGCCGCTGACCTGGGAGGTCGTGGCCAAGATCATCGACGTCGAGCGGCCCGATGCGCTGCTGCCGACGCTGGGCGGTCAGACCGCGCTCAATCTGGCGATGGAGCTGGCGCAGCACGGCGTGCTGGAAAAGTACGACGTGGAGATGATCGGCGCCCGGCCCGACGTGATCGAAAAGGCCGAGAATCGCCAGCAGTTCAAACAGGCGATGGAAAAGATCGGCTTGGAGGTCTGCCGCGGCGACACGGTGCACAGCCTCAGCGAGGCCCGGATACTGATTCAAGAGATCGGCTTGCCCTGCGTGATTCGTCCCAGCTTCACGATGGGGGGCAGCGGTTCGGCCGTGGCTTATAACCGCGGCGAGTTCGACGCGCTGGTCACCCGTGGTCTGGAGTCGTCGCCGGTCAACGAGGTGCTTATCGAAGAGTCGATCATCGGCTGGAAAGAGTATGAGATGGAGGTAATGCGCGACGCCGACGACAACGTCGTGATCATCTGCTCGATCGAGAACTTCGACCCGATGGGAGTGCACACGGGCGACTCGATCACGGTGGCGCCGGCGCAGACCCTGACCGACAAGGAATACCAGCGGATGCGCGACGCATCGCTGGCCGTGATTCGCGAGATCGGGGTGGAGACCGGCGGCTCCAACATCCAGTTTGCCACGCATCCGCAAACGGGCCGGATGATCGTCATCGAGATGAACCCGCGCGTCAGTCGCTCGAGCGCCTTGGCCTCCAAGGCCACGGGCTTTCCGATCGCCAAAATCGCGGCCAAGCTGGCCGTGGGCTATCGGCTGCACGAGCTGCCCAACGACATCACCCGCGAGACGATGGCCTGCTTCGAGCCGACCATCGACTATGTGGTGACCAAGATTCCCCGGTTTGCCTTCGAGAAGTTTCCCGAGGCCGACGCCACCTTGACCACGCAAATGAAGAGCGTCGGCGAGACGATGGCCATCGGCCGCACGTTCAAGGAATCTTTTCAAAAGGCGCTGCGCGGGCTGGAGGTCGGCAGCTTTGGCTTCGGTTGCGACAGCAAGGACCGTTGGGGCACGCCCGACCAGCCCGACCACGACGAGATTCGCGTAAAGCTATCCACGCCGGGCGACGAGCGGGTCTGGTTTCTGCGCTATGCCTTCAAGAGCGGCATGTCGGTGGACGACATCCACCAGTTGTCGCACATCGACCCTTGGTTTTTGCAGCACCTGCACGAGCTGGTGGAGTTCGAGGGCATCTTGCGGGCCTACGACGGCATTGATGCGATCAACGACGACCTGCTGCGCAAGGCCAAGCAGTACGGTTACTCCGACCGGCAACTGGCGACGATCTGGGACACCAGCGAAATCGAGATTCGCCAGGCTCGCAAGGACCGCGGCATCGTGGCCACGTTCAAGTCGGTCGACACCTGCGCCGCAGAGTTCGAAGCCTACACGCCATACTATTACTCAACCTACGAGGACGAGGATGAGACGCCCGCCAAGGCGCCTGGGCAGCGGCGGGTAATGATCCTGGGCGGCGGACCGAACCGCATCGGCCAGGGAATTGAGTTTGACTATTGTTGCTGTCATGCCAGCTTTGCGCTGCGCGAGCTGGGTATCCAGTCGATCATGGTCAACTCCAACCCCGAGACGGTTAGCACCGACTACGACACCAGCGACCTGTTGTTCTTTGAACCGCTGACGACCGAGGACGTGCTGAACATTTGCGATCGGGTGCAGCCCGACGGCGTGATCGTGCAGTTTGGCGGGCAGACCCCGCTCAACCTGGCCCGCGCGCTGGCCACGGCCGGCGTGCCGGTGATCGGCACCAGCGTGGAGACGATCGAAGACGCCGAGGATCGCGAGAAGTTTCAGCAGTTGCTCAAGCGATTGAATCTGAAGCAGCCCGCCAACGGCATTGCCCGCACGATGGCCCAGGCCCGGGCCGAGGCCGCCAAGATCGGCTTTCCGGCGCTGGTGCGGCCGAGCTTTGTGCTGGGCGGCCGGGCGATGGAGATCTGCTACGACCATGCCCAGCTCGAGCGATTCGTGGCCGAGGCGTTTATCGTGGCCCAGGACAAGCCGGTGCTGATCGACCGTTTTTTAGAGGACGCCATCGAGGTCGACGTCGACGCCATCAGTGACGGCGAGAACGTGGTCGTGGCCGGCATCATGGAGCACATTGAGGAAGCGGGCGTGCACTCGGGCGACTCGGCCTGCGTGATTCCGCCTTACAGCCTGCAGGGTCCGATCCTGCAAGAGATTCGCGAGGCGACCCACGCCCTGGCCCGCAAGATGCGCGTCAAAGGGTTAATGAACATCCAGTATGCGATCAAGAAAGAGGATGGCCGGCAGGTGCTATACGTGCTGGAGGTCAACCCACGTGCCAGCCGCACGGTGCCGTTTGTCTCCAAGGCCACGGGCATGCCGGTGGCCAAGATCGCGGCCAAGGTGATGACCGGCCTGACGCTGCCCGAACTGGGCTGCGACACGGAGCCGATTCCCAGCCACGTCTCGATCAAGGAAAGCGTGTTCCCATTCCGCAAGTTTGTGGGCGTCGATATCGTGCTGGGTCCCGAGATGCGTTCGACCGGCGAGGTGATGGGCATCAGCGAGCGGTTTTCGATCGCGTTTGCCAAGAGCCAACTGGCCGCCGGCACGGTGCTGCCCGCCGAGGGCACGATCTTTATCAGCGTGGCCCCGCCGGCCAAGGAGCACATGGTCGGGCTGGCCAAGCGGCTGGCCGCGATGGGATATCGGTTGATGGCGACCGAGGGCACGGCCCGGCGCTTGGAAGCGGCCGGCATCGAGGTGCAGCACGTCAACAAGCTGCAAGAGGGGCAGCCGAACTTGCTCGACTACCTGCTGGACGGTGCAATCCAACTCATCATGAACACGCCCAGCGGCAAGGGTGCGCGGACCGACGAAGGTCGCATCCGCTCGGCCGCGGTGGCTCGCGGGGTGCCCTGCATCACGACCATCCAGGCTGCCGACGCGGCAGTGCGGGCGATGGAAGCGCTGCGCACCGAGGAGATTACAGTGCAGGCCCTGCAAGATCGGTTTGCGCCCGAGACCTCGCTCAAGTAGATTGCAGCAAGTAGATTTGATTACCCAGTTGCGGCACGAACCCTGGCAGCCATTTCACGCTCCCAAACCTCAGGACGCCTCGGGCATGTTGGGTGACTCGCAACTCTGGCAGCGGCTGGCACTGCTGAGCGTGGCCGGCGCGGTGGGCACCTTGGCCCGCTATGGCTTGTCGAACCTCGTGCAAAGGTTTTCGCCGAGCGAGTTTCCCTGGGGTACGCTGGCGGTCAATGCGCTGGGGTGCCTGGCATTTGGGTTCGTCTGGTCGCTGGCCGAAGAACGGATGCTCATCAGCGGAGCCACGCGCATTGTGCTGTTGGTTGGGTTCATGGGCGCCTTCACCACCTTCTCGACCTTCGCCTTCGAGACCGGCCAAATGCTGGACGACTCGCAGTGGCTCACGGCCGCCGCGAACCTGCTGGCGCAAAACGTGTTGGGCGTGGTGCTGGTCCTCGTGGGCATGGCCGTGGGCCGATTGTTCTAGCACAGCGGAGGAGCGCGATGATGAAACTCTCGGGCGAGGCACAACTGCTGCGGGTCTTTGTCGGTGAGAGCGACAAGTTTCAAGGTCGCCCGCTGTATGAAGCGGTCGTCGAAGCGGCCCGAAGTCACGGCCTGGCCGGGGCGACCGTCTTGCGGGGCACGCTCAGCTATGGTGTTCACAGCCAAATGCACTCGGCCAAGGTCCTGCACCTGTCCGAAAGTCTGCCGATGGTCATTGAGATCGTTGACGAGCCCGAGAAGATCGCCGCCTTCTTGCCGGCGCTCGACGCGATGATCGGCGAGGGCATGGTCACGCTAGAGAAGGTCAACGTGATCATCTATCGGCAAGGGGGCAACTGACGAGCGGCGGAGCGTACCCCGCGGTCGGACCCAGGGGGATGCGGAAGTTCGTTGGCGGTATCCCGGGGTCACAGACCCCGGCTACAGAAACGCCCCACCGCGAATGCCGCAAGGTATCGTTGGCGTCAGACCACGCTCGCCCGGCCGACCGAGTGGTAGGCGAACCCGGCGGCCTTCATCTGCGACGTGCTGTAGAGATTTCGACCGTCGAAGATGATCGGCGACTTCATCAGTTTCCGCATCAGGGCGAAGTCGGGCTGCACAAACTGCTTCCATTCGGTCATGATCGCCAGCACGTCGGCCCCTTCCAGTGCGCCGTAGGGCTGCTCGAAGTAGCTCAACTTCTCGCCGTACTGACTACGGACATTTTCCAGCGCCTCGGGGTCGTGCACCTGCACCTTGGCGCCGCCGGCCAGCAGCCGGTCGATCAGGGTCAGAGCCGGCGCCTCGCGGATGTCGTCGGTGCGCGGCTTGAAGGCCAAACCCCAGATGGCCACCGTGCGACCGGCCAGTTGACCGCCGAAATGTTTTTCGATCTTGTCGGGCACCACCGACTTCTGCCGGGTGTTGACCTCGTCCACAGCGTTGAGAATGGTCGGCTCCAGGCCCACGCTCTTGGCCATCGAAGCCAGCGCTCGCACGTCTTTCGGAAAGCAACTGCCGCCGTAGCCCACGCCCGGAAAGAGGAAGGCGAAGCCGATGCGGCTGTCGTGACCGATGCCGCGGCGGACGTCGTTGATATCGGCCTGCATCCGCTCGCAGAGATTGGCCACCTCGTTGATGAAGCTGATCTTGGTCGAGAGCAGCGCGTTGGCGACGTACTTGGTCATCTCGGCGCTTTCGGGCGACATCACGATAAACGGCTTCTCGGTGCGCAGAAACGGTGCGTAAAGTTCGCGCATCACTTCGCCTACCTCGGGGCGGCGCACGCCGACCACGACCCGGTCGGGTTTCATGAAGTCCTCGATCGCGGCCCCTTCCTTCAGAAACTCGGGATTGCTGACCACGTCGCAATCGCGGCCGGTCCGCTCCTTCAGCCGGCGGAAGATGCCAGCATTGGTGCCCACGGGAACCGTGCTCTTGGTGACCACGATCGTCTTGGCCGAGAGGTGCTTGGCCAGGTCGTCGACGACCTTCCACAGGCTGGTCAGGTCGGCCGAACCGTCGGCCGCGGGCGGCGTGCCCACGGCCAGAAACACCAGCGCGGCATCCTTCATGCCGCCAGCCAGGTCGGTGGTGAAATCCAACCGCTCGGCCTCGCGATTCTGCTGGACGAGCTCAGACAAACCGGGCTCATAGATGGGAATCTCGCCGGCGTTGAGTCGCGCAATTTTCGCCTGGTCGATATCAATGCAGGTCACGTGATTGCCGCTCTCGGCGAAGCACGTGCCCGTGACTAGCCCTACGTAACCGGTTCCGACGACCGCGATCTTCATGGGGAGAAAGCCGAATTCCTGGGAAATTTCTGGGGGTGCAAGTACATCAAGATTAGCACGCTGGCCGCCAGAGTGCGACCGGTTTCAGCGATCGGATTGCCCGGCGGCGGGGTCCTCGGATCGTGAGGATTGCAAGCCGGCCGTGTCGTGACGTGTCGCACGATTTTTCCGGCCAGGTGCGTTAACCGGCCAGCGTTCGACCCACCCGCTCTAGATCGGCTTCGACCATCATGGCCACCAACTGCTCAAAACTGACCTTCGGCTGCCAACCGAGCCGGGCGCGGGCCTTGCTGGCGTCGCCGCACAACGTGTTGACGTCGGCCGGCCGCAACAGCGTGGGATCGACCTCCACATAGTCCTGCCAGTCCAGACCCACGTGGCGAAATGCCAGCTCCACCAGTTGCCGCACCGAGTGCTTCTTGCCGGTGGCAATCACATAGTCCTCGGGCTCGTCCTGGGTGAGCATCAGCCACATCGCTTCCACATAGTCGCCGGCAAACCCCCAATCGCGCTGCGCGTCGAGGTTGCCCAGCCGCAGCTTGTCTTGCACGCCCAGCTTGATGCGGGCGACCGCGTCGGTCACTTTGCGCGTGACAAACTCCTTGCCCCGCAGCGGCGACTCGTGATTGAACAAGATGCCCGAGCAGGCGAATATCTGGTAGCTCTCGCGATAGTTGACCGTGATCCAGTGGCCATAGGCCTTGGCCGCGCCATAGGGACTGCGAGGCCAGAAGGGAGTGGTCTCGTTTTGCGGCTCGGCCTGCACCCGGCCGAACATCTCGCTGCTGCTGGCCTGGTAAAAGCGAACCGTGGGGTCGACATGGCGGATGGCTTCGAGCATCCGCGTCACGCCCAGGCCGGTAAATTCGGCGGTCAGTAGCGGCTGCGAGAAGCTGGTGGGCACGAACGACTGGGCCGCCAGATTGTAGACCTCGTGCGGTCGCACCGCGGCCAATATTGTGACGATGGACAACTGGTCCAGCAGGTCGGCCTGGTGCAGGTGCAGCCGCGAGCGGAGGTGCTCCATCCGCTCAAAGCCTTCGGTGCTGGCGCGGCGGACCATGCCGTGGACTTCGTAGCCCTTGCCAAGCAGAAACTCTGCCAGGTAGGCGCCGTCCTGGCCGGTGATGCCGGTAATCAATGCGCGACGAGACATGACGGCTCGCAAATGCGGGGCTTAATCTTCGTCGTCAAGATCATCCGCCGGCGCGTCGACCTCGGGAGCCGGCGGCGGGGCACGTTCGACGAGGGGCGGTGGGCCAGTGGCCTCGGCCTCGCCGCCGACCGGAACGTTTTCATCGCGCGGAACGCGGACAATCGCGGTCAGCGTGTCCGCGTCGTCGGTGCTCATGATCCGCACGCCCTGCGTGTTGCGGCCGATGACGCTGATCTCGCCGGCCGCGACCCGTTGCAGCTTGCCCCGGGCGGTGATCATCAGCAGCTCGTCGTCGTCGCGGACGCAGACCACACCGATCACCGGTCCGTTGCGGTCGGTGGTCTTGATGTCGCGCAGCCCCTTGCCGCCGCGGCGCTGGGTGCGATAGCGGTTCGAGGAACTGGTGCCCTCGTCCTCGTCGCCGGCATCGGAGGTCTCGGCGGCGTGCGCTTCGGCAATGGGTTCAGCTGCGGCTTCGCCCTCGATCGCGTCGGCAGGAATCTCGCCCTCGGCGATGGGACTGTTAGGTCCGAAGAGCGTTCGCTTGCCGTAGCCGTTGGCGCAGGAGGTGAGCAGCGTGGCGTCGGGCTCGGCCACGACCATGCCCACCAGGCGATCGCCGGCGCCCAGGCTGATGCCTTTCACGCCGCTGGTGTTGCGGCCCATCGGTCGGGCATCGGACTCGCTGAAGCGGATGGCCATGCCCTTGCTGGTGGCCAGCACCACTTCGTCGCCCTTCTTCGTGATTGCCACGTCCACCACTTCGTCGTCTTCGCGCAGCTTGATGGCGATAATGCCGCCTTTCATCGGGCGGCTGAACTTGGCCAGTTCGGTTTTCTTCACCAGGCCGCCGGCCGTGGCCATCATCAGGTAATGGTCGGGCTGGTTGAAGTTGCGGACCGCACGGCAGTCGGCCACCTTCTCGCCTTCGGTGAAGTTGAGCAGGTTGACCACGGCGCGGCCGCGGCTTTCGCGGCTGAGTTGCGGCAGGTCGTAGACCTTTTGCCAGTAGACCTTGCCGCGGTTGGTGAAGAACATCAGGTAGTCGTGCGTGCTGGCGACGAACAGATGCTCGATCGGATCCTCTTCCTCAGTCTTGGCCCCTTTCAGCCCCTTGCCGCCGCGGCGCTGCGCCCGATAGACGCTGGCCGGGGTGCGCTTGATGTACCCGTTGTGGCTGATCGTGACGACCATCGTCTCTTCGACGATCAGGTCTTCCAGGTCGATGGAGCCGATCTCTTCGCCGCTGATCTCGGTGCGCCGCTCGTCGGCGTGCTTGCGCTTCACCTCCAGGCAATCGTCGCGGATCATACCCTGGATGATCTTGTCGTCTCCCAGGATCCGCAGGTACTCGGTGATCTCCTCGAGCAGCTTCTGGTACTCGCCTCCCAGCTTCTCCTGCTCCAGGTTGACCAACTGGCCCAGGGTCATCCGCAGGATGGCCTCGGCCTGCACCGGCGTGAGGGTGTAGGTGTCGCTGACGCCGCGATCTTTCTGGAAGACGGCAAAGCCCGCCTCGCCCAGCGCGCGACGCATCATCGAGGCCGGCGCCTCCACGCCCATCAAGCGGGCCTTGGCCTCGGCCTGGTTGGCCGACGAGCGGATCACGCGGATGATCTCGTCGATATTGGCATGCGCCAGCAGCAGACCTTCGACCGTGTGCTTGCGAGCCCTGGCCCGGGTCAGCAGGAACTGCGTGCGGCGACGGATGACGATCATCCGGTGGCGGATGAACTCCTCCAGCATGGCCTTAAAGGTCATCACTCGCGGTTTGCCATCGACCAGCGCCAGGAAGATCAGCGAGAACGAATCTTGCAACGGAGAGAACTGATAGAGCTGGTTGAGCACGACCTCGGGGTCGGCGTCGCGCTTTAGCTCCAGGATCAGGCGCACCGGCTCCTTCAGGTCGCTCTCATTGCGAATCGCCGAGATGCCCTTGATGCGGTCTTCGTTCACCAGCGCCGCGATCCGCTCTTCCACCCGGTCGCGCGCCTGCTGGAAGGGAATCTCGCTGACGACGATGCGACTGCGGTTCTTGCCGAATTCTTCGATGCGGGCCCGGGCCCGCAAGGTGATCGTGCTGCGGCCCGTGTGATAACCACGGCGAATGCCGGTGCGGCCGCAGATGATGCCGCCGGTGGGAAAATCGGGGCCGGGGCAAACCTCTAGCAGCTCGTCGATCGAGACCTCGGGGTCGTCAATCACGCGGACCAGCGCGTCGCAGACCTCGCCCAGGTTGTGCGGCGGAATCGAGGTGGCCATGCCGACCGCGATGCCGTTGGCGCCGTTGACCAGCAGGTTGGGAAAGCGCGAGGGCAGCACGGTCGGTTCGCTGTGCCGCTCGTCGTAGGTCGGCACAAAGTCGACGGTGTCCAGCTTCAGATCGTCGAGCATCAAGGCCGCGATCGCGGACATCCGCGCTTCGGTATATCGCATGGCGGCCGGCGGCAGACCCGCGATCGAGCCGAAGTTGCCCTGCTTGTCGACCAGCACGTGCCGCATGTTCCACTCCTGGGCCATGCGGACCAGAGTGGGATAGATCACGGCCTCGCCGTGCGGATGGTAGTTACCGCTGGTGTCGCCGGAGATCTTGGCGCATTTGACCCGGCTGGCGCCGGGGGTCAGGTTCAGGTCGTTCATGGCGACCAGGATCCGTCGTTGCGAGGGCTTCAGTCCGTCGCGCACGTCGGGCAGCGCACGGCTGACGATGACGCTCATCGAGTAGATGAGGTAGCTGTCCTTCAGCTCCTCCTCGATGGGCAGTTCGATTATTCGGCCCTGCGTGTCCAACGGCGTGGCGGCGGGTACGCTGGGCAGCTCCGGTTCGTTTCCGTCGGTGGCCAAAATCAATCCTTTCGGCTATCCATCAAGCGGTGTCGCCGATAGCGGCCGCGGGGCCTGAAACCGGCAGAAGAACGGGCCCAAAGTGGCCCTGGCGAAAAGTCCCAATATACCCCTTTTGACTGCCAACACGCAACGCCCGTTGACGCCCGAGGCCTCGGCGTAAGTGGTTGTCGAGTTGGGTTTTGCGACGGAGAGTTTGACGGGCCCTGGCGACCAACGGCTCGGCGCGAGAGGGCGTGAATATTTTGCCCAGATTCGCGCCTTGATGGCGGCGTCATTCGCGCGAATCGATGACGAAATCGAGGCCGTATGGAAAGGCTCTCAGCCCTTGCCTGGCGGCAGATTCTTGTCGGCCGTGGCACTGGAGCCGAAGTAGCCGAGCTCGCGCATTCGCTCGACGAGCTTTCTGGCCACTGGACCGGCCGACTCGGAGCCGCTGCCGGCGTGCTCTAGCACCACGACAAACGCATAACGCGGCTCGTCGGCCGGCGCGTAACCGGCAAACCAGGCGTGGTCTGGCTGGTTGCCGCCGGTCTCCGCCGTGCCGGTCTTGCCGGCGATCGCCAGACCCGGCACGCGGACCGTGGCATAAGCCGTGCCGCTGGGGTCGTCCACCACGCGGCACAAACCCGCGTGTACCGCGGCCAATGCGGCGGGACTCAGCCCAGGCACCTTTTCGCCGGCGGTGGTGCTCGCGAGCGCGGTGCGTGACGTGCGCGATTGCACCGTGCGGTCGCGAGTGATCCGCGGCGTGATCAGCCGTCCGCCGTTCGCGATTGCCGCATAGAGCCTGGCCACTTGCAGCGGCGTGGCGGTGAGCGTGGCCTGGCCGATCGAGAGCGACTGCACCTGCCGCTCGACGCGCAGGTCGGCGGCATTGGGCAATTGGCCGGCGGACTCGTCAGGCAGCTCGACCGAAGTCTCCTGGCCGAAGCCGAACCGCGTGGCCCATTCCACCAGTCGTGGGCCGCCCAGTGCCGCGACCTGCTCAAAGAAGTACACGTTGCAGCTTTGGGCCAGCGCGTCCGAGAGCGTGACGTCTCCGTGCCCGATTCCCTGGGCGCGAAAGATCTGGCAGCGCATCCGCTCGGGATCGTCGAGGTAACCCTGGCAGTGCAGCGCAGCCAGTGGATCAATCGCGCCCTCGCTCACCAGCGCCAAGGCGACCAGCGGCTTGAATACCGAGCCGGGCGGGATCGCCATCTTGGTTGTGCGGTCGAACAGCGGCCGAGCCGGATCGCTGAGGACCTGCTCGACCCGCGGATCGCCGGACACTAGTAGGTTGGGGTCGAAGCGCGGTGCGCTGGCTGCCGTCAGCACTTCGCCCGAGTGAATGTCCAGGACGACGATCGCTCCGCCGTGTTCGGGTGACGGGCCTTGGGTGCGGCGGCGGGTCGCCTGGTCCAACCAGACTTCGGCCGCGCGCTCTAGCTCGGCGTCGATTGAGAGCACCGCGTCGCGACCCGGCGCGGGTTCTCGCTGGACGGTGGCGCCCAGGACCTTGCCGCGATGATCGATCGATTGCCGGCTTTCGCCAGGCACTCCGCCGAGCTGCGCGTCGAGCATTCGCTCGATGCCCAATAGCCCAACCACGTCGTCGACCTCCGGCGGCGAGTTGTCCGGCCGAACGCGCGATTCGCTGCCCGAGCGTCGGCCAACGTGCCCGACCACGTGCGCTGCGAGTCCGCCGGTGGGATAGTCGCGCGTGGTGTGCTCGACAATCTGCACGCCGGGAAAGTCCTTGGGTCGCGCTTTGATTTCGGCAGCCAGGTCTGCAGGAACGTCGGAAGCCAGGCGATGAAAGGCCGTTTGCTCGGCGATGACCACCGGCGCCGGCGGCAGCGGCTCGGGCGGCGAGAACAGTCCGCCGACCAGCGACGCAAAACCTGTCGCCTCTGCGACCGGCGGTTGCTGGGCGGCGTGTCGGGCTAGGCGGCGCTCGTTGACCAGGTTGGCCAGCTCGGTCACGCGGCGATCGATCCGCGCGGCGCGGGCTTGCCAATCGGCGTAGGGCATGCCGCACCGCTCGGCCAGCCGGCGATGCATATTTGATAGGTCCTGGCGAATCTGAGTTTGCATCTGCTCAACACGCTTGGGGTCGCGGCGGTCGCGTGCCGATAGTCGCGCGCGGGCCTGGCGGCGCAGCCAGGCCGGGTCGGGCGGATCCTGCAGGTAACGAAACTGCACCGCGACCGCCGTGGCCGCGCGATCCTGCGCCAGCACGGTCCCATCGCGCGCCAGAATTCGCCCACGCTCGGCCACCACGGGAATGGTCCGCTCGATCGGTCGCGCGGCCAAGCGGCGAACGTTCACGCCATCGGCCATCTCAAGCTGCGCCGCTCGGCCCAGGATCACGACCAGCGCCAAGGCAAACAGACCATACAGCCAGCGCACCCGGTCGCGCGTGACCACCGCCGGCTCGCTCGCCGACCGCTCAAGCAAAGAATGCCAATCGTGTTGGAGCGAAGGGAGCATGGGGAGGGAGAGGCTTCAGGCGTCGGGCTTCAGGCTACAGGAAGAAGAACATGAAAAACGTGTTCGCCCGTGGCAGTGTGTTTATTGGGACTCACTCTGTTGCTCCAACTCCTGTAGCCGGTAGCCGGTAGCCTTAAGCCTCCTCCCCTCACACATCCTCGTCGCTGGATTGCAGGGCGCTTTGCCAGCGGTCGAAGTGTTCCAGGCAGAGGCAGGTGCCGCGGGCCACGGCCGAGAGCGGGTCGGGGGCCAATCGCGTGGGCAGCCCCGTCTGTTCGCTGAGGAAACGATCGAGCCCGCGCACCAGCGCGCCGCCGCCAGCCAGCACCAAACCGTTGTCGACCAGGTCCGAGGCCAGATCGGTCGAACAGCCATCGAGCGTGGCTTTGACAGCGCCCACGATCTGCGACAGCGGCTCGGCCAGTGCGGCGCGGATCTCTTCGCTGGTGACCGTGGCCTTGCGCGGTAGACCGCTGACGGCGTCGACGCCGCGGACCTCGTCGCTCAGTTCGTCGCCCAGCGGGTGCGCGCTGCCGATATCCAGCTTCAATCGCTCGGCCGCGGCCAATCCGATGCGCAGGCTGTAGTGACGTCGCAGGTAGTCGACCACGGCCTGGTCCATGGCGTCGCCCGCGACGCGGATCGACTGGCTGGCCACCACGTCGCCCAGGCTCAACACGGCGACGTCGGTAGTGCCGCCGCCGATGTCGCAGATCATGCTGGCCACGGGCTCGGCGATCGGCAGCCCCGCGCCGATGGCCGCGGCCTTGGCCTCGCTGATCACATAGACCTGCCGCGCGCCGGCTCGTTCGGCGCTGTTGTAGACCGCGCGCTTCTCAACCGGCGTGATGCAGCCGGGCACAGCGACCAGCACTCGCGGCTTGACGCCGTAGCCCTGACGGCGGGCTTTGCGGATGAAGTACCGCAGCATGGCTTCGCAGAGCTCGAAGTCGGTGATCACGCCGCCGGCCAGCGGCCGCACGACCGAGATCGACTGTGGCGTGCGCCCCTGCATCTGCTTGGCCAGGTGACCGACGGCGCAGCCGCCCGAGAGAATACGGTGCGTGCCTTCTTCGACCGCCACGATCGACGGTTCGTTGAGGACCAGGCCTTCGCCGGCCACGCTGACCAGCGTGTTGGCCGTGCCCAGGTCGATCGCCAGATCGGCGCCCCAGAGTCCGAGTAATTTTCCGAGCATCCTTGCTCTTTCGCGGTTCGAGGCAGATGGCGGAGTTTTACCGCCGGGGGTGTTTCCTTACACGCGCACTCGGGAGAACGACGTTACCTATTTGTACTGAACGTTAGAAGCGAGCCTTGAACTCGAAGTTGTAGGCCCGCATCTCCAGATACAAGCACAAGCAACCGATCAAGATCGCGACCAGCGACAGGCTGAGCAACACCGTGTAGATGTTGGCCTTGGGCTTTTCTACGACGACTCCGCGCGCGGGCGCGGCGGCGGCTTTCGCAGCTTTATCAGCTGACTTTGAACCGAGTAGCGACATCATCGCCTTTCTGAATAGCGCCTTTGCGGAAGTTCGGCAGAACCTTGCCCACGGCCCGGTCAGTGGTGGTGTTGAGCACCTCGACGCGGCCCAGGTAGGTGCTGGCCCGGTAGACTTCAACCGTGTGTCCGGCTCGCAGCCCGTCGTCGGAGCCTAGCGAGATTTCGATCATATTGTCGCGGTTGACCGCCAGCACCTTGCCCCGCATTTCTGGCGGGATGCCGTCGACCGGCGTGTCCTTGGTCAGGCCGTGCGCGGCGAGGACCTGGCGAGTGTCGGCGATCTCTCTGGCCAGTTGGATGCGTCGCTCTTCCAGCCGCTTTAGCTCGCCTTGCGATTGGTGGACCTGGTCGGTGAGTTTGACCACCGTGTCGGCGCTCTGATCGCGTTCGGTTTGCGCGGTGCGAATCTCGCCCCGCAGCGTGTCGACTTCGCCGGTCAGCTTGGCCAGGTTCTGCTGGGCCGAATCGAGGGCGGCGACCGAGGCTTTGTCTTTGGTGGCCAGGTCGTCGCGCTGCTTGGCCAGATCGTCGCGCTGCTTCATCAGCTCGTCGCGCTCGGTTTCCAACTTGGCCAGCGCCTCGCGTTTGGCTTTGGCTTCTTTGGCGATTTCCGCCTCGACCTTGGCCTTGTCGGCCTCGGCCTTCTCGAGCAGTTGCTTGGCGTTATCCAGTTGGAACTTCAGCCCCAAGGGAGCGCCGGAGCCGACCTCGTTCTGGGGTCGGTCGACCATCTTCTTCCAGTTCTGGTGCGTGCCATAAACGGCCACCGCAAACGACATGAACACCAGGCTCATGACGAAGATGAGCACGACGAAAATCTTGCCGAGTAGGTTCATAACTTCAGTCCTGCAAGCACACGATGGCGCGCCGGGTGGAACGTCGAGATGTGATTCCGTCGAAGTGCTCGGGATTTCAAGGCGACGCTTTGGGTGCGACGCCTTGGCGAGCGGTCGGGCATCCGGTGCCGCTTGGCAGTCCAGCGGGCCAAAGCTCAGCAAGAACTGCTAAGTCGTTAGTATAATTGGCCTTGGCTACGAAAGTCAATCTCGATGCGGTTTAAATTCGGTGAAATGGGTAAACCTGGCTGACACCTCAGCCGATTCACCCGCCGCACTGAGTTCGCCGCTAAGCCGTTGCCGATTGCGGGGTTCGCCCGCGCTTGCGCCAATCGCGAATTCCCACGATCGCCAAGCCAAAAACGGCCGCCAGGCAGACCCCCGCGGGCAGGTCTCCCCAGGCCAGATATCCGCTCGTGCGGCGGTCTAGCCGCACCGAGGCGACGACGATGTCGCTTTCACGCCGAGGACCCTGGGCCAGGATGCGACCGCAAGAATCGATACTGGCGGAAAAACCGGTATTGGCGGCAATCACCAGCGGCTTGCGACATTCGATCGTGCGAAACACGGCGTTGGCCAGGTGCAGGTCCAGTTCCGTTGAACCCCAGAACCAGCCGTCGTTGGTCAGGTTGACCAGCACGTCGGGCTCGGCGCCTTGCTCTTTCAACTTGCGAACTTGCGACGCGATCAGGTGCGGTACCGTATTCTCGTAACAGATGTTGGCCGCGTAGCGCGCGTTGCCCATGGTGACCGCGACCGGCGTTTCGCCCGCGTCCAATCCGGTGGGCAGCGGCGTCAGCCGATAGAGCCAGGGGAACGTTTTGCCCAGTGGCACGTATTCGCCAAACATCACGGGGTGGACTTTGTCGTAGCGACCGAGCTCGTGAGCTTGCGCGTCGAGAAACAAAGCGGAGTTATACCGCTGGATTCCCAAGCGCGTGCCGTGCACGGTATCGATGCCGAGGATCAGCGGTTTGCCCAGCGGCAGGACCGTGTTTTCCACCGCGCGGCGGCTGCGTGCCGTGGCCTCCTCGGGGCTGATCGTGCCGGGCTCAGAGACATAGTCCTCGGTGAAGGTGAACCAGGGATAGCGGAACATTGTCTCGGGCCAGACCAGCAGATCGACCTCGGGATGCTCGCGCACGGCCCGGCGCGAGAGCTCAAAGTACTCGTCAAAGATCCGCTGCGCCTGGGTCGGATCGTGCTTCATCTCGATGTCGATCGAGCCTTGAATCAGCCCGATGATCGGCCCGGCGACGGTGGTCTCTTCGGTGGTGCGCCAGTGACCGTAGGCCAAGGTTGCGCCGAGCACGGCCGCAGCGGGAAGCGCCGGCCACCAGGCTCGCGGCGCACCGTCCCAGGCGATCATTCGCGCAATCGCCGCGCCGACCAGCACGATCACAAAGGTCAGGCCATAGTTGCCCGCCAGGTCGCTGACTTGAATCACCAGCGGCCAGCGATACTGCGTGTGGGAGATTGCGGCCATCGTCACGCCGGAAAGCAGATGCGCGCGAATCAGCTCCAGTCCGGTCCAGACCACGGGCGCCGCGAGCACCGGCGAGATATTCAGTCGATGCACGGCCACGCGCGCCAGCGCGACAAACGCGGGCAGGTACACCGCCAGATAGAGCGAGATGGCAACCCAGCCGAAACTCGTGGCCCAGTGCGGCAGCGTCAACCAATAGAACGTCGCCAACCAGAAGCCGAGGCTCACGACGTAGATCTTCAAGTAAGGCCGTCGGCCGCCGAGCTTCTGCTGCCGAACCAGCAGCACCCAGGGAACCGGTGCCAGCCAGGCCAGCAGTGCCAGGTTCAAAGGTGGCAGCGCGCTCCACAATAGCACGGCGCCCAAGAGCGCCAGGCTCCAGGTTGACTGCCACCATGTTTGCGTCGGTTGGCTGGTTGGCTGTTGGTTCAAGGGCAGGACGCGCCGACCCGGGCGCGCGACGGAAGTTGCGGTTCCCATGCGCTCTAGCCTAGGCCGAGCCGTCGGGTTTGGACAGACCGATTCGCGCCAGCAAGGCGTGCCGCGGCCGACGCTCAGCTATTGCGCTTGCGGCAGTCGCACCGCGCGGATGCTGTGTCCGGCGTGCAACTCGTAGCGACCCGGCGGCAGGATGGCCAGGGCGTTGGCCGAGGCCAGCGTGCAGAGGTCGCCCGAACCTTGCCAGTGCAACGGCTCCAGGAGTTCCTGCCCTTCGGTGTTGGTCAGCCGCGCGGGATAGTAGGTCATCCGGTCGGACCGTTGGACCATGTCCTGCGCGAGGGTCGCCGAGACCTCGACCAGGCCGGCGTCGTCGCGCCCCCGCAGCCGGCCAATCGCCGGCCGCACGAACAGCTCGAAGCAGACCAGGCTGCTGACCGGATTGCCCGGCAGGCCAAAGACCAGGCGGTCGCCGTCGGCCTGCTGCCGGATGCCAAACCACAGCGGCTTGCCCGGCTTGAGGTTGATCTTGTGAAATACCTGCTCGACACCTCGCGACGCCAGCGCCCCGGGCACCAGGTCGAGCACGCCGGCCGAGACGCCGCCGGACAACACCAGGATGTCCTGTTGCAGGCCCCGTTCGATCGCCGCGCTAAGCGCCTCGCGCTCGTCAACCACGATGCCCAGGTCCACGGCGTCGGCGCCGGCCATCCGTGCGGCGGCGGCCAACAGCGGACCGTTCGAATTGCGAATCTGGCCCGGTCCGGGCACAGCGTTGGCGGGCACTAGCTCGTTGCCGGTCGAGAGCACAGCCAGCGACGGCGTCGGCACGACGCGCACTTCGCTGCGTCCCACCTCCGCTAGCAACCCCAGCTCCACGGCCCGCAGCATGCACCCGCTTGAGAGGATCGTGTGACCGCGGGCCATGGACGTGGCGCGGCGGACGATGTTCTGGCCCTTGACGGTGCCCGGTGCGTTCAAGCGGACGCGCGATGTGTCGCCGGTCGTGACCGGCGCGTCGGCCCGTTCGATCATCACCACGGCGTCGGCGCCCTCGGGCAGCGGCGCGCCGGTCATGATGCGCGTGGCACGGCCCGGGGTGACTGCGCGGTGCGGGATGGCGCCGGCGGTGACCTCTTCGAGAACGTCGAAATCGGCCGAACCATCGGCCAGGTCGGCGGCGACGACGGCATAACCATCGACCACGCTCTTGTCGTGCGGCGGCGAGTCGACGTCGCTCTCGACGTCTTCGGCCAGGATGCAGCCGAGCGCCTCGTCGGCCGGCAGCACGATTGCGTCGCGATGCCGCGCGCGAGTCAGGATCCGTTCCAGCGCTTCGTCGATGCTCAGCATGGGGGGCGTGTGACTTGAAAGGAGCGAGCGCGCGGGCCGTGGTCAGCCCTTCGCGACCGCGGTCGCGCGCGGCCGAGTGGGCGCGGTCGCCAGAAAATGTTCGAGGATCTTCGTGCCGGACAGTGTGAGAAAACTCTCCGGATGAAACTGCAAGCCGAACAACGGATATTTCTTGTGGCGAATTCCCATGATCTCGCGCTGGCCATCGGGGCCGTCGCTCCAGGCCGAGACGACGAAGTCGGGGCTGAGCGTGTCGGGTTGGATCACCAGGCTGTGATAGCGGGTCGCTTGCAGCGGATTCTCCAGGCCGGCGAACAGACCCTGGTTGTCGTGGTGGATCCAGTCGGTCTTGCCGTGCATCAGCCGCTTGGCGCGGACGATCGTGCCGCCGGTGGCCTGGCCGATGGATTGATGACCAAGGCAGACGCCCAGGATCGGCAGCTTGCCGGCAAACCGGGTGACCGCAGCGCAGGAGATGCCGGCCTCGCTGGGCGTGCAGGGCCCCGGCGAGATAATCAGGTGGGTCGGTCGCTTTGCCTCGATCTCGTCCAGCGTGATCTGGTCGTTGCGATGCACCTCCAGGTCGAGCGTCGGGTCGATCTCGCCGAACCGCTGCACGAGGTTGTAGGTGAACGAGTCGTAGTTATCGATCAGCAGGATCATGGTTGCGATTCCGGATGCCCTGAGGATGCTCTAAGTATATCATGTCGCCGCTCGGCAGAACGAGAGACGCGATGTTCCGGCGGCGGGTTCGGGCACTCAGCAAACGATCGACCCGCTACTCCTGACAACAGGGACAGATTTGCGGGACAAACACGCATAGGGTCGCGCTGTATTTTGTGCGGTTGTAGCCCTTCCCGCTTTCGTTTGGATTTTCGTGATGCGCGGCGACTAGATATTGGTTGCCAAAAGTTGGCGTGAAGCTCACACGTCCGTCGGCATCGCTCGAGCGGTCATAGGTGGCGTCCTGTTGCTCCGACAATGTTGTGCCGCGCGGTATGAAGGAAACCCGGGCGTCGGCCAGCGGCTTGCCGCGGTACAGAAGACGCAAACGGATCGGCACTCCGGGGCCCATTGGCGTCACTGGATTGGCCAAGGGTACTAGCTCCAGCGGATGGCCCAGCTGCCGGTCAAAGCCGGGATTGTCCGGCGGCACCCGGTCAAGCGAAGGGCTCGCCACGAAGTACGCTTTAGCGCCCTTGACGCTGCGAACTGGGCCGTAGGACATAACCTGATCCGCGAGGTAGCCGACGACGTAAAGTCCGGGCTCTTGAGGTTGGAAACGTACCGCCCAAAAACCTTCCTGGGGCGAATAACCAACATCAGCCAGCGTCGGTTTGAGGTCCAGCGCGGCGCCGCTGGGGCCGGCGACGCTCACCGCGGCACCCTCCAGATTCAGCTTTCCGGCCAACTTGAAGTCGCGGTGGTCGTTACCATGGTTTCCCAACATTAAATCGAGGTGAATCGTATCGCCTGAGCGAGCGATGTTGGTATTTGTCTGCAGCCACGCATCGTGAGCCAGGGCGACGTCCACCCAGGTCAACAAGGCCAGCAATAACAAGAACGATTTCATCGAAGAACCCTCGTTGGATTTGTTTCTAAAGGATTGATGAACGGAGTCGATCTATTGGCCCAGCACTTCGTTGCCATTGCGCGTGGCAAGGGCGCGCCAGACCACCAGCTCGATTTCGTTGACGACAAAATCCACATGGCTATCGGCGTACATGACCTGCACGCCGCCGGGATGCATGCTGCGCGGGCCAGCGATCGACATATTGTGTGAGCCGTTGCCGCAATCCCATTCGCGCGGATTTGGTAAGTAATAGTGGTTGTACAGCGTGTCACCATAGTGCCCGTTGATCCACTTGGCTCCACGAACGCTGGACCAAACACCGGTGCCGGCGCCGCAATCGGTGGGCGTTGGCTGATTGCCGCCGCTCACCTCGAGCACTTGCATGTTGGCGTCCGCTGGAATCGGCCCTATCGTCGACACGACTGTTCCGGGTCCCAGGAGAGATTCGGAGAAAGCGACCGTATGGGCACTGCCATCTAGAAGTTGGCGAAAGCCGATCTTTGAACTGTCGAAAAAGATTCCGTCGCCGCCAGTCTTCAGGTGACCGTAGTTCACCGTTCCCGAGCCGGTGCAGGCAACGTAGTTATTGGGGCCAAAGGTTAGCCCCGTGACTTCTCCGCGATCGGTCGGGCAGAGAAACATCGGAACGATCGTCGTCGCCGCGCGGGCGTTTTTGGCGCCGCTGCTGGCACCGAACGTCAAGGGCGGTGTCTTGAAATCGATCAAGTCTTGCAGCACGTCCTCCTCCACGTAGGGCAACAAGTAGGCGTGGACCGAGAAGACCAAAGGAAACGGCGCGCCGCGACCCCTTGGGAACAATCTTAGGGCGGCGTGGTGATTCTGCATCGCCACGCCGATCTGTCGAAGGTTATTGGAACAGCTCGATCGGCGGGCACTTTCCCGCGCGGCCTGAATGGCTGGCAGCAGCATCGCCACCAGCACGCCGATGATCGCGATCACGACCAGCAGCTCTACCAGCGTAAACGCTGATTTCTTTACCATGGATAACTCGCGTTGAATTAAGACGCGCAGCTGCCGTTACGCAGCCGCGATGGCTCAATTAAAGCGCAGGCGTGGCGCAAGCGCGCAGCGTCAGCGCACGACGGTTTGGTCAACCGTCAGACGCGAGGCGGGGGAACAGGCGGCGAGAGCTCGGCGCCAAGCAGCAACAGGCGGGGCAGAGAAAGCCATTCGACGACCGTCGGCGCGAACTGCCAATCAATCGAACGCGGCAGTGGCCCGACGACGGCGGTCAGGCAAAGCAAGTCAACCAATCCGCGGCACCGGCGAGCCAGTGGCTCGATCAGGACCACTTGCTCCACTGTTTTTTCTTCGCCCTCACAGCATTCGTGTGATTTGCGTTCGTGTGCGGCGTGATGGGTACAGCACTTCTTTGCCGGCGCTGCGATCGAGTCGCGCTGGTCATCGGCGCCGACCTCGGCCACCAGACTGGCGGGCGGTTCGACTTGATTCTGAATTGCCCACGCGAGCTTCTGCCGCGGCGTGTAACAACAGCATTGCTTCCAGCATTGCGCCGCTGAACCGCAACCGCAGGCGTGGCCTTGGCAAGGAAAAGGTTTGCCATCGGATGCCTCGGCGCGGCGAGGCAGCGGCACCCCGATGGACGTCACCAGATACGACGAGAGCGAAAGCACCGAAATCAATCGGCGCATTACAGAACTCATCCGGTGGGGTAAACAGCGACGCATGGGGCGAGAGTGCGGTGCTAAAAGCGGGAGGGCAGGCAGTGCAGGACGCGCTGATCGTAAGTCCGCGCCAGCGGGGCTGTCAACTTTCTGACGACGAAATGGAAAGTTCTTGCGATCGGGTGTGCCGGCCGGCGGCGTTCCAGGCCGCTCGCCGCGTGCTGGCTTGTCAGCTAGAAGCGGACCCCCAACTCGATCGCCAACTGGCCTTCCGCCGGTCGACATCCGCGGCTACTATTCTCGCCCCGCACGTCTCGAATTCCGTGGCGTCGGGCCTCGTGCTACCGAGTTCAAAAGCGATAGGTGCTGCGATGAGCAATTTGGGCGTGTTTCACTGGATTCGCGATGCCGTGCGGCGTTCGGTCCTGCTGGGTTTCTCGGATGCCGTCGAGCAATTGGGCGGTCCGGCCGAGTCCAACGAGGAGCTGCATCCCCAGCTGGCCGCGGTATTGCGCGAAGCCGCCGCGCCGAGTCTCACCGCCACACTGGAGCGTCCCGCCGCCAAGCAGCAGCGAAAGCGACTCGGTCGCTCGCTCGACGGATTGCGCCAGGTCGGCCCCAAACCGGCGGACGGCAAAGCCTGATCCGCTCCCTGGGTTGCGGCCACCAAATCGGCCGCAGTGCTGTATTCAGTCCGATGACAAATGGCGGTGTGTCCTTGCCGGTCGCACCCTTCTATCTCGCGCGCGTCAGCACGACGCAAGCGCCATGATGGCAATCGCTTATGCCATCAATGCAGGAGTATTGCTCGACCTAGGGCATGGTGTTTGCATCCTTTGCCAGGGCCGCAGGGACTTCCTGCTTCAGCCAGCTTTCCAGGCGACGCGTGTAACATTCGCGCCGGCACTGCGCTGGACTGAATAAGGGCAGCAAGCCTTTCACACACGGCCCGAACAAGACCCTTTGTTATCGTGCTCGAAGCGCAGCGGGCTCTAGATTGTCGCCAGAGTCGTTCCCGCTGCGCTCGAGCCGTTTTTATGCGCCGCACCTCTGCCCGGGCGACGGCTTCGGCCCCCGACATCTCTCCAAATGCTCTCAAATCCTGTTGAAAACGACGTGGCACCGTCGGTTCTCGGGTCTTGACTGAGGCCCGGGGATGGGATTTACTAACCGGACGGTCGGTAGAATTTGCCGACCGCGGTTTGTCCCGCGGATTTGCCGCCCGAAAGGGTTCGCTCTGCCCGCCTTCCCCCAGCCGCGAGCGCTCGCTTGAAACCGTCCAAGAAGCCTACCCTGGCCACGGATTCGGACCGCACGATCGACATCTACACCAAGGCGGCTCAGATCTTTCACGAGCAGGGCTTTGACGCCACCTCGATGAGCTCGATCGCCGCGGCGGTCGACCTGACTAAGGCCGGTCTCTATTACTACATCGAGAGCAAAGAAGACCTGCTTTACGCGATCATGAACTACGCGATGGAGCGGCTCGAGACGATGGTCATCGAGCCCTCGCGCCAGTTGACCGATCCCAAAGCGCGGTTAGAGAGCATCATTTGCTGCCACGGCCGATTGCTCACCGAGGGCAACAAGGCCATCACGATCCTGACCGACGAGATCGAGGGGCTTAAGCCCAAGCATCGCAAGCAGATTCTGGACCGCAAGCGGGTCTACTTCGACTTTGTCCGCGGCACGCTCGACGAGCTGCGCGCCAGCGGTCAATTGCGCGACATTAACACGACCGTGGCCACCTTCAGCCTGTTTGGCACTTTGCTGTGGCTGCCGCGCTGGTTCCGCGTGGGCGGGCCGCTGTCGAGCGAGGACGTCATCCAGGCCATATCAGATATCGCCGCCGGCGGATTGCTGCGCGGCGCCAACGACGCCTAAGCCGCGTCCCGAGACCGAGGAAGAGCATGAATCTTGTCGTGTGCATCAAGCAGATTCTGGATCCCGAAATCCCCGCGCGCGATTTTCGCGTCGACGCCGCCAAGCGCGAAGCAGAGCAGGGAGGCGCCAACCTGGTGGCCAACATCTTCTGCGAAAATGCGCTGGAGACGGCCCTGCAAGCCCGCGAGGCTCACGGCGGCAAGCTGACGGCGCTGGCCCTCGGACCCGAAGGGGCCGAGGACGTGCTGCGCAAGGCGCTGGCGCTCAAGGCCGACGAGGCGGCGCTGGTGGTCAATGACGGGGCGTCGAATCCCGATCCGCTGTTTATCGCACAGGCCCTGGCCGCGGCCGTGCGAAAGCTCGGCGAATACGACGTGGTGCTCGTCGGCCGCGAGGCGGGCGACTGGGGCGCGGGCCAGACCGGCGGCCTGTTGGCCGAAGAGCTCGGCGTGCCGTGCATCTCATTTGCCGAGTCGATCGAGCCCGGTAGCGCGCCCGGCACGGTCAAGGTCAAGCGACAGACCGACGCCGGCTGGGAACTGATCGAGGCCGCCACGCCGCTGGTCGTGACCATTACGAATCACGACAAGAACGTGCCGCGCATTCCCAAGACTCGCGACGTGATGCAGTCGTATCGCAAGCCCCTGACCAAGTGGACGTTCACAGAGTTGGGCATCGACCCGGCCAGCGCGCACGCGTACTACGAAGTGGCCGAGCTGTTCATTCCGCGCAAGGAATCTCAATGCGAGTTTATCGAGGGCGATACCCTCGAAGCCAAGATCGACGCCTTTGCCGAGCGGATCAGCTCGATCATTCGCGCGATGTGATCCACCATTCTTTTGTATTCATCGAGGTATCCTCGTGGCGGACGTCGTTTGTTGTTTGCTGGCCAAGGCGGGTCTGGATCGCTCGGCGCAGGGCGTGTTGGGCGCGGGCCGGCGCTTGGCCGATAGCCTTGGCGGAAAGCTCCGCGCGGTCCTCGTTGGCCCGTCCTCTGACGCATTGACTGCCGGCGCCGCCGCCGTGGCCGACACGGTCGTGGTCGCCGATCATCCGCTGTTGGCCGAGTATCAATCGGAGCTATACCTGACGGCCCTGGCGTCGACCTGTCAGGCGCTGTCGCCGGCGGCGGTGCTCTTGGCCAACGACACTTACAGCCAGGAGCTGGCGCCGAGATTGGCGCATCGCCTGGGCGGCAGCTCGGGGGGCGACGCCGTGGAGGTCTCGGCCGCCGACGGCAAGATTCGCGTCACCCGCGGCGTGTATGGCGGCAAGGCCACGGCCGTGATCGAGCTCAAGCGGTCGCCGGCGGTCGTCTGGGTTCGCGCCCGGGCGCTAGCGCCGGCCGATGCGGCAGGTCGCTCGCCGGGCGCCATCGAAAAGGCGCCGCTGGATCTGACCGACGACGGCCGCATGAAGGTCGTCTCGCGCCATGCCGAAGCCCGTGAGGGCGTGCGCCTGGAAGACGCCCGGGTGATCGTCTCCGGCGGTCGCGGCCTGGGCGGGCCGGAACCATTCAAGCAATTGCAGGCGCTGGCCGACGTGCTGGGCGCGCAGATGGCCGCCTCGCGGGCCGCGTGCGACGCCGGCTGGGTGCCACCCTCGTGGCAGGTCGGTCAGACCGGCAAGAAGGTCGCGCCCGAGCTGTACCTGGCCATCGCCATTTCCGGCGCCAGCCAGCACATCATGGGCATTGCCGACTCCAAGGTCATCTGTGCGATCAATCGCGACGCCGACGCGCCGATCTTCAAGCACTGCCGCTTCGGCCTGGTCGAAGACTATGAGAAGGTGGTTGGTCCCCTCCGAGAAAAACTCAGCCGGCCCACATGAACCGCTCTGAAGCCACGCGCGAGGTCCTCTGGAACATCCACCATGTGTGGTTGATGTACGCGCTGCTGGTGCCGACCACGGTGATCGCCGCCTACGGCGTGTATCGTCGGGTGAAAGTCTGGCGGCGTGGCCACAGTGAGAATCGCTTCGACCGACCGCTGGAGCGGCTGGGTCTGGTCTTTAGCTACGCCGTGTTGCAACTTCGCACCTGGCGCAAGGCCTATCCCGGTTCGTTTCATGCGATGATCTTTTGGGGGTTCGTCGTGCTGTTCATCGCCACGGTCGTGGTGCTGATCGACTACGATCTGTCGATCCCGATCATGCGTGGCGAGTTTTACCTGCTCTTTCAGTCACTGTTTGTCGACCTGATGGGCGCCGTGGCCATCGGCGGCATTGTGCTGGCGGGCGTGCGGCGCTGGATTGTCCGACCCAAACAGCTGGTCTACACGACCGAGTCGAACGTGATCCTGCTGGTGATTCTGGCGATCCTGGTGAGCGGCTTCTTGGTCGAGGGTTGGCGGATCGCGGCGACCAATGATCCCTGGGGAGCGTGGTCGCCGGTGGGCTACCTGGCGGCGGGCGCGTCGCGCGCCGTCATGTCAGAGGATGCCATGCTCGTCTCGCACCGCGTGGCCTGGTGGACCCATCTGCTGTTGGTGTTCGGTTTCCTGGCCTGGGCACCCTATTCCAAGATGCTGCATGTCGTGGCCTCGACGGCCAACATTTACACCGCGCGACTAGCGCCGATCGGCGCCAACCTGCGCAAGGTCGACTTCGAGGCCGAAGGGGCGCTGGGCATCAACACGCTCGCCGGATTCACCTGGAAAGACCTCTTAGACTTCGATGCCTGCACCGAGTGCGGTCGCTGCACGGCGGTCTGCCCGGCCAATCGCGTGGGCAAGCTGCTCTCGCCGCGCGACATCATTTTGGATCTGCAGCGATTGGCTCGCGACGAATCACGCGACCTCGCGCAGCCGTTTCTCGAGGCCACGCCGGCTTTGAGCGCCGAGGCATTCTGGGAATGCACGACCTGCGCGGCCTGTGTCGAGGCCTGCCCGGTCTCGATCGAGCAGTTTCCCAAGATCGTCGACGCGCGGCGTTTCCTGGTGATGGAGGACGCCGAGTTTCCCGAGACCATGCAGCAGGCGATCTCTTCACTGGAGACCCGCGGCCACCCGATGCGGGGCACGGCATTTTCCAGGGTCGATTGGGCCCAGGGTCTGAACATTGCCACCATGGCCGAGGCGAAGGACGCCGACGTGCTGTTGTGGGTCGGCTGCGGCGGCGCATTGGTCGAGCGCAATCAAAAGGTCGTCCGCTCGCTGGCCCAATTGCTGTCCAAGGCCGGAGTGAAATTTGCCATTCTGGGACGCGAGGAAAAGTGTACCGGCGACCCGGCCCGGCGCATCGGCAATGAATTCCTGTTTGAGACCTTGGCGCAGGAGAACATCGCCACGCTCGACAAGCACGGCGTGAAGACGATCCTGACGAGCTGCCCGCACTGCTTCAATACCTTGCTCAACGAATACCCGCAGTACGGTGGCCGCTACGAGGTGTTTCATCACAGCCAGTATCTGGCCAAGCTAGTGGCCGAGGGCAAACTGTCGGGCGAGCTGCCGGCTGACAAGCTGGTCACGTTTCACGACCCCTGCTACCTCGGCCGGCACAACGGCGTGTACGACGCGCCGCGGCAGTTGGTGCAGATCTCGTCCAGCACAGCGCCGATCGAGATGGAACAAAACAAGAGCAACGGCTTTTGTTGCGGGGGGGGTGGCGGCATGAGCTTTATCGACGAACCGCCGGACAAGCGGGTCAACCAGGAGCGGGCCCGGCAGGCGTTGGCCACCGGGGCCGACGTGGTGGCCGTCGGCTGCCCGTTCTGCATGACCATGCTCGAAGACGGCATCAACGCGACCAAGGGCGATCGCGACGTGAAGGTCATGGACGTGGCCGAGCTGTTGTGGCAAGCAGTCGAGCCGCCCGCCCAAAACTGAGCAAACAACTACAGCCGCGCGAGCTCGCGGACCAATCCAACCGTTTCCAATACGACCGTCGATAGAAAGGCACGCCATGGATCTCGGACTGACACCCAGCGAACTGAAGTTTCGCGATGAACTGCGGGCCTGGCTAAAGGCCAACCTGCCCGCCAAGACCAGCAAGGCTGTGAAGACAGCCGACTCGACCCACGAATATCACGCCTACTTGAAGTCCTGGCAGCGCAAGCTCTACGACGGCGGTTACGCCGGAGTGAACTGGCCCAAGGAGTATGGTGGTCGCGGCGCGACTTTCATCGAGCAGGCCATCTTCCAGGAAGAGCTGGCGCTGGCCGATGCGCCCGAGCGGATGGGCACGATCGGCCAGGGTCTCGTCGGACCCACGATCATTGCCGTCGGCACCGAAGAGCAGAAGAAGCGCTACCTGCCCGGCATTCTCTCGGGCGACGAGGTCTGGTGCCAGGGCTTCTCTGAGCCAAACGCCGGCAGCGACCTGGCGGCGCTCGAGACCAAGGCCGTGCGCGACGGCGATGACTTTGTGATCAACGGCCAAAAGATCTGGACCAGCTATGCCCACATCGCCGACCTCTGCCTGCTGGTCGTGCGCACCGATCCCAGCGCGGCCAAGCACAAGGGTTTGACCTCGTTGTTGGTCGACATGAAGTCGCCGGGCATCACGGTCCGCCCGCTCAAGATGATGTCGGGCGACTCGGGCTTCAACGAGATGTTCTTCTCCAACCTCCGCGTGCCGGTCAAGCAAACCATCGGCCAGGTCAACGACGGCTGGAGCGTGGCCATCACGGCGCTTTCAAACGAGCGCGCCAACCTGGGCACGGGCCTGTATGTGGTCTTCAAGCGCAACCTGGACGCCGTGATCGACCATGCCCGCAAGCTCAAGCGAAATGGCAAGCCCGTGATCGACGACCCCGTGATGCGTCAGCGGCTGGCCCAGGCCTATGTGGACCTGGAGGTCTTCAGGCTGAACACGACCCGCTCGCTATCGATCCTCAACCGCACCGGAGCGCCGGGCCCCGAGGGTTCGATCCAGAAGCTGTATTGGAGCGAGCTCAATCAGAGAAACGCGCAGATCGCCATGGAAGTGCTGGGGCCCAATGCCCTGTCGAGCGAGTTCGACGGTGGCCGCTGGGTCTACAACTACCTGCGGTCGCGGGGCAACACGATCGAGGCCGGCACCAGCGAGGTGCAGCGCAACATCATTGCTCAGCGAGTGCTCGGCCTGCCGCGCAGTTACTAGCCGCGAACGCGGTCCGCGTTTCGAACCGTTCATCCACGCAAATCAATCGCCAACAACATTTTATCGGATAACGAACCATGGAATTCGAACTCTCCAAGCCGCAGAAGCTCCTGCAAAAATCGACGCGCGACCTGTTCTCGCGCGAGTGCCCGCACAAGCGTGTCCGCGAGCTGATGGCCACCGACACCGCGCTCAACCCCGAGCTGTGGGCGGCGGTGGCCGATCAGGGCTGGCTGGGCATTCACCTGGATGAAGAGGCCGGCGGTCTCGGGCTGGGCGTCGTTGACCTGGCCGTGGTCGCCGAAGAAATGGGCCGGGCCTGCTTTCCCGGGCCCTTTCTGGGCACGGTCTGGGCCGCCACGCTCGTGGCCGCCGCGTCGCCCAAGTCGAAACTGCTCGAGCCGCTCACAACCGGCGCCAGCAAGGGAGCGGTCGCGCTGCTCGAAGCCGACACGACCTGGAATCCCGCGGACGTGCAGTTCAAAGCCACGGCCGATGGTGCGGGAGTGAAGCTCAGCGGCAAAAAGACCTACGTGATCGATGCCGGCGTGGCCGACGTGATCGTGGTCGTGGCTCGAGGTGACAAGGGGCTGTCGCTGGTGGCCGTGCCGACCAAGACCGCGGGCGTAAAGATCACGGCCATCGCGCCGGTGGATCAAACCCGCAAGCTCTACGAAGTCGAGCTAACGGACGTGAAGCTGGGCGCCGATGCCGTGTTGGCCACGGGCGATGCGGCTGCCAAGGCGCTGGCCCGGTCGCTGGAAGTCGCCACGGTCGTGGTCGCGGCCGACATGCTCGGCGGCATGCAGTGGATTCTGGAAGCGGCGGTGGAATATGCCAAGACCCGGCAGCAGTTCGGCAAGACCATTGGCACGTTTCAATCGGTGCAACACATGTGCGCGGATATGCTGCTGTGGACCGAGAGCTCGCGCTCGGCGATCTATTACGCCGGCTGGGCGCTCGACGCAGAACCGTCGGACGCGGCCCGCGCCGTCTCGCTGGCCAAGGCCTACGCGTCGGACGCATCACGCGAGGTCGCCAACCGCGGCGTGCAGGTTCACGGCGGCATCGGGTTCACCTGGGAGCACGACTTGCAGTTGTACTACAAGCGGTCGAAGGCTTCAGAAGTGCTATTCGGCGATTCGGCCTATCATCGCAACCTGCTGGCGGCGCTGGCCTTTGACCGGCCATCGGCGGCGATTGCTTAGGCGACCTGCCAGCGCTCGCGCGTTGCGCCTTAGCTTAGAATCGCGCCGTCGGTTAACGTATGTCGGCGGCTGCGGGTGGTAGTCACCTTGTCGCGCCAGGCAGGTTATTGGTACCGATCGGGTTGGGCAAGCCGACCGTGGGGCGGGGCGGCGTCTGCAGCGCCCCCTGGGTTCCCTGCGACCGCTGAGGAATGATCCCGGTGGGGGCCGGCGGACGCTGTGGAAACGGCGACGCGTAAGGATTCATCGTCGGCGCGGGATAGATAGCGCCGCCCGCCTGTTGAGGCAGCGCGCCGCTGGTGCCCGGCAGCAGCGGGCTGCCCGGCAGGATCCCTCGTGACGGCGGCAACGTCCCGCCGCGGATTGGCCGGCCGGTCAGTGCGCCGCTGGTGCGGAAGGGATCTTCGGCGGGGAGCGCTGGTTTTTCGGCCGGTTGCGTCAAGCGCTCGCGCATTTCGTCGAGTTCCTTCTCAGCATCACGCGCGGTTGACCGTGTTCGCGCGGAACTCGTCGCGCGGTCGCGGTCGCGGCTGCGGTCAGACGGTTGGGTCCGCCGCTGACGACTGGCCGCGGTGTCGAACGGATCCAGGGCGTCGTCCTCTTCTTGCTGGCGCTTGGCGTCGGCCGCGGCCTCGCGGCGGCGACGAAGGGCCCAGGCACTCTCGTCGTTTTCTTCCGGCTTTGTCTCTGGCTCGACCTCAGGCGCGGCGACGGTCTTCTCCGGCAACGGAACGTCAACGTCGGTCTTGCTGGGCAAATGCTCGTATTCCTCCGCGATGCGCGAGTCGAGCTTGCGGGCCATCGCGTCGTCTGCCAGCGACTTCTCCTCGTCGCCGAGGTCGCGATACGCGATCGCGCGGCTGTAGTACGCTTCAGGGTCCTGCGGCCGGAAGCGAATGGCGGCGTCGAAGTCGGCGATCGCCAGCTCGACGTCGCCCGCTTCGTCGCGGCACTGATACGCGCGTCCGCGCGCCAGGTAGGCGGCGGCGTCGCTGGGATTTTGGCGGATGGCTTCGGTCAGTGCGACGATCGCCTCGCCGTACTGGGTCTGCTTTAGCAGCAGCTCGCCGCGCTCAAGCGGTGTCGACGGCGCCGTCTGACCGCACCCGGCAGCCAACGCCATCACCGCGGCCAGAAACCATGCCCGATGTGCCATTACAGGACCTCGACCGATATATCGGCGAGATGAGAGATTCGCCTTTGCTGAATCATACCTTGCCGCATTGTAGGGGCAACGCGGGCAACGGGTTGGGACCGGCCACCCAAGCTCGACTGCAAGGTTCCACGCCTGAGGGACCCTTGGCCTTCGCCCGAATGCCCGGCAGTGCGTATACTGCGGCCAACCGCGCGGCACGCCGAGTAAGTTCCTCCTGTTTTCGAGCGTCAAGTTGAATTCTCCACAAGCTTTAGTGCATGCCCAGTCGCTCTCGGTGCGCTACGCATCCGGTGTGACGGCGCTGGAGCGCGTGGGATTCGATGTTCCGCCTGGGCAGTTTGTAGCGTTGGTCGGTCCATCGGGTTGCGGCAAGTCGACACTCTTGCGATTGGTGGCGGGGCTGCTGGCCCCGACCGCGGGGTCTTTGAGCGTGGATGAGTTGCCGCCGGCGGCTGCCCGGCGCCAGGCGGCGGTGCGCACTTCGTTTGTTTTTCAAGACCCCACGCTGCTGCCGTGGCGCACCGTGCGCCGCAATGTCAGCCTGCCGCTCGAGCTGGCAGGCGAGCCGGTTGACCTGCATCGTGCCAAGGTCGACGCCGTGCTGGCCCTGGTGGGGTTGGCCGATTTTGCCGAGCGCTTTCCGGCGGAGCTCTCGGGCGGCATGCGGATGCGAGTGTCGCTGGCCAGGGCGCTGGTGACCGAACCGGAACTGGTGCTGCTCGACGAACCGTTCGGCGCGCTCGACGACCTGACGCGCCACGCGCTGGGCGACGAACTGGCCACGCTGTGGGGCGGGCGACATTGGACCGTGCTGTTCGTGACCCACAACATCGCCGAGGCGGTTTACTTGAGTCAGCGGATCCTGGTGATGAGCCCGCGTCCGGGAAGGATCGTGGCCGACCTGCGGGTGCCGTTTGCCACACCCCGCTCGCGCGCGCTGCGCAGCCAGGCCGAATTCGCCCGGTTCACGGCCGAAGTGGCCGACACCCTCGAGAGGGCCGGCACATGAAACGCACGCTCGCCGACACCGCTGCGCTGGTCGTTCCGCCGCTGGTGTTCTTTGCGCTGGCGGTGGGGCTGTGGCAGGCCGTCACGACGATCTGGGAGATACCCGCCTACCTGGTCCCCTCGCCCGCGCGGGTTTGGAATGCGGCGCGCGAGCACGGCGCGGAATTGCTCTCGGCCACAGGCTTGACCGCCGGCGGCGCGACGGCCGGGTTCGCACTCAGCCTGTTGGCCGGCACGGCGCTAGGTTTGGTATTCTCGCAATCAAAGATCATCGAGCGGAGCATGTACCCTTATGCCATTTTCTTGCAGACCGTGCCGATCGTGGCCATTGCGCCGTTGGTCGTGATGTGGTTTGGCAACGGCTTTGGCGGGGTCATTGCCGTGGCGTTTATCTTGAGCCTGTTTCCGATCATCACCAATGCGACCGCGGGGTTGACCTCGGTCGATCCGCAGTTGATCGAACTGTTTGAGGTCTGCAACGCCTCGCGCTGGCAGACGCTGTGGAAGCTGCGCGTGCCCAACGCGGTGCCCCACCTGGTCACGGGGGCCAAGATCTCCTGCGGTCTGTCGGTGATCGGAGCGATCGTGGGCGAGATCTCGGCCGGCTTCGGCACCCAGAGCTTCGGCCTGGGGTACCTGATCACGATGACCAGCGGCAAGCTCGACACGGCCTATGCGTTTGCCGCCGTGATCGCGTCGACCCTGCTGAGCATCGTCATCTTTGCCACGGTCACCACGCTGGGCGCGGCGGCGCTAGGCCGCTGGCGCGGCGGCGCGCGACGAGCAACGACCTCAACTTGAAGAGTCCCGCGCCCCGGAGTTTTGCAATCGTGTCGAGATTACTTCAACAAGCAAGCTGGCTGACCACAATTGCCATGCTGTTGTCGGCACTCGCCGGCTGCGGCGCGAGCGGCGCCAAGCAGGGATCGGATTCGGCCGCCAAGGACAGCGGCGCGGGGCTGACCGCGGTCAGCTTGCAGCTCAATTGGTTCCCCGAAGTGGAGCACGGCGGTTTCTACGCGGCGCTGGTTCACGGCGACTACCGCGCGGCTGGGTTGGACGTAAAAATCCTGCCCGGCGGCCCCGAGACCCCGGTGGTGCAGCAGGTGGCGCGGCGGGCGGCGACGTTTGGCGTGGTGAACGCCGACAATGTGCTGTTTGGCCGCGCGCAGCAAGCGCCCATCGTGGCGCTGATGGCGTCGTTGCAAAACAGCCCGCGCTGCTTGATGGTGCACGAGAGCTCTGGTATCACGCGGTTTGACCAGTTGAAGGACATGACGATCGCTATGTCCAGCAGCAACGCCTTCTCGCATTTTCTCCGCCGCAAGCTGCCACTGGAGGGCGTGCAGATCGTGCCCTATCCGGGCAATGTGGCACAGTTTCTGCTCAACAAGAACTATGCCCAGCAAGGTTACGTCTTCAGCGAACCGTTCGTAGCGCGCAAGGAACGGGGCGACCCGCGGGTGCTGATGGTCTCGGACCTCGGTTTTAATCCGTACACGAGTTTGCTGTTTGCGCACGAGGCGTTGCCCAAGGAAGATCCGGACCTGGTACGCAAGATGGTCGCGGCCTCGATCCGCGGGTGGCAGCGCTATCTCGATTCGCCGGAAGAAACGAACCGCTATATTCACGAGGTGAATCCGCAGATGGATTTGGACATCCTGGCTTTTGGCGCCAAGGAGATCGCGCCGTTGGTGCTCGACGACGAGTCGCGGGCTCACGGCATTGGCACGATGTCCCGGGCACGATGGCAGACACTGGCCGATCAGTTGATCGAGACCGACCAGCTTAAGGCCGCCGATGCCCAGGTGGACGCCGCCTTCACGACCGAGTTTCTCAAGATCCCATGAACGCTCACGCGCATTCCCACGACCACGGTCACGCCCACGGGCTGCCGCACTCCCACGGCGCGAGAGCGCAGAACCGCGTGCGGCTGGCGTGGACTTTGGCGCTGACGCTGATATATATGTTCGCCGAAATCGTCGGCGGCTACCTGTCGGGCTCGCTGGCGTTGCTGGCCGATGCGGGGCACATGTTTTCTGATGCGGCCGCCCTGGCGTTGAGCTTCTTTGCGATTTGGATCTCGGCCCGGCCGCCGACGCCCCAGCTGAGCTACGGTTACTATCGGGCCGAGATCCTGGCGGCGCTGGCCAACGGCGCCACGTTGATTGCCATCTCGATCATGATCTTCATCGAAGCCGTGCACCGCTTCAGCGAGCCACAGGAGGTGGCGGGCCCGCTAATGCTCTCGATCGCCGCCGGCGGCCTGGCCATCAATATCGCCGGCCTGGTCATTTTGCACGGCGGCCGGTCTGAAAGCCTGAACATGCACGGCGCGTGGCTGCACCTGCTGACCGACGCGCTGGGCAGCGTGGCCACGCTCTTGGCCGGCGGATTGATCTGGCTGCGCGGCTGGACCTGGGTCGATCCGGCGGCGTCGATCCTGATTGGTTTGCTCGTGATCTACTCGTCCTGGAGTTTGCTCAAGCAGGCCATTGCCATCCTGATGGAGAGCACGCCCGCGCATTTGAACGTGGACGAAGTGCGCAGCGCCATGGTCGGAGTGCCGGGCGCCGGCGAGGTGCACGACCTGCACATCTGGACCATCACCAGCGGCATGGTCTCGCTGTCGGCGCACGTCGTGCTGACGGCCGGTAGCGATCCGGCCGCGCTGCTCGACGGTCTGCGAGAAACGCTGCACGAGCGGTTTGGCATCGACCACATGACGATCCAGATCGAGCCCGATGGTCAGCAGGGCTGCCGGACGTCGTTCTGACGCGGCCTTATTCGACGCGCGCTGTTCGACCTACTTGCCCAGCAGCTTGCGTTTTTGCGAGATGAACTTCAGGTGATGGTCGAGGTGCCCGACGTAGGTTTCCAGAAGTTGGGTCAGCGTCATCCGCCCGTGCTCGTTGTGGTCGCCTACGCGGTCGAAGGCGGCCTGGGGCAGCCGCTTGAGCACTTCGGCCGTCAGCCGTCGGTTCTTTTCAAAGACCTCGCAGGCCAATTGCGGGTCGAGCTGGTCGTAAGCCAGGTTGCGGACAAAGGCCGATTCGTCGTAGCCGATCAAGGTCGGCACGCGGTCTTCGGCGGCCACCCGCTTCATGCGGTCTGAGCCGATCAGATCACTGTCCATCATGTGGATCACAATCTGCTGGATGCTCCAGGTGCCGGGCACGGGGAAGGCATTCAGCTGGTCGTGCGAAAGGCCATGAATCGAATCGGCCAGTTGCGTGGCACCTTGGGCATAGCGCTCGATCAAGTCGCTGGGCATGGTCGTGTTTCTTCCTGAAGGGTTGACGGGTCGACAGAGCTCTCAACCCTGCGCGCGAGGTCGCGCGCAGAGTCACCCGGCAGACGCGCGATGGCGGCGAAAGGTTCGCCTGACAGGCCGAGGGTCTGGAGTGAAGGAGAGAATTGTAACCCAGCGGGGCGGTGCGTCGACCGCTCAAGCTTCCCACTGCTTGACCCGCTCGATGACTCCCAGCACTTCCTGCCGCTTCTTCTCGAAGATCCCGAACAGCACGATCACCAGCACACCCAAGATGATGCCGCAAACCCAGAGGATCCAGGTGTGGTGCAGGTCGACCGCGGCATGATAAATGATCGAGAGCAGGGCCAGCAGCAGGAAGCCGGTGCCCAACAACAGAAACGCCCGCACGCGCAGCGCGATGCCCGCCAGGATGCCCGCCACGCTCAACACCGCCAACACTGCGGGCAGCCAGGGGGCCTGGTTCACGCCATTCAAGAAGATGTCGGCCGTGGACGACAGGTAGATTGCCATCGACGTGAAGTAGCGCACCGAGGTCATCTGCGCGTCGCTCAACTGATCGCGATTCAGATAGGCCGCGGCCAACACGCACAAAGCCGGTGGTATCAGCCAGACCTGCGGATGTGTCAAGAATCCCCAGCCTTCCTGGCCATTCAACAAGTACCACAGGCCACCGTTGGCCGCGAGCGCCGCCAGCACGCCGAAGCCGAATGAACGCCGGGCAATCGACAAGCCCGCGTACAACACGCCGACTGTTAACAGCAACAACGAGTAGTGGACCTGGTTGTCGGCAGCCCAGTAGCCGATCACCGGCAGCACGGGCAACAGCGCGCCGGTGTTTTCCAACGGACCGGCCAACACGTCTTGCCGCCAACGCCGGCAAAGCTCGGCAAAACCTACGCCGAAAAACGCGATCGCCATCACCACCAACGGCCAGTACTGCTGGAACACACCGCTGAACAGCCAGGGCATGGTCAACCGCACGTGAACGAACGTCAGGGCCAACAGCACCTCGGCGCCATAGACATAAAGCGTCCTCCCGCGCAGCGAGAGGTTCAACGGGTCGCGGCCTGGCAACACGGCCGCAGCCAGCGCCGCCACGCTCAGTCCCACCAAGGTCAGCGCGACGGCTAGGATCGCAGGCCAGGAGATCGTGACGGCGCCGGTTTGCGCATATTGCAGGATCTCATCTCCCAGCACCGCCGCCAGCGACAACAGCGACGCACCGGCCAGCCAAGGCGTCAAACGTCGCGCGGGCGTGAGCCAGTCACTCGCGTCGGAGAGCAACTTGGTCAGACCCAGGCCATAGAACGTGCCCACCGCGGCTAGCGCCACGGCGCTCATGACCAGGCCATTGAGCAGCGTGGAGCTGGCGTGCGGGTCGAGCCAGGACCAGGCGAACATCACCGCGCCGATCGCGCCGACCAAGAGCGCCAGGTGTTGCAAGACGCCCCGCCGGTCGCCCCGCGCGATAAGCGCCAGGCTGACGACCTGGGTCAACACGGCCTGCGCGGCCAGCACGCGTCGCGGAATGTCGTTCTCGGTCCACAGCACCAACGCCGTCAGCCCGACCACCGCGGTGATCAGCAGCAGGTTGCACGGCACCAGCCATGACAGATGCGCCAGCTCGCTCGCTTCAGACGTCGGAATGCGCAGCGACTGTGCCAGCGAGCGTAGACCTTGGCGGCGGCTCCAGAGATAGCTCGTGGCCAAGGCATAAGCGGCCAGCACCAGGTCACCGGTCCAGAGTAGCCACGGCGGCGAAAGGTCGAGCTGATCGACGGTCATGGCGACCGCCATCAGGCCGAGCGTGTAGAGCCGCGCGACGCCGTCGCGTGCGCCACGATCCCACAGGCAGGCCATCGAGGCAATGGTCGTGGCGAATAGCGCTGCCCAGGAGAGCCATTGTTCGCGAAGGACGGGCAGCGTGCGACCGGCGTCGGCGAACAATCCAAACGTCGCCGCCAAGGCCAACGTCAGGATGGCCAGCCGCGCGGCGACGCGATGGGCCGGCGGCAGTTGGAAGCGAGATCCGTCGTCGCGCCGTTTGATGCGCAGCTCGTCGATGGCCAACCACACGGCCACGGGCGCGGTCAATAGAATGACGTTCAGATAGACCATGTCGGCTAAGGTCGCTGCCGGGCGGAGCTCCAGCCAGGCCAGCGAGCCCGACACGTTTATCAGTGCGGCCGCGTCGTACAGATAGCGCCGCCGCCCAAAAATCCAGGCCGCCAGTGCGCCGCTGACGGCCAGCAGGGCCAGGGTCGTCGCGGGCCACCACCGCTGGTGCGCCAGCTCGCGCAGCGCCAGGCCCAGCACGACCGCGCGGGCCAGGTCGAGCCAACCGCGGACGTTCGTCCGATCGAACCAGCTTTGTACGACCCGAAAGAAGCCAACGCCGGCAAACCAGCGGTCACTCCAGGCGATCGCCAGCAGCTTGGTCACGATCACGCCGTGACCGACCAGCAGCGTGTGATAGGCGACCCAGTTGCCCGTGTCCCAGCGGGTCGCCACGCCGGCGGCCATCACAGACAGCGCGGTCATCGTGCCGCAGTACGCCGCGATGCTGAACCGTCGTCCGGCAAAACGAGCGACGGCCCCGGCGGCGAAGATCGTCACGACAAGCACCACCCAGCCGACGGCATCGACCAGTTGGGTTTGCACGATCGGCGTGTTCGGTCCGAGCGACCGCGGCTCGCGCACCAGGTCCAGCCAGGCCCAACCGAAGACGACGGCCAAGAGCGCCGGACCGATCGCGGTTTGAGTGACCAGCGAATCGTCGAAGGTTAACCAGGTGAGAGATCGATTGCGCCGCTGATCCCAGGCCAGCCATGCCAGCCAGGCAAGCGTGTAAATGGCGGCGACCGCCGCGTTGAGCTGCGCCAGGCGAATCCAGCCGGCAGTGTCTAACGTGCCGGCGTGGGCCGGCGATCCGAGCCAAACGATGGTCGCTGCCACATTCAGCCCCAGTCCACCGGCCAGGGCGAAACCCGCGCGGCGCTCGCGCAGCGCATGTCCGGCGAGCACCAAAGCGACCGCGGCGATCGGCAGCCCGTAGGAGATGCCCACGCCGATGCGGCCTAAGAACGAACCTGCCGCCGGTCCAGCCAGCGGGAACTGAGCCAGCGAATTGGACCCTTCGTAGACCAGGAGTCCGGCCCAGGGCAGCACGCCGACCAACGCAGCCAACGTCGCCATGGCGCGCGGCGCGGCGGAATCAGTCAGCCGAGCGCCGGCGGCGCTGCGTAGCAGGGCCAGCACCGCGCCGGCGACCAGCACCAGCAGGCTGCCGCCGATCGCCAGCACGTACCACTGGTCCCAAAAGATCGTCCAGCGGGGCGACCGATGCATGGCGGCCGAAATGATCGCGACGCCGATGGCCAACTGCGAGGCGATGCCGAGCGCCAATGTGAGCAAGCGGAATTCGTCAGCCACGCTACGATCTGCGGACGAGCTTCGCCAACCGATGCGCTGAGCGATTCGAGTGATCGGTGCGCGACACCACAGTAACGCCGAGACCGCGGCCAGCCACACGGCTGAGCTCCAGCGCCAGGCGCTGGCCGTTGCCAGTTCGCCGGCGAATCGACTGGCAACAAGCGGACAGGCGATCGCGGACGTGAGCATTATTCCTTGCAGCCAAAAGCTCGACCTGCTCTCCCATGCCAGCGCGGCGGTCACCACGAGCACGCTTCCCCAGAGCAGCCAACTGCCGGCGTCACGCGCGTGGACGTGGGGCACGCTCAGCCAACCGAGTGGAGCGTCGGGCGAGACAGGGCTAGCCAAGGGCGCCAGCTCGGCGCGTGTGCCCGGCAGGGCGGCATACATTCCCAGGGTGATTACGATCGCCACGAGACCGGCGGCCATCGCGCGGTCGATCGCCAGATAGGGCGACCGCAGCAGGCGCTCGCCGCGGCGCAACAGGTGTTCGTCCGCCCGACCTTCCGCGGCGCGGCGGACCGCCGCCCTCGCGATTGACCAGGCCAGGCACCAGGCCGCTAGCGCCGTGCCCACGAACTGCCAGGTCCAGGGGTCGAGCCAGGGTCGGGGCGACTCGCGAAACCACGCGTACGACTCTAGCGTGGCGCCTACCAACAGCAGGGTCGTCACAGCCAGGCCGGCCTGCGCCAGGGTCCAGACGGGCAGCCAGCCGCTGGTTGCTGCCGTGACCAGCCAGATCATCGAGAGCGCGGCCCAGTAGCCGGCTTCGACGGTGGCGCTGGTCTCGGGCATCAGCAAGACGCTGCGCGCGGCGGCAATCAGCGACACGCCCAGCGACGCTCGTAGTAAAACGTCCACCAACGGGCTCTCGGGCAACGTCAACTTCGACCACCTCGCGGCGACAGCGATCACCGCGCTTGCTCCGGCAAAGGTCACGAGTGCCATGAGGAGCGGATAGCTCAGTTCCAGCGCCGCGTCGTAGCGGAAGGCCACGCCTTGCACGACCCCGGCCAATAACAGTGCACAGCCGACCCAAGCGACGCTCGCTCTGCGGCTGCGAGCTGCCAGCGCGAGCGACAGGGCCGCGTAGGTCAGATAGATCCAGAATGCCCCTAGCGGATCGCCATGCACGATCCAACCAAACCAGGTCACCAGTGCCGTGCTGACCGTGGCGAGGCACGACGAGGCGATCGCCAACACACCGGCGGTCGAGGTCAACCAGCGTCCGCCGATGCCTCGGCCGCGCAGCGCCCAGGCCGCCGCGGCATAAAGCAGCACCAAGGGCGGCAAGAGCGTGCCGGTTTGGCCTGAGATGAAAGTTCGAAACAGCGCGTGCGGATCCTGATCGCGCCAGGCAAGCTGACCTTCCGTGAGGTACACGCCCAGCAGGCAGGCGATCGCCAGGCAAGCGGCTGCCGGCAGATGCGCGGCTGGCAGCCGGCAAGTCAGCGCCACGGCCGTGAACACGACGAACTCCAAAACTGCCACGACCAATAGCGCGCCGGGTTCGGGCCAGCCCAGGCCCAATGCGGCCAGCGAGACGAGCGCTCCCAACACGGCCACGCTGGTGCCGGCAGTTCGCAGTCCGCTTTGCGCGGCTCCGGCGAGCCGATTCCAGAGCGTCAGGCCGACGGTCAGCGGCACGGCGCCTAAGAGGCACGCGGCGGGGGCCAGCACGCGCAACGTGGCCAGTGCATCGGCCGACTTAAACAGCAGCAGCCCCAGCGGCGTCAGCACCGCGAAGCTGGTGAGCCCATGAAACTTGAACAGCCGGTTGGCCGCAGCTTCGTCGAAGTCCTTTGCGCGCCTGGCCAGGACCAGTGCCCAGGCGTTCGACCCGACGTACGTTGCCAGGGGCAGCGCGGCCAGACCCCACAAACCCGCGGCGCTTAGGTCCACGTCGCCGAACCGCCGGACCAGGAGTTGCGCCAACGACGGCACCAGCACGCCGAACGTCAACGCCCAGGCCGCCCCAGGCGCCAGCACACGCCCCGCGAAAAAGACCAGCGTGGCGAAGAGTGCGGTCGAGAACAGCTCGCCGCCGATCACCAGCGGATTCGTCGCCGCCTCTACGCTTGTAAACGCCGCGATGGCCAGGAAGTTCAGCGGCACCAGCAACGTGCCGATAGAGAGCAGTCCCTGGCCGGTAGTGTGCAGGCGCCAACGATACTCGCTGTAGAATCCCACGCCGAATAGCGCGGCAGTGACGCCATTGAACAACAAGAACTTGAGCAGCGGCTTTTCGGCGATCTGCGACCAGAAGCTGATCACCAGCGCGATCGAGCAGCACACGATCAACAGGCCGCCGACCAGCTCGCCCCAACGGATGTTTCGCTCCTCCATGAACGCCGCCAACCAATCGGTCCACGACCTCCGCGGTGCGACGGGAACGGGCGGCTGCGGCGAAGGTTGCAGTTGCGACCGACGAAACTGTTCGGCACGCTCGGCCAAGGGAACCTGACTGACAAAGTCTCGCTCGCGCGGATGCGGGGGCGCGACCGACCCTGGGGCGGGCGGCGATGTGGCTGAGCCGACGAGCTCTGCGGAGATCGGCTCTTCGACAATCTCCGCGGAAATAGCCTGGACTTCGACGGGCGCCGCTTGAATGGACGGTGCATGCACAGGTGCTGCGTGAACGGGCGCGGCGACGGGCTTTGGCAACAGCGCCTGCTCGGCTGTGATCAAGTCCGCCAGGCGCTGGGCCGCCGCGGGCGGGAGCACCTGAGCATGGCCGAGCGAATCAACCTGACGCGCGAGTGCTTCCAGCGCAACCTCGGGACGCACCACGGCGACGTTGGTCGGCAGGGGCCAATCGCAAGTGCGACAGCGGATGCCTGAGAGTGGCAACCCACAGCGTGGACAGGTCGTGGCCCGCGAGTCGGCACCGTTCGCTGTGCTTGCCGAGTTATCGCCCGCGCCGACTACTCGCGCGACGAGCAGCCAGATGCCGTGACCCACGAGCGTCACGACAGTGAGCAGGATCGCAAAGGCCAGCAGGACTTCAAACATCGGAACATCCGCGGTGCGGCCCCGCGGCCCGGGGAAGGTCAAGAAACATCGGGCTTGCGCATCGAAAACTTACGCTCAAATACGCGTGGATTGGGCCGATTCTCACCGCCGGTGCCCAATCCGTTGTGCACGCTGGATTTCGTGGTCTGACGATCGCCACTCACGGTCGGCGAACGTAACGATTTCCTATTGTGTAGCGATTGGGCGGGCCCGGGTCACAAAAAAAGTTTCCCGGCCTCACGCGGGCTCGCCCGCTCAATTTCTCGCCCCATCGCGGCAGACCCTAGTCGATCGGGCGACTTCGGCTTTCGCGCTGATGGCGCTCCAGCAGCGCTGTGAGCTCCGCGACGACCTGGGGTTCTTCCAGCCAGCGATTGCGAGTCTCGCCCGGATCTTCGCCCAGGTGATAAAGCTGTCCCTGCGGTCCACCGGGCGACGGCTCTTCATTGCGAGGTTCGCTGAATCCGTGCGAGCCCAGTTTCATGGCCAGCTTCCATGGTCCGCGGCGAATCGCAAACGTGCCGTCGGCCGAATGGTGCACGATCGAGCTGCGCCGCGGGCCGCTGGCGGCAGCGCCGGTCAACAGCGGCAAGATGCTGAAGCTGTCTTCGCCGGCGTCGTCGGGCAGGCTCTCGCCCCACAGCTCGGCCAACGTGGCTAGCAGGTCGGTCAAGCAGACCATCGCATCGCTGCGGCTGCCCGGGGTGACCTGGCCCGGCCAACGCACGACCAGCGGCACGCGGTGTCCGCCTTCCCACAGGTCGGCCTTCTGGCCGCGCCACTCGGCATTGGCCTGGTGCCCCCACTTTTTGATGTCGTCTGGTAGCCAATGCGCCCCATTGTCGCTGGTGAAGATTACCAGCGTGTTTCCTGCCAGTTGCTTCTTCTCCAGCACGTCCAGGATCACGCCTAGCGTGGCGTCGACCTGCGCGACGAAGTCGCCGTAATAGCCGACCTCGGTCTGACCACGAAATTCTTCGCTCGGCATCCAGGGTGTGTGTGGCGCGGTCAGCGGGAAGTACAACAGAAACGGCGTCTCGGCCGATTGCTGCTCGAGAAATCCGACGGCCCGGGCGGCGAGGGTGGGCAATGTGTCGACGTGCCGAAAACCAGGCGCGATCGCGCCGGCGCGCCAAAATCCTTCACCGCCGTGGCGGCGCATCTTGCTGCCCTCGATCTGCTGGCTGGGAAACTCGCTGGCCCGCTCGTCCTCGACAAAGACGTAAGGCGGCATGTCGAGCGACGCCGGCAGCACGAACGATTTGTCGAAGCCGGCCGTGCGCGGTCCTGGCGACAACGGCTGCGCGTAGTCGGCCCGTTGGGCGGTTCCAAATCCCAGGTGCCACTTGCCGACGCAGGCCGTGCGATAACCCTGGCTTTTGGCGAGCGTGGCCAGCGTCAGGCGATCGGGCTCCAGCAGCGCGGGCGAGTAACCATCGAGCACACCCGAGGTCAACCGCGTGCGCCAAGCGTAACGGCCCGTCAGCAAACCGTAACGCGTTGGCGTGCAAACGCTCGACGGCGAGTGGCAGTCGGTGAATCGCATACCCGCGGCGGCCAAGCCATCAATCCGTGGCGTGGAAATCTTGGACAGCGGGTTGAACGATCGTGGGTCGCCGTAGCCCAAGTCATCCGCCAGAATCAGGATGACGTTTGGCCGGCGCTCGTCGCCCTGGACCTGGTCACTCTGCGCGGCAGCCGTGGGTACCGCGGCCGCGACCAGCGCTGCTAGCAGCGCCCAGCGCAGACACCGGCCGCACCGCTGGCTGCGGCGACTCGCTGCCGCGGAATGTCCACTAAGCCGCCATGGTTTGCATCGCATACGCGGTTCGCTCGTTCGGTCTTCGCCAGTACCCGCAATGCGATCAGTATGCTGGCGACTATGCGTAAGGTCAAACAACCGCGGACATTCGGTCGCATTGCCCACCGGCCTGGCCGCTTGAAGTCGGAGAGAGCCGTGGAACGAATCGCACTCTGTCTCCGGGTATTTTCCAACTCCCGCTCACGCGTCGCCGCAATTTGTTCCGATTGTCACGATGGGGCCAGACACGAGGGCATCAAGGATGGATAACGTGTCACCGAAAAACATCATTCGTTTTGAGACGGCTAAGCGACGTGCCGAGAGGCACACGCATCTTGATCGCGACGACGTCTGCAGCCACGAGGACGCGGAGGACCTGGCCGAGGTCGAGTCGTCGGTCAGCCGCAGCGCCATGTTGCTGCATCAATCGATCAAGCGGGCCGCCTGAGCATCAGGCAGCGCGACGATGGGCGGACGTTTGCCGCGGCGATTCGCCGGTGGTGCCGGTATCGCCCGCGACTCGCAGCGACCCAACCTCGCGGCGCATGCCGGTCCATTGCTGCACGTAGCTGCGCAGCAATCGTGGAACGAAGCGGTGCGCATGTGCCAGGTAGTAGAGTCCGCGCTTCAGGTGCGCCAACCAGTCGGGGTCGTGCATGAGCGCGTCGAGCGACAGGCCGATGTACGGACGCCAATTGCGGTCGTAGCTGTTGCCGCCTTGGATCGGCAGATCCCCCGAGAAATCGGCCGGACAGCCCGCGACGTCGTAGCTGCCGCGGAAGCTCTCGGGACGACGCTCATATCGGTGACAGAACTCGAAGTCGATGAGCTTCAGCCCCTCGCGGCGATCGACCAGCAGATTGTCGATGCTGGCGTCGACCAGCGCGTAGCCCGCGTCATAAACCTTCTCGAGCGCGCGAATGGCCTGCCGGGCCACGCCCAGTGGCAACAGCCTGCCTGACGAGCGGCGATAGTCCAACACGTTGTCGTAGTAGGGCACGACCAACCAAGAGGGGGCGCATTCGAGCAGCGGCGGCACCTCGGCCACGACGGGCGCCAGTGCTTTGAGCGCCTCGACCTCGCGCTGGCAGAACCGCTCCTGGTTGGCCTTGAAAGTTTTCTTCACGGCGACCTGTCCGTCACGCTCGACCACTTCGATCTTTGCCCGGCGCCCAAAGCGGGTCGACGTGGCGATGACGGGTTCGGCGGTGCGGTAGTTGCTTTGCAGCCGCGCGACCTCGCCCAGCACTTCGTCGAGCGCGTGCGGAAGAATTGTGCGCAGATAATCGAGCGCCTCGCGGCCATTGTCGCTGGAATGCACCACGTTGCAGTGACTTGACGGCGGCAGGCCCTCGTTGAACGCGTCGCGGATCTTATTCTTCGTGAGCAGGCGGGCGTTGACCAGAAACGGAAACTTGCGGCGGTCGCGACGCGACGGTCGGATGGGGTCGGTGTCGTAGGCCACGATGGCGACCGCCGGCGGACCGCCGCTGGCGGGCCACGGTCCGGCGCCCCAGTTGCCGCCGCGGATTGATCGGGACACGGCCGACACGTGCTCGGCGGCGATGGTGTGCGTGCGGACGACGACGAACCCGTGCCGCTCCAGCAGGGCGGTCGCCTTGGCCGCGCCGCCACGGGCAACTGCCGCTGCCCGCAGCAGGAACACCGACAGGCCTGGGTCGCCGTGGTCGCGCTCGGCGACGACGCGCGTGCGGAGCCAGCCGTTGCGGCGCCCCAACCTCACCAGCATGTCGTGCGGCGGTCGCCAGCCGCGCGCGTCGAGGTAGGCGTCGAGATCGATCAGTGTGATCGGCACGTCGATGCCGAGCGCCGCGGCGAGACGCCGCAGGATGTTCGTATAGTCGTGCTCCGCGCTCGTGACGCCGGAGACTGTCGTGCGGTCCAGCGGCAAACCCGACTTCGCGCCTTTGTGGTAAAGCGCGTGGTAAGCCAGGCTGAGAAAATGATCTTCTGGCGAGGGCACGTGGCACAAGCCGCGGCGCAGCTCGGCCCGGGCGAGGATCTGTTCCGCCACGTACGGAGGGAAGTAGGGCATCCGCCGATAGTCGGCGCCAGGCAGTCCGGTGGTGGAGTACAGGTCGACCGGCTGCAGCCCCGGACCTTCGTCCAGCAGGGCGGAAACGGAGTCCAGGTCGGCGTCGTCAACCAGCAGGTCCAAGTCTTCGCCCGGCGGGAGCGTGGGCAGAGTTTCGAACCAGCGCAACACGGCGTGCCGCACGCCCGCACGTTCCAGCCGGCGCAAGAATCGCTCGACTCCCAAAACGTGCGGTACGAAGCGCCGCGCCGCGCGTTCCTGGCGGCGGCGGACGCCGAAGGTCAGCAACCGAACCGTTCCGCCGCGACTGTCAGAGAGGGTCAACAGCAGCGGAGGGGTGATGCGCCCGAGCAACCATTGGGCCAGGCTCAATAGGACAGAAACGACCAGCCAAGGCGTGGGCCGCACTCGCAGGGCGATCCAACTGGCGTGGCGCAGGGAGCGAAAGCGTCCGAGATGCAGGCCGCTGCCACTATTGAGCACCAGCACCTCGCCGTTGTTTTGCCGAATTGCCCGCGCAGTGCGGGCCGAGGTCACACGCGATTGCAATCCCGGGTGCATGTTCGCCAGTCGCGCAGCCACGGCCTCGCTGCGCGTCACGGCGAGATACTGATGGTAGCCTGCGCGCGAAAGCCCTTCGCCCAGCGCGACGTCGGTCGCGCCGAACTCGATGATCCGCAAACCAGGATGCCAGAGCTTCGTGATGTACATTGGCGTATCGTGAACCGGACGAATCCGTATCCGGACAATGGCTGTCGGCGCAACGCAAGCGGGGCGGGACGATAGCAAATCGAGCCGCGTGCGATAAGAGCATAATCGTGACCCCTTTGCCACGTTTTGGCGGCGCAAAACGCGATGAGCAATGGGTGGCCTAAATGCGCTAGTTACGGCGGCACGCTAGCTGATGCATGCTGTCTCACAGCGCCTGCCGGCGGGGAATTTCGGGAGAGAAGTCGGGCATTCGTGGACTTTGACGAAAGAGTCGGTTTTGACGATGCCGAAACTGACCTCATGCCAGTGGGTCACGACACGCCGCATTTCAGGTGAACGACCGATGAAGGCGAAGCTAACCGTTCTGATTCCCTGTAAGAACGAGCGCCAGAACATCCGCGAGTGCATCGAATCGGTGCGCGGTCTGGCCGACGAGATCCTGATTGCCGACTCCGGCTCGACCGACGGCACGCTGGATAGTGTCCGTGAGATGGGCGGCTGCCGGATCATCGAGCGCGAATACGTTCACTCGGCAAACTTCAAAAACTGGGCCATCCCCCAGTGCAAGCACCCTTGGGTGCTGATCGTCGATGCCGACGAGCGCGTGACGCCGGCACTGGCAGCCGAGATTCAGCAAGTCCTTGAATCGCCGTCCAGCGAGGTGGACGGCTACTGGGTCGGGCGCAAGAATCATTTCCTCGGCTACCACATCGCACATTGCGGCTGGAATAGCGACGACGTGCTGCGGCTGTTTCGCCGCGACGTATCACGATACCGCGAGCGTTGGGTCCATGCCGAGGTCGAATTGCCCAAGGCCCGGGTTCGCCGCCTGGACAACCCTTTCGACCACTTCACGGCCTGGACCTCCGAGCAGCATTGGCACAAGCTCAACCGCTACGCCACCTGGGGCGCGCTCAATCTGCGCGACGAGGGACACAAAGTCAGCACATTCGCAATGTTCTTTCGCGCGCCGCTGCGATTTCTGCAGCTCTACATTCTGCGGTTGGGCTTCCTGGACGGCATGCCGGGATTGCACGTCTGCGCCTACACGGCCTTCTACGTCTTCATGAAGCAGGCCCGGCTGTGGGAACTGCATCATGCCAAACGTCCCGCGGACGCTGACCCAGTGCCCCAAGCGCCGGCCGTGCTGAAATTTCCGGCCGCCGCGCATGAAGGCGTCACGGGCATTTCGGAACAGGCGCAGTCGCGAGCTGCCTGAGCCCTCTCACCTCTTCACTTCATCCGTCCGCATTAGAGCGAGGACGCGAAGAGAGGGTCGACCCAGTAGTTGCTGGCCTGGTAGCTGCTGGCTGGGAACCCGCCGTTTCCGTAGCCATAGACACCTCCGCTGGCGGCAACGCGGAGCGGCCCGCTGGTGTACTGCGACGCGAAGTAGTTGCGGTTCACGGCGTAGTGCCCCGAGTTGGTGTGGTACGACGCGACGTAGGTCGTGCCGGCCGTGATGGCCACCGGCGAGGAGAAGAGCACGGTCTGCCAGCCGCTGGCCGTCTCATTGACAAAGGTTCCCGTGGCCAGGAGTTGGCCCGTGGCGCTCCACAGGCTGGCGGTGTGGGTACCGGTGTTGGCGGCGCTCTTATAGAAGCGGATGCCCGTGATGTAGCCGCTGGTGGTAGCGCTGAACTTCACGCCCAGCTCGACCGCGGCATTATCTCCGCTGTCCACGATCGAGGGGTTGGTGGTGGTGGGCCAGAGGCTGGCGGTCACCGGCGCGGCCACTGCGGCGGTGGTAAAGGAACTGGCGGCGTCGGCCGCCAGGGCGTTGCCGGCCGTGTCCTTCACACCGCTGGCGCCACCCTTGACCACGATGGTGTAAGTCGTGGAATTGGCCAGGGTGGCCGTCGGTGTCAGCGTGACGGTGCGGGTGGCCGAGTTGTAGGCCACGCTGGTGGGCACCACGACATTGCTGGCGTTACGCAGATAGACGGTGCTCGAGTTGATCGAAGCGCTGTTGACGTCT